>Ga0208315_1000039_pt1 | contig 227438 bp, 208 predicted proteins | sample MalvireepMed_215_FD_184239 | JGI IMG/M metagenome (GOLD analysis project Ga0208315, IMG submission 184239) | Marine viral communities from the Global Malaspina Expedition - Malaspina viral metaG DeepMed_215 (SPAdes) (version 2) | ecosystem: Environmental > Aquatic > Marine > Oceanic | place...
TTGTTCTGTAACCAGACTAACAGCGTCCAGTTTGAATTCTTTTGAATAGCTTTTTCGCGTTTTCATATACACTCCAGTTGAGATAATTATCCCTTAACTGGCTGTGTGAATCTATTGGAGCACGTCACCCGTCTTCGTGAGCTTTGAGCAAAGCTGCTGGCACTTCAGGGCCGTTCTTCACAAACTGCATTAAACTTCCTTATTTTTTAATAGAGCATTTGCACTTTTTGCACTAGTAGCAAAGCTGTTTTCGTTGAGTGCAAATTTATAGATAGATGAATAATATATGCTTTTTATTAACTTTTGCACTATTTGCACTTTTTGCAGTTGAAATATATCTATCTAACCCCGTGCCCCTTACCCTTTTGCTTTCACGCGAAGAGAAACCCGATTCGACACACTATATTTTGGTCTTGCTGTATTGGGTATGAGCAACCATAACGGGGTAAAAGCCAGTTCCCCTTTGAGTAATATTTATAAATTAGGTCTGGTATACAATACCTTAGTGCAAACGTTCAATTTAATGGTGATATATGGCCACTCTTGAATACGAATAAGGTTTATACTTCAAGCTAGGTATGGATTTATATATCATTTAAACCAATGATTTAATAGAAGTTATCCCAATTACAATATAACCCCCCTTTGAAATTTTCTATAGCTGTTAAAGATACGCGGTTCCGTGTGCCGTACACCCCCCCTTCCCAAAAGGACCCGTTAAAAAGCATAGGCAAATATCATAGTGAAGTGAGCTCGTTGGCAAAGGTTATGGTGGTGGGTGTACACCATGGCACCTCACTCAACTGAAGTCTGTTTAAAAGTCTTTACAACTGAAAGCGCGTTATGCCCCTTTGCGCAGGGTAGAAGGGAGGAACACCCGACCTAGTAAAATAGAGTGCAAATACTGCAAATAGTGCAAACGGGAGTTGTAACCCTATGTTTATAAATACATATTTAGCATTTGCACTACTGCAAACGGCTATAAACAAAGTGCAAATAGGTACTACATAGTGCAAATTTAATAAGATAAATGGCGTGTTATTGGTGCTTACAGAGAAAGAAATGAGCAGTTGGAGTAATGGGTTTAGGTGGTTAATCAGATGCAACAATACTAAACCTGTATATCTAAACAGGCTTAGTATAATAGGCATCATCCATTGATATACACACATAATCAGGCTGACTTAGCTTGTTCAGCATCGTGTTGATTACTATCGCTTAAAGTCATTCTGTCTACAGCTTCAAAGAGTGAGGAAGCCTTGAACTTAATTACCTGTTGAGACTTACCACCAGCATTGGGTAAAGCTTCAGAGGTGTTAAGCTTCTTACGTTCTAGCTCTGACGGTCTGAGTATAGAAACGCTTAAATCTCTAAGCAGTCGAGCGGCCCTCTTCCCGTCAAAGCCTTTACACATAACATCCATAAATATGTCTTTGTACACGTAATACATATGGTCTGTAGTAGCGTCTTTATCAGGGTGTCTGGTGGTAATTTGCTCTCTATAGCCCCATGTTTCCAATTTGGCTGGTACATGCTCATCAATAATCATAGGGTCTTTGGCCCCGCTTCTATCCCACCGTTTAAAGTGCTTTTCACCATAAAGCTTTATTTGCTTCGCCAGGTGATTAAGAAGCTGTATTTCTTCCACGTTCCCAGTACCACCACGAATATCTACCCACATTTTGAACAACGATATAGCCGATTGAATAGAATGGCCCTCGCTCCATCCAGTAATGCCAAAAGTTGAAGCAAGCTCACCCGCTAAGCCCACCAGCGCAAATTTCTGAAAGGCCCTTACCGCTTGTCCACCAGCATCATTACCAAGCACCCGTTCTCTGTACGTTGCAATCTCTGCATGATGCACTTTTATTAGTTCGCCTAAATCTGTACTGGTCAATTGCTTGATAAACTCTAAGAACGGTTCACCGTGGTATTTTTCACACGCCTTGTTTAAGTGGTCAGACAATGCAGCACCGTTAATAAAGTTATGTGTATCGGTGTATATGCCATTACGCTTTTTAAGTGCTTCGTCTTCGTGCTGTGAAGCTGGCAGAGAAAGAAAACGCATATGGACACCACCGTTAACCGATTTGCCAATGCTCCCTAAGTAGTCATCAATAGTCTTTTCACCGTTTGACAAGAACGCTAGGTTCCAACGTTGTGTTTTCTTCTTGGCATAGTCAGGGCCAGAGCGGTTCTTACCTTTACCGTTACCAACCATGTATATTATCCCCTCAATAGTTAGGGGGTTAGCTTCGTTCAGTTCATCGAGCGCCAATAACATGTCTGAGTGTAGAGCTGCGGTATCTTCTAAAGCGTTATCAGTGGTACGCCATGAACCTTTAAATTCACTAGGTTTACCATACACAGAGCAAGCAACATTCATTAACGTAGATTTGCCTAACGAACTATCGCCATAGAAGTGGAAGCCTACATTCTCAGAAAGCCCCATCAAGCTAACTAGGGGGCCAGTAAAGGCCAGAGACACAGCAAGAGTAAGTAACGGGTTTTCTTCGCAATATGCCGCTATTTCACGTTGCCAATCTGATATAGAGCCTGCGGCCTTTAACTTACAATCACGGGCATTTTCGTTGTCGTAGAGAAGCGGCGACACTGTTTCACCTATTGTTTGGTCGGGCAAAATGAAAGCGTTTTTATGCCAACCTAACTTTTTAACTAATTCAACTCTATTAGGGATGTCTTTATAATTAAGGTATTCAATTAGTTTTCCTTTTTCCTGAGATCTTACTTCTATATGTAAACCCTCTGCATTAAGCTTCTTCCTAGCTTCCGAACCTCCATTTTCATTTATCGCGACCTTTGGGATGTTTAAGCGCTTCTCTTGACCGTCATAATCCTTAAAGCGTACAAGCACCCCCCAATCTGAACTAACAGCATCACGGGTTAAGGCTAGCAGCTCTAAAGGGGCGCAAATTCGTTTGAATATCTCATTGCCTTTATCGTCAGACTTGTAAAACGCTTCTACACCGTTATCGGTTAATTTAAAGCCTTGAGGTACATTGGGCTTAATATCGCTAGGGGCGTGTGTAACCGCCTCTTTTATGAATAGTTCACCACTTTTCTTTAGCGCTTCTAAGTGTGCAGCCCCCCAACCTAGTTCAAGCGCGTCAGCGGCATCTGCTCCATCGGGCCATATACAGTCTTCACCAAATAAAGGGCCGCCTTGGCTTTCAGAAATAGGGGTTTTAGCTAAGCTGTCTAAATTAATAATTCGAATGCTTGCTGCATCTAGTGATGTGAGTAAGTCCTTAAGCTCTTTGGTGCACGTAATGCCAGCATTGTCATTATCGGGCCATATGATTACATTGCGCTTAGCCAAAGGTGTAAAATCGGCCTGACTGATAGACTTAGAGCCATTAGGCCATGTAATACATACACAGCTAGGGAATAACGCCTTTGCTGCGTCTGTGGCCTTCTCACCCTCTGCAAGCACTACTGTTGCCTTAGGGCGCTTGGCTAGTTCATTTAATCCATATAGCGGACGGTTGACTTTAGGCATACGCCAGCGCCACTTGATTTCACCAGTATCACGGTTTCTATATAAGGCTAACGGAGCAAATACTTTTTCACTTTTGCCGTCTACTGGCGGTTTCTCGAAGCGCAGTACTTTAAGAATAAGCTGATTGTTAGCGTCCCTGTATTCCCATGTAAAAGTAGGTAAGCCGTGCTTTAGGTGTTTTTTAAAGCAACGTTTGACAAATTCGGGGGGCACAGGCGTTACGTGTAACCACTCTTCACCATTACTACGGGTCTTACTGGCGCTTTCGTTGGGATTTGGCGCAATTTTATTGCCATAGTTAAGTAAGTCGCTAAGCTCTCTATAGGCTTCGCCTTGGGGCTTGTTTGTAACATATGCTACCAGAGATATAACGTCTTGCCCTTTTGCCTCACTATCTGCAAAGTCAGCCCAAACACCTGTATTGGTATTAATGCTGAATGAACCGGGTTTATTGTCTGCTCTTCTTGGGTTTAATGGCTTGTACTCATGGCCCTCATGCTTTCCGTTAGGTAAGTAATGATGCAATACGCTATCGATATTGCTTAACGCATACTCATTTAAGCCTTTAAAATCTAACTTACCCATTAGTACCTCTTCTTTCCGCAAGACTTAGCTTTGTTTATTCTGCTTAGTGATTGTGATTTCTCTTGAGCTGAAAAGAGAACTGGAGAATCTTGTGATTTTCGTTTCTTTGCTTTGTGGGTTAGCCAATGCACCACACATGTAGCACCACAAGGTAAGCTAATAACTTCCCTTTGTAGTTGATTGATTTCGGTTGCTGGTGGGTAGCAAAGGTATGTTAGTTTGCTATCTGTAAATAACGCTTTATGTGGAATACCCACACGCAACTCTTCAAGAAAACCGAGTACCTTTTGTTCATTATCCCCAATGATATACACGTGATCAGGTTCTAGGTGATCTTTACTCGTTAGCTCTCGTAGTTTCATAGGTCTAACCCCATGTGCTTAGCTTTGTTGCTTACAGAAAGAAGGTTGAAAGTTTCGGGGATTTCGTACACCAGGCATTTGTCACCATTATCCAATGCATGATGTTTAAACTTGAACTGAAACTCTAAGTTACTAGAAGGGGCGTATTCCAAATAGTAGCCCTCGTTCGCTGTTTCCATTACTTCACACGGGCCAGTGCCGCGCGCAGCTCGAAAACCTATAACTTGATTTACAGTAGAACCGATAAAATAGAAGTGATCAGGCTTATACGGGATTGTCTTTTGCATTACTGCCCCCGTGATATTGCTATACGTTCAGCTTTCCATTGATTGATTTCAGAAAGAAGCCAGCCGCTTGCTCTACCGCCTAGGCTTATAGGAGAAGGGAACTGTGATTGCTTTATCAGTAGGTATATTGTGCTTTTCTTTAAGCCAGTGGTCCTCTCAACCTCTGGCATTCTTAGAATTGGGTCATCTGTTATAGGGGTATATGCCGATGCGCTGTTATTCATTCCAATTATCTCCACTTAAGACCAAAATTGTTTAGGGTGGAAATATTAAATAAAACCGAAACGCCTAATAAGTGGGGATAAAGCAGCAAATAAGGAATAAACCCCCTAGGGGGATTTTGAGTAAATAAGAATAAAAACCCCCTATTACAAAGATGCCTATCGTTTGTGTGCTGCTGTTAAATCCGCTGTAAGGCCCCGTATTGACTTAGTATCTACCTCACTATAGAAAGTATCAGAAAGTCTCTTTACGCGGTCTATATGGGCTTTGTTTGTTAGGTTAAGCAAGCAGTAAGTGACATATCGTATAAAGTAAGCCCGTGGTGCATTGGTGTCATTGGGTTTCTTTAGGGTGATTTCAGGCCAGAACGGCTCATAGGTATATTGTAAATCTTCCCATGACTTTATAGGTTCAAACTCTACATCTACTTGCGTAAGCCTGTCTAAATCCCACATAAAGCCACTTGTAGAATAAAATACTCTTTCGTGCATCTCGCTTTTTAAACGGCTTGCCTCTTGTTTATCCGATATATGGGTATCGACCAGCCATGCTAGGTCTTGGTATAAGTTAAATACTCTTTCGTCAGATACTGATTGTAAGTCGCTTCCAGATAAAAGGGCTGCGAGTCTCTGTGACGTTTGAGCCACATCAGCTTTCCACTTTTGCCTATTATTCGCTGTTAGCTTGCCTTGGGGGTTATTGGGTCCTAAATACCCCATTACGATTACAGCGAGTAAGTCTGGAGCTGTGTAGTCGCTACAGGATATAGCATCTTTCCAGATATAAGCGTTATCAGGGTTATCATAAAAGAGCCTAGGTATGTCGCTAATAGCTTGTGAAGCGCGGCCAGCCCTATCAATAAGTAAACTAAGATATTCACGGCTACCTTCGCTTTGTGTCGTGGCTAATTCCTTATTAAGGCTTTGTATGCCTCTGGCCTTACGTTGTAAATCAGGAAGAATTTCATTTTCCCACGATGAGAACGCTTCATCTAATGAACCGAGCATTTTTGTCATACCGTACCCCTACGGAATCCCATAAAGAGGAACTGGCACAGGTGATTGGGGTCACTTTTCGGGAGCTACCCTAGCGCCAGTCAAAACCTATTTTTAAATACTGATCACATTACCGCGAGGTTGGTTTTGTTCAGGTGCAATTGCTTCTTCCACTTCCTTAACCAATTGACCCAGCGAAGTACTCAACGTCCATATAGCACTTCTAAAAAGCCTAACCTCTTTTGAGTTCGACTCTCCAAAGCGAAAAAAGCAGCTATTCAATTTTTCTTCTAATTCACGATCTAAAGACTTTAAGGAAAACGCCAAATTAACTATTTGTAAAAACGCTGCGTTTTTATCGGGATTACCTTTCGCATTTTCAAAATCATTCGCCAAATGTATTCGTTGCTCCAATGAACTATTTATACTTTCAGCAAGTTGAACCATGGCTTTAATGCTACTTTGCCGTCCTTGATTACAGATAATAGTCAGAGCAGCATGGATACCTTCGTAACAGATTTCAAAGCTTTCTATATCTAATGTTATTGCGTTATCGTATTGCATCTTTATTTCCCTTACAGTGTTGCGCTGCACTACTCATATCAGGCTTGTTTTTTAAAAATGGGCGTAACGTTACCGTTATTCTTAAGACTATCTAAGTAATCACTCCACCATTGCATCATTTCTTTACGTTCTTCTAAGTAACGAGCATGGTGCGTGTAAGCAGCTCTAACACCATTCCTTTCCATATGTGAAAGCTGACGCTCTATTGCATCAGGGTTAAAGCCAGTTTCATTCAGAATTGAGGAAGCAGTGGCACGGAACCCATGTGGGTTTGCTTTGCTTTTACCTTTGGTTTCACCATCGTACCCCATGCGAAAAATTGCCATACGCATAGTATTGTCAGACATTTGCTTAAACCTATCTCTTTCAGAAGGAAAAACGAACTCGAAACGAGCGCTGAACGGCTTGGTATTTTCTAATACTGCAAGTGCTTGCCTAGAAAGTGGCACGATGTGATCGGACTTCATTTTCATTCTATGCGCTGGTATCCGCCATAGCTTTTCTTCTAAGTCGAATTCATCCCAACGAGCACCAGCTAACTCACCAGGTCTAACAAAAGTGTGTACTAATAGTTCAATAGCTAGCTTGGTGAGCAAGCGGCCTTGCTGGTGGTAGTCATCTAAATCACGTAGAAACTGTGGCAATTCTTCCCTTGGTAAAGAGGCTCTGTGCGATGTTTTACGCTTTTCCAGTATTCCGGATAGCTCAGAAGCAGGGTTATGGAGTAGAACGCCAGTCTGTACAGCGAAACGACACACACGCCTTATGTCTTGAAGTACTCTTTGTGCAACATCGAGCGCGCCACGCGTTTCTATTTTTTGAACGGTTCTAATTATATCTTGAGGTGTGATTTCACCAATGGGCCGCTTGCCTAGCGTCTTCAACGCATTATCATTTAAGCGAGTCCAAATTCGGGCGGCATGGCCCTCGCTCCACTGGCCCTTTTGTTTGTTCCACCAAAGCCGTGCTTGAGTGTTAAACAGTTCTATTTCGCTTACAGAAGAAAGGTGCTTCTTTTCCTGCTTTATAGCGCTAGGGTCAATATCATCCCTTAATAGCCTTCTAGCTTCTGATACTGCTTCTCGTGCATCCTTCAAAGACACTTCTGGATAGACGCCAATTGCCAGTGTCTTTTGTTTACCCTGAAAACGATACTTAAGACGCCAGTACTTAGAGCCATTCTTTTTCACGAGCAAGCGCAAGCCCTTCTCATCTGTGAGCCATATATCCTTTGTGCTTGCTTGAACTTGTTTTATTTGAATGTCTGTTAAGGGCATGTGGTGCTACCTATCGTCTGATTAATCGACTGGTGCTACCAACATGCTTACTTGCTGGTGCTATTTAGTCGTAATTGAATCTGTGTAGCACCGAATGTAGCACCATGTGCTTAGGGATGACAATAGACTGCATTGGACGTAGTAAGACACAAAGGCCTGATAAACAGTAGGAATAAAGGCGAAAATTGACTGGTATGGAGTGTGTTAAAACATGAAATGGTGCCCGGGGCCGGACTTGAACCGGCACGCTGTTACCAGCGAGGGATTTTAAATCCCTTGTGTCTACCAATTTCACCACCCGGGCATTAGGTTGCTTTTCAGCAAAGGTGTCAGGCGTAGAACCTGATGCTGCAAGGCAGCTTATGGAGGCGGAACCCGGAGTCGAACCGAGATCCACGGATTTGCAATCCGCTGCATAGCCATTCTGCCATTCCGCCCTACTAGCTATTGCATTTTAGATTTTGGAGCGGGAAACGAGATTCGAACTCGCGACCCCGACCTTGGCAAGGTCGTGCTCTACCAACTGAGCTATTCCCGCACTCTTAAATCTTACATTTCGTTTCGGTGATGTCCTCTCGAAATGTGGGGTGCATTCTACCTGTACCCGCCAAACTGTCAATACGAAAAACAGTGAAAATTAAGGAAAATTTGCATTTTTCTGTTCGTTTGCCTTATTTTTATTCATTTTGATTATAACGCGATCAATTTGGTTTAATTGCGTTGCCACCTAAATGTGGCCATGCTGCTTTTGTGTACACCAACATTGACCATAAAGACAACAGTGCAGCAATATAAAGAAGAATATAACCAAGTGTGACCCAGTAAATGGTAAAGCCCATGAAGGTTTCTAGTCCTGACAACAGGCCGATTAAGGCTAACATTTGAGCAGTTGTTTTCGCTTTTCCTATGAACGACACCTTTACCGCTTCGCGCACACCGTTTTGCCCCATCCATTCCCGTAACGCAGAAACATAAATTTCTCTTACGAGTAATGCAATTGAGGGTAAGGTAATCCACAAATTTGCGTAGCTGTGGGTAATCATTAATAACGCAGCGCCTACAATTAGCTTATCGGCAACGGGGTCGAGGAATGCACCGAAGGGGGTGCTCTGTTGTAATTTTCTTGCGAGGTAGCCATCAAACCAGTCGGTAATAGCCGCTAACCAAAATATAAATGCGCCGGCTTCATGCGCCCAACGCCAATCTAAAAAATACACAGTTACGAATACGGGTATCAGAATTACTCTAAATAAAGTAATGATATTTGGAACAGTCCACATAAAAAAATCTCAATGTTTGCCAATGACTGGCGATTTAGCGCAGCGTTATCGCTTTAGTTTTCACACACATTACCCCATGTCACAAAAAAATGCGCGGAAGCTTGTGTGTTATTGATGTAAATGGTCGTAAATAGTCTCTGCCAAGTCTTGGCTGATACCGGGTACACCCGCAATTTCTTGTTTACTGGCTTTTTTAAGGCCTTGTAACCCCCCCATATATTTCAACAAGGTCTGTCTACGTTTTGCTCCAATACCAGGAATACTCTCAAGGCTAGACGTGGTTTTAACTTTCTGTCGTCTATTTCTATGCCCTGTAATTGCAAAACGGTGTGACTCATCACGTATATGTTGAACTAAATGAAGGCCGGGCGCATGCGGGTCCATGGGTACCACATCGTGATTACCCGCCAAGATCAAGGTTTCTAATCCAGGTTTTCGTGTGGTGCCTTTCGCCACACCTAATAACATCGGTTTCTTATCATGAGGCCAATCTTCGAAAAAGGCTTCTGCTTGCGCTAGCTGCCCTTTTCCTCCATCAATGAGTAGCAAATCCGGTATTTTTTGTACTTCTTTAACCGATTTGTATCGTCGCTTCAGCGCCTGCGCCATAGCTGCGTAATCATCGCCAGGCGTAATACCTTCAATATTATACCGGCGATAATCACTTTTTAACGGCCCTTCTCTATTAAACACCACACAGGACGCCACGGTTTGTTGCCCTGATGTATGGCTAATATCAAAACACTCCATGCGCTGTATGGGGTTTTCGAGTTCTAGCGCCGTTTCTAAGTCGATATAGCGAGCAAAAACCGACTTTTGCGCGCTGTACTGACTTTCTAGCGCCGTTTCAGCATTGGCTTGCGCTAATTGAAGATAGCGTCGCTTTTCTTCCCTGGCCCCTTTAAAAAAGGTCACTCGGTACTTTGCTTCTTCACTGAGCAAGGTGGCTATGGCTGAATCATCGGTTAATTCTCGGGGAAGGACTATTTGCTTTGGAATAACCTTATTGCCAGCCAGATAAAACTGTAAGAAGAATGATTCAAAAATTTCTTGTTCGTCGGCGGTAGAGGGCACTTTAGGAAAAAACGCTTTACTCCCCAGCAATTGGCTATCTCGAATAAACATCACTTGAATACACGCCATATTGCCTTTAACCGCAAACCCAAATACATCCATTTCGTCTTGGGTTCCCGCTACCCATTGGCGTTCCTGCACTTTTCTCAATGCATTAATTTGGTCTCTATATCTGGCTGCCGCTTCAAAATTAAGCTGCTCACTGGCAGATTCCATTTTCTCAACCAAGGTACCTATCACCTGCTGGTTCTTTCCTTTGAGGAATAACTTGGCCAGTGCCACCTGGTCAGCATATTCTTCGTTAGATACATAGCCTTCCACACAGGGGGCGCTGCACCGCTGCATTTGATACTGCAAACATGGGCGGCTTCTGCTTCTGTAATAACTATCTTCACATTGACGAACGGGGAAAATTTTCTGCATTGAGCGCAGGCTTTCTCTTACCCCCCAAGCGCTTGGATAGGGGCCAAAATACTCCCCCTTTTTCTTTTGCGGCCCTCGGTGGAATGAAAGCCGAGGGTGTTCGTGATCAGATAAAAAAATGAAAGGGTATGACTTATCATCTCGCATCACTACGTTATAGCGAGGCTTGTACTTTTTAATGAAGTTATTTTCTAGCAAGAAGGCTTCGGTTTCGCTGTTAACCACCGTGACGTCCATTTTCGCAATTTGGCTAACCAATGAACGTGTTTTGGCGTTATCCACGTTTATCCTGAAGTAACTGGATACCCGTTTTTTTAAGTTTTTGGCCTTACCGACATAAATAACTTCATCCTGGGCGTTGTACATTCGGTACACGCCAGGCTGAGACGTTAAATTTTTTAAGAATGCTGCTGAATCAAACGTAGACATCTATTAAAGTAAATTAGAATCAATGAGTTTGTGGCGCAGCGCTAGGTGAGTAAGTTCAACATCTGTGGTTACGCCTAACTTATCGAACATGCGATAACGATAGGTGTTCACTGTTTTTGCGTTAATACTAAGTTCGTTTGCAATATCTGGCACCCGCTGCCCTTTAGTGAGTCTTAATGCAATACTGAGTTCACGGGAAGAAAGTTCATTAAACGGGTTTTCTGAACTTGGAGATAATTTGTCAATCGCAATGCTATGAGCAATTTCGTTATCGAGATACTTTTGACCTGCGGCCACTTTATATATCGCTCGAATGACTTCTTCAGGCTCGGCATCTTTAGTTAAAAAGCCAAACGCCCCTGCGTTCATTACCTGCATGGGTATGGGGCTTTCTTTCACCATAGACACACAAACCACCCGCGTGTTTTCAGACATACGGACAATACGTTTGGTTGCTTCTAACCCGCCAATGCCGGGCATATTTACATCCATGAGTACCACATCTGGTGCGTTTTTACGGCACAACTGTACCGCCTCTTCACCGTTTTTAGCTTCGGCTATTACGGAGAATTCACTTTCGTCTTCCAAAATCCGGCGGATCCCTGTTCTGACCAAATCATGGTCATCTGCTAGGATTATTTTAATCACACTAGTATCTCACTGACTTCTGTTCTTATTACACGTGTACTTAATGCTGGCTTTAACGTCGCAGTATATTGCATAAACTTTGCAATAAACGTTCCAGCAAAATAGCCGCAGGCGATTGCTGTTAAAAGAAAAACGTTCAACAATTAAGTCCAAGTTGCCTTCATCATACCACGAGATACGTTAAGGTGAAGCGTTTACCGGAGATTTGCCCTCAACGAAATTGTACTAACTTATTTACTTAGGTTTAGATATTGGGCAAATCGAACCACAAGGCCAAAGCTTCACCCTGACTGTCCAGTTGTAAACGGTCGTTCATATATATGCCCAAGCCATCACCTTGACGCAATGAAATGCCCTGTAATTCGCTTTTTATATTGGCCATTAGCGTACCGCGAACAATATGCAAATAGCCCTTTCTGGGCCCGGTATGCAAGGTAAATTGTTCGCCGTCAGAAAGGTGAATGCTGCTAATACTGGCGTCTTGCTTTATGGGCAACGAGCCCTGACGGCCATCTGCAGACACTAGCAGCTGACGTTGGCGTGCAGCAACGTTAGCATTCGCACCATGTTCGTCTTGATGCGCTTCTGTTGTGCGGGGTAGTGACATGTCAGGCGTTAGCGTCCTAGACGATAATGGATTTGTTTCCCCCCTTGGCGCCAGCGCCCTTTGTCCGTAGGTAGGTGCGCCCCCTTTTTGATTCGGTAGAATCCAAATCTGCAAAAAATTGACTTCCTCTGTGTCAGAAGCATTGTATTCTGAGTGCATAATTCCCCTGCCCGCACTCATCACTTGAATGTCTCCCGCTGGCACTTGGTATTCATTGCCAGCACTATCTTTGTGCTTCAATGCACCTTTCACAACATAAGACACAATTTCCATGTCTTTGTGGCCGTGGGTGTCAAAGCCTCTACCGGGCTGAACCACATCGTCGTTAATCACCCTAAGCACGGAAAAGCCCATGTGGTTAACATCGTAATAATGCCCAAAGGAAAAGCTATGGTTGCTATTCAACCAACCTAAATTAACCTTGCCCCTTTCTTCTGCCTTTCTCATGTAAACCATGTAAGTTGCTCCACTCTGCGTGCGCGTTTTTCAAACGGTGAATCGCACTAAATCTATTCGCCAATATGCGCATTATAGTTTCGCAATAACTTGGATTAAATTTCATAAAAGCTTGATTACTGTTCTATTAAATAGAATGGCGCCGATCACAGGTAAGCGAGGTATAAAACACACGCAAGCTAAAAGCGGTTAAAGAAGATGCGATCTAACGCTTGCTCAATAACACGAGGATGGCAGGCTAAATTAAGTCGAATAAATCCCGGGGCACCAAAAGATTGACCGTCAGTGCCCATTACTCCACGGTCTAAACAAGCTTGAAAACTGCGCGCGGCAGAGGTGCAAGTGTAGCGGGATGCGTCCTTTGACTCTAAATTTAACCATAAAAAATAGCCAGCTTGGCCTAGGGTATAATCAGGGTGTAAACCATGATAATTAAAATAAAAATCAACAAACTGGCGATTGTAATCAATACTGTGACGCAGGGCGTTTAACCACGCTCCCCCGTCTTTATAGGCCGCAATAAGCGCAAGCTGAGATAAAAAACTCGCCTCAAGATGGCGGGCTTTAATAGCCTGGGCAAACTGCTGTTTACTATCTAGGTTAGGCATGATGGCATATGAAGCCCCTGGTACGGCGGCCAAGTTAAATGCTTTTGAAACACTGTTAATATGAATAATGTTACAGCGGTCTCGCAGGCGACTTTTACTGCCAAATAGTGGCACTGAAGCAGGCCGATACGGGCTCGAAAACCCAAATTCACTATGCACTTCGTCTGTCACCAACAAAATATTATGTTGATGACAAAACGTCACAATTTCCTCTTGGCATTGCTCAGATAATACCGTCCCCGTTGGGTTGTTAGGGTGGCATAGCACCATGGCCGATGCGTTTTCACACAATGCATTCAGATTGATGGAATGCGCTGCCTTACTGCTTGTTGATATCGCAATGTCGTGGGCTTGCATTCCATTTAAGGCAATACAGGCTTTTAACGGCCCATAGGTGGGAGTCAGGATCATGATACTGTCGCCAGGCTGACAGAATGTTTTTAACGCCACATCCACCGCACTCACCACACTGGCAACACCCACCACAGAATGTGGGCTTACCGGAGAGTTGGCCGCTATATGCTGTGTGCCTTGAGGCTTAAACCAGTGAGATACCGCATTCGCCGTGGCGTGATGAATGTCGTGATAGCCGTAATGTGATGAAAGTGCAGCTGCCAAGCGCTTGCCAATAATCCCTGGTGGCGGACAGTCCATATCGGCGATCCCCATGCCTAAGGGATCCACCGGCGTTGTCGACTCACCCGTTTGCTGAGAAAGAAACTTCGTTCGCGTATGCGCAAGGTTATCTTTAGCCATGGATGTATTGCAAGTGTGGTCACCCCCTTCATGTAATGAAGGCGCCGTCCACTGGGCGTGCCAACATGCTTGGCCCGCCTGTCCGTTTGATACATTGGCCATAGGGGAGTTCTTACCCGATGCGGCGTGATACGAAGCATCCATTTTACTTAGCAGCGAACGTGGCTGCTTGGCTTCAGTCAGGCCCATTATCGAATGTCGTCCCATGGTTTTCCCAGTGCTTTTTTAACCCTAATGGGTTCAACTTATCACGCTACACCGTTACTTCTTTTCGAACACATTAAATTCAGACAGCGTATGCTGAAATTTACGCTTAGTTTCGCGGATAACAAACGGAATCTCCTGTGCTGCTTTAACCCGCACAAAATCTTTCGCCAGTGCATCTTCTAATGCTTGGGTTGAATTCAAGGTTTCACCATTTTCGTCTTTATACCCCCCTAGCCATTCAGAACGCTCTGTGTATTCTTCTAACCAAGTAAACGGGCTAGCAATAATTAATAAGCCGCCTCTGTTAAGCCTATGGCTCATGTCTTCTAATACTTTACGAGGGCTATAGACTCGGTCGATAAGGTTACCCATAAAAATTAAGTCGTAACCTGTGTACTGGGGTTTCAAATTACACGCATCACCTTGGGCAAACGCCACCTTGTTTGCCGTATTGTCTAAGCCCAACGCCGACAGTTTTCTGGCTTTAAATGCAGTGAGTTCACCTTCTTCTATGAGGTGATAACGAATTTCACCTTGCTCTTGCATGGTAAAAGCCGTTTTAATAAAACGGGCTGAAAAATCGATACCATCAACATGAGCAAAATGTTTCGCTAACTCAAAACTAGAGCGCCCTACCGCACAGCCTAAGTCTAATGCTTTTTGTGCGGGACGTTGTGCCATAGCGTCGATGCAAAATTCGGCGCTCGCCTTTGCAAAGTTTTGCACACCATAGTATTCATCACCATAGTGAAATTCACTGTATTGAGACACTTGAGTGTCGCTTTCATAGTCTAAATCATTAACTTGAATGAGGCTTTCAGCTTGTACGTAGCGAAAGCCTGCATGTTGAAAAAAGTGCCGTCTGAATGCATAACGGCTATGCTTCATAGCTTCATTACCCGTTGAGATCCAACTGCCACCTTTAATTAAATTATGTTTATTGTCGAAGGTTGGCGTTGTGAAGTCATCATATAGCGGATGCACCTTAAATCCATCAAAGGGATAAATGGGCGTTTCCGTCCACTGCCAAACGTTACCCACAACATCATAAAATTCACCGGATTTATTTTTCGTGACAGGCTAGCTAGACGCATACTGTCTCAATGCAATATTAAACTCACTGGAATATACCGGTTGGTTTACACCGCTAAAATCACGTAAGCGAAACCATTCGTTTTCGGTAGGTAAACGAATCAATTGGCCTGTTTTTTCACTTTTGTAATTACAAAATGCTTTTGCTTCGTGATAATTCACATCAACAGGCCAATCCAACGGTAGAGGGATTTCAGAAAGCATGCTTCTGTAAACATAACCCTCGTCGGCTTTACGCCAAAACACAGGATGGCTCGCCTTGGTATACTCGCGCCATCGATTGCCTTCCTCTTCCCAGTAGTCAGGGTTTTGGTAGCCTCCCTCTTCAACAAAGTCAAGAAACTCCCCGTTCGACACCAGAAACTTGGCGGCTTTGAATTCATTAACCTGGGCTTGGTGTTCACCATATTCATTGTCCCAACCATAATAGGCCGAGTCCCACGATTTAGTCGCATCCACATGCCCTGCTTTCACTGGAACTAAGCTATTTTGCGGCAATTCACTCTCGGCAAATGTACAGTTTGGGCACACAGGCCAGGCGCTAGATGCACTTACCATAGAAAGCGGTAATTGGCGAATTAACACCGACGATGTTTCTAAATGAATGCGCTCATGTTCAATGCCCATGACAATAGGCCACATGGGGCTTTCCCAATCTATGGGCATCGTAAATTCTAGTTTGTCTATTAAGTCGCATACCAACGCGCGCACTTTATTTCGGTATTCAGCAACGTCGCTTACAGCAGGCCAATGATAGTTTTCATCGTTTAAGTCATCCCAACTCATTTCGTCAACGCCAATGGCAAATAACGACTCAAACTTAGGGTTAATCCGCTGGCTAATGGCTTTTGCTAAAACCAGTTTATTGATAAAAAACGTAGCGGTGTGACCAAAATAAAAAATCAGTGGGTGGCGAAGCTTTTCAGGGCGAGCATAAAAGGCGTCGTCACCATTAAGACAGGAAAATAAAGCCTCGTAGGTATTAAAAGAATCAAAAAAATAAGCTTTAACCTCTTCCCGCTTTTGCTCAACAGAACCATCCCTCAAGTTGAGCGTAGACATTGCCTGCATATTATCCCCATTTATTTTTATTAAGACGTGCAAATACCACAAACGACCAAGGCGATCGCGAATTAACACATAGTTATACAGTTAAATTAGTAGATGAACCATTAGTAACGTTTAACTGACATACCCTGAAGTTTAGCAAACGATGCCATTTATCGAGCCTCCCGCCGGTATATTTACATTCGCTTTTTCACCAGCTTAAACATGCTGCAACGTTTTTATCAGTTTTATATGAACAAGGCACGACAGCGCAATCATTCTTTTCAATAGAAATCTACTTACAATAACGAGACAGGATGAGATCACAATTGCTTTCAGTCAGATAAAAGAAAAAAGCCTTGCTTTGCAGCAAGGCCTATTTTGGTGGATATATTTTATCCATAAAAAAACCCGCAACAATGTGCGGGTTTCTCTAATATGGCGGAGAGTGAGGGATTCGAACCCCCGGTGGGTTTGACCCCACGTCTGATTTCAAGTCAGGTGCATTAAACCGGGCTCTGCCAACTCTCCTGAAGTGCTGCGTATCTTAATGATTTCGCTGAAAGTGTAAAGCACTAATTTAAACATTATTGTTCAACCGATTAATTGATAAACAAAGTGTTTAAATTTTGGTTAATTTACCTAGACGAAACGCACGTCAGTGGTTGTCACGCCTCAGTTTTGCCATAAAAACATACTTGCTGGCTTAGTCAATAAGGTCAACGATATTGCTTTATCAGCCTTTCTTTCATTAACACCGTAACAAACATGAAGCGGCAGCAAATGTTCTTCTCTTGGGTGTGCAAATATTCCATGGGGCGCGTTTTTCCAGGCGCTCAATGTTTGACCGCGCTCTATTTCGCTTATGACACTAGACTGCATGGTATCTTGTAGCCATTGATTAAAGTCCCCCGCTTTTTTATTTGCCGACGCTGAACTATCAAAAAAGCCACGCATATTATGAAAAGACGACCCCGAGCCCAACACTAAAACATGCTTATCGTTATAATTAGCGTCTAAAATGTGTCTTAGTGCCCTTCCTAATGCAATGTGCTTTGCCGCATTTAAGTCTGCCGTTAAGGATACTTGAATACAGGGAATGTCCGCTTCTGGATACATGATAGTGAGAGGAACAAACATACCGTGATCAAACCCGCGACTTGGATTAGCCGTTGCCTCAATACCCTGTGCTTGCAAACCCGCCACAATAGATGCAGATAAATCGGGGATACCAAGGGCTGGATACTGCAATGTATACGCGCTTTCAGGAAAGCCGTAGTAATCGTAAATCAAGCTGGGTTTGTTACCGGCAGTCACTTGGGTGTCATTTTCCTCCCAGTGTGCACTGATCACAACAATGGCGTCTGGCCTTTGTATGTCAAGCGTTATGGATTTAAGTACCTCAATCATTTCTTGATGATTCGCATCCCCCACACCGCCAGTACCAATGCTGTTTTCAAGAAGTGGCAGCGGACCGCCGCCGTGTGAAATATAAGCCGTTGTAATACTCATCCGTGTTTTCCCGATATCGCCATTAAAGATGGTTAACCCCATAGAGAAAAAGGCACCCTTCCGGTATGCCTTTCCTCAATGAGACATTGTGTTAATCGTGTAATTTCTTACTAACAACAGCATCAAGTGAAAACGAACCGGCGCCTTGAATGGCCAGTGCAACAGTGGCAGCCAATAGCGCTAAAGCAAATTCGTAACCGTTGTTGCTGATAAATAATCCGTTACTCCCATGAACACTAAAAATAGCGACTACCATGGTGAACGCACTGAGTGCAGCAGCGGGACGTGTGAGTAGCCCAAGTATTAGCGCAATCCCACCAAAGAACTCTGCACTACCGGCGAGTAATGCCATGACAAACCCAGGAGCAAGGCCAATACTTTCCATCCATTGCCCAGTGCCCTCAAGGCCATAACCGCCAAACCATGCAAAGAGCTTTTGCCCGCCATGGGCCGCTAAAATAATACCTACGGGTACGCGTAGCACCACATTCGCGATGCCGCTGTTGCTAGAAAATACGGTTTTTAAAAAATGCTTATTCATAGTTTCACCTTAATCATTGAGTCACAGCAACCACGTTGCCGTGCCGAAAAGTTTGTAGAAAGTGGTTAGCCCTTTGTTCACAACGAAGTGCTCACTCCATGGATGTAGCATAGTTGCCAACATAATTTGAATAAAGCGATGCTTTGTTGAATAATTAACAACAAATTGTTGTTAATAGGGCGAGTAAGAGGAAAGTGGATAAAATAGCACTGCTAAAAACCTTTGTGGTGGTGGCCAATGAAGGCAGCTTTACACGCGCTGCGGATAGACTTAACACGTCGAACCAGCTTATAAGTAAATATGTGGCCCAGCTAGAAAAACACTTAGACGTACGTTTATTCAACCGCACGACCCGCAAAATTCATCTCACTGAAGCCGGTCAACAGTGTTTACTGCACGCCAATCATATTTTAGAAAGTGTTAACGATATGGAAGGGCAACTTGGCCTACTCAACACACACGCTAAAGGCGTGTTGCATGTCAGTGCCCCAGTATCCTTTTCTACCTTACACCTTTCTTCTGCACTCGCAGCGTTCCAACAGGCTCACCCCAGCGTTTCTGTAAACTTACAATTGAATGATCGCAAAGTAGACGTGGTAGAGGAAGGGCTTGATGTTGCTATTCGAGCCGGTCATTTGTCTAACTCGGCGCTGGTCGCAAAAAAGATCACCACCATTCATTTAGCTTTGTGCGCATCGCCGGCCTATTTAGAAAAATATGGTACTCCCTCACATCCATCAGAGTTAAAGCCAGAGCATTACCTAGAATATGCCTATGTTAATTACGATAGTGACACATCGGAATTGATGAAGGCTCTGAAAACGAATGCGCAAAAAGTTACCCCAAAATTGGTTGCAAATAATGGTGAAGTGCTGACTAACGTGGCAAAACAAGGCGATGGCTACGTTTTACAACCTACCTTTATCGCCGCTGACGCGCTCACACGTGGAGAATTGATTTCTATTTTAGATGAATTCGTCCCACGCCCTATCTCACTTTATGCGGTATACCCACACCGTAAGCTGGTTTCAAATAAGCTGCGCGTGTTTATCGACTTTTTATGTGCGTATTTTGAAGATACCCCTTATTGGGATAAGCGCCTACCACGAGGTTAATATTAAAACAGGGGGCGAATATGCCGCCCCCTGTTTTTTCTTCAGTGACTTAATTGGTATTTAAACCCTGAAGGTTTCCATGATGGCCGGCACCCCAGGGAACATGCCAATCAGCGCCATAACGGTGCACAACACCAAAAAAGTAATGCCAGGAATAAGCCAGCGGCCGGCTTTACCGAGCTCCCCAGCTCGCTCTTTGCAACCCACTAAACCCAAGTTATCAAGCAACATAGTAAACGACCAACCGAATACGGGGTTAACAAGCACCGAGGAAATCACCACAAGAGCGGCTGACTGCGTAGTTTTGCCTTCTCGGGTCATTTGCATTCCTGCTTCCATCAATGGCAAGAATACACCCACAATAAGGGCGACACATAACACGGGCGGCCAAATGGCCAAATCCATTGGGTACCCCCAAAGGGCGGCAACCACACATAGAACCCCGGTTACAATCGCGCCGCCAGGAATGGGCCTGCGAGCAATTGAAGCTGGAATAATATACGTCCCCCAAGAAGAAGAAAGGTTACCACCACCTAATAAACTCCCTACCGCCTGACGACTTGATGCAGCAATCATAGTGTCGTCAATGTTCATGTGCGCTTTTTCACTGTTTTTAGGGTAGCTTAGTTTTTGAAAGACTTGGTGACCTAAAAAGTCTGGAGACCACATTGCCACAGCCAACACAGCGAAAGGTAATACAGCGACAAAGTGCGACCAATCAGGTAACCCGAGTTGCCACCCCGTATCTTCTCCCCACCAGTACGCAGGGTTAAGGTTCGGCATACCTGGCGACGTATTAAATTCAAAAGGCGCCCCCATAGCCAAGGCAATAACCGCGGCCATTAAGGCACCAAGAGGAATAGCCAACCAGCGCTTTTTAATATGCTCTAACCAGGCGTACATTAAAATGGTGGCAATAATCACCACAAAGGCTAAATACGCCATATCGAAACTTTCCGCCCAGGCAAACAGTTTTTTAACTTGGCCTGTAATACCAATAAACCCTAAGTAAAGTAACAGCCCGCCGCAAACCCCATTACTGGTTAGCCTTGCGAGAATACTTCCTCCCTTCGTAATACCCAGTAAGAAACCAAAAAGCCCGATCAGTAACCCCAATGCCATTGGATGGCCGCCGGTAGCCACCATTAAAGGGACTAAGGGCAACAGAGGGCCGTGGGTACCTGCTAAGTTAGCGGATGGGTTTAAAAAACCAGAAATAAGCACAACAAATAGTACGGCAGCAATCATCAGCTCAAAACGTACGTTTTCAATCACAAATTCTGGTGATAAGCCAAGTGGCGCTGCAAACGCCCCTACCACAGCAGCCACCATAACGATTTTCCCAATGGTAGCGGCCATACCTGGCACGAAGTCTTCCCATTCAATACGATAATCTCTGCCCGGCAAATTTAGCCGCCAGCGCTTTGGCGAAATTATTTGAAGTTCATGGTTGAGATACGCTTCTCGAGACGGAAATTCACTGCTTGATTTGTGACGTTGTTGGTAAGAAGAACTTTCTTGAGACACATAACACCTTTAGATTGCGCGAAGAAAACGCAAGACTAAACATGTGAAAAGATTGTAACAATGCGACTCTGGTCTTATACGAAGGTTTAACGCTCAATGTGAATGGAAAACCGCCTCTTTTATTTTCAATTTTATTGGGGCATAAAAAAACCCGCAACAATGTGCGGGTTTCTCTAATATGGCGGAGAGTGAGGGATTCGAACCCCCGGTGGGTTTGACCCCACGTCTGATTTCAAGTCAGGTGCATTAAACCGGGCTCTGCCAACTCTCCTGAAGTGCTGCGTATCTTAATGATATTTTTATGACTGTAAAGCGAAAATTGAAAAAAATTGTTTAACTGCCGAGAAATCATCCAATTAGATTGTTTATCAAGGCAATAAGGCGTTTTTATCTTCAGTTAATCGAATTTTCATCTGAAACTACTTGAAAATGGGAACTAAAAGCCATACAACATACACTAAATAACTGTGTACCATTTTGGTCATATCATAGTCCTATTGGAGGAAACAATGGATCAACGTTCGATGTATTCAAGTGCATCTCAACCATCGGTATTGCAAACGAACAAGGTTCTACGCAACACCTACATGCTGCTTGCGATGACACTAGCGTTTAGTGCGGTTTGTGCTGGTATAGCTATGGCAGTAGGCATTTCTCCTATGATGTCTCTGGTAATGACTATCGGTGCGTTTATTACACTGTTTGTTGTACAAAAGAAAGCTGACTCGGCGTCTGGTATATACTGGGTGTTCGCGTTTACCGGCCTGATGGGCGCATCGTTAGGTTACACACTTAACTTTTATTTAGGTGTTGCCGGTCCAGGGTTAATTATGGAAGCGCTAGGTGCAACAGCATTAGTGTTCTTTGCGCTGTCTGCCTATGCCCTTACTACAAAGAAAGACTTCTCATTCATGGGCGGGTTCTTAGTGGTAGGTCTTGTGGTTGTACTAGTGGCGGCAATTGCGAATATCTTCTTCGCCGTGCCGGCGGTTAGTCTAGCAATTAGTGCAGCTATCGTATTTATTATGTCTGGTTTCATTCTATTTGATACCAGCCGTATTATTCATGGTGGTGAAACAAACTACATTCGTGCGACAGTTTCGCTATACTTGAACATATACAACTTGTTCACCTCTATTCTTCACCTACTCGGTGCGTTTGGCGGCGACGACTAAGCGAATATATAAAGGTTAAAGTAAACACCCCTTAACCGGGGTGTTTTTGTTTGTATGAAAGCATATTCAATACTTATCACGTCCTCCCCCTACCATGGTGATTGTGCCCAACGCGCCCTCGCCTTTATCGATGGCTTATTGGCCAATGGCGATACCTTAAAGCATGTCTTTTTTTATGGCGATGGCGTATATCATTGTAATAATATGATGCTTCAAAGTGGCAATGACTTTTATGTTTACGGCGCATGGGAGTCGCTTGCAAGCACACACAACACTCAGCTTTTGGTATGTATTACCGCGGCGGTTAAAAGGGGAATAGTGAGCCAGCAAGAAGCGGCTGAAAATGGCATAAGCGCTGTAAACTTAACGGCCCCCTTTGTGCAAGCCGGCCTTGGCGAATTTTTTAGTGAGCTTCATCAATGTGAACGGTTGGTGCAATTCTAATGGCCACACTTTTAATCAGATTTACCCAAGCGCCCTACACCAGTGGCAAAAGCCAAGAGGGTTTAGATTTTGCGCTGGCGGCGACAAATTACGGCCATATTGTTCATGTGCTTTTTGAAGGTGAAGGGGTTTTACAGTTAGTAAAAACTGATGCCGTAAATACGCTGAAGAATCACAGTAAACGATTAGCCTCCATGCCATTTTTTGACATAGAAGCATGTTTTATATGTCAAGACAGTGCGCGCCAATGGGATATAAGTACGCTTTTAGCCAACACAGATGTCGCCGCTGAACTAGACGCGCACTATGTAGACGCCCCTGCACGTATTTCATTAATTAATAGTGCCGACCATGTGGTAACGTTTTAATGCTGATCAACATAACTCAAGCCAAATTGGATACTCGCCAAAAAACACTGATTACGGCTGCGCTTTCACACAATGCAACAACCAGCATTGTCTTTTCTGGCGATGGCGCTTACGCCCATGTTGTGGAACAAGCCTTTCTCGCTGAGTGCGTCAGCAAATCTAACGCCGAGTCCGTATTGCACGTTCACGTGATAAAAGAGGATGCTACTGCTCGTGGCGTCACGCTTTCACAAACAGTCAACCCGTTGGATTATCAAGGTTTTGCCGCCCTCACAAGCACATTTAATCAAATGGTAACGTTTTAATCATGACCCAAGAAACCTACAGCTTTCTATACAAAGGCCAAGCTATCGCAACTGACAAAGCGGGGTATCTCCTTGACTACACCCTTTGGGAAGAAGGGATGGTTGAAATTCTTGCTCGCGAAGAAAATATTGAGTTAACCGATGCCCATTGGGAAGTGGTTCGCTTTGTGCGCGGCTTTTATGAAGAATACGAAACCAGTCCGGCCATTCGTGCATTGGTAAAAGCCATGGCGAATAAATACGGGCCTGAAAAAGGAAATAGCCGTTACTTGCAACGCTTATTTAAGAAAGGACCTGCTAAACAAGCCACTAAACTGGCTGGGCTGCCTAAGCCTGCAAAATGCCTATAAGCGACGCCCGTTTTAATTGAATGCCCTTACGCGCATTAACACCTAGGAATAACCCATGGATCTCATTTTTTTTGATTTAGATGGCACATTGTTAAATAGCCAATCACAAATATCGGATTTCACCCGTGAGACCCTTGCCCTTCTTAGAAAAAACGACATTGCCTATACGGTTGCCACAGGCAGAACCATGTTGTCCGCCAGTGCTATTATTGCCGAACACAGCTTTTTACTGCCACATATTTACAATAACGGCGTCACGGTATTTAACCCACAAGACAATTCACTCAGATTAGAAAACTTGGTTAACCCCAAAGAATTAGAGTTTATTATTAGTCTGGCGCAAGAACAGGGGATCACTCCTTTTGTCAACGTGATTGCAGGCACATCACACGAAGTTTACCACCCTCCTGCCCGTCACCCCATAGAGCATGATTTACTGAGTAAATACTTCAAAAGAACCGACGCGGTGCTATTACCTCTTTCCCAGCTTTCACTGACCGATAACATTACGAATATCAGTATGATTGGTGATAGCGCTACCATTCATTCCCTGTGGGACAGAGTTAATAAGGTAGACACTCTGGTGGCTTATTCTGGCCCGGCGATTGAAGGGAATAATTTTAGTTGGATGGATATTCACCATCGCGCTGCTAGTAAAGGGGGCGCAGTAAAACAATTAAAACAGCAGCTTGGTGCTACAAACATCATTTGTTTTGGCGACGGTGATAACGATTTAAGTATGTTTGAACTGGCAGACGAAAGTTATGCGCCAGACAATGCTAAACAAGCGATAAAACAAGCCGCCAGTGAGGTCATTGGCCATCATAACGAAGACGGTATCGCACGCTTTTTACGCCAGCGTTTTTCACTGTAAGTATTCGTCCTACCAGCTGACTATTCCACTTTGTTAACGTGCGGTATGGCGCCAATACTAATTTAAGCTTTGTACGGTAACGAGAGCAGTAACTAAATACACATGATTGCTCTTCATAAACGTATTGTTACGAATTATTCTCGCCTTGTTAGTTTTTTCCTGTTGATTTTGTGTTATAAAAACGCGCGCAAAGTCACATTCATTTGCGTTTTCATAATAAAATCAGGGACTAATGTGAATATGAAAAATAATAAAAAATTACTTTCAGCGGTATCTATTCTCGCTATCGTTAGTGTGGCATCGGGATGCGCGACAACCAGCTCACAGGTTGTCGAAACACCTAAAGTAAACACCTATAACACCCAATATACGGGTGAGAAAAAGAAATTGGTTGTCGGTCAATTCGTTAACCGTTCAAGTTTTCAAAATGGTATTTTCTCTAACGGCCAAGATCGTTTAGGCGGCCAAGCAAAAACGACGCTTATTAGCCATTTGCAGCAAACCAATCGATTTAGCGTGCTAGACCGCGATAATATGAGTTTACTGGCTGAGGAAGCAAAGCTAACTGGTACAGAACAAAATATATCTGGGGCCCGGTTTGTCGTTACCGGCGATGTTACCGAGTTCGGTCGCAAAGCCATTGGCGATAAGCAGTTATTTGGTATTTTGGGTAAAGGGAAATCACAAATAGCCTACGCAAAAGTGACGCTGAACGTCGTGGACGTTACGACGTCCGAAGTGGTTTATTCGGTAGCCGGTGCAGGTGAGTACAGCTTATCTGAACGCGAAGTCATCGGCTTTGGTAGCACAGCAAGTTACGACGCTACATTGAACGGTAAGGTTCTTGATTTAGCCATCCGCGAGTCAGTTAACAACCTCGTAAACGGTATCGAAACAGGCGCGTGGAAGCTATAAGATGAAAAAAACAATCATAACGATGGCCATTGCACTTGGCATAGTGGGCTGTAAAACAACAGAACCTCTTTATTATTACGGCGAATACAACACGGCCGTATATACCTATCTTAAAGGTGAAGGGGCAACGTTGGAAGAACAAATAACGGCACTTAAAGAAACCATCGAACTTGCTGATGCTAATGGAAAGCCTATCGCTCCTGGCGTTCACGCCCATTTAGGCATGCTTTACTTTGAAACGGGCAACCCACAACAAGGCGAAGTACACTTTGAACAAGAAAAGCAGATGTTCCCCGAGTCGGTCCAATACATCGACTTTTTACTTACATCAGCAAAGGGAGCATAATCAATGTTGTTCAGATCTTTCATTGTTGTTGGTGCAATGGCGCTTTTATCCGCCTGCGTAAGCTTACCGCCAGCTCACGATTACAGTGCGTTTAAAGCAGCCAACCCAGCGTCGGTTATCATTTTACCCCCTATCAACAATACACCGGAAGTTATTGCGCCCTACAGTGTTATGACTCAAATGGCTACACCCATTGCTGAATCTGGTTTTTACGTGTTCCCTGTTGCTATGGTTAATCAAACCTTTAACAACAATGGCCTTACCGTGGCCAGTGATATACATGCTGTGGCCCCCACGAAGTTGAAAGAAATTTTCGGTGCGGACGCCGCCTTATATGTATCTATTGAAGACTATGGGACGAGTTACGTGGTGATTTCAAGTGAAACACGCGTAACCGTTACTGCCTCGTTAGTTGATTTGGCTTCTGGCCAAATGCTATGGACTGGAACGGCTAACGCCTCAAGTGCAGAACAACAAAATGCTAACAGCGGTGGTTTAGTGGGTATGTTGGTTCAAGCTGCGGTAAATCAAATTTTTGAGACCGTGACAGATAGAGGTTTTGATATTGCCGCTATCGCGTCTGCACGTCTTCTATCTGCAGAAAGTTACAACGGCCTTCTTTATGGCCCTCGCTCACCGAGTTACGGTCAACCGGTTGCTAGCGAGAAAAAGTAAGTTTTCTCAATATAGGTGGCAATAAAATCGCTACCTCAATCATTAGAAAAGCCCGTCACTTCATTGTGTACGGGCTTTTTCATGTCATTATTTCAGCTTAGTTAGCACTGATACGTTCTTGACCATTCATATAGGGCACTAGTGCTTTAGGCACAGTCACACTGCCATCTGCCTGCTGATTATTTTCTAGAATAGCCACAAGAGTTCGACCTACCGCTAAACCCGAGCCGTTAAGGGTATGCAATAATTCTGGCTTATTCGTTTTAGGGTTTCTAAAACGCGCTTGCATGCGACGGGCTTGGAAGTCTAACATGTTTGAACATGAGGAAATTTCACGATAAGTGTTTTGCGCGGGTAACCACACTTCCAGATCGTAGGTTTTACACGCACCAAAGCCCATATCGCCGGTACATAGCAGTACTTTACGGTAAGGTAGCTCAAGCTTCTGAAGGATAACCTCAGCATGGCCAGTCAGTGCCTCTAATGCGTCAAAGCTATCTTCTGGTTTAACAAGCTGAACAAGCTCTACTTTGTCAAACTGATGCTGACGAATAAGGCCACGGGTATCACGTCCGTACGAGCCCGCTTCAGAACGGAAACACGGGGTATGCGCCGTCATTTTCACTGGCAGTGTCTTCGCATCTAAAATTTCATCGCGGGCAATGTTCGTTAGTGGTACTTCGGCTGTGGGAATAAGGCTTAGTCCTTGTCCTTCTTCCGTTGCCGGTTTAGTGTGAAATAAGTCCTCACCAAATTTAGGCAGTTGCCCAGTACCGTATAGGCTGTCGGCATTCACGAGGTAAGGCACATACATTTCTTGGTAGCCATGTTCTTGTGTATGAATATCTAGCATAAACTGCGCTATGGCGCGGTTTAAACGTGCTACATCACCGCGCATAACCACAAAGCGGCTGCCAGTAAGCTTACTCGCGGTGGCGAAGTCTAGGCCATTATTTAGGCCTTCTGCCACATCCACGTGATCTTTCACGTCAAAATCAAATTGACGAGGCTCACCCCATCGAGAGATCTCAACGTTGTCTTCTTCATCTTTACCCTCAGGCACAGATTCATCAGGTAAATTAGGAATCCCCTGGGTGAACGTATTAATTTCTTCTAGCAACGAAGAAAGCTCAGCTTTAGCGGCATCCAGTTCGTCGCCAAGTTTACCCACTTCAGCGAGAAGTGGCGCAATGTCTTCGCCCTGCGCTTTTGCTTTACCGATGGACTTACTTCGTACGTTACGTTCGTTTTGCAGATCCTGTGTTCTGGACTGAAGTGTTTTTCTTTTTTCTTCAAGGGAACTGAAAGCTGCTACATCGAGGTTAAAACCACGGGCAGCCAGTCGCTTGGCTGTTTGTTCTATATCGCTTCGCAAACACTTTGGATCTAACATGTGTTTCTACTTATCCTTTCATTAATTCAATGGCTAGCCAACCTGCCAGTAAACAGGCGCCAACATTAAGAAATACATTTGCTATCGCCTTTAGCCATAGCCCATTTTCTAACAACGTTAAGGTTTCTACCGAAAACGTGGAGAACGTGGTAAATGCCCCTAACAGTCCAACACCTATTAATGCTCTGTAAGGTGAGTCGCTTAAATCGTGGCGTTCTATAAAACCATAAAGTAATGCCAACGAGAACGACCCTATTACGTTCACGGCTAGTGTACCAAACGGCATGTGTTTTCCAAATAAGGAATCTACCGTTGTGGTAACAAAATACCGTAAACATGCGCCCGTTGCGCCGCCAACGGCAATAAAACAATACAAAGCTAACCCTTGAGGCAAAATTAAACTCCCTAAGCGCAGTTATAAGTGGTTTGAGTGAGGTGGCAATAAAACGCGAATATGTACCATCGTTGCCTATTAGCTAACACAAGTGATTAGGCTAAATTTGCATTGATAACTCTACCTTTTTATTGGGCTTTGCGCATTAAGTGAATCAAGATAATCTCGCTTCGCTTTTAGCGCTTTTTCCAATCCCCGTTCATTAGGGTGATAGAAACGCGTATTGGCTAAGCCATCAGGGAAGTAAGTTTCTCCGGCGGCGAATGCATTTGGCTCGTTATGCGCGTAACGATAGCCATCACCATGACCTAGCTCTTTCATCAGTGAGGTAGGCGCATTGCGTAAATGCAGGGGTACGGGAGCATCGGAGGTTTTACGCGCTAGCGCTTTCGCCTCGCTAAAGGCCATGTATACCGCATTACTTTTTGCCGCTAAAGCACAATATACTGCGGCTTGTGCAATAGCCCGCTCCCCTTCAGCAGGGCCAACACGGTGAAAGGTGTCCCACGCATTAATGCACAGTTGCATAGCGCGCGGATCGGCGTTTCCAATATCTTCAGACGCGATGGCGAGTAATCGTCGACCCACATAAAGCGCATCACCCCCACCGTCAAGTATTCTGGCGTACCAGTAAAGTGCCGCATCAGGATCTGAGCCCCGTACGGATTTATGAAACGCCGAAATAAGATCGTAAAACGTATCACCCTTGTTGTCGTAACTGGCCACTTTTTCACCCACAGCTTGTTCAATGTCACCGATGTTAATTTCAGTGTCATTAGTAAAGTCTGCAGAAAGTTCCAAATAGGTAAGTAAGCGTCTGGCGTCGCCGCCACTTAATTCCACCAAGGCACTTTTCGCACTCTCGGCAATGGTAAGTTTTCGCTGCCCTAACCCCTTTTGGGCATCTAACAGAGCGCGGTCAACCAATTCATATAATGCCTCTTTCTCAAGAGGTTTTAGCACGTAAACACGCACCCGAGACAGCAAGGCGTTATTCAGTTCAAAAGAAGGGTTTTCGGTGGTGGCGCCAATGAAGGTCACCACCCCAGACTCAACAAAAGGCAAAAAAGCATCTTGCTGGCTTTTGTTAAACCTATGCACCTCGTCAACAAACAATAGCGTACGCTGATTGTAACGAGCATTCTCTTCGGCAGCGTCCATTGCTGCACGAATGTCTTTTACCCCACTGGTGACTGCCGATATCCGCAATACGGTGGCGTTAGTGTAATGGGCAATCAATTCTGCCAATGTGGTTTTGCCAGTACCCGGAGGACCCCACAATATCATTGAGTGGCAATGCCCTGCATCTAACATTTTACGCAGTGGCTTATCATGCCCTAACAAATGTGACTGACCGCTGTATTCTTCAATAGTTACCGGGCGCATGCGCGCTGCTAAGGGCGCAAAGGCTTGATTAACATTGCTCATCAACGCTGATCATCAACGATGTAGCTTTCAGGTATGTCAACCGTAAACGTATCGGCAGCAAGCGGAAAACGGGTTTCGATGTTGTTAAACACCAATGTACTGGTTTGCTGCTGAGCATCTAGCATGGTCATGACTGCAAGTTCGTTGTCTTGATTAAACTGCAAAGTGAGCGTTTCTATTTGCCCGCCTTTTTCTTTCGGCGTAACTTGAAAGCCACGACGGCTTGGCTCGTCTGGGTTGCGTACCTGCTCAATAGTGAATTTGTCCCAAGTGGCTGCATCGTTAGCAGTAAGGAGCATGATGGGGTTATCTTTGATGGCATTCGCCTGAGATAATACCGTTACCTGCTCAACAAAGGTATCAAGATTCCACACAGCTTCGCCGTCTGCAACTAACAGAGTTTCATCAGGAAACGTGGTTTCCCAGCGCAATTTGTCGGGGCGAGTCATGGTAAGTTTACCCTGCGCCTCGTGCACGACATTGTTGTCAGCATCCATCACAGATTGCTCAAAGTCAGCGCGAAACTGCTTCATGGTGACAAGCAAGGCTTGTAGTTGCTGCTGAGATAGTTGCCCGTCTTCTTGGGTACTGTCTTCTTGTGTACTCGCCTGCATAGTAGCCGTGTCAACTAACGCACTTGGCGTAGCAGCGTGGGCACTGGTAAGCGTGCAAGCCACAAGGCCAGCGAAATAAATAGAAACTGCTTTATTCATAAACTTATTCCGTCATTTAGTCTTTAGGTGGGGGCGGCGCTAATACCTCACGGTTACCGTTATGCCCTTGTGCACTTACGACCCCACTCATTTCCATTTGTTCCACTAAGCGCGCGGCTCTATTGTAACCAATTCTAAATTTACGCTGTACACTAGACACACTGGCCCGGCGTGTTTCAGTCACAAAGGCAACGGCTTCATCGTAGAAGGCATCAAATTCTTGCTCTTCGCCTTCAGGCTGCTCGCCTGGAAGTAACACCTCGGCACTGGCTTCACCATTAAGAATTTCATCAATATATTCAGGCTCACCGCGTTTTTGCCAATCGGCGACAACCGCATGCACTTCGTGATCGTCCACAAATGCGCCATGTACCCGAGTGGGCACCGGACTACCTGGCGGCAAGTAAAGCATATCTCCCATACCGAGCAAAGTTTCTGCACCTTGTTGGTCAAGAATGGTGCGAGAATCTATTTTGCTCGACACCTGGAAGGCTATCCGGGTGGGAATATTGGCTTTAATCAGGCCCGTAATAACATCTACCGACGGACGCTGGGTCGCCAACACCAAGTGTATTCCCGCCGCACGGGCTTTTTGTGCTATACGCGCGATAAGTTCTTCTACCTTTTTACCCACAATCATCATCATGTCGGCAAATTCATCAACCACCACCACAATAGCGGGAAGCTTTTCTAGATCTGGCGCTTCCGGATCCATGCTTTCTTCGCTTTTCCATAGCGGGTCTTTAATTGGCGTGCCATTCGCAATGGCTTCGGCAACTTTGGCGTTATACCCTTTTAAGTTTCTTACCCCTAACGCGCTCATGAGGCGGTAACGTCGCTCCATCTCACCAACACACCAACGCAGCGCATTGGCGGCTTCTTTCATGTCGGTGACCACTTCCGCAAGTAAATGAGGAATGCCTTCGTATACCGACAACTCCAACATTTTAGGGTCAATCATGATCATGCGAACATCTTCTGGCGTGCTCTTATACAGCAAGCTCAAAATCATAACGTTCACACCCACAGACTTACCCGAACCTGTTGTACCGGCCACTAACAGGTGAGGCATTTTCGCCAAGTCTACAATCACCGGCTTACCAGAAATATCAGCCCCCAACACCATTGTAAGCGGCGATTGATGAGACTGGAACGCGTCACAGCTAATCACTTCACTCAAGCGCACCATTTCCCGTTTTTTATTGGGTAACTCCAAACCAATCACGGATTTGCCTGGAATAACTTCCACTACACGAACAGAGATGGCAGACATTGCACGCGCCAAATCTTTTGATAGGCCAGTAATCTTACTTACCTTCACACCAGGGGCTAAATCAAGCTCGAAACGCGTAATAACAGGGCCTGGGTACACACCAACTACTGTCGCTTCAATATTAAAATCGGCCAGTTTCTCTTCCACCAAGCGCGATATGGCTTCTATTTCTTCTTCCGTGAGTGGGTTTTCATGTTTGTCTGCTCTTTCTAGCAAATCAAAAGAAGGCATAGGAGGTAAATCTTCCGCCCCCTCCCCTCTTGGAGCTTTCACGGGTTTGGCCCCCATCGCAACCGGGGTAAAATTAGCAGACTGAGGTTGGGCGTGAGTTTGTTCCTTTTCTACAGGCGGCGCTGTTTCTTGCTGTTCATCATCTGCGGGGGTAGCAACAGCTTCGTCTTCGCCGATCACATCAGTGGAAAAAACCGGCTCTTCTTTTATTGCCGGTCGTGGGGCTGTGGCTTCTGAGCCCTTGTCTTCTAAACGTTTGTCTTCTGAGCGTTTGTCTTCTGAGCGTTTGTCTTCAGCGCCTTTTACCGCGTGCACTTTGTTTTTAACGGCTTCACGCATTCCCGATAATGAGAACGGTGAAGGTTTCGCTTCTGATGGCTCTTCCGCGGGCGTATGAGTTTCATCAGGGGCAAAAGGTGGTAAATCGTCGCCAAGTTCACCAAAGGTTGGTTCACTTCTTTGCGTTGTGGTGTGTGAAGCATTAGCCCCGTCATGACGGATGGGGCTTTCACTTTCGTTGTCTGAAGCGGTTGATGGCGTGTCCCCGTGCGCACTGGTTTGAGGTTGGCTAGAGACCTCCTCTTTACCTTGCGGCTCTGCGCGCATGCTGGTTATATCGAACTCAGTGGCGCTAGATTTAGATTTTTTATTCGGCAATGCTAGTCTAGGCATATCTATTGCCAAGGCCTGCTGAGGAAGCGAGAGTGTTTTGCGTCCAAACCATAGGGTTAGCTCGCCAAGCCTATCCACAATTGTCAGCCAACTCACCCCGGTTAACAGCGTAAACCCAGTACAAAAGAAACACAGTAACAACAATATAGTACCTGCGGTATTAAAATAAGGCACTAAAGCGGTACTGATGACATCGCCGACAAAGCCTCCCGCTGAAAAATTGAATATATCGTCGAAGTTAATGCTAGCGATACCGGTTGCCCCGAGCGCCATAAGTAAACCGCCGATAATGCGTAAGCCTATGGTGAGATAATCGAATTCGTTGAGGGATTTTATATGTTGGAAAAGAAACCAACCTAAAAATGCTGCCCCAAATGGCATGAGATACGCCAAATACCCAAATGAAAACAGCAAGAGGTCGGCAACCCACGCACCGGTGGCGCCTACCCAATTGTGAACGTCTAGTTGCAACCCAGCTTGACTCCAGCCAGGATCACCAGGATGAAAAGATACCAATGCCAGCAATAAGAAAAAGGCGAAAACGCAGGCCATAATCATGCCTGATTCCCACACTCGCTGAACTCCTGTCAATCGCGCCATAACCCTAAATCACTTTTTAAAAACCTGCACTAAATTGCAGAGTTATCAATAACCACTGTACTTTTGCACAGCCTATCACAAATTCACTAACTTGAGCCACGCTTTCATTACTTCAAATTAATTCTAAGTGCCGTGGTACATTTCACTTCTTCCATCACCACATAGGTTCGTGACTCACTCACACCGGGTAAGCGAAGCAAAGTATCACCGAGCAAACGTCGATAACTCGACATGTCAGCCACCCTCGCCTTAAGCAGAAAATCAAAGTCGCCGGAAACCAGATGACACTCTTGAATATCGTCGTGCAGTTTCACCGCAGCAGAAAATTCTGCAAAAATGTCCACGGAGGTTTTCGTTAGGGTGATTTCAACAAACACTAACATAGCCGCACCAAGCTTCTCTGGATCAACGTCGGCATGGTAACCCTTAATATACCCTTGGCTCTCTAACCGCTTTACCCTTTCTAGGCACGGGCTTGGGCTTAACCCCACCTCTTTGGCTAATTCTACATTAGAAATGCGGCCGTTTTTTTGCAGTTGAATAAGAATATTTCTGTCTATTCGGTCAAGGTGTTTGGGTGTTTTTACTAACATACAAAATACTGTGAAACATGACTTTAATAATACTATATACTGACTTTTGATTATTTTCAGCACATAGTTTTTCATTATCTCTCGTATACTGGCACAAAATAAATCACAGCAGCCTTGTCATGAGGCTGAACATCAGAGGAATTTACATGCTAGTTGGTGTACCAAAAGAAATTAAGAACCATGAATACCGTGTTGGCTTAACGCCCGCCGCCGTTAAAGAGTTTGTTAGCAACGGCCATCAAGTGTTAGTCGAAACACTGGCCGGTGACGCCATTGGTTTTAGCGACGATATGTATATCGCTGCTGGTGCAGCCATCGCCTCTACAGCCGAGCAAGTTTTTGCTGAAGCAGAAATGATTGTAAAAGTGAAAGAGCCTCAACCCAACGAATGTAAAATGTTACGTAAAGGCCAAACCCTTTACACCTACCTTCACTTAGCGCCAGATCCAACGCAAACCGAACTTCTTATTGCGTCTGGGGCAACCTGTATCGCTTATGAAACTGTGACCGACGACCGTGGTGGTTTACCCCTACTAGCACCAATGAGCGAAGTTGCAGGTAGAATGTCAGTACAAGCTGGCGCCCATTACTTAGAAAAAGCCCATGGCGGCAGCGGGACGCTGCTTGGTGGCGTACCCGGTGTTGCTCCAGGAAAAGTATTGGTTATTGGCGGCGGCGTGGTAGGAACGAATGCAGCTAAAATGGCGTTAGGCTTAGGTGCAGATGTCACTATACTCGACCGTTCGTTACCGCGTCTTCGTCAACTTGACGACATCTTCAACGGCCAAGTTAAAACCGTTTATTCCACCGTAGATGCTATTGAGCATTATTCTGCTAACGCAGACTTAGTCGTCGGTGCGGTACTTATCCCAGGTGCTGCTGCACCTAAGCTTCTTAATCGCGAGCAAATTTCAGCGATGAAGCCAGGCTCTGTTCTCGTGGATGTAGCCATTGACCAAGGCGGTTGTTTTGAAACCTCGAAAGCCACCACCCACCAAGACCCTGTTTATGTGATTGATGACGTTGTACATTATTGTGTGGCGAACATGCCAGGTGGTGTAGCACGTACGTCTACCATGGCATTAAACAATGCCACCTTACCTTTTGGTTTGGCCCTCGCTAACAAAGGACCAGCGAACGCTATGTTGGAAGACAAGCATTTATTAAACGGCTTAAATGTTCACGAAGGTAAAGTGACATACAAAGCGGTGGTGGATGCCTTAGGTGAAAAGTTGGGCTTAACCTATACGCCAGCAGAAGAAGCGCTGAAAGGCTAATTATCGCTTTTCATTAGCCAGTTAAATACAATGCCCAGCTTAGTCGCTGGGCATTTTTGTTTACGCTATTGAATGATTTACTGATGTTAAAACCGCAACAGGATCGTCAGCCTTCGTTATCGGTCTTCCCATCACCAGGTAGCTTACGCCGCTATCTATGGCTTCATCGGGTGTCATTACCCTTTTTTGATCGCCAGCATCCGCGCCTTTTGGGCGAATCCCCGGCGTTACCAGTAAAAACGCATCAGTGTAGGTTTGCCTTAACACCTGAGCTTCCTGCGCCGAGCACACAATGCCATCCAACCCTGCTTGTTGGGTTAACTTGCAAAGACGAAGTACCTGTTGTTGGGGCGTAACATTATCTATGACATCGCTCAACTGAGCCTGATCCATACTGGTTAGCACCGTCACCGCAATCAACTTTGTTTGAGGGTGACTGCTGCTGGCAATGGCTTCTTTAGCAGCCTTCATCATAGGCACACCACCAGAGGCATGTACGTTTACCATCCATACACCCAGTTCTGCAGCCGCTTTACACGCTTTTGCGACCGTATTTGGTATATCGTGAAATTTAAGATCAAGAAAAACATCAAACCCTTTGCTGACCAAGGTTTTAACAAATTCAGGGCCAAAGAGCGTAAACATTTCCTTGCCTACTTTTAATTTGCACAGTGAAGGGTCAAGTTGCGCCACAAACGAAAGTGCGGTTTCTTTATTGTCGTAGTCTAAAGCAACAATTACGCGGGGTTCTTGCATGGTGGACTTATTCTCCGTCTAAACCTTTTATGGGTTTCACTACGCCCCACTTTTTACATGAAGGACATAGCCAGTATAACTTTCGGCCTGAGAATCCACAGCTGTTACAACGGTATTGTGGCCGCTGTAGCATTTGCTTTTCTACTAGCTCTTTGAGTAAGCGCAAACTGTCAGCCGAATTTTTATCTTCAATTTGATCAATATATAACCCCATGAGGGTTTTAAAGCCGCGCATGGTAGGTCGTTTACGCAACTGCTCTAATAGATAATTTGCGGCTTGGCCGGTGTCACCTTTCATCAGAAGTACATCAACCATCGCCAAGTACGAAGTGGCGCATTCTTGCCAGTGGGCCTCTAAACTTTTTTCAAAGCTGTCCCAATCGCCGGTTTCTTTTGCAATTTCTTCTAAACTTGGTACCGCTTCACTAAACCAGTTGATATCTCGTTCTGCCACTTGCACAAAATACGCACGAGCGTCGCTGTATCGCTTTTGGTTGAAGGCCAAGTTGCCTAACATTAACCAAGGGCGCACCGCATGCTCATCAGCGTTCACGGCTTTTTGCAGTAACGTTAGTGCAACGCCCTCACTGTCGTTTTTCAGTTCAACGTGAGCCTGTTCACAGTAAAAGTGGGCAAGTCGTTCGCATACATCATCATTATCACCGTGACACTCCACCATTCGCTCCGCAAGCTCAATGGCACGCTCCCATTCTTTTGTGGTTTGATAAATGCTGAACAGTTGCTGTTGCGCAACAAGGTAGTGCTTTTCGCTATTGAGCAATTGTAGGAAGGCGTTTTCGGCCCGCTCTAGAAAGCCAGCTTGAGTATAATCGTGCCCCAATTCTTTAAGTGCATTTTCACGTTGATTTGGCTGTATTTCTTCACGGCTAACTAAATTTTGATGTACCTTGATGGCTCTGTCTATTTCTCCCCGATGACGGAAAAAGTTACCCATTGCAATATGAGTCTCAATGGTATCGCTGTTGATATTGATCATTTTAATCAAGGTATCAACCGCTTTGTCTGGCTGGTCGGAAAGGAGAAAGTTTAAGCCTTTATAGTAATGCTTAGAAAGAATACTCGACTGTTTACGCTGAGCTTGGCGCACACTATTTCGGCCCATGATCCAGCCGTAGCCTGCCGCAACAGGCAATAGTAAAAACAGCAACTCGAGCATAATTAGTGGTCTTTTTTCAGGCTATTAATTTTTGCGTTAGCAGACATCAGCTGTACCCGAAGGTGTAACCAACTAATCGACATGATTAAAATGCCAATGCCAATGCCTAGGGTCAAGAGGATTGCAATTAACGACGACAACCGTAAATTTGCCTGAGCAATGAGGTAGTTAACCGTAATTTCGGCTTCGTTTTGCGCACCAATGACAAACGCTAAGGCCAGTAGGATTAGAACGAAAACTAGTATTAAGATCCCTTTCAAGATCAAACCCTTCTAAATATTTATTGGTTAAGAATAGCAAAATGCTGAGACAGATAATACCAAAACCCCATGATTTAGGGTGATGTTTATTACGCTGCCCCTTCTTTTTCACTGTTTGTTTGGGTGGGTTTGGCAATCAGCTTGGCCATGACTAAATCGTGATGGAGAGCGGACATGTTTGTGACAAAGATACAATGGGTATAACCGGCTTGCATGGTTTCTAACTTGTCGTACATGGCTTTATCTAACTTAGACAACTGCGCTAACCGCTTTTTAGTTAACGGCGTGATAGCACCATGACAGCGAATCGCAGTGACATCTGTTGCGCTAATTTGAATTTTTTCTTCTTCTAGTTGTGACTGAATTTGGCTTCTAAGTTTAGTATATAAAAAGTCGCGCTCTTTTATGTAAACAAGCCGGTTGTCACTTTTCCGAACACAGTGCACCACTAAGCTATGATCCATGGCACCTTTAAACATGGCATCTAACATCAGTGACTTCGGTTTTGATTGCGCTTTATCAGCAAAAAACCCGTGAAGTGGAATAATATTCTGCGTACGGGAGAACGGATACAAATCGTCAGAAGCATCACTTTGATAAACGGTTTTTAAGCGGTCTAAGATATGCCTATTCATCACACACAGCACTGATAAAGAAGGCATGTGTCGTACTGCGAGTTCCCATATAAACCTATGGGTCGCGCGCTGGATGCGTGCCACATCTCTTAACTTAAAATACGCGGTATTTTCTTCGACCATGGCATCAACGTTAACACAGGTTTTCGATTTTTTACCGTCGTCTTGCAGGCAAAGTCGCACGGTTCCTGAACTTTTATCGTAGTGAACAACCCGATACTTTTCATTTTTTATTTTAAGGTCTGGCACAGATACCCTAAGTTCAGGCTGTAAATCTGTGCCTACAGGCACGAGTAATTTCATACCACTTGCCGACAGGTCTGACACTCTAACGTCTAGAGAATTTAACAAGCCTAGTTTAATTTGCGCGGATTTATCAATAACGTAGCGGGTTTCAGAGCGGCGATCTAACGCCTCTTCCATAACATAATCTATGTGCCAACGTTCGCCTGATGCCCTTAAAGACTTCGCTAAGGGTTTAAACTCGCACTTTTCGCTAAGGGTAAGGTTGTTAAGATACACAGTCACATCACGACAATACATAACATTACTTATGGCGCCGAGGTGCTCAAAGTCTTTGCTGGCAATGTCATGAATAGCGAAGGCTTTTTGTTTATCTTCTTTAGTGATGTCATCCAAACGACACTGAGTACAAATAAAGTCGTTATTTTTAACGAGCAAGTACACAATAGCATTGAGTTGTCCCATCGCTAACAATTGCCTATGGGTAGCCGTAATCGCTATTTCACCGCTTTTGGTTTTAATCTTGCCATAAAATATATACGCCTCGTTGTAGCGCATTAATTCTGTAGCCAACACATCGAATATGGTTTTGTCTTGCAAACTCTTAAGTAATAACTCAGCGTTGTTATGTTCAACGTTGGCTTTGGTGAATAACGAAATAACCGGCTTAAGTGATTTTTTATTTGGCGCAAGAAAAACCGGCATCCACGGGCTATTCTCTAAAATTCTGTCTCTTTCTAAATCTTGCATAGCCCGTTCAATTTCGAGGTCACGTTGAAGGGGCTGTTTATATGAGACAGCTTTAATGTAGCGTTTAAGTTGGTTTAATAAACCGAGGTCAGTTTCCGATGAAATGGTAAAGAAAGATTCGTATTTTCCTAGATGCTTATTGTACTTAATGGTATCTAGTTCATAGGTAATTTCTGTTGGCTCTTTCGTTAACCCCATCACTTCTGGGATAGTAAAAGTAATAATATCACCGGTAGTTACATTCGGTGGACGCTTAGTCTCTACTGCTAATCCCGTGAATGAAAGCGAACTGACGGTACAGTGACGGCCTTTTTCAAAGTCTGGAGACGAAACAGTAAAGTTAGGTCTAACGGCAATATCGTTGCCAAAATCGATATCCGTAAATGACTGGCTTTCTACTTTAAACGCATCAACGATTTTCTTGAATTGGTCACGTTTGATTTGGGTTTGATAGAAGTCGGAATTCATGACCGACTCAAACACCCCCACAGTATACCGTTCCTGGTAAAGCGAGGTTTCGCTTTTTAAGATTTCCGCGCCCACTTTGTCTAACCGCATAGGGATACCAAAGTGTTTGAATTTCATCACGGGGAATTGGGCGAACGCAGAATTATCCGCGGAGGCATCGGTTAAAGAAGTCAGTCTTACCACTTCTTCTTTTACGATTTTACGGACACTACTTGGCAGCCTTTTTGAAAACTTATTAATTCCTTCTAACAGTCTATTGTCTTGTTCATAAGGAATTAATGCACGTATTAGCGGCTGGTACTGCTTTATTATTTGTTCTTCTTCGCCGACAGACATTGGTACACCGAGCACCACTTATTATTTATACAGCCTATTACTATAAAACCGTATATATTATGGGGTCAATAGTTAAACTAAAGTTAACTTGTTTAACCCATAGCCAAATACAAAAAAACCGCACTCGGTGCGGTTTTTATTTTAAGCTATTGACGCATCAACACGTTCGCGAAGCTCTTTGCCAGGTTTAAAGTGTGGCACATATTTACCATCTAACTTTACTGTTTCACCGGTTTTTGGATTTCTACCTACGCGAGGCGCACGGTAGTGCAGTGAAAAACTTCCAAACCCACGAATTTCAATACGCTCACCCTTTTGAAGGGTTTGCGCCATTTGTTCGAGAAGTTCTTTAATCGCTAATTCGAGTTCTTTCGCTTGAATGTGACGCGCTTGATCTGCGAGCCGTTCAATTAATTCAGACTTGGTCATATAAACCTCATTGTCAATAATATGGTTAAACAGCTAGCGCAAATCGGGTGTGCATATGCACACCCGCAGCAGCATTATTCGCCTTTAGCAGCTTTAAATGCTTCTGCCATCGCGTTAGCGAAACCAGCGTCTTCTTGCTGGTTAACTTTATCGATAGCTTCTTTCTCGTCAGCTTGATCTTTCGCTTTAACAGAAAGGTTAACAGTGCGATTCTTACGGTCAACGCCCATAAATTTCGCTTCAATGCTATCACCAACTTTCGCTTCTTCAGTTGCGTCTTCAATACGGTCAACAGAAAGATCTGCAACACGGATGTAGCCATCAACTTCTTCAGCTAGGTTTACAGTAACGCCTTTAGCATCAACTGCTGTTACTGTACCAGTAACGATAGCACCTTTCTTGTTATCTGTCAGATACTTGTTGAAAGGATCTTCTTCAATCTGCTTAACGCCTAGAGAAATACGCTCGCGCTCTGGGTCGACTTGTAGTACAACTGCAGAGATTTCGTCGCCTTTCTTATAGTCGCGAACTGCGTCTTCACCAGACTTGTTCCAGCTAATGTCAGAAAGGTGAACTAGACCGTCGATACCACCGTCAAGACCGATGAAGATACCAAAGTCAGTGATTGACTTGATCTTACCAGACACTTTGTCACCTTTTTCGTGTGACTTAGCGAAAGTTTCCCAAGGGTTGTCGATGCACTGCTTAAGACCTAGAGAAATACGACGACGTTCTTCGTCGATTTCAAGAACCATAACATCTACTGTGTCACCTAGGTTAACAACTTTAGATGGGTGGATGTTCTTGTTAGTCCAATCCATTTCAGAAACGTGTACAAGACCTTCTACGCCGTCTTCGATTTCTACGAAGCAACCGTAATCAGTTAGGTTAGTTACCTGACCGTTGATCTTAGTACCTTCTGGGTAACGTGAAGCAATTTCTTGCCATGGATCGTTGCCCATTTGCTTCATACCAAGAGAAACACGTTGCTTCTCTTTGTCGAACTTAAGTACTTTAACGTTGATTTCGTCACCAACATTCACGATTTCACTTGGGTGCTTAACGCGCTTCCAAGCCATATCAGTGATGTGTAGTAGACCGTCTACGCCGCCAAGGTCAACGAACGCACCGTAATCAGTAAGGTTCTTAACGATACCTTTGATTTCGTGGCCTTCTTCAAGGTTAGCAAGAAGCGTTTCGCGCTCAGCGCTGCTTTCTGCTTCAATAACTGCACGACGAGAAACAACAACGTTGTTACGCTTAGCGTCAAGCTTGATAACTTTAAATTCAAGCTCTTTGCCTTCAAGGTGCGTAGTATCACGTACTGGACGTACGTCAACTAGTGAACCAGGAAGGAATGCGCGAACACTGTTAACTTCAACAGTGAAACCGCCTTTAACTTTACCGTTGATAACGCCTTTGATAGTCGCTTTATCATCGTAAGCTTTTTCCAGCTCAACCCACGCTTCGTGACGCTTCGCTTTTTCGCGAGAAAGGATAGTTTCACCGAAACCATCTTCAACTGCATCTAGTGCTACGTCTACTTCGTCACCGATAGCGATTTCTAGTTCGCCTTCAGCGTTCTTAAATTGGTCTGCTGGGATAGCACTTTCTGATTTCAAGCCCGCATCAACAAGAACGATGTCTTTGTCGATAGAAACAACAGTACCTTTTACAATTGAACCAGGACGTGTTTCTAGTTCTTGTAAGCTTTCTTCAAAAAGTTGTGCAAAATTTTCAGTCATAAGGTTTAAATAAACTTTTAAGTTGATATCCACGCTTCTAATCCGGACAACGTGGGGTTATTAAAAATCGTCGCTACTCCCTGTTGCAACGCTGCTTTGGATGCGATTGTCTCGCGCTTTTTACAAGCGTGAGGAAATAATATCCATCGCTTTTTCAAAGACTTGGTTAATATCCAAGTCCGTCGAATCAATAATTACTGCATCTTGTGCCGGCACCAAAGGGGCAACTGAACGTTGTGTGTCACGCTCGTCTCTTGCTTTGATATCGGTTAAAAGGCGCGCAATATTAACATCCATCCCTTTATCTTTCAACTGGCTATAGCGACGCTCTGCGCGGGCTTCAGCACTGGCTGTAAGAAATATCTTTACATTTGCTTCCGGGAATACAACGGTGCCCATGTCTCTTCCATCGGCCACTAAACCCGGATCTTGCTGAAATGCCCGCTGACGTCTAAGTAATGCTTCTCTTACTCGAGGTAAGGCTGCGACTTTAGAGGCGACTGCGCCCACATCTTCAGTACGGATATCATCTGTAACGTCTTCGCCTTCAAGGATAATGCGGGTTGCATCCTCGTTAGTTTCAAAACTTACATCAAGACCGGTTGCTAGTGGAACAACACATTCTTCATCTTCACACGGAAGGTCGTGGTGTAAGGCGGCAACAGCTAATACGCGATAAATTGCGCCACTGTCTAAAAAGTGCCAACCTAGTTTTTTCGCCAGTAAGCTACTTAACGTACCTTTACCAGCACCACTAGGACCGTCTACCGTGACAACGGGTGTGGAATGCATACCTGCTCCAGAATTTAAAATACTAAAAAATCGCGCGCAATTATACGCGTTCATAACAGATAAGCAATGCCACCGGGCGACGATGGCATTGGATGTTAGACTAATTTATAAGGGCAGATCGCTGCAATTTTGCAGATAAACGCCAAATTAGCTGTATAGCGTGGCAAATCGAGTAAAGTAGTCTGGGAAGGTTTTACGCGTGCAACCTGGGTCGTTAATGGTAACAGGGGTATCACTTAACGCCACAAGAGAAAAACACATGGCTATGCGATGGTCGTTGTAGGTGTCAATTTCCGCATGCTTAAGTGACGCCGTTGGCCAAACTTTAATAGAGTCATGGCCCTCTTCCACTTTAGCCCCTAATTTTTGCAGTTCGGTTGCCATGGCCGCCAAACGGTCAGTTTCTTTGACCCGCCAGTTATAGATGTTTGTCATGGTTGTTGGACCTTCGGCAAACAAAGCCGTAGTCGCTATGGTCATGGCCGCATCAGGGATATGGTTCATATCCATGCTGACACCTTTGAGCGGCGCGCCTGTCACTTCTACGTATTCGTCATTCCAGACCACCTTTGCACCCATTGCTTCAAGTACATCGGCAAAACGAATATCACCCTGTATCGAATGTTGCCCAATACCGGTTACGCGTACCGTACCACCTTTAATGGCGCCGGCTGCAAGGAAGTAAGACGCCGAAGATGCATCACCTTCTACCATAAATTTCCCCGGGGCTACGTACTTTGCGTCTCCCGAAATGGTGAATGTCTGGTAGTTGTCATTTTCAACAGACACACCAAACTTCGCCATGGTATCTAAGGTAATATCGATGTAAGGTTTTGATACTAATTCGCCTTTGATACGAATAGTGACATCGCCTGCAAATAAGGGGGCTGCCATTAACAGCGCTGTCAAAAACTGACTGGATACACTACCATCAACGGACATTTCCCCACCAAGCAAGGTTTTACCCTTTATCTGAAGAGGTGGAAAACCGTCGTTTTTCAGGTAACTAATGTCAGCATTGGCTTCACGTAGCCCATCGACTAAATCGCCAATGGGGCGCTCTTCCATACGTGGCTCGCCGGTAAGTACACAGTCTACCTTGCTTGCAGCTAAGGCGGCACACAAAGGACGCATTGCAGTACCCGCGTTTCCTAAAAATAGTTCTAGTGGTTCTGCGACATTAAATGCCCCGCCGTTACCGCTAACCGTACAGCGTGTTTTATCTTCATTAAGCGTATACTGAATGCCCAATTGCGTAAGCGCGTTAAGCATATGCGAAATGTCATCGCTGTCTAACAAATTCGTTAGCTCAGTGTCACCTTCTGCTAAAGCGGCCAGTAACAGCGCGCGATTTGATAAGCTCTTTGAACCAGGTACATTGACCTCTCCCGATACTTTTGCAATCGGTGCTAATGTTAACTGTTCCATTTTTTACCCATTTACTCTTTCAAATTCGCGCATAAATTCAACTAGCGCCACAATACCTTCGACTGGCATTGCATTATAAATACTGGCTCGCATGCCACCTACAGAGCGGTGACCTTTAAGCGCCAGTAAGCCTGCTGCTTGTGATTGCTCTAAAAACAAGCTGTCTAGCGCCGGATTAGCCAGGTGGAAAGGAACGTTCATTTTGGAGCGGTTATCAGGATGAACCTTACTCGAATAAAAATCTGAACTGTCGATGGCAGAATACAGTAGCGCGGCTTTTTCCCCGTTACGTTTTGCCATGGCATTCACGCCGCCCATGTCTTTTAACCACTCAAACACTAAACCAGCCAAGTACCATGAAAAGGTTGGCGGCGTGTTGTACATGGAATCAGATTTTGCTGCTAAAGCGTAATCGAAAATGGAGGGGGTTTCTTTTCGGGCTTTGCCAACAAGTTCATCCCTAACAATCACCACAGATAAACCACTTGGACCAATATTCTTCTGGGCTCCGGCATAAATAACGCCATGCTTCGCCACATCCAACGGTTGCGACAAAATGGTAGAAGACATATCTGACACTAAAGGCACATTTCCCGCTTCAGGCAACCAGTCATAGGCGATACCGTCAACGGTTTCATTAGGGCAAAAGTGATAGTAAGCCGCAGACTGGTCAATATCACTTAAAGCCGGTGGTGCAACATACTGGAGACCGTCTTTTTCTGATACATCGCCGACCACAACCGCCTTGTTGTATTTATTTGCTTCGGTTACCGCCCCTTTAGACCAAGAGCCACTAACAAGGTGCAAACTGGTGTCGTTGGGGTTAGACAAGTTAAGTGGAACCGCGGCAAACTGTCCTCGCCCACCACCGTGCGTAAAGAGCACATGATAGTTTGATGGGACAGACAAGAGATCACGAAGATCTTGTTCGGCTTTTGCTGCTATTTCGATGAAGTCTTTGCCACGGTGGCTAACTTCCATCACAGAGCAACCAAGGTCGCGCCAATTGGTAAATTCTGCTTGGGCTTTTAGCATAACTTCTTTGGGAAGCATGGCTGGGCCGGCACTAAAGTTAAAAACCTCTTTCATTGCGTTTTTCAACACCTGTAAATAATCCCATTTAGACTCGGTCATGCCGTTTGAAAAAGCATTTACCTTGCCTAAATGGTAAAACAAGCGGCTTAAGCCGCTTGTTTTTAAAGAACACTGATAACGCGCTAAGCCTTTCGGTTAGCGCACCACCCCTACTCTTCTGTCGTTGAGCCGTCGCTGTCTTGTGCAGCGTTATCTTGCTCTGGAACAGCAGTTTCTGCTTGTTCTGCTACCTCTTCTGAAATAATTGGGTTACCGTCTTCATCTAGTTCTTGTAACTCAGCCACTTCTTCAATGCGTTGTAATCCAACGACGTGCTCGCCTTCTACAGTACGTATAAGTCGAACACCTTGTGTGTTACGCCCTACTACAGACACTTCACTTACACGTGTTCTTACTAAGGTACCTTGGTCGCTGATCAACATAATTTCGTTGCTGTCATCAACCTGTACCGCACCCACTACCTTACCGTTACGCTCAGAGACTTTAATTGATACAACACCTTGTGTTGCTCGACTCTTCGCTGGGTAATCATCAAGCGGCGTACGCTTTCCAAATCCGTTTTCGGTGGCAGTAAGTACAGGGCCGTCGCCTTTCGGCACAATCAGTGAAACCACTTTTTGGCCGTCTTGCAAACGGATACCACGAACACCTGTTGCGGTACGACCCATTGGACGCAGTGCTAATAGCTCTTCACCGGTTTCAGGGTCACGTTTAACTTCGCCTGTTTCGCTGTCACGAAGTTTTTCGTTAAAGCGAACCACTTTACCTGCATCAGAAAACAGCATGATGTCGTCGTCACCATGGGTGATATCAACACCAATAAGCTCATCACCTTCATTCAAGTTAACGGCAATAATACCGCTTGAACGTGGGCGAGAATATAGACTCAGATCGGTTTTCTTCACGGTACCGTTGGCCGTTGCCATCAATACATATTTGCCTTCTTCAAACTCTTTAATTGGAAGAATAGCAGTAATACGCTCGCCTTCTTCAAGAGGAAGAATATTAACAATAGGACGTCCACGTGCATTTCGGCTGGCGAATGGCAATTGATACACTTTCAGCCAGTACAAACGACCACGGGTTGAGAAGCATAAGATATGATCATGGGTATTAGCCACCAACAGTTTTTCGATGAAATCTTCATCTTTCATCTTAGTTGCCGATTTTCCACGGCCACCACGACGTTGCGCTTCATAGTCGGTAAGCTTTTGATATTTTACATAACCTTCACGAGAAAGCGTCACAACAACGTCTTCTTGTTCAATTAAATCTTCAATATCTATATCATGACTTGCCGCCGTAATTTCGGTACGACGTTCATCACCAAATTCGTCGCGTACTTTTTCTAGCTCTTCTTGAATCACTTCCATCAAACGCGCTGGGCTGTTTAAGATGTGTAGCAATTCGGCAATAAGCTCAAGTAGCTGCTTGTATTCTTCTAAGATTTTTTCGTGTTCTAAGCCGGTTAGCTTATGTAAACGAAGATCGAGAATGGCCTGCGCCTGTTGTTCCGTTAGGAAATACTGACCATCACGAATACCAAATTCTGGCAATAACCATTCTGGACGCGCCGCATCATCGCCAGCACGCTCTAGCATTTGCGCTACGTCACCTAGATCCCAGCCTTGTGCCACTAAAGCTTTTTTCGCTTCTGCAGGGCTTGGAGAGGCTTTAATCAACTCAATGATAGGGTCGATATTCGCCAGGGCAATCGCCAAACCTTCAAGGATATGGGCACGATCACGGGCTTTTCGCAGCTCAAATACGGTACGACGAGTGACGACTTCACGACGGTGCAGTATAAAGGCTTCTAAGGTGTCTTTTAGATTAAAGACTTTAGGCTGGCCATTGTCCAACGCCACCATATTAATACCGAATACTGTTTGTAACTGTGTATTGGCATATAAATGGTTAAGCAGCACTTCTGCTGATTCATTACGTTTGACTTCTACAACAATACGCATTCCGTCTTTATCAGATTCGTCACGGAGTGCAGAAATTCCTTCGATACGCTTTTCTTTAACCAGCTCGGCAATTTTTTCAATTAAACGAGCTTTGTTAACCTGATACGGAATTTCATTAATGATAATGGTTTCTTTACCGTTATCTTCCGTTTCAATTTCCGCTTTAGCACGCATATATATTTTGCCGCGACCAGTACGGTAAGCGTCATCAATACCTTTACGTCCGCTTATCATAGCGGCTGTAGGGAAATCAGGACCAGGAATATAGGTCATGAGATCATCAATGGTGATATCTGGGTCTTGAATTAACGCCACACAGCCATTGATAACTTCAGTTAAATTGTGCGGAGGAATATTGGTAGCCATACCCACCGCGATACCAGAAGACCCATTCACTAGAAGGTTGGGCACCTTAGTCGGTAAAACTTCTGGTATAAATTCAGTACCATCATAGTTAGGTACAAAATCTACTGTCTCTTTATCGAGATCAGCCAATAGTTCGTGAGCGATTTTCGCCATACGAACTTCTGTGTAACGCATAGCCGCCGCGGAGTCACCGTCCACAGAACCAAAGTTACCTTGGCCATCTACTAACATATAGCGTAGCGAGAATGGCTGTGCCATACGTACGATAGTATCGTAAACAGCAGAGTCACCATGAGGGTGATACTTACCAATTACGTCACCTACCACACGGGCAGATTTTTTATATGGCTTATTGAAGTCATTTTTAAGTTCGTTCATGGCGAACAGCACGCGACGGTGCACTGGCTTCAGGCCATCTCTCACGTCAGGCAAGGCTCGCCCGACAATAACGCTCATCGCGTAATCAAGATAAGAGTTTTTTAGCTCTTCCTCGATATTTACGGGGAGGATTTCTTTAGCGTTATCAGACATAAACTGCTTAATCCCTTTATTTCGGTTTGTTCTGCGTAATCCATTCCAGTGCGTATGCTATATCAATTGTGACACAGCGCGCTTAACTGAGGGCTCGCATTGTTATTATGGGGGTCATAATCCTGTTCGAGTGTAACACTTGATGACAAAATTATGTAGCGCTTAATTACGTAACCCACCTTAGGTTATAACAACCGTTTACTTTTCGTTCAACAGTTTACCCTAGATGGATATTCCCCACTAAAAACGATGCACATAAGTGCGGTTTTGCGCTATTTTATCACGTTATCTCGTAGCCAATAGTACACTTACGCAATGGCGGACAATAAAATACAGTCAGCATAACCTGTCGTCGAAGATGTCTCATTGCTTTATTAGGTGGTGCAATTAGCTACTTTTAATTAGTCACAAATAGGAAGGTAAAAAATGACGAATGTTGATGAGCAAGAAATTGGTAAATTTTCTGAGCTCGCATCAAGATGGTGGGATCCCGAAGGTGAATTTAAACCCCTTCATCTAATTAATCCCCTTCGTTTAGATTTTATCAATCAACACAGTCAAGGGCTGTTCGACAAAAAGGTGTTGGACATTGGCTGTGGTGGCGGAATTTTAGCGGAATCAATGGCAAAAGCGGGCGCGCAAGTTACCGGCTTAGACATGGCTCAGGCATCACTCGATGTGGCGAAACTCCATGGTTTAGAATCAGGCGTTAAGGTTAGCTATCATTGTGAAACCGCAGAAAACTTTGCCGACGTCCATCCAGCTGAATACGACGTGGTCACCTGTATGGAAATGTTAGAGCATGTTCCCGACCCTGCCTCGGTGGTAAAAGCATGTGCGACCTTAGTTAAGCCCGGTGGTCACGTATTTTTTTCCACACTCAATAGAAATATTAAATCTTATTTAATGGGGATCCTTGGTGCAGAATATCTGTTAAAACTCGTACCTAAGGGAACACATGATCATGGTCGCTTCATTAAACCATCGGAACTCATTGCAATGACAGATGAAGCAAACCTTTTTCCCCGTGATATGACAGGTTTACACATGGACCCGCTTTCCCAAGGCTTTTACTTGTCAAACAAAAACGTGGATGTGAACTACCTACTCTATACTGTACGTGAGGAAGATTAAGGCACTAGATATAGGGCTTCGGTGATAATTTAGCCACCATATATCGTGTTTTTATAAAAAAACGGTTTTTGGAATAATTTATTTTAACCTTTAATCATTTTTTTCAATAGTGCTTGCATTCCATCGATTTGACGATTGTAGAATGCTAAAAAGTTAGTTGTTACTAACCTAATTTCCGTGCCAGTTTAAGTGGTGGAATAAGCAACAGGTATTGGGTTGCAATCGAAGGCAAACCTCACTATCTTGTGATGAGTTCAAAGGGGGAGATCCTAGGATCATCTAAACGATCATTCTTCTCGATCAAAGTAGGATCTTGGCTTTTGACACTCGGCTTGGTTATGTCCAAGACCATGGTGACTAACCTTCATAATGGTCTGCGGTGTAAATAGCCTCACAATACAGACAGAAATTGCAAAAAGTACAAAAAATATAACAACTCGTGCAAGTAAGATTGATACGCAACGTGGTTTTGGCCTGATGGCATTCAACCAACCTCGTTGTGTTTTGTTGTGTAGTTATCGCGGTAATGCATTTATCGCCGCACAATAATAAACGAACACAAAATATAACAGGGCTACATGCCCACGATTCAAGCGCTAACAGACAACGGCCAGTAACATGAATAATAACTTATCTGTCACCAAGCGAAACGGTGAAAAAGAGTCCATCGACCTAGAAAAAATTCACAAGGTTGTGACGTGGGCAGCTAAAGGATTACACAACGTTTCAGTTTCTCAAGTAGAAATAAAAGCGCAAATCCAATTTTACGACGGTATTAATACCAGTGAAATTCACGAAACTTTGATTAAGTCAGCCGCGGATCTTATTTCGACAGACGCGCCTGATTATCAATATTTAGCCGCTCGCCTCGCTATCTTTCATTTACGTAAAAAAGCCTACGGCCAATTTGAGCCGCCAGCGTTATTCGACCATGTCAGTAAAATGGTAGAAATGGGCAAGTACGACAGTCATATTCTTGAAGATTACAGCGCTGAAGAATTCGCAGAAATGGAAAACTATATTGACCATTGGCGCGATATGAATTTCAGCTACGCGGCGGTTAAGCAGCTAGAAGGTAAGTATTTAGTACAAAACCGTGTTACAGGTGAAATCTACGAAAGCGCACAGTTTCTTTATATTCTAGTGGCGGCCTGCTTATTCGCTAATTACGATAAAGCGACGCGCATGGACTACATTCGTCGTTTTTACGACGCAGCGTCTACATTTAAACTGTCACTTCCTACGCCTATCATGGCCGGAGTTCGTACCCCTACTCGTCAATTTAGTTCATGTGTATTGATTGAAACAGGCGATAGCTTAGATTCTATTAATGCGACAGCGAGTGCCATTGTGAAGTACGTTAGCCAGCGTGCCGGTATAGGGGTAAATGCGGGCCGTATTCGCGCTCTAGGCAGCCCTATTCGTGGTGGCGAAGCCTTCCATACGGGTTGTATCCCCTTCTACAAGTACTTCCAAACAGCAGTGAAAAGCTGTTCACAAGGCGGTGTTCGTGGTGGCGCGGCTACTTTGTTCTATCCCATCTGGCATATGGAAATTGAATCGTTACTGGTACTTAAAAATAACCGTGGTGTTGAAGAAAACCGCGTTCGCCACCTTGATTATGGCGTTCAATTTAACAAATTAATGTACCAACGCATGATGAAGGACGATTACATCTCATTGTTCAGTCCGTCAGATGTACCTGGGCTTTACGATGCTTTCTTTGCGGATCAGAATAAGTTTGAAGCACTGTATGTGCAGTACGAAAACGACGATAGCATTCGCAAAAAACGCATTAAAGCCATGGAACTGTTTAGCTTGTTTATGCAAGAGCGTGCAAGTACAGGCCGTATTTACCTACAAAACGTTGACCACTGTAATACTCACAGTCCGTTCAATCCAGAAGTCGCCCCTGTTCGTCAAAGTAACTTATGCCTTGAAATTGCGCTACCGACTAAGCCACTTCAACATGTGAATGATGAAAATGGTGAAATTGCGCTGTGTACCCTGTCAGCCTTCAATCTAGGTGCTATTGAATCATTAGACGAGTTTGAAGAGCTTGCTGATTTAGCTGTACGTGCCCTAGACAATCTGCTTGATTATCAAGATTATCCGGTACCTGCCGCGTATAACGCAACCATGGGTAGACGTACATTAGGTGTGGGCGTAATCAACTTTGCTTACTACCTCGCTAAAAATGGGGTTAAATACTCAGATCATAGCGCGAATGGTTTGGTTCACCGTACCTTCGAAGCCATGCAATACTACCTTTTGAAAGCGTCAAATAACTTGGCGAAAGAAAAAGGGGCGTGTCCTAAGTTTAATGAAACCACTTACTCTCAAGGTATTATGCCTATCGATAGCTATAAGAAAGAGCTAGATAGCGTATGCAACGAACCTTTGCATTACGATTGGGACGCATTGAGAGAGGAAGTAAAAACACACGGCCTACGTAACTCTACTTTATCAGCGCTTATGCCGTCTGAAACCTCTTCGCAAATCTCTAATGCTACCAATGGTATTGAGCCGCCACGAGGATTCATCAGTATTAAGTCTAGTAAAGACGGTATTTTGAAGCAGGTTGTACCTGAATACGAAACGTTAAAAGACAAGTACGAATTACTGTGGGATATTCCATCAAATGATGGTTATTTGCAGCTTGTTGGAATTATGCAGAAGTTTATTGACCAAACCATTTCTGCCAACACCAACTATGATCCAAGCCGTTACGATGGTAATAAGGTCCCGATGAAGCTATTGCTGAAAGACCTACTAACCACTTACAAGCTTGGTGTAAAAACACTTTATTATCATAACACTCGCGATGGTGCCACAGATGCAACTGCCGTTGATGCAAAAGCCAACGTGCCTTTGCCTCGTCAGGAAGAAGTGGTAGTAGAAGAAGACGATGATTGTGCTGGCGGTGCGTGCAAAATTTAGTGCGCACCCTTTGCCTTATCGCAGCAAGAACACCAATAAATAAACGCGTTTATCATTAAGTTTTTAGTTAGGCCACCATGAAATATACTACGTTTAATCAGCAAAGTACTAACCCCTTGGTTGAGCCAATGTTTTTCGGTAACCCCGTTAACGTTGCCCGCTACGACCAACAAAAGCATGCTATCTTCGAAAAGCTTATTGAAAAGCAAATTAGCTTTTTCTGGCGCCCAGAAGAAGTTGACGTTTCAAGAGACCGTGTAGACTTTCAAAAGCTAACCGACCCAGAAAAGCATATTTTTATTTCAAACTTGAAATATCAAACATTGCTAGATTCTGTGCAAGGACGAAGCCCTAACATTGCGTTTCTTCCCATCATTTCCTTACCGGAATTAGAAACTTGGGTAGAAACCTGGTCGTTTTACGAAACGATTCACTCACGCTCTTACACGCATATTCTTCGCAATCTGTTTTCAGATCCTAGTGAAATTTTTGAAGACATTGTAGTAAACGAAGAAATTAAGCGCCGTGCAGCGGATATTTCTAAGTACTACGACGATTTGATATTTGCTACCCAACTTTGGCAAACCCAAGGGGAAGGTGTGCATACCGTTGGTGGCACAGCCTATACGGTAAATATGTACGAGCTTAAGAAAAAGCTATTCTTGTGCATGAACTCGGTAAATGCGCTAGAAGCCATTCGCTTTTATGTTTCTTTTGCCTGTACCTTTGCGTTTGCAGAACGTAAGTTGATGGAAGGTAATTCAAAAATCATTCGTTTGATTGCGCGAGATGAAAACCTTCATTTGTCTTCTACCCAGCACATTTTAAATTTATGGGCGAAGGGTAAAGACGACCCCGAGATGGCGCAAATTGCAGAAGAGTGTAAAGACGAAGCTCGCGACATCTTTATGAACGCCGTAGCGCAAGAAAAAGAATGGGCAGATTACCTGTTCAAGAGTGGTTCCATGATTGGTTTGAACAAAGAAATTCTTTGCCAATACGTAGAGTATATTGCAAACCAACGGATGACAGCCATTGGTCTTGACGCACCATTTGATGTCAGCAGTAACCCGCTACCTTGGATGAACAACTATCTTAATTCCGATAATGTTCAAGTTGCCCCTCAAGAATCTGAAATTAGCTCTTACCTTGTAGGACAAATCGATTCAACGGTTGGCGAAGGTGATTTTGCCGATTTTGAGCTGTAATTTATTGCAGTAATGAATAAAAACGATAAGGCTTTTCGCATCGATGTGGTAGATGTGGGAAGCCTATCTGCAACGCCTGAAACCACCCTACTCACCGCACTCGAAAACGCCAACGTGCATATTCACTATCATTGTCGTGAAGGATTTTGTGGTGCATGCAGGACAAAATTACTTGAAGGTGAAGTAGAGTATAAAACCGACCCACTTGCGTTTATTGATGACGACGAGATACTACCTTGTTGCTGTGTCGCGTTGTGCCCACTCAAAATTAAAGTACAGCTTTAACTGCCCGATTGACTGTTTTTAAAAACATGGTCACCGAATAACTTTTCAATGAATTTCCTGCTGCCTTTAACAAGGAAATGATACAGCAGAATGGGTATTGGCATTTTACACCAATGGCCCCGTGCCCAAGCCAACGTAATAGCAATGCCTTGATATTTACATTGCATGTATGGGTGCGATGGCAACACTGTTTTACTGTATATTTTTTTCAGCAACCACCATTTAGCCTTAGGTAAAGTGTTAGGCTGCAAAGCCTTCGGCACACCCACATCAAAAAACTGACTCACAAAGTAAAGGGCAAGAATAACATCGGTTTTAAAACCCACACAGTCGGTTAACCTCACCAATTCAGTCCAAAACTCCTGGCTGTCAAAACGCTGAATGAGCATCCAAATATCGATGAGATCTCGATAACCTTTATCTTGATCTTCGTTAAAAAACAGATGAACACTTGAATGCAATACAAGTGCGGCCGGTGACAATGTTTCAAACCCATCTTGGCTTTGCATGGTGTGCTCGGTGAGTATGGCGCTTGGGGGGGCCTTTCCGGATACTGGCGGCACAATATTGTGATGAATATCAAGCACAGTCCCTCGGTTACTATGGATTAAAGGCGGAATTTCGTGCATCCATTTGCGGTAATACGCTTCGTCGTAGTTATTCACGGGTTTAGCAATCCAACCTTTAAACCCTAAACGCTTTTCGATAGACAATAGTGCGTCTTTATCCACTAAGATATCAATATCAGAATACACTCTCCCTTTCGCCAGCTGGCCGCCAAGCAAGGTATAAGCCGCCCCTTTTAAAAACAAAATATGCTGACTAAACTGACTGCACAACGGCACTAACATTCGTGCTTCTATTTCAACCTGTTTAGCTTGTCTGGTTGCTAGGGTTTTCGCATTACCCAGGTGCGCTTGAACAAACGCTGGAAATCCCTCACTTTCATCCTCATACCAATAAGCAAATCTCGCCAATAGCATTTCACTTCTCAGCAATAACACTAAGGCTTCCCACTCTCGATTGCTTAACGAAGACAGCTGAGCCTGCTTTAACCAAATACCATGTAAGAAATCTGCACTAAAGATCACGTTGCTATTGCCAAGGTTTCTTCAATAAAGCTCACTATTTCGTCAGCCTCATTAAAGGTAATGTGATACGCACTGACCTTGTCGGCTATACCCGCTAAGGTACTAAACCCTTGGGCACCTAAAATACCAATATTAAAGCAATGCTCGTAAATCTGATTAAAAGCTTGCCTGTGTGTAAGAGGTTGAATTTCGCAATAGGTATCTGCCCGGTAGCTGGGGAGTACGACTGCACTGAGCGAAGCGGTACTCGCTTTTTCACGCCACGATATCTCGGTGGGCGCCAGGTGTGCCACATCCCCTTTGTGCGTATTGGGTGCAATGTCTGATTTTGCCTGTTCAGGTAGCCATTCGCTGACAATGTCTACTGATGCGTTTTTTAAACATACCGGTCTTACAAATGGGGTAACCGTTAAAGTATTGGGCGTAATAAGCGCAAGTTCATCAGATAAAAGACGCCACCCATGCTTCATAAATGCACAACTGGTGGTACTTTTACCTGAGCCAGGGTGAGCGGGTAGCAGTATGGCTTTATTGTCTTTTGCCAACACACCAGCATGCACAATGACATGGCTAACCTCATGCGCTGCAATGACCCAGTTTAGCCCCCACTCCAGCATTGCATAGCTCTTGTCTGCGTCCATAGGCAGGAAAGGCTCAAGGTCATCGCATTTAAAACGCGCTTGCTGTTTCCACGGCCGCCCTACTTTACGCTGTAGTAGTAGAGACACAGAATAATGGGCAAAATCGTTTTCTGTGGGCGCGGTATTTAAGTTGGCACTACCATACACCCGCAGAAGATTATTGATAACAAGGGTAGAGTTCGTTGTCACGCGAAACGAAAAGGGGACGGTGTTTAATATGACTTCATGCATCATCACTGACAATCCAGCCACGCTTTTCTAATTTTTCAATACTGTATGCATGGTATTCGGTAATGTGGAGTTTACCGCTCTTTATCGAAAAGCAAAGGGCAAGTGATAGAATGTCACCACTGTATTCGTCATAAAACACGCTGCCGCTATTATCTGCAAAACAAAAAGGAATGATGCCATCACGCAATGTCACGGTTTGGTTCATTAACCTATGCCACTCCCTGTTGCGTTAGCGCTAAACGACAAACCTTACTGACACACGTTACCGACGTGATTATCGTCAATAAAGTTGGACATTTCATCAGCCACCGCATAGGTATTCCATTTCGCGTCAGAATACAGGTCTCGGGCATAGGCTTCTGGAGTAGAATATGCACCGCCAGATGACGGGTCGGCTACTGGGAACCACACATCATTGCTGCCAGACATATAGGCGTTCGCGTACATAGCAACCAAGAAATAATTGACATTAGATGGGCCGCCCAATTTACTCTTGTTGTTAGAGACTTTTAATGTACCGCCACCACCTGGCGCATCCAATACATCTTGTAACGTAACGCTGCGCAATTCAGAAGTGCTTGTTTTTGTGTCCGCAGTACCAATTAAATCGCCGCCAAAAATGTAATAGAAACTTTCGTGACTTGGCCAGCCACTATGGTTTTTGTAGTAACCTGGAGAAAGTACAGCAAGACACTGCGTAGTAAGATTTGAAGAGCCCTGCCCCGAAGCCACGATAGAAGTCGTCACAGTATTGGCCCACACTGATTTTGCCGGAATTGACGCCACAGCGGTGCCGGCAGCAAGCCCCTTTAAAATCCGACGACGAGACTTATCTTTAGCATTGACTTCCATATGACCTCCCACAACACCTCGTTAACTGCATAAGCCCTTCACACAGGCAATATAACCAAGCTGTACTCATAGTAAAATAGAGCTATTGGCTAATGATAACACTAAACCAGAAGCAATTTACAACTATAGTATAATGCGAATTTCACCCTAAGAAAGGTGCATTGCGTGTTTCTCTATTTATTTCCTTATAAATAACCATCATAAATAGAAAATTGACTGTGTCGACTTAGCCCTTATTATGAATCCGATCAGTTATTTACAGTTTCACATTAAGGATTCACCATGACTGCGAACGTAAACGCACTATTTACATCATTTAATAGCAAGAACCTTTCGCTGAGTAACCGGGTGGTAATGGCACCGATGACGCGACAATTTTCGCCCAATGGTATCCCTACTTCAGACGTGGCAGGCTATTACAAACGGCGTGCTCAAGGTGGCACGGGCCTTATTATTACAGAAGGAACAACGGTAAACGATAAAGTCGCCACAATGGATGCAAACATTCCTCAATTTCATGGTGAAGAAGCACTGACAGGTTGGAAACATGTTGTGAGTGAGGTGCATCAAGCTAACGGTAAAATCATGCCTCAATTATGGCATGTTGGTATGGCGCGTGTTGCTGAAAAAGCCCCCTCCCCTGAGCTTCCTAGTGCAGGCCCTTCTGGTCTATTTAAACCAGGTAAACAAGGCGCTGAACCTATGACAGTGCAGCATATAGAGGCTGTCATTCAAGCCTTTGCTGATGCCGCCTCGGATGCCAAGGCTATCGGTATGGACGGCGTGGAAATTCACGGTGCCCATGGCTATCTTGTTGACCAGTTCTTCTGGGAAGGCACTAATCAGCGCACAGATAGCTGGGGTGGCAATATGGCCAACCGAAGCCGCTTTGCTATTGAAATTGTAAAAGCAATAAGAGCGGCAACGGGCCCTGATTTTCCTATTGTTTTACGTTACTCACAGTGGAAGCAACAAGATTATACGGCACGGTTGGCTCATACGCCGCAAGAACTCGACGCCTTTTTGACCCCACTGAGCGATGCGGGCGTGGATATTTTTCATTGTTCTCAACGTCGCTATTGGGAGAATGAATTCGAGGGAAGTGAATTAAACCTGGCGGGATGGACGAAGAAGATCACTGGCAAACCTACGATTACCGTGGGCTCAGTTGGGCTTAGCGGGGACTTCTTTGGCGCATTTAAAGGTCAAGGGTCACAAACCCGTGCCGTAGACGACCTTATTGCAAGACTAGAACATAATGAGTTTGACTTAGTGGCAGTGGGTCGCGCTTTACTGCAAGACCCTAACTGGGCAAACAAAATTAAGGAAAATAAGACGAGTGAGCTCAGTGAATACTCAGGTGAAGCACTAGCAAGTTTATCTTAACGCGAATGGGGTATTTAGGCATGCCTATCTACCCCCGTTTTACTTAGCGTTTGGCGATAACCAACCCTATACCACCCAACGTCATTAGTGACGCCACGATAATTTGCATATTAATAGCCTCAGCCAGAAAGACCCACCCCATAAGGGTAGCAATAACAGGGACGCTTAATTGCACAGTGGCTGCTGTGGTGGAACGAATTAAAGGTAACGCTTTGTACCATATAGCATAACCGCAGCCAGAAGCGATAATTCCAGATGCCAACGCATATATTACCCCGCCTATATCAAACTGTAGATTTCCTTCAAACGCAAGCATAGCCAGTAAAGGTAAAGAGATTATAGTGGCTACGGCAAAGTTACCCGCAGTAAGGCGTAACGGGTTGACGGCTTTTTTGCCCAATAAAGAATACACACCCCATGCCATGCCTGCCATTACCATGAACACCGCGGAAACCAAGGGTGGCGTGCTTGCAGAAGGCAGGAGTAAGACGATTAACCCCGCTAAGGCAAGGCCGAAACCAATCCACTGTAATAAAGAAAATCGCTCGCCAGTAAAATAGCTAACACATAACATAGTGAGCTGTACCGCCCCAAATAATAACAGTGCGCCTGTGCCTGTAGACATATTCACGTATGCATGTGAAAAACCAGCCGCATAAATAAATAAGGCTATAGCCCCTACCAACTTCGCGTTTGAAAATATCACGCTAAAAATGGCACGCTTCCTAGCGCTTTTGGGTTGATTAAAAAGTACCAACAGGCAAAGGCAGAGTGCTCCGCTAAACAAGCGAATGACAGTAAACAGGCCTGGATCGATATGCGTATTCGCTAATGCCATACGGCAAAAAAGAGAATTGGCGGCAAACGCCAGCATAGACACGCCCACTAACGCCCAAGTTTTACTCATCAATAACCCTCATCCTGTATGACTCCCTCGCGCCCCTGTTTGACTGGGCAACTTTTGATTGTGCAAAAGAAAAGGACCTGAGAAGGTCCTTTTTTATTTCAATAAGTCGCGACTTAATTAAAGTGACAAGCCTATACGCTGAGCAACTTCAATGTAAGTTTCTACCACAGATCCTAAACCTTGTCTGAAACGATCTTTATCCATTTTCTTGCGCGTTTCTTTGTCCCACAAACGACAACCGTCTGGTGTAAACTCATCGCCAAGTACAATATTACCGTCTTTGTCGACGCCAAACTCTAGTTTATAGTCAACAAGTAGCATTCCGCCTTCTGCGAATAATGCTTTTAGCACACTGTTTACTTCAAACGTAATGGCTTTCATTCTAGCGATTTGCGCTTCAGTAGCCCAACCGAAAGAAGCAATGTGGTAATCATTGATCATGGGGTCATGCAAAGCATCGTTTTTCAAGAAAAACTCAAAAACAGGTGGCGATAACTCTTGGCCTTCTTCAACACCTAAGCGGCGAACAAGAGAGCCCGCTGCCAGGTTCCTTACCACGCACTCAACTGGAATCATATCGAGCTTCTTAACCAGAGACTCGGTATCTGAAATCAGTGATTCCACCTGAGTGGCAATGCCCGCCTCTTCAAGTTTTGTCATAATGAAATGATTAAACTTGTTGTTGACTTCACCCTTGCGATCAAGCTGTTCTATTTTTTCGCCATCGAACGCCGAAGTGTCGTTGCGAAAGTGCAAAATAAGTTTGTCGCTATCATCGGTAAAATACACCGTTTTTGCCTTACCACGGTAAAGCTCGTCACGTTTTTCCATTCTCAGTCTCAATTAAATATCAAGGTTATCTTCTGACATGACCTCAGCAAAAGTGCTGTATAGGTCGGACACCTGATTAGCTTCAAAAGGCTGACTTTCATTGTCCATAAAGGTAATGCTAGTGCGGTTTTCGCCAGCAGCCTTTACTTTCAAGCGATAGTCACCCTTTTCTAACAATTCTTGATTACTAGAAAATAAACCATCCCACCAGCTTCCATCACCACCATTGTAGGTGACGAATAATAGCCCTGTTGATTTATCTAAATCTTTTACGTCGAAGCCTAGTTTACGCAATACAAGCAAGGTACGTGGCCAAACCACATCATATTGTGACGACACCACATAGGCTGCATCACCGTCATCGTTAAAGCCCATTTCAGTTTCAAGGCCCTGACGGATACGCGCTATTCTGCGGGTTTCTTCAAGTTGTACTTGATATTCGTAGTGACCCACTACTTGGTTTAATACATCAACCTCTTCGCGACGCTCTTGAAGGCTAGTAATTTCGTCCTTCACGTCGTCACCCACGGTTTCCATGTAGTCTTTTAAGTCTACACTTAAGGCCGCACTTCTACCGTGAGGTTTAACGTCGAGGTTAAATTCAAAACGTCGACCAATTTGGCTTTCCGTACTGGTCCAGCTATACCAAGGGCTATCAAGCTCCTTGGTAATAATCATCCAATCGGTGATAAGTACTTTATTGTCCGGATCGAAGCTATCAACACCAATACCTTGCTGATCCAAAAAGCTAAGTAATGAGTTCCAAATGGCTTGATCTAGCGGTTGACTGTCATCCACTTGGTCGAACCAAATAGTGGCGGTATGTTGACCTTCCTCAACATGTGACCCTGTCACGAGAGGCAAAACAAGCGCTGGCGACTGAACAATTAAGTTTTTACCCACGAGTGAGGTGTCTGCATCTTTACTGACTTCAGGCAGCGCGAACTCTCGGGAAAAAGCAGGCGTATCGAGATCAGAAGGTACGGAAAGTTTTTTCGTTTCTTCTGTTTTTAAATACTCATAACTGCCAGAAGCGGTTTTTCTATCTATTTGGCTTGAACAACCTGCAAGTGCTACCACGGCCAGTGAACTTGCTAGAGCCAGCGTTCTTTTCATCTGTGTTCCTTATTAACCAGAAATCAATTCGTATTTTTGTAATAGTTCTTCGATATGTTTTTGGCTTGCAAGTTCCGGTAAAACCATCGGTAATCGCATTTCAGCACTTTCCATCATGCCCATTTTGTACAATGCCCACTTCGGCATAACCGGGTTAGGCTCGATAAATAGGGCGCTGTGGAGTAGTTCAATGGTTTTATCAATCGCTTTACATTGAGCAAAATCTTTTGCCAATGCGGCTTCGCACATTTGCGAAATTGCCTTTGGCACCACATTCGCTGTAACCGATATGACACCGTGACCACCTTCACACATGAAATCACTACTGGTACCGTCATCGCCACTTAATAAAACGAAATCTTTCGGTACGAGTGCCTGCGTTGCTTTTAATCGAGAAATATCGCCCGTTGCGTCTTTCAAGCCGACAATATTTTTATGCCCGGCTAATTCACTTACGGTTTCTGGCAACATGTCTGCAACAGTTCTACCAGGCACGTTATAAAGCAAAATAGGTAATTCGCTGGCATCGGCAATCGCATTGAAATGCGCCACCATACCGGCCTGTTGCGGCTTGTTGTAATAAGGTACAACGCTTAAGAATCCGTCGATACCCGCTTTACCGAGCTGCTCAGTAAGAAAAATTGCTTCAGCTGTAGAGTTTGCCCCACTGCCAGCAATAACAGGTATAGCACCTGACGCCATGGCAACGGTCTCTTTTACTACGTTAACGTGTTCGTCAAAGGGTAGAGTGGCCGATTCACCTGTGGTGCCAACCGATACAATCCCATGCGTACCCTGCTCTACATGAAAGCGTACTAACTTTTCTAATGACTTATAATCGATATCGCCGTTTTGGAACATCGGCGTGACGAGTGCTACGTAACTGCCAGTAAACATAATCTCTCCGCAAAATGTGAGCGCACATGGTAAATATGTCAGTGCCTAAACACAAGCGGCACGACAGGCAAAATGGTAAGAATTTACCAATATATCCCCTTCTCACCCCAAAAAGGCGCTAACTTCGCAAAAAACTCTATGCTAACATCGTCAAAATGGTTCCCTCAGATGTAAACTTGCATGTCTAAACATCAACTTATCGTGACAATATTAGGCACGGATAAAACGGGTATATTAAGCGAGTTAGCCTCGACGGTCTCTGAAGCACAATGCAACATTCTCGACAGTCGACAAGCCATTTACGGTAAAGAATTTTCGCTTACAATGATTTTAGAAGGCTCACAACCGGCTATTACGAAAGCCGAGTGCCTTATTCCCCCCGTGTGTCAGCGCCTCGATCTGCTGTCAATGATGAAGCGTACTAGCCATCACGCCAAGCAAAATTTGGAACATCTTTTTCATGTTGAGTTCAGTGGCGAAGATACCGCTGGGCTTATAAAATCCGTTACGGGATTCTTTGCTGATAGAAACGCGTCAATAAGCGCGTTTAGGCAAAAAACATACAAACAGACCGGTTCACAAAAAGAGTCGATGAAGTGTAAATTCGTCGTGAACATGCCTGCTCACGAAAACTTCGACGCTTTAGAGGCAGAATTAACTGCCCTTTTCGAAACATTAAACGTAACCGGAAAAGTCATCGATAAACACAAGAAGGATACAAATGAAAACCTTACAAGCTGGTGATAACGCACCTCAGTTCTCATTACAAAATCAAAACGATGAAACGGTATCTCTTAGCGACTTTGCGGGAAAAAAAGTACTGGTATACTTCTACCCGAAAGCCATGACGCCCGGATGTACGGTTCAGGCCCAAGGGCTGCGTGACAGCAAAGAAGAATTGGTCGCTAAAAATGTTGAAATACTCGGCATCAGCCCAGATCCCGTTAAGCGCTTACCGAAATTTGCAGACAAAGAAAGCTTAAACTTCACCCTACTTTCAGATGAAGACCATGCTGTGGCTGATGCATTTGGCGTGTGGGGCTTGAAGAAATTCATGGGTAAAGAATATGATGGTATTCATCGTATCAGCTTCATGATTGACGAAAACGGTACCATTGAACAGGTATTCAATAAGTTTAAAACCAAAGAACACCACACCGTCATTTTGGATTATTTAAATACCTAAACGCGCACGTGGGCAAATGACTATTTGCACAAAAAAGCCGCTACTGAAGCGGCTTTTTTTATTGCTGATTAACTGGCGTTTGTCGTGGCCTCATACCACCTACATTGCGCTATCTTGCATCACAGGAGGATTACTCGACCATGCGGTAACAACAGCTTTCACTAGGGTCGCTAAAGGAATGGCGAAGAATACCCCCCAAAACCCCCATAAGCCGCCAAATACCAACACCGCGATAATGATGTAAAGCGGATGCAAACTGACAGCCTCAGAGAACAACAATGGCACCAGCAAGTTGCCATCTAAGGCTTGAATAATGCCGTAGGCTATCATGAGATACCAAAACTCAGGGGTAAAACCCCATTGGAACATGGCAACCACGGCCACAGGTATCGTCACCACTGCCGCACCTATATAAGGAATCAGTACAGATAGCCCCACCAATACCCCTAACAAAATAGCGTATCTTAAGTCCATTAGGACGAAAGTAATACATGACACCGCGCCCACAATAACGATTTCAATCACCTTGCCACGAATATAGTTGGCGATTTGTGCATTCATTTCATGCCCAACCTGGGTAATAAGTCGTCGCTCTTTAGGCAGAAGTCGAGAGATATTTTCTAGGAAAAACATTTTATCTTTCAGCATAAAAAATATCATCAAGGGCACAAGCACAATATAAACCAGCAATGCCGCTACATTAGCAATATTGCTAAAGGACACAGAAATAAGCGTTTCTCCTACTTCTACCAGTTTTTCATTCAGCCCTTCCATCATCTGATGTATTTGATACACCTGCACGTAGTCTGGGTATTTTTCAGGCAACGTTAAGATCCAATCTTGTGCCTTTTGCCATATTAACGGCGATTCTTGCACAAGATTCACGCTTTGCTTTGAAATAATAGGCACAAGCCCAATTAAAAGTAATATGGTGAGCGTTATAAAACCCAACAACACAGCGCCACAGGCAAGCCCACGCCCCACCCCAATTTTGACTAATTTGGTCACGGGCCAATCGAGTAGATAAGCAATAACGGCTGCCACTAAGACAGGCATAATAAGCTCACCCCACAACAGCAATACCGTGGTTGTGAGCAAAATAAGGATAAGCAGCATGGCTGCATCAGGATCGGAAAATTTGCGTCGGTACCATCTACCAAACACATTAATCATAAATAACGCTCGAAATAATAACTAAAGTGGCATGCATCATAGTGTAACAGGTGTGATTGGAGCAATATAGAAAGTTTAAAAATCAGCATATTTTTTGCGCAAAAAAGTCGCTTTATGTTGTTCAATTTGTAACAGATTTTGTCACCTAAGGGTGGTATATCACGCATGTCTGCGGCAGAATGAAAAATTGATGAAAATTAATTGAAACTGAAAGACAACTTTAGTGCTCTAATAAATCAATAACCCTTACCTAATAGCCTAAGGATACATGAAAAAAACATTTTCAATCTGGTTGTTCTGCTTGTCACTGTGCGTTACCGCAAGTTTGTCGGCTGTGGCACAGGACGCGACATACAGTAATAAGAATGCGCTGCCTGAAATTGGTGTTGTGGCGTCAGACGCCATTTCTTTAGATAAAGAAATGATTGTTGGCGACGCTGTTATGCGTCAAATGCGCGGGCAGAGCCCCGTTATCGCCGATCCCGTTCTTGACGAGTATCTACAAGACCTGGGCAACCGCTTAGTCATCCATGCTGAAAATGCGAAGTTTCCGTTTGAATTTTTCTGGGTAGACAATGATGCAATTAACGCGTTTGCGTTTTTTGGTGGACACATTGGCGTACATACCGGCTTAATGCGTCGGGCGAAAACCGAAAGTGAATTGGCCTCTGTGTTAGCCCACGAAATATCTCACGTTACCCAGCGTCACATCGCACGTAAAATGCAGGCACAAAAACGCTCATCTCCCTTAGCCATTGCATCGCTAATTGGTGGCGTACTCATTGCTATGGCCAACCCTGAAGCGGGTATTGCTGCCATGCAAGCGGGATCGGCGGCATCCGCTCAATTGCAAATAGACTATACCCGTACCAATGAACAAGAGGCTGATCGAATTGGTATTAGCATGCTTGCAAGAGCCGGTTTCGATGTGACAGCTGCCGCCAGTTTTTTCTCTACCATGGCGGAAGAATACCGCATGGTATCTAAACCGCCCGCTCGGCTGTTAACGCATCCCTTAACCGAAACCCGTATCGCCGATGCGCGAGCCAGGGCCGCTGATTATCCAGCACGTTATTTACGCCCCAGTGTACAGTTCGAGTTAGCCAAAGCGCGAATTATGGCCCGTTATTCTTTTGAACCCGATTACGCCGTGGACTATTTTAACGCCGCACTAGAAAAAAATGCCTATAAGCTGAAAGTGGCTGCGCAATATGGCTTAGCATTGGCCTATATGAGAGCGGAAGAAAACGAGAAAGCAAAAGAAATTGTCATTAATCAGCTACTGTCACAAGACCCTAGCAATCTGTTTTATCTTGACGCTGCCACAGATATTTATATTGCGTTAGGGGAACCCCTGAAAGCGGTTGAGTTACTGCAACCTCATGTTTCGTTAAACCCGCGCAATCAGGTGTTGGCATTAAATCAAGCCAATGCGCTGATCAGCGCCAGCCAGTATGAGCAAGCGATAGATTTACTGCGAGACTTCCTGTTAGTGAACAAAGACTACCAAATTGCTTATCAACTAATGACGGAGGCTTACCAAAAAGCCAAGCAGTTTTCTCAAATGCATCAAAGTAAAGCCGAAGTTTACGCCTTATATGGGGCTTACACCCGCGCGGTCGATGAACTTCAATATGCATATAACTTTGCCGGCGAAGATCACCTTGAAAAACAGCGTATTCGTGCCCGCATAAAGCAATTTAGAGATCAGGAAGAGCGCTTAGAGCGCCTTTAATTGGACTAAGCGTTGGGCTAATGACGACGCCGTGACTTCTCCCATTATTGTGTCTCTTACCCTGCCATCAGGGCCGATAATAAAGGTGGCAGGTAGGTAATTGGGTTTAGCCATAGGTAACAAGGTATCTTCGTTTGCCTCAATAACTTTCAAGGTAATCTTATGAGCCGCCAGCATGGCCACTAAGTCACTGTGAGACAAGGCGTCGTAATTGATGGCAAACAATTTTGTGTTTGCGGGCAGCGCGCGGTCAAACTCATGCAGTTCAGGCATTTCACGTAAACAAGGCACACACCAAGGCGCAAAGTAGTTAATAATAACCCAGTTCCCTTCTAATTCTTGCCACTGATAAGTGGTGCCATCGGTGGTAACAAAGTCTGCCTTGGTATACTGATAACCCACAAAACCAGCAATGACTGAAAAAGCCATTAGGCCAATAATGCCAATCAATTTTACATACTTCATGGTGCCCTACCCTTTACTGCGTTGCGCTAGCCTAAAGCGTTAGGTCTAGCGTAGACACATTATCATTGGTGTCAAATTTAGCATAGGAGGCGACAAAAACTTGAAAAAAGATGTAAAAACGGCAATAGTCTGCGCCATTATTTTACCCTTAAGATCATCTTAGGTATTTCATCATGTCTTTTACTGTCATTCTACATAACCCTCGATGCTCAAAAAGCCGTCAAACCTTAGCGTTGCTTGAAGAAAAAGGCATTGCGCCTCAGGTAATCGAATATTTAAAAACGCCATTAAGTGTTGACGAACTCAACGATGTGTTTAAAAAACTTAATCTTGAGTCTGTTCGCCAAATGATGCGTACTAAGGAACAGGAATATAAAGACGCAAATTTAGCTGATACGGCCTTAAGCGATAACGATCTTTTTGCTGCCATGGCAGCAACACCAAAGTTGATGGAGCGACCTATTGTAATTACAGAAAGTCAGGCACGTATTGGGAGACCGCCCGAGTCTGTATTGGAAATTATTTAATGAAACCTGTACTTGTACTATATTACAGCCGCCATGGCAGTACGCGTAAATTGGCCGATGCTATCGCTCAGGGGGTGATAAGCACGGGGGCAGAAGCCTGGGTACGAACCGTTAAACCACTCAATGAAGGGGATGGCACCGCCCAAGACAATGCAAACTTGGCAGCACCTGTGGTTACCGACGAAGAGTTGGTGCAATGTTCAGCATTAGCCCTTGGCAGCCCTACTCGATTTGGCAATATGGCAGCCCCTATGAAGTATTTCTTAGATGGCACCAGTTCGCATTGGTTAAAAGGCAGCTTAATTAATAAACCCGCATGTGTATTTACGTCTTCATCTTCGATGCACGGCGGGCAAGAAAGCACATTGCTCTCTATGATGTTGCCGTTAATGCATCACGGTATGCTAATGTGTGGTCTGCCTTATAGCGAACCGGCTTTACATGATACTCAGTCGGGCGGCACCCCCTATGGTGTTACACATGTGGCCATGCACAACAATACGCAACTTAGCGACGATGAAAAAACCTTATGTCTGGCTCAAGGCAAACGCTTAGCGCAACTTGCAAAGTCGCTTACCCAACATTTACCGGAGAACACCCATGGCGCCTGATACCCGCAATTACCGTTACCTTGCGCTAATTTGCCACCTATTGTTAGTCGCATGGATTGCTGTTTGGCAGTTTGCCTTAAGTACCACCCAAACCTACTCGCTTATTTTTATTGTATTGCTGTATTTAGTGCCTATTTTATTGCCGTTACCCGGTGTTATTAAGGGCAAACCTTACACCCATGCGTGGGCAAATTTCGTCGTCCTTTATTATCTTATGCATGGCTGTACCGTCGCCTACGCTGTGCCCGCCGAACGTTTGTACGCCGTGATTGAAATTTTACTGTGTACAGGCATGTTTGCAGGATGCAGCGTTTTCGCCAGAAAGCGAGGACGAGAACTTGGTCTAGGTATTAAAAAGCTAAAAGTTGAAATGGCAGAAGAGAAAGCCTATTTCGAAGGCCAGAAACAACAAGGCACAAACTTGGGCGAATAACCTTACAATGATGTCGGAGGTTAAGGAGTAAAAGCCCTTATCAGACATGACAGTCATCTTGATACAGAGAATACACGTTCAACGTCTGTGTGAAACACTCGTTGAACATAACCTCTATTTGGAGAACATTGAAAATAACTCTGTATACAATGTTATTCGTCTTTCTCGATTAATATGAATTAGATTAAGCTAAAGTGTGAACTCCACGCGATGGGTCGTAGTCGTTATTCCCAAAGGTTGGATTAATCTTCTAACAGGGTACTGTCAACAATGCGCTTGAGCTGTACCCACTCATCTTCTGACATGTACTTTTGCGCGAGATTGACAAACTCACCAGATTGATAAAGCGACATTAGAACATCATCAAAAGCTCCGAGAAAAGCACGGCTCCCCTCTAAATCATTACACATTAGGTGGCCTTCTTCATACCTGGGTGTACCAGCAATTCCATAGCTGCGTAAGTTTTCTACTTCAGGGTTATTTCTCATAATACTGGGATAGGTCAGATAAAAGGCTACTCGGCCTTTCGACAACATTTCAATCATCGAAGAGTAAGGGTCGATACCGTGTCTGACGTACAGGTTATTCGGGGGAATTTTCGCAATAATATCATCTAAGAAATCCCCGTATGAATGGTTAGCGCCCGTAAGTAAAGTGTATTCTGTTGAAGATACCAACATTTCCACTAAATCGATAACGTTCCCATTGCTGTCGAGAAATTTTTGACTAATAGGCTCACTACTTTTTTGCTGATAAAGTCGTCGATTGAAAAAGAAATCCGTGGGGCGACTAAAAACATAAACCTTTTCCCTCTCCTCTGTCTTTAGCCGAAACGGAGTGCATATAGGTTCACCCTCAGACATTAGCGTACTTATGCGCTCATGGGGAGCAAACAGCAATTTGTCTACGGATAATTGTGTGAGCACCCTGTTATACACTTCTTCGGGAAAACTCTGTGGAGGCTTGTTGTGTGCAATAACATCAAACATATTTTTGGAATCAGTCACAATCACAATTGCCAAACTCACTGACGACCAACAGAGTGTTATCATTAGGTAAACCCAACAGAATAACTTAAGTCTCATCCTTTTCTACTACCTATATTAGAAACACAAAGAAAGTACTGTCTTTACACATTTTTGCTTCTCGCCCACATAACTAATGCTGTAAACGTCCAGAGTACGTTACAAAAGCGTTGTTTTTTGACTATGAAGTCTTAACTCGTTTTCAACATTTTGTCTATGTGTGTTACTACTGCTTTATCGTCTTTTATACGTTGACAAAAAAAGTGTTTCTTTGCTTCTAGCTCTTGCTTGAATTCAGGGCATAAATGCCCCAACTTCAAATAGCGATCGAGTCCACTTTTAATCTCTTTCAACGAAAAGCCAATTGCCTTTCCCTGCACAACAAACTGCAAGATAGCCAAGTGTTCATTAGTGTAGATCCTATAACCATTGGCACTTCGATGGGGTGAGGGCAATAGCCCTATATCTTCGTAATAACGAATTGTATCCCGCGATAAACCCGACTTATTTTCAAGCTGTGAAATTTTCATAAAGTATGGATTGACTATGGTGTTACTCCACACCTTAGCATAGTCGAAAAAGGAGATCTTATGAAATTTACACAGATTAGAAATGCCACTATTTTGATTGAATTCAGTCACGGCAAAATAATTGTCGACCCAATGTTAGCAAGAAAAGGTTCACTGCCTAAACTGCGTTACTACAAAAGTGATAAACGGAATCCCTTGGTTGATCTACCCGAAGTATTTACTGAGAACAAAGACAATATTGATTACGCACTTATAACGCACTGTCAAAAAGGTCACTTTGACCACCTTGATAGAGCAGGCGTCCGCTGGTTAGTCAAACGTCAAATCCCTACATTTTGTACGCCAAGAGACGAAAAATTTCTCGATAAAAAACAAATCCTGACTCGAGTATTGGCGCAACAGAGAAGCACCTTTTTTGATGGTACTATTGAACGTATTCCAGCGACTCATACGCGAGGTTGGTTAACAGCATTCATGGAGCACGGTACAGGTTATTTTATTCAATTGCCAAATGAGCCAAGTGTATATTTAATGGGCGATACAGTGCTAACCCACTCTATTCGCAATTTCATTCAGGACAACCAGCCTGACTACATCGTTGCGCCAACGGGCAAAGCGCAATTTGACCTGGGCGCACCTTTACTACTGGACGAAAACGAGATTATCGAATTAGCGAACTTAAGCACTGGAAAGATTATTTGCAATCACATGGGCGCCTTAGATCATTGTCGAATTGACCACCATAGTCTCGTAGCACTATTAGAAAAGCATGCCGTGAAGGACAGGTACATCATTCCTCGCGATGGCGATACCGTGATACTAACAACAAATTATTGAGAATCTAACAGTGGTTAGCTCGGCTTTCAGAGAGGCTTTGAAACACTAGTTATCGGGTACTACGTCAATCTGAGTGCCATAATTGCACATGTGAATAATCGATGGGTTTTCTTGGTGTCATGCTAACGCTCCCCCTGTACAAGGATAGCGTTGCATTCACCAGTTGAACTCAAGACGTCTTAAGAGCCTTCACACTGCCGTTGGGTTTTATGTGCTCAATTCATTGTATTTCGAAAGGACGGAGGGTCAACACTTCATAACCATTTTGAGTGACGAGTATGGTGTGCTCCCATTGAGCAGATAACTTTTTGTCCCTGGTAACCACAGTCCAGCCGTCTTTTTTCAATTTGGTTTTATGGCTACCTTGATTGATCATAGGTTCAATAGTAAATGTCATGCCGGCTTGTAATTGCATACCCGAATTCGCAGAGCCAAAGTGCAACACTTGTGGCTCTTCATGCATCTCCTTACCAATTCCATGCCCACAATATTCACGCACAACACTATATCCGTGCTTTTCCGCATAATTCTGGATAGCAGAACCAATATCACCAAGCATAGCACCGTGCTTTACCGTTTTTATTCCTGCCCACATTGCTTCATATGTCACATCAACAAGTTTACGTGCAGTGGGTGAAACATTCCCCATTAAATACATTTTGCTGCTATCGGCAATATAGCCATTTTTCTCTAGTGTGATATCAATATTGACAATATCACCATTTTTAAGTTTTTTGGCTGACGACGGTACACCGTGACAAATAACCTCATTGACCGAACTATTTAACACGTATTTATAGCCGTATTGCCCCTTACTCGCGGGTCTAGCATTGAGTGTTTCAACAATAAAACTCTCAACAAAGTCATTCACTTCTAAAGTGGACATGCCCAAGCTAATCACCTTGTCTAGCTCAGTAAAAACACGTGCTAACAGTTGCCCCGATTCGCGCATCAATTGAATTTCGTGCGCCGATTTCACCATGCTATTCATTGACCAACCTAACCGATTCCACGTTTTGAGAACGCATTTCACGTTCAATAATTTGCTCATAGGTTAACTTTGGGTTCTGCTCGGCAATTCGACCTACTTTCATCCAAAATTCCGCTTGAGAATTTATTGAACGCTCCATTACTGCACTGGTTTTCCGAACCTCATCATGAAGATTATCTGAGATTTTTACTATGCCCACGACAATACCTAATATAAATGAATTATAGCATTATGTATCATTATGTATATTTCCTGCAAGTAAGAAAGGCGTGTCACGAGTAAAAAGAAAAAAGCCATTATCACTACCAGCTACAAATGATCTACCCCTTCGTGCACCAAGCAAGGAAGAACGTCAGTTGTTTTTTCAAGGTGGCCTTCACGTTGTGGAGGCTGAAAAGTACGTTTTGCATACATACAAGTTTTTGAGGTAGTCAATGACAATAATTGATATAAGCATACTTTCTATTTGTTAAATTTAGCTGAATGCAACCTTCTCATTTCAGACTGCTTTCTTCGATGCGATAGTAGGACAGAGTCGCTTTTTTGATCCATTCGATTGAAACAAAATATTATTGGTATTGAATAGTGAAATAAGCCGGCCTTTTACTGTTGCTGGTATACCAGTGAACCGTTTGTTAGCATGAATTTACCGTCATCATTCATTGATGTGGTAATAGGGCGTGATATGGAACCAAAGTGAGCGACATACTCACCGTCAACGTTCAATAGAACACCTTCTAATACGCCCCAACTTACCTTTATCTGATTATCTTCAACATAAATTGTCATCTGCGGCCAGTTTTGCGTATTTATGTAAGAACCAATTAGACTGTTAACCTTGCCGTCTGCAGGCACGATTTGCGATGGAGAAGGTGCAGACAGTCGTTGTTTGTCAATGAACTGCTGCAACCGCTGTGATTCTTCAGCAAGGAGCGACTGGGTATTGTCTTTAGACAACATTGTGTTGTATGCGTAGTTAGCGATGACGTGTGGTAAGAGAAAGGCAATATCCTGATTGGTAAAGCTGATTACGCCAATTTTTTTCTCAGGCATAAACGAGACATGGATGCTGTACCCCGCATAAGTGCCGAAGCGTGTTAGCAAGGTCTCAGCATTGTATTGTGCTACATCCCAGCCTAACGTGTAGCCTGTTCTCTGGTAAGTGAAATATTGTCGGTCTTGCTCAACCTGTTTGCTGTGCATCAGTTCAAATAGCTTTGAGTCTTTTTCGTTGCCTAGGTTTTGCTTAATATTGGCTTGCAGCCAGCGGCTGAGATCAGCGACTGTAGACGCTAGCCCGCCAGATGCGTGCATAGTTTGGTTAGTTTTAAAGTGTCCTTTCAGGAATCTTGTGCCGTTATTTGCGGTGACAATCGAGGGAAATATTTTGTCGGGAACTTCATGAGTGGTATTTGTCATTCCAAGTGGTGAGAAAATACGTTCATTGAGCAGGTTCTGCCAAGGTTTCCCTAACGTTGACTCGAACGCCATAGCCGCAACAATCGGACCTGTGTTTGAGTATCGGAACCCCTTATTGGGTGCAACTAATGTATTAAAATTTAGAGCGTTAACAAGTTCGGCTTGGTCGGAATACCCTAAATAAGCGGTTTTAAATGAATGCTGAATACTGGTAAAGCCGCTAGTGTGTGTGAGCAGCTGTTTAAGGGTGATGCTTTGTGCATCTACCTTGTGGTTAGTGATGAGATTTTTGTTATAGCCAACGACTGGCTTGTTTAAGTCAATTTCCTCATTTGCATGTAATAATGCCGCCAAAGTGCTGGTCATCGCTTTGGTATGTGAGGCAATCAAAAATTGACTATTTTCGTCAAAATGTAGCGTTTCTTGTGAAAATTTGTCAAAAGACACCAACCCTTCTTCGTTCACGATTGCCACAAATTGTGTACCAATTAACTGATTCTCCTCTACCAGATTTTTAAGAACCTGCTCCATATCTGAGACCGGAGCTGCGTCAGCAGAAAATGCTAGAGGGCTTGCAAAACCCAATGAAAGCGCGACTAACCTATATAGTAATCTTTTCATTATCTTATATCCAAAACGAGAATGTGAGTTAAGTGTGTTTCCACGGTTGCCAGCTTTGTCCCTAAAAATGTGGTCAGTCATGCACAACTGGGTTCTGGAATAGCAATAGCTATACCAGTATTATCAGGAAGGTTATGGAGATACCCGCGGACAGCAGGTGTTCATCTTAGTGGGAATTAAGTGGCTGTAACTAAGCGACTTTTCAGCACCAACAGTGAAAGGAATCATAAGTAACAGTAGCTGAATTAGTATTATAAGATTGTGCGTTACGTACTCCTTCAACAATCAAGACTTTCCTTAGTAAATGCCACCCTATATCAATACCATACATAAACGTCAGATTCAGATCGTACATAACAATACATCGCAGCGGATAAATCGCCAGATACATGGTTGAAGGCGAGAACGCGACGCCTGTTTCTTCTGGAAGAAAGCCAACGTCATATTTTGTTGCTCTTAGCTCGTCTCTTTAGATGCCCTGCTCGATGAATAATATCTGTTGCAACAGCACGATAAATGATTTGCAAGGCTTCAGAATGTCGGCCACAAGTAATTTGTCGTTATCACCCTAAAATGTCTACCTCTATTGCATGGCGTCACTATTCCGAAAAATATTTTGCTACCAGCGATTCGCTGTTTATTTTGCCTGCACTTGGTCAATTCACAAGCGGGTTAGATATTGATGAAAGTGTAATGCTTACTCTGCTACCTCAACGCATAAGAAGGGTGTTTATGCTATAGGATGGCGTTATCTTCGACGTATAATGGAAAGCATCTTAATTGTTTTCATCGACAAACATATGTTCGTAATGCTTAACGCACGCGAAAACACTTTAAATTCCAATAAAAATCAAAGCTTTAAAGTTAATCGCTGTGGACTCTAGGAGGGGAAGTATTAAATGAGTAGCTAAGTGAGTCAGCCGTCTACACTTTCGAATTTTTGCACTGGTGTAAGTACACCCAAAGAGTCAACGAGCTCGTCTGCCCAGTGTTGGCTTTCCCAGTATAGTCGCGCAATAAGTTGCCTATCTTTATTATTGATTGTCGATGTAATGCCTCTTTCCCACATCAAGAAACTCTTTAGTAGTTCTCCTAAATGCCCTTTTTGATAGAGTAACGCGTTATATAGCGCTCTAGATAAGGGGATAGAGTTCACAATACTTTTCATGTCGAGTTGAAGCACCGTATCTAATTCAGAGAATAATCCTAGCAAGAAATATTCATCCGTCCCTTGAAGTTGCTTTGATACTGCAAAGAGTTCCAATAGCTTTGCTCGAGCCAGTAAAATTCGAAACAACTCTAGCGGCGAATTTGACTCACTCACGAGTAACAATACCATTAGCCATTTTCTCACTGCGTCCAAACCAAGTGAAACGATAGCTTGTTTTATACAGGTTATTTTTTGACTACGTGAAAATAATGGACTATTCACTAACGTAAGAGTTTTCGTAACGAGTCTAGGATCGCAACTTATAAGCTGAGAAAGTTCCGCCGCAGTGATATTGTCTCGGGATATTTCGCTGAGAAGCTTAAGCACAACTTGCTTGTTCGGCTTAACTTGCACACCTTTTACTAGTGTGGGCTTTTCAATAAAAAAGCCTTGAAATAAAGCAAAACCCAGTTCTTTACAGCGCTCGTACGTTTCAACATCTTCAATTTTTTCTGCAAGCAGGGTGGCATTGGTGACATTTCTTAGTGCGTCAATTTTAGTTTCAATAAGGGTAAGAGGGCACTCCAGCACATCAATTTTTATGTAATCTACGTAAGGCAACAAGGGTGCATGGTGACTCTCGAAACAATAATCATCTAGCGCAAATTCGAAATTTTGACGTTTTAGATTTCTAATTGTTCGGAGTATCTGCGGCGTTAGAACAATGGTTTCAAGTAGTTCTAACACCAAACCATTAGTGTTGCTGGGGAAAAAGCTGGGGGACTTAAGAAACGATTGACTAATGTTAATGAATGCTTTTTTCGAGCAATCGATACGCTTTTCAACACCAAAACTTGCCAGATTACTTAATACTTCGATTGTTGCGCTATATTGTTCTTCTGGAAAATTAAGTTCAAACTGATGCCCTCTATACAATAGTTCGTAGCCAAAGAGTTCGTTCTGCCCATCATAAATGCCCTGTCTTGCCATAAGGACATCTAATTTTTCATTTGTTGTACTGATCATTTTTTTTAATTTTAGTAATACGCGATCATAGATGCCGAAGCAAAGTAAAAGATAGACACGTTGCGACGGTTAAGAACGAGATGTATAAAGAACGCGTTTGATATTTTAAAAGTCGCCAGATGTTACATAAGCCACTGATTTTTTTGAATGTTTACGTGATATTCCCCACGATACTATCCTATGCTTTTTAATACCTTAAGGCGGGCTTCCATCTTTTAGCCTGTAATCACTGGACATATTTTTATCGGCAACTGGTGTTACTATAAAATCTTTGGCAATAAGCTGTTGTAGATAAAAGGAGTAACCATTGTGGCAGGTAGTGGTTTCAATCGAGACAACGGGCCCTGAACTGTCATCTGGGCATCGTGTAATTGAAATTGGTGTTGTAAAGCTGGTTGATGAAAAGCTTACGGGCAATCATTATCATATATATCTCAATTTTTCCCGATCTTGATGGACTCTCCAATTATATTAGATACCGAAATGATTACAGGTAGAATTTGAATCCGAGAAACATATTAAGGTGCTGAAAAGATGCGTTAATATGTCGCGTGGTCGGCATGTATTCTACATATTTGTGCGTCCAAGCTTAGAATTGAATTTCAACGTCCGTTCCTTGCCTTTTGCTGCCGGTAGGTTGGATCTAAACTCTTGGCCAACAGTGTCAAATTAGAAATAAGCCACTACAAGTTAAGTTGTTAACACCAAGCAATTTTGTCGTACTTTATTTCAATAAACTGAAGGGTCTTCCCCGTCCCATAAGTTTAAATCAGCCAATATTTCAAAGGTTGCATAGGTAAAGTCGTTCACACTCAGTGACACCGAGTTGCACATTCCAACAACCGACGTTTGGGTGTCTGGTCTTCGAATGTAACTGGTGTCTGTACCCACCCAACCTCCGTTATGAAAAAAATAACGTCCATCGGTATTTTGCCCATTGGCGTAATACCATTTTCCTTCGTCACTTTCTGGAATATTAATATTTGGCTTGTTCATTAGCGACATTAACGTTTCCGGATCTTTGCCCAGCTTAGGAGTATAGAAGTGATTATCCCAAATAAGCATGTCGTCTACATTGGTGAATAAGCCACCATCACCAATTGTATGTAAGGCGGTTAAATGGTTGAGTTGTTTTCCTGCTTCAGTTGAACGATATCCTGATGCGCGGTTTGGAATAACCTCTTCGGCGCTATCTGAAAAAAATGTATGCTCCATACCAAGCGGCTTAAATATGCGCTTATCGGTGAATTCGCGTATCGTCATTCCGCTTACTCGTTCAACCAACTTTGCCAGAATGATATAGCCATGATTACTGTACTCCATAGTGGTGTCAGGCTCATGCACAAGCGGAAAGTCTTTAATAACAGAATAGTATTCTGCATTTGATACGAACTGTTCACTACCAATTATAAAGCCGCTCAAAGGCGATTCACGCAGTGTATTTAGGTGATCTTCAAAATCGCCCAAACCGCTGAAATGCCCGAGTATTGAGTTAATGGAGATCTTTCTTCCATAGTCTTGTAGTTCTGGCAAATGCTGACGAATATCGTCAGTTAGCGTGATGGCGCCATCATCGGCTAACAGCAAAACAGCGAAAGCTGTAAATTGCTTTGATACCGACGCCATTCTGAATACCGATTGACTACTGAGAGGTATTTGGTGTTCTATATTAGCTAGTCCATAGCTTTTTTTGAAAATAAACGCTTTGTTTTGGATTATACCTATAGAACATCCCGGCCCATCTGGGCTAATGCTCTTTTCCGCAATGGCGTCCATTCTTTTTTCTAAAAGCATTATCTGATTATTTTGTGCAACAGCTTTACCAGAATTTAGTAGTAGGCCAATAGTGAACGCCTGAACTAATCTTTGCATGAGTTTTCCCTGTTTTATTATTTTCGCTTGGAAACGATTGTCTTCCATGTGAACTAACACGTTAGATAATTTTGTATTCAACGTTTCTTGTACCAGCACAAAAGCCCGTTATATTGCAATTTATCACTTAACAATATCATTCATTCCATCTAGAAAAAGGATCGTGTGAGTAAAAAGTACAAAGACTACACCTCCTTGTCAGGAGCATACTAGTTTAATAATGCTAATTTAATTACATCAAAACACGTCGAGATTGCTGATATACTGTAGCAGCAGTAAGTAAGGTGGTATGCCATTCTTTATAGATAGACGTTTAATAATAACTAACCCACTCTTTATGGATGACGTTACTTGACAACAGAAAACAAAAACAAACAAACAATAATCAGTACAGAACAAGCGTGGATATCTCGGCTAAAAGAAGAAAGCTGGGAAGCTGAGTTACTCGTGTCTGCATTAGCTGTTTTTGGTTCATTTAAGCTATTTGGGTTCACTGGTTGGATTGTAGATTTTTTTATCGTAAATTTACCAGAGTCACAGTATATGGTTGCGTATAGTATTGCTCTATCTTACGCACTTGCGGTTAGCGGCTTAAGTGTATTGTTTGTGATTCATTTCATGTTACGCGGTTATTGGGTTGGGTTAGTAGGGCTTAATTCTGTTTACCCTGACTATGGCGTAAAAACCAGCATGTTTTCCAAAATCTACACTAAAAAAATTACTGCAAACTTGCCTAAACTCAGCCATTCCATTGACCAAGTTGATCGTCTCAGCAGTGTAGTGTTTTCTGTGGCATTTTCTATATTATTTGTATATCTCTATGTTGCGGCAATGGGAACCGCTGCTCTATTAATTTATAATGTGCTAATAATGTTTATAAGTGAAGATATAGCCATTATTCCTATTTACATTGCTTTGTTCATAATGGGTTTTCAGTTTTTAGTATCGATAGTGTCAAATACTAATTACTTTAAGAAAAAGACGCGCGTTCAGTTATTTTACTTTCACGTGAACCGCATGCTACTACCGTTATTTTATGGGCCGCTGTACAATAATGTTTTGCAAGTTTTGATGGTGTTCACTTCAAATTACAAAACTAGTCGCGCTATTTTTGTCATGATGAGTGGATTTCTATTTACCGCATTTATCGCGTCTCAAATCGCGCTTAATAACACGCGATACGGCTATTTAATTATTCCGGAAAAGCACTTTACCTCCAGCAGCCGCTACACCACATTTTACGCCAGTGAAAATACACAGAAATCAAACTATAGCCTCTTGCTGTCACCTGAAATACCCAGTGATATTATAAGTGATACCCATTTACGTGTATTTATTCCCATATTTAACAATGAAAAGGCGCTTAAGAACGAACGATGTAAAGATACGAAGACGCATTCACAGGGTGCTGAAAATAGCTTAATTGAGAGCAATGATACTGGTATGGTGTGCTACGCTAGATATCATCAGTTCACGATAAATGATACACTTGTGAGGCCCGAATTAATCTCGTATTACCATCCAGTAACTGAACAATTTGGCGCGCTTGCTTACATCGAAGTTGCTCACTTACCGGTTGGTAAATACACGTTAACGGTAAGCAAGTTATTTGCTGACGATTCTGAGTATAAAGTGTGGCAAATACCGTTTAGGCTTTGAGTCTTCAACTTCTGATTTTTGAGCGCATGATTTGGCAGACTATGGTCTTCGCAATATGAGGTACTAGCATTGAGCTGTAGCGTGTGAGGGAGTGAGGGAGTTATGCTATATTTACTGCCATCAATTTACTTCACTTCCGTTTTTTTCACATTTATCCATTTAAGGTAAACCTAACTCGCGTTTCACCATAGCCACCGACAACTTTTTTTGTTCTTGCAGCGAACGTGTATCTAAACGTTCAAGCAAGCCCAGCAAACTGCGCAAATCTCTATCACTATGATAAAGCAAAAACTGAAGCGCCTGTTCCGATAACTTTAGTCCTCGTTGAGACGCCCTTAATCGTAAAACATCCTTACGCGAGTCATCATCAAGGGTGTTTAAGTGATAAATCACCCCCCAGGCTAAACGGGATCGCAAATCGGGTAAAACAAACTTAGGGTGACTGGGCCCAAGTTGACTGCTCCCCACCACTAGCGCCCCCGGGTTTTCTATAACACGATTAAACAGGTCAAAAAGTGCTTCTTCCCACGCGGTAATGCCTGCTACTGCATGTATATTGTCTAAACAGATAAGCGATAAATTTTCTAATCCATCGAAGATATCGAGCGACCACTGGGCGTGTTGATTTAAATTGAGATATATATGGTTTACCTGTTGCGTGGCCAATTGATGACACAGCGCATAAAGCAAGTGGCTTTTCCCCACGCCACTGCCACCCTGTAGGGTAACCAGCGGCAAATGAAGAGAGGCAAGACTCACCAGCCTGGGTTCGTCTCGCCACTGTGGCATGCCAGTCGCAACATCTTTTAGCAATGTAACCACCTCTTGATTCCCTTTGTCGATGATACTTTCAAAGGTTTCATCGGTAGGTAGAGTTACAGGTAATGGCAGTTGCGACGTAAAGGTGTCTATGATTAATTACCCCAATAAAAGGTGTAGCTTTCGACAACCTGCCCGTAGACATCTGTGACTGGACGAAGTTTGTTTTCTAGCCGAACGGTGTTAATCAAATCTTGCGCGCTACCCAGCAACGTAATGGTATAGGTAGCCACTGAACCTTCTTGTTGAATAAGTGCAGCACTGTCTACCACGCTCAAGCTATTTAAATAGTCGGTAGCGTTCGCGTAACTGGTGACCGAGTTCACATTGGCTATGGATACAGTAATCGTCACTTTTTCAGCATCGCTGGCCCCTGGGATAATGGCATATTGCGCCGACAGGTAGTTGGAATACGCATCGACAAGAAGCGACACTAAAGTCGCCGGATCGTCTGCAAATATGCTGCCGTAACTCACTTTACCACCGCCCACAAATACCCAATCTAACGCGTAGTCACCCTGCTCTGCGCGCTGGGCATAGGTGGTAAATTCATCCATGGTAAAGGGTGGCATAGACACATTTGTAACACCTTCTACTGAATCATCATCGCCCGCCTCTGACATCGCATCGGTGTTATAAGGTTGCTCTGCCGATTCAGCAGTATAATCACTCTCGTGAGCAACAGGGTTGTCATTCAGATCTGCTGTGGCTAAATCCTGAGAATCACCCCGTGTAGCGTCTAATTGCAGCTGTTCCAAACGTGCAGTCTCTCCTGGCACTTCACTCACAGTGCCCGGCTCATTTTTATACACTCTTGCGCCAATGACATTATCCACACTGTAGCGATTAGACGCCTGAGTGAGCGACTGTACAAAACGCCCCCATACATCATAGATAGAAATGGTGGTTCTGTCGGTTAAATCCATTAAAGGGAAACTTAACGGCAGCCCTCTCTCTTTCGCCTTGGCACTTAAGTGTTCTCGCATCTCGCTAGGGGTAGTTTCATCTAACAGCTGTCTTTCTCCAGACTCACTGTCTTCTGTGGCCAACCATAATAACGTCTCTGGACGGCGTTCCCCCCAAAGCGGCAACCCTTCTCGCTGCAACAACTCGTTCAGCTTTATTTTATCGAATTCAGCCACATAAAGGGTCTCCCCCTCTTGAAAGTCAAACCGATAAGAACGAAGGTAGGCTTGTGGCGTGCGTAAGGCGGCTTTTACACCTGGGTTTTGCAGCGCATCTTTATTGCCCGTAATTTTTATCATTACCTGCTTAAACGCCGATTTTAGCGCGCTATCCTGTGAACGCTGACTTTGGTCGTCTACCGCAATCGCGGCAATATTGGTTTGTATAACCTGTGTAGCTTCAACATGACCAGACACCAACGCAGACAGTACGATAGACGTTGCCCAAAAACCTAAGCAGCCACGCACGCTTCCTTTTCTAAGAGAAATCAATTGCTTTATTACTCCAATTACGTTCATAAGGTCTCACAGATATACGGCTATTCTCTTTCATCTGATGACTTTTTTCATCATTAATTTATGCATTACGTGCCACGATGGTGGAATATATCCAGGAAATACTCACTCCACCCCGTACAACGCACTAATGAGACAAAAAATAAAGGCGCGCCACATACCCCGTTGGAAACCCGCCTGCGATCATTTTTAGCCCTTCAACTTTAAATTTGAAGAATATGCCAGATATCCCCGTTTGAAAATTGGACTTGTGGTCACTTGCTGGTAGAATCCGCGTTTTTCTACCTCTTTGTTCTAGGGTTCACACGTGAGCGAAAATAAAACCTCTCTAAGTTATAAAGATGCTGGTGTTGATATTGATGCAGGAAATCAACTTGTCGAACGCATAAAGTCGGTGACGAAAAAAACACACCGACCTGAAGTTAAGGGAAACTTGGGAGGCTTTGGCGCACTTTGCGAATTGCCGACGAAATACAAGAAACCACTGCTTGTCTCTGGTACTGACGGTGTAGGCACCAAATTACGGGTAGCGATGAATGCAAACCGTCACGATGGTGTAGGTATAGACTTAGTGGCGATGTGTGTTAACGACCTTATTGTACAAGGTGCAGAGCCATTATTCTTTCTCGATTACTACGCGACAGGTAAACTCGACGTAGACGTAGCAGCATCGGTGGTTACTGGCATTGGCGAAGGCTGTGAACAAGCAGGCTGCGCACTGATTGGCGGTGAAACTGCTGAAATGCCAGGCATGTACCATGATGGTGACTATGATATTGCGGGCTTCTGTGTGGGCGTTGTTGAAGCAGATAATGTGATTGATGGCAGTAAAGTTAAACCTGGACAAAAGCTTATCGCCTTAGGATCTTCCGGTCCCCATTCCAATGGCTACTCACTTATCCGTAAAATCTTAGAAGTTAGTGAAGCTGATGTAAATGAAGCGCTTGAAGGGCAACCTCTTATTGAGCACTTGCTAGCCCCTACCCGTATTTACGTAAAATCTGTTTTAGCCCTGCTAGAAGAGGTTGATGTCAGTGCGATTTCACATATTACCGGCGGCGGTTTCTGGGAAAACATTCCACGTGTACTTCCTGATGATGCGAAAGTGGTGATTGACGAATCTAGCTGGCAGTGGCCATCAATCTTCAATTGGTTACAAGAAAAGGGCAACGTTACGCAACACGAAATGTACCGTACATTTAACTGCGGTGTTGGTTTAGTTATCGTGGTGGACGAAAACGTTGTAGAGCAAGCGCTAGCAATACTGAAAGCCCACGGTGAAAATGCATGGCTCATCGGCCACATCGAAGCGAAAGACGGTGAACAACAGGTAGAGATTAATTCGTGAGTACAACGAAAGCCAAACTGTGTGTGCTGATTTCCGGTAACGGAAGTAACTTGCAGGCCATGATTGATGCCGTAGATGCCGGTAGGCTAAACGCAGAGATTGTTGGGGTTATCAGTAATCGCCCCAACGCCTATGGGTTAACGCGAGCTGAAAATGCTGGCATTAAAACGCTTTGCTTAGATCACACCGAATATGCTGATAGAGCGGCCTACGATGTAGAACTTCAACGAGCCATTGATTCCTTGCAAGCCGATGCTATCGTGCTTGCTGGGTTTATGCGTATCCTTACCCCGGAGTTTGTTGACGCTTTTGCTGGAAAATTACTGAACATTCATCCGTCTTTGTTGCCTAAATACAAAGGGTTGAACACCCATCAGCGTGCCATAGATAACGGCGACAAAGAACACGGCGTTAGTGTACACTTTGTTACGCCTGAGCTTGATGGTGGCCCAGTAATCATTCAAAGCCGTGTTCCTGTGTTTGAAGATGACACCGCGGATGATTTGGCTGAGCGTGTTCAAGAACAGGAACGTCGCATTTACCCACTGGTACTTTCATGGTTCAGTGCAGGGCGACTTAAAATGCTTAACAATAAGGCGATCCTAGATGAACAAGAATTACCAGAATCGGGTTATGCAAGCGAGTAAACGGGGTGTAGTGGCTGCACTCGCATGGATAGTTGCCTCAGCAGCAACCGCAAGTAGCAGCTATCCAGAGCAAGCCATTAGCCATTTAACCCCGTACGAGGCTGTATACACAGCCTATAAGTGGGGTGACGACGTTGGCGAGGCAACACTAAAGTTAGAGTCGCTAAGTAACGGTCAATATTCCCTCACCTATTCTTCAAAGGTCTCTAAGTTTTTTCTCTCCGATAAACGTCATGAGCACTCTATCTTCAAAATTGATGAAGGTGCGTTAGTGCCGATAGAGTATCACTATACACGCACTGGCACAGGGCCAGACAAATCGTTGGATGTGACCTTTAACAAAGACCAAGAAGGTAAAATCAAAGTCAAAAAAGGCGATACATTTGACTATAATGGCGAATTCGACAATCAAATTTACCGTATCGATTTAGCCAATAAATTAGCCAATGGTGAAACCCAATTTGACTATAGTTTTATTAATTACCGTGGTGAATTAAGATCTTACGGCGTTGAAGTCATTAAGCGTGAGCCACTGGACTTACCTTTTGGCCAACTCGATGCTGTTAAAGTGAAGCTTATTCGTGACTCAAATAAGCGAGAAACATTTGCCTGGTTTGCGCCGACCCTCGATTTTGCGTTGGTGCGTTTACAACAGTTCAAAGATGGCGAAGAACAAGGCGACATAAAACTGAAGTCTTTCGATACCCTCGATTAAGAAAAAGCGGTCATCTTAACGAAACAACAGGGGGCGATTATATTGAGCCCCCTTTTTATTCCTCATTTATCTTCCACCCCACTAACCATAAGGGTTAGTCCTATATCAACTATCACCCAAATTAATGCAAAAATCATGTAAAAATCTTGATCTTTGGGCAATTAAATAATACGTTTACCTAATGCTGGTCAGACCTCAAATTATTGCAAAGTTCTTCAAAGATTTTTGCGGTTTTCTGAGAGAATTCAGTCTAACGTTTAACGCCTTTTCAGGAGTGAAGTATGGCAGATTTTATATGGTTTTTACTGGTCGTTTTAGCACTGGCAATTGCCAGCTATCAACGCACCAGTTTGGTAACAGCAGTCGCCATGGGTGCGGGTGTGATGATTTTAGGTACCCTCTTTGGCGATATCGGCCTGTTTGGATGGGTAGTTTATTTAGCATTAACACTGCCTTTTACCCTTTCGAACATTCGACAGTCTTACATCACTAAGAAGCTTTTGGCGTTCTATAAAAAAGTGATGCCTGAAATGTCGAGCACTGAACAAGAAGCCATCGACGCCGGTACCGTGTGGTGGGACGGTGATATTTTCAGTGGTAAGCCTGACTGGGACAAGCTACACCGAATTCCAAAAGGCCGTCTTTCTGCTGAAGAGCAAGCCTTCTTAGACGGCCCCGTGGATAAAGTTTGTTCAATGGTGGACGAATGGCAAATTAATCACAAAGACGCCGACCTACCTCCTGAAATTTGGGACTTTTTGAAAGAGCACAAATTCTTCGCCATGATCATCAAGAAAAAGTATGGCGGCTTAGAATTTTCAGCTTACGCACAATCTCGCGTATTACAGAAGTTAGCTGGCGTGAGCGCCGTGCTTTCAAGTACGGTAGGCGTTCCTAACTCTCTTGGCCCTGGTGAACTGCTGCAACACTATGGCACCAAAGAACAGCAAGATCATTATTTACCGCGCCTAGCGGGCGGCGAAGAAATCCCTTGTTTTGCACTCACGGGTCCTGAAGCGGGTTCTGATGCAGGGGCAATCCCAGATGTGGGTATTGTGTGTAAGGGCGAATGGAACGGTGAAGAAGTGTTGGGTATGCGCCTAACCTTTAATAAGCGTTATATTACGCTTGCGCCTGTTGCGACAGTGATTGGTTTAGCATTTAAACTTCAAGATCCAGAAGGCTTACTAGGAAGCAATAAAGAGCCAGGCATTACCTGCGCTCTTATACCTCGTGATACCAAGGGTCTAGAAATTGGCCGTCGCCACTTCCCGCTTAACACGCCGTTCCAAAACGGGCCTATTCGCGGTGACGATATTTTTGTTCCAATCGATTACATTATCGGTGGCCCCTCAATGGCCGGTAAAGGCTGGCGTATGCTGGTAGAATGTTTATCGGTGGGTCGTTGTATCACTCTCCCTTCATCTGCAGCGGGTGGTGCTAAGGCGATTTCATTGGCAACCGGTGCTTATGCACGAATTCGCCGCCAATTCCGTATGCCTGTCGGCCATATGGAAGGTGTAGAAGAAATGCTTGCCCGTATTGGCGGCAACGCTTATTTAATGGATGGGGTGACCCGATTCTCTACCGTTGGTGTGGATTTAGGTGAGAAGCCTTCGGTCATTTCTGCCATTTGTAAATACCATCTTACCGAGAAAATGCGTCAGGTCGTAAATGACTCGATGGACGTTCATGGTGGTAAAGGCGTCATGCTTGGGCCAAACAACTACCTAGGTCGCGGTTATCAAGGTGTGCCCGTGTCAATCACAGTAGAAGGTGCGAATATCCTTACCCGAAATATGATGATTTTCGGTCAAGGCGCAATGCGTTGTCACCCTTATGTACTTCAAGAGATTCAAGCTGCGTCTATCGATGACAAGAAAGAAGCGCTAAGTGCATTTGATAAGGCGGTATTTGGGCATATTGGCTTTGCCATTGCTAATACTGTGCGTAGTGTGTGGTTCTCTCTAACAAATGGTGCATTTAGTGGCGCGCCATTCGCCGACGAAACCGCACGCTATTACAAGTTACTGCAAGGTTACAGTGCTAACCTAGCGCTACTTACCGATGTTTCTATGGGCGTGCTGGGTGGCGATTTAAAACGTCGTGAACGATTATCTGCCCGCCTTGGAGATATTTTAAGTGGCTTGTACCTTGGCAGTACAACCCTTAAACGGTTCGATGAAGATGGCCGTTTGAAAGAAGATTTACCTTTGCTTCATTGGGCAATGCAAGACACCTTGCACGACATTGAAACTGCAATTGATGATTTTCTAGCGAACTTCCCGAACAAAGTTATCGCTGGCGTTATGCGTGCACTAGTGATGCCTTTCGGTCGTCGTATTGGTAAACCTTCAGACAAAACTGAACACGCGATTGCGCAAATGTTACAAACACCGTGCACTGCACGTAGTCGCTTAGGATACGGACAGTACCTCACTCGTGAAGAAGGCAACTTGTTTGGTGATTTAGAGCAAACCTTGGATGACGTGCTTGCAGCTGAGCCTATTTTCGAGCGAATCTGTAAACACAAGAAGGCTAAGTTGCCCTTTACTCGCTTAGATGTACTGGCTGATGAAGCGCTATCGGAAGCGTTGATCAATGAAGATGAGGCGAACTTACTGCGTAAAACAGAAGCAGGCCGTTTGCGTACCATCAATGTTGATGACTTTGATCACGAAGAGCTTATTGCAAAAGTGAACTCACAAAGCGAAGTGAAAAAACGCAGTGGAAAAGCCGCGTAGTTAAAAGCGTCACTTAACTAAAAAGGTCACGTTTAACGTGACCTTTTTTTAAAAACTTATTCATAGCATAAAACAAATAAAAAAGGCGCTTTAACAATAAGCGCCTTTTTCGTCAGTACTTTAAGCCTGTATTTAGCTTAACTGAAGTTTATCCATAAGCAGTACCGCTTGAGTACGCGTATTAATTTCTAGCTTACGCAAAATTGCACTGATGTGTGCTTTAATCGTTGCTTCAGTCACGTTCATTTCGTGGGCAATTTGTTTATTCATAAGGCCGTCACGAAGATAAGAAAGTACCTGAATTTGCTTAGGCGTAAGTTCTCTGAATCGTTGTAATAGTAATTTCAACTCATCATCCACTTTCTCAAGCTCGTCTTCCATACCTTCAGGAAGCCACTTTTTGCCACCAATGATATCGATAATCGCTTGTGCAATTTCTCGGGTTGGCGACACTTTCGGAATAAACCCTTGTGCGCCTAAGCTCATTACTTGAGCGACGACTTCGACAGTATCGCTACCAGACACTACACCAATTGGAATATTTGGAAATTGTTCACGCAAGGTAATGATGCCGTTGAAGTACTCTCCACCGGGCATGTTGAGGTCGAGAAGAACTAACTCAACACCGTCATATTCATTTAACTTAGCGACAGCATCGTCTAGGCTGCCTGCTTCAAGAATTTGGGCGTTTTCAAAATAGGGTTCCAACGCGCCGCTTAACGCTTCGCGAAATAATGGATGGTCATCTGCTACAAGTATTCTTGTCATTAGCGTTACTACTTCCTTATTATCTTTACAACCTAGGTTAATACGTTAACTAGAATTCGGAAAGCCCTATATCGGAAAAAATAGCATATTTTAGCGAAATTTCTTCTTTTTCAGCGGCAATTTAGTTGTTGAGGGGTTGGTGATAAAGGTAAAATCGCCCGCAAGTTTTAGCAATGAGTAAAAAATACGTGCAAAAACACGATAACCTGTTTGCCAACCCTTTGAACAAGGTTGCTGATTTTAAGTTTGATGAATCGGTTGTAGACGTATTCCCAGACATGATTCAACGATCGGTTCCTGGTTATGAATCCATTATTCATACTATTGGGGAATTAGCCAAGTCCGTGGTAACAGAAGACTCCAATGTTTACGACCTAGGTTGTTCACTGGGTGCTGCCAGTTTATCCGTTGCACGGGCTACCGAATCTAAACGCTGCAATATTATTGGTGTAGACAGTTCGCAGGCAATGGTTGAACGCTGCAAGCGCATGGTTCAAGCATTTAATTTGCCCAACCCCATCGATATTATTCAACAAAATGCGCAAGACACCACCATTGTTAACGGGTCTATGGTTATCATGAACTTTACCCTACAGTTCATTCCACCCTCTGATCGCGCAGCCTTGTTGGCTAAAATTTATGAAGGCCTAAACCCTGGCGGGGTGTTGGTGCTGTCTGAGAAAATCAAACACCCCACTGTGGCGGGCAATGAATTGCTAATCGACCTTCATCACCAATTTAAACGCAATAATGGTTACAGTGAGTTGGAAGTGAGTCAAAAACGTGCATCGCTTGAAAAAGTGATGTTGACTGACACATTCGCCGAACACGAAAAGCGCCTATTAGAAGCTGGGTTTAGCGATGTTGTCATGTGGTTTAAATGCTACAATTTCACCTCTCTTGTTGCCATCAAGTAAGCCAATACCTAACGGAAGGACTAAATGAGTAAGCCAGAAGCGCAGTGGTTTAACGACTGTTATAAATCTCTTTTCGATACCCCTTTAAGCCATTGGCTTCAAACGTTGCCAGCTCAATTAGATCACTGGCAACGCAACAGTAAACATGGTGAGTTTGATAAGTGGTGTCGCTTACTTGCCAAGTTACCCTCAACCACCCCTTCTAATATTGAGTTAGATGAGAAAGTAGCGGTAGGCTCCCTTGCCGATGTAGATGTCTACACGCAAAAGAAAATTAGCGGGTTATTACAGCAGTTTATGCCTTGGCGTAAGGGCCCCTTTTATGTGCATGATATTCATGTCGATACAGAGTGGCGTTCAGATTGGAAATGGGATCGGGTATACCCACACATTACGCCACTAAAAAATCGTACGGTTCTCGATGTGGGCTGTGGAAGTGGCTACCATATGTGGAGAATGCTCGGGCAAGGCGCATCTCGGGTTATCGGTATAGACCCTACCCAACTCTTCTTTATTCAATTTCAAGCAATTAAGCACTTTATTCCGCGAGATGACATTCACTTCCTGCCTTTGGGAATTGAAGAAATGCAGCCGTTGAACGCCTTTGATACGGTGTTTTCTATGGGGGTGCTTTACCACAGAAAAGACCCTATTCAATTTCTTAACCAGCTTAAACACCAGCTTCGCAAGGGCGGTGAGTTGGTGCTTGAGACCCTCGTGGTAGATGGTGATGAGCAAACCGTGCTGATGGCCGGCGAGCGATATGCACAAATGCGTAATGTATGGTTTTTGCCTAGCACAAAAGCGTTAGCAGTGTGGCTAGAAAGGGTGGGATTCGAAAATATTGGTGTGGTAGATGTGAATCACACGACCCTCGATGAACAACGCTCTACACCGTGGATGGATAGCCAGTCACTGAAAGATTTTCTCGATCCTGAAGATATTACGCGCACTATTGAAGGATACCCTGCACCACAAAGGGCTGTTTTAATTGCCAATCGTAAATAAAAGGGGCAACCGCTGCCTTTACGTGATATTGGCATAAATGTTGATACCTCAATCTTTAGTGAATGTGCTAAATCCGCTTTGATTGAGGTAGTAACATGGATATTAAAGGGTTTTTAAAGACACAACGATTGCCCCTCGCCTACGCGGACACTGCACAAAAATGGTTCATACCTTTATGTGAGCGTCTACTAGAGCACCAAAAAGGTGCAAAGAAAACATTTATCGTGGGAATTAACGGTAGTCAAGGGTCTGGAAAATCTACACTGACGGCGTTTATTGCCGCCTATCTGGAGAGTGTGCATAACAAAAACGTGGTCGCTCTCTCTATTGACGATTTCTATTTCGACAAAGCGCATCGTGGTGAGCTGTCTTCACACGTTCATCCGTTATTAGCCACGCGCGGCGTGCCCGGAACGCACGATATTTCACTTGCCCTTGATACCATTAATGCGTTGCAATCAGCACAATCGGTGGCAGTCCCGCGTTTCAATAAAGCCACTGATAATCCATTCCCAACCGCGCAATGGCCGTTAGTTGATGGCCCCGCCGACGTGGTTATCTTGGAAGGATGGTGTGTGGGAATTAAACCTCAAATTTCTTCACAGTTAAATGCGCCTGTAAATTCTCTAGAAGAAACTGAGGATCCGCTTGGTATATGGCGCAACTTCGTTAATACTGAACTGGCGAGCACCTATCAAACATTGTTTTCTCTCATTGATTATCAAGTGATGTTAAAAGCCCCTTCTTTCGATTGCGTGTTTAACTGGCGATTAGAACAAGAAGATAAGCTTCGAGCCGCCACCGAAGGCGAGTCGACCGGTATCATGAGTGAGAGTGAAATAGCGCGCTTTATACAGCATTATCAACGTTTGACTGAACATGCGTTAGAGACATTGCCTGACTCTTGCGATACCGTGTTTACGTTAGATGAAAACAGAGCCATAACATCATAGGAAGTTTGTTAATGACAAAAACGCTTGTTTTCACCGATATGGATGGCACTTTATTAGACCATCATACTTATTCATTTGACGCGGCGAAGCCCGCGCTAAACGCGCTTGACGAAAAACACATACCCGTTATTCCCACGACCAGTAAAACGTTTGCTGAGTTACAACCGCTAAGAAAATCTATCGGCCTCGACGGTCCATTTATTATTGAAAATGGGGCAGCGGTTTTCATACCACATGGCTTTTTTAAGCAAAAACCCACTGGCACTGTATGGGTAGATGGGTATTGGTGTAAGTCTTTTATTTCGAATCAGAAATACTGGATTAAGCTTATCGATAAAATTAACGCAGATTTTGCGGGTGAATTTAAACAGTTTTCTAAAATGTCGGTTCAAGACATTCAAGACGCCACGGGGTTAGATGAAGCCTCAGCGAAACTTGCGGCTAAGCGACAGTTTGGTGAACCCGTTCTGTGGACGGGTTCCGAAGAAAGAAAACTCGCCTTTATTGAGGCTATCAAGGAAAGGGGGGCATACCCGCTTGAAGGTGGGCGTTTTGTCCACGTTTCAGGTAACTGCGATAAGGGTCAAGCCCTAAAGTGGCTTGCTCAAGAATTTCAAAAACAACACAACTGCAAGGTTCGCACACTGGCACTTGGCGATGGAAAAAATGATATTGCCATGCTTGAAGCTGCGCATGTTGCTATACGAATCATTTCACCGGTAAACCCTCCGCCAAACGTAAAAAAAGAAGAGGTTTATACCAGCACCCTACCCGGCCCTGAAGGCTGGAACGAAATGCTTACTCAATTGCTTTCCCTATGATCAGGAGGACACATGGCTGATTTTTATCAAAATGGTGTGGTTACAACGTTACATAATTTATCTCGTCGACCTACAGAGGAACTAGAAGCCGAGTTACTCCGTTTTTCTCAGAAAAGACCCATGGCGCTTATTCTGCCCTCACTTTTTTCTGAGTTAGAAGGAGAAGCTTTACCTCATATTGTGGAAGAACTGACCCAAGTGCCCTACTTATCTGAAATTGTAATAGGCCTTGATAGAGCAACCCAAGATCAATACAAACATGCCTTATCGTTTTTCGACAAGCTTCCCCAACACCACAGAGTACTGTGGAATGACGGACCACGCTTAAAAGCCATTGACGAAGAATTGCAAGCGCAAGGCCTAGCGCCAAAAGAATTGGGTAAAGGGCGCAACGTTTGGTACTGCATGGGGTACGTTCTCGCCTCTAATCGCGCTGAATCGGTTGCCTTGCATGATTGCGACATCGTGACGTACAACAAAGATCTACTGGCTAAGTTAATATACCCCGTCGCCAACCCAACCTTTAACTACGAGTTCTGTAAAGGGTATTATGCCCGTGTAGCAAATGGAAAAATTAACGGTCGTGTTTCTCGTTTGTTAGTTACACCGCTACTTCGCGCCCTTAAACGCATCATGGGCGATAACGAATATTTAGAGTTCATGGATAGTTTCAGGTATCCACTGGCGGGCGAGTTCTCCTTCCGTCGAGATGTTCTAAATGATATCCGCATTCCCAGCGACTGGGGCCTAGAAATTGGTGTTCTTTCTGAGATGCACAGAAACTATTCACACAATCGTTTATGCCAAGCAGATATTTGCGATATTTACGATCATAAACATCAAGATTTGTCGCTGAACAATGACCAAGGCGGCCTATCAAAGATGTCTATCGACATTACCAAAGCGATTTTCAGAAAGTTAGCAACCCAAGGCTACACTTTCAGTAATGAAATGTTTCGCTCGATTAAAGCAACCTACTTTAGAATTGCATTAGATTTCATCGAAACCTATCACAACGATGCCGTGATGAATGGTCTTACGTTAGATATACACAGCGAAGAAAAAGCGGTAGAAATGTTTGCAAGTAACATTATGAAAGCTGGCGAGAACTTTTTAGCCAACCCAATGGAAACGCCGTTTATTCCAAGTTGGAACCGAGTAACCAGTGCTGTACCCGACATTTTAGAGCGTTTATTAGAAGCCGTAGAAGCCGACACCGCAGAATTTATGGAAAAGTAAACTATGACTTGGAATATCCTCCATGACAAAGTAAAGCACCACTTGGAATTCATCTATGCTGATGTGGATTTACCGTTAACCATAGACCAGTTAGCAGTATCTTTGATGAAAACCATAGGAATTGATGATGAGGTGGATATCGCTCAACCTCAGTCCCATTACAATTATTGGGACGAGGACGACATCATCATGATTACTTATGGTGATAGCGTGATTGATGGTGACGAGCGACCGCTTGTCACCTTAAACCGCTTTTTGCACCGCTACTGCAAAAACACGGTCAATAATGTTCATATTCTTCCTTTTTTCCCTTATAGCTCTGATGATGGCTTTTCCGTCATCGATTACTCTAGTGTCAATGAGTCGTTAGGTACATGGGAAGATATTGAAGCCATAGCAAAAGACTATGGTCTAATGACGGATTTGGTGATTAATCATTGCTCTGCCCGTAGCGCCTGGTTTGACAACTTCGTCAAAGGTGAAGGCACAGGTTCAGATTTTTTCTTTACCGCCGACCCTGCCGATGACCTATCTATGGTGACACGGCCACGTGTTTCACCGTTATTGCGTGAAACCGAAACGGCCAAGGGTACTAAACACGTATGGTGCACCTTCAGCCACGATCAGGTAGATTTTGATTTTAGAAATCCAAACGTCTTATTGGCCTTTGTCGATATCATTCGCCTGTACATCGATAAAGGCGCGAAACTGTTCAGGTTAGATGCGGTGGCGTTTCTTTGGAAAATTGTGGGCACAAATTGTATTAACTTGCCGCAGACACATGAAGTTATTCGCTTATTACGTACCCTCATTGAGCATGTAGACCCGTCAATTATTATCATTACCGAAACGAACATCCCAAATAGAGAAAATCTCACCTATTTTGGCAACGCCAATGAAGCCCACGCTATCTACAATTTCTCGCTACCTCCCTTATTGGTAAACACCTTGGTTAGCGGTGATTGTAAGTACCTTAAAAGCTGGATGATGAGTATGCCACCGGCTCAAAATGGCACGGCATATTTTAACTTTATTGCCTCTCATGACGGCATTGGTCTTCGCCCTGCGGAAGGCTTGTTAAGTGACGAAGAAATATCTGAACTTGTGCATACTATGCAAAACTTCGGCGGTAAAATTTCATGGCGAGCGTCTGATCACGGCCAACAAAAGCCTTATGAAATTAATATTACCTTGTTTGACGCACTACAAGGCACGATCAAAGGGCCCGATAGGTGGCAGATCGATCGCTTCATATGTGCCCATGCCATTATGTTAGGCATGGAAGGCATACCCGGTTTATACATTCATAGCTTGTTAGGCACATCCAACGACTACGAAAAGGTAGCCAATACGGGGCAAAACCGCTCTATTAACCGCAGGCGCTGGGAGCTAACCGAATTAGAGGCACTGTTAGATTCGCCTTACTCTCAGCACCATAAAGTGCTAACTCGTCTATCGCAGCTTATTCGGGTAAGAAAAGCCCAACCAGCATTTCATCCTAACGCCACCCAATTTACCTTGCAGTTGGGAAATCAGATATTTGGATATTGGCGACAAAGTCTCGATCGAAAACAGAGCGTTTTCTGTATCAGTAATATCAGTGACGAAGAGCAATCTGTGCTTTTGTCTGACATTAATCTTATTGGTACAGATAACTGGATTGACTTAATTACACGTCAAGAAATTGCGTTATCAAGCAGCTTTTTACAAATGAAGCCTTATCAAACACTGTGGATCAGTAATCAAGATTTTGAATAACATTGACGAAAGTACCTCGTTGCCGTCTGCACAAGACGGCGCGTTCATCTTTGATTTAGATGGCACCTTAGTAGACTCTGTTCCAGACATTACCCGCGCTATCAACCTCGCCTTAAAGGCACTTAAGCGTCCAGCTTGTGAAGAGGGTGACGTTCGACATTGGATAGGAAATGGCGCGAAGGCGCTTGTGAGACGCGCCGTATCCTCTGGGTTTCGCCCTACCACTGACGTGCCACAGAGACTATTGGAAGAGACCCATACCCAGTTTCTTAAATACTATAGCGACACACTGTGTGAAAGCTCTACCCTTTACCCTGGTGTAAAAGAAACCCTCGCCGAATTGAAACGCATTGGCTACCCATTGGCTATTGCGACTAACAAGCCTGCGCGTTTTATCGCGCCAATATGTGAAACCTTAGAGATAAACACTTTTTTCAGTCTTTGCGTAGGGGGAGATTCATTACCCGAGAAAAAACCTTCGCCCTTGCCTCTTGCGCATCTATGCCACCAGCTCAACAAACAGGCTCACCATTGCATCATGGTGGGCGACTCTAAAAATGACATTTTGGCTGCCAAAGCCGCGGGCATGCGAAGTGTTGGCCTTACCTATGGGTATAATTATGGCGAGTCAATAAGCCAATATCGCCCTGATTGGGTGTTTGACGATTTTAGCGAAATCACCTCCCTGTTACCTTAATCACGGTTGCGTTTGTTATCCTATTTACACCGCGTTGTTCCCAAGCAAACATAGGCCGTAAATGGCCTACCCCGCTTTCTTAATTATCACACATTAATCTTTGGTATAACCGCGATTTTTCTGTAATATCCTGCTGTTCAAAATATTCGAGGAGTTATTAGGATGTCAGCGAGTTGGCTTTCACTGGAGAGCGCATTAGACAAAGCGTTATCTGCCGCACACACAGTAACAGAATGTGAAACCGTATCGCTGTTTAGTGCTAATAACAGAATTGTGGCGACAGACATTGTTGCCACTCTAGATGTCCCGCCTTGGGATAACTCAGCCATGGATGGGTACGCAGTGAATACTGCCGGCCTGTCTATGTCATCCCCGCTAGAGGTTCAGGGTACTATTACCGCCGGCATGGCCGCTGATACCCCGTTATCAACTAATCGCGCTTTTAAAATTATGACAGGGGCTCCCGTGCCACCTAACGCTGATGCGGTGGTGATGGTAGAGAATACGGAACAACGGGAAAATAAGGTCATCATCAAATCCTTGCCAACGTCAGGTGAAAATATCCGTTTGAAAGCTAACGATATCTCAGCCGGCGAAGTACTTATCGCAAAAGGCACGCGATTAAATGCTGAACATTTAATGTTGTTATCGTCTCAAGGGCTAGACAAAGTCTCAGTATATAGAAAGCTTAAAGTCGGCGTTGTGGCCACTGGCAGCGAATTAGCACAGCCAGGTGACAACCGAAGTTCAACGCAAATATTTGAATCTAACCGTGTTGGCGTTTGTGCAATTTTAGGCAATGAAAACCTGGATATCGTGGATTTTGGTATTGTTGAGGACGACAAAGACAGCTTGCAGCAACTGTTTGAAAGTGCAATAGGCCAAGTGGATATTATGGTAAGCAGTGGCGGCGTTTCAGTGGGCGATGCCGACTACGTGAAAGAAATCATCAATCGTCTAGGTGGCGTAGATTTCTGGAAGGTCGCCATTAAGCCAGGGAAGCCTTTCGCCCTAGGTTATTTACAACAAAGTGATGCGCAAAAAAATAGCCAACGTACCTTATTTTATGGGTTACCCGGCAATCCCGTGTCTTCCTTTGTTACCGCAAAACTCCTTGTCGTACCGGTGATACGAAAAATGCAGGGGCAAGTCAATGTGTCTGCACCGCTAACGATGAATGCAACATTAACTCACCCCATTAAGCGCCGTGCTGGGCGACGGGATTTTCAGCGCGCAACCATGCACAAAATGGCCGATGGTGGCTACGAGGTAACGCCGTTTAAAACTCAAAGTTCCGGTGTCATGACCTCTATCACCTCAGCAAATTGCTTTATGATCCTTCATGAAGACGTGAGTCAATTAGACGCTGGCGACACCGTACCTGTGATGCCATTTACACTGTAACCTTTTTCTGACGAAAATGGCGAATACGTCGTGTCCGGTACAACACTAGGGTGACGTCCTCGTGTTGTTTTAATCAAACAATATTGAATTATCTGGCCCATAAGCACCTCTGCATGTGGCCATCATTGAAAAGAGTACTAGGGTGAATAAGAAACGCTTTTTGCTAGAAGCTAGAGATGTATTAAAACTGGCCTGGCCGTTGTTGATAGCACAAATAACACAGATGCTCATGGGCGTGAGTGATACCATTATGGCTGGCCGCTACAGTGCCACCGACATGGCCGCTGTAGCACTGGGTTTTAGTATCACCATTCCGCTACTTTGTTTTATTCAAGGAATCGCCCTCGCGCTTCCCCCCATTATTTCACGGTTACAGGGGAACAAAAACTTAGCGGGCATTGCGGATGCTAGCCAACAGGCCGGCTACTTGGTCTTTTCCGTAGGCGTAGTGATTACGGCTTTTATTCCCTTTGTTTCCAACATTGTGTCTATGTTCCCCATGGCTCCCGAGCTTTACACCATCACGGTCGATTATGTCACTTATGTATTGCTTGCTATGCCTGGGTTCGCCTTGTATCAATGGCTACGTAATTATTGTGAAGGGCTAGGTAAAACCAAACCCACTATGACCATTACTGTCATTGGCCTAATGGCCAATATCCTGGGTAACTATTTGTTTATTTACGGTGCTGGACCTATTCCTGCCATGGGGGGGGCCGGCTGTGGTGCCGCTACCGCTATTGTTATTTACACCATGCTCATTGCCACCGTCATTTACGTGCGATTTGCTCCGGCATTAAAAATGTATCGCTTATTTGATACGCTATACCGCCCTAACCTAGCCGTGATTCATCGAACCTTTAAAATGGGCTTGCCCATTGCAATGACCATATTGTTTGAAGTTACGCTGTTTTCAGTCATTGCTCTTTTACTCGCGCCATTCGGTGCCACCATGGTGGCTGCCCACCAGGTGGCGCTAAACTTCTCTGCACTGATGTTTATGTTTCCTATGAGCATTGGCATGGCGGTGGCTATTAGAATAGGGTATAGAATTGGTCAGAATAATCACAGACAAGCGAAAATTGCCGCTCGTAGTGCAATAATGATTGGCTTCTTCACCTCCGTTTGTACTGCCACCTTCACCCTTTCTGCCAAAGCATTTATTATTGGCTTATATACCAGTGATGAAGCCGTCTACTCTCTGGCAAATGCGCTACTGATATACGCCGCCCTTTTTCAACTGTCTGATGCCGTGCAAGTTATTTCAGCCAATGCACTTCGCGGTTATAAAGATACAACGGCAATGTTTATTATTACCTTCGTATCTTACTGGTTGATTGGCTTACCTACAGGGGTAATTCTAGGGCGTACACAGTGGTTAACGGATGAACCTATGGCTGCGGCAGGCTTTTGGATTGGCTTATTTGTTGGGCTAAGTGCGGCGGCCATTATGCTTGGTGCTCGCCTACTGTATATTCAACGGCCTTCGGCGCGAGTCGCTAGCTGATCCCAATCCTCGGGTGTATCTATATCCCATTGTGCATTGGGTATAGATACAGCCGTTACTTTGCCGTTCTCCTGCCAATGCGAGATCAGGTATTTAGCGCCTTTGTCCCCACTCAGTTGTATTAGCTCTTCAAACGCCTTTTGGGGGAAAATAGCCGGTACCGTATAGTTACCTTGCCATTCACAGCAAATAATATGCTCAGGTTCACGCTCACTGGCGTGAAGCAGCGCACGGTAGTCTCCGTCGGTTAAACAAGGTAAATCGGCAAGGCCCACCATAATATGGGATGGCCTAGAAGATAATGGCTGTGATTGCGACATAACGGACGACACCCCCAAGCTAAGGCTTGTCCCCATGCCCTTATGCCAATTGGGATTAAAAACGCTTTGCACTGGCAGGGCATTCAGGCTTGGTTGAATGGCTTTTTGCCATTTACCCGTGACCACCACTACCGAAGGCGTTGTGGCCTGATAACTCAAAGCCTGAATAAATCGTGCGGCAGTATGGCTCAATAACGTTTGGCCTGTTTCTGGGTGACAGGACATTAACTTATTACCATGGAACCGGCGACTTTGCCCTGCACTTAGCAGTACACCGGCTACTGTTAACTTACTCATTCACGCCTTTTGCCCATAAGTTGATGAATTAACGAGAACGACTTAACCCTTTAATGGCTTGGGTTAATCCTTCTAAAGTTAACCCATACATTTTATCTTCCACTATCTCTTGCATAATTTTTATAGAAGAATAATAAGGCCAATATTGCTCAGGCTGTGGATTAAGCCACACCGCATGGCTAAAGTGATTGAGCAATCGCTGCATCCAAGCGCTTCCCGGCTCTTCGTTCCAATGTTCTACGCTTCCACCTGGATACGTAATTTCATAGGGGCCCATGGTGGCATCTCCAACGAAAATAACTTTATAGTCACTGCCGTATCGATGAATAATGTCCCACACAGGAATACGCTCTTTATCTCTGCGCGCGTTATCTTTCCACACCTCTTCATACACGCAATTGTGAAAGTAAAAGTACTCAAGGTACTTAAATTCAGTTTGCACGGCGGAAAACAGCTCCTGTGTGGTTTTAACATGGGAATCCATTGAGCCTCCCACATCGAAGAACATCAGTACCTTAACCGCGTTGTGCCGTTGCGGCGCCATGTGAATATCTAACATGCCCCCTTTTTTAGCGGTTTCTCCGATGGTAGTGGCCACATCAAGTTCTTCACTTGCCCCCGTTCGTGCAAACTTGCGTAATTTTCGTAGTGCTACCTTGATATTTCGCGTACCCAGTTCAACGTCTGAAGACAGGTTTTTAAACTCTCGTTTGTCCCACACCTTTGCAGCAGAAAATTTTCGATTCCCTTTTTGCCCTATGCGTACGCCTTCAGGATTATCGCCATACGCACCAAAAGGCGACGTTCCGCCAGTGCCTATCCATTTATTTCCCCCTTGGTGACGCTTTTCTTGCTCTTCTAAACGCTTCTTCAGCGTTTCCATCAGTGCCTCTAATCCCCCGGCTTGCCGCAAGGCTTCCCGCTCTTCTGGGCTAAGGTTTTTTTCTAATTCTTTTCGCAACCACTCTTCAGGTATGTCTTTGCCGAACAAGTCTATGGACTCAACCCCCTCGAAATAATCCGCAAATGCCCTATCGAATTTGTCGTACTGGGTTTCGTCCTTAACCATAATCGTGCGAGATAGGCTGTAAAACCCGTCGAGATCGGCGTAAACCACGTGCTTTTCTAACGCTCGCAGCAAATCAAGCAATTCCCTTAGGGTGGTTTTAACCTGATATTTTCGTAACGTAAAAAAGAACTGAATAAGCATTATCGACGCGCCATAAAGACCAGTTTTTCAAACAAATGTATATCCTGCTCGTTCTTTAACAACGCACCGTATAAAGGCGGGATAGCCGCTTTGCCATCTTTATTGTGTAGAGCTTCAGGAGAAATATCTTCCGCCACTAACAATTTTAACCAATCAATCAGTTCTGAGGTTGATGGCTTTTTCTTTAACCCCGGTACTTCTCGAATGTTGAAAAACGCCTTTAACGCCTCATCCAATAAACGCTTTTTCAAGTGTGGAAAGTGAACGTTGACAATCTCTTGCATATCTTCCGGTGAAGGGAATTGAATATAGTGGAAGAAGCAACGGCGGAGAAACGCATCGGGTAGCTCTTTTTCATTATTAGAGGTAATAATAACAATGGGTCGCTGTTTTGCCACAACTCGCTCTTGAGTTTCATAAACAAAAAATTCCATTTTATCTAACTCAAGGAGAAGATCGTTTGGAAACTCAATGTCGGCTTTATCAATTTCGTCAATCAATAACACGGGGCGCTTTTCAGCGCTGAACGCCTCCCACAACTTGCCTTTGACAATATAGTTACCTATATCGTGAACGCGATCATCCCCTAACTGTGAATCTCGCAAACGCGAAACGGCGTCGTATTCGTACAACCCTTGCTGAGCTTTCGTCGTAGATTTGATATGCCACTGTATAAGATCGGTACCAAGACTTTCAGCCAATTCTTCGGCTAACATGGTTTTACCTGTGCCCGGCTCACCCTTAATAAGCAGCGGTCGCTCTAGGGTGATGGCTGCATTAACGGCCAGTTGAAGATCTTTGGTTGCGATATAGTTAGACGTGCCACTAAAAGCCATTGTGCTCTTACTCCGTATAATTCTTCGTCTTCATGTATTTTAACAATAACATATAGCTAAAAAACACTTTGCATTTTTACGTTTGGGACCAATGATATAAGGGTAAAGTGAAATTCCCTAATTCAGGCTATGAATTATTAACTATTATTAGTGCCTGTATTCTTTGTTCACAACTAACACGACAGACGGAATTTCCACATAAATCAGGAACGAGTTAAGGATTAATAATGAACGTATTTGACGACAATTCGCTTTCTATTGGCCGTACGCCACTAGTTAAATTAAACCGCGTAACCTCAGGTAACGTGTACGCTAAAATTGAATCGCGTAACCCAAGCTTCAGTGTGAAGTGCCGTATCGGTGCCAATATGATTTGGGATGCTGAGCAACGTGGCGTGCTTACGGAAGGTAAAGAAATTGTTGAACCTACCAGTGGTAACACGGGTATTGCATTAGCCTTTGTGGCGGCTTCACGCGGTTACAAGCTAACCCTAACTATGCCTAGCAGCATGAGTTTAGAACGCCGTAAGCTACTTAAAGCATTAGGCGCAAACTTGGTGCTTACCGAAGCGCCTAAAGGCATGAAAGGTGCCGTCGCCGCAGCGCAAGAAATTGTCGCCTCTGATCCTGATAAATATGTCTTGCTTCAACAATTCGACAACCCTGCTAACCCCGCTATTCACGAAAAAACCACTGGCCCTGAAATTTGGGAAGACACAGACGGTAAAGTAGACGCGTTTGTCGCAGGTGTGGGCACAGGCGGTACTATTACAGGGGTAAGTCGTTACCTTAAAAATACCCAAGGCAAAGCGATTACTTCCATTGCGGTAGAGCCTACTGATTCACCGGTTATTACACAAGCACTGGCAGGTGAAGAATTAACACCAGGGCCGCACAAAATTCAAGGTATTGGCGCAGGTTTCATTCCTGGCAACCTCGATCTGGATCTGATTGACGAAGTTGAGCAAGTCACCAACGAAGAATGTATGGAAATGGCTCGCAAACTGATGACAGATGAAGGGATACTTGCGGGTATTTCATCTGGTGCAGCAGTAGTGGCCGCTAAACGCTTCGCTGAACGCCCAGAAAATAAAGACAAAGTTGTGGTGGTTCTACTTGCCAGCGGAACAGAGCGTTATTTAAGTAGCCCACTTTTTGCGGGCGCATTTGATGAGCAAGAAGAAGTGCAGTAACGCACTCATTAAATGTAATATAACGATGAAAAGCGAGGTTTAGCCTCGCTTTTTTGTTTTTGTATTGTAGCCGTAGGAAGTTTGTAGAATAATTTACCTTCAGGGGTGGTCTTTTCGACTAAATTTGCCGGTTTGAAATTGAAACACTGGTGCCCCCATACTATGTATTAGAAACGGACGTCGACTTAAAAGGTAACCTATCTATGACTACACGTAAGTGGTACGCCCTCATTGGGCTTTTTACGGTGGTGTTTTTAACCGCATGCGGTGAAAAAGAAAAAGGCATTGGCCGATACGGAATGCTTGACGAAAGCACCCCCGAGTACGTGACTGTGGTCTTTTTGCAAAGTATTTATGAAGACGATAATTTGGATTTAGCCATGCGCCTGTCGAGTGACAGATTAGCGCGCATTTTGAAGAAATATCATACTAATCGGAACGTACAGCGGCATTTATTAAATTTAAAGTACGATTCAGTAACAATAACACCGCAGAGCAACAATAGCGTTGGACGAAGCGAGTTCGCTGAAAAATCCACCATCACCGTGTTTCTTAGCGGACAATACGACAACGATAAAGTTGAAGATATTCGAAGCCTAGATTTAGAAAAAATAGATGGTGAGTGGAAAGTCACAAAAATTCACCCCGATCATTTCTTTTAAACGTAGCGAACATAAAATCGATAGTAAAAGGCCGCGTGATAGGCAAGCCAATACGGATAATTGGGTCTAAAAATTTGGTTTAAGCAAATAAAGTGCTATATTTTCAGTGTATTTTCACAGTTATAGCTCTTTTTTATGGGAAAGAAATCTTTCCAAGAAAAACCAAAAGGGATCCGACTTGCTTTTAAAGGGGTTCGCAGGTCAATTGTTGTAAGTTTACGAGATGTAAGAACGTTGGCTTAACGCCTGAAGGCATTTAGGCATTAGTAGATTTAAATAACGATAATAGAAATATTGGAGACCGTCAACCTGTAAAGGTTCCTGACTACTACGTGATATCTGGCACTGGTAATAAGTCGTCTTCTATATTGTGCAAAGGCTGTGTTGAATTCTCTTAATCGTCCGAATACACCAATCAGAAATATTACTCACTAAAAAGAAACAAAGGGATTCACGAAGAGCTTGAGCGTCTTTCAGAATACCTTGTTGAACCCGGCACAAAATGTCCAAAGGCTGACTGCCCAAGTAGTATGGGTGATGAAGCAATCTCTATCAAAAAGAAAGGTAATCAGAGATACATCTGCAATGTATGCAAATACTCTTTTACTGGTAAGCCTATTATTCGTGAGCATACAAACTCTGAAATAGATACTTTCCTATCCAAACAACTGGTATCAAAAACTCCTCTTCGACGCATAGCCGACTTGTATGACATAAGTATGGGTAAACTCTACCGTCGAATAGACTTCATTCATAAGCAATGTTCAGCCTTCGTTGGGGAGAGAGAACGCCGCTTGTCTAAGAAACAGTATGAAGGAATGTATCTGTGTACAGACAGACAAGTTCATATTTCAAACTGGACCAACAGAAAAGAGAAACAAAACTGTGAGTTTTATGCAATAGGAACAGCTGATCTCACCATCAGTTACGTCTTGGCATATAGCTTCAATTACGATGCTAGTATCCAGCCAAATGGCTTTGTTGAACGCTTTAACGGTTCATTCCGCAGAGAGTTTCTGGATGCTTACTTGTTTGAAAATCTCAATCAAGTAAGAGAAATGGCCTGGTTCTGGCGACTGGATTATAACGAAGAAAGAACACATGAAAGTCTGGGTAACCTGCCTCCGGCAGCTTACCGAGCAAAACTAGAAAACTCTAAATCAGCACTGTCTCATTAAAGGGGAAGTGGACACCTACGCTGGTGGAATTTATGATACGTGGCAAAGAGAAATGAGAGTGTGCCACGCGTCAAATTTTGAAAAGTTCTTCCTATTTTCAATACCCTCAGGTGAGCTCTCTCATTCAGAATTGCAAAACATACTCGATAAGACTTCATCCAAACAAGAGTTTCTAGATGTCTTGAAATCAATGCAAGAGCAAGACGTTCTACAAAATGCACTAGACCAGTTCAGTTCGTATATTGATCAAATACCAATTGAAAATAAGTCTGAGTTTGTAACTGCATTACTAGAGATCGGTGATGAAGTCGATCATGATAATGCAGGTTTTTCTTTTGACAGCTCTCACATCAGTATTGTTCGCTTGCTCCTTTGGTACTTGAGACGTATTGATTCTGCCGATGAAAGAGGAGAGGTATTAGTTGCTTCATTTGAGCTTCCAAATAGCGGTTTGTCGATTATAGAGACTATTTTACAGAGAGACCAAGAGAGAAGAACCAAGCAAGACCCAGATCTATTTTTATCAGATGCAACATTTGACAAACTTAAAGTAATTTTTGTCAGCAAGCTAGATGCTCTCTCAGAAAACTCCCCTAATGACTTGATTCAGCACCCACACTTAGGCTCATTTATTTGGCGCTGGAAGCGATGGGGAGATGAAAATAAGGTTAAGTCTTGGTTGGCGGAACAAGCTAATCAAATAGAAAACTGCACGGCACTTCTGTTAGCTTTTCTGCGAGTTGGATCATCTCAAGCACTTGGGGATTATGTCGCCAGAAGAACAACTTCAATTGAAATTGAATCAATCGAAGAGTTCTTTCCAGTGGAACTGCTAATAACAACTGTTAGTGGATTAAATCAAGAAGAACTAAATGAATATGAATCAGAAGCAGTAGAAGCATTTGAAAGAGCAATACGAGAGCGTTGACTGATTTAAAGTTTATCTATCTAGAGCTGACTCTGCTTTGGAATTTATATAAAAATAAATTAATTTGTCAGATTCGGAAATGTAGCAAAAAACAAAAGCCTTACAGTTTCCTGTAAGGCTTATTATATAGTTTGATTTGATTAGACCCAATTATCCGTATCGGCTTGCGTGATACGCGGCCTTTTTCGTTTTTCATCAGTGCATTACTGGCCTACGGCCACTCCTTCTCGGCGTGGATCTGCACCACCAATTAATTTACCTGACTTAAACTGGATCCCATGCAAGCCACTGTTTAAATCTACCTCTTTCACTGTGTGACCTAGCTTTGTTAACGGCGCCTCTAAATTGGCGATGGGCGTACCTTTCTCCAGCGCGGTGTAGTCATTTCTATTGGTCATTTTTGGTAGGTTGATAGCCTGTTGGATATCAAGACCAAAATCGATAATACCAATCAGGGTTTGCGCCACATAACTAATGATACGCGAGCCGCCTGGCGAGCCAATTACCACTTCGAGGTCCCCCTTATCATCGAACACCATCGTTGGGCTCATCGCACTGCGTGGACGCTTTCCAGGTTCAACCCTATTCGGCACAGGGAAACGATTCTTGGTGGGTGAGAACGAAAAGTCGGTAAGCTGGTTATTTAACAAGAAGCCCCCCACCATAATGCCCGAACCAAACATAAATTCGATACTGGTGGTCATCGACACCGCATTCCCTTCTTTATCTACTATAGAGAAATGCGAGGTATTGGGCAGTTCCATTGACGTGCCCATGGCAATTTCAGCATCACCATATGGATTTCCAGCCTTCGCTTTACGCCATGGCTTGTCAGCATCAATACTTTCAGCGCGTCTGGCTAAATAAGCGGTATTGATCATGGCTGCATAGGGCAATTTGGTAAAGTCCGTATCCGCTATAAACTTTTCGCGGTCAGCGTAGGTTAGCGCGCTCGCTTGGCTATACACGTTCGCAAAGGCCACTGAGTCTGGTTTCATGGTACTCAGTGGCTGGCCTTCCAGCATTTTAAGGAGTTGGAACACGTTAATGCCGCCTGAACTCGGCGGAGCCATTCCGCAAATACTCTTATCACGGTAAACACCGCATACAGGATCGCGTTCTTTTGGCGTATAGTTTGCTAAATCTTCCAGCGTCATTTTACCTGGGTTGATACTTGCGGTATTCACCGCTTTGACTATTTTCTCAGCCAGTTCACCGGTGTGGAGGTAATCAGCGCCATGCTCAGCAATACCCGTTAAAGTTTTGGCAAGTGCCTTGTTCTTTTTAATGGTGCCTTCTTTTAACGGCATACCAGCGGGATAAAAATAAGTTGAACTGCTAGGAAAGGTTTTTAACCCCGGATGATAGTCCAGTGCCACCAGCTTAGCTAAACGTGGCGATACCTTAAAGCCTTTCTCCGCTGTTTCTATGGTATCGTCAAATAAGGTGTTCCAAGGTAACTTGCCGAATTGTTTATGCGCAAGTTCAAGTGCTTTAACCGCACCGGGCACGCCCACTGATTTGCCCCCGACCACAGCCTCTAGCCACTTCATTGGTTTGTTGCCATCCATAAACCAATGCCCATCTACAGCTGAAGGCGCCATCTCTCGGCCATCAAACGTATGTAGCACTTTATTTTTATTATCCCAATATAAAATAAAGGCCCCGCCGCCGATTCCAGAAGACTGAGGTTCAACCAAGGACAACATAGATTGAATGGCTACCGCGGCATCTATTGCACTCCCCCCTTTCTCAATAATATTCTTACCGGTCCACGAAGCATAAGGGTTAGCAGCCACCACCATGTAGTCCTCTGCCACAAATGCCTTTTTCTCAATATAGCCAGTTGCCGCTTCGGGTTCACCAACCTCACGCTTTTGCTGCGCGGTGGCAGAAAAAACAATACAACTCGTTAATGCCAATGTAATGGCAGATGAATAGAACCAAGAACGTCGTATCAAAATGTGTGATCCTCATTATTTGAATTTGTCTGGATTAATTGGGCGCTTATTTAAGAAAGCATCAAAGGCTTCTTGGGCTGCATCCATACCCATAGCTTGAATAAACACATCTAGCTCTATGTCCATCTGTTGACGGATAAGATCCGTGTCATTGTTTAAGAGCGATTTAGTTTGCAGTAATGAAAACGCTGGTTTCTCTACTAGCTTCTTACACACTGACATGACTTTATCAGACAAGCTTGTCTCGGGCACAATGTCAGTAAGTAGGCCAAATTGATAGGCATCTTCTGTGCCAAAGGGTTCGCCTAGCATTAACCACTCGCTGGCTTTTCGACGCCCAGCTATTTTGGGTAAAAGATAACTTGAGGCATATTCAGGAACAAGGCCTAAGTTGATGAATGGCAGAACAAATCGGGTATTTGGTTGAGCATACACAAAATCACAGTGTAATAGCATGGTGGTCCCTATCCCTACCGCAACACCATGAACTTGAGCAATAACCGGCTTTTCACAATCCATTAGCGCGCGCATAAAGGCTGCGGTTTCTGCTACGTGCTCGCTCTCTTCTTTGCTGGCAAAATCCTGAATATCGTTGCCTGCGGTAAAACAATCTCCGTGACCCTTCAATAAAATAACCCGTATGTCTGGGTGATGCTTTGTATCAAAAATAGCATCCGCCATTTGTTGATACATACTACGAGTTAAGGCGTTTTTCTTGTCTACGCGATTGATGACAATGTGTAAAACGTGATCTTCTATATGGGTGAGAATGTGAGACATACCTACCTCCTGCGATTAGGTGTAGCGTCCAACACCTATGTAGCGGTGGGTGATCACCCTACACAATGGACGAGTGAGAATTTTGCCAAGCTTTTACACGCTCAAGGCTATTTTTTTGTATCATAGCCAGCAAATCACTATTTCAACAATAATTTACAATGATAATGTCACTGCCGTATTCGCTTAAGTATTCTCTTGGCCCTTTAATTTTAGCCTTCATCACAACCTTAGCCTTTTTCTTTGAACCCGCTTCAGGCCAATACTTCGCCTATGACAGATACGCCATTCAGGGCCTAGAAACATGGCGCTTGCTAACCGGTAATCTGGTTCACACTAATGGCTACCACTTATTGCTCAATTTAGCTGGCGTCGTATTACTGTGGGCGTTACATGGCGAACACTACAGAGCGGGCTTATATTTAAAAGTATTTGCGTGGTGTGGTTTGGGCACTAGTGCGGGTCTTTATTTCTATGCCCCGGATCTTATTTGGTATGCCGGGTTATCGGGTGCGCTGCACGGCATTTTTGCATGGGGCGCATGTATGGATATTCTCAATCGTATGAAATCAGGTTGGGTACTACTGGCTGGCGTGGCAGTTAAAGTGATTTACGAACAGACGGTGGGCGGCAGTGCTGATGTGGCTGCACTTATTGATGCCAAAGTCGCCATTGACGCGCACTTATTCGGTGCAATGAGTGGCGTACTTTTGTTTTTCCTTATGTGGTTAACGAAATTACCCTTTCGCAAAACGGCGAAGTAAAAAATAAGGCGCCCATGAAGTGCGCCTTACTCATCTGTTGTTATACCGATAATGACTAAAGGTGAGTTTCAAACAACTTGTAGATACGTCGGTACTCATCTAGCCACGAGCTAGGCTGCACAAAGCCATGGGGTTCGACCGGGTAAATTGCGGTTTCAAAATTTTCTTTTTCTAATTCGATTAAACGCTGCACTAAACGCACGGTATCATGAAAAAACACGTTGTTATCCACCATAGGTGCATTAATCAGTAACGGCTTTTGCAGCCCATCGGCAAAATAGATAGGCGAGCTGCGCTTATAGGCAATAGGGTCGATTTGAGGCGTGTTTAAAATATTCGACGTATAACCTGTATTATAATGCGCCCAGTCTGTTACCGGCCTTAACGCAGCGCCGGCTGCAAATAAATCAGGTTCTTTGAACATGGCCATAAACGTAAGGAAACCACCATAAGAACCGCCGTAGGTCCCAATGCGTGATGTATCCACATTCGCATGGTTGGCTAACCAATTCACCCCGTCTCGTAAGTCTTCAAGTTCTGGTTTGCCCATGTGGCGGTAGATAGCCGTTCTCCAGGCACTGCCATAGCCCGCGGACGCACGGTAATCCATATCGAGCACGACATAACCTTGCTGTGCCAACATGCTGTTAAACATAAACTCTCTGAAATAAAGCGACCAGCCATAGTGTGCATTTTGTAAGTAGCCTGATCCATGGTTAAAAACCACGGCTTTATTCGGTGTACTGCTGTCGCTATTTTTCGGCAAATACAGTCTGGCGTAAATTGGCGCTTCGGTATGGCTTGAAGGTATTTCAATAATGCGTGGTTCAATCCAAGGCATCGCATTGTAGGCGTCGGTGGTACCGAACGTCACTTGCTGGGCAGCGCTATCTTGGCCAATCTGTTTAACATACAACTCAGGCGGACGCTGGATTTTGCTGTGGGTTAACAGCAGCGTTTGTTCGTCGGGACTGAGTTTGTAGTCAGTCATGCCGCCCAAATTCGTCAGGGCTTCTGACTGCAGCGTCTCCACATTCACCCGATAAATCTCGTACATACCTGGGTGCTTGACATTCGCCTTATAGTAAACGTATTTGTCATCCTTGGTTAACGTAGGATGACTGGCCACAAATGAGCCGGCAGTCAGCGCCACAGGGCTTTCATTTAACGCTTTGATATAAAGGTGAGCGTAACCCGTTTCTTCTGATTGATAATAAAGGACATCTGAATGGTGAAGCCAGCCAAACGCATTGTGACGGTAATTAATCCAAGCGTCATTGTGTAAGCGATGTTGATTCACCAATTCGCCATTCTTAAAATTTACTGTCGCAATCCATCGGTCTTTATTGTCCCAGGCCTCCAGCATGACGGCCACTTTTTCACCCGATGTATTCCAACGAATTGTGGGTTTGTTCCAACGGGTAGCAGACATTAACCGAATATCCCGTGGAAGGCGGTTTATTTCGTAGCGCTCGCCTTTCGCTTCTGCATTTTCTCTTTTAACGTCTGCCAATACGTCTTCGTTAAAGCCGGGTAAATTAAAATACGTCAGTTCACGCATTTCTCCAGCCGTTAAATCAATTAACCACAATTGATGGTTAACTGGCTTAGCATCAACTACACGCTGACGTACAGACTGGCTCGCAATACGCCCATCTTCTTGAATATAGTGAGGCATAATGTCGGATTTATCGCGAGTTGCTCGTTTTTCTTTAGTGGCGATAATGGCATATCGGCCATTTGGCGAGACACTCACTCCCGCCAAAGTGTGAGCGGCGTCAAAGTAAAATGGCACAGGAGCAATACTGTTATTGTACTCAGCGATTTGACGTTTTTGCGCTGCTTTTTCTGTTTTGTTGTGACGTTGTTTCTTTATGTATTCAATTAAGGTTTGTTGCTCTTTAGCAATGTAATCCTTAGCAGGCTTCACCGGTGAGGGCTTTTCGCCGAATACCCACTGAAGTAGTTCTTCACGTTGACCATTTTCTAAGTTAATGGCAATAAATCTATTGCCATTAAGTGCCATTAGTCGTCCATCGGTCATAAACGACAGCATGGAAAGTCGTGAGCCACCCCGGGTTAACTGGACAAGCTCGCCATCGGTAAACTGAACATACGTACTGTCGCCGTAAAGAAATGCAACCACGCCATCGTTACGTTCTACCCGCTCTTTGAAACGATATTTATGAAGTTGGCTTAACGGTGCCTTTTGTGTTGCCGTTGGCGCGGTTAACGGCGCAATATAGGTTTCTCGATTCACGCTTCCTTCTTCGTTAAGTTCGTAGACTAACGCCTTTCCATCGACAGACCAGTTCATAGAAACAGGAAAACGCCCCATCCAACTGGGATCTGACATGATTTTCTCTAACCTAATGACGGTTTCGCCATTCTGTTTGAGCGACGACGACTGAGAGGTCGATTCCAAGGTATCATTGTTGCTTAAGCCCTTGATATCTTGAGTTATCGCGGATTCTGATTTTACTGCATGAGAGGGAGCTTGCTTCTCCGTAGACGTTGTTTGACACCCTGTGACCACCACTGTCATTAATGTGGTCAAAAATAAACATGACGAAACTTTCATAATTACTGCAATTTCTTTTTAGTTGTTTTAATTTGTACTCAGTATACCCAATTACGCTAGATTAGGGCGCGGCGCTTGCCGCTCACTATTGTCTAACAAACGCATACTTAACCCTAATAACGTTTAACCTAAATCACTTTGCTAATAACGCTGTTTAGCAAAGCCATAATACTAATACACTATAGGACAGCCACTGTGAAGTTATTCAGCCGACACACCATTGCCTCAATACTAACCCTTGTAAGCTTATTCCTTGCCCCCACCGTCAGCGCAAGTGAATGCCCCGCCGTACTTAAATTTATGAAACGAAAATTAAACTCGCAAGAAACCGTCAACCTGTGTGAAGACTACGCAGGAAAAACCGTGCTTGTGGTTAATACCGCCAGTTATTGTGGTTACACACCGCAATTTGAAGGGTTGGAAGCCTTATACAGTGATTATAAGGATAAGGATTTTGTGGTGTTAGGCTTTCCTTCTCACGACTTCAACCAAGAAGATAATGACGAAGGTAAAACAGCAGAACTTTGCGAGCTCACCTACGGCGTGAAATTCCCCATGTTTGAACCCACATCGGTGAAGGGAGATGATGCTGATCCCATGTTTAGAATGCTGGCAAAAGCCACGGGGAAAGCACCAAGTTGGAATTTCAATAAATACCTAATCTCACCGGATGGAAAAACCATTACTCACTATCCTGGTTCAGTAAAACCTTCTGATTACGGATTTATTGATGATGTAAAAGCGTATGTAGAAAATTAAGCGTTTGTGTCTATTCCTACACTGGCAAACATAAAAAAGCCCCGCGTGATACGCGGGGCAACAAGCACACTCAACTTGGAACACACTTTAGCGGTAACGTAGAAGATACGTTTCGCCAACTGCAATAATTTAGTCAACAAACTAGCTTAAGAGTTCAACAATTTCGCCCTTCGCTTGCTCAATACTTTTCGTTGCTTGTTCCTCACCCATGTTAAGTCCTTCTGCATAAACAAAATTAATCTCTTTTATGCCAATAAAATTAAGGAAATGTTTTAGGTATGGGGTTTGGGTATCAAAATCTGAGCCCGCATAAATTCCACCCCGCGCAGAAAAGACGGTTGCAGACTTATTCTCAAGCAAACCAACCGGCCCGGTTTCAGTGTACTTAAATGTAATTCCTGCCCGCGCAATACGATCGAAGTAGGCCTTTAAGCTTGAAGGAATACCGAAGTTGTACATAGGAACCGCGAGTACAATTTCATCCGCCTGTTTGAGCGATTCAATCAGATCATCAGAATGTTTCGCCAATGCAACTTGCTCATCAGAGCGAGCATTTTCTTCTGTCATCCACGCTTGCATCTCAGCCTGCGTTAAATGAGGCAAGGCGAGATCAGCAACATCTAAAGTAGTCACCGACGCTTGGTCGCTCGCCGTCAGCTTATTTAAATAGTCACGCGCTAAGGTTGTAGAGTTACCACTTTCGCCATTTAAGCTAGAAAATACAGCAAGTACCTTTTTCATATCTGTTCTCCAATAATAAAGTGAGCCCACTTTATTGCATATTTAAAAGAACAAAAATAAGAAAAAAACCTTACTAACATTTCAAAAAAACGAATGGTAATGCAGAAGGGTATGGAAAGAACACCGATGATATGCTGCAAGAAGCATGATCCTATACATATTTCGTCACGCAATCGAGTTTGCCACAACACAATTAGGAAGAACTAAGATGCAAAGGACCAAGATGCTTCTTGCAAAAATAATACTATCACTGTTTTTACACGAGATGCGACTTTATATTTAACGAACAGCTCTGGCCGCCCGTTAACACCTATCGCCGACACTAACATTTCCGTTAGCCGAAATACTCCGCGTTTAATGCCTGTAAAAAATCGGCAATCAAATCGTCTGTATCTTCAATACCTACTGATACACGCAGCATATTGTTTGAAATGCCCATCTCTTCGCGTTCTTGGGCACTGTTTTCAAAGTAGATGGTTGGTGCTACGGGCAATGCCAAAGTGCGGTTATCCCCTAAGTGCGTTGCACATATGACCAAATCCAGGTTGTTTAAAAACGCCACGGGGTCAATACCGTCAATTAAGTCGAAACTTAAAATTGCGCCATACCCTGCGTTTAATTGCTCTCGTGCCATAAAGTGTTGCGGGTGATCGACCAAACCTGGGTAAAACACCTTCGCTACGTTAGGATGATTGTCTAAGAAGGTCGCTAGTTTCATTGCATTTTGCTGACTACGCATCAGACGCAGCGCTAAGGTTTCCATTCCCAATGCAATAGCACTAGCAGATTGCGGCGATAATGTTGCTCCTAAGTCGCGCAAACCGCGCTTCTTAATTTGGGTTAAGCCCCATTGTGTTTCATCAGCCACTTGATAAGCCGGCTTAATGCCTCCAAACGCTTTCCAATTAAACAAGCCAGTATCAATAACCGCACCACCCAATACATTGCCATGACCGGCAATGTACTTGGTTAAGGAGGTAAAAATTAATGACGCTTTGTAGTCTTTAGCACGCAGTAACGGTGGCGGCGTCATGGTATTGTCAACCATAAACAGAATGTTCTTTTCTTCACAGAATTGACCAATGGCGTGTAAGTCAGCGACCTGAGTCACCGGATTTGCAACCGTTTCTGTGTACACTCCTCGGGTATTCGGCTGGTAGGCATCCATAACCAATTCAATGTCAGTCACATCGGTATAGGTCACTTGTACACCAAAATCTTTAATGGTTTCAAAGAAACTGCGGGTATTACCAAAAAGGTATTGGCTAACAATGAGGTGGTCGCCAGCTTTAAGTAACGCAAATAAACTGCTGCTGATTGCCGCCATTCCGGTAGCATAGCAAAGTGCACCAACGCCCCCTTCTAACTCGTTTAGCATTGCTTGTAACGCCGCCACAGAGGGTGACGATGAACGAGAGTAAACATGTGCAGCCTGCTTGCCCTGAAATGCATCAATTATGCCTTGGGCATCTTTAAATTCGAACAGAACAGAGTTAGAGGTACTCGTATGAACGCCACCATGTTCAGGCGTATTAAGCATGCGATCAGCATGCACTTGTCGGGTGGTGAATCCCATTTTTGTCACGGGTGAAGCTCCGAAGTCAATATACGCGCCAGCCCCGAATTCTGCCTGACATGACAGGCTCACGCCTTCGCCTTACGCGTAGGACATCGTAAACTAGGGCTGCGTTATGCAGTTTTTAGGATATTTGCCGCAAACATTACCATAAAATGCATAAATAGTTTGCATTTGTTCGTGGGTATTCGTGACTTCGCGAATTACCGGCCCAAAAACAATCTGTTTATGTTTGTAGTCCAGCCCAATTAGTTGAATCGGAATTTGCGCTTGTTTAGCGATATGGACGAATCCTTGTTTCCAGGGAAAAGCGGCTTTTCTCGTGCCTTCTGGCGCAAGGGCCAATATGAGATCTTCCGATTGGCTTATTTGTGATGCTATGGCTGTCACCACACCATGAGCCCGGCTACGTTCGATAGGAATGCCGCCTAACTTTCGAACAATGTACCCAAGGGGGGGAACGAAAATACTGTGTTTGCCGAAAAAGCTTAGCTTCAACTGACACGAAAACACCACCAGCAAGCCAATGAAAAAATCCCAGTTAGAGGTATGAGGCGCGACCGCTAAAATCGCTTTTGGCGCATTGATTAACTCACCTTTTACCGTCCACCCTCTTTGTGTCAGTAACCAGGAAGAACATCGGGACAACCATTGAGGCCATTTTCGCGGCATTAATTCACCTATGGATACTTGCCCAATGTACGACACCTGTTCTGAATATTGAGGATCATTTTTCATTTTTATTTTTCTGTTACCGCACAATATGTTAATAAGCAATTGGTTAAGCATAATGGAAACATGAATCCATGATTATTGCTAACATAAATTTAACAATGCTCGCACACTCTCTTTTATGGTGAACCCACAAAGGGTATAGATGCTTATTCATTAACAAGACACAATTAGGCGAAAGAGTAGATTATGTGTATTTTGTTTATTGCTCGTAGAAAACGCGCTGACTACCCACTTATTATTGCGGCCAATCGTGACGAATTTTACCAGCGCCCTACCGCGCCCTCGGCGTTTTGGAAACATCATCCACACATGCTTGCTGGGCAAGATTTAGAAGCACGTGGTACTTGGATGGGGGTAACCCGCCAAGGCAAAATTGCTGCCTTAACCAATGTACGCGCGCCATCAGAAATGAAAACTGACGTAAACTCTCGCGGCGAACTCGTGGCTAATTGGTTGCAGCAACCCTTGGCTGATCATCAAAATAACAGCCTCGTGGCGATAGATGAATATTTGCAGTCGCTGCATCTATCGCGAAACCAATACAATGGTTATAACCTTTTGTTCGGCGATGTCGCGCATCTGTGTGTTTATAACAACGTGAATGACACCACCCACGGCGTTGAACAGGGCGTGTTTGGTTTGTCGAATGCAGATATTGTCACCCCTTGGCCTAAAGTTACTCAAGGTGTCACTGCATTAAATCAGTACGTTGACGCACAAGCTAAAATTGACTGTGAAGACCTATTTGCGCTTTTGAAACAAGACACAAAAGCCCAGGATCAAGCGCTACCTGACACCGGAATTGGCTATGAGTGGGAAAAGGCACTTTCCTCTATTTTTATTCAGACGCCTAAATACGGCACACGCACCTCAACCTTGCTGCTTGTGGATGCTAACAACGTGCTGACATGGAAGGAAAGAAGCTTTTCAGACACCGGGCTAGCAACGCAAACACGGGAATTTAGTTTTCAAATTTAGTGCATTTTTAGCATGACGCTTTCGCGTTTTATTAAAAAGCCGCTTTATTGAAATATTTTCAACTAATAGGGGTCGTTTTTTCTACCATCGGTGGCATAATGCCTGCCTGCTACTTTTTGCATACCAACGTGAGGACATAACGTGTTTGAAGTATTACCCCATCTCGCCCCAGATCCAATTCTTGGCCTGTCAGCTGCTTATCGCGAAGACACTAACCCTAATAAAATTGATTTAGGTGTAGGTGTCTATAAAGATGAGCAAGGTAATACCCCTATTCTTTCAAGTGTAGCGAAAGCACAAAAGATGCTTTTAGAGACTGAAACCAGTAAAACGTATATTACCCCGCAAGGTAATCAAGGTTTTATTGATGGCATGCTATCGCTATTGTTAGGCAAAAGCAGTCCAGTGTTGTTATCTGATCGTGTTGCTGCAGTGCAAGCCCCAGGCGGTTGTGGCGCACTGCGTATTTTATCTGAATTACTTGTACGTTGTAACGATAATGCGAAAGTATGGGTCAGCGATCCCACATGGGCAAACCATATCCCGCTCATCGGTTCAGCTGGCCTTAAGATTGAGAAATATCCTTATTTCGACAAAGCGACTGCTAGCATCCGTTTTGATGCCATGATGGAAACACTACGCCAAGTTGAAAAAGGCGATGTGGTATTACTTCATGGTTGCTGCCATAACCCTACGGGCGCAGATTTAACCAACGCGCAGTGGGACGAAGTACTGGAAGTGGCAAAAGAGCGTGAGTTCTTACCCTTTATCGACGTTGCATATTTAGGTTTTGGTGAAGGTTTAGACGAAGATGCCTACGGCCTTCGCTTACTCATTGAAAACCTGCCTGAAGTTATCGTAGCGGCGTCTTGCTCGAAAAACTTTGGTTTGTATCGTGAGCGTGTAGGTCTCGCCGCTATTATTACCGAAGACAGCAAAACCCGTAATATTGCACAAGCGCAAATTCAATCTATTGCTCGTGGCATTTACTCTATGCCGCCTAGCTACGGTGGCGCTTTGGTGGATATTATTTTAGCTGACGAAGCACTTAATAATGAATGGGTAAGCGAAGTTAATGATATGCGTGAACGCATGAAAACGCTGCGTGCTATGTTGGTGAAAAATCTTCACGAGAATGGCTCGCCGAAAGATTTCAGCTTCGTAAACGATCAAAAAGGCATGTTTTCGTTCCTGTGTATTACCCCAGAGCAAGTGCGCGAAGTTCGTGAAAAACACAGTGTCTACTTCGTCGACTCAAGCCGCGTAAACATTGCAGGCATTAACCAGCAAAATGTTGAAACCTTAGCGAAAGCGCTGGTATCCGTACTCTAAAATAAGTGTGATACACAGAATACATCTGTGTACCAATACCCTAAATAGAAAAGTCGCCATGCATTTTAAAAGCTGGCGACTTTTTTGTTTTATTTGCTCTATTTGCTAAGCATGTCAATTCGGTGTCATACTCCTATCACCGATAAAATGAGGCACAGCAAAACCATGAAAATGAACCGCCTAGTAAGCCAGTTTACCAAGAACATCACGCCTCACGTTGAAGCTGAGCTTCGCCTGGCCCAACTAGCCAGCTCAAATAACCAATCATCGAAGGCGTTTTTTCACTTAGAAAATGCCCATGTACTTGGGCAAGAGTCTACGTACTGGCACGTAAGGGTTCATTTTCTGATGTTTTTGTGGGCCATTAAAAATACAAAACTCTCTGAATGTCTCGGGCAAGCTTTTCGTTTAGTTGGTGCTTTAACAAAAACGGCGCTGGGGCTGGTACCTAAAGGTAATACCGGAGGGAGCAATATAAGCCCGTTTAAAACACTCCCCTTACGAGCTGAGCATGCTAGGGCCATCCAAGCCGCTAAAGGTATTTAAAAACGCGGATAAAAAAACAGCGTTTCATCAAACGCTGTTTTTTATTTAGTCAACGGGATTGGCTAGCCGAGTTCGCCTCGGACGATGGCGGCCCCGGCACTCAGCGCTTGCATTTTACCTTCGGCAACAGTGCGTGAAAGCGGTGTCATACCGCAATTTGTTGACGGGTAAAGCTTGTCTGCATCAACAAACTGAAGCACTTTTCTTAAGGTGTCAGCCACTTCCTCAGGGGTTTCTATGCTATTCGTTGCGACATCAATTGCGCCTACCATGACCTTTTTACCACGTATAAGCTCAATTAAGTCCATTGGCACCCGTGAGTTTTGACATTCTAACGAAACAATATCGATAGTAGAGCTTTGTAACTTAGGAAAAACATCTTCATACTGACGCCATTCTGAGCCCAGTGTTTTCTTCCAATCGGTATTCGCTTTAATGCCATAGCCGTAGCAGATATGCACGGCGGTTTCACATTTAAGGCCCTCTGCTGCGCGCTCTAATGCCGCTATGCCCCAATCGTTGACTTCATCAAAAAATACATTAAAAGCAGGCTCATCAAACTGAATGATATCAACCCCAGCCGCTTCTAGCTCTTTAGCTTCTTGATTAAGTAACTTTGCAAATTCCCATGCGAGCGCACCACGATTCTTGTAGTGGTCGTCAAAAAGCGTATCCACCATTGTCATGGGGCCTGGCAAAGCCCACTTAATGGGTTGCTTGGTGAGTTTACGCAGAAACTTAGCATCTTCCACAAATACCGAAGAAGGACGAGTAACTTCATCCACCACCATTGGCACACTGGCCTCGTAACGATTGCGAATTTTAACTGTTTTACGCTTTTTAAAATCGACACCATTGAGCTGCTCAATGAATGTGGTGACAAAATGCTGGCGAGACTGCTCACCGTCACTAATGATGTCTATACCAGATTGTCTTTGATTTTGAAGGGCTAAGCGCAGTGCGTCTTGTTTCCCTTCGACTAATTCTGCGCCCTGTAACTTCCATGGTGACCATAGCGTTTCAGGCTGAGCGAGCCACGCAGGTTTAGGTAGACTTCCGGCGATTGACGTAGGTAATAGTGTATTCATGTTTGATACTGCTTATAGGTAAAGTAAATTAAAGGGCGGCGCTAGTTGACCACTGCTCAAGGGCAGATTGATACGGTTTTATGAAGTGCTCTTCTACGTATTTCCCTTGTTTCACTGCTAATTGGCTACGCTCTTCACGATCGTAAACAATGCGTGTTAAAGAGTGATCTTGTTGTCGCAATGAAGGCTTATAACAAGCTCCGGCGACTGCATTCGCGTTATAAATTTCAGGGCGATAAATTTTTTGAAACGTTTCCATTGTGCTGATAGTACTGATTAGCTCAAGATGGGTGTAATCATTGAGAAGATCGCCAAAGAAATAGAACGCTAGCGGAGCCACACTGTTCGGCGGCATAAAATAACGCACCTTCAGCCCCATTTTGTTGAAATACATTTCGGTTAGCGACGACGAATCAGGCTGATATTCGATACCCAATACAGGGTGACGATTCTCGGTTCTATGATAGGTTTTATTTTCTGACACACTTAAGCAGATAACCGGCGGTTTCTTAAAATGGGTTTGATAAACATCAGAATTAACAAAGTGTTTAAATATCTTGCCGTGCAACTCGCCGAAATTCTCTGGTATGGCGAATTTAGGCTGACCCTTATTGTAGTCAGATAACACAATGCTGAAATCGTAATCGCGCACATAGGATGAAAAGTTATTCCCCACTATGCCTTCAATGCGTTTCTGGGTATGCGTATCGACGATATTCGTTTTCAAAACTTCAATGCTTGGGAACGTTTCCCCATTGCCTTTTACATCGATATCCACAGAGACGATTTCGAGTTCAACAGAATAGCGATCGCCCGATGCATTATCCCAATGTGCGAGTGCGTTAAATCGGTTATCAATCATTGCCAGCGTATTACGCAAGTTTTCTTCACGCTGAGCGCCGCGCGCTAAGTTTGCAAAGTTAGTAGTAATACGGGTATGGCTAGATGGACGATAAGATTCATCAAAGCGCTGGTGCTTTACGGTAAATGTGACATCTTTATTCATTGCAATCTACTGTGTTGTATTTTGACAAGTTAAACCTAATGGCGACATGCGCATTGTGCGCTTAACGAGGGTTATACGCGGTTTAACCCATGAATAAAAATGACATTATTTCATTAATTAATGAACAATCCTCATAGTTTGAAATGTGAGCGTAGAAAAAAGAACGAAAAGAAAGGAGAAAGCGCGCAAAGTTACTTGGCGCGCATGCCTTGTGTAAGCAGTCTGTCTAGGGAATTAGCAAAGTTTTGTTTGTCTCGCTGGGAGAACGCTTTAGGCCCACCTGTGTGTTCGCCGCTTGAACGTAAGGTATCCATAAAATCCCGCATGGTGAGCGCAGCACGAATAGAAGACTTGTCGTATTCATCCCCTCGAGTATTAATGGCGCTGGCATTTTTCGCGAGCAAATCTGCGGCTAACGGGATGTCATTGGTGACCACAAGGTCACCTGGCTGCACTTTCTCAACAATATAGTCATCGGCGGCATCAAAACCTGCGGGCACCAATGTAAGGGTGATATGTTTGTCTGGTGGTACAGACATAGAATGGTTCGCAACTAAAGATAAAGGCAGACCAGTACGTCGGGCTGCCTTAAAAAGTATATCTTTAATGACACTAGGGCACGCATCAGCGTCTACCCATATATGCATAGTAAAATCTCGTTCGCTTTTATTTTTACGCTAGCATACCACCATCAACAACCACTGTCGTGCCTGTCGTATAGCTTGAGGCATCGGACACGAGGTACAACACGGTGCCTGCCATTTCGTCAGGATCCGCTACCCGTCCTAGCGGGATAACCTTAAGGGCGTGTTTTAATATTTGCTCATTGGTGGTGAGCGCTGAAGCAAACTTAGTATCGGTGAGCCCTGGCAATAACGCATTAACACGAATATTCAGCTTTCCACACTCTTTGGCAAATGACTTAGTCATGCTAATAACCGCAGCCTTAGTGATAGAGTAAATGCCCTGCATATCGCCAGGGGTCACGCCGTTAACTGACGCCGTATTTAAAATAACACCGCCACCCTGCTCTTTCATCATCTTGCCCGCTTCAATGGACATAAAGAAATAGCCACGAATATTAACATCAACGGTTTTATTGTAGGCGCCTAAATCGGTATCAAGGATGTGACCGAAATAGGGGTTTGCCGCCGCATTGTTTACCAATATATCCAGCTTTTTAAACTCTTGCTTGATCGTGGCAAAGGTATCCGTAATTTGTACCATATCGCCCACATGGCAGGCCATGGCTGTTGCTTTACCCCCGGCATCTCGAATGGACGACGCCACCGCTTCGCAGCCGTCTATTTTGCGGCTAGATACAATAACGTGCGCACCATACTGGGCTAAAAGTCGAGCAATTGACTCTCCAATTCCGCGACTCGCACCAGTCACTAGTGCCACTTTTCCCGTTAAATCAAATAAATCTTTCATGTATTTTGTCCTTTTTCACTCTGTTTGCCTAAGCCAACATTCCACCATCAAGTACCACAGATTGGCCCGTCATAAACGATGACTCATCACTACACAACCAGGCAATCGCATTGGCAATTTCCTCAGGCTTGCCCAACCGTTTCATTGGGTTTGCCGCAACCAGCCCTTTTTGGCCTCGCTCATCTAATTTTGACAACACCCCTTGTACCATAGGCGTATCAACAAAACTGGGGCACACAGCATTAATACGAATATTGGCTCTGGCGTACTCAACAGCGGCAGATTTCGTTAAACCAATAACGCCATGCTTAGATGCGCTATAAGCACTGATCATGGGCGCTGATCGCAACCCTGCTACCGATGCCACATTAATAATGTGGCCCCCACCTGTTGCCGTCATGTGTTTAAGCGCATTTTTCATGCAATACCACACACCGGCCAAATTCACTTGAATGTTTTTCATAAACATCTCATCGTCAACATCGGTCATGGGAGCGGGGAAATGGTCAATACCCGCGTTGTTGATGATCACATCAATTTTTTCAACCTGGGATAAGGCGCTTTCAAACATGGCTTTTACTTGCTCAGGGTTTGTCACATCCACAGTCACCGCATAAGCTTTGCCGCCAGCGGCTTGTAATTCAGCGACTAAGGCATTCGCGTTTTCTTCATTCACATCGGCCACGCCAACAATAGCGCCTCTGGCACATAAGACAGTCGCCGACGCCGCACCAATACCAGAACCTCCGCCCGTTATTAAGATATGTTTACCTTCAACATTTGCCGCTACGTTCATTCGTTGTGCTCCACATTTATTCTGTTAGAAATAGCTTGCTTTAACGTTGTTGCATGTAGCATTTTGGCCACGCAACACTTCTATATCTCTTGAAACTAAGGGTAATTCCCAGTGTAAAAAGTATTCTGCTGCCGCCAATTTACCTTCGTAAAAGTCCACATCATGACCCTGTATACCCGTGCTTAATGTACGCTCTGCCACATTGGCTTGGCGCAACCAAATCCAACTCACCACACACGCTGAAAATATGCTTAAAAAGCAACTTGCGTTGGTCAGTAGTACAGATTGTTTGTCTGATGTTAAGTCTTTGCCGGCCTGTTGAATTAGCGCACCTAATTCGTCTAAGTAGGGTTTTAGTTTTGCAGCCAGAGCCTGTGCTCTAGGGGTTTCTGCACGGGTCATGTCATCAGTCACGCGGGTTAGCAACACTTGTAAACCTTTACCCTCGTGTTGCCATAGCTTTCTTCCCAACAAATCTAGCGCTTGAATACCGTTGGTTCCCTCATGAATAGGGTTAAGTCGATTGTCGCGCCAGCATTGCTCAACAGGGTACTCTCGGGTGTACCCTGCCCCCCCTAATATTTGAATAGCGAGATCATTCGCCTTGGGGCCAAATTCTGACGGCCATGCCTTAAAAACAGGGGTTAATAAATCCAGTAATTGAGAGAGTTCTGTACGCTTTGCTTCATCGACTTCGGTTTCTAATTCGTCAATTAACATACTGCCATAAAGGCACAATGACATGCCGCCCTCACAGTAGGCTTTTTGCGCTAGGAGCATTCGCCGTACATCACCGTGATTTATAATTGGCGTTGGGTCGTCCTCTGGCGCTAAATGGGGTGCTGCCCGGCCTTGCGTTCTATCTTTGGCATAGTCTAATGAGTAACGGAACCCTCTATAGCCAATCATGGCCGCGCCATAACCAACGCCTATACGAGCCTCGTTCATCATCATAAACATATACCGCAAGCCTTGATGGGGCTCACCAATCAAATAGCCGTGGCAATCGCCATTTTCACCGAAGGTTAATGCGGTAGAGGTGGTACCACGGTAGCCCATTTTGTGTATAAGCCCCGCTAATGTTACATCGTTACGCTTATCCGGGTTTCCTTCCTCATTCAATCGGTACTTAGGCACGGCGAACAGCGAAATGCCTTTTACCCCAGCAGGCCCACCTGGAATTTTTGCCAAAACTAGGTGAACAATGTTGTCAGACAGCTCGTGTTCTCCGCCTGAAATATAGATTTTACTCCCCTTTACCCGGTAACTGCCGTCACTTTGTAACTTTGCAGAAGTGCGAATATCAGCGAGTGATGAGCCAGCGTGAGGCTCGGTTAAGGCCATGGTGCCAGTAAAATCCCCGCTAAGCATCTTCGGCAAAAATGCCTGTTTAATTGTATCTGAGGCAAAATGCTTAATTACATTCGCGGCAGCAGCGGTGAGAAAAGGGTATGCAGTGGAAGAGGGGTTGGCGGCTAAGAAGTAGCCTGCGCACGCATTCATCACCGTTACCGGTAATTGCATCCCACCCTCTTCAAAATCGAAATGACCCGCAATAAAACCGGCATCACGATAGGTGTCAAAAGCGTCCTTTACCTCATCAATCATTGATACTTTGGTGCCATCGAAGGTGGGCTCGTTCTTGTCTGCGGTGGCGTTATGGGGCAAGAACTTCTCTTCCGCCATCTTTTCAGCCATATCTATAACCGCATTAAAGGTTTCAACATTGTGTTCGTTAAAGCGAGTTCGACTGCACAGGCCTGCCGTATCTAAAACTTCATATAGTTGGAATTGCATTTCTCGACGAGGAATGAGTTGGTCGGCCATAATGATCTCCACGAATAATTGTTAATGCATTGTGTCATATTCGTTACCATGGCATCATTGTCATTAATGACACAATTATGGTGAAAACTGCCAACCATAATTTAAACTTATCCACTCAAATAAATTATATTACTCATATGAATAGAACGCCTTTTATTGTTACTGTGTTCGGCTTTGAACATGCACTGGCGTCGGCCATTACGGGGGCGTTAGATTTGTTTGCTTTTGCCGGTATCAGTTGGCAGCGTATCCATCATCAACGCCCCACGCCCCAATTTACCGTGCAATTAGCGAGCTCCCACGGCCAACCCATTGTGTGTTCAAACCAATTAACACTGACCCCTCATTTAGCCATTGAAGATGTGGCACACACGGATATTTTGCTTATTCCCACCATTGGCGGCGATATTGATACTGTGCTGCAAAACAACGCAAATCAATTGGTTCAGTTACGACGGTTACACAAGCAAGGTGCGGATATCGCTGCAAACTGCACAGGCACATTTTTGCTAGCAGAAACGGGAATTTTGAATGATAAAGTCGCCACGACCCACTGGGGTTATGCAGATAAATTCAAAGCGCGCTATCCAATGGTGAATGTACAGCCAGATAAAATGGTGACCGAAGATAACAGCGTGTTTTGTGCTGGTGGCGGAATGGCGTGGATTGACTTAGCCCTGTTGCTTATTGAACGGTATTGCGGGAACGGCATAGCAAGTGACACAGCCAAATCTCATGTACTCGATTTGTCCCGAGCTAATCAAACTGCCTATGCAAGCAGTCGACAATTTAAGTTTCATCAAGACAAAGATATTTTGGCGGTCCAACACTATATTGACGCCCATCTGCACACGCCGATGACCCTCAACGAATTAGCGGGAAAACATAATCTTACGGAACGCACGCTTATTCGTCGGTTTAAACATGCATGTGGGTTTACCCCCTTACAGTACTTACAACGCATCCGGTTGGAACGGGCGCGGAAACTACTTGAAACCACGCATGCACCTATAGAGAGCATAGTGAACCAAATTGGATATGAGGATCTCAGTTCCTTTTCACGACTTTTCAAAAAGAACACTAGCCTCTCTCCATCGCAGTACCGGTCTAAGTTTCAGCGGTTTTAATTTATTAAAAATAAAGTGAAGTTTTTATTAACCGAATTGTGTAAACTATCTCGCCGCGTGCATGATGATTATTTTTTGCACCAAAACACTACAAAAGCATAAACTACAATTCTTGGTGGACACATGAGAACACACAACTTAGCGACATTAGCGCTGGCTATCAGCACAGCGTTTAGCGCCCCCGTTCTTGCTCAAGACACAGAAACGACAGAAAAAAAACAATCTGCGCTTGAACAAATCACAGTTACAGCCCAAAAACGCACCCAGTCAATTCAAGAAGTACCTATTTCCGTTGCTACCCTAAGCGGAGAAAAGTTTGAAAGCCTATTCTCCGGTGGAGAGGATATCCTGGCACTTGCTGTACGCGTTCCAGGCCTTTACGCAGAATCGTCCAATGGACGCGTTGCCCCTCGATTTTACATTCGCGGATTAGGTAACACCGATTTTGACCTAGCGGCGTCGCAGCCAGTGTCAATTATCATGGATGAAGTGGTGATGGAAAACGTTGTACTAAAAAGCTTCCCGCTTTTCGACGTACAACAAGTTGAAGTACTTCGCGGTCCTCAGGGTACGTTATTTGGACGCAATACCACTGCAGGTATCATTAAGTTCGATACGGTTAAGCCCACTCAAGATGTTGAAGGTTATGCAAAGGCTGGTTTCGGCTCTTACGGTACGATGAACTTTGAAGGTGCTGTCAGCGGTGGACTTACCGATGAGTTATCAGCACGTCTCTCATTACTTTCTCAAGAACGTGATGACTATATTGATAACGCGGCTTCTGGTCAAAAGGACGCACTAGGCGGCTATGACGAAAAAGCGTATCGCTTGCAACTTCTGTGGGAACCATCGGCAGACTTTTCTGCGTTACTGAATGTCCACGGTCGTGAGTTAGAAGGCACAGCGTCCATATTTCGCGGTAATGTCTTCGATGAAGGTAGCAATGAACTTAATGATAGCTACGATCGTGACACCGTCAATTATGATGGTGATTTAGAGGCCGATGGCACCGACAACAATCCTCAAGAATACGAAGGTTTTGGTGCGTCTCTTAAGCTTGAATATGATATGGACGAGGTCACTTTCACCTCAATTACCGCCATGGAAACTGCCGAAGGCTCAAGCCTTGGCGATATTGACGGTGATGCTATTGCCTCGCAAAACTTTGTCACCCAAGACGACCTCAACGATTTGGAACAATATACCCAAGAATTTCGTTTAGCGAGTAATACCTCAGATGCGATTAACTGGCAATTAGGTGCCTTTTACTATGACGCATCCTTCAACGTTACCACCACTGATGGGTTCTTCGGTGCGACGACGGTATTCCATGATAACCAAACCTGGGCCCTGTTCGGCCAATCGTCTTACCAAGTTAATGAAAGACTAAACATCACTGGCGGGATCCGTTACACCCACGATAAGAAATCTCTGATATTGGGTGAACAAAATGCAGATAGTTTGGGCGTATTGCTAGGTTTTGTGAGCGTTCAAGCGTATGACGACATCATGGTTGATGATGGGCAAACCAGCTACGAGTTAAGTGCAAATTATCGCGTGACCAACGATATGTCAGTATTTGCTCGCTATGCGAATGGGTTTAGAGCGCAAAGTATACAAGGGCGTGCGGTTGCATTTACAGAGTCTCCATCGGTGGCTGACGCTGAAACAATTAACTCATTTGAAGTGGGTGTTAAGTCGGATTTACTGGATGACACGCTACGCTTAAATGCCGCAGCATTTTTCTATACCGTCGACGATATGCAGTTTTCAGCCATCGGCGGTTCAGATAACCTAACCCAGCTGGTGAATGCCGATAAGGGCGAAGCGTATGGCTTTGAAGTTGATGCTCAATGGTTAGCCACTGATGAGCTTACATTCACTGCAGGTTATAGCTACAACCACACTGAAATTCAAGATGACACTTTGACCGTTGCGCCATGTGGAGCAAGCATAGCCACTGCTACCCAAAGCCACTGCACTGTATTAGACGATCGTCCTGACGGTTACAATGCGGTCATCGACGGAAACCCCTTCCCCCAAGCACCAGAGTCTATATTCAACTTTACTGCGCGTTACACCATCCCTATGGGTGATGACGGTGAGTTCTTTGTATTCACTGATTGGGCATTCCAGGGCGAAACAAACATCTTCTTATACGAAGCTGCTGAATTCAAAACAGACGATAATTTCGAAGGTGGCCTACGTATTGGTTACGAGAACTTTGCTCATAACTACACGGTGGCCTTGTTTGGACGTAACATTACCGACGAAAATAACGTTAAAGGTGCAATCGACTTTGCAAACCTGACTGGTATTGTTAACGAGCCGCGTATCTGGGGTGTTGAGTTTAAATACACCTATTACTAAACCGCGTTTTTGACCCATTCTGGTTTACCAAAGCGGCAATGTAATTCATTGCCGCTTTTTTATATAAGGTAAGCAACGTATTAACACCATTGTGCTTAGCCATGGTAAACCCGGACGTAATACTCACTGACCTGCATCCATTAATGTACTAGCTATGCTGCTAAGTGAACATCCCGACACGTCCCTTGCACTAATTGCTGTAATTTTTTACACACTTTTACCCAGCGCGTCACACGTTGGTAATAGACTTGTTCAATTAATACCCCTTTCTCATCAAAAAGGAAGCTGGCTAACTTGCCTTTGTTCGACGGCAGATAGAAGTGATGCACCGTAAAATAGCGCGACAGCGGAGCATGAGATATTTTCGTATACATACAAAAAGGCAGAGTATCGGCTCGCTTATCTCCCCCCGTTAAGCGCATTCTGCGCTGAAAGGTATCGTAGCCCGGACAAGACATAATGCCGTGCTTAACAATAAGTTGATCTACTGCTTTTACACCTGTTTGCATACGTTAACCTCGCTTTCTGATAGTCGGCATTAACAGCGCTTTGTTCTAACGCGCCTCGCGCTAGAATGACTTACGGATAATGATGTGCGGAAATCATCGTACCAACAGAAAAATAGCACTCAAAATAAACCGCAGATTCATTTTAAACCACACTGATTTTTCATACAGTATAATCATGTTTGTACGAAATGCAAACAAAAAAGCCGCTGACACTTTATTCAAGCGTCAGCGGCTATGACTTTATCCTTCTGCCAGGTAGCAGACGGTTTAGGACGTAGGAGGTTCTGAATGTGCCAAATGAGAGTGCTTTTTCTTATTCACGAACACATTTTTGATGTCATTAAGAATGAGATACAGTGCAGGCACTAGCAGCAAAGTAATAACGGTGGCAAAAAGAATACCGAACGCTAATGAAATCGCCATGGGGATAACGATTTGTGCTTGTAAGCTTCGCTCGAACACAATTGGCATCAAGCCCATAAAGGTCGTCAATGAGGTCAGGATAATAGCGCGAAAACGCTGCGTCCCGGCACTTATTGCTGCATCAATCAGCGACAAGCCTTCTTTGCGCGCGCGGTTGACGAAGTCCACCATAATCAAGCTATCATTAACCACTACTCCGGAAAGCGCGATAATGCCACAAATAGACAGCACGCTCACGGCCATGCCTAGCACCAAGTGCCCTATGATTGCCCCTACTATGCCGAAAGGGATCACAGACATAATGATAAATGGCTGGCTGTAAGATTTGAGCGGGATAGCCAACAATGTATAAATGGCAAACAGCGCAAATAACAAACCTTTCATTAAGCTAAACATCGCATCCGCTTGTTCTTTTGAATTGCCCTGCAATTGAAATTCTACGTTAGGGTATCGAGCAAGCAGGTCTGACATGAGGTTATTGACCACGTCATTGGTAATTTCAGAAGGATCCATCAAGGCTTTATCCACCACAGCCGTCACGGTAACCGAACGCTTTCCATCTACTCGAATAATTGAATCAAAGCCTTGACCCACAGTAAAGGTGGCCACTTGTTGAAACGGGATCTCTTGACCGTTAGGTGCGCGTACTCGCATGTTCTCAAGGTGCTCTATGGAACTACGTTCAGATTTAGGGTAACGAACCATCACCTTAATTTCTTCATCATCCCGCTGAATGCGCTGTACTTCTGCACCATAAAAGCCAAACCTTACCTGTTGACCTAGTTGCTGTAGGGTAATACCAAGTGCATCAGCTTGCGGCTTAAGTGCCAATTGAACTTCTTCGCTCCCCCCGGAGAAAGTATCGTTTATATCTGTGACCCCTTCATAAGCATCTAGGGCTTCTTTTAACTCATTGCTGATCGCTCGAAGCGCTTTAATATCACCTGAACTAAATTCAAAACTGAGATCTGCGCCGCCACCAGGGCCGCCTGGAGAGCTAATGTTAAATGATTTTACGCCAGGGATTTCAGGTAGCTCTTGTCGCCACCTATCTTGAATTTCAAAATCAGTGAGCGTTCTTGCTTCACCCTTAGTAAGTTCAGTGAATATCTCACCGCCTAAATTGCCATTATCAAAGGCAATAGCATGTTTCACCACACCTTCGCCATTCTCATCGGCTATCTTTTCATCCATTTTCTGCATGGCGTCGCGAAGTGTATTAAGCACTCTGTCGCGCTGCTCTAGGGAAGAACCAGGCTCAAGCTCGAAACTGGCGACCATGAAATCATTAGGAATACTCGGGAAAAAGACAAAACGCACAATGCCACCACCGAATAAGCCCACGGTCAAAATTAACATCGCAACAAACACCGACACTGTGGTGTAACGATTTCGAATCGCTTTAGCTAAAAATGGCGCATAGGTATTTTGAATGAAACGCTTTATCCCTTCACTGAATATATCTCTGAATCGTTGGAAACCATTCGCCGTTGCCGGGTCGTATGGCTTCAACTTCATGTGAACTAAGTGAGCAGGTAAAATGAGTTTGGATTCGATCAAAGAGAAGGCAAGGCAAACAATCACCACCATACCGATGGTTTTCCAGATAATACCAAATGGTCCTGACACCATCAGCATAGGCGCAAAGGCAGCGATGGTGGTAAGAACACCAAAGGTCGCTGGCATGGCAACTTTTTTCACGCCAGCGATAACGTTATCGGTACTGTGGCCTTTTTTATCAATTTCAGAATAGGCTGATTCGCCCATAATAATGGCATCATCGACGACAATCCCCAATACCAATATGAAGGCAAACAAGCTAAGCATGTTAATAGAAACGCCTATCATATCTAACGGCATCACGAGTAACGTACCCAAAAAGCACACTGGCAGGCCGACTATCACCCAAAATGCCAGTTTAATTTTTAGAAATAGCGACAACACCAAGAAAACCAGCAACGCCCCAAAGAACATATTTTCCAGCATCATATTCAAACGGTCGGCCAGATAGAAAGAGCTATCTCCCCATGTATCTGCCGTAATATGTGCAGGAAATACGTCTTTTTGGCTGTCGATATATTGATTAACTTGTTTTGAAATTTCTAGGGCATTTTGGTCGCCTACTGCGCGGACGCGCAAGCTAACAGCCGGTTTGTTGTCGAACAAGGCATATTGATTGTTTTCAATGAATCCATCATTGATGTACGCCACATCGCCCAGCGTCACTCTGGTCCCGTTTGCATTGGTGACTAATACAATTTGAGAAAAGTCCCACCCTGTATAGGCCTGGCCTTTAGTCCGTAATAAAATGTCGCCGTTTTCGGTTCGAATAGAGCCACCAGGCAAATCAACGCTGCTTTGACCCAAACGCGTGACTACGTCTGCAAAAGTAAGGTTGTACTTTTGTAAGTCTACCTCGGATAACTCAACTGAAATTTCATAATCTCTTGCGCCAACTACCTGTACGCTAGATATTCCCGGTAAATTGGCAATGTCGTCACGAAGGTTTTTGGCAAACTCTTTCAGCTCTCGCTCTGTGGCATCACCATAGACGGACACCCAAATAACGTCCTGCATCACTTTTTGACGATAAACCACCGGCTTTTCTGTGTCTGCCGGGAAGCTGGGAATGGCATCTACCTGCACTTTTACTTCATCAAGCAACGATTGTACGTCGTAGTCTTCTTCCACTTGAATCGTTACAGTACCCATTCCCTCTACAGCCGTTGAGTTGAGCTGTTTTATACCCTCGAGGTCTTTTACCGCTTCTTCAATCTTAAGCAACACCCCTTCTTCAACTTCTTGTGGCGCAGCGCCCAAGTAAGGTACCCGTACGTTGACAACATCAAACTCAAAACTGGGAAATACTTGTTTTTGAATACTAAAAGCACTGAACAGGCCGCCCACAACCAGCAGCCACATCAATAAATTCGCCGCAACGCTGTTACGAGCAAACCAGGCAATCAGCCCTTTTTGTGTATCAATCCGGCTCATTATCTACCTCCGTCAGAGGCGTCGCTAGGCACCGCATCGGTGTCGCTAGCTTTGTCTGATTCTGCTTCTTCCGATAACACAGGATCGTCGCCAGGCAAACGGACTTTCATTCCATTGTACGGGTTTGGTACCGCACTGGTGACCACCAAACTGCCTTCGTCTATGCCACCAGCAAGGTAAACATGGCTAGCAGTCGTACGGGCAACCTCCACCGGCTTAATCTCTATTTCTCTATTGTCGTTAACGATTAACACGGTGTTATCCAGCCGTAACAGGCTACGCGGTAACACCATGAGATTTTCTTGCTGACGTGATGTCACTTGTGCTTCAACAAACTGTCCAAATCTGAGCGGCGCAGCGTGAGTGGCGGCAAGGTTGTAAGGGTCTGAAACCTCCACTATCGCGTACACTACTCTACTTCCGGTATCTAACACACCTTCTGAACGCACAAGCTTGCCTTCCCAAGTACGAGTCATCCCGCCCACCGTGGCTCGCAGTGACACAGGGGCACCTTCGCTAGATTGACCCGCGATATCAATAAACATCAAATCACTGTCAGTGATAGGTAATCTAACTTCTGCTGTGTCGGTTGAGTACACGGTACCTATGGGTGTGCCCGAGGTCACAAATTGCCCTAAATCAATATTTCGTTCTACCACAATACCATTGTAGGGAGCCCGAATACGGGTACGCGCTAAATTACGTTTGGCACGTTCTAACTTTGCCTCTGCCGCTTTTACATTCGCTTGCTCTTTTGCCAATTGCGGTTTGCGCAAACCTAATTCTGGCGGCGCCACACTGCTCACTGAACGCCATTCTTGCTCGGCTACCTTACCGCGCGCAATTTCTTCTTCTAACGCCGCTTGAGCCTGTGCTAACTCTGCCTCAGCAAGCTTTACGTCGGTTCTGTAATCATCTTGCTCTAAGGTGGCCAGTACGTCCCCTTTTTTAAACGTACCGCCGACAATAAATTGAGGGGATAAACTCACTAGCTGGCCGCTCACTTGCGCGCTCAACGACGTTTTATTTCGGGGAACCACGTTACCTTGAGACGTAACGATAAAATTAACCGGCTCGCTATTCGCTGGCTTGGCATCAACTAAAAATGCGGGAATTTCGACGGGTACTTGTTCGGGCGGCTTTCGCGAACCAATCATGATTACTGCGGCTACTACAGCTACAAGTATAATCACCAACGGAACAACACTTCTTATCAGGTTGGAGTTTTTCATTTACTATCCCTAGGAATGCTAAAACATAACGCGTGGTGAGGGCTTGAAACCTATATTCACCCTGTACCGACTCAACGCCGTATGCATTAATGCAAAGCAAGATTGTTTTATTATTAATAACTGCGTAAGAGCAAGTTGCTCTAGTCTACTTTTTTTATTGTCGAAGCGCTTGCTGAAGATTGTTAGATTTTGTGAATACATTCAGCATTTCTTATATTTAACCTCTTTTTCTTGCAAGCCTAATATAAAAAATTATCAAAAGATTACAAAGTAAGATTGATAAATAATGCCTTTTCGTTGATTATTTAATCACCCACTGTACATGGGTTAACCGATGAGCCTGTTAAAACTTAATGAACGCTCAACCAGTTATCGGGACAATCAAGATTTCGCTACATTGAAGGGAAAACACACTATGAGTCTCAAGAAGCAATACCTTAAATCAAAACCTCTGTGCAAAGTAACTTTTCGACTAAATGCGGAAGCCGCGCAAGACGTGAAAGAAGCCGCGCTTTGCGGTGACTTCACCGACTGGAAAACACAGCCTCTCACAATGAAAAAGCTCAAAAGTGGTGACTTCACGCTGACGGTAGACCTAGAAAAAGATAACGAGTATCAATTCCGCTATTTACTCGATGGGGAAAAATGGGAAAACGACTGGGAAGCAGATGCGTATATTCCCTCCCCGGTTAGCATTGAGGATAACTCTGTTGTCAGGGTTTAATTCTCGCAAGGCTGTCATTTAATCAGCTCGACGCCAAGCAGATATAAAAAAGGCTGCAAGATGACCCCTTGCAGCCTCATTATCTTATTGCGTTTGCTTATAACGAACTTTCTAATTCAGGAAGCACTTCAAACAAATCACCGACTAAACCGTAGTCGGCAACTTGGAATATTGGCGCTTCTTCGTCTTTGTTGATAGCCACAATAACTTTAGAGTCTTTCATACCTGCAAGGTGCTGGATAGCGCCTGAGATACCTACCGCGATATAAAGCTGTGGTGCAACAATTTTACCTGTTTGACCTACCTGCATATCGTTAGGAACAAACCCAGCATCAACTGCAGCGCGGGATGCGCCGATAGCAGCACCTAGTTTGTCTGCAATACCTTCAAGAAGTTTGAAGTTGTCGCCGTTTTGCATACCACGACCGCCAGAAATAACCACTTCTGCCGCCGTAAGCTCAGGGCGCTCTGACTCCGTCAGTTCTGCTGAAACAAAATCAGACTTTTCGCTGCCTTTAACTACATCAATTGCTGCAATTTCAGCGCTGCCGCTTGTTCCAGCTGCATCAAATGATGCTGCACGTACAGTAATCACTTTTTTACCATCAGACGATTGTACAGTTGCGATAGCGTTACCCGCGTAAATCGGACGAACAAACGTGTCTTCACTCTCAACACCGATAATGTCTGAGATTTGCGCAACGTCTAATAATGCCGCTACGCGAGGCATGAAGTTTTTACCCGTAGTCGTAGCAGCAGCCACAACATGGCTGTAATCACCTGCCAGTTCAAGCACTAAGTCAGCGGTATTTTCAGCTAATTGATGCTTGTACGCAGCGTTGTCAGCAACCAGTACTTTTGCAACACCGTCAATCTGGGCTGCGGCTTCAGCAACGGCTTGGCAACCTTCTCCCGCAACAAGTATATGGATGTCGCCACCCATTTTCTGCGCGGCATTCACAAGCTTATGGGTTTCCGTCTTCAAGCTTGCATTATCGTGTTCTGCATATACGAGTACGCTCATGAGATCACCTTTGCTTCATTCTTTAACTTTTCTACCAACTCAGCAACGTCTGCTACCTTAATACCACCCTCGCGCTGCGGTGGTGGTGTCACTTTCAGTACTTTCACATTTGATTCCAGTGAAACACCAAAGTCAGCTGCCGCTTTTACATCAAGAGGCTTGCGTTTTGCCTTCATGATATTGGGTAGTGACGCATAGCGGGGCTCGTTCAAGCGAAGATCGGTAGTGACCACGGCGGGAAGCGAAAGCGCGACAGTTTGAAGGCCGCCATCAATTTCACGAGTCACATTCACTTTTTCGCCATCTACAACCACTTCTGACGCGAATGTGCCTTGGGGCATACCTGTCAGTGCTGCAAGCATTTGGCCTGTTTGGTTATTGTCAGAGTCGATACTCTGCTTACCAAGAATAACAAGTTGCGGTTGTTCTTCTTCAACGACTTTTGATAAAAGCTTTGCCACTTGAAGTGAATCAAGATTTTGATCGGTATCGATTTGAATACCACGATCAGCACCTAGGGCAAGTGCTGTACGTATTTGTTCTTGGCAGCTTTTGTCACCAATTGAAACAACAACGATTTCAGTGGCAACACCTTTTTCTTTTAATCGAACGGCCTCTTCAACCGCAATTTCACAAAAAGGATTAATGGCCATTTTCGCGTTTGTAAGGTCTACGCCAGATTCATCGGCCTTCACTCTTACCTTAACGTTGTAATCGATCGCGCGTTTGACCGGTACGAGTATCTTCATATTTACCTCAATTGTTGAGTTCGTCGGTGCCGATTACGTTTCACTAATAATTATCTATTAAAAAATAAAAACGTATTTCTTCACCACGCTTTTTGAAACTTTAACAATGCACGCTACGTTAAAATGAAACCGTGGAACGTACGTCTTGTAAAGGCTAGCTCCAAAACGCCGTTAACACCACGTTTACGAGCATATAAAATGCTTCGCCAGTTAACGTTAACGTAAACTGCCCTGCAATGTACTTACTGTTGACGTAAACGTCAACCTGCATTACCTTTCAGGTCGACATTTAATTTACATGTTTTTGACACATCGCATTATTTGTTTCATCAATAGTGCACTATAAAAACACGAACATAAGGAGCCTCCCGTGGAACGAGAATCGATGGAGTTTGACGTTGTCATCGTCGGTGCCGGCCCAGCTGGACTATCAACCGCGTGCAAGCTGATGCAGCTTGCCAATGAAAAAGACCAAGAGCTCATGGTTTGTGTGGTCGAAAAAGGCTCAGAAGTCGGTGCACATATTCTCTCTGGTGCGGTGTTTGAACCTCGCGCTATGAATGAACTTTTCCCCGATTGGAAAGAAAAAGGCGCGCCACTCAATACGCCGGTAACCGAAGACCACATTTATTTACTTAATGACGAAACATCTGCCAAAAAATTGCCTAACGGCATGACACCCAAGACAATGCATAACGACGGCAACTTTATTGTGTCTATGGGTAATGTGTGTCGTTGGTTGGCAGAGCAAGCGGAACAACTTGGCGTAGAAGTATTCCCTGGATTTGCCGCCTCCGACGTTATTTATAATGACGATGGCAGTGTGGCGGGCGTGCTTACTGGCGACATGGGTGTAGGTGAAAATGGCGAACCTAAAGAGGGTTATATGCCGGGCATGGAGCTACGTGCAAAGTACACCGTATTTGCCGAAGGCTGTCGCGGGCATCTAGGTAAAGACCTCATTGAACACTTTGCGCTAGACAAAGACAGCTCACCTCAACATTACGCCATCGGGTTTAAAGAAATTTGGGACATCGACCCCGCTAAACATCAGCCGGGCTTAGTGGTTCATAGTGCAGGCTGGCCACTTGAGGATGCCACCGGCGGTAGCTACTTGTATCACGCAGAAGACAACCAAGTGTTCGTTGGCTTAATTGTTGACCTTAATTACGACAACCCGTATTTAAGCCCCTTTGATGAATTCCAACGTTTAAAACATCACCCTGTATTTAAGCAATATTTAGACGGTGGAAAACGTGTATCTTACGGTGCTCGTGCCATTGCAAAAGGTGGTTTTAACTCACTACCTAAAATGACCTTCCCTGGTGGCTTGTTAGTGGGTTGCGAAGCGGGCACTTTAAATTTCGCCAAAATTAAAGGTAACCACACAGCAATGAAATCAGGCATGTTGGCAGCGGAAAGTATTTTCGAAGCCATCAGTGAAAATGCAGACACACCGGAAAAAGAACTTACTCGCTATACGGATAAATTTAAATCGTCTTGGTTGTACGACGAGCTGTTCCGTTCGCGGAATTTCGGCCCGGCAATTCATAAATTAGGTAATTTCTGGGGTGGAGCATTTAATACGTTGGAGCAAAACTTCTTTAACGGTAACTTATTTTTCACCATGAAAGATGAGCATAAAGATTATGCTCAACTTAAAGAAGCCCAGAGCAGCAAAGAAATTAATTATCCAAAGCCTGATGGTGTGTTGAGTTTTGATAAATTATCTTCCGTTTTTTTATCAAACACCAACCACGAAGAAGACCAACCTTGCCACCTTCAATTAAAAGATCCATCAATTCCTTTGCAGGTTAATTTACCTAAATTTGCAGAGCCAGCGCAACGCTACTGCCCTGCTGGCGTGTATGAGATTATTGAAGAAGAAGGTGAAAAGCGCTTTCAAATTAATGCCCAAAACTGCGTACATTGTAAAACCTGTGATATAAAAGATCCCAGCCAAAATATTAAATGGGTAGTGCCGGAAGGTGCTGGTGGCCCAAATTATCCGAATATGTAATTAACGTTATTCATCTTACTAAATTAAAAAGCGGACTTTCTCCGCTTTTTTTTTGCACTAAATTTCTTTATTATCCGTTTAAATACTTCCCACAAACGCATAAGGTTAATAAATGAGCGATTTTATAGATATTTTAACCCATGGAAGACGTTTACAAGGTGCTGTTAAGGAATTAAGCATTGAAGAACTTGAAAGTGTGCAAGAAAAATTAGCAAACATTGTTAATAAGCGTAAAGAAAAAGCACTTGAAGAAGAAAGAGCTGAAATTGAAAAACGTGAAAAGCTAGCGGCAATTCAAAAACAAATGGAAGAAGCAGGCTTAAATGTAGAAGATTTGCAAGCCTTAACTCAGGACGCACCAAAGAAAACCGGCAAGAAACGCCCGGTAAAATTTGAACTGACAGACAGTGAAGGTGTCACCCACCCTTGGACTGGCATTGGACGCATGCCTCGCGTTTATAAAGATGCCCTTGATAGCGGAAAATCTCTAGACGATTTCGCTATCGAAAAGTAAAAAATTTAACGGCATATCAGGCCATCTAATCAGGCTCTGGTATGCCACTTTTACTTCACTTCCCCCTTGCCTTTTAAGGTATATGCCCCACATTAATGTCGTGGTTTTTTATTTAAAGGTGCTATGTGAACCTGCATTATAATTTATCAGAAGCGTCCTCGTCTTCTCCTTGGCTAGTGCTTATTCATGGACTATTTGGCAGTGCTGATAATTTGTCTGTGGTAAAACGTCATTTTGAGAAAACGCACAATATTATTAGTGTTGATTTACCCGATCATGGCCAATCACCATGGAGTGAAGGTTTTAGTATTGTGGATGCAGCGGAAGATGTACTTTCTCTCTTGTCATCGCTAAACGTTCAGCGTGCCTCATTTTTAGGCCATTCGTTGGGTGGCAAGGTAGCTATGCAAATTGCCTTACGAAAACCAGAATGTGTCGCTGCACTTATTGTGGCAGATATAGCACCCTCTGCGTATACGCATAGACATCAATCTGTTTTCGATGGTTTAAACGCGGTTGATTTAGAAAATATTCAATCCCGCGGCGATGCAGACAAAGCTATGTCTAAATTTATTGATGAACCAGGAGTTCGCCAATTTCTTTTAAAAAGTTTATATAAAGATGAGCATAATCATTGGGCTTGGCGTTTTAATTTAGCAGGTTTAATTTCAAGTTATTCACATATTATTGATTGGCCTCAAGACAATCGACAATTTAGCGGGTTAACCTTATTTATAAAGGGTGCAGAGTCAGATTACATCACCGCCGCAAATCGTGATGATATTGCTAAGCATTTTCCTCACGCGAAGGCACATATTATTGAGGGTACGGGGCATTGGTTACACGCCGAAAAAACCGCCGCCTTTAATGCCGTGGTCTCCCGCACGCTCAATAAGGCAGAACGCCTCTAGCGCCACTGCAGATGCGAATAACAATTATTACCAAATTTTGACCCATTGGGTCTCTGCTCGGCGTATATACTGTGATATAGTTGCGCCAGATTTTTTAAAGTAAAAACACTATGCTTGCAGAAAACTTTGAGCTTATAGAGTCCATAATGCTGTACGGCGGCTTATTTGTACTGTTTGTACTGATGACATTCGCTGTCCACGATGTATTAACAAAAAATAACGTGCCCCTTATCGGTCGCGTTGTAACCTACGGTGTGCTCGGGCTCGGTGCAATTGGCTTTTTAGCCAAAGGCATCATTGAATGGTTCTGGTTAAGCACAGGCGTATAAATAGTAAAGATTAATAGAGGTTTGATATGGCAAGCGTTGGCCTGTTTTTCGGTAGCGACACGGGTAACACCGAACATGTAGCAAAAATGATCCAAAAGGAATTGGGTAAACAGCTCATTGATGTAAAAGATATTGCCAAAAGTAGCAAAGAAGATATTGCCGAATTCGATCTGTTGATTTTCGGTATTCCCACCTGGTACTACGGCGAAGCGCAATGTGACTGGGACGACTTTTTCCCAGAATTAGAAGACATCGACTTTACCGATAAGCTAGTGGCCATCTTCGGCTGCGGTGACCAAGAAGATTACGCTGAGTATTTCTTGGACGCAATGGGTATGGTACGTGACATCGTTGAAGCTAAAGGGGCTATATTAGTGGGTCAGTGGTCTACTGACGGCTACGATTTTGAAGCCTCTAAAGGGATGGCAGATGACAATCACTTTGTCGGTTTGGGTATTGACGAAGACAGACAACCTGAGTTGACTGAATCACGTGTTAAAGCGTGGTGTCAGCAAATTCACGATGAGCTTTGTTTATCTGAACTAGCCTGAGGGCCTCAAAGGGTCTCTTAAAACTAACGCGCCTCTAGCACGATGAGGCGCTCGTTTTCTCTTTTATAATTGAAACCGCTCCACGGCTTTCCGTAAGCTTTCGGTTTGCGCATCCAATAACATTGTAGATTCATTCGCCTGACGGGTGCTAGTTGCACTAGAGTCGGCTAAACTGACGATGGTATTAAGGCTTTGTGCCACATAGGCCAGTAAAACATCCTGTTGTTGCGTGTCGGCCACAATATGCTCATTAATGTCATGTAATCCAGCAATTATCTCCCGTATTTCTGCCATTTGCGACGCCACCTGCTCTGTAATTTCAACGCCTTCCCGGGCTTGCTCGCGACCATCACGAATGGCCGTTACCGCTTCACTCGCATCTTTTTGCAAATTCCGGATCATGGCTTCAATTTCTTCAGTAGAGTCATGAGTTCTATTGGCCAAGGTTCTTACCTCATCTGCCACCACCGCAAAGCCTCTTCCTTGCTCTCCTGCTCTCGCAGCTTCAATAGCGGCATTCAATGCTAGCAAGTTTGTTTGCTCTGCAATGGTCTTGATAACGTCTAAAATGCTACCGATGTTGCGGGAGTTTTCATCGAGGCGGTTAATGGTTTTGGCCGATGCTTCAGCCAGTTTCGCTTGGTGAAGCACTTGACGTTTATTCTCGTCCACAAGCTTACCGATGTCGCCACTTTGTTCACTCACCCGATGCAGTGATTCCATGGCTTGGGTAATTTGAGCTAAATTACTTCGACTTGTGTCTTGAACGTGTTGCGTATTAGTAGAGGTGGCTGTGACATGTTCACGTTGGGCATTCACCTCTGTTAAACTTTTCTCACCTAAGGCCACACTGTCTTTGGTAATTTCGATTAAACGCTTTTCTTGTTCAAGGATATTGCCAACAAGGGCTCTCAAACCATCGGTTAAACTATTCACTTTTGCCGAAAGCGCGGCAAATTCATCACTGCCATTTTCCGGCAATTTGTGACTTAAGTCTCCCTTACTCAATTGACTTAAGCCACGATTAATACGCCCAAGGGGACGGGAAATACTGCGGGTAGACACAACAGCCAGCGCAATAGCACCAAACAAACCAATAATGGCCACCACAACATTTTTAAGTAAATTAATCTCTACTGTATCTGCAATGGCTCGCTGCCCCGCTATCGCCTCGGCTTGCACCTTTTCAAATAACGCATTTATTTTTTCCAGCGCTTGGTTGAGTGCATCAATCGCTGCAGAACGTTTAGCAAAAGCAATGTCGATAAACGACAGCTTTTGTTTTTGCAAGGCAATTAAGCCGTCACGACTATTCAGCAAAGTTAGTAGGCTATCAAATTGCGAATTAAAGGCATCAACCGTGCCCCCATCGTCTACATCAGCGGCCAAACGATTGATATACTCCTTGTCCACTTGCAAGTTGCTTATCTGGTAGCTTAAGTCATCAATAATATTCTGTGTTGCTTGAGAATCGGTGTTTTCGGTTAATTCACTAAAGGTATCGTTCATGGTCAGCAGCTTGTTGTCGATAGCAGTGCCTGCCCCTATAAGGGTTTCTACCACGGGGTCATTGCTTTCTAAATAAGACAAATCAAGCATGAGTGCACTGGCCTCATCCGCTGCTCGTAACACCTCTTCAAGTTTAGCCTCCAGCGCTATTTCAGTGCTCATACGCGATGCTAATGCTTGGTACATTTGCTTGCTATTCTCTACATACAAATTGCTCGCCTGTACCGCGTCGTTAACAAGAGGGGTATTGGATAAAGACTGACTAAGCGCGTTAAGGTCTTCTACGAACAGCACAGACAATGAAGAGAACTCTTTTTCATTTTCTGCGAGCAAACTGGGGGTGGCTTCATGAAAGCCATTCGCGGTTATCACCGATAAAGACAAAATATCTGTTTTTACTTTTACCATCTGGGTTTGAACTGGCATTTTGCGTTCAACCACATCGTCTGCAGAATGACGGATGTCACTTAAACCCACGTAAGAAAGGATACTTGTGAGAAGTAATAGGCAACCAAATAATCCAAATCCGAGTTTAATCTTATTTACTACTGTTAACTGCATACCGTGTCCGCTATTAAGAAGGTACCTAAACTGAAAATTTTCGCTTACCGTTTCATTTAGTTTAACAGGATGTTAACAGCTTGCATTAAAACTTTGCATTTTTTTGTTGAATTGTTAGGTATAACGGTAACTTACAAACTGGTCTGTCCTGAAAAATGCCGTTCGGAATTTGCGCCACAAAGCTAATTAAAAAAACTGATTAAGGTAATTTTTCGCCAACTGGACACAGAAATAACGGTTTTACTTTTAAATCCTTGTGAGTTACCTATAATACCCGCAACAGACAATTGCTCTTTCTCAGTAGGTTGAAATGGATCAAAATAAAGAACTTAAAAAAGCAGGTTTAAAAGTTACCCTGCCACGCCTTAAAATTCTTCAGATACTTCAAGAGCCTGAAAATCAACATATCAGTGCTGAAGATGTCTACAAGATCCTTATTGAGCAAGGAGAAGAAATTGGCTTAGCGACCGTGTACCGCGTACTAAACCAATTCGACGATGCTGGCATCTTAAATCGTCATCATTTTGAAGGCGGCAAGTCTGTTTTCGAAATTAGCCACAAAGAACATCATGATCATCTTGTGTGCCTAAAATGTGGAAAAGTGATTGAATTTGAAGACGATATCATCGAAGAACGTCAAGAAATGATTGCGAAAAAACACAATATTAAGCTAACTCACCACAGTTTGTATTTGTACGGTGAGTGTACAGACGGAAACTGCGACAACGCTGAATAATTTATTTGGTAAATTAAAAAAGGCCCGCGACAATCGCGGGCCTTTTTGTTAGAGGTGGGCATTCAGCCTGTTTTTATGGCCAAGTACCTAGCGTTAAGCAATAAACTTGTAATCGTGATAAGCCTTAATGGCCTTCTGCCACATATCACCCACATTACCATCACCAATCGCCATGCCGTTAACTTCCACCACAGGCGCAATTTCTTTGCTTGATGAAGATAGCCATACTTCATCCGCATTGAGTAAATCATCAATACTAAAACGAGACTCTTCTACTTCAATGCTTGCTCTCGTAAAGGCTTCTAACGCGATACTTCGGGTAATGCCTGGCAATAATTGATTATCCAGTGGAGGCGTATACACAACGTTATTTTTCACGATAAATACGTTGCACGAGCTGGCTTCCGTAATTTCACCCGCACTATTGTGCAATATCGTTTCATTCACCCCCTGCTCTACACCTGTTTGGAAATGCAATACATTCCCTAACAGCGAGGTTGACTTTATATGGCAGCGTTGCCAACGTTTGTCTTCCTCGAGTGCCACTTTAAATGCCTTAACGTCGTGTTTATTGAGGGGCTGCGCTGGCGCAATTTCAAATGCAAAACCAAATACTGTTGGGGCAATATTGTCTGGAAATGCGTGAAAGCGCTTGCTGTCTGTTCCTCTGCTTACATGAAAGTAAATACCTATGTTGCCACTAGGAATATAAGGGCTATTTTTCTCCACTAAGGTCGCTAGAATGTCCCGCCATTGCGTTTCGTCATAAGGATTGGTAATGGAAATAGCAGATAAGCCACTTTTCAATCTGGCCATATGCCCTTTCATGCCCACGGGTTTAGCTTGGTAAGTAGGGATCACTTCGTAAATACCATCACCAAATAAAAAACCTCTGTCCATGGGCGAAATTTTTGCTTCAGACAGCGGTAGAAAATCACCATTTAGAAAAGCGATGGTCATTGAATGTCTCCTGATAAACGAAGGCGTTTTTGCCATTGTAAAAGAAAGCGGGCGCGAGCGTTGTCGCTATGTTCACGAACAAAGCTTACGCATTCTCCAGGCACAGCTTGTGCCAGTTTAGTTAAGTCATTAGGGGTAACACTGCCAATTTTGGGATAGCCCCCGAGTGTTTGCCTATCTTTCATCATAACGATAGGCTGGCCATCTTTAGGTATCTGAATGGCGCCTAAATGTATCCCCTCTGAGTACATACTGTCTTGTGTACTTTGTACCGGCGTACCAGATAAACGGTATCCCATACGGCTTATATCAGACGTTACCTTGTAGTCACTAGTGAAAAAAACCTGCTTAGCCACACCACTGAAACTATCGCTTTGATAGCCCTCTACTACCCGTAGGGGCTCGGTTAAATCATAACTCGGCCAGTATTTCTCAGGCAACGAACGAGAACGAAATACACGGGAAGTATCATTGTTCACTGTGATCTCTAATCCATCACCTATCTGAAGCGGCTTTCCATTGTTATGTAGTCCGCCAATGTGTTCTCGGGTGACCGTACACGCACTGCCTAAATGCCTTGGCACCTGCCATAGGCCTGCCACCGCTAAGTAAGTTCGGCTACCCAATGTTTCGCTACGCAGGCTAATCTCATCCCCCTCTTTAACCCTGTAGCTCGTATAGGGGGTCTTTTGCTGTTGATTAATATGAAGCACAGCATCTCGACCAGTGGCGGCAATGGTGCCATGCAATGCACATATTAAGGCTAACTCTCCCACAACCTCGATACAGGGAGTACCATGGGGGTTTGACACCAAAAAATTAGCCCACCAATATGCCTCTTCGTCCATGGCACCAGACTGGCAATACCCTTGATGCTGATGACCTTTTCTTCCCTCATCAACGAGAAGGCTTTGCATACCATTTTGTGTGATTTTAAGATGCATTACGCGCTCTAAACTCTTGCTCTGATATGGGTTCAAATTTCACACTATCGCCTACGGCTAAAAAGCTCGCGTGATTGTGACTGTCGACTAAAAGGTCTGGACATAAACCTAGCAGGTGCCAGCCGCCGGGCGATTCAGATGGGTAAACCGCCGTTTGGTTATCTGCAATGGCAACAGCGCCCTTGGGCACTCGCTTTCGCGGCGTAGACAAACGGGGACAATGTAACTGTGGCGGCGTATCCGCCATATAAGCAAAGCCGGGCGCAAATCCAACCGCATAAACTTTGTATATCGTTTCCCCATGCATTTGCACTATGCTGTCTTCGGTTAGTCCTGTGGTTTGAGCCACCCGTGCCAAGTCGTTTGCGCCTTCGGCGCCATACCAAACCGACAACACCTTAATATCCTGTTGTTTTTCCAGCGATACGTCTTGCGTAGCCAAGGTAGATAACGCCATATACACACCGTGACTATCAATAGTAAAAGGGTCAAATACCAGCATAAGCGAGTCGTAAGCCGGCACACACTCTACTATCCATGAAAACCCGCGTTTTTCACGGGTTAACGCATGCACCCACTGCTGACAATATGCGTTTGCCTCGTCGAGCTTTTCACCCTTAAAATAAATCATCAGTGCGTCTATCCCAACAGGAACAATCCGTTGTATGGTTCCAAAGGGTTGCATCACCTGTTTCATGGCTACTATTATTCCTACTTAATAAGGTTAAAATGTGGCGTTCGTGAGGAGTTTTCGGGAAAAAAGCTAGCGAAAAAGGGGGAATTATCCACCCTGCTTTACCTGTAAAGCTTTTATTTGCCTAGCAATGGCCACCGCCCCCGGTGTATCACCATGCACACACAGTGAATCTGCATTTAATAATAAGGAGCGGTTAGACACCGAGGTTACCCTTCCCTCGCTTAATAATTGCTTTGCTTGGTTTAATGCTTCTTGCTCACTCAATACAGCGCCAGGTAACTGTCGAGATTTCAAAAAGCCGTCGTCGGTATATTGTCTATCTGCAAACGCTTCAAAACGTAACCTTATACCAAACTCATCAGCGACGGTCTGACGGGAGAAATTATCTGGGGTAGCCTGAATCATTAACGCTAGTGGCACGTTTTTAGACACCCCCGAGACGGCTTCCATGACGCTGCGCAATATTGATGTGTTTTGCATCATATCGTTGTAAAGGGCTCCGTGGGGTTTAACGTAAGTTACCTGTGCCCCTACTACCTCCGCCATGCCTAGTAGCGCGCTTACCTGATATTGAACGCAAGCCACAAGCTCGTCGCTTGCCATGGCTAAGCTACGACGACCAAAGCCTTGTAGATCGGGGTACGAGGGATGCGCCCCAATTTCCACACCATGTTGTTTTGCGAGGGTTAGCGCTTGTTTCATCACTAAAGGATCGCCCGCATGAAACCCGCAGGCCACATTGGCTTGATCAATAATAGACATAATCTCGTCGTCTACTGGCATTGTCCAAGCCCCGAAACTTTCACCTAAATCGCAATTTAACTTCATAATGGTTTAGCTCTTACCCTCAATCCGATATCATGTTACCTGTTCTTGTAAAAACAGTCAGTCTTAATGATTACTATCGGAAAAATTAATACATTACGCGTTATCGCGGAATACCCCTTCGGCTACGCGTTAGCGCCACTGGTCGATTCACAAGATTACGATGATGAAAATGACCTACCTACGGTCACACTCTCTCGCGATCATGTTGAAACGCCCCTTACCCTAGAGCAAACCTTAGACGTATTTGTTGCCACAGATCAACAAGGTGAGCTGTACGCCTCGATCACTGTACCTCACATACAGGTAGGTGAAACAAAGGTGTTAAAGGCCGTATCTGCTACTCACTTCGGTGCCTTCTTTGATTGGGGGTTAGAGAACGATCTCCTTATTCCTAATGACTATCAAGACACGCCGATTAATCCAGGTATGCATTACGTTGTGCATAGTTTCTTTGACGAAAAAACAAACCGGATTTTGGGCGCTACTCGCCTTCATTACTTCTTGAAGGAAGGCAGTGCCTACCTAAATGAAGGGGATGAAGTGGCGTGTTTAGTGTACGCGAAGTCAGATTTAGGCTTTAAAGTGGTTATTGATGAAAAAGCACTGGGTCTCATTTTTCATAGCGATGCCTTTAAACCGCTAAAAGTGGGGCAAAAAACCACTGGCGTTATTAAACACATACGTGAAGACGGTAAAATAGATGTGTCTTTACAACGCCAAGATAAAGCCGGTCGAGATACGCTTCAACAAGCCATTCTTGATGATCTGCATGCCCATGGTGGCATTTCTACATTAACGGACAAAAGCGCCCCTGACGCCATTTATCAGCACTTTAATGTGAGTAAAGCGGCTTACAAAAAAGCACTAGGCGCCTTATACAAGCAGAAGAAAATCACAATCAACCCAGATGCCATCAGGCTCGTAAAATAAGGAGCACAATGAAGTATGAAAGCAAACGTTTCTTGGGATAAAGACCTGACCTTTACGGGAACCACAGAAAGCGGCTACAAAACGGTTATGGACGGCAGCGGTGATGCTATTTCACCCATGGAATCGGTTTTGTTATCGGTAGGCGCTTGTTCAAGCATCGATGTGGTGGATATTTTAAAGAAAGGGCGTCATCAAATTGATGGATGTCAGTGCGAACTTAATGCAGAACGCGCAGAAAACCCTCCAAAGGTGTTCGAAAAGATTCACGCTCATTACACGGTAACGGGCAGCGGATTAACGGACAAAAGCGTGGCACGCGCCGTACAACTGTCGGCAGAAAAATATTGCTCTGTTATGCTGATGCTAAAAGGCAACGTAGCCATAACAACCAGTTACTCCCTTGAAGAAGCCGCGCAGTAAATGGGTTTAAGCGGGTGATGCGCACAAGCACGTTGCCACCCGCTTTCCACACAAAGCATGAGTTTAGCTTCGTGAAGTTAGATATTCACGCACAGCACTCGCATCACGCTCAACAGCGAAATCGATAAGGCTGATACCATTACAGGTTAAACCATCTTCTGACGTGACAAGGCGTAAAACTTCACGTTGGCTTGCACCAATACGACCTACATTACGCGAAAGGCTAGAACGCAGTACCTTCACATCATCCAATACAATCGCTTTGCAAAATCCAGCAAATTGCGTGTCACCCACAAAGCGTACGTCTTTTTGTGGTCCAGCAGCAACAGCGTTAAATGCAAACGAAAGTGCAGCAGTAGCAGCAAGTGTCTTTAACAGTTTCATCATTAATTCCTCAAATAAGTTGGCAAACTCGGTAACGCAATGTGTTGCGACCCCTTTGCAGGTTGTCGCTGATTGCCCTTTATTTATGAACTAATTCTTAAAAATGTTCTGTTGAAAGATTGTGTTAGGAAGGTAAATTATCGGTAAATCAGAATGTTACGTAAACATTAACAATTTATATGGTTGATTTTTAAAGCATTCTTGAAATCTTATATTTCTAACCAGAATAAAAAATACTTTTTAGTGTCAATTTAATCTAATACTTTGGTCGTAAAAAGGGGCTAGGCGCCCCTTATATAATGAAAGTTTTACAAAATTTAGTACTAAAATCTGCTTTAATCATGAAAAGCCGTTAATTTTGTTGTAATAAAACTACATTTTATACGTATTTCCTTGCGCGCTTAGTAGAAATAGTATCGATATAAGCGTGCCACGAGGCATACCCGATAATGGGCATCAACACAATAAAGCCGATAAACCCAGTAACGTATCCAATCGCCACAGCACTAAAAATAATACTGCCCCAAATTACCATAGGTACTTTGTTCACCCACACTGCGTTAACTGACGTCAATAACGCCGTAGCAAGATCCACTTTTCGCTCCATCAGAATAGGTTGCGTAAAGGCGGTGATAAATAGCATTGCTAACGTAAACACGCCCCCGGCAATCGTACCAAGCACGAGGAAAGGCATCAGGCTTTCAATAGTGGTTTCCGTGTATGAGGGGTAAAGCGCGTGAATAAGGGAGGCAACCCTAAGCCAAAATATCATCATCACCAACAATAACACGCCAAATCCCCATTCGTTAACTGCGTTTCTGCGCATGGCTCGAAGGGAATGTCGAAATGAAGGCTTATGTCCCTTTTCCAGCTCCCAGCTAACGTCATATAACCCCGCAGCTAAGAAAGGACCTACAAGCATAAAACAAACAATGGCAGGAAGAATGACCAGGTGCCAACCTGTCATCTCAACTAAATACATAATAAACCAAGGTATAACAGCGAAGATAACGCCGTAAATGGCAGTGATGACTGGGGTTCTTAAAGCATCCTGTACTGCTAACGAGAGCCATTTAATAGGATCGCCTACATCGAGTTCTTTGCACGGAATGACCCGCGCAATGCCACTTTGCGTTATCGCATTTTCTGGAGCTTGTTTAAAAGGGTGCGACATAGTTTAGTAACCTCTGCTTGTAAAATTTTTCATTTATAGGGCGTTACACGGCATACGCCTTACTATTACGATAGGCATAGATTTAAAAGTTCACAAATTATTAACAGGAATTTTATTATTTTTTTAAATAAGTGAAAAAAGAGGAGGTTCAGCACACGAAGGTAAATGAATGAATTGCCGCTAAGGTTGAAATAATTTTGCGTAAAAAGGGCTATTCCGCCACCCGCATTGCGCCATGCAGGTGATAATTTAACCAAGTCGATAAAAAAATGGTTTTAAGGTTAAATAAGCTTTAGCAACCCAACCTAGTTTGCGATACTCTCACGGTATGTAAATCAACCATATAGACCATGAAAACTGTATCACGCTCACATAAATTAGATAACGTTTGTTATGACATTCGCGGCCCTATCGCAGCGCAAGCGCGAAAAATGGAAGACGAAGGCCACCGTATTTTAAAACTGAACATTGGCAACCCTGCCCCGTTTGGTTTTGAAGCGCCAGATGACATTGTTAAAGACGTTATCCATAATCTCCCTACGGCTCAAGGTTATTCAGATTCAACAGGGATTTATGCCGCCCGTGTAGCCGTGATGCAGTACTATCAGCAGCGTAATATTAAAGACATTCGTGTGGATGATGTTTACATTGGAAACGGTGTGAGCGAAATGATCATGATGGCTATGCAGGCACTGTTAAACCATGGTGATGAGGTGCTGATCCCCAGTCCAGACTACCCACTGTGGACCGCAGCGGTTAGCTTGTCTTCTGGATCACCTGTGCATTACCGCTGTGATGAACAAGCAGGATGGTTTCCAGATTTAGACGATATAAAAAGTAAGATTACCAGTAAAACCCGCGCCATTGTGCTTATTAACCCGAATAATCCTACCGGTGCGGTTTACAGTAAAGCCTTACTGCAAGATGTGGTAAATCTCGCCCGCGAGCATGGCTTAGTTGTCTTCAGTGACGAAATATACGACAAAATTCTTTACGACGACGCTGAGCACACCTGTATTGCCTCATTAGCTGACGATGTTTTCTTCGTGACCTTCGGCGGGTTATCTAAAAATTATCGGGTGGCAGGTTTCCGGTCTGGGTGGCTCGTGGTCAGTGGAAATAAAAGATTGGCGCACGATTATATTGAAGGGTTAAATATCCTGTCGTCGATGCGAATGTGTGCCAACGTTCCCTGTCAAAGTGCGATTCAAACCGCCTTGGGTGGCTATCAAAGTATTAATGACTTAGTGAAAGAGAATGGACGTTTACGTATACAACGCGATGTTGCTGCAGATATGTTAAACGGCATTGAAGGTATTCACTGTGTTAAACCCAAAGGGGCAATGTATTGTTTTGCTCGGGTAGACGAGAAGAAATTCAACATTCACAATGATGAACAGATGATACTCGACCTATTGAGTGAAGAAAAAATCTTACTGGTTCACGGCCGCGCATTTAACTTAACCGAAGGCGTTTACTTTAGACTAGTGTTCTTGCCCCACAGCGATGTGCTAGTGCCAGCGCTACATAAAATTGGCAATTTCTTCCGCCATTATCAGCAAGGAGCATAAGGTGTCTGACCGAAGTCATTTTTTCGCGCATTTGGCACGCTTAAAGCTAATCAATAGATGGCCGCTTATGCATAATGTGCGTACTGAGAATGTACAAGAGCATAGTTTGCAGGTTGCCATGGTGGCTCACGCGTTGGCCCTTATTAAAAACAAGTTCTTTAATGGCACGTTAAACCCCGACCGTATTGCCACTATTGCTATGTTCCATGATGTATCTGAAGTCTTAACCGGCGACCTCCCTACGCCCGTTAAATACTTTAATCCGGCAATCAAAGAAGAATACAAAAAGATTGAAAAAATTGCCGAAAACAAACTTATCGAAATGGCACCTGAAGCTTTTCGAGAGGATTACGCCGCGCTAATAGACCATCATTATCATAGCGAAGAAGATGCTTTTATTGTTAAAGCAGCAGATGTGCTTTGTGCTTATCTAAAAACCCTCGAAGAATTAGCTTCTGGTAATCAAGAATTCAAACTTGCCAAAAAACGCTTAGATAATATTTTAAAAGAGTATCAGTCTGAAGAAGTTGATTACTTTCTTACCCGTTACGTACCTAGCTTCTCGCTTAGTTTAGATGAGATCACGCAAGACGAAATGTAGTAAAAGGAAACCACTGTGACAGCAAAGGTGTGGGAAAACGAGTTGCAAGCGCGGCGTTTGCCCCGTAGTGCAAGCCGTGATGGTGACCATAGGAATGCATACCAGCGAGACAAAGCGCGAGTGCTTCACAGCGCAGCGTTTCGACGTCTACAGGCCAAAACTCAGGTACTAGGGGTTGGCCTGAGCGATTTCTATCGTACTCGCCTTACCCATTCCTTAGAAGCCGCTCAAATTGGAACCGGCATTACCGCTCAATTATGTGGTAAGTTTCCCGACATTGCAGACACCCTTGCCATTGATGCTAACTTAATAGAAACCCTTTGTTTAGCCCACGATATTGGCCACCCCCCCTTTGGCCACGGTGGCGAAGTTGCGCTGCATTACATGATGTACGAACATGGAGGCTTCGAAGGCAATGGCCAAACATTTAGAATTATCACCCAATTAGAGCCTTACACTGCAGAGCACGGCATGAATTTGTGCAGGCGCAGCATATTGGGCTTGGTTAAATACCCTAATTTCATTGATACCCTAACGAATGCCACTACCTACAAAAAGCGGCCTTCATCATTACGCCAAGTAAAAGCAGACGACTGGCACCCACCTAAGGGGCTTTTTCGTTGCGACGAGCCGTTATTCGATTGGCTGCTTGCCCCTTTCAGTGAGGCAGATAAAGACACCTTTATGAAGGTGAACGTCCATACGCATAAACATAAGAAAACACGCTTTAAATCATTCGACTGTTCAATTATGGAATTGGCGGACGACATTGCATACGGCATTCATGATTTAGAAGACGCCATTGTGATGGGCATGGTGAATAAACAAGATTTCACCCATATGGTATCTGTACCATTAGCCAATTTAGCCATCAAGGGGCTATCAGATATTCTACCTGCGCTCACAGATAAACTGTTTAGTTCACTGCACCACGAGCGTAAAAATGCAATTGGGGCATTGGTGAACAGCTTTATTACCGCCATTGAAATTATGCAGGTAGAGGGGTTCGAGCACCCGTTATTGGCGTATAACGCCAAAATGCCCGATAAGCACCACGAAGCATTAGAGCTGTTTAAGCAATTTGTTCTGAAAAAGGTGATACGGCGCCCTGATGTACAGTTATTGGAATACAAAGGCCAATTGGTTGTGATGGAGCTGTTTGAAGCCTTCAGCTCCGATCCTGAAAGATTGCTTCCAGAAAACACCCAAGAACGCTGGTTGAAGGCACAAGACACAGGCAATGGCATGAGAGTCCTTTCAGACTATATTTCAGGCATGACCGACGAATTTGCATCGCGACTGCATGGTACTCTATTCTCACCGAAGCAAGGCGGCGTACAGGATAACTTCCACGTGTAATAGTTTCCAACCAGGAGCCCGCCCCCAATAATCGAGGTTTGAGATAGCCCCCTTGTTCCTGTTGACTTTACGACGCCTGTTTATTGTCTAAGTATTGGAGGGGGTCATCATTTACGTCCAAGCCCTTCACCGATAATGATTGTATACACAATGAAAACAACTCGGATTGCGTGGCAATATCTAATTTTTGATAGATATTTTTGCGATGAATTTTCACCGTACTTAAAGAAATATTGAGTTTACTCGCCAGCGATTTCGAAGAGTGACCATGTAGAATACATTTCACCACCTCTTGCTCTCTTTTGGTGAGAATCGACTTGCCGAAGGCATCAAAAAACGAATTATAATGTGGAGGATTAGTGTTGCTGACAGACTCAGACGCCTGTTGGTATTCCTGCTCCCAATGCGCTTCGATAAGTTGGGTGATCATAGGGGAAATAGCGATAAGATCGGCTTTATCTTGTTGCGAAAAATGCCCACCTAGTTTATTCAGATAAAAATCGACGTAACAATTATTGATGTTAACAATAAAATCGTATTCATCGGTAATACCAATAGGCTTAACAAAGGATTTATAGTACTTACTTTCGTGAAAGCAGTCGGGCTCAATATCTTTAAAGTGGTAAAGCCCTGTCTCTACCCCGTTTGATAAAAAGCTGTAATGAGGATCAAGTAAATACATGCCGTCAAGGTAGCGATCTAGGTATCGGCTGTATTCCTTTGGGAGCTTCCCTTCAAATACATTCGTCACCTTATTCCCATCGTAAAATATCACACCCGTGCAATCTATATGAATAATTTGCGACAAGGTTGAAGATAAAAACTCAAAGAAATGTGCTTTTCCTACTTCGCGGGTTAATCGTGCCAGCGAAGCGTACCAACCTTTACTATGGGGGCGTACCATCAATATTTACTGTGTCGAATCTTAACTACCGTCAACACTAACTAAAATACGACGAAGAGTAAAATACCTTTCGTCGTCTGAAGCTTTTAAACTGCGCTAACTTACTTGTTGAGATATCAGTCAAACCCTATCAGTGCGCGCCCCTCTCACCCACTAAGCGCGCCTTACTTTTCATTGAGGCGATATAGACCACGAATGAAAATATAAAGGTAGGCAGGGTAACCCCGAACATATTATTCGGTATATTGACTAACCATAACGAGAAGAGAAAACCCCCTAACCATGTCAATACCGCCAAGAGATTTACGCCCTTTTGGTACCAATAACGGCCTCCCTTTCCTAGCAGAATGTCTTGGTGGTAACTCGCCTTTTTAAGCCAGTAATAGTCAGCAATCATGATGGCGAACACAGGCACAAATAAGGCACCAATCAGCGTTAAAAATTCAGTAAATTTATCGAGCATGGCTAGCCAACTCGAGCCTGCTACAGAAATAGCGCCTATTACCAGTGCCACTTTCATAAACGACCATTTTCTATTTGGCGTCAAATTTATCACTGACGATACCATGCCATACACCACCATAGTGTTGGTCGCTATAACCGACAGAAAAATAGCCATTGCAAGCGGTATTCCGAATGCGTTAACTATTTCTATAGGATCAAAGCCATTCACTGCATTTCCTTGTAGCGTGAGGTAACCCATCAGCGTTGCACCTAGGCTCATTGACAGCACAGTAGAAATAACATACCCAATACCGGACCCAAGCACACCGGCCTTTTCAGTCTTTGCTAAGCGATTAAACTCAGCCGACAGTACTGTCCATGATATTGCTGTAGCGATGACCACGTCTAACACTCCGACCTCATTCCACCCTAAACTGGCGTTGATTGGCAGTGCCTCAAACTGCGCGAGAGAGAAGTTAGAAAATGCAATAAAAAAGACATAGGCAATAATTGCCAGTATGACGAATGCGAGCCAAGGCTCTACCCTTGCAATCCCTGCATGACCAAAAATAGCAAGGCCCACCACTAACAGTTGGCACAAGACTGAGAACAAAACGGGATTAGAAAAACCAAACAGCTGCGCTGACAGAAAATTAACAGTCACCCCAGCTAAGATGGCTTGAACCCAACTCCACCCCATTAGAATGATGACGTTAGCCATGGAGGTGGCATAAGCGCCACGCAGCCCGAAAGCCCCCTTGGTGAGCCCCATCGTCGACAAGCCAGTACGCGTCCCCATATTGCCTACAAGGACTAAAACACTGGCCCCAATGACGGTGCCGATAATGATGAGTGAAAGTGCAACGTGCCAAGCTACACCAGGTACGAACAGCGTACCTGTGAGCAAGGTGGTCACCACCAAATTAGCTGCTAGCCAAATCATACCAATTCGATAAGACGACAATGTGCCTTTGACCGGCCCGTATCCATCGGATTCAGCCTGTTCGTTATACCCACATTTCGTTAATGACAAATGTACCTGTGACATTATTTATTCCTTAACTGAAATGCTTAAAACGTGTATTTATAATCAATACCGTAGGTGCGTGGCGCGCCACGAAAGAAGAATAATCCATTCCAATCGGCGACTAAATCAACAGAATAAGTAACATATTCTTTATCTGTTAAGTTTTTCACGTAAAGCCCTACTTTGTGACTCTCATCGCCAAACGTAACGTTTACGCGTGCGTTATGAATGCTATAGGCAGGTTGTGCCAAACGATCATCATTAAAGGGTTCAAAATACTGCTTCGAAATATAACTGCCGTCATAATGCAATTGCACCCACAAATTGTCACTTTCCCATAGATCGTAATCGAGCATCAGGTTTACATTGACTTCAGGGGAAGAAGGTAGCGTATTGCCCGACAAATCAACGCCCGCATACCGCATACTTACGTATTCGGCGTCTAAAAGCCCTACGCCCGCGTTTATCGTTAGTTTGTTAGTCGCTTGGGTTGTCAGTTGAAGCTCTGCCCCCTGTATTTCCGACTCGCCAGCGTTTAACAGATACTGAAGACCCGCATCAAATATTAAAAATTGTTGGTTTTCATAGTTATAGTGGAACACAGCGCCGTTTAGGCGAGTTCTGCCGTTTTGGAGTGTGGATTTGAACCCGAATTCCCACGCTGATAACTCTTCAGGCTCTACGGAAGTAAACTCTTCTGGGGCAAAGGCAAAGCCATTAAACGCGCTTCCTCGATATCCCGTGCTATAGGCACCGTAAACCAACAAATTATCCGCTATTTTCCAATCTACCCCTAATTTTCCTGAGGTATTGGCATCATCAATTTCATCACTTTCGTTATCTAGGCCTAAACTTCCTAATATGGGGCCATCACTTTCCTGGTAATAGCTATTCTCTGCTTCTCCATACCAAGAAGAATAGTTATCTATTTCTATGGTGTCTCTCGTGTGCCTTAATCCAAAGGTTAATGAGACCGCCTTGGTGACATCAAAAGTGCTGTGAAGATAAATGGCTTTGGTACTGCGTGACTGTTCGTAGCTATTTGCGTAATAGCACCCGTAAAAAAAGGTATCTTCGCAGTTATTTGACAGGGCCATAATGCCGTCGCCATAATCTGCCAGCCAACGGTATCTTGTTGCGCCATCTGTGGAGTCTGAACTGTAAAAAAGACCGGCAATGAAATTGAAGGCGCCACCGTAACTAGAAGAAACACGAATATCTTGTGTGAATTGATCAGTCTCTGCGAAGAAGTCATCTTCCAACAATTTAAAAGGGCTTCCATCAGCGTCCTCGGGAACAAAATATTCTCCACTATCGAAAGACGTTATCGACGTTAGCGTATAATCCTCTACGGTATAATTTAAGGTGAGATTAACACCGGTTAGATCAAACTCTTTCTCTTCAACTCTGTTTGATTCAGTTTCATGAAATCCAAGGTCTTCGCGTGCATAGCCGGTATACCCTAAACCCACACCCCCGTTTTCACCACCACCGTCTGCTTCTATTAAGAGAATGCTAGAATGATTTGCCCTACTTCTACTTTTATGAACACGCAATATGCCATTTAGATTGTCGCCTTCGTACATTAATGAGAAACGCATTGCTTGTTCATCAATTTGGCTAGGATTTTCTACATTAACCAACTTATTTTCTACGAAGCCGTCGTTTTCAGACGAGGTAAATGCTAAACGTGCCCCCCAATTATCAGCTAATTCAGTATCGAAGGCACCACTGACGGTTTTATAGCCAAAATTTCCTACACCGACATCTAAGTAGCCACTAGTACCAAGCATTTGAGGCCGGGTAGTCATAATATTTGCTGCCCCCCCTGTCGTATTTTTCCCATACAAGGTACCTTGTGGACCTAGCAACATCTCAACGCGGTCAATATCAAATAACTGCACACCCGACGCCAAGGGGGTCGCTCCCATGTAGACTTCATCAACATATAACGCAACGGCTCCACTGCCATTAGGGCTATAGTCAGATTGCGTAACTCCTCTCATGCCAAGTACCAGTTGCGCATCACCATTACTGCCCAGCATTTGTACATTAGGCGCTTGAGATACAATCTCTTGGCTATTGCGCATCTTCATGTTGCCCAACTTGTCTGCACCCAGTGCCACAATGCTTACGGGAACACTTTGAATATCTTCAACTTTCTTTTGTGCTGTAACGACTATTTGCTCTAGTTTCAACGATGATTCAGAACCCTGAGAATCTGGCGCAGTAGCCTCAGAAGAAAATGCAGAAAAAGAGATGCTTGCTGCTAAACTCAGCAAGATGGGGTTCAATTTGAACGAACGCATGTGTATTCCCTATATGAATATTTATTATTTTATTTACTATCTAACACTTGTATTTATTCATGAAACTACGTTTTTTATTCAGTTGAAATAGTCCTAAAGAACTATAAGCGTTTCATCTATTCAATTAATGACATGACAGTAAGCGTAAAAATGAAATCTTTCCCTTGAATGGCAGGTCTTATGAAGGGTAAGCAAACTATCTTTTCATGTTGTACGTATTTAAACACATACCCAGAATAAAAAGTTTATTTTTCAGCTTGTTATACGCGGAGTATTTCTATGCCAAAACCTTTTAAACCCTCTGTGAGGCTGACAGATAACGATGTTACTGATGAAAGCCTGTATTTTAATCGCCGAAAACTTCTTAAATCCATGGGATTTGTCGGTGCATCCACATTGCTAGGCTCGCCTGTCAAGGCTTCTGGCTGGCTATGGGGCGATGATGATGAAGATAACACCGTCACGCCATCGCCGCTCTCCTACAGTCAACCCAAGCAGTACCAAATAGATGAAACAAAGACACCCGAAGAAAAAGTCACCTCATACAACAACTTTTATGAATTTGGCACTGGCAAAGACGATCCCGTTAAAAATGCCGGCGGATTCAACCCTGACCCTTGGACATTGCGTATAGATGGTTTGGTTGAAACACCGACTACGCTTGATCTCGACGCGCTACTTACCCAGTTTCCTCTAGAAGAACGTATTTATCGACTTCGCTGTGTAGAAGCGTGGTCTATGGTAGTCCCTTGGGTTGGCTTTGAACTGGCAAAATTAATTCAACGGGCGAAGCCTCTCGCGTCGGCTAAATATGTGGCGTTTGAAACCCTGTATGACCCAGAACAAATGCCTGGGCAAAAAAATAGGTTTATAGGAGGGGGGATTAACTACCCTTATGTTGAAGGCCTAAGGCTCGATGAAGCCATGCACCCGCTTACACTTATGTCAGTGGGCCTTTACGGAAAAACCCTGCCACCGCAAAACGGAGCCCCCATTCGATTAGTCGTTCCGTGGAAATACGGATTTAAAAGTATTAAGTCTATTGTGCGCATACGTTTAACAGATAAAATGCCGCCAACTACATGGAATCGATTAGCCGCCAATGAATACGGCTTTTATGCCAATGTTAATCCGCAGGTATCTCATCCACGCTGGAGCCAAGCCAGCGAAAGGCGGATAACTACCGGCGGCCTGTTGTCTCGAAATCGCGTTCCAACGCAGCTATTTAACGGCTACAGCGAGGTTGCTCCCTTGTATAAAGATATGAATTTAACTCGTTATTATTGAAGCACTCATTTAATGAAACCTCGCAGTAAAAAGCCTTGGCGCTTTTCCCATTTTCAAAGACGGGCGCTAAAAGCCGTCATACACCTCATCGCAACCGGCTATTTAGTTGCCCTTTTTTACTTAGGCGTAAATGACCAACTTGGGCCTGACCCAGTAGATGCATTGCTCAACGAAACCGGCATTTGGGCTATACACCTATTATTCGTCACCCTATTATTAAGCCCGCTTGCCAAGCGTCTACCCAGTCCAGAACCGATTAAATTCCGGCGAATGCTAGGCATCTATGTTTTTGTTTATGCTATCGCGCACTTTTTTACGTATGCTTTATTTGAGCTGCAACTCGATTGGCATTTACTCACCAGTGAATTAGTAAAACGCCCCTATATTGTGGTGGGCATGGTTGCGCTTATCTTGCTTATGGCATTGACGGTAACGTCGTTGTCTGTATTACGAAGAAAGATGGGTAAACAATGGCAACGGCTTCATTACAGTATTTACGCTATTTTACCTTTAGCCTTGCTGCACTTTTCTTGGTCACAAAAAACATTTTGGCAAGCGCCTATTTTCTACTGGCTAATTGGGCTTATTATTATGCGTGGAAGGATAACGCGCACTGCCGCTAAAACAGTGAAACGATTGAAAGCCTATCAGTAAAAATAATACACAATAACGCCATATCTCAGCGTTTTCGTACACGCTACCACACTAAGAAAGAACCAAAACTGTGTTCTGAGTACACCGCCCATCAGGGTTAGGGGATCACCAATAATAGGAACCCAGCAAAGTAACAAACTCCATTTACCCCATTGTTTAAACATCTGCTGCGCACGTAAAAATGTACGGGGCTTAATACCAAGCCATGACAAGACGAATGTCTCTCCATATCGCCAACCTAAAACATAATTGACGAGCGCCCCCAATACATTACCCACACTTGCCGCCACCAGCAAGTAGGCCTCATTTGCACCTGTACTGAGTAAAGTCACTAAGACAATTTCTGAACTAAACGGGAGGATGGTAGCGGCCAAAAATGCCGATAAGCACATACCCATATACCCTAAGTTCGCTAAATCAAGCATGCTGTTTGGTCAGTAGCCATAAAACGATAATCCTCCAATTTTACTAAAAAACAAAGAGATAGATAGCGTTAACAGCCCAAGAGCGAAAATAAAAACGACAAGGTGTTTGCTGCTGATTGAAAAAAACACAATTTATGCTTGCAATATGATCAAAGCACAACTACTGTATACACATACACACTGTATATTTAAACATGTTAAATTAAAGCGTCGGACTAACGCAATAATCTTTATACAGACGTACTTTCTTAACTAGATAGTGAGGCCACAGTATGAATACATCATCAGTAGATAGACTTAACGCCCTTAGAGCTTCCGCTTCTCGTTCCGCCTCTAATGTGGTTCAACTACCCTTGCCTATTGAAGGCTTTCCTGGCGACAATAATAAGAACGAGAATAAAGGTTGGAGTTATCTGCTGTCTCACTCAGTATCTTTTAAGAAAGACGTTGATCATGCTATTCGTATTCAGAAGCCGAAAAAGGAACAAGTTCCAGAATGGATCAGTAAACTGATTACGGGCGGCCAATGTAAAACACTGTATGTGGAAAACCTAGACTTGGATCTACAACCTACTGATAGCGAAATGATACGGAAACTATGTGATTTATATTCTGTATCGCTGATTAATGTAAGAGTAGAAAAAGAAACCACCGCGGTGGCAATGGGGCCATGGTAATTCGTTAAAAATCCCGCTAGCATTGCCATCTCGCCATCTAGTAGGAATATTTTAATATGCGCTGTTACTGTTGTTCATCTCTGGCTTTCGCAGACTGTTGCCACCCCTTTATTACACAAAGCAAGCAACCTGAAACAGCCGAGCAACTTATGCGCAGTCGCTTCACCGCCTATGTATTAGCGAATTTCACCTATGTACTGAATACGTACAGTAGCGAAAAACAAATTGGATTGAGCACTGAAGGGCTAAAAGAAAGTGCTGGAGACGCGGTTTGGTTTGCGTTGAAGGTGGCCAATAGTTCCGCCGATACAGTGGAATTCACCGCCTATTTTTTTGAAAACAAAGGCCTTTACCAACTCCACGAAACCTCAACTTTTGTTAAAGAAGGGTCTTTATGGCGCTATCATGATGGCATTCTGCATGATGATTGCGGCAAATTAAAATACGGAAGAAATTTACCTTGCTTATGTCATAGCGGTAAAAAGTTTAAGCAGTGCTGTGCAAATAAAATGCGTTAACTGATAAAGGGTAACCTAGACAGGCTTGTTAGGCCTCTCTGTGTAGTGCTCTTTGCTTTAGGATTAACCCAGCAATAAATCACCTGAAATAGGATGAAAAACACTGGCAGACATTGACAGTGAATCTGCAGTGAGCTGAGGTACGCCATACACTTCCACGACCTTGCCTTTTTCTTTGGCTAACTTATTGACTAATAAATCAAAGTCACCATCTCCAGAGACCAAAACGAACACGTCTGCTTGGTTGATGGCATCCATCATATCGATGGTTATGCCTACGTCCCAGTCGCCTTTTGCTGAACCATCGGCGCGCTGAATATAAGGTTTGAGTTTAACGGTAAACCCTATTCCCCTGAGTATATTTTGAAAGCTTCGTTGCTTAGCGTCGTTACGGTGAATGGCATACGCGTTTGCAACCACAGGCGTTCGGTTCAGCGTTGCTCTTCGCCAAAACTGATTGTAATCAAAGTGCTTTTGATAGGCTTGACGGGTTGTGTAATAAACATTTTGCACATCAACGAAAATAGCAACTTTTTGCATGCTCACCATAATAAACTGTTAAAAACGGCCCGCACTATAGCATGTAACTGATTCAATCACTTGCCCTAAAACCTCGGCACTAGGATTTAATCAACCAGTCTTTCTCTTCAATAATTTCAATAAGCGTGGTGCTAACTTTTACATGCTCAAACGTATCTTGGTTTTGTGTAGCCGTACCTGTCATTTCCAGCCTTTTGTTCATTTGCTGAACCAAGGCATCGCTTAACAACTTTAACTGAGTATGGTTGAGGTCGTGAACAGGCAGGTTTCCGCGCTCGTGAAGCGCCAAAAGTACCTTACTGCAGGTTTCACGTTTTCGTTGGAAGGACGCTTTTTGCCATGCAAGTGCATTAGCGTTATGGAGTAAATCGGCGTCGTCCGAGACAGTGCCCACCGCCACTTGGATAGTATCGGTAACAGTGGCTTGCTTTTGGGAAGAGCCAGTACCGTCGCTGCATGCTGATAACGCGCACACAGAAATCGCCAGCATTGCCATCGCAATAGGGTTAAGTTTCATTATCTGTCCTTGATAAATGTAAATACAATAAAAGTGTAGATTAAATTTGAATCGAATGCACCTTTAAAACGGCTTAGCTATGCTTATTCATTTAACACGCTGTTACCATTATGCTTTTTATACATTACCTAACTATGGTGCATTCGCATTTTTCTCAGCGAGCTAATTTCTTCTGCCAAAACACCGCATTACCCGCTTCAGGATCGAGTTCATAACTGGAAAAACCGAATTTTTCATAGGCCGATTTTGCAGCAGTATTATTGGTTAATACTTCTAGTGTTAACTTACAACAGCCTTTTGCTTGGGCAATCGATTCTACTTTTTCTAATAACCGTTGGCTTAAGCCAAGGCCCCGGTAAGGGGGTAATACACACATATCGTGAATATTCACCAGAGGTTCGCACGCAAAGGTAGAAAACCCTTCAAAGCAATTGGCTAAGCCTGCGGGCTTATCGTCTACATAGGCAATCACACTAAACGCGTGGGGAAGTTCACTTAATCGAGCCACCAGGTTTTCTTTCACGGACTCGTTGAGCGCTTCTCCCCCACCCATTGGATCGAGCGCATACTCGTTGAGCAAATAGGGAATATGCTGTCGATGCTGTTCATTGAGGTAATCGGCTTGCACTAATTGAATTTTCATCTTTACCTTATTAACGTTGATATGAATGGCTGTCTCCCATTATTCCATAGCTAAAGGCAAGATTACATTAGGCTTTTTTGCTAGCAAGCCCACGCAAACCGCGTTGCATTCGTCCATATATTCTCACCCACTACTTTTGTACGATTTTTGACTAGATGAATTTAGGTTAATGTAGTGCTTCATGCGCCTAGCCGAGCAAATAATGAAGTCGATTATCTCTAGAACATTTCTTATCCTAGCCCTTGTTCTTTTTCCCCATTGTGTATTCTCGCAAGAGATGCCTAGCTCTCTTCCCTTGTTTAAAACCTATGGTTTAAGTGACGGTCTTTCTCAAATTTCAGTTTCAGATGTCACCGAAGACAAACACGGCTATTTGTGGCTAGCCACCCAGTCTGGATTAGACAGATTTGACGGCTATGACTTTAAACACTTCGGTAAGTGGAAAGAAGACCAAAACGATGGGTTGCATGCGATAACGAGTTTTCAAGTTGAGGCCAGCCATGATGGCGAGTACATTTGGGTAGGAACTATCGCGGGAATTAGTCGCTTCCATGTAGATTCAGAAACCTTCGAACATTACATACTCCCCAACAACAGCAATATAAAGCCCGGCATCATAAAACGCATTTACATAGACAACAAAGGCGGTGTGTGGGTAGTCAGTGGTAAAAACCTGTACTCGTTTTCTCAGCGCAAAAATGCCCTAGAACCTATAGCTTATCTAACCACCCCAACCAGCACACTCACTGACATTTTTATTGACTCCAATAACACCATATGGCTTGGCGCCACCTCGGGAGTTTACAAGGTAGATGAGGATGCAAACCGTGTTGCCTTGTACAGTCACAGTGGGAAAAACATTTCAGTGCTCTACCCTAGCCCACTGGGTGGTATTTGGGTGGCCAGTGAAGCAAAAGGTGCCTGCTATTATTCTTCCATGACTGCCACCAAAAGCGCGCCCCTATATTGTTATAACAAAGCCTCGGGCCTGCCGAGTAATAGTATACTGGCCATTTTGGAGCTTGGTAATGGCGATGTTTGGATTGCCACAGAAGCGCAAACGGCGATAGTTTTTAAGAATAATGCCCAAAACCCAGTACTCTTGTCACCCACCTCCACCCGTATTGCTAACCGAAGAATTAATACCCTATTTCAAAGCGATAGCGGGCTTATTATTGCTGGGTCTAGAGACAACGGCTTCTCAGTGTATAACCCTAAAATCGCCCGTTTTAGTAGCTATGCGATTGCCGACACACCGAATGTGACCGACTTAACCTTGGCCGCCAACAATCAAATTTGGTTTACCAGCGACAGCGGCCTTTGGCGTTATAATCCCCTAACAGGTGACAAACTAGGGCCTATAAAAACGGCATCGCAAAACAACGAATTAGATTCATTAGATATGCTGTTGTCACTTCAATATCATCAATCGACAGGTGATATTTGGCTAGCCACGCGTAAAGGTTTAGGGCATTTCCGGCCGGGTGACTCCCAAGTAGATATTGTCGCTCTTGAAGGTACTTCTGGCTACACAGTAAACGTTGATGACGCGGGGGATGTGTGGTTTGGTGGCTATAGCGATGGCGTATTTGTGTACCGTCCTAGTGAGCAAAATGTAGTGAGACACTGGCCACTTCCCTTGACAACAAAGATACATTTTCAAAATAGTGAAAGTGCGTGGATAGCCACGGTATCGGGGCTATATTTTGCCAACAAACTCACTGGCGATATCACCAACATCGGCGAACTATACGAAGGCTTTCCTTCATCAGCAGTCGTCACATGGGTTTCACCTAGCATGCGTGGCGGATTTTGGGTAGCCACCCAAGCCAACGGCATATATCTGATTTCGATAAACGCGCAGAAGTCGAATGTTGAATTTGTCACTCCGGTAACTCCGCACCCGCATCTAAGTGAAATTTCACTGGGCGCCATTGAAGAAGATGAAAACGGTAGCATTTGGGTATCTCACAGCGAAGGTATTGCTTATATCTCTCCAGATTTAGAAAAGGTTTCTTATTTTGGCGTGGAAAATGGCGTATTTGAAAACGGCTATTACGTAGGAGCCTCTGTGCAATCCGATGATGGCACTATATTCATGGGCGGTCCGAGTGGGATTACCCAGTTTAACCCTAAAAACATTACCCATTCTCCGTGGTTGCCCAACGTTAAGATTACGCAGGTTGAAGTGGTCAACTACAGTGAAGGTAGCGCCAATATCACGCGCATCGATAATGTGGAAAAGTTAACCCTTCAGCCCAACGAAATGTCATTCTCCGTTGAATTTGCTGCGCTAGAGTTTACACGCCCTAACGACGTTAGTTATGCGTACAAGCTGGCTGACTTCGATTCGGCATGGCGATTTACCGACGCTTCACGACGAATTGCCACCTATACGAATTTAGATGCAGGAAGCTACACCCTTATTGTGCATGCCATTAATAAAGAAGGGGTTTGGAGCAATGAGGCAGCCCGAATGGAGGTGATAGTTGTGCCTGCATGGTGGGAAAAAACGCTTTGGCAAAGCATTTTCGTGCTCACTTGCTTTTTACTGGTTGTGCTTATAATGAAGCTACGAATAAGTGCACTGAAAAAACGCTCCGCTCATTTGGCGCGTGTCGTGGAAGAGAAAACCAAGGATTTGGAAGCCGCCGTTACAAAGCTTACCCAGCTGTCTAGCCAAGATCCCCTCACCAATCTTAAAAATAGACGTTACTTTACTCAACGGTCAAAAGAAGCCTGGGATGCGTTCCAACGCTATGGACAAGCATTTTCTCTCATGCTGATAGACGTTGACCACTTTAAAAACATTAACGATAAATATGGGCATCATGCTGGCGATTTGATTTTAGTCAAAATTGCCGACATTTTACGGGCAAATTTACGCAGTTCTGATGTTATCGCCCGTTGGGGCGGAGAAGAATTTTTAATCTTTCTTCCTGAACTCAATTTACATGAGAGTTACTGGGTGGCTGAAAAAATACGTAAAGCAATTTCTAGCTTTAACTTCTATTGCGAAGGCGTAGATATTTCAGTCACCATTACCGCAGGGATTGCTGATATTAGAGACTGTACTAGCGTTGAGCACTGTATTCACAGTGCAGATAAAAAACTCTATAGAGGGAAAGCGGAAGGACGAAACGCCATAATCAAATAATAACGTCAGTATATTTGCACCTCATCCTTATAATACGTGGGTTAAACGAGGGCCGTGATCTTATTTTGCCGAGTGACTTATGAATAGGCACATAGGTAATAAGGAGACAAAAAATTATGGCGACAATTCTAGTAATAGGCGCGTCAGGTCAAATAGGAAAACAAGCCACGGGTAAATTGTTGGAAGCTGGGCACAAAGTTATTGCCCCCGTGAGAAGCCCTGAAAAGCTTGAAGACATTCAAAGTGACAACCTCACCGTAAAGAAACAAAACTTAGAAGAGGACTTTTCTGCGCATTTCAATGGCGTAGATTCAGTGGTTTTTACCGCGGGCAGTGGTGGAAACACGGGCGCAGACAAAACGCTGCTTATCGATCTTTGGGCAGCACGTAATGCCGTTAATTACGCAAAAGACGCCAATATAAACCAGTTTATTATGGTGAGTTCAATCGGCGCGGGGGACCCAGATGGCGTTGATTCAGCAATTAAGCCTTATCTGGTTGCCAAACACATGGCAGACGAACACCTTAAAAATAGCAACATTCCTCATGTGATATTGCGCCCAGGCACTCTATTAAACGAGCCGGGAACGCATTTAGTAACCACAGACATGCCTGACAATAAAGATGATGCTGTCATTCCAAGAGAAGATGTGGCCACCGCCATCGTTGAGTGCGTTAGCCGCTCAACAAACGATAATCGTGTCACCTACTTGTTTAAAGGTGAAACCCCTATTTCACAACTATTTGCCTAAGAGGCATCAACCCACTTTTAGCAGCCTTTCTCGAAGGCTGCTATTGCCCCCAGCACCAAGCACGAAAAGCAAACAAAGACACCCAATAGACACCCATTAAGGGATGATAGATTGGCTTAACCAGTTACCCTGTTCATCGGTGTAATGCAATTCTCGGTATTGAGGAGAGCCTCGTAAGTTGAGGTAATCGACTTTGTGTATAGCCAGTAAAATAACACAAAAGTGTTGGGGAACGGCTGAAAAGTCTCCCGATACGTGAAGCGCACTGCCATCATTTCTAGGCGTACCGGGCTCCCCCCATAAAAACTGCTTTTTACCTGCATCTGACAAGCGCTCCCAATGTGCGCTCACCAAAGGCGTGTCCATGTCCAACGACAGCACTTTAGCGGTAACACTGAAACGATATTGTTCCCTTGTTTTGGCGAAATACCAACAACCGTGTGCATGGGGCTGTTGAGCTAACTGATCACACTTATCTGTACGTGTATCAGATATCACTACAAGGCAATTGTCGTCAGTCAACCCTCTATACACAACGGTTCTACAATAAGGTAGCCCCTGCGCATCCGCTGTCGCCAGTTGAAAATATCGACTTTCCGGCACACTACGTGTTTTGTGTAAACTTTTTGTCAGTCCTTGTCGCCACTGAGGCATCGTTTGCTCCTGCTGTTTTAATTAGCTTTACGTGCAGCAAGGGAAAATAGAGTATAAAAGTTTTCAGTAGTAATACGTGCCAACTCAGCAACTGTGATGCCTTTTAATTCAGCGATAAACTCTGCCACTTCCACCACATACCCAGGCTGATTTTGTTTGCCTCTGTGCGGCACAGGGGCTAGCCAAGGTGAATCTGTCTCAATTAGCAATCGCTCTAAAGGAATGGCTTTTACCACTTCGCGCAGCTCTTGCGCTGAATTGAAGGTTACGATGCCAGAGATAGAGATATAGAAATCAAGCTCCATGGCAGCTTCAGCCATTTCTAGCGACTCAGTGAAACAATGCAAAACACCTTTCGTGTGCGGTGCTTTGTGCGCTTTTAACAGATTTATTGTATCTTCGCGGGCGTCACGGGTATGAATTATTAACGGCTTTTTAGTTTCATTCGCCACTTTGATATGGTCGATAAAAGACTGGAGCTGAACATCTTTGCTTTCGGGGCTATAAAAGTAATCTAAGCCCGTTTCACCAATGGCCACAACTTCATGACGGCTAGCTTTTTCCAGCAATTCATCATAGCTGCAGGCTTCGTCTTGATGCAAAGGGTGCACACCACAAGATACCGATACGTCGTTAAAGTCTTTCACTGTCTCTAACATACTGTCGTAATCATTAACCGATACACAAACACAGAGAAAGTGCTCGACTCCCCGTGTGCGAGCAAAGTTTAAGGTTTCAACTAAGGATTCGGGCGACTGTTTTAGCCTATCTAAGTGACAATGAGAATCTACAAACAAAATGCACCTGTATTCGAGTTAATTTCAATTAAGTTAAGAATTTAGACGTTTCTCTTCACTGCCCGTAGCCCGATTAACAGCCATCGTGCTAGGTTAGTGCTGAAACGCTTGTAATACGCCAACTAAAATCAGCGCTTTGTTCACCCCTGGATGTTGCAAACGTTCTAATGCCTCAATGCAATTTTCGTAACGGGCATAGGCTCTGGGGTCACGATTGGCCAAATAAGCTTGTTGCGCATCGTGTTGACACCACTGGACAACTTGAACCGCGTTGTCTTTCCATTTATTCGCTAAGCTTAATAACTGTTGTTTTTGCCCGCCACCACTGGCACTAGCAAGTAATGCTCCAAACCCTTCTTTGAAGGTGCGGTAAGAAAAGCTATCTTCCTCACTCAATGCTCGCTCTACTCGTAAAGGCGCGTTGCCGTATGCTTGCAGTAAAGCTTCGCTAGCATCCCCAATTCCTTTTTCATGAAGGTAAGCCAAACTTGCTGAAACCGGCGGCAGTGACAGTGTCTGCTTTTCGCAACGGCTTAAAATGGTTGGCATCAGTCGGTTAATGCTATCGCTGATTAATATCAAGTAGGTATTATTTGTGGGCTCTTCGAGTGTTTTCAACAGGGCGTTGGCTGCAGCTTCTGTCATTCCATGTGCATTTGGAATAATCAGCACCTTACTGCCGCCCATTTGCGCGGTTCCACTTAGCTTTGTTATGCCGCCACGAATACTGTCTACCCCTAATTGCTTTTCGCTTTCTAGCACATAGTAATCTGGGTGATTCCCGGCTTCTCTCAAATGACAACTTTGACACTGCCCACAGGCTCCCTTAGTGGAAGGGTGCTTGCACAACATGACGTAGCCTAACTGGGCGGCTAACTCATGCTTACCTATGCCCTGTGGCCCACTTAGCAAAATAGCATGATGCAGCGTTTTATTCACATAGCGCTGAATGAGGTGTTCGAATGTATCAAGAAGCCAAGGAAACATTAACCAAGGTACTCCTGTAATATACGCTGTACATCGCGGTGAACCTCTGGCATGTCGTTCATTGCGTTGACCACCACGATAGAGTTGTCGTTTTCAGCCAACGACAAATATCTCGCCCGTGTACGTTCGAAAAACGCAAGACCTGCTTGTTCTATTCTATCAAGCTCCCCCCGACCTCTTGCTCGGGCCAACCCCGTGGCAGGCTCCACATCCAGATAGAGGGTTAAATCAGGCTTAAAGCCACCCAATGCTATCTCGCTAATTGCCTGCATGGTGCTTGAGTCAACACCTCGCCCACCGCCTTGGTATGCTTGAGAAGACAAATCATGTCTATCTCCTACTACCCAACATCCTCGTTCAAGGGCGGGAAGAATGCGGTTTTTAAGGAGTTGAACCCGCGCCGCATACATCAGCAGTAACTCAGTTTCTTCTGCAACGGATTCTTCCCAGTCATGCTTTACACACTCCCTGATAGCTTCGGCCATGGGCGTACCACCGGGTTCTCGGGTTAGCTCTACGCTTATACCTGCATCAATTAAGGTGTTTTTAACAAGCCCAATCACTGAACTTTTACCGGCACCTTCCAGTCCTTCTACAACAATAAATTTTCCGTGCTTCATGTTTTTGGGCTTTTACTTCTGATTAAGTTGGTATTTTCGCACAGCTTGGTTATGCGCTTCCAGCGAAGATGAAAATACGTGACTGCCATCGCCATTGGCCACAAAATACAGTGCGTCGGTTTGCATTGGATTAAGGGCGGCTAAGATGGCCTCTTTCCCTGCCATCGCAATGGGCGTGGGGGGCAAGCCTTTAATTACGTATGTATTGTACGGCGTTGGGGTACGTAAGTGTTTTCTTGTGATATTACCATCGAAGTGCGCACCTATTCCGTAAATAACGGTAGGATCGGTTTGTAACCGCATATTGCGCATTAAGCGATTAACAAACACGCCCGCTATCTTTCCTCTTTCTTCAGGAACGGCCGTTTCTTTTTCTATAATACTGGCAAGAATTAATGCTTCGTAAGGCGATGATAAGGGCAAGTCGGCTTGCCGTTGTTGCCACGCGTTCGACAGAAAATCACGCATTGCATCATGTGCTCGTTGCAATACCACGCTGGCTTTATCGCCGTCATTATAGAAATAGGTGTCCGCCAAAAATAAGCCTTCTCCATGCTGGGTATCAGGTGCAATTCTGGATGATGCGATAATTTTTGCAACAACACTATCGCTAATATCAAAAACCAAATTTTCTTGCTGTTTGAGGGTTTGAATCCACTGAGAAAGGGTTAGCCCTTCAACGAGACTTACCGGAAAGCTATGTTCCTGACCTAGCGCGAACATGGCGATAAGTGACGCAAAGCTCGCGTCTTTCTCAATAAGATACGTTCCCGATTTTATATGACCAGATGGCGCCAGAAATTTTAACCACAGTTTGGCCACGGTAGGCGATATATCGGTTAGTCCTTCTGCGGTAAGTTTGTAGACAACGCCATAGCCTGACATCCCTTTATCAACAACAAAAAGCCGCTCCTGTTCTATCAATAATGGTGTGTTTGCTTCCTTTTCCACATAAGTAATACCACCGATGACTGCAGAAACCACCACAATAACTAAAACTAATAACCTAACTAAAACGCGCATCTTCTTCTCGGTACTTCGTATGTAATGCATCTGCTAACACCTGACTGTGACTAGTGTCAAAGGTAAGCTTGTTGCCATTTTTCAGGGTAAGCGACTTGACGGGCATAACCCCCATAAGGGCATTCGTCACCACGAGACAATCCGCCCCTATGAGTGCTTCCATGCTGTATCTAGCCTCGGTGATCTCTATGCTGCGGTCATCTCGAAAATGGGACAACAAAAACTGTCGCACCACCCCATTGACGCCACTTCCGTCAAGGATTGGCGTGTGCCACCCTTGGTTATTCTTAAAGAACACATTGCCGGCACTGGCTTCCACAATATGATGTTGAGTGTCGAGCACTAACGCGTCATCAGCATTCGCCGTTTCAATCTCGCGCTTGATCAACACTTGCTCTAAACGATTAAGATGTTTAACCCCAGCCAACAAAGGTTGAATCGACAAAGGGGTCTGCGCACAAATGAGATCTGCGCCTTTCTCCCGTAATGATTCGTAATGCTGAGGGTAAGGAAAGCACATCAATCGAATTAAAGCTGGGTTAGCCTTGTCGCGCGCATAACCTCGACCACCTTCTCCGGCCGAAACATGCACCTTAAGTACAAACGATTGACGGGATTCTGCTTTTGCAGTTTTCACCATGGCATCGCTTAACGCTTTCATATCCAGCGCTATATTCAATACGCTAGCGTCATGGGCTAACCGACTTAAGTGAAAATCGAAAAGTTGTATTTTCCCATGTTGAACATGGGTGGTAGTAAAAATCCCATCACCGTAGTTAAACGCGCGATCTTGGGATAAAACTTTACCATCACTAACAAAAATGTTCACAAAGTACTCGCATTGTCTTGTGTAGCGGTAAAGTATACCAAGTTACTGAGGGCAAACAAGAAAGGCAGCCATAGGCTGCCTTTTTTAATCATGCTGAAATTCGTGTTTGAATGAGGCCAAAGATAGGCGCCCAAAAAAGCGATTTTCTTTTATAACCGTTTGAAAATAAGTGACCCGTTAGTACCACCGAAGCCAAACGAATTACACAATGCATAGTCTGACGTAAACACTTTGGCTTTTTTCGCCACAAAGTCCAGGTCGCACCCTTCTCCTGGTGTGTCCAGATTAATGGTAGGCGGAGCCATTTTGTCTCTAAGTGCTAATAGCGTAAAGATTGCCTCTACAGAACCGGCAGCGCCTAACAAATGCCCTGTCATTGACTTTGTTGAGCTCACCAACAACTCATAAGCGTGATCGTTAAATACGCGCTTAACAGCGGCAACCTCAGCCACATCACCCGCTGGGGTAGACGTGCCGTGTGCATTAATATAACCAATGCTTTCAGGCGTAATGCCCGCGTCTCTAATGGCATTTTCCATTGAGGCTGCGGCACCTTCACCGTCTGCAGGCGGAGACGTCATATGATAAGCGTCACCGCTCATGCCAAAGCCTACTAATTCTGCATAAATGGTGGCACCACGTGCCACTGCAGCATCGTACTCTTCCAGCATAACCACGCCCGCGCCTTCGCCCATAACAAAGCCATCTCTGTCTTTGTCCCATGGACGACTTGCCGCTTGCGGATCGTCGTTACGTGCGGAAAGCGCTCTAGCCGCTGCAAAACCGGCAATACCAAGAGGGGTAATAGACGCTTCCGCACCACCAGCTAGCATAGCGTCAGCATCACCATAGGCGATGGTACGCGCAGCAATACCAATGTTGTGCACACCTGTGGTACAGGCTGTCACTACATTGATGTTAGGCCCTTTTAGTCCTTCCATGATAGACAAGAAGCCTGAAATCATGTTGGTGATAGTTGAAGGAACAAAAAACGGAGATACCCGCTTTGGACTGCCGTTAAGTAGCTTAAGGTGATTTTGCTCTATTTGCTCTAGCCCACCGATTCCAGAACCAATTGCAACACCGACTCGATGCGCATTGTCTTCGGTAATCGTTAAGCCTGAATCTGCCATGGCTTGTTTACCCGCCGCAATTCCCAGCTGGATAAACCTGTCCATTTTTTTCGTTTCTTTTTTCTCAATATATTCCAACGGGTCAAAATCATTAATTTGACCAGCGAAACGGGTGGAATAATTACTGCTGTCGAAATGAGTGATTTCACCAATACCGCTTTCGCCTGCAAGCAGACGGCGCCATGTCTCTTCACTGTTGAGACCTAAGGGTGAAAGCATTCCAAGACCAGTAACCACTACGCGACGTTTTGTCACAATAAGTCCTCGCATTGGAACCAAGGGGGGATACAGAAAACGGCTCTAAAAAGAGCCGTTTTGACACTTGTTAAAGACTTATGCGTCTTTATTAGCGTTGATGTAGTCGATTGCTGACTGAACAGTAGTGATTTTTTCTGCTTCTTCGTCAGGAATTTCTGTATCAAATTCTTCTTCTAACGCCATTACCAACTCAACAGTGTCAAGTGAATCAGCGCCTAAGTCGTCAACGAATGAAGCTTCTGGTTTTACTTCTTCTTCTTTTACGCCAAGTTGTTCAACGATGATTTTCTTAACGCGTTCTTCAATGTTACTCATAATTCTAGGTTTCCCTTAAACGTCACTAGATAGTAAAAGTGCCGCTAGTTTATTTTGCAAGGTCCGCCCTTGCAAGTACCAGTTTAAACTAATTTTCTGGTCAAACCAGCGACATCCCAAATTCTTAATACTCTATTTTTACATCCAAGTTCGGGGAAATACTACCCCAAACTTAGCTAAATTCGCAAAAAAGCGAATTATCCCATGTACATGCCACCGTTTACATGGATAGTTTCACCCGTGATATACGCGGCTCCATCGCTCACTAAAAAAGCAACAGTGGCCGCAATTTCCTCAGGTTCACCTAAACGGTTAGCTGGAATATCTTTTGAAATGGCTTCACGCTGATCGTCAGACAGCGCTTTTGTCATGTCTGTATCGATAAACCCAGGCGCGACAACGTTAATTGTTATACCTCGAGAAGCAACTTCTCGCGCCATGGATTTTGAAAAGCCGATAACACCGGCTTTTGCGGCAGCATAATTTGCTTGCCCAGCGTTACCTGAACTCCCTACCACAGAGCCAATATTAACAATTCTGCCAAAACGTTTCTTCATCATACCTCGAAGTACAGCTTTTGACAGCGTAAATATTGCTGTTAGGTTGGTATCCATAATATCTTGCCATTCGCTTTCTTTCATGCGCATGAGCAAGTTATCGCGAGTGATACCCGCATTATTAACCAATATATCAATGCCGCCATAGCTTGCAGCAATTTCTTTTATGGCCGTTTCAACACTGTCTTTATCGGTAACATTCAGCGCAAGTCCTTTCCCGCCTGACGCGGACAAGTAATCAGTAATTGCCGCAGCACCAGTGTCGCTGGTGGCTGTGCCAATAACTGTTGCACCTTGTTCAGCAAGTTGCGTGGCAATAGCTTTACCTATGCCTCTACTTGCGCCCGTAACCAGTGCTATTTTGCCTTCTAAATGACTCATAGCAATTCCCTTATTGTTTCAGCGCTTCTACGCTCTCAGGCGTATTCACTGCTAAAGAGGCAAGCCCCTTGTTAATTCGTTTGTTTAACCCCGTTAATACTTTACCTGGGCCAACTTCAATCACGCGCTCTACACCGGCATCGGCCAAGTATTGCACTGTGCGTGTCCATTGAACAGGGCAATGTAACTGGCGTACCAGCGCATTTTTTATGCTTTGCTCGTCAGTTTCAATGGTCACATCCACATTATTCACAATGTTGATTGCAGGGGTATGAATATTTAGTGATGCTAACGCTTCTTCAAGCTTATCCGCTGCAGGGCGCATTAACTCACAGTGTGAAGGTACACTAACGGCCAGCGGTAACGCACGTTTTGCACCCGCCTCTTTGCACCCTTGTGCTGCTTTTTCAGCGGCACTTTTCTCTCCTGCAATAACTACCTGACCTGGCGAGTTAAAGTTAACAGGAGCCACAACATCGCCAGTAGCGATAGCCGTTTGTTGGCAAATATCCGCAATAGCATTGTCGTCTAGACCAATAATGGCATACATAGCGCCAGCACCCGCAGGTACAGCTTCCTGCATAAACTGGCCTCTCGCTTCTACTAATTTTACCGCATCAGCAAAGGCAAGCGCGCCACCACACACTAAAGCAGAATATTCACCTAAGCTGTGGCCTGCCAGATAGTCAACATCTAAACCTTGTTCACGTAAAACTCGCCAAGTAGCCACACTGGCGGTGAGTAACGCAGGCTGGGTTATGTGCGTTTCGTTTAGCTTGCCATCGGTATCATTTTGCACAAGATCCCACAAGTCGTAACCAAGCACGTCAGATGCTTCTTTAAAGGTTGCTTCTATTTGTGGGTAGCTATCAGCTAATTCCTTTAGCATGCCCACACTTTGTGAGCCTTGCCCCGGAAAAACACAAGCTGTCTTAGTCATACGTTTTCCTTATTATTTTTCTATTACTAAAACCACTGAAAAAATTCGATAAAGTAGATTAATAGCGTACAAGGGCAGATGCCCAGGCAAAACCACCACCGAAGGCTTCTAGTAATAAATGCTGACCGCGTTGAATACGGCCATCTCTTATGGCAGCATCAAGGGCTGTTGGCACAGTTGCCGCCGAGGTGTTGCCATATTTTTCTAGGGTTAATACCACTTGATCAAGTGACATATCTAATTTTTTCGCCGTTGCTTTTATAATTCTGAAATTAGCTTGATGCGGCACCAACCAATCTAAGTCAGCTTTTTGCATATCGTTTGCAGCTAGCGTTTGCTCCACCACTTCAGATAACTTGTTCACAGCAACTTTAAAGACTTCATTCCCACGCATTACACCCCAATTTTCGTGCACTGACTGTTCGTCACCACGGGTTGGATTGCCTACGTAGAGAAGATCGCCGTATGAACCTGCAGCATGTATATGCGTAGATAAAATACCAGGTTCATCACTGGCTTCAATTATTGTCGCGCCCGCCGCATCACCAAACAAAATCACCATGGTTCTGTCAGAGGGGTCAATAAGGCGGCTTAGACAATCGGTACCAATAACAAGAATGCGCTTGGCCATTCCTGATTTAATATATTGGTCTGCCACACTTAACGCATAACAATAACCCGCACACGCAGCGGCCACATCAAATGCAGGAATGCCATCTAATGATAAAAGTCGCTGAATTTCACATGCGGTACTGGGTAATGCATAGCGGCCACTGGTGGTCGCGCATACAATCATATCGATAGATTTAGGGTCGATACCTGCCATTTCAATGGCTTTTTTACTGGCTTCATACCCCATGGTTGCAGCAGTCTCATCTGCACCAATAATTCTTCTTTCTTTTATTCCTGTGCGGTCGGTGATCCATTCGTCGCTGGTATCTACCATGCCTTCAAGGTCGGCATTGGTACGTACGTCAGTTGGATAATAACTGCCGGTACCAATAAATCGTGAATATTTGCTCAAAGCTGCTCCAACAATACCGTTTCTATCTTGGTTTTTATTTTGTCCGGAACCTGCATTCGCGCCTCTTGCATTGCCTGAACAATGGCGTAATAAAAGGCGTCTTTAGATGCGTTTCCATGACTCTTGATAACAATGCCGCGCAATCCTATCAGACTCGCGCCGTTATACTGGTCGGGGTTCACACTGTTATAGATAGATTTCAGTAACGGAAAAGCAATCTTGGCCATTAAACGTGTATAAATATTCCGCTGAGAGTGTCTTTTAACCTCACTGACCACCAGTTTCGCTAACCCTTCACTAGATTTAAGGGCCACATTACCGGTAAAACCGTCAGTGACTACCACATCGGCATGATCGGTAAAAATATCATCACCTTCCACATAGCCAATATAATTTATCCCCGGCGCATCTTTAAACAACTGATCGGCAGACTTAACCTGGGCATTTCCTTTAATATCTTCTTCGCCCACATTCAATAATGCCACTCTAGGCGACGCAATCCCCGCAACTTGTTGTGCAAGTACCGAACCCATTACCCCATATTGGAATAAGATATCTGGCGTACAGTTAACATTAGCCCCTAAATCGAGGAGAAGGACTTTGTGATGACTGGCGGTCGGCATCATACTGACAAGAGCAGGCCTATCAATACCAGAGAGTGTTTTAAGAAGATAAAAAGACAATGTTAATAAAGCACCCGTATTCCCTGCACTCACGCATGCATGGGCTTCTTTCGCCTGTACCAGCTCAATGGCTTTTCGCATAGACGAACGTTTTTTATGACGCAATGCAGAGGTAGGCGCCTCGCCCATATCAACAACTTGGTCGCAATGAGACACAACAACGCGACGTCGTTCGGCGTCAGAAAGTACTTGAATAGCGGGATTTATAATAGATTCGTCACCGCACAACGTAAAATTAACGTCGGGGTGGTGTTGGATGGCTTTTATAGCCGCAGATAGGATAACAGGGGGACCATGATCGCCCCCCATGATATCTAACGCAATGGTTAGCTTAGACAAAATGTAGTCGCCGACTTAAGCGCCGATTACTTTTTTGCCTTTGTAGTAACCGTCAGCGGTTACGTGGTGACGACGGTGTGTTTCACCCGACGTTGAATCGACAGACAAAGTCGCGCCTGTCAATGCATCGTGTGAACGACGCATACCACGCTTTGAACGCGTTTTACGATTTTGTTGTACTGCCATAACTTACTCCTGGTCTCGCTTAAGTTCTTTCAAAACCGCGAAAGGGTTTTTTCGCTCTTGTTCCGGTTCAATCTTTCCGAACGACATATCATCTCGTTTCACTGCACACGCCGACTCTGCATGAAGGGGCACAATGGGTAAAGATAACAATAGCTCGTCTTCAAAAATCTGAAGCAGACTAACTTCTCCGTGGTCGTTGACCTCTACCGGTTCGTAAGCCTCGGGAATGATGTCTTCACTCTCTTGCTCTCCTCCCTGCACTGGAGTAAAACAAAAGTCCACGTCAAGTGAGTAGTCAAGTTCACCATTACACCTTTGACAGATAAGTGTTACCTGCGTGCCTAAGTGGCCGTGAAATATAGTAAGACCCTGCGCGTCTTTTTCGAACTGTACCTCAACATCCACATCGTCACTGCATCGGACAACTGCCTCGCTCAATCGTTCCATATCTTTAGACGCCATGATGCCCCGATAATCGGAACGTTTCATAGCACTTTTAGTCGGTTCAACCGAATGAGGGAGTTTCACTTTCTGCATAGGGCGCGCATGATATAGTGTGAACCAAGCAGTGTCAAAGCTTTTATCAGCTTTACTGTCGATAAAACGCCCCTTTCGCAAGTGCCATTTCTAATCGTATTCAAACCTTACCCTACCCAACCTGGCACCCAATGTCATAATTATACTTTCGTTGGCGAAAAATGTTCTACAATAAATGTAGGGCTTCGGCTCGAACCTATTTGTTTTCGTACATTTGTGTATCAGTATGACTTGGTTACAGTGAGGCCGTAGTATGACTCAATCAAATATGCCACAACTTGTGCTTGCATCTTCTTCCGCCTACCGCAAGCAACTACTCGCGAATATCGGTATTCACGTAGAAACCTGCGCACCGGATATTGATGAAACCCCCGAAGATGGTGAATCCCCCATAAATCTAGCAAAACGACTTGCTGCGGAAAAAGCGAAAAAAGTGGCGAGGCTAAACCCAAACAAAATCATTATTGGCAGCGACCAGGTTGCCCTCGTTGATACCGGGGACGGTAAAAAAATACTGGGTAAACCGCATACGGTTGAAAATGCCCTTGCACAACTTACCCTCTGCCAAGGAAAAACCGTTTCTTTTTATACAGCGTTAAGTTTGTGCCAACACTTTGGTGATGGGACGGCCAAACAAAGTACCAAAGATAAAGAAGAAACTTGTGTCACCCGGGTAGAAGAAACATGCGTTTTCTTTCGCCGCCATAGTCAAGCCCAACTACAAGCCTATATTGATGCCGAACAACCCCTCGATTGTGCAGGTAGCTTCAAATGTGAGGGGATGGGTGTTTTACTCTTTGAGCGTATTACCAGTCGCGACCCCAATACGCTCATTGGCTTACCCACCATGTTGCTTCACAATATGCTAGATAGACACTTTAATATTGACTTGCTCGACTTAGCAACTCAACAACGCTGGGCTTGTCAGTAATAGCGGCTGTAGTTCGCTTACAGAATGCACAACAGCTTTAGGCTGCAGTGCTTCTAAATGAACCTGAGCATGGACACCGTAAGACACGCCTATCCTGTCCATGCCAATGGACTTTGCCATTTGCATGTCGTAGGTTGTATCGCCAATCATCACCGCATCGCTGGCTTGAATATCGAGTTCATCAAGAATTTGCAGCAGCATATCGGGTGAGGGTTTAGACTCAGCATCATCAGCACACCGTGAAGTGGTAAAATAGTGCTCTGTATTGGTTTGCTGCCAAGCACGAGATAACCCTCTGCGAGCTTTACCTGTGGCTACAGCCAGAATTGCGCCGCTTTCTTTAAGCGATGCTAGTAAAGATTCAACCCCATCAAATAATGGGCAAGGAGTGGTATCTTGCGACACAAATGCCTCTTTATAGGCTAAGACCAGCCTTTCGGCCAAAGCTTCATCATCGGTATTAAACAGTTGTTTGATGGCAGGCTTTAAGCTGATACCTATGATATGCCCCACCTCTTCAGCACTAGGCACGGTAACACCGCATTGCTCGGCGGCCAGTTGCATACAGTTTATGATTTTGGCAGCGGAATCCATTAGCGTGCCATCCCAATCAAAGATAACGAGTTTGTAACGACTTTCTCTCATGAACGACATCAGGCCTTAGGAGTGATTAAGCATGCTTGCTAAGCGCATTTAACGTAGCGCTTAATGTGGCATCCAATGGCGCAGTAAACTTCACCCGTTCCTCAGTACCAGGATGGATAAGAGAAATGCTGTGCGCGTGAAGAAATAACCGGCTCAGGCCAATTTTACGCATTTGGTTATCAAATTCAGCATCGCCGTATTTAGGATCGCCGCCAATGGGATGGCCCGCATGTAAACAATGCACGCGGATTTGGTGAGTTCGCCCGGTAATCGGCGACGCCTCTACAAGGGTAGCCCCTTCAAATTGCTGCAAAATGCGGTAGCGGGTTTCAGAAGGCTTCCCATCGTCGCCCACACTCACCATGCGCTCACCTGATTGAAGTGTATTTTTACGTAGAGGCGCTTTCACTTTAAACCGTGTTGAAGGCCACTCCCCTGCAACTAAGGCTTGATAGCGCTTATCCATTTTGCCGGTACGTAATTGTTCATGCATGTGTCGCAATGCCGACCGCTTTTTCGCAATCAGAATACAGCCTGAGGTTTCCCTATCCAGGCGGTGCACGAGTTCCATAAACTTCGCATCAGGACGCAATGCCCTTAACCCTTCAATTAAACCAAAGCTTAATCCGCTGCCACCGTGCACCGCAATGCCAGAAGGTTTATTCATAACTAATATACGATCATCTTCAAATAAAATATGGCTCTCAAGGGAGGCGATTTTATCTAATTTTGGCGAAGGCGCAGGTGCACCCTCAGACACCCTCACCGGAGGGATCCGCACCACATCGCCGTCAGCCAATTTGTATTCGGGTTTAATTCTACCTTTATTCACGCGAACTTCGCCTTTACGCAAAATTCGGTAAATCATGCTTTTGGGCACACCCTTAAGTTGAGTGCGCAGAAAATTGTCAATTCGCTGGCCGGCCACATCTGCGTCTACGGTTACAAATTGTACTTTTTGGGGAGTCTGTTCTTTCATGAGGGGGAGTATACCGCATTGCAAAAGGTCTCTGGAACATAAAACACCCATGGCATGAAAAAAATCCGCCATTTGCCTGCAAAAAAATTAGCTTATGGTTGAACATTTAGCGTTGCTTGCAATTAATCATGCTTTATTTCCCTACAAACCTTGCGTAAATACGCCCTTTGGTGCGATAATGAAGGGTGTTTTTTATTCAGTAATTAATTGATAAAAAATAACATCTCGCAGGGTTGGACACACCATACGGTTTAAGAATACCGCTAATACTCCTCTCTGCGAATAAAGGAGTACTGTTCGTTTTCGGTTTGCATTATTCGATGAATAAGCCCCTTGAAGGGCAGTTTTACACCGAAACAACGAATTATAGAGGCAACGACTACACTGCCGTTAGATAATTCAGATAGTACTCGCGAGCACATAATAAGTTCGCCATTTAGCAAACAGAATTGAATTGACGAAATAAGCAGTGCGCACAAAGGCTGCTTATTTACCTGTAAGAAAGAAATAAGGGCGTGTCGCTCCCGACATCCTTTAAAACAGACAATGCGCAATAAGTTGTAATCCAGCCAAATGAATCGGCACAGGCTTATTGCGTTAAGTTTTAAGATCATGTTTTAGGATAATGCGACGTTACAACAAAGTCCCCGTCCAGCCGTGAGGTTGCGCGGTGAGGGTTTGCACATGTCACTTTAATTTTGTGTCTAAATGGCTGTATAAAACAGAGTTAGATACAATGAAAAGAATGTTAATTAATGCAACTCAACAAGAAGAGTTGCGAGTTGCCCTCGTTGATGGGCAACGTTTGTATGATTTAGATATTGAAAGCCCAGGACACGAGCAGAAAAAAGCCAACATTTACAAGGGTAAAATTACTCGCGTAGAACCTAGCTTAGAAGCCGCTTTTGTTGATTATGGTGCTGAGCGCCATGGCTTTCTCCCCCTCAAAGAAATTGCCCGCACTTACTTCCCTAAAGGTTACAGATTCGAAGGTCGTCCTAACATCAAGGACGTTATCAAAGAAGGCCAAGAAGTTATTGTCCAAATTGACAAAGAAGAACGTGGCCAGAAAGGGGCTGCATTAACCACCTTCTTGTCGTTAGCGGGCAGCTACCTAGTATTAATGCCAAATAACCCGAGAGCAGGCGGTATTTCTCGTCGTATCGAAGGTGATGAGCGTACAGAGCTTAAAGAATCATTAAGCAAACTTGATCTTCCTGATGGCATGGGCTTAATCGTTCGTACTGCGGGTGTAGGCAAGTCTTTTGAAGAACTTGAATGGGATCTTAAAGTGCTATTGAAGCACTGGGATGCCATTTCTGGTGTGGCAGCTGAGCGTGAAGCTCCCTTCCTTATTCACCAAGAAAGTAATGTTATTGTCCGTGCTATTCGTGACTACTTACGTCGCGACATTGGCGAAATCCTTATCGACAAAACCAGCATATATGAACAAGCATTACAGCACATTCAATTGGTACGTCCTGACTTCGCAAACCGCGTAAAACTTTACCGTGGCGAAGTACCATTGTTCAGTCACTACCAAATTGAAAGCCAAATAGAATCGGCATTTCAACGTGAAGTTCGCTTACCGTCAGGTGGCTCAATTGTTATTGATCCTACCGAAGCACTCACCTCAATTGATATCAACTCTGCCCGCGCCACAAAAGGCGGAGATATTGAAGAAACTGCGCTGAATACCAACTTAGAAGCAGCAGACGAAATTGCACGTCAGCTACGCCTACGTGATTTAGGTGGCTTGGTGGTTATCGACTTTATCGATATGACACCGGTAAGACACCAGCGTGAAGTTGAGAACCGGATGAAAGATGCAGTACGAAGTGACCGTGCTCGTGTTCAATTAGGCCGTATCTCTCGCTTTGGCTTATTAGAAATGTCACGCCAACGCTTACGTCCTTCATTGGGCGAGTCGGCACACCATGTGTGCCCTCGTTGCTCAGGTCACGGCACTATTCGTGGTACTGAATCTCTTGCGCTTTCTATCCTACGTATTCTTGAAGAAGAGAGCATCAAAGAAAACACGGGGCAAATTGAAGCGCAGCTTCCGGTCCCTGTTGCTACTTACCTGCTAAACGAAAAGCGTAAGTCTATCCAGTTACTAGAGAAGCGCCACGGTGTAGATTTATTACTTATCCCTAACGCAAATCTAGACACGCCACACTATCAAGTTCAGCGCCGTCGCCCTGATGACGTGGTTTCAGAAGCGAGCTACGAAGTTGATCTTATGCCTGCGGTAGAAGCAGAAACAGAGACCACAACAGCCGCCCCAGTTAAACGAGAAGAGCCTGCCCTTAAAGGTTTAGTTGCCCCCACCGCGGCACCTGTTGTTGCGCCTAAAGAGGCACCATCGAAGCCTGCAGATGTACCTTCTTTGTTCTCTCGTATTGGTAAATGGTTAAGCGACCTCTTTGGTAGCGAAGAAAGCAAAGAGAAAGAAACCAAGGAACAGCAAAAACCGGCAAGCAAAGGGCACCAGTCACGTCAGCGTAATAACGATGATAGACGTCGTAAGCCTCGGAAAAATAACCGTCGTCATGGTCAGCAACCACAAAACAAAGAAGGTGGTGATCAGGAACAACGTAAGCCACGTCAAGATCAAGACGAGAAACGTAACAACCGCAATCGCAAACCGCGTAAGGCGCAGCAGCCCCGTGATGAGCAACAGACCACTAAGCCGGTAGATAAAGCACAAAGCCAAGACAACAGCCAAGAACCGCAAACGCAGAAAAAGCGTGAGGTTGCTGAACGTCGTAAGCGTCGTGATACACGCCGCAGTGTTCGAGTGAATAAAGACGAAGATACTCAAGTTCAAGCGAAGAACAAGGTGCCCGCTAAAGCGAAGCCTGTGAAAGCAATGGCGGCTGAGGAAGGCAACGAAAAAGCGCCTAAAACAACCAAGCCAAAAGCGAATGAGTCAACCCCTAAGCAAGAACAGACTCAAGCGCCTAAGAAGCCGAAAATAGATGAGACCGACGTTATTGAATCTAAGGCGCAAGAAGAGGTAACGCCTTCTACACCTAGCACACAAGACGAAAATGCTAACCAGACTCAGGATGATAATGGTCAGAAACGAGAAGGCAGAGGCCGCTCACGTCGTTCACCTCGTCATGTTCGTGCAGCAGGACAACGTCGTAAGAAGGATGCGCAAAACGCATCAGAAGAAGGCGCCAATGTAGAGTCTAACGATACCGCGCAAACCCAAGCAGCAATGCCCGGTAAGTTAGAATCAGAGGTTCAGTCTTCAGAAACAGACGCGCCCGTTGAGCCGCAAGTCGCTGTTGAGTCTACGCCAAGCAATGAACAAAGCGAAGCGCAACCTCAAGCCACTGAAACGCCAGCAGAAGCTACGTCGCCAGCGCCAGAAGCGAAAGACGTAAGCCAAGCGCCAAGTGAAGAAGACTCGACGCAAGCAGATAAGCCCGGTTTGCTAGAGCCTGCAAGCGAAGAAGCCGCTGATGTTGTGCAAGACGAACTTCAGTTCGATCTTACTTCTCCAGATGCTGATGCCAATGCTAAGCCAGCGAAGCCTCGGGTTAAAGTGCCTGTAGAAGCGCAAGCAACGCCACCTAAGCAAGTTGAAATAGATTTGAATCACGATGGCGATAGCGCTGAAGCACCAAGCGCGCAAGAAAGCAGTGCTGATGTGGCCCCAGAGGTGGTTGTGGAAGAAAAAGCTCAAAGCAGTGATGCTGACGTTGCCGACGAAAAGCCGGTAGCCCCTAAGTCGGTGAAGACATCGGTTATCAACACGAGTTTGGCGGCAAGTAGCTTAGGTAAACGTAGGGCATCTCACCCTATGACATTACCGGCTTCGGTTGATGATGCATTTACTGATGTGGCACTAGTGGCAAAAGCAGATGATACACGTCCTGCCATCACGGTATGTGGCAAACAAGCGCTAATGCGTGATGTTGTTGGAAAGGCATCTGCCCCTACCACGTTGCCGGCAAGCGTAGACGTAGCCTCTCAACATGTTGAGTCAGCAGCTGAAAGTGACGAAGAGACTGAGTCTCAAGCCGCTAACAGCTAATTCCGCTGGCCATTCTTTGGCAAAGTGAAATAAAGACAAAAGCCGCTTAATCAGCGGCTTTTTTGTCACTTCTTTCTTAACACCATTGCTAGCCCTCTTACGGGTATCAGTAAGGCGCTTTAAAGAATAAGGCTGATGATAAAATGGTTGATGAAGTTAACCCTGAATTTATAAAGTGGCTCGCACAGGCTACCCAATATGAAGTTAAACACGCCACGCTTATACAACCACTTTGGAGTGAGCAAGGAGCTTGTTTTAGAGCCACCTTATCCCCTGTCGGAACAAGTGCGACAAAACGTGTGGTAGCCAAATGTGCACAACCTAGGCTGGGTAGCCATCATCCTAAAGGCTGGAGCGGCAATACCAGCTTTCAACGAAAATGTCGCTCATTCAAGGTAGAAGCCTACTTTTACACTCACCTTCAACCCTTCACAACGCAAGATTGCAAAACCCCAAAGACCATTGCGCTTCTCCCCTCGCCTGCCGGGCAAAACCAAGAGGAACAACACTCAAACGACACGCTTATTGTGATGGAGGATCTTGCAAATCTTGGCTATGAGAAAACCACCATGGAATTATCGCCCGATGATGCCGTTGTTGTACTTAAATGGTTGGCGGCATTTCATGGGCAGTTTATGGGGGTTAGCGATAAAAACCTATGGCAAGAAGGGACTTATTGGCACCTTGGCACACGGCTAGATGAATTTAACGCCATGAAAGCGAGCCCCCTTAAAGATGCAGCTCATGGCCTATCTACCCGCCTGAATAAGGCAAAATACCATACCGTGCTGCATGGTGATGCCAAAGTCGCTAACTTTTGCTTCACCAGTCACTTATCGCACTGCGCCGCTATCGATTTTCAATATACGGGCCATGGCGTTGGGGTAAAGGACGTCGCCTATTTTTTAGGAAGTACATTAAGTGAATCTGATCAACTTGCCCACAACCAAGACTTACTAGAGGTGTATTTACAAGCCCTGAAACAAGCACTCAATAATAAGGTGACTATAAAGAGGCATTCTGATCGTGAAATTAATGAAATATTGCAAGAATGGCGAAGCCTCTACCCCTTTGCCTGCGCAGACTTCCATCGTTTTTTAGCCGGATGGTCACCAGATCATTGGAAAATAAATGCGGAGTTAACCAAGCAAACACAACTTGCACTGAACGCGCTGGGATAACCACAGCAGTTCGTCGTACCAGTATGTCGATTGAACGAGGGTGAGTTGGCAGGTAAACCAAAGCCACCTAAATTGAACACTCGTTCAAACTACACGATAGTTTTTGTATGAAACGGTTGCTGCTTATACTTTGCTGTTTAGTTTCTCTCCCCTCCCTAGCGCATAATCACGAAACCCATGCCGCTTCTGCTGACATGCTCCCTGCCCCCAAAGTGATATTTTTCGACGTCAATGAAACCCTACTAGACTTAACTGCCATGCGCAGTTCTGTGGGCGAAGCGTTAGGCGGACGCAATGATTTACTACCACTATGGTTTTCTACTATGTTGCATCACTCGTTGGTTGACTCTACAACTCAACGGTTTCATACCTTTGGTGAAATTGGCGTAGCGTCTTTACTTATGGTGGCAGAAATAGAAGGTATAACGCTATCAAAAGAAGACGCCAAAAAGGCAATAGTCACGCCACTGAGAAGCCTTCCTCCTCACGGTGATGTGGTTGAAGGGCTTAAAGCACTGAAAGCGAAAGGCTACACTTTGGTAAGTTTAACTAACTCGTCGAACAAAGGGGTTTACACCCAATTCAAAAATGCCGACTTGCTGTCCTATTTTGATAAACGTTTAAGTGTAGAGGACATTAATTTATACAAACCTGACTTGCGCGCGTATGCATGGGCAGCTGAACAAATGTAAATTAAACCCGAAGACGCCATGTTAGTCGCCGCTCACGGTTGGGATATTGCGGGCGCAAAGCAAGCGGGTTGGCAAGCTGCATTTATCGCTCGCCCCGGTAAAGTGCTTTACCCTCTTGCGTTAAAGCCAGACACCGTGGTTTCCGGATTAAATGAACTTGTCGCACAATTGCCTGACGTGAAGTAGCAGCTAGCGAAATCTGTCCTCCCCGTTAAACACAAGCACCGCCCCTTACTGGGGCGTTCTTTTCATATCCACATGAGGTATGCCATCTTCCAAATACATGTCTGAGGTAGGCACAAAGCCGAAACTTTCATAAAACGACAACAGATAGGTTTGTGCGCCAATTTCTATTTCGCTGTTTGGCCAGTAAGATTCACAATACTTGATGGCAGTTTCAATGAGCCGCTTACCCCTGCCGTTTCCGCGATAGTCTTGATGTGTGACAACCCTACCTATGCTGGCCGAAGGGTAGCTAACACCGGGGGGTAACAACCTTGCGTAAGCAACCAGTTTGTCCTGCTCAAATCCCATGAGATGGCGCATGTCGCAATGCCTGTCCTTTTCATCTAGATCAGGATATGGGCAATTTTGCTCTACCACGAAGACATCCACACGAAGTTTTAGTAATTCGAATAGTTGATGCGTCGTTAACGCGTCAAATCCAAGGCTTTTCCAATTTATCATTATTATCTGGGGCGTTTTATAGACGTTTAAGATGGTGCTAAGTTTACCCCAATTCTACTGCAATCAGAACCAACCCCTGATAGCCCACGAGGTTAGTTCATTGCCCTTGCCCTATTATGATGCAGCCATGGGACAAAAATTTCGCAAAATGCTCGCTGAGTTCGGGATTGTCCGCTGATTTTCACGCTTTTAACCCAAGTTATCTTAGGCGCAGTTCTTGTATAAATTAAGAGTGAAAGTGAAGCCAAAGACAAAACGTTAAAGGCGAGACCACTAGCAAGGGTTAGCACCGCCGTAACTGTCGTGGCTCAACAAAAACAACTCCAAATAATAAAACCAATGGTGAACAGGCAAATGAAAACATTTATTGAAAACATGCCTAAAGCAGAACTTCATGTTCATATAGAAGGCACACTCGAACCTGAACTAAGCTTTGCTTTGGCACAAAAAAATGGCGTCACCCTTAACGCGAAAACCCCAGAAGAAATGATTGCGGCCTACAACTTTCACGACCTTCCTTCGTTTTTAGACATTTATTACGCAGGTATGAGCGTATTAATAGACGAAGAAGATTTTTACCAGCTTACCATGGCTTATCTCACACGCGCCGCTCAGCAGAATATCGTGTATGTCGAACTTTTCTTCGACCCGCAAGCTCATACCTCAAGGGGCGTAAGTTTCCACACCGTGATAAGTGGAATAGACAGAGCCAGAACTGACGCGGTCACGCAGCTTAACGTAGAATGCCAGCTAATTCTGTGCTTTTTACGTGATATGTCTGCAGAGTCAGCCATGCAGCATTTAATGATGGCTGAGCCTTACATAGATAAACTTGTGGGCGTGGGGTTAGATTCAGATGAGAAAAACAATCCACCAGAGAAATTCAGTGCGGTGTTTGCCAAAGCCAGAGACATGGGGTTAAAACTCACCATGCATTGCGACGTCAATCAAGACAACACTTTAGAACATATACGCCAAGTCATTGAAGAAATTAAGGTTGACCGAATAGACCACGGCGTCAATATACTGGCCTCTACGGAATTATGCGACCTTGCCAAAGCAAAGAAACTGGGGTTAACCGTTTGCCCAGTATCAAATAAGTTTGTGGTTCAATCCCTGACGTCCAAAGAGATAAAAGACATGCTAGCGTTGGGCCTCACCCCTTGCATTAACTCTGATGATCCCTCTTATTTTCGTGCCTATTTGAACGAAAACTTAGTCGCGCTGCAAGAAGAAGGCGGGTTTAGCAAACAAGAATTAGTGACATTGGTAGAAAATAGCTTTAAAGCAAGTTGGTTGTCTGAGGAAGGGAAAGCACATTATTTGGCGCAGTTAGACCATTACGTTGCGGCAAAGTCAGCGGCGTAAGCTGAATTCTAAACCCAATAAAAAAGGAGCCGAAGCTCCTTTTTTATTGCAAGGTCAAGACTAGTTCATGGCTGTCTCGGTAGCGGTATCAGGAACAACCTCTAGGTTGTCCTCTACGTCTTTAACATCTGACGCATTTTTTGCAATTTCAATAGCGAGTTGTCGCTCCGCATCGGAGTCAACCTCACCCGTTAATACTACATTGCCGTTTTCCACGTCGACGTCGATATCAAAACCTGAAATATCAGTGTCCATTAGTAACCGAGTTTTGATAACCGTCGCAATTTTAGCATCTGTTAACGCGCTTTCAGACTCTTCTTTCGATTGAGCAAGATCATCTTGCATGTCTTCGGTACTTTCAGAGAGATCTTTTTCCTCAACCACTGTGAGTCTGTTGTCTACCGACATTACACCATCAATGTTCGCAACTAACTCTTCAGCTAGCTTTTTGTCGACGGAGTTAGACACCTTACCCGTTAAGATAACATCACCGTTATCAACGTCGGTATTGATATCGAATGAGTTCAAATTGCCATTGAATAATAGCGTTGCCTCAGCTTTACCATCTATCCAAGCATCCTTTGCGCCTTTTTCCCATTTGTTATCCGATTCCATATCCCCGGCAACAGCCGCTGAACTTATGGATGTAGCAACTAATAGTGAGATCAAAGTACGTTTCATAACATTTCTCCTTTGTTGAAACACATTAGTTACTAAGCGAAAGTCAAGCCACTATTTTAACTTATTGAATTAATGATACTTTATTTAAAATACCTAGTCTTAACGCGTTCCCTATTTTGCAAAGTTTGCCCGTGATTGCGAAGTTTTTACTGAGCCACGTGATATATACGGTACAAATTTTGTATACCATCTACACAATAACGCGAAGGCGAAATTTCAATTATAACCTTAGCAAAGGCAAAGCCACGCCTGGTGTGGATTGTAGTGCTTTGTTACCTTTTCAATTAACGCAATGTCAGGAAGGACGATGAACATTTTACTGGATACAGTAGCAATTCTGCTCATACTTATTACGCTGGCCCCCTCTCTTCCTTCTTCCCACTGGTTAGTTAGAGTTTGGGAATTTCCCCGCCTTCAAATTCTGTGCATCATGTTGATAACATTAACGGCTAGCCTTTTAATAGGAGAGGCTGAAGGCCTAGGATTCAATATCCAAAGCCTGCTATTACTTGTACTCGTGGGCTGTGCTATATACCAAGCCTTCTGGATTTATCCCTACACACCATTGGCTTCCAAAGAAGTGGAAAGGGCTGAGTCGCCGGACCAAGATAATAAGATTAGCATTCTTTCAAGTAACGTCTTTATGCCCAATGAAAACTACCATAAACTTCTTTCTCACGTAAAAGACACCCAACCCGACTTCCTAGTCACCTTAGAGTCGAATAAGCGATGGCAGAATGCACTTGCAGAACTAAATTCGGATTACCCTTATCAGAAACACTGTCCGTTAGAAAATTTGTATGGAATGAACCTGTATAGCAAAGTGCCATTGGATACCGTAGAACTGCATTATTTTGTAGAAGATGATGTGCCTTCGTTCAAAGTCACTTTCACAAAAAACAATAGCACTGTAACAATATTTTTCCTTCATCCTAAGCCGCCAAGCCCTACTGAAAATAAAAGAGCGAAACCTCGGGACATAGAGTTAGATCTGGTAGGCAATATGGTTTGTGATTACGAAGAGCCAGTGATTGTCGCTGGTGATTTAAATGATGTGGCTTGGTCTCCCACCACTCGTAAGTTCAGAAAAGTGAGCGGCCTTCTAGACCCGCGTATCGGGCGAGGCTTTTATAACACCTTTCACGCCCATTACCCTTTAATTAAATGGCCTCTTGATCATTTATTTCATTCGAGTCATTTTTCACTTGTGGATATACGCAAGCTTGGTGATATCGGCTCCGATCACTACCCGTTATTGACAACGCTGCAGTTGAAAGGGTGAAATCTAAGGTAAGTCGTAACTTGATGAAGGAGAAAAGTCTCAGCCAATTAATTAGGCAGTTTGGGTACTCACATGTTCAACCGGTCGTTTTCTTAGGTGTTTCACACACCACATCACGCTATCACAAGCGTCTTCCCTACGTTTAAAGTGAGACAAACCTAATAATCTGTCACTCCTAGGCCAAACCGCTTGATTTAGCACAGCGACATCACTTTCCGTGAGGCGTGAGGCATCCAACACTATTTCAATCGCTTTTTTATTAGGTTTAATCAAAGTGGGGTTAGCAACGGTTACCAAGGATTTATCGACACAAATATACTCCCGTTTAACCGGGTCTCTTACCACTCCTACGGTATTGTCATCGCAAATAATCGCCGGCCAACCTTCAGAAATACGACTTTGACCAAACATAAGTAGTGTAAAGGCAACAAGCACAAAGAGAGTAAGGCCAATAAACTGAACACTTAAATCAGGTGCAACGGAGACAATAACAGCCACAATAGCCACGAAAAGGATCCAACCACCGAAAACCCTTCTCATCGCATTCGGAGAAATTCCTGAAATGATATCAACGTGTTTCAGCGTTTGCTTATCATATTGACGAAGTACTACAGATGACTGCGAGGACACAACTCACTCCCACGATTATTTCGATGAACTGTATTAGCTAACAGATACGAAAACAAGTATGCAAAAGGTTAAATTTGAAGGCTAACTATGCCGTTTTAGGTAACTCTGATGACAACTGACATATTTCAAAATGCATGGACTCTGGATGCTTAGCTTGATGACGTCGTACTTTCGCTAGCACATTGAGCTCGTCGGGCTCACCAAAGAAAAACCACTCCGCAAACTGCCTGCCTAATCCACCACTTCTCAGTTGATAGACATGAACAACATAACGGTAACCGCTATCGTACGCGCTCTGATAGGCTGAACTTTCATTTATGGAAGTAAAACCGCCGCGAGGATGAATAGCAAAGCTCTTAACGCCGGCACCTCTTCGCGTAAGGAAAGACAGCCCAGTTTGCGCTACACGTCGAAGCGCTGCATCTCTCACCTGTTCAAGCGTGACATCAAGGTAAGGAATGTCAATTTTTCCAAACATCCTGCACGCGTTAGGGCAGCCCGGAGCCAGTCCGATGGAAAAAGCGGTATGCTCCCGCCCCTCCCAAGGTCGCGTCCATACATATGGGCTTATGTGCACATAAAGTGTTTGCCCATCACAAGGGAGAACAAACACATCAGGTACGTTGGGATTCCGTGCATTAACGAGCTCGTTTAGGCTATTACTAGCATATTGCACGATCAGCCTCCTCAAACCACACTGCCTTCATGGCAAAATTATACTTAAGTATAACATACACGAATTATTTCACAATCGCAGAACCTTTGTTAGAACGATATGAAATAACCAATGATGAGTTATATTTAGAAATATAACTCATTGATATAATTAAATGTTTCTTCTAGTGGGATGAGGACATTTCGGTCAATTCAATCGTGTCTTCTGCCACGATTTTCAGGCACAGCAACTAGTTGCTCTTCAACGTAGGCGCATACTCCCTCCAAGGTGTCACCATGAGGAGATTCAAAGCTTACGCTGTCACCTTCCGACTGGCCTTCACAAGCTTCAATAGCTTCTGGTGGTGGCGTTCTTGGGCGTTCATGCTGTTGGGCAAATGCATTAGAAGCAGCGGTAACTAAGCCAGTTACTGCAATTAAACTCAATACCGTCTTTTTAACGTTTATACTCATAACTATTTCTCCACTGCATGGGTGTCTTGTTGTTTACTCTGGATTTAAGAATACGCTTGGTACTGAATCACTATAACGAAACAATGTGCAGTTCTAACGCAGCAAGTGTGTAAATACAGTGAATAAATGTTAAGCATGCTTGTGCCCCACCCTACCTTATATATAATTTACCCATGAAATTGTCCTATAAATTCCTGTGTTTACTGCTAGGCTTTACGTGCTTTTCGTTATTGCTTTCGCTCGCATTGGCCCGTTGGAGCTTTGAGCAAGGGTTCACAGAATTCATCATTAACCAAGAACGCGAGCGTTTAAATCAACTCGCGGTTCAACTCGTCGATGAATATCGTGCTAACGGCAACTCGTGGGAAAATGTAGAACTAGATAATGCTTCCTTTTTCTCTGGCCCTCCAAATAGAAAATTTGGCCCTCCTCGCCGAATGGGGCCGCCACCGCGATCACGGTCAATGGCTGCAAACAACCTCGACCTTGGCCCACCAACTGCACTTTTCGATAGTGAAGATAATGTAGTAACTGGCAATGTCTCTAGAGATTCGTCTGCAAAGCAAGTTACCGTGGATTTAATCTCAGACAGAGGGCGTATTGGTACGCTAATCAGTTACCCGCCACCGACGCCTAATTCAGAAATAGCCGTTGAATTTGCCGCCCAGCAAAATCACGCCATTATCATTATTGGGTTGGTTTCCTTCGCACTAGCAATCATCATAGCGTTGGGCATTACACCACGAATATTACGCCCCTTTGAGTCGATATTAGCCGCAGTAAAAGCCCTGACTGCTCGTAAATACGACACCCACCTTCCAAATGAAAGAGCCGATGAATTCGGAGAGTTGATGAGCCATATCAATACGTTATCTACTACGTTAAAAAACAATGAAAACACAAAAAATCAATGGCTTGCTGACATATCTCACGAATTAAGAACACCGCTTACGATACTTTCTGGAGAAATAGAACTCATAAAAGCAGGCATACGTCCTTTAGACCAAAAGCAATTGCATTCTTTCGATCAAGAAGTATCTCGATTGTCATTGCTTGTTGAAGACCTTTATCAATTGTCTCTCTCAGACATTGGCGGTTTGCGATACCATTTCCTGAGTGTCAATTTACGTGACGCTGTCATCTCACAAAAAGACACCCTGTTAAGTAAGTTTATACAGAAAGGCATCGATATTGAGATAGCTGAGGCTTCGCCCATACTCATAGATGCTGACCCCCAAAGAATAAACCAGTTAATCACAAATCTATTGGTGAATGCATGTGAATATACAGACGCGCCAGGTAAAGTCGTGATTACGCTCAAAGATAGCGGCCACTCTGCTACACTACTTATTGAAGATACACCGCCTGGAATAAAGAAAGGCAATGAATCTTTATTATTTGAACCCTTATTTAGAGAAGACGCCTCTCGTGCTCGCCGAAGCTCTGGAGGCGGCCTAGGCTTGTCCATTTGCAAACAAATAGTTAACGCTCATCAAGGGAAGATTGTTGCAGAGCCCTCGAAGCTTGGCGGTATTAAAATCACAATCACGTTGCCAAAAGAACAACTTATAAAGGATAACTGATGCGGTCTGACAACCATGTTCTTATCGTAGAAGACGAAGAAAAAATTGCACAAATTTTGGTGGATTTCTTTGCGTTAGAAGGTTTTGATAGCCACGTATTACACTCAGGTGAAGGCGTTATAGATGAAGTTAAAAAACGCCCGCCAACCGCCGTAATCTTAGACAGAATGCTGCCTGGCGTGGACGGGTTAACCTTATGTAAGCAGATTCGACAATTTTCACAGGTTCCCATCTTAATGTTGACAGCGCGAGTGGATGAAATAGACCGCCTTATTGGTCTAGAAGCTGGCGCCGACGACTACGTATGTAAGCCTTTTTCTGCACGTGAAGTCGTCGCAAGAATACAAACCATCTTACGCCGTACCGCGCGTGCTCCCGACACTGAAGAATACACTAATGTATTAGTCTTCAAGCATATTGAAGTTGATATCGCTAAATTTCGCTGCAGCTGCAATGGTTCACCGGTAGAACTGACGCCTGTCGAATTTCGGTTACTTAAAACCATTATGACTAACCCCGGCGTTGTGTATTCACGAGAGCAGCTAATGGCATCGGGTTACCAAGACGGTAGAGTCGTGAGCAACCGTACAATAGACAGTCATATGAAAAACTTGCGGCACAAGTTAACCGCGGATCACCTAGAGTGTCCAATTCAAGCCGTGTACGGCGTAGGCTACAAAATCGTCTAAACCTTAAAACTTCTTTAAACCCCCTTAAATCCTGCACAATATCTGCACTTTTAGCCGATAGGATGACGTGCAGGTAAATCATTAACAAGACACCCACGACAATTCTGTTTCTTATGGGTGTCTTGATAATCAACCAATTATCAAACGCTCGTTATACGCGCAAAAAACCGCGTTTTATCATGGGTGTCTCGTTAGCGTCTCGTTAGCGTTTTTTATCATGGGTGTCTTGTTAGTGTTGTTAGCGGATAAATGAAAAATGCAGCGTTGGCTATTAATTAAAAGGTGGGTGTCTTTATATGAATAAAAAAGAAACTGGGTATTTGCTGGGTGCTGCATTACTTATTCTTACGTTGGTAGCGTGCGGTGGTAGCGATAGTTCAAGTACCGTTGATACAGACACTACGTCTGCATCAGACACGGATAATACACAATCAGACACCCAACTAGGGTTAGATCCTGACAACTTTCTCACAGACGCCTTAGCCCAAGACATAAGCACAACCTCTTGTACCTTATCTGATGGCACAGAAACCCAATGCTACGAAATAGTCATCAATGGCGTACCTTCAAATAATGAAATAGGGCCATTTTGCCCTACACATATTGATGATGACGAAACACAAGGGGGGGTATGGTTTGACGGAAGCGGCGAGCTGTATCAACTCGATGGTGAGTTTATTGTGTATACCAAAACGCTCTACGGAGATGATTGGCAGCTATATGACGAGACCACTGGTGAGGTATATGTAACAGACACCCAAGTCGCCTGTGAAGCAGCAGCGCGACCCGATGTAGATCCCGAGTATCAAAATCACTGTGTGCAATGCGATATCGAATACTACAACGGGGGGGTTCAGCAAACTTTTCTTATCCCCGTTACTCCAGTAGCGTTATCCAACCCAGAACAAGTCAGTGCTGATATAGGTGTAGCACTCAACGGTGTTGTTATCGCGGGCCCCGCGCCTGTTAGCGCCATTCTCGCCGCCAACACCATTGCCGCTTTTGACGATTGCGGCGGGCATATAAACCCGGTGGAAGGCTATCATTACCATGCAGCATTAGGCTGTAGTGATGTCATTACCTCAGTAGACGGCCACGCAAACCTCATTGGTTATGCGTTAGACGGGTATGGCATTTATTCCATGTTGAATTCAACAGGCGAAGAAGATTACGATCTTGACGAATGTAGAGGTCATAGCGACGACACGAGAGGTTATCATTATCATGCTGCAAGTGCGGCTGAAAATATGTTTATCGGCTGTTACAGTGGAGCGCAGGGAAGTATCGAGGTAGCGCAGTGATGAAACCAGTCACCATATTGAGCTTGCTATTACTCAATTCATTTGTTTTTTCGTCACAAAGTTATGCGCACAATGGGCATGTCTTTGATGCCTCAATTAACGCTTGTAGAGCATTAAGCGTAAGCGACGAATGTCAGTACGAGTCTGGAGGCGACAAACGCTTTAAAGGCACATGCCAAGTTTTCAATGGCACGAAACTCTGCGTACGAAATCAGCCTATCGAATTCATCAAGGGGGATGGTGCTAAGGCAAACCCTGATTCACACGAGCATCATCACGAAAACAGTCCCCACACCGTCGCCACTCACCTACCCCCACAGCTAAGCAACCCGCTTCTAACATTCTTTTAAGCTTTGCAATGCCGTTCAAACCTTGGAACGGCAACCACTTTGCTGTGTAAATATCTTTCACTCACAATGAAATGTTTGCACAATACGTGTGTATAGCCCGCCGAAAAATAAATATTTCAATTAGAAAACATACAGTTACTGGAATGGTACAGCTATTGCTACTTAAGTAGTAATTATCACGCAGGTTGTCGAAACATTGGAGGTTGTCATGCACTTACCAGTAAGCGTAGTTACCATAGTAAAAAGCCGTACTGAAAAGCTCTGTCACTTGATTGAGCAACTAGAACATTGTCACCCCTCGCCAGCTGAACTCGTTATTGTATGGATGTCTTCACCGTCTGAACTGTCTCTTATACGAAGCGAAAAATTCGATATTGTGCATAAATTTGTCAACCAAGACGATTTACCCATCGCAAGAGCCAGAAACAAAGGCTTGCTTGAAGCAAAACATGACACCCTCGTCTATATGAACGTTGATGCCATATGTGCGCCAAACTTCATTGAAGCAGGCCTTAGAGAATGGTCACAACATAGCGTTCTGCACACCAAGGTAAAAATGATAGACGCAGAATGCTGGCACCTCGACCACAATCTAATCAGCGCGTCGATGTCGTCTGAAACCACGCTAACAGACAGTGATGCCAACGACACATCTAAAAAAGATACTCCTTCAGAAGATGGCCCCTCTGAAGACAACAACGAAATCCCTCACCGAGACCAAATAACAATTAAGCAGGAAAATCATCATGGAAAGTTTAGTCACGATACTATTTGTTCTACAGTGTTTTTTATTAATAAGACAGATTTCGAGAAAACCGGCGGTTTCGATGAAGGCTACAGCGGCTTCGGAATAAACGACGAAGATTTTTTCACCAATTGCAGAACTTTAGGGTTCGCCATTAAAGAAATACCACAAATCACCTTCTTACCTGAGCGGCCGAATTATCAATGCCCGGTTAATCACCTACTGGATTTCGTTAAGAACGCTGAACGTTACTATTCGAAATGGGGCAAGTACCCCCGCCCCGACGTGCTAGATGCATACGCCGAATCAGGCTATATCAATCAAGACTATATTGAAAATGGCATTCAGGTTTTACAACTGCCTAACGCAAGTAAAAACGAAGACGATACAGAGACACCCATGCAAACATCGCCAGAATTGAGCGCTGCATCTATCACGCCCTCACGTATGGCAGCTCAGGTAGACAAGCAGGTTACGCAGCTGCGGAACCTAAATACAGGTGTAGAACAAGACACCCATGATGCAGCCGCAAACAACGCTATCGTTGCCTCACGTGTTTACACTGCGTAATAGCGAGTTTGCGATGAATGAGGAAAGGTTATGTCACTTTTAAAACCGAATCTCTCAGCGCAACTTAGTGAGTTTATAGCTCAGCCTGCATTTCCATGTGCAGGCGCAAAAACCGCGCTCACCAAAGATCAAGTGCACGTAAAACAGTACGACGATCTATCCTGTGAAATGAATAATATTGATATGTTATCGGATATTTACGATTTTATTCATCAATTCAACATGGAAAAAGACATTTACTCGTCGTTGGTATTTACCTTTGAACTCCCAGAAGTACTGAATGAAACTGTGTTCGACAAACTGTTGTGGAGAAAGCTGCAACAACTCCATGAAATTGACGCATGCATAAATGACTGGGACGAGAATGTGGCCGACGATCCACATCACCCTAATTTCAGTTTCAGTTTAGGCGGCTGTGCCTTTTTCATTATTGGCCTGCACCCTGCGGCTTCGCGTAAAAGCAGGCGCTTTTCACGGCCAGCACTGGTTTTTAACCTTCATGCGCAATTTGAAGCGTTAAAAGAACAAGGCAAGTTCACTCCGTTACGGGATCATATCAGAGAGCAAGATGCTATTTTTTGTGGCAGTAAAAATACGCTGCTCGACAATCATGGAGAATCGTCGGAGGCCCTGCAGTACAGTGGCAAGCAACAGCCTAAAAACTGGCAATGCCCGTTCCACGCTGCATCAAATTAAACCATAAAAAGAGTCAAACAATGAGACAAACAATACAACCTAGAAGCGGCACAGCATTTACGATTAAAAAAGGGGAAAGATTAAAAGTTATCGACCCCGAGGGTGAACAAGTGGCCGATATTTATGCGTTTAACGAACACGACAAAACCGAGTTTCTGTCATCAGGCAGAACCCTGGATTACAACGAAAGCATTCGCTTTAAAACCGGCAGCAAGCTTTACTCCAACTTAAGTGAAGTCATGTTTGAAATAATCGAAGACAAAGTGGAAGATCATGACTTCTTGCTCACGCCATGCAGTGTGGACACATTTAGACACTTTTATCCTGACGAAGAACCCGTCCCTGGCTGCTACGGCAATCTCGTTGCCGCGTTCGCGGAATTTGATATTCCTGCTCACCATGTAGGCACAACGTTCAATACCTTTATGAATGTGGATATTAGCGACAGCGGAAAAATCGCGGTTCTGCCGCCAAAAAGCCAAGCCGGTGACTTTACCGTATTTGAAGCCAAAATGGACATGATAGTGGGCTTAACCGCCTGTTCTGCTGGCGAGTCAAATAACTTTCGCTATAAACCTATACAATTTGAAATTTTACCAGCCCAGACAGTATAAGGCCGCTACCTATCGCAGCGGCTTAAAACAGGCTTACACCAGCTTATTTTTCAACGACTTGAACACTTATCGGGTTTTCAAACGCGTTTAACTTGTCTTCAAGCAGGGTAGAGAATGCTTCGGCTGAATGAATGGCCTCGTCTCTTTGGGGCCACACCGCCAGAATTTTGTATTCGAATGCGGTTAATGGCTTGAACATCACTAAGTGATCGAATTCGCCTTTTTCTACGCCGACGACTTGGTCTAGCCTGTAAAATACCGCTAGGCCCAATTTATCTTGGTCGCCTAGCACACTTTGAGGCCCCCACGTCCCAATCACGCCCCACTCAGCGCCTTTTACATCAATAACTTGTGTATTATCATGCGCGACTAACCCCGCCACTATTCCTGACGCGGCTTCTGATGCTTTCACGTTAATATGTGTGGTTGGGTCAAATGCATTAATTCGGTATACCGTTTGAATGTCTACCCCCGCTGAACCGTTTTCATCCAAAGCCCAGTTTTCATAATTCACTTTAAAAGAGGCTGAAGTCTGACTGTTCTCAAGTAAGGTATAAGACGTATTATCTACATATTGAAAATGTAATATGCCATCGTCGGTCTTTCTTCCAAGGGCGCCAACACCCAAAGATTTACCTACTTTAAGCGCATCTCCCCCCCACTCACTGAGTGAATGATAACTGTCGTAACCATCCTGACCTACTTTTGACAGAACCGGGTCGCTTCCTGTTTTCACAAATACATCAATCGCATTACGCCAATCGAAATATAGACGATAGCCTACTTTGTCGGATTCCCAGCCTGGCCCTTCGTAGCGTAAATAATAAGAATGATCGGTAAGCTGCTCAGGTGCAACAAAGTGTTCCACCGTTTCGAAGGAAAATTCTTGTGCTTCATATACCGTGCCGTTCCATTCGCCGCCGGTTCTGATCGAAAGCTCTGCATGCGCAAAATCTTCAACGGGTTGGCCTGCGCCAATTCTGGTTAGGGGATAGTACTCCGAAACGCCTGGCGCCACGTTAATGGCGGCAAAAAGTGCTTTTCCGCCTTCCGGCGTATTGCGCCATTCAGATGGCACCCCCTTTACCCGCCATTGTGATTGCGCATCGGGTACCGGTACGGAAACCCATTGTGTCATCGCGCCCCCGTCTGCTGGATTATTAACCAGCACACCCTTTTCTTTTATATTTTTTGCATTATCGCACGCCGTCAATATTGGCAATAAAACCAAACCTAACTTCATGACTTTATTCATAAAACCTCTCCTAACGATGAATTTATCGGTAATTACTCACGCAGTTTATTTTAAACAATATATTGACAAATGCCACCGGTGGCAATTATTTTAAATTTTGTTAACGGAATTTTTCAATTTAGTATGTCGTTTGTATATATCGATGTCGGTTTAAAGGGTTACTCAAATGGTGAACTTCAGTTTAGAAGGCAAAAGAGCGCTGGTTACAGGGGCTAGTCGAGGAATTGGTCAAGCCCTATCTCTTGCGCTCGCCCAGGCTGGCGCGCATGTTATCTGTGCAAGCTCTCGCGCCGGAGGCTGCGACCACACAGTAAGTAAAATCCTGGCAACGGGGGGTTCTGCCAATGCGGTAAGCGCAGATTTGTCTAATGCAGAGCAAGTTGCGGCCATGGCAGAAGAAGCGATGGGGCTAAAAGGCAATATCGATATTTTAGTCAATAATGGGGGCACTATCCATAGGGCACCAGCCACCGACTTCCCGCTATCAGCGTGGCAACATGTGCTTGCGGTTAATCTTGATTCTGCGTTTATTTTAAGCCAAGCCATAGGCCGCAACATGATTCAGCAACAGCAAGGGAAAATTATCAATATTGCCTCAATGCTGAGTTACTCTGGCGGTATCACTGTACCTGCCTATACCGCAAGCAAACACGCCATTGCGGGTCTTACCAAAGCATTAGCGAATGAATGGGGTCAATTCAATATTCAAGTGAATGCCATAGCACCAGGCTATATCAAAACTGACAACACTCAAGCACTGCAAGATGATGAAAAACGCAGTAGCGAAATATGTGCTCGAATACCTGCTGGACGATGGGGGCAAACCGATGATCTCGCTGGCGCTGTGGTTTTCTTAGCCAGCCAAGCCAGCAATTACGTTAATGGGCACACCCTCGCCGTCGACGGCGGCTTTTTAGCACGATAGGAACCGTTTACTATGAACAACAAAATTGATTGTCGTTATGCCATTGGAAAGAAAGAGGCCAACGCCTACAACACCAATGAGCTAAGAGAAGCGTTTTTAGCAGAAAGCTTAATGACGCCGGGAAAAGTGGTATGGATTTACACTCATTACGAGCGCTTTATGCTAGGAAGTGCGGTGCCAACCACCACCCCGCTGACACTAGAGACCATTGAAGACCAGTTAAAAATGCCCTTCTTTACCGCGCGTAGAGAGGTGGGTGTTATTAATATCGGAGGTCCAGGCACTATTGAAGTCGCGGGTGTCAGTTACGATTTAGGCAATGAAGAAGCGCTTTATATCGGAAAAGGCAACGATAACGTCGTTTTCTCCTCTAAAGATGCGAATAACCCAGCAAAGTATTATCTTAATTCTGCCCCTGCACATCACAGCTACCCATGTAAAAAAATTGGAGAGCTAGAGGCAAATGTGCTGAATTTGGGCAGCCAAAGCACCTCCAATGAAAGAGACATTAAACAGCTCATCATTAATTCGGTGGTTGATACTTGCCAACTCCAAATGGGGCTCACTCGCCTGAAAAATGGGTCGGTATGGAATACCATGCCTGCTCACCAGCACGACAGACGTAACGAGGTTTACTTCTATTTTGATTTAGGCGACGACAATCGCGTTTGTCACTTCATGGGCGAACCCCACGAAACCCGCCACCTTTTTGTGGCAAATGAGCAAGCCGTGATTTCACCTCCTTGGTCGATACACTGTGGCGTAGGCACAGGAAGTTACGCCTTTATCTGGGGAATGGCTGGCGAAAACCTAGACTACGACGATATGGATAAATTTCCACCTTCGGCTCTTCGTTAAGGCGTGTCAACTATGCAGTTTTTGTCAAAGATAATGGTTATCGGCTTTACCGTCGCCACTCTTATGAGTTGCTCCAGCGAGGAGGTCGACCCGGATATCACTGTCCTTCGCATTGGTCATTCTTTGGATACACAACACTCAGTGCACAAGGCTATGGAGTATTTAGGTGAGCGGCTCGCCTATTATTCTAACGGAACCATGAATGTGGTTATTTACCCCAATAGTCAATTGGGCACTGAGCGCGAAATGATTGAACTATTGCAGATTGGCTCTTTAGCAATGACGAAAGTGTCCGCCAGCCCCTTGGAAGGCTTTGCGCCTGAAATGAAAATATTCAGCATTCCTTATTTGTTTAGAGATAGCGAGCATTTCTGGCGCGTTCTTAATAGTGAGCTAGGCAGCGCACTGCTTACCGGTATCGAAGATTATCGCTTAAAGGGCTTAGGCTACTATGACGCAGGCAGCCGCAGTTTTTATACCAATGACAAGCCCATTCGCCAACCCAGTGACCTAAGCGGCCTTAAAATTCGCGTGTTAAACAGTCCAACCGCCGTTGCGAGCGTTCGTGCACTAGGCGGCGCGGCCACGCCCGTGTCATGGGGAGAGCTATATACTGCGTTACAGCAGGGTGTGGTAGACGGGGCTGAAAATAACCCGCCAAGTTATTACCTGTCTCGTCACTATGAAATTTCACGATATTACAGCCTCGATGAACATACGAGTGTGCCTGACGTCATGCTTGCTTCACTGCCGGTTTGGAACCGCCTTACTGATACTCAAAAGGAGTGGCTAACCAAAGCCATGGCCGATTCGGTGCAATACCAGCGTCAGCTTTGGAAAACGTCCACTATCGAGTCGCTTGCCAAAGTGAAAGCCGAAGGCGTCTCGGTCATCTACCCCGATAAAGCGCCTTTCTTAGAAGCGGTAAAGCCGCTTCATGAAAGCTTTAACGGCACACCAATAGGTGAGCTTATCCAAGACATTAAGGGGATGTAAAAATGACAATAATAAAATTCATCGATAAAACCTTGGCCGCAGCACTCGTTGTCGCAATGACCTGTATTTTACTGACGGTTATTTGGCAAATTGTCTCTCGCTATCTACTTCAAGATCCCGCAGCGGCAACCGAAGAGCTCTCTCGATTTTTCCTCATCTGGATAGGAATTCTAGGCGCCGCTTACGCCTATAAACAGCGCGCTCATCTTGGGTTTAACCTCATCGTAGAGCGCCGTTCTTTTGCTGTTAAACGAATTCTACTTACCCTCGTTGAGTGTGTTGTTATTTACTTCTGTGTGCTTGTCATGGTTTATGGCGGCTCAGAATTAGTCATGCTAACCCTTGAGCTCAACCAAATATCGGCAGCGCTAGGCGTCAAAATGGGACATATCTATCTCGTCCTTCCTCTATCAGGGCTACTGATTATTGGCTATAGCCTTGTCAACATTGCCACCCTGTGGTCTCAACCTCAAACGAGTACGCAATAATGGAATTAACTGGCATTATTTTAGTCGTCGTATTTTTTGCTTTATTGCTATTAAACGTCCCTATTTCCATCAGCATTGGTGTAGCGACGTTACTTGCCATGCTGATGAATATGGATATAACCCCCGCCACCATTACCATTGCCCAGCGTATGGTGGGCGGGTTAAATAGTTTTGCCCTTTTGGCCATCCCCTTCTTTGTATTATCAGGTTTAATTATGGGGCGCGGGGGAATTGCTAAGCGCCTCATCGAATGTGCCATGGCGTTAATTGGCGCGTTGCCTGGAGGATTGGCATTAGTCAATGTGGTCTCTTGCATGATGTTTGGTGCTATTTCTGGTTCTGCGGTTGCTGCCACCTCGGCCATTGGCAGCTTTATGCTACCAGAAATGAAAAAGGCAGGTTACGAGCCAAATTTTAGCGCCGCCGTTACGGCCGCCGCTGCCACCACAGGCATGCTAATCCCGCCCAGCAATATTCTTATTGTGTATGCCATTGCCAGCGGAGGTGTGTCTATCGCCGCACTCTTTATGGCGGGATATATTCCAGGCATCATGGTGGGGCTAGCGCTTATGATGGTGTGTTACGGATATGCGAAAATCAAAGGGTACCCGTTGGCTCCTCGCTTGCCTTTGTCGGTGGTATTTAAAAAAGTACTGCAAGCCATTCCTTCGCTGTTTCTTATTATCTTGGTTATTGGCGGCATAGTTGGCGGTATTTTCACCCCCACAGAAGCAGGTGCAATTGCCGTGGTATATGCCCTATTACTGGCTGTGGTTTTCTATAAAGAAGTGGCGCTAAACGCGTTACCCGGTATCATGTTGAAAGCGGCGGAAACCACCGCCATCGTAATGCTACTCATTGCAGCATCTACCGCAATGTCATGGCTACTTTCTTTTGAAAACATTCCACAAACCCTCAGTAATGCATTACTCACCGTTAGCGATAATCCATTACTTATTTTACTGCTAATTAATTTGCTGCTTATTGTCGTTGGTGCATTTTTAGATATGACACCTGCCGTTCTTATCTTTACGCCAATTTTCTTACCGGTGGCCATGCAGTTAGGCATGAGTGAATTGCAATTTGGTATCATGCTAGTGCTCAACCTATCAATTGGATTGTGCTCTCCCCCCGTGGGCGCTGTATTATTCATTACCTGTGCCATCGCGAAAACTAAGTTAGAAAATATTATTAAACCATTGCTCCCACTCTACGCGGCCATGTTTGTGGTGTTAATGCTCATCACCTACGTTGATTGGTTTAGTGAAGCGCTTCCAAGAGCATTGGGCTTTTAAATGATTGTTTTTAATGGAAGGGGCTTTATGTGTTAATATCTGACGAATTGGAAGTTAGCGCAGAAAAACAGATTGCAATGAATAAGCGCCCCACAATTAATGATGTAGCCCATTTAGCCGGTGTCTCAAAACGTACGGTGTCTCGTGTGATTAACGGGGCATCTAACGTAGGCAAGGCTACGAGGGAAAGGATTGAAGCCGTAATTAAAGAAACGGGCTTTGCGCCAGATAAACAAGCGCGAGGGTTAAGCACCAGTCGCTCTTATCTCATTGGGCTTATCTACGACAACCCGGATGCGCTTTATATCGACCAGGTGCAACGGGGAGTGTTAAGCATCTGTTCAGAACTGGGCTACGAACTGGTGGTACATCCGTGCCGCTATAAATCCGAGGGATTTATAGAAGACTGTATTCACTTTGTTCGCCGTTCAAATATTGATGGCGTTATCATTTTACCGCCTGTGTCTGAATCTAAATTGCTGGCCGACACCTTACAAAGTAAGCATATTAATTATGTGCGTATGGCCTCAGTAGACTTAGACGATCACAAGAACATTGTTGTATCCGATGATCGTGCCGCACTGCGTGATTTAGCACGATATATGGTTTCATTAGGTCACACCGACATAGGTATTATTAGCGGTCCGCAACAATATTACTCATCAAAAGAGCGTCTTGAAGGCTTTTTAGAAACCTTACAGTCATTAAATGTCGACGTGCCCCCATCGCGGATTGTTGAAGGGAAAAACAGCTTCGAAAGCGGAATTGAGTGCGCTCGTCACTTGCTCATTCAGTCACCACGCGTCAAAGCTATTTTTGCGAATAACGATGAAATGGCCGCAGGCGTTTTAAAAGTTGCCCACGAAATGGGGATTGCCGTCCCCGAAGACCTTTCGGTAGCAGGGTTCGACGATAACCTACTAGCGGCCCGTGTGATCCCTGCCCTCACCACAGTCCAACGACCTGTGGGCGATATGGCAGCCATAGCAGCCAGAAAAATCATTGCTCATATTCAAGGTAAAGAAGTGAGCGAAAGTGAAACCTACCTAGTAAAACCGCATTTAATTATTAGGGACTCAATAAAAAAAGTATGATTTAAGCTCAGAATTGTTGCGTAGATCTTCGTTTGGCCTTATTATGCCACCGGTGGCATAATTAAATATAAAAAGAAACATTTTGTAAACATAAGCAGCGCGTAGCACTGCAAAAGAAATTAAGTTGGCGGGAAAATAATGAGTGCAGTAATTCAACTGGTAAAAGTACATCCGAATGATAATGTGGCTGTTGCTACTCAGCCTCTCGTACCAGGCACCGTTATAAACACTGAAAACCTGACGGTAGAAGAAGCAATTCCAGCCGGTCACAAAGTCGCCCTTACGTCTGTCGATAAAGGACAGGTAATCGTTAAATATGGCTTTGAAATAGGCGAAGCAACAGAGAATATCCGCCAAGGTGAACACGTCCACAGCCATAATTTGAAAACCAAGTTAAACGGAACCGAAACCTACAGTTACCACCCTGTTTCTGCGAGTCAAGGGCCTCAACTTCCCCGCCAACAGTTTTTTGGTTATCGCCGAGAAAACGGAAAAGTCGGCATTCGAAATGAAATCTGGATTATCAATACTGTGGGTTGCGTTAACCGCGCAGCCGAACGTATTGCCGACGAATGCAGCCGCCGCTTTACCGGGGAATGTGACGGTTTTAGGGCCTTTACCCATCCGTTCGGTTGCTCGCAACTAGGTGATGACTTAGATGACACCCGCACTATCCTGTCTTCGTTAGCCTCTCACCCAAATGCGGGCGCAGTCTTAATCATCGGGTTAGGATGTGAAAACAACCAGTTAGCGTCTATGTTGCCACAGGTAGACAAGCCCGAGCATCGCGTAAAGTTTTATAACGCCCAAGAAGTCGAGAATGAGATAGAAGAAGGGGTAAGCGCTGTACTGCAATTACTCACTGTCATCGCGGGCGACAAAAGAGAGCCCATAGATGCCAGCGAATTAGTATTAGGAATGAAGTGTGGTGGAAGTGACGCGTTTAGTGGTATCACGGCAAACCCAACGGTAGGCCGAGTGACTGATTTAATGTGTCAGTTAGGCGGTTCGGTCATTCTCACTGAAACACCTGAAATGTTCGGTGCAGAACAGTTACTTATGAACCGAGCTAAAAATGAAAACGTGTTCCAGGAATTTAATCATTTAATCACAGCTTTTAAAGATTATTTTATTGCTCACAATCAGCCTATTTATGAAAACCCCTCTCCTGGGAATAAAGCTGGTGGGCTCACTACCCTAGAAGAAAAGTCATTAGGCGCCGTACAAAAAGGCGGCCAATCAACCATACAGTCCATATTAAATTATGGTGAGCCGCGAAAAGAAAAAGGGCTGAGTTTATTACAAGCGCCTGGGAATGATGCGGTTAGTGCCACTGCCCTTGCTGCATCGGGCGCCCACATTGTTTTATTCACCACGGGCCGCGGTACTCCCCTCGGCTTTCCTGTACCTACAATTAAGATATCCTCCAATTCAGATATCGCAAATAAGAAGCCTCATTGGATAGATTTTAATGCCGGAAAAGTTCTTGAAGGCACTTCTATCGATAAGTGTGCCTCCGAGCTATTGCATCACTGTTTAGCAGTAGCGTCTGGTCAACAAACCTGCAACGAGAAAAATGGCAGCCACGAGATTGCTATTTGGAAACGTGGCGTCACCCTCTAAAAAGAGAGAGTTATGGAATCGATACTACTACATGAAGATAGGCTTTTTCCTGCCGACGAAGCAACAAGACAGGTCGCTCGCGGTTTATATCAGGAAATACGCCATCTCCCTATTATAAGCCCTCACGGACATACTGACCCACGCTGGTTTGCTGAAAATAGTCATTTTACTAACGCTACAGAGCTGTTTATTACACCTGACCACTATGTGTTTAGAATGCTCTATAGTCAGGGCATTAAACTTAGTGAACTCGGCGTGCCCCGTTGGGATGGCGGAGCCACAGAAAGTGATCCTAAGAAGATTTGGCAATTGCTTGCTGATAATTATCATCTTTTCGCAGCAACCCCCTCTCGACTTTGGCTTGATACCGTGTTCCACGATGTCTTCGGCTTAGAAGAAATGCTGTGCCCTGCTAATGCGACGCACTATTACGATGTCATTACCGCAAAGTTACAAAGTGATGCGTTTAGACCCCGCTCGCTCATGGACAGGTTCAATATAGAACTTATCGCCACCACGGAAGGCGCGCTGGACAGCTTACCGCACCATGCCAAGTTACAAGGTACAGGTTGGGAAAAACGGGTGATTACCACCTTCCGCCCAGATGATGTTGTTGATGCATCAAGAGAAGATATTGTTGATAACATCGCCAAACTAGGCACGATCACCGGCGAAGATACTTCAACGTGGCAAGGTTATCTCAACGCCATACGCGTGCGTAGAGAAGTGTTCAGACGCCATGGCGCCACAGCAACAGACCATGGTCACCCCACGGCAAATACAGCAGACCTAAGTAAACGTGAGTGTGAGGCTTTATTTGAGAAAGTGTCTACCGGTAACAGCAATGCGCAAGAACAAGAGCTGTTTAGAGCACAAATGCTAACTGAGCTTGCGGGTATGAGCATTGAAGATAAGATGGTCATGCAAATCCATCCAGGCTCGTTTCGAAATCATAATTCGCGTTTGTTTTCCCAGTTTGGTCGGGATAAAGGCCACGATATCCCTACGCAAACAGATTATGTGAATGCGTTACGCCCGCTATTGAGTAAATACGGCAACGAAGCGAATTTGAATATTATTTTATTCACCTTGGATGAAACCACTTATGCAAGAGAACTTGCACCTCTCGCTGGCCACTACCCTTGCCTTAAGTTAGGCCCAGCGTGGTGGTTCCACGACAGCCCGGAAGGTATGCTGCGCTTTCGCCATCAAACCACAGAAACCGCGGGCTTTTTCAACACAGTAGGGTTCAATGATGATACCCGTGCCTTTTTAAGTATTCCTGCACGGCACGACGTGGCTAGACGCATAGATTGTCGTTTCTTAGCACAGCTAGTGGTTGAGCACAGATTGAGCGAAACAGAGGCCGCGAGTATTGCGAAAAAGCTGACGTACGACTTTGCCAAACAAGCGTATAAGCTAGGTTAATCATGACTAAACAACTTTCACTCCACACCCTAGGTGAACTAAAAGCAGACATTGAAGTACCCAACTACGATTTAACCACCACTGGCTGTGGCATTGTTCACTTGGGTCCTGGGGCTTTTCATCGTGCCCACCAAGCATTTTACACTGAACGCGCACTGGCTTTTGGTGGAGATTGGCGGATACACGGTGTCTCCATGCGCAGCGCCTCCTTGAAAGATGCGTTAGCTCCCCAAGACAACTTGTATGCCTTAAGTATTGTTGACGACGAACCTAAAACTCAAGTCATCGGTGCTATAGGCCAGCTCTCTACACTCTCCCGAGACAGAGAGCGTATTGTCGAGGCCATGGTAAATAGTGCGACCAAAATAATATCACTCACCGTCACCGAAAAAGGGTATTGCTTAAATTCGTCCGGGCACCTAGATACAGAGCACCCAGAAATTATCTCGGATTTGCAAAACCCAGAGAAACCAGTGAGCGCAATAGGCCTTATTGTTCAAACGTTGAAGTTACGCATGCAAGCGGGCTACGCCGATGTCACTGTTATTAGCTGTGACAATGTTTCCGATAATGGCAAAAAGCTACGTCAGGCTGTGACTGAATACGCGGGTATCTTAAGTCAAGCGTTAGAGCAATGGATTACTGAGAATATCGCCTTCCCTTGTACCATGGTAGACAGCATTACACCGGCGACGGACAGTGAATTCAGCTCCTACGTAGAGCATAAACTTGGCGCAAAAGACAACTGGCCTATTCAGCGTGAGGCATTTACGCAATGGGTAGTAGAAGATCATTTTTCTTCACCTAGACCTTGCTGGGAAAACGTAGGCGTAACCTTTACACACGACGTTAGCTTTTTTGAAAAAGCGAAATTACGCATTCTGAACGGTACCCACAGCACCCTAGCGTACGTCGGGTTATTATTTGAAAAAGAAACGGTTTTTGATGCGATTAGCACCCCTTTCATGCATCAGCTAATTTCACGATTGCTTAGCAACGAAATTGTGCCCTCGTTACAGGGGAACGATGACTTCGACATAAATCAGTATGCTGCCAGCATTCTCAAGCGCTATGAAAACAAACATATTCGACACATGCTTTCACAAATTGCTTGGGATGGTTCGCAAAAAATTCCATTTCGAATTCTCGATACCATTAGGGACAACATAAGCGCTAATCGTTCTATAGACTTATTATGTACCGCAGTAGCGGCATGGTGTGTGTTCATCAATGAGAGGTCGCTGCGTAATGCTCCCATTACCGACCCACTCGCTGATGAGCTTAATGCACTAGCACAGGCCTGTGAGCACAAGGTGTCGTTACTTGCGAGTAAACTGATAGGTATAGAGCGCATCTTTGCCGAGTTAGTCCATCATCAAGGCTTTCAATCGACGGTGTTGAACAAAGTGGAAGTATTAACGGCTTGTGCAGAGCAAGGATTATCCCAATTAGACACCGACAAGATGCTAGCAAAATTAGCAGGAGATCAATAATGAGAGAAGTACGCGCCACCTGTTTTTCAGCCCTCTATACGTAGGTTAACACAATGAAGAGAATAGTGATTTATGGCGAATGCATGGTGGAATTGCGTACTGAATCTGCGCAGACCCTAACAAAAAGCTACGCGGGCGACACCTACAATTCAGCCGTATACTTAAAGCGATGTTTACCCTCATCTTCGGTCAGTTATCTCACTGCTATTGGAGAGGATTTTCTTAGTGACGAACTCATGTTCAATATGGGTGAAAACGAAATCAACACCGATTATGTTTTTCGTTCTGTTTCCCGAAATTTGGGGCTCTACATGATTCGCAATGATGAGCACGGCGAAAGAGATTTCGCCTATTGGCGATCACAATCTGCAGCCACCCAAACCTTCACATTGTTGGAAGAAACAAAAACCTCCATCCACTGTGACTGGTTTTACTTTAGTGGTATTTCTATCGCCATTTTAGACGTACCTCAGCGTGAGTCGTTATTTGCGGTAATCGATGAGCTGGCAAAAAATGGCAGTAAAATTGTCTTTGATCCCAACTATCGCGCTAGCCTATGGGACACAAAGGAAGATGCGCAATACTGGACTGACCGCGCCTATCAGGTGTCTGATTTAACCTTCCCTGGCGCTGATGACCACCTTATGCTTTATGGGCACAGAACTGCAGACGACATCTTTAGTTATTTAGCCAATAAAAGCATCGATGAAATTGTGGTGAAAAACGGGTCTGTTGGCGTGCACATACTGGAAGGGAAAGAACAACGTATTGTTCCCGTGGAGCGAGTTGAACAGGTGATAGATACCACCGCGGCAGGAGATGCATTTAATGGCGGTTATCTTGCAGCACGACTATCAGGGAAAAAACCGGTAGAAAGCGCTAGCTATGGCGCAAAAGTCGCAGCGACGGTCATCACCTATCCTGGCGCCATTATTCCTCTTATCGACTTCAACAACCACATCCCCACGTTATAGGGGATGTGAAACACATCTTACTTTGTTAACCCCTAAAGCAACGTTCGGTATACATAATCTGCCAATGGGTGATTTTGGGCTTTAAGCGCCCTAACAAACAGTTGAGAAACTTTTGTTGCGCCCACCACATTAACGTGTGTGTTATCGACTTTACCGTTTGGAAACTTCGCGTATATACCCGCTGGCACCTTAATAAAGTAATCTTCACTTGCGCCATCACCAATACTCGCGAAAAAATCGCAGGTTAAGGTGTTCATGGGAATAAAAGTCACCTTATGTTTTCGTGCAACTTGCTCAGCGGCGCTAGCGTAACGAGTTAGCGTACGCTTAAGCTTTCCTTCATTATCAAAATGTCTTCGGCAAATACTACTAGCAATCATAATATGGGCTCCCCGCTCAGTCACATCATTGATAAAACCCATTAAATATTCAGGATAATCATTTTCCGCATCAGCATAGCGAGAGGGAGAGTCTTTTTTCTGATCGTTATGACCAAATTGTACCAAAACATAATCCCCCGCTGACAACTCTGATAGCAAGTATGCCCAACGCCCTTCGTCCACAAACCGCTTAGTGCTTCTTCCATTGGCAGCATGATTCATAATTCGCAATTGAGGTAGCATAAAACCAGGCAGTATCTGCCCCCAGCCTCTCTCTGGGTAGTTAAGGTTCTCTTTATTCGACATGGTTGAATCGCCCACAAGGTGCAAGGTAGTTGGAGGAGGAAGTCCGTCTGCAATACAGGTTGTCGACGCCAGCATGACAAAGAGGATAAACGCCCTACTTGCTAGTCGCCTACTTGCTACTCGATAGTGGTCATTGCTATTTCTCATTTTGTTAGCCCAATTTTTGATAAAAAAATGGCCATCATAAAGATGGCCAAACACACCCGTTTTCACGGCACACAAAGTAATTAAAGGTTGTAACGCGCTCCTAAGAAGAACTGTCTACCTGTATGGTTATATTCACGCATTAAATTCAAGCTGCCATCACCAGTAGTAAATAGGCGCTCGTACTCATCGGTGAGGTTGATAACTTCGAAGGTAAGGGTTAATTCATCGCTAAAGTTATAGAACGAAGAAAAATCTACCTGAGTAGGACCAGTGGTGCCATGAGCAACGTTACCATTGCTACCGGTAAAGTCCGTAATATAGTCATCCCGCTTGTTCACTGAGACTCGAGCACCATACACATCGGTCTCGTAATACACCGTAAAGTTATATGAGGTTTCACTCATGCCCTCGATATTGTCTGCGTTAACATGGGTGTAGTTAGATACAATCCCCATATTTTCGAAGAATCCAGGCAAAAAGGTTAACGGCTGCTGATAAATCAATTCGTAACCACTGATCGTGCGGTCTTCCGCATTAATTGGGCTACTATGCTCATAAGCCACTTCCCGTGGGTTTAACGCTATTTCTGGATCATACTGTGCATCGTTATCAATGAAGTCGTAATAGGCGCTGTCGACCATACGCTCTTCCGAAGCTCTCACTATCCAGTTATCAATATCTTTATAAAATAGCGTGGCAGCAATTAAGGCTTCATCATCAAAGTACCACTCTACCCCTAAATCCACGTTATCAGAGGTGAAAGGGTCTAGGAACGGATTGCCCACACTCACCGAGCCATTGATATAATCAAAACTTGGATTACCTGGGTTCAATGAATTCAAGCTCGGACGTGTCATTGATTGAGTTAACCCCAAACGTACGACAACATCATCTGTAGCATCAAGGGCGAAATTGATGGCGGGCAAAAAGTTGTTGTAGTCGTTTTCGATTGCCACTGCTTCACCTTGAATAAAGCCTTCAGCCTGCGTGGTCGTTTTGACGTAACGCACACCATAATTGGCACGTAAAAGCATGTCGGCAATTTCATAGTTGGTATCTACTTCGATATACAACGCCGATGTTTCTTCACCAACTTGCCAGCTCTGCGCTGAGCGAGGGGTCCAGGTCACATCTAACAATTCACGATTAATCGCGTCAAAATCTGCAACAATGAACGGTGATAGCTCACCATCAAAGCCACTGCCAAAATCGTCGACTGGCATCATTTCCGCAAAGCCCACAGCAGAATCTTGATCAGGAAAACCGTTAATTTGTTCTTCGCTGTAAGACACCACACGGTCATTATAGGCGAAGCCCATTTTGATGGTGAGATCTTCGCCTAAGTAGGTGGTATCGAGTTTGAGCGTATCGTTTTCACGTAAAACGTCCGTTGCACGCAAGCGACCATCACTTAGGTTATAGTTGCTAGCATCATTAACCTCGTAACCATAGGTAACATCGGGCGCATTAATATTGTCACTGAAATCAAATGAAAATGATGTCGGTTCAAGTAGCGTCATGTTGTAACGGTACTGCTCAGAACGTGCATCCGACTCTGCGGTACCCGCCATCACATCCACACGAAAATTATCAGAAACAAACCATTCGCCGGATAATACAAACTGTGAAAAGTCGGTGGTAGATTCTTGAAGTCGACTTTCTATTCTTGATTTAACACCTTCATATGTCCCTGCGAGCACCTGCTTACCATTTGGATGAACAGTAATGGCGGTAGGCGTTATTTCATCAAAGGTACTTCTAAACATGTGGAAGAAGTTGTACATGGTTCGTGTATTATCGAGGGTGGATAGCAAACCATCTAACGTTAACGTGAAATCATCGCTCACCTGCCATTGAAGTGAACCGGTAAAGCCTACGCGCTCTTGATCGTTCCCAAAGTAATCAGGACGAGGTAATCGGGGAGACCATAAACAATTGAGTGGATCGACCGCCTGCCCATCAGCTTCGCAACTCCCCACATCTGGTGTGCCCGTCACCTGCGTGTTAGACGTATCAGCAAATAATCCACCACCGTCTCTAACTGGCGTGGTCCAACGCACTGTACCGTAACCTTCCTGACGCACAGTACGCTCAGAAAAGGCGGCGGAGAATAAAACACCTATCTTGTCATCGGCAAACCTGTTACTCACCATAAAGGCGGCACGAGGATCCACTTCTTCGGTAATGCTGTTATACCCACCTTGCAGCGAAGATACGAATTTAAAGCCATCATAATCAAAAGGTTTGGCAGAATATAAGTCAACTGTACCGGCTATGCCACCCTCCTCCATTGAGGCTGTGGGTGACTTTTGAATATCAACTCGGTTAAACAATTCTGACGCAAAGATATTGAAGTCAAATCCCCGACCACCATTCACACCACCACCAGAATCAGTACCATCGGTACTGGCAGGCACTTCCATGCCATTTAGCGTGGTTCGCGTAAACGACGGGCTTAGACCGCGCAGCGTAATTTGCCTACCTTCTCCGCCTTCACGGGAAATAGCAACACCCGGTACCCGTTGAATTGATTCGGCTATGTTCAAGTCTGGGAACTTTCCTATATCTTGAGCAACAATCGACTCTTTACTGTTCACCGAGGTGCGCTTCTCCAGCAACGACTTATTTAGTGAGCCTCTAAAACCAGAAACCTCAATCACTTCTATCGCTTTTTCGTCTGCCGCTGTAGCGGCATTTTCAGCTTCTTGTGCCTGAACTTGAATGCCAGACATTGCTAGCGTAACCAGAATAGCAAGTTGCTTTTTCTTTGGTATCATCGTTGTTTCTCCGATTTTATGTGTCATTGGCTGCGCGGCACCCACATTTGGCACAGAGTTGGGTAAAGTGACCATCTTTTCGACTGAATGTAGATGTCCTAACGTTAAGACCTTCTCTTTACTCAACAAAGTTAACCTTGCTCGCAAACCTAATTTTCTTGTAATTGTTTAAGAAGCAGTTCTATTTTGCCTAAATCAAACTCGCCATTAAAAAACCCTATTGAAAATAGGCCTTTGGAATAGCTTTTCAGACAACAATGAAAGCCTAAATGACAACCAAGACTTTACATTTGATTTACATCCTAATGATTTATGCCACCGGTAGTAACCCCGTTTTTAATAATTTTTTAGTCTTCTTAGTCTTTCCCAATGATAGACGTGTTAAAATCTCAATATAAAAATGCAAAAATAAAACAACAAATAACAACTCAACCCTTTATAATCAATACGTTAAAAATTATACCATATTTACACACTCAATATATTGATTAACATTTATTGACATATTTATTGACAAAAAGTAGGGGGGTCAGCAAAATGCTACCGGTAGCACCACGTGTTTTTAAAATGTTATTTTATTAAGGTCTCTTTATGTTGAAACATCTACTCAGTGCAGCTGCACTTCTTGCGTCGTCACTCACGTTGTCAGTAGGATACGCGGAATCATTACCCTCACTAGACAATACTAAGCCGTGGTCTATTCGTATGATTGAATCAGAAATGACACGCTTCCCAGAAGCCTGGCAAATTGATTGGGATGAAAAACCGCAATGGGACTATGTACACGGCCTTAATTTACTCGCCATTACCGAAGTGTATAAAAAAACCAAGAACCCCGACTATCTGCGTTACGTTGAGGGCTATTACGATATGCTCGTTAATGAAGATGGAAGCATAAAAACCTACGTCAAAGAAAAATACAATATTGATATGGTTAATCCAGGCAGGGTTCTCTTTTTCCTTTATGAAACCACCGGAAACGTAAAATACAAAAAGGCCGCAGATACCTTAAGAGCTCAACTGGACACCCACCCACGTACAGCGCAAGGTGGCTTTTGGCATAAGAAAAGATACCCACATCAAATGTGGCTGGATGGCCTTTATATGGGCGCGCCATTTTATGCTGAATATATTGTTAAATATGGTGATATGAGTGAACTAGACGACGTCTTCCTACAATTCGAGCTTATTGAAGAGAATTTGTATGATGAAGACACAGGGCTGCCTCGCCACGGCTGGGATGCGTCGAAACAGCAAAAGTGGGCGGATAGTGAAACTGGCCTTTCCGACAACCACTGGTCGCGAGCATTAGGCTGGTACGCCATGGCACTGGTAGACGTATTGGCCATCGTACCTACTGACCATCCCAAAACCCCGTGGCTCAATGCCCGTTTTCAGTCTTTTATTGACGCCGCATTAAAATACCAAGACGTGTCTGGTAACTGGTATCAGGTTACAGATAAAGGGGATTTGAACGGAAATTACCTAGAAGCTTCGGGCACCGCTATGATCACCTACGCCATCGCTAAAGGCGTTGAATTAAAATTTTTGCCTGCCAAGTATAAAAAGTATGCACAAAAAGGCTTTTCAGGCTTAGTTGATCAGATGATTTCTGTGAAGCCTGATACCAATGTCATTACCCTTGAAAATGTGTGTAGAGTGGCGGGGTTAGGCGGCTCTCCGTATCGAGACGGCTCATTCGAATACTACTTAAGTGAACCCATTCGCCCAAATGATGCTAAAGGCGTTGGCCCTTTCATCATGGCTGCACATTTTTTAGATCAATAATAAAGCTCGGGTAAAGGATAATTATGGAAACTCAATCATCAAGACGTCAGTTTTTAAAATCTACTTTAGCGTCTTCCAGTATGTTGCTTTCGTCCGGCGCCATGATGGGGGGATGTTCCACATCCTCACCCGCGGTGCGCTCACAAGCGCAATGGGATAAAGAAGCGGCACTAGTGAAACAAAGAATAAACGCCCCTAGCTTTCCCAATTACGCGGTATCAATCAGCGATATTTTAGAAGCGCAACAACGAGAGCTTGGGAGTGCTAATGTTCGCCAAGCCATTCATACCGCGTTAGCAAAAGTAGCACAAAATGGTGGCGGAAAAGTGATTATCCCCCCAGGTGTTCATTACTGCGATGGCCCTCTGCATTTAATTTCAAATACTAACTTACATTTGGAAAAAGGGGCTACCCTCACCTTCTCTACTAACCCTGAAGATTATAAGCCATTTGTATTCACGCGCTGGGAAGGCATGGAGCTAATGGGGTATTCACCTTTAATTTACGCCTTTGAACAAGAAAATATCGCCATTACTGGTGAAGGCACCATTGACGGTGCTGCGTCTGCGGACAATTGGTGGCCTTGGAAAGGAAAATGGAAATCTGCGGATTGGGGCAACCATCCTGTGGCGAATCAAAAATTCACCCGAGACGCATTACAAGTGATGGTTGAAGAAGAAGTTCCTGTGGCGGAACGCGTATTTGAACACAACTATTTACGCCCACCGCTGATACAGCCTTATCGTTGCAAAAACGTATTGATTGAAGGCGTCACTTTAACGCGTTCACCCTTTTGGTTAGTGAATCCCGTATTGTGCTCAAACGTAACAGTTAGCCATGTTCATTGTGAAAGCTTCGGGCCTAACTCAGACGGCTGTGACCCTGAAAGTTGTACCGATGTGCTAATAACCCACTGTGTCTTCGATACAGGAGATGATTGCATAGCCATTAAATCGGGTCGAAACGCAGATGGCCGGCGAATTAATGTTCCCTGCCAGAATATCGTTATTGAACACTGTGAAATGAAAGCCGGTCATGGTGGCGTGGTTATCGGTAGTGAAATTTCAGGGGGAGTAAAAAACCTTTACGCACAATATTGCACCATGAGCAGCCCAGATTTAGACAGGGGCATCAGAATAAAAACAAACAGTATCCGAGGCGGACGACTGGAAAACTTAAATTACAGGAACATTGATATTGGCCGCGTAAAGGATGCGGTGGTGGTTAACTTCTTCTACGAGGAAGGTGACGCAGGCGCCTTCAGCCCCCATTTGGAAAACATCACCATTGAGAATTTAACGGTAGAAGCTGCTCAACGGGCGTTCTATTTACGCGGCTACGATCATACGCCTATCGAAGGGCTGACATTAAATAACATTGTCATTAAAAACGCGCAGTCGCCTTCCATTATTGAGAATGTTGAAAATATATCAATTAATAACGTGATGATAAATCAACAAACGTTTGCGCTTTAAGCCATAAGGAAAAGAGCGATGTCTTTTGGGGTTCGATGGCTACTCATGGTGCTGACCGTATTGCAGGTTCAAAGTGTATTGGCCAGGGAGAGCACGGTGACTTTGCCTGATAATGTGACCGTCATAGTGAGTAAGTCACCACTAGACACGCACCTACCCCAATTTCGCACCGTCAGTGAAGCGTTAAAGGCACGCTCTTTTCTTGACCCATCCTTAATAGCGAACGAGAAAACAGCGCAGAAACCTGGTACGCCCTTCGTTATTTTCATTAGGCGCGGCACCTATAATGAACGTGTCGTTATTGACGATCACAATATCAAACTAATCGGGGAGCAGAAAGAGAGTACCATCATCAGCTACGGCAGATACGCGGGGCAACGTGTAGACACGCCTGAACAGGCTAAGATTAAGAAGAATTGGGGTACAGGCCGCACTGCCACAGTGGAAATCAATGGTAGCGCAATTACCCTAACCAACCTTACTGTTAAAAATACCTTCGACTTTCTAAGCAATGAACAATTGGCCGATGACGACACTAACAAAGTCAGGGGTACGCAGGCGGTTGCACTAAAAACAGGGCTTGGCGCTGACAAAATATTTTTGAATAATGTGGCACTATGGGGCTATCAGGACACCCTTTATCTTAACGGGGACAGAGCTTACATAAAAGGCGGCATGGTAGCGGGGAATATCGACTTTATCTTCGGTGAAGGCACCGCCGTTTTTGATGGCGTTACTCTCTTATCTCGTCAACGAGGAAAGGAAGTCAATGAAGGCTATGCTGGCTATATTACGGCACCAAGCACATTAATTTCACGTCCGTTCGGCTTCGTTTTTATAGGATGCACTCTTGCCCGGGAAAAGGGCGTCCCCCAAAAAATGGTGGCACTAGGCAGACCCTGGCACCCCACCACGACATTCGCTGATGGAAGATATGCCAACCCCTACGCAGTAGGAAATAGCACCTTTATTCGTTGCAATATGGACAGCCACATTGCAAAACACCCGTGGACGAGTATGTCTGGCACCCAAAAAGACGGAAGCAAGCGTGCTTTCAGCCCATTAACAGAAGCCCGTTTTTCAGAATACGGTTCCTTGGGCCCAGGTGCTGAAAGAAATGCTCAAGGTCACACGGTACTTAACGAAAAAGAAGCGAGCTTTTACTCAATCGACGCTATTTTGAGAGAATGGAAACCCAAAGATTAGCTACCTCAGCTTAGAACAGCTTTCTCCCTATCCACCTTTTATTGCTATAAATACACTTAGCGTGAAATCGCTATTGAACGAAATTGCGTATATGCTTTGTAGAATATATATTTAGTTTTTTCCGCGAAGCCTTTTTATGTCGATACGTTTTCGATACATCGTTGCACTTACCCTGATAGCGTGCCTTGTTACGTTATCGTTTTTATCCATGACAGGGTTATTTTCCTCTCAGCGAAACGACGCAGAAGTCATCAACATTGCTGGGCAACAACGTATGCTTTCTCAGCGTATCGCACTCATCTCGGCGCACCCTTCATTTTGCGATTCCTCGGCAAGTACTCAGCAAACGTTGGCCAGTACCCTCGACACCTTCATATCGAACCATACCCGGCTAACGCAACTCACATCATTACCTAAGCAAGTGGAACAACTGTATTTTTCACCTGGTAATTTAGATACTGAGGTGAAGCAATACATACAGCAAGCTCAGTCGCGCCTAACGCAAGTCAATTGTATGCAGCCAACGTCCCCATTTACGCTCGACCAAGTCTCCAATCTTCTCGCAAAACTGAATGAAGTGGTGTATCAATTTGAACTGCACGCCAAACGTAGAGTAGATAAAGTGGCTAACATAGAGTTGTTTCTTTGGCTGGGTACGTTGGTGTTACTATTGCTAGAGGCAACATTCATTTTCTCCCCCATGCGCAAAACCATAGAAAGCACCATAGCGTCGCTTAAGCAATCTCATTTAGAAGCCAAAACAGCAATGGACGAGGCAAAAGCTGCCAGCCAAGCAAAGTCAGACTTTTTATCCAGCATGAGTCACGAATTACGCACCCCAATGAATGGCTTATTTGGCATGATAGAACTTGCCTTAGATACCCCTGAAAAGAGTGAAAGTTATTTAAAAAAGGCCAAAGCCGCTGGTCGCCAACTCCTTTCATTGATTAATGACATCCTTGATTTATCAAAGATAGAAGCCGGAAAAATAAAAGTAGAGAAAAGCCCAGTGGATCTTCTGCAGCTTATGGATGATGTGGTCACCATACAGCGTGTCTACTGCGTGAATAAGGGGTTGGCATTCAATTATTGTAAATCTGCCACCCTGCCTCACATTATCGAGGGCGACTCAACTCGCATTGCTCAAATTCTTCATAATTTGCTAAGCAATGCCATTAAGTTCACGGAATCAGGGGCAGTATCGTTAGCGGTGAATGAAACCCATATAGACGATAAGCCAGCTATCGTGTTTACGGTAACGGACACAGGAATTGGTATTGCCGATGAGAAGCTTAGTGCCATCTTTCAAAAATTTGAGCAAGCAGACCAATCTACCACGCGCTTATATGGCGGCACCGGATTAGGGTTAAGTATCGCTAAACGGTTAGCCGTGTTAATGGAGGGCGACATCAGCGTTTCATCCACGCTGGGTAAAGGCAGTGAATTTACCGTTAGCCTCCCCCTTATTGAGGCGAACCTCCCCCCATTGGAGGTTAACGAGGTGGCGAGCCTACGTTGTGCCGTTGTTGACGATTTGCAAACCAGTCGCGAATATCTTCAACACGTATTAACGGCTATGGCGATACAACCTACCACCTTTGCCAGTGCCGATGCATTTTTAGACGATCATCCTGAACAGTTCGATTTACTGATTGTGGACTTAGCGATGCCAAACAAATCGGGCGTCGACCTGCTTCGAGAAATGGCCCACCTGAACATTTCCCCTTTCCCACGAGTAATGTTAATCAGTGCAGAATTAGAGCTATTAGATTGTGAACAGGAAATACGGCGGCTAATTTGGAAAACCCACGCCAAGCCCATTAACAGAAGAGAGCTTGAGGCCGACTTAACGAAATTAATTAACAACGATACCCCCGACAATACCGCGCAGCGCTCAAAAGCGCAGAAAATGCGGGTGCTTATTGCCGAAGACAACGATATTAATTCGGAAATAGTCAAAGCCATGCTAGAAGCTGAAGGCTTTAAAACCCTTCATGTAAAGGATGGCGAGCAAGCCGTAGCGGCTTGCTCAAAGCATAAATTTGACTTTATTTTGATGGACTGCAACATGCCCGTCATGGACGGCATTATGGCCTCAAATATCATTCGAAACGAACTTAAAGTTAGTACCCCCATTGCCGCCCTAACGGCGAATGTGTTTCCAGAAGATAAAGAAGAATGCCTCAAGGCAGGCATGAACGATTTTCTAACAAAACCCTTAAATAAAGGCGCACTGCTTGCCAGCATTCGCTTGCACACCCAGAGCGATGTTGGTTAAGACCAGCGCGTTGACCCGCTACCCATAGGTGGTTTGCTCAGCAATGTAACCTGGCGCAATGGCAAGGTTATCGATATTGGCTAACACCTCATGGTTTTTTAACCATAATTGGTACTCACCGGTGCGCAAACTGGCGTGCTTAGTACAATCTACATTCCAGCGGCGCAATAAATACCCCGCCATTGCACGTCGCACATCAATGCTAAGCACACCATTTTGCATGCCGTAATCAAGTTCAATGGCCGTTGGATGCTTAATATTTTTCGGGTGAGGAATAATCTCTAGCGAGATTTTATGCTGCCACGCAGTGTCGTGACTGACTTCCTCGTGAGGATGCGGGGAGGTTTTCACTGTCACCTTACTCATTCGAGAGAGAACGAAATCGCGGAAGCTTTTTGACTTTCTATCATAAGCGCGAACATGCCAACGCTGCCCATTATCTACAATACTATGCGGCACCAATTCACGTGCGTTCGAACCACTTGATAAAGAGGTGTATATAACGCTAACAGATTTATTGTTCACAATGGCCTGAACAATTTTTGCCACGATATAAATATCAGGAACATTTAGCGAGGAGGCACTTTCTACCGGAAACTCAATATCGCCTATGGCGTCAAAGCCATCTGAGATATCGTTTGCCAATTTCACTAACGTGCGTTTTGCATCATGTTCGAAAAGGGGTTCAAACTTTTCAGTCTGAAAGTAGCGTTTTTCTCGTGCATCGTAAATCAAGTTATGCGGCGCGAGTTCTTTGTAAAGTGAAAAGTCCCTTGAGCCAGCAGACAAACCCACTTCGAAACGATTGATTAAATCCTGACGATAAATCGCACCTTTAAAAAGCAAACAGAAATCGATATAAGCCAAGCGTTGTCGCTGGGCAAAGCTGATTGTTTCTAACATCACTTTCTCAACCATTGTATTTTTAAACAGTGTGGTTCATTTAAAACTGGAAGTAAACCTTATTTTTAGTCAAAAAAACGCCCCCTTCATAAGCAGCATCTTACTGATTATTGAAGGAGGCGTTTCAGCACCCCGTTTTTGAGCGTAGGTGTATTAGTTGCTGTAACGGCTTACATACTGATTGAAGCCTTCCTGGAACGTTTCTTTAAGACGTAAGCACTGCTGCGTATTGTCTAGCATAACGTCATAACTTCTTGCCATACCTTGATGCTTCTCTTTAAGCGGTGCATAAAACGCTTTGGCAAGATTGAGATTTTTAGTGTCGCAGGTAGTAGACACAAACTCTGGCATTCTCGACACGTGATAATCAGGCATTTTACCTATAAGCGCATCTAGGTTTTCGTTCATCCATGAATATAACAGTGTTTTGTCTTCTAAATTACGCGATACACTCACAACCATGTACAAAGTGTTTGCGGGTGTGACTAAGTCTGTCAACGCAATATCCAGCATTTTGTTAACGGTTTCTTTGTCAGTAAAGCTCATAGAATAAAGCAGCGTGTTTTTCACATTAGGTAGTGTCGCCTTTTTGAAGGCGTCCACTATGGTGTCAAACATAGCCGTATCACCGTGCTTAGTGGTAACAGCAATTGCTGTTCTAGCAATGCCGGCCGGTACGCTTGTGGTGTCTTTAACGTATTGCTTTGCTAACTTTTCACTTTTTTCAATCAGTGAGTCATTTTTCGCATACTGCCCTAGCAAACCATACAAGCTATTTCTTAGTCTAATTTCACTCTCTGATTCACCTTTTGCCGGTGTTAAGGTAAGCGCGTTAAGAACAGGAAGGTACTCTTGCGTTAATAAGGCCGCATAATTATCTCGGTTAGTGTCATCGACAAGGTATGTAAACTCAGCTAACACTGCAACTGCTGCGCGCTTCACCACGGCTTCGTCATCTTTTGCCAACGCATTGACGACGGGCATAACATCACCAATGTTAATAACGCCAGCATTAAGTATGGCCTGAGCGTTATACAGTACATTTTTCTTTTCTCTGTTATTTAATGCATCCAAATCATTAAGTAACGCCGTCATTTGGGTTTTTGAAATAGCCCACCGGAAATAACCTGTGGCGTTGTCGTTTGGAAATACCCACTCGGCCTCGGCTAGCTGAGGTAGTGTGGTGGTCTTCTCATCAATAAATACCACCTCTTGCTTTATATTACCCTTCACTTTATAGGTAAGTTTCAGCGGAACAGCCCAGGTTTGCGGGGCCACTTCAGCACCAGCATAGTGAAAGCGTGACTGTGTTACTGTGCCGTTCTTATCAATACTAATAAGTGGATAACCTGGCTGTTCTAAATAGGCCTTCATCATGGCACTTAAGTTAAAATCAGAAACGTTGTCTAATGCTGCCCATAAATCGTCAGCAACCGTATTTCCCCAAGCATGCTTATTCATGTAGTTGCGCACGCCGTCACGGAATTTTTCCGTACCAATAAGTGACTCAATCATTTGCAAGATTGACTCACCTTTTGAATAGTTAAGCCCTAGCCCATCCATCACATCAGGTTGAGTGCGCACTATCTTTTTCACTGGCTTAACCGTAGGACTAGCGTCAGCACCAAAGGCACCTTCTTGAACAATACGATCGGCAAAGTTCAGTTCTGGGTATAATTCCATCATGGTATAGCTGGCTGCCCAAGAAGCAAATGCTTCGTTAAGCCATAAGTCGTCCCACCACTCCATGGTAACTAGGTTTCCAAACCACTGGTGAGCCAGTTCATGAGCAATGATGTTTAACGGCCCTGAGCGCTCAGTTAAAGAGGGGTTATCTTCTAGCAACAACAAACTATCGCGGTAAGTGATCAAACCCACATTTTCCATTGCACCGTGTGTGAAGTTTGGCACAGCCACAAAGTCTAGCTTTTTATACGGATATTTAATGTCAAAGAAAGCTTCTAAAGAGGCAAGAATTTCTGGCGTATGCTTCACCACAAATTTCGTTTTATCTGCATAGCCTTTTGGTACATATACCTTGCCTGGCACCGATAAACCGGTAAGTTCAGCACTGTCAAACGGGCCTACAGCGTAGGCGATGAGGTAAGTGGGCATGGGCTTGGTTTTTTCAAAAACCACGGTTTGTTCGCCGTTCTCCACTGTGCGCTTCGCCACCGGCGTATTAGACACCACAACTTGCTTTTCTGGCGAGGTAATGGTCATTTGATAAGCAATTTTGAACGCAGGCTCATCAAAGCTTGGAAACGCTTTACGTGCATGCATGTCTTCAAATTGGGTGAAGATATAATTGTTCTCTTCAAAGCGTGACAAATACATGCCATCTGATGAGGTATTTACTTTGCCTTTAAATTGAATATTAAGCTGGTAGTCGCCTTTCGCAATATCAGACTCGGCTTCACCCCAGTTCATGTTGTAATCGCCTTCACTCACCGTTAGCGCAATGGTAGTGTCTCCTTGCGTAAGGAAAGCCTGAGTTACGGTTAGATCTTCTTGATAAAAGCCGACTTTTTTAGTGGGCGTATTCACCGAAATATCAATCACTGTAACGCCAGAATAATCCGCAGCGTCTGGGTCAATATTTAGGTGGATTTTTTGAAATGTGGGCGTGACTGAAGACGGTAAACGGTATTCAACGTCTTTGGCAAACGCAGAAGAGATAGATAGCGTTACCGACATTACCACACAACTCATTAAAGCTATGATGCGTCGCATATTTTTATTCCTTTTTTATTGTTGGTGTGGCGCTGTTGTCACCACACCTCATTTTACCGGCAAGATACTAGTTCCGCAGGGCGTCGCTCGCAACTCCACATAGGGGTTAACCCTGCCTGAAATTGTTACGAGACATGTCTAGCGCAAAATTCCGAGATTTCACCGCAACACTGCCCCCCATCACCTTGCCCTTGCAACTGGCCTTACGCGACGTTATTTACCCGTCGATTTTTGTGGTGACAACCCGAAGAAAAGTGAATACAACACAGGCACAACGCCTAAGCTCAACACTGTGCCTAAGGCTAAGCCAAATGCAATGGCACAGGCCATAGCGTAAAACAGTACATCTCCACTTAATATTAACGGAACCAACCCTAATATGGTGGTCATTGACGACATCAAAATGGGCCTTAGCCGCCGCACACACGCCGTAACTACCGCTTCGCTCTGCGCATCTTTATCATCAGCATCAACGTCTTGCCGGTCAGCATCTATACGCTCAATAAGAACAATGCCGTTGTTGACGATGATACCGGCCAACGCATACAGCCCCAATATCACCATAAACCCAAAGTCGCCTTGCATTAACAGCAGGCCCAATGCGGCACCTATGATGATAAGCGGAATGGTTAAGGTAATGATAAGTGTGCGCCGATAAGACCTAAACTGGGCAATTAATAACAACATAATGATACCTATACACAAGGGTAAATAGGTATTCAGCGACGATTTAGCCTTTGCTGACTCTTCAATAACCCCATCGTATTCTATGCTGTAGCCCACCGGCAATTGCTGCTTTAACTGCGCTAACTTTGGCGTCAGTAAAGGCACCATTTCTTCAGCATTGAGAACATGATTCTTGGCTTCAATACTAATAGTGCGAAACAAGTTTTCTCGGGCGATACGCGAAAACCCGGTTTCGTAGTTAATATCTGCCACCTGCAATAAAGGTACACTCACCCCTCGCGCGTTAGAGAACACATTAATACTTTCAACCCGTGAAAGATCGAAGCGTTCCTTATCTCTACTTTGCACAATAATGGGCAGGATGTCATCACCTTCAATAAATTCAGAAATAATGCGACCACTGTAATAGGTGTTTAGCGTCTGCGCTATATCAGCAGAACTTACACCAGCTCGCCGGGCTTTTTGCTGGTTAACATCTATGCGTAAACGGGACACACGATTTTCCCAATCATTGCGGATGTCATAGGTATTAGGTAAAGAGGCCACCATGGCTTCTAGCTTTTTAGATAATGAAAACAACACATCTTTATCTGGCCCCTTAATTTGCAACGCTATTTTGCTGGAATCGGAAGGGCCAAGAAACATTTTTGTTACCCGCGCAAACACATCAGGATAATGAGCAGAAAATTGCGCTCGTAATGCGTCTATTGTGGGTTGAACATGCTCTCCTTTGTCGATATCCAACATCATAAACCCTTTTGCTTCGTCTGGGTCTATGGGTGTCAGTGACAGCACGAACCTTGGCCCACCAAACCCTCCGTAGCCCACGGCATTTTGCACATAAGGGAACTGCTGTTTGTCTTCTAAATCCTTAAATACCCGCGCTAATGTATGATTAGTTTTGCGTATAGAGCTACCCGCTGGCATATCCAAATACACCAGCACCTGTGTGCGGTCGGAGTCGGGGAAGAACTTAGCCGGCACTTTCGAGAGCGCAAAACCACCCGCAAAGAAAAGCCCCACCATGATAGCCATAAACAGGAGGCGCATGTTCAGCACCCGACGCAGCAGCGATTCATAGTAAGGGTTCAGTTTATTGAAATACTCACTGATGTTGGCTTTGCCTTGTTTTTTGCTACCGTCGGGGCTAGGTACAAAGTGGTAACAAAGATAAGGGGTAATAGTTTGAGACAACAACCAAGACACCAGTAACGCAATTAATATCACCAATGAAATTGACCGTGTGTACTCTCCCGCCACACTGTCCGCAAGCATAAGCGGTAGAAATACCAAGATAGTCGTGAGTGACGAGGTAAGTAAGGGGAATGCAAGAGAACGACTAGAATTTGCCAGCGCTTGCTCTCGGTCCTCTCCATCTTCTAACCTTCTTTTAAAGTCTTCAGCCACAACGATGCCGTTATCAACCAGCACGCCTAATGAAATAATTAATGTCGCCAACGACATGCGCTCAAGCACCATACCGGAAAACGCCATTATCGAGATGGTGATGAGTATCACACTAGGCACAATCCCTCCCACAATGAGCCCAGCTTTCACGCCTAAAAACAGCAACACTACGGCGCTAACAATCGCGAGAGTTTCTAACACGTTAATACTCACGCCGTTGATGGCGTTTTGCACCACATCGGCTTGCCGGGTAATCGTGGTAAGCTGCATGCCCACAGGCAATATACGATTCAAGCTAGCTAGCTGCGCTTCAATCTGCGGGCTAAAGGTTAATACATCTACATGGTCATTTTTTGCAATCGCAAACACAATGACAGGCTTGCCATTGAGATAGGCGGTGCGAGAAGGTGGGTCTTCAGCTTCCCGACGCACCTCGGCGATATCTTCAAGCAATACCGTTTCTTGGCGTTCAGGTATGGAAATAAGCGCCTTTTTTACGTCTTCTAGAGATTGAAAGTAGCCAGACGGTTGCAGCGTATAATTGGTGCCCCCCGCATCTATCGTTCCGCCAGGTTGAATAATATTTTGGGCCTGCAGCAGTCCAATCACTTGTTCGGGAGACATGCCAAAATTGGCCAGCTTGCCATTATTGATGGCGATGGTAATTTGCTCTGAACGGGCACCTAAAATATCGATACTTTTTACGCCATCCACGCGAAACAGAGTGTCACGAACGTGCTGGGCAATGTCTCTACGTTCGTCAAATCCATAGCTTTCATCCGCCTCAAGCGCAATGGTTAGTACCGCCACGTCGCCAAAGCTGTCATTCACCAGTGGCGTACTGGTACCCTCGGGCAAACTTGGTGTCACTTGCTCTAGCTCATCTCGCAAATCATCCCAAATTTGCTCAAGCTCAAAATACCTGTCTTTAATTTTCACGTGTAACGTCGCTTGCCCTGTCATAGACACCGAACGAATTTCATCGATTTCTGGTAGCTTCCGCGCCGCTTCTTCTAAGGTTTTTGTTATCAACAACTCCACTTTATCGGCGGGCAAGCCAGGGTAAGACGCAGTCACTAAGGCTTCGCGTATCGTAATATCGGGGTCTTCTTGGGCGGGTAGCGTAAAATAGCTGTATAGGCCAAAGACCATTAGAATACTGACAATGGCCAGCATTAAGCGGTTATGAATAAGGCTTAGTTCGGAGATAGATTTCACGGCTTATCCTTGCTCGTTACTCGTTGAAAATGTGCGTATCGCCGTTTGCCACGTGAACCCGCTGATCGGCACTTAAATGCGCCACCCCCGCCCGCACCACTGAAGGTAACCCATCAAATTCTCCTTCAATCAGCGCGGTGTCCTTATTCATATTGAGTAGGGTTACGGGAACTTTAATCACACGGTAAACAGGCGATTTGTCACCCGATTCTTGCTCAATCGGCGTTGCGGTATAAAGCGCATACAGTTGGCTAAGAATTCCCGCTAAAAATAGACGAGTAAGTGAGCAACCATTCTGCCGCATGGGTTGCTGGCGTCTAACACCAGAAAAATCACCCAGCCCAACCCGCTGTCTATTTTTTAAGGTG
>Ga0208315_1000043_pt1 | contig 213017 bp, 221 predicted proteins | sample MalvireepMed_215_FD_184239 | JGI IMG/M metagenome (GOLD analysis project Ga0208315, IMG submission 184239) | Marine viral communities from the Global Malaspina Expedition - Malaspina viral metaG DeepMed_215 (SPAdes) (version 2) | ecosystem: Environmental > Aquatic > Marine > Oceanic | place...
CCTTAAACCGGAGCAAGGACGCTCAGTGAAACGCCGGAAGGCAACTTGAAGTGGCTTGCAGCCATTTCGACAGCAGCACACTTGATCGGCAGGCTGCCGCTGAAGCTTACTTTTTCAACAGAATCGGCCGAAAGCGGTCTTTTGAAAGCGGCACCAATTAGAGCCCAAGCAAGACGCTCCTAAGTCACCGAAAGCCCCTGCAGCGGGTACTATCTCCCGCCCACACACCTGGAGGTAGATAATGTTCATCCCGCAGGCTTCAGATTGGGAAGCATCCATCGTCGCGGCCATCACTGAAGAACTGGATCAGCTTAAGTGTCTGATCGAGGACAAAAGTGGCTCGACGGAGAAAGGCGACATCCATGCGCAAATCAGCCGGGTTTGCGGCCTGACCGATCTCGCGCAGAACGATGCAGTTCCTTTCGCCGCGTCGGCAAGGCTTCAGATCCGAGAGTTGAATGAGATGGCGATGGGGATGATTCGAAATACGCTCGATCTCACTCCGGTAAGTGATGAGCGTCTACAGAGTTTTGAGCGCGAGGCTGCACAGGGGCTTTTCGATGCAATTGCGCTCAATATCCCCCACTTAGCGCAAGGGGAGGCGAGGAAATACGCGATTGCCCTGTCGACCAATGCTTTCGAGGAACTGCGAGAGTACATGGGTGAACATCCCGATTTCGAGATGATGGAGCAGTTGGTGCTTGTGCAAGACTACCGGGTGATGAAGCTGGCGGGAGACAATCGCTAAATCGCGGTTTTGTATCGGTGCCGAGTATCAGCAAAGAAACGCCAAACCGTCGGTCTCTTGTCGCAGCGCTTTACTCTAGGTCGATACTAGGCAAGGCTTATCACAGCAGCCCCATGCGCTCCCAAGAGCCAGTCGCGCTATTTTCTCTTGGGCTGCGTAGCTTGCTCGGAGCAGGCTGCTCTTAGGCAATGATGCTGCTGCTTTCGGATCAAGGCAGCTGCCTACGTTCAAACGTCCGAGGGTGACCAATAGGGAAGCGGCGACGCGCCAGGCTTATCAAGGATAATCGCCACGCTCTGCTGGGCTCGTGTGACCGCTACATAGAAGTCAGCTGCCGACAGTGGTACGAGGTACTCACCCTTGCTGATGAATTTGCCAATAGGGTTGGTGGGATAGATAAGCACTCGGTTGAAGGTTCGCCCCTTCGACACACCAAAATTCATGTAATCAAGATCGAATTCTATGCCCGATCTGATGCTGTTGCGAAGGCACTGAGGTTGGAATGTATCGACGTACTGACTGACGTGCTCCTTCCTCACTAGAAAGACCCCGTCATGCGCCGTGGCCTCGTGATTCTCGGAGGTTGTTTCTGGAAACTCCCAGGTTGGCTCGAAAATAGTGTCGGAGAATGTGGCGATCGCCTGGCAGCACCTCCAGGTGATGGAGCTGTAGGTGATCTCTAGGCGACCTGCCTCCTGCTGCCCTCTGAACCAACCAAGTGATTTGGAGTAGGCAAAAGCCTTCTTCATCCTGCTGTGTGGGTTTGTGGAAAAGACCGCTTGGCGTGTGTCCCCCACGAGCCGGATCTCTATGCGCGTACCAAATAGTGCCTCTAAGATGCTCCAGTCGTACCCTGACAAATCCTGCACCTCGTCGATCAGAATCTCGTCGTACAAACACTCAAGACGATGAATCAAAGCACCGCCGCTTTTACCTATCAGTTCATGGGATAGGCGGGCAATTTCCCTTGCGTAGACATTGCTCGCAGAGTCGAAGAAGCGCCCCACCCCAGAGGCATATCTCCCCGGATCACCATCGAAGTTGAACCCCATACAACGCTTTCCGGGGAAAACAAAAGGCACGAAGGGTTTGACGAAGTGGCGCAGCAGAAAGCTGAACCAGCCTGAGACCTCTAGTGCAGGGCGATCGCCGGCATGCTGTTTAATTCGTTCGCGAAGCTCGATCTGGTTGGTCTGTGCGAACGTGATGAGCAAGACCTTACGATCGGCAGGCAGTGCCTTGCAGTGCTCTACTAGCCCTTGTGTCTTTCGGGCGCCCGCCACGGCTAGCGTCAGGAAATTATTAGCCATGGATGAATGCCGCAGCCTCAGCCATGTAGGGCGGCGCGGCGATGGTCTCTGTTGATGACGCTATTCGCAGCGCGCCCTCTGTCTTCTCCCGGGTCATCCACTTAGCAAGATCGGCCTGCTCGGTAATGCCAAGCACCCTGCGTAACGTCTCAGCGCTATTGCATGAAATCAGCTGCGGCTCCAACGTACGGCCTGCTTCCTTTGCACCGATGAATAGCTCACGTCGACCGGCTTGAAGAAGATCGGCCACGGGTTCCCTAAGAACCTCTGGGTCACACCCATCGTTGTCTCGAAGGATTGCGACGGGGCGATCAATTGCGGCACAGAGTTCGAGGCAGCGCCTCAGTGCCAATCCATGCATGCTCATTACATCAATACCGTACTGCATCGGCAGCGCCCCACACATGTCACGGAAGAAGCGCTCGAAAAGAATCTCGTCCGAAGGCCCTTCCACCAAGACAATCTTGTGAGCCAACACCATGCGTAGCGTGTCGTAGCCAGGCAGTTTCTGGAAGTAACTGACCGTATCGGGGCTGAGCCCCGTGATCTCAGACGAACAACCCTTATAAAAAATACGCAGCGAGTCCAGGCCGAGCCGATTCAGTACGTAGGCGCTGTGCGTAGAGATGAATAACTGGCGTTCGCCTGCGGCATCGTCGATGCGCGAGAGCAAGGTCGTCAGGCTCGTATGAGAAAGGTGATTCTCTGGCTCCTCAATCATGACGACGCTGGTCTGCTCGGACAGGCGCTGCATGGCCAATGAGATCTTAATGGAGGCTTGTTGCCCCTGACCTGCCAGCGCGAATGGCACATCATTCACATGCGGCGTGACCGATCCTTCCCAGGATGATTGGGAGCTCTGATCCATGGCCAAAGCCATGACCTGGTTATCGAGAGGCGCCCGAATTTCGCGGAGTCGGTTATTCACCTCCCCCAGGGATTCAGTAGTCATCGACTCTTTGACCAAGCGGAATTGCTGAGCAATTTTGGCCTTTTCGTTTGACTCCAAATGGTCACTCAGGATCTGTCGGAGGTGATAGTCGATTCCTGAGCTCGATCGGACAGTGCGAGAGTCGATCATCGCAACGGCTATCTGGCGTGGGCGCCGAATAAGCGCCTCGTCCCCAAAATGCCGCCACTCGATTTTGTAGTATTCGACGGGAATGAGCGCGGTAGGTGACTCACGCCATTGCGCTAGCTCCTCCTCGTACTCGGGGTTGGGAACGACCTTAAAGGAAATTCCTGGGCAGGCATTGGTCTTTCTGTCGCTGTTGATAGCACCACAGAGAAATTGCAGCTCTGGCCGGTTCTCCAGGAACAGCTCGATTAAGATTTCAGGGAGACCTGGCTTTTCCCCCGACGCGCAGCGCTTCAGAAACTCGTCGACGAGCTCCTTGTTGAACCAATACGGATGCAGCTCCTCTTGTGCGGATCGACCACCGATGCGCCCGTTCAGAGCGAGGCCGATCCCCTCCAGCAGGGTCGACTTGCCGGCATCATTTCCACCAACCAAGATATTGAGCTTCTTGTTTGGCTGCAGCGTGAAGTCGCCATAGATTCGATAGCCCTGAATCTTGATCTTCGTGATCATTTGCTGTCCTTGTGTCGAGGCTAAAAGCCTTGGGTAGTGGCGTGAGCCCTATGGAAAACAGCTCATGAGCGGGGTGATGATCTCGTTATGAATCCGGCCAATCGTCCACACTGTTGCTGGCCAGACGGCCTGGACGGCCAGGAACGCCAAGAAGCAGAAGAAGGCACGCAGCAGGAACTCGTGCGTCATCTTGATGCAGCTGATTTTCTGGTTTGTACCGGGGTAGTTGTAAACCACGGCACTCAGCAACTGCTTCACTAGGTTCTCTTCGGGCTTCTCCGAGTTGAAGGTTTTAGCGATGTCGCCTGCGCCTAATTGGGCAGCAGCGGTGGCCGTGATAGTTTGCAGAGCCCATAAGGCAGCCCGCATTAGAAAGAGCAGCGCGCAGATGAAGATACCCAGCAAGGTGCCTCTCAATGCCCTGCTGATTTGCTCGTCCCAGAGCCCTGGCACAATGGTCGCCAAAATCGGCATTAGCGCGGTGATAGCGGCGAGGTAAAGGCCAGCCTTGCTGTCTGCTGCCCGACGACGTTCATGCTCGGCGTCAAAGAGCCTACGGGCCTCTTCCAGCGCGACATCGCTCTTCTCTAGCCAGGCTCCCTGGTTAATCTTTTCTTGCTCGCCTTGAAGCCATTTCTTCTGACGGGCTTCGTCTTCCGGCGATAGAGGCATCAAGCGGGGCCATAGCCACTGAGGAACTAGCTTTGGCATCGTGCGATGACCTCAAGCTGATCTACGATCGCAGCGGCAATTGGGTACCCGGTGAGGTTTTCGATCCAGGCCCACTGACCATTCGGATTGATCTCTAGAAACCAGAACTTTCCTTGTTGGTCGCAAATAAAGTCGATTGCCCCATAGCGCAAGTTGAGGCGTTTCATGAGCGCTGCACATTGCTCCTCTACTTCGCGGGGAAGCTCAATGCGTTCGTGCTTCAGATCAGGCCGGCTCCCCTGACGCCAATCCACTTTGGTTTCTTCATGCTCTTGTGACCTGATCGCGGTCGCGAAGACTTGGCTGCCTACGACCGTTACCCTGACGTCGTACTGCTTTCTGATCTCGGTCTGAACGATGAACGGCGCCATTGCAATGGCGTCCAGGTCACTGTCATTCAGGCGTTCTAGCCGGGTCGTGAAAATAACCCGCTCCTGCTCACCATTGATCAACGCTTGCCGAAGGGGCTTCCCGATCGCTGGCCCTTCCTGGATGACCTTGCGCACCGTTGTGATGTCGTTGGTGATCATGACCTGTGGCACGTGGAAGCCGATCTCGCTTGCGAGCATCAACTGTCTCGGTTTGTCCTCCGACGCAAAGATGTCCATGGGCGCGTTTAGCCATAGGCCTTCCAGGCGCGAATACAAACTTTTCAGGAAGGCCCCCCATTCTGCCTCTGCATACTCCCGCTCGCCATTATCGGTAATCGTGAGGTTGCTGGCAGGTGGGGCAGGACGTCTGAAGTACGCCGCTTTAACGTCCGAACCGCTGACTTCGTGCTCTCCGAAGAGCAGCGACCATGCGCTTCTGGGAAACGCAGACATCGTGCAGCGGGCTGACGGCAGATCCTCGGTGTTCAGGCGAAAGAATGGCGTCTTCCGGCGCTTGAGCTCGGCCACCACATAATCAATCGTGATGTCGCGGCGATTTGTGACTAACAACAGCATGCGTTTCCCCTAACCCAGTCCGTCCTGGTCAGCAGTGAAATCCAAAGGACTGGAAGCCATCGTCATCGGCCTCCTGCTGAACCTTGCTTTTGGTGACCAGCTCAAGCAGCTGGCACGCCGAGCGGTTGTCATCAGCTTCTTGATTTGAGGCGGTCTTGGTCGTTAGCTGCAAAAGGTTGTTGAAGCCCGATGGCTGGGTGTCATCGTCACTCTCGATCTGTAGATACGTTTTGGTCATCAGCTCAAGAGCAAGGTAGGAATCGTCATCCTCCTCTTCGTGCGCCCGCGTCTTGGTCAGCAGTTGCGACAGCGCATGCTCATTGATGATGGGCTGTGTGCCTTGCGCTGTGTCGACCACCCACATCTGCTCCTCTTCGGAGTAATACCCAGGCAGTTGATCGTCACCTGTACGAGGTGTGCCAGCCTTTGCTAAGAACGGCGATGTGTTTTTCTCGCTTCGGGAGTTGCGGGGAGTGTGTGTGTCCGTTCTGATCGTATCGTGCATGCACAATGTCCATTGAAATCGGTTGCTGGAGGCTGCTCTGATAGTAATGTGCCATCATGGCTCAAACAATGTGGTTTCCGCCTGCGGGCCCTCGGTCGTACGATGCCTGTCGAGGCAGCGCCCTAGCATTCAACTCACAAGGACACTTCCCGGCATGAGCTACATCAACTTACCTCTAGATCAGCAACGTGAAATTGCTGCGATCGACGTGAGAGCGCTTGAGGCAGCAGTGGGTAGGTGTGAAAGGGACGAGCAGATCGCTCCGATTTACGCCCTGGGCTTGAGTGGTTGCGGCGAGTTCATCGCCTCCGAATATCGTGCATTTGAACGAGCGTTGGCTGCACACAGCAAAGCGAAGGCTCATGCCAAGCGAGAGCAGACCAGAGCCGATGTGCTGCGTGCAGGGAGCAACTTGGTGCATGCCGTAGAACAGATGCAGGAGCATGTTAAAACGGAGCAGGAGCAGGCTCAGCTATTTGTGGTGGACGATCAGATCATGGTGCCATCCAGGTTCAGCAGCCGGCTGACGGTCACGGTTTGCTACCGTTGGCGCCCATCCTCGGATGCTCAATGGGCCTATGGGCGGACGGTGTTTGCCCACGACTTCACACCTCTACCTGACTACACCCAGACGTTATCTAGGCGTAAGCCCAGCGCGGCCAAGGCGGCTAATGACCTGCAGGAGAAGCTCTATCGCGAGTGGGAGCATCTGAAGATGCAGGCGCTGTGTGCTGTCCGGGATTTTCTCCGCGGTGGCGGTGACGGCGCTGACATCCCTGAGTCATTCGCGGTACGGGCGAGCCAGTACGGTGGAGGCTTGAACAATTTCAGTTGCAGGTTCTGGGTGCCATAAAAGTGGACATCTGGGAGTCGGTTGAGTATTCGCATTGATTCCGACATCAATTCGCATGCCTAACCGACACTGATTCGCACGCAAAACCGACACAACACGGCTCTTCAAAACCGACACCTATTCGCATCCTCCGACACCTATTCGCACCACGCCGACAGTTAGCTTTGCCGATGCCCAGAGATAGCCAGTCACTGACTCGCAGTCCCAAATGGCCTCTCGCCGATGGCCGCTACCGGCCCAGAGTGTGTAAAAACGTCTGATCGAACCCTTGCTATGCTTTCGGGCGATTCCATCGCAAGGGTCACCCATGAAGCGCTTCATTCAAGGTGAGCATCGAGGCCAAAGTACGTTGCTCCCCGAAAGCCTTGACGACTACGTCAGCGATACCAATCCGGTGCGAGTGGTTGATGTCTTCGTTGATGAACTTGACCTAGTTTCGTTGGATTTTGAAAGCGCAACTCCAGCGGATACAGGCCGGCCTGCTTACCATCCTGCGATCCTGCTGAAGATCTACATCTACGGCTATCTCAACCGTATTCAATCGAGTCGGCGCCTTGAGCGAGAGACTCAGCGCAACGTCGAACTGATGTGGCTGACTGGGCGGTTGATGCCGGATTTCAAGACCATCGCCAACTTCCGGAAAGAGAACAGCAAGGCCATCCGAGGCGTCTGCCGGCAGTTCGTTGTGCTGTGTCAGCAGCTGGGGCTGTTCGGAGAAAATCTGGTTGCCATCGACGGCAGCAAATTCAAGGCGGTCAACAATCGCGACCGCAATTTCACCAGCGCCAAACTGAAGCGGCGAATGGAAGAAATTGAATCGAGCATCAACCGTTACCTCACGGCGCTCGACACCGCTGACCAGGAAGAGCCTAAATCCCCTCAGCCAAAAGTAGTGCGCCTGGAAGAGCGAATCGCCAAGCTGAAGGCCCAGATGAAGGAGCTTCAGGCGATTGAAATCCAGCTCAACGAATCGCCGGACAAACAGGTCTCATTGACCGACCCGGATGCCCGCTCGATGATGACTCGCGGCACTGGAATCGTTGGCTACAACGTGCAGACCGCAGTCGACACCCAGCACCATTTGATCGTTGCTCACGAGGTCACCAACGTCGGTTCAGACCGCGATCAGCTCAGCGCAATGGCCAAACAGGCACAGGAGGCAATGGCATCAGAAACGCTGTCGGTTGTAGCTGATCGAGGTTACTTCAAGAGCGAGGAAATCCTGGCTTGCCAAGATGCCAATATCATCACCTATGTACCCAAACCGATGACCTCGGCAGCCAAAGCCGACGGGCGCTTCAACAATGATGCCTTTATCTATGACTCGGCGAAAAACGAATATACCTGCCCGGCTGGAGAGGCGCTGATCTGGCGTTTTTCCAGTATTGAAAAAGGCATGAAGCTGCACCGGTACTGGAGTTCGAAATGCCAAGGCTGCACTTTGAAATTGCAGTGCACACCGAGCAAGCAACGACGGGTTCGGCGCTGGGAACATGAAGCGGTGCTGGAGGAAATGCAGAACCGGCTGAGTAACGCACCGGAGATGATGCGAGTCCGAAAACGAACTGTTGAGCACCCCTTCGGGACGCTCAAACAATGGATGGGCGCAACCCATTTCCTGACACGCCGGCTGCCGGGTGTTAGTGCGGAGATGAGCTTGAATGTGCTCGCCTATAACTTGAAGCGAGTCATGAACATCCTAGGAACCAGCGGTTTGATAAAGGCAATGTCGGCCTAAAAAAGCGCGTTAGGCATCGCCCTGGACGCCTCAAAATGGGTCGAGACACGTCCTGGCCGCTACTAATGCGCTCTGTGGGCGATGACCAGCGTTGTCAGTCAGCCGACAGGGATCGCCGCGCACCCGAACACCGGCTTGCAGCGTTTTTACACGCTCTGGGCCAAAAGCAGCCATTTAACACTTCAGCTGCATGATGTAGCGGTAGCCGAGAAGAAAAGGGAACTTGCTGATTGTCACGCGCAAGTAGCTCTCCTCGCGCGTGACATCACAGCGTTTAAGTTCTTAGTCGTGAGCGTGACCATGGCTTTCGACTTCGGACTGGGTTTCCGGCTCGCCACTGCCACATGCCGACAGTAGGCCAAGCAGGCAAACCAGTAGCAGGGAGCGAGTCAGGGTAGTTGTGGTTTTCATCATGTAATCCTTTCAATTTCGATCAGGTGTGTAGAAGCCCCAGCGCCTGATGACGCTGGGGCGCTTTGCCTTAGATAACTCGTTTGACGCTCAGGTACTCGCCCTTGGTCTTCAGCGTGATGGTCACGTCTTTGTTGCTGCGGTTGCGCCAGAACCAGCCGTGTGTGCCGTCGAAGATGGCGGTGAATTCACCCTTGTCGCCCTTGATCTGCTTACCCTTGCTGTAGCTGTGGTAGTAGCCCTTGGGGCCGTTGTAGGGCTCGCCGTGGGTGTCGTGGTTGACCGGAATACCATTGGTCGTCCACTCGTAGCTGACCGTGGCCTTGTCCAGCATCTCCAGTTTGATTTCACTGGCCTCGCCCGGCTTCAGCGTGACGGTCACTTCATCCGACTTCAGGGCAGGCTGAGGCTCAACTACGGGTTCGGCCACAGGTGCTGCTGCAACAGGTTCTTGAACTACAGGCTGAACAGGCACGGGAGCTTGAGCGACTGGAGCCGCAGCTGGCTGAACCGCTGCATCCGCTACCGCTTCTTCGGCCAGGGTTATCTTCATTTCGCCCATCTGGGTCAGGCCGAGTACGCGACCAGCGCCCGTCGGGTCGATGGCGTACTCCGAAGGCATCACCACGGTGACCAGCAAGGCGGCGGCAACGCCCACGGCAATTAGGGTGGAGCGCAGCAGTTGGCGGCTGGTCGGCAATTCGCTTTGGGTCGGAAGCTGGGTATTGAACATGCTGAAAATTCCTTACTGAGAGACGATCAGGCCAGTGAGCTGGTAACCCATCAAGAGGAAACCGGCGCTCATCATGGCGACGTTGGCGGTGTAGGCATGGCGCCAGAAGCTGGCGGTGCGCCGCCAGTAGCCCATGACAATCAGGATGGCGCTCAAGGCCAGGAGCTGGCCGATTTCGACGCCGACGTTGAAGGCGATCAGGTTGGTGATCAGGCCGTCTGCTGAGATCTCGTACTCCTGGATCTTGGTCGCCAGACCAAAGCCATGCAGCAGGCCGAAAATCAGCGTGGCCGCTTTGGTGTTCGGCTGGTGGCCGAACCAGCGCTGGAATGCGCCCAGGTTATCCAGCGCCTTGTACACCACCGAGAAACCGATGATGGCGTCGATCACATAAGAGCTGATGTTGATTTCCGCCAGTACGCCCAACAACAGCGTCACGGTGTGACCCACGGCGAACAGCGTGACGTAGAGCCCCACGTCCTTCAGGCGGTAGAGAAAGAAGATCACCCCGAAGAGGAACAGCAGATGGTCGTAGCCGGTGATCATGTGCTTAGCGCCCATGTAGATAAACGGCAGCACCATCACCCCGGAGCTTTCCTGGATAAAGCCCTTGTCGCCCTCGGCGACAGCGTGGGCCAGAGCGTCAGGCATGCCGAGAAACAGCAATGCCGTGAACAGCAGCAACAGTAGTAACGAGCGATTCGGGCGCACGACAGATGCGTCCATTGCGCCCATAGATAGCGAATGCATGGTTGAGTCCTAAATTAAGGGGGCTTGGGCCGCACAGCGGCCTGTGTCAGAGCACGAATGTGGCGCGCGGTGGCCGCTCGATTAGGAAGATCGGGCTTGGAGGAATGGAGTAGCGAGGGGCTTCAATCGGCTGCGCACGCTCTGGCAGCGTGCTGATGCTCAGTCGCGCGGTCAGATGCGGTGTTTCATGCAGATGGTCGGCGGTCAGCGGCGAGTGGCAGTGATCCCCGTACGCAGCACAGGCCAGCGTCTCGTCACCATGCGCATGCGAATGAGCACCGTCATTGCCACTCAAGGAAGGCTGGCTCGATCCCATAAACAGCGCAGAGGTATGCCCAGCCCAAGCCATCAATATGGCGAGAGCAAGGGCAAAAATCACCTTGGTGCTGATGGGATTGCTGAGCATGTTGTGGTTCTTTCGATGCCTAAGCGGGTGGCTTTTCTGGAGGGCTGGTCGGTTTGACCATATCCCCCCCAGGGGGATAGCATACGAGCGTAATTCATCGACGCACGAGACTCAAGGCATGAGCGATCACGAACACGGCCACCAGCACCAAAGTCATGGCGACATCATCAAAAGGTTGAAGCGTGCGGAGGGCCACCTGCGCAGCATCGTCACCATGATCGAAGACAGCCGGGCCTGCGTCGACATCGCTCAGCAGCTGCACGCCGTGGAAAAAGCCGTCTGCCAGGCCAAGCGTGTCCTAATCCAAGACCACATCGACCACTGCCTGGAGCATACGGTCGAAGCACTTGCGATAGGCGAGCGCGCATCACTCGAAGAGTTCAAGCAAATTACCAAGTACCTCTAGGCCCCTCCCATGTCGAGTTTCGCCGAACTGCTGCAACAGGGGGCCTCGCAGGCCTGGCTGTACTTCCCCAGCGCCATCCTGCTGGGTGCCTTGCACGGCCTGGAGCCTGGGCACTCGAAGACCATGATGGCGGCGTTTATCGTGGCCATTCGTGGCACGGTGAAGCAGGCCATTCTGCTAGGCCTTGCCGCAACGCTTTCGCACACCGCCGTAGTTTGGCTGGTGGCCATGGGCGGCATGTACCTGGGGCAGAATTTGGATGCCGAAACTACCGAGCCATATTTCCAGCTCGCCTCCGCCGCCATCATTATCACCATCGCCCTGTGGATGCTCTGGCGCACCTGGCGTGGCGAGCAGATGTGGCGTTTCGAGGAGGGTGATGAGCATCAACACGACCATCACCACCACGATGAAACGCAGCGCATCGACACCGGGCACGGGCGTATCGAGCTGTCGATCTTCGAAGAAGGCGTCCCACCGCGCTGGCGTCTGAAAACCTTGAGTGGCCATGCCTGGCCGGCTGCTGAAGTAAGCTTGCTGACGACTCGCCACGATGGATTGGCCCAGCAGTTTCGCTTCGTCGACCGGGGTGACTACCTGGAGTCACTGGACGAGATCCCTGAACCCCACGAATTCACCGCGCGCCTGAGCCTCGGCCATGCTGATCACTCCCACGACTATGACCTGGAGTTCCGCGAGCACAGCCACGGTCATGACCATGATCATTCCGAGCTGGAGGGACTGGAACTGTCGCTGGAGGGCTACCAGGATGCCCATGAACGGGCGCATGCCAACGACATCCGCAAGCGCTTCAGCAACCGCAATGTCACCACCGGCCAGATCATCCTGTTCGGTTTGACGGGCGGACTGATTCCCTGCCCGGCAGCGATCACCGTGCTGCTGCTCTGCCTGCAAGTGAAAGAAGTCGCCCTGGGTGCCGTTCTGGTGCTGTGTTTCAGCATCGGTCTGGCCATAACTCTGGTTACCGTTGGTGCTTCCGCTGCTATCGGCGCACGCCAGGCATCCAATCGTTGGCCCTGGCTGGGTGCTGTGGCGCGTCGCGCCCCTTACCTATCCAGCGTACTGATCATCAGCGTGGGGGTTTACGTCGGCTTCCACGGCTGGGTCGGCCTGAACACCTAGCCGATGTGGGAGTTCTCCGGTTATTTCGGCCTATTCCTCGCCGCCTTCGGTGCCGCCACGCTGTTGCCTATGCAGTCGGAGGCGGTACTGGTTGGGTTGCTGCTGACTGGCCGCTATGCGGCCTGGGCGCTGCTGGCGGTGGCCACCACGGGTAATGTGCTGGGCTCGGTGCTGAACTGGCTGCTGGGTCGCTCTATCGAGCACTACCGGCACAAGCGCTGGTTTCCCGTCAGCGACGGCAAACTGGAAAAGGCCCAGCAGGCTTATCACCGCTTCGGTCGCTGGTCGCTGCTGCTCAGCTGGGTGCCGATCATTGGTGATCCGCTTACCGTGATAGCCGGTGTTATGCGCGAACCGTTCTGGAGCTTTCTGTTGATCGTGACGCTGGCCAAGGCCACTCGCTATCTGGTGCTGGCTGCCTTGACGCTTGGGTGGTTCGGGTGAGCCTGCATACACGCGACACCAACCTGGATCTGATCAAGTGGCTGGCGATGCTGACCATGCTGCTGGATCACCTGCGCTACGTCTGGCCTGACACCGAATGGTTGTTCATCGTCGGGCGCTTAGCCTTTCCACTGTTCTGTCTGGGGATCGCCGCCAATGTCGCGCGCTCGCAAACCGGTGAGCTGTACACCGATGACAACGTTCGCTACCTGGGCTGGATGGCGGCGTTTGCAGTGATCTCGGAGTTGCCCTATCGCCTGCTTTCTAGCGACAGCAGCACGCTCAATGTGATGCCCTCACTGCTGCTGGGCCTGCTTATCGCCTGGGGCGCGCATCACCGTGGGCGCGACGGTTTTGTTCTGGCTCTGACTGGCGTGGCTGTAGCTGTGTTAATCCAAGAGCGCCTGATGTACGGCGTTTTCGGCGCGCTGCTGCCAGCAGCACTGCTCCTGGCCATGCAACGTCCTGGGATTGCGTGGCTATTACCTGCCGCACTGTGTGTACTGGCCAACAGTCGCAACCGCTGGCTCTCGGAGCGGGAGTTGCAGCCCTTTACCCTGCTGATAGTAGCCGTCGCCTTCGCCGCTCCACTGCTTGGGCTATGGTTCCTGCGCCGACCGGGCCATTTCAAGATGTGGCCGGTCAAGCGCTGGGGCTATTGGTTCTACCCTGGCCATCTGGCCACACTGCACCTGATTCGCTCGCTCGGCTAGATAGAATTTTTCCTCTTCAGAAGCCTTCTTGCTCAATGCAGGCATTTTGCCATACCTTGTAAGTGTGACTTGAGTCACACACAACAAGAAGCTGAAAAGGAGTTCCTCATGAAGAAGTTTTTTGCTGTCCTGATTGCTGCTGTTCTCGCTCTAACCTCCGTGGCAGCCCTTGCCCACAGCGGCGGTACGGACTCGAAAGGCTGTCACCGCAACCACAAAACGGGCGATTACCACTGCCACTGAGCATTCCCAGTAACGGCTGGCCGCCTCACATTTGTGGCGGCCAGCTATCTGGATAGGCTCCGGGTGGGCCGGCCAGCGCCGCTCCAGCCAGCAAAGCCATCGATCAAGTAGCGCGCATCCAGGCCCATAGCCTCCAATGTGGCGGCGATGCCCTGGCTGATTTCATGGCCCTTGGCGCAATAGACAATCACTGGCCGGTCCCGTGAAACCTGATCCTTCCAAGTGAAGACATCCTCGGGATCACGCCAGTGTGCGCCGGGAATTTCTTCGGCATCGGCAAGCCGCACGCTCGTACGGCGCACATCCAGCAAAGTGAACGTCCGATCTGCTGCCTGCCATTCCGCCAGTTCGCATATCGAGATTCTGCTCATCCTCCACCTCTCAGTTTTGCAGCAGGTGTACCACCAGTCCGGCCAAGGCACAGGCCATCAGCAATTGGATGACACCGCGTTTGAAGCGGAACAAGGCGACGGCAGCAGCCAACGCGATCAGTGCAGACGGCCAGTCGAAAGCACCCTCGAAGCCTTGCGGCCAGAGCACGTGATAACCGAAGAACAACGCCAGGTTGAGGATTACCCCGACCACGGCGGCGGTGATGGCCGTCAGCGGCGCGGTGAACTTCAGTTCGTTGTGGGTTGATTCCACCAGCGGGCCGCCCGCGAGAATGAACAGGAATGACGGCAGGAAGGTGAACCAGGTGACCAGGCTGGCGGCCACGGCACCGGCTAGGAAGGCCTGATCGGCACCAAACACCTGCTGCACGTAGCCACCGACAAAACCGACGAAGGCCACCACCATGATCAGTGGCCCTGGCGTAGTTTCACCCAGAGCCAGACCGTCGATCATCTGTGTCGGGGTCAGCCAGCCGTAGTGGCCGACTGCACCCTGGTAGACATAGGGTAGTACCGCATAGGCACCGCCGAAGGTCAGCAGTGCGGCCTTGGTGAAGAACCAGCCCATCTGCGTCAGCGTGCCTTCCCAGCCGAATAGAGCGGTCAACAGCCCCATGGGCAACGCCCACAGCGTTGCACCTATCGCTGCCAGCAAGAGCAGACGTGGCCAGCGGAAGCGCGCATGTTCCGGTGTCGGGGTTTCATCATCAATCAGCGCCGGGCCGTAAGACTGCTTGGCAGCGCCATGACCACCGCCGATGCTGAACTTCTCTGGGGCGAAACGCCCACCGAAATAACCGATCACGGCGGCACCCAGTACGATCAGAGGGAACGGCAGGTTAAGGGCGAATATCGCCACGAACGATGCAGCAGCTATCGCCCACAGCAAGTTATTCTTCAATGCACGGGAGCCGATGCGGTGAGCGGCCTGCACCACGATGGCGGTCACGGCGGGCTTGATCCCATAAAACAGTCCGGCCACCACCGGCACGTCGCCGAAGGCGATATAGACCCACGACAGCGCGATCAGGATAAACAGCGAGGGCAGCACGAATAGCACCCCGGCAATCACACCGCCCCAGCTACGGTGCATCAGCCAGCCGATATAGGTGGCCAACTGCTGGGCCTCCGGGCCGGGCAGCAGCATGCAGTAGTTAAGGGCATGCAGAAAACGCCGCTCAGAGATCCAGCGCCGACGCTCCACCAGCTCCTGGTGCATGATCGAAATCTGCCCGGCCGGGCCACCGAAGCTGATGAAACCGAGCTTGAGCCAGAACAGAAAAGCCTGAAGCAAACTGACAGGCTCGGTACGTGGCAAATCCTGCTCTACAGGTGGCAGTGTGGTCTCAATCATCAGAGGTCTCTTCTTTCACGAATGCCGCCAGCAACCCATCGAAGATGGCGCAAGCAGCCGTTAGCAACTGGTCGTCATTGAGGATGGTTTCGCGCAGCCCAGCCAATACACGCTCGATGCCAACAGCCTCGGCGGGTTGAACGCCACCGACATCCAGGTAATGCACCAGAGCCGCGATGCGGCTTAGGCCTGGCTCGACCAGTGCAAAGCTGGCTTGCAGGGTTTCGAAGGTGACGCGACTGCCGACATGGCTGAAGGTCGCACCGTCGAAATCGAAACCCAGCGCCTCCGTAGGGCAATCACTTGGCGTGTCCAGCCAGAGAATGCGGGCGCTCGGGTCAATGCAGCGCCGGATCAGCCAGGCGCTAGCCAAGCGGTCAACCCAGGGCCGCTTGCGCGTAGCCCAAAGGCGACCCTGGTAGTCGCGACGATCAAGCTGTTCGATAGGCTGATCGTGACTGCTCGGTTCATCCTGCGAAAGTGCCCGACTGATGGCCGTTTCAAGTGTTTTGAGAGCCATGTCGGTCTGTTGCCGAGCCACCGCAGGGAAGAAATCGATGGCCGCCACCTGCGCAAACGCCTTGCGCAGCTTGCGTACCTGCTTGGTGCTGGTGAGGGCGTTATCCGAAGTCAGTTGAGCCTGGCACGCCTCGATATCGACGCGCAGCTTGGCGTAGTCCTCACTACGGTCGAACAGTTCGATAAAGCGCTCGCCTTGCGGATCATTGATGGGCAACAGAAAGGCCGTGCCATTACTACCCAGGATGTCGCGCTCAACAGCCTCCAATGCTTCTCGGCAGGCGGGAGTGCCGGGCAGCAAATAGACCCCATCGCGCAGTACCGCTGCGCCACTGCTCTTGAGGGCACGCCAGGCGCGCATACGCTCTGTGGCATTAGCTGTCGGCAAGGCGATGATCAGAGATAGCCAATTATTCATGTAGAGTAAAATACCTATTAGGTAATAAACTCTACTCTATTCTTGCTCTGAGTGATTGTGAAGCACTAAATAGTTGGCCGATGATTGCCCGTTACGACTGGCCGCTTTTGGCCGATAGCGGCCCGTCAACGGTCAGGATTTCGAGGCTTGCTATGGCTTCGCGGAACGTGCCGACGTTCTATATAGTCTGGCCGCCAGAAACTTCAATGCGCTGCACCGTTAACCATGGCTCGCGATGACACCTGTTCGCCATGGGAAACGTGGCGCACACGCAGCTTGGTTATGTCGCAGGCTCGAAGCTTGCTGTCGATAGCCAGATCGAAAAGTTGTTCCAGGGCTGACGGCTCCAGGTAGCGATGAGGTTCATGGCAAGTCCTCCACGTGTGGGAGGGCAAGGATGGCTAGCCAGAGCAATGGTCGCTAAGTACACACAAAGGCTATCGGCTGCTTATAAGTGATAGATTACCTTTGCAGCAAGCATGACTCTACAGTAGAATTTGATTGCGCGTAGATTCAGTGTCGTGGGTTCACAACAACCCCTTCGCTGTTTCTGCTGCTGCTCCCCTAGTGTAGGTTGTGCTTCACCGGGGTCGAATTGCGAAACAGAAGCCCGCTTAAATGCGGGCTTTTGTTTTCTGAGGCCTTGTGAGTTAACGGGCTGCGAGTCCTCGTCGACCACGCATTCATCGTTGCCGGTGGTGAAATCACCAAAGCTGCTCGCAATTGGATTGGTAATAAGCTCGACCTGTCTAAGCGCAGCCAGATCCTTTTCATGGACCGAGAAGACATCGTAAACCTATTTGTCGTGTCGCCTTTGCCTGCGCCTCAGGTGCCGAGGGAGTCGCGCGATCCGTTCGATGAAGCAATTCCCTTCTGATGCTTAATCAGATCTTATCAGGCCACTCAAACGTCTAAGTATGGACGCCGACATCGCCGGGATAGCTCACCCCGACAATGTCACGGTGCTCCATAGCTTCAAGGTTATCTTCTAGGCCCAAAGCCACCACCGGGGCTCCTGTTTTTCTTGGCTGCCTCCGCGGCCTTCTTTACCTCCGCAACTTTCGCGGCCGCTATATGTTGGTGGTACGAAATGGCGTTCATGAAAGCTCTGATGTCAGACAGGTCGCCGGTAGGCCAAAACATACCGTCTGGGCTAGCTATTACTGCTTTGAGGGGCGTTCTACCTTCTGTGCCTCCAGCAACGTGATTAACCAGGAATTCGAGATAAACGGCCATCTCGTCCAATGCCAATCCACAGCCTGCTGGATAGTAAATACCGTCCAACAGCTCTGGCGTAGGCTGGTCATCTCCAGTTGCCACGCTTTCCGCCAACGACAGGTATGGGAAGCACACCAAGCGCACATCGTGGATAGGAAGCAGCAAAGAGCTGGGTTGTTTCTTTCCTTGCTTCAATTCAGGAAAAACAATGAAGTGCCCTCTCTCCGAAAGACCCCGAATAAAGTCATCTGCTCGGACAGCAGGATCCGACAGTAGATTGAAAACTGGCTTTTCTTTTTCACTATCCACAAATGAGTCGGACGACTTAAATTCCAGCAAGAAGAATTGATCGTTGTGCCCTGCCAGCACATCAGAGGCTGCAGTTTCTGCGTTACCGTCAAGCTTGGCCAACAGCGCGGGTGGGCTGCCCCCCAACGAATTAACATCAGCTGCATTCTGAATTGATCGCATCCATTGCATATCCCGAAACGCCAAGATCAACGTGTCTTCCCAGGGCTTGTCTTTCTTCACGCAATATTCCTTGCTTCAGTGATGCCAGCTCAAAATGTGATGTTGGGCTGACAGTTAGACGTAATTCAGATAGATATTTCCCTGAAAAACGTGGCTTCTAGTCTACCCATACGTCAGCTGTTTGCTCTCATCAGGTAGCAACAAATCTGGCTGATGAATGACAAACCTAATCGATGGCACGTACCTATTTGTTATCACCGCTCGCACCGGAGATCCTTTTCGACTTTGGACGTCTAGACGGGGGGGCGCTACCAGATCATCACCGGTGACACTGGCCAGGTTCTGGGGGCGGCGGTTACTTGGGGCGCAACAACCTAGTACCGGAGGTTAGTGACGTGCCGGCGATTGTGAGCGCTCCGGGGGCACCGACTGGAGCCATGGTCAACTTCTCCCGAGAGCGCTGGATCAGTCACCACAGGCCGGGAGTGGTTGGCCGCTCGACTGGGTACGAAGATCGACAATCCCAACCTACAACCGAACGAATTCTTTTTGCACGGCAAGCTGTTGTGCACCGACAACTCCGTTCAACGGGTCTGTGAATCGCCATTAGGGTTGGTGCATCAGCTCTACATGCAGATGCAGGCGCTAGTCGCCGAGCAGGTTCTGGTGAGGGAGCAACAGCAGGCACGGCTTGAGGCAGCGCGCGTGCAGAACCGGGGGTAAACGCCCTCGGTTGCATGATCTGAGCGGGGCGCAGCTGCCCCGCTGCAGATAAATCGGCAGTAGCCTAAACCAGTCCCTCAACCCAGAGGTTAATTTCGGAAAGAAGAAGATTTTCCCAGTTATTACCAAGCTTGGGGTGCTTCACTTTCCTAAGTGTCATTTTGTGCTCTTTATATAGCTTGTATTCGGCGATTTTCGCTGTGTCGTTTTTCTTGTTTTTTCCATCGAACATAGGCCAGTCATTGTTATAAGTCGTGGCCCTTAGGAAGTCGTTTACTGCATCTTTATCAAGCTTGTCGAAATTCTCGGTGCGCAGTAGTGCTGTGCAATGGGCGTCTTTGGTTTGCTCCAGCTCCAGAATATAGAAATAATCACATGAGCTCTGTCCAAGCTTCACCTCTACGCAGATTAACTGCCGACCCACATGCCACGTCCAACGTCCGCTCTTAATTGAGGGGAAGCTTGTCGCGAAATAATTTGGGAAATCAGTGCGGATACGCTTATTGGGCGTGATCGTCCGTAGTTCCCATTTTTTTACTGCAAGCTCCTTTTCGAGCGCAGGGAGTAGCCTAATAAATGAATTTAGCTCCTTGCTAGGCGGCATAACGTCGACAGCGATATTTACCTGCTGCTTACCCTTGTGCTCCCCCTCATGGCTACCATCACCAATGGCGTTCCCCTCTACGTCGACAGGGATTCTAGGCACCTCTGATCGCCAATCTCGTTGAGTCTGATTTCGTCGATTTTCGATGGTGATGGAGTCCATCCATGGGAACGGATCGGCATGTCTGGTTACTACCTTTGTGGGCAGTCGGGCATCAGAGGGGGTGTCGAGAACAACGTCGTCAATCTCGTCCTCTTCCTGGGGCACGAAAAGGGGGGAGGTGCCGGCCACTTTTTTATCACCACCGACTCCCAAGTCGTTTTCACGATTGACAACTAAGTGAGAATAACCGCTTGGGTAAGAGCAGTGGAGAATTTCCATTGCAAAGATTGCATTATTGAAACCTTTCGCCAAGTTCATAGAGACCCCGGCAACGGTTAGGTTCGTAGTGCCTTTGAATGGAAACTCTGCCTCGATGGAGAGAGCGGCATTCTTCTTTGCATTACTATTGGTGGCGTTAATCTTTTGTAATCTGTTGTGGACCGCTTTTATTTCAGCCAGGTAGGTGGCTTTATTGGCATAAGCCCGGCCAAATATGATTTTTTCTAGTTTCTGCAGTTCGGTGGTGGCGTTAAGAGTAACTGTTTCACCGTCCAACCCGCCGCCGACGACCAAGGTTTCGAGCGTGCCTTGAATCACCCTCGCTATGAGCCTGCTGGTTGGCCCCATATAGAACCTGAGAATCTCAGAGCACGGAATGACCATCCACTGGTACTGCTTGTTTCCTTGGATCGGGGCGACCACATAAAGGCTCGCGATGAGCTCTCTATGGATGCGAGGATTGAGGAAGTCGGGATCCGCTACTCCGTTGTCTGTGAATCTTTCTCCAAGCTTCACGCTTCTGTTGAAGGAAAGGACTCGAGCTTGGCTTGTGTCCACCCGGAAGTGGCCAGGCAAAGGGTCAGGTCTCGACACTAGCCTCCCCTCATTCCATATCGAGCCGATGGTGAGTGAGCTAAGCCAGTGAGGGTTGAGGGTGATCAGCGTTGGAGCATTCTGTTTGCTGGCGTCAGCTGAAAAGGGGTTCTCAACATTGGGCTTAAGCTCAGAAAGCACTATCCCGACCTTAATATCCCGGGCATTCCAGCTTGCTTGAGAAACGCCATCGACGCGCCAGTGCCCCTTCAAATCACCGAGAGGGGCAGGAACTTTCTGATCCATTCGCTAGTAACCAGTCTGATTTAGCGATGGAGTATTCCAGTTATCTGATGTGGGTCGCAATTAGCAATAGAGCTTACAGCCGCCAACCAGGGCTGGCCCCGATGCACTGTGATGGGGCTGTCGAAAAGGGCGCTGTGGCCAGTGCGCCAAGGGAGACTGGCTGGCGACAGACTGAATTGCTGCGACTTCCAGCGCTTCCTGTTCTTCCAGAGGTGGAAGCAGGCCGGGTAGCCGGCTGGCAAGCAATGTCTTGCCGGTACCAGGCGGACCGGATAACAACAGGTTGTGGCCACCCGCTGCGGCCACCAGCAGCCCACGCTTGGCGGCAGCCTGGCCCTGTACATCTGCGAGATCAGGGTAGGGCAGCACCTGGCGCAACAGGCCTTGGGCTTGAAACGGTTCGATGGGCGTCACGCCGTTGAAGTGCGCAGCGACTTCCAGAAGGTGGTCGGCGGCGTAGACCACCAATCCCGACGCCAGGCTGGCCTCCTCGGCATTGGCTCGTGGCACCAGCAGGGCGCGTCCGGCCTGGCGGGCCGCCAGCGCGGCGGGCAACACGCCCTGTACCGGCCGCAGTGTGCCGGAAAGCGCCAGCTCGCCCAGGCATTCGAGCGTGTCCAGCCGGTCCGCAGGGATCTGGCCACTCGCCGCCAATATGCCCAGCGCGATGGCCAGATCAAAGCGGCCACCATCTTTAGGCAAATCGGCTGGCGCAAGATTGAGCGTGATTCGTCGGGCCGGGAAGTCGAAGCCGGACGTCAGGATCGCGCTGCGCACGCGGTCCTTGCTTTCCTTGACGGCCGTTTCCGGCAGGCCGACTAAGGCCAGCGAAGGCAGGCCATTGGCAAGGTGCGCCTCCACCGTGACGGTCGGCGCTTCCACGCCGACCTGGGCGCGGCTGTGGACAATTGCGAGGGACATCCGATCACTCCTTTGATCGTGACGCCAGCCGGCCTATTCGGACGCGGGTGGCGCGATTTTCTCTTCCAGCTCGGCGACCTTTGCTTCGAGGGCTTCAAGTCTCGCCCGGGTGCGTGCAAGCACGATCATCTGGCTGTCGAATTCTTCACGGCTGACCACATCGAGCTTGCTCAGCGCACCTTGCACGATGCCTTTGAGCTGGGCTTCGACTTCCGCGCGGGGCAGGGGGTTTTCACCGCTGAATAGCCGCGAGGCCTGGGCGCCGACGGCGTCGAGAAAAGCTTTGGGTGGGAACATGGGCATTACCTGTTTCTGAGCGACGCGCAGTGTAACACGGGCTATTCGACCGTCCTGCCGACGCGCGTGCACGTTTGCGGGCATGCCGTTGCGGTGCCGTGCACTGGCATGGTGCGCTATTAGCACGGGCGAGCTCTGATGTGGCCGCGTACGCCCATTGCGGAGCGCCTCACGCCGGGCATTGCAAAAAGCTGGCATCGATTCTGCTTAGCTCCTCATGACGCATGCACCAGCAGGTAGCGGTGCAAAGGCGATTCGGGACGTTTCGTCGGATCGGTTGATGGTGTCGGATGGTCGCTCGGCAACGCCGGCGCGTTACAAGAGCCAGACACTGCGCTTAGACTTGAGCCGGGTTCGTACTTCTGGGGCAAGTCCACCTAAACGGGAGAAGTTTCATGAAACTAGTCACTGCCATCATCAAGCCGTTCAAGCTGGACGACGTACGCGAGTCGCTGTCCGAGATTGGCGTCCAGGGCATCACGGTCACCGAGGTCAAGGGTTTCGGTCGCCAGAAAGGCCATACCGAGCTCTATCGCGGGGCTGAATACGTGGTCGATTTTCTGCCGAAGGTGAAGATCGACGTGGCAATCGCCGATGACCAACTCGATCGCGTGATCGAGGCGATCACCAAGGCGGCCAACACCGGAAAAATCGGCGACGGCAAGATCTTCGTCGTGAATCTGGAACAGGCCATTCGCATCCGCACAGGCGAAACCGATACCGACGCAATCTGACGGCCCGACGCGTAGCGCGCGTTTGAGCGGGCGGCAACGCCCGACACGTCGCCACGCACCGTCCGAGCATTTGCGATTGCCTGCCTAGCAGGCCTACGAACCCCCACGCCCCAGGAGTAAAACCATGACTCTGCGAAAATTCGCAGGGCTAGGAGCCCTTTTGTCTCTGATAAGTCCAGGCATCGCCATGGCGCAGGAGGCAACGCTTGATTCCGGCGATACGGCATGGATGCTTACGGCCACCGCGCTGGTGCTGTTCATGACGATTCCGGGCCTGGCGCTGTTCTACGGCGGCATGGTCCGCTCCAAGAACATCTTGTCGGTGATGATGCAGTGCTTCGCCATCACCGGCCTGATGAGCATCCTCTGGATGGTCTACGGCTACAGCCTCGCGTTCGATACCACCGGTATGGAAGCAGGCGTCACCAACCTCAATTCCTTCGTTGGAGGCTTGGGTCGCGCCTTCCTCAGCGGCCTGACGCCTGACAGCCTTACCGGTACCGTGCCGGAGAGCGTGTTCATCACCTTTCAGATGACCTTCGCCATCATCACCCCGGCGCTGATAGTCGGTGCGTTCGCCGAGCGCATGAAGTTCTCCGCGATGCTGGTGTTCATGGGCGTCTGGTTCACGCTGGTTTACGCACCGATCGCGCACATGGTCTGGGGCGGCGATGGCGGCCTGATGTGGGACTGGGGTGTGCTTGATTTTGCGGGCGGCACCGTGGTGCACATCAATGCCGGTATTGCTGGCCTGGTGGCGTGCATTGTGCTCGGTAAGCGCAAAGGCTTCCCGACCACGCCGATGGCGCCGCACAACCTCGGCCTCACCCTGGTCGGCGCCGCGATGCTCTGGATCGGCTGGTTCGGTTTCAACGCCGGCTCCTCGCTGGCTGCTAACGGCACAGCCGGAATGGCCATGTTAGTGACCCAGATCGCAACCGCTGCGGCTGCGCTGAGCTGGATGTTCGCCGAGTGGCTCACTCACGGCAAACCCAGCGCCCTGGGCATCGCTTCGGGTGTCGTGGCCGGTCTGGTCGCCATCACACCAGCCGCCGGTACGGTCGGCCCGATGGGCGCGCTGATTATCGGTCTGGCCTCCGGCGTCATCTGCTTCTTCTGTGCAACCAGCCTGAAACGCAAGCTCGGTTACGACGACTCTTTGGACGCTTTTGGCGTGCACGGAGTCGGCGGCATCGTGGGTGCGTTGCTGACTGGCGTGTTCGCTGCCCCGGCACTGGGCGGCTTTGGTGAGGTGGAAAACATCGCACTGCAGCTGTGGATCCAGTTCAAGGGCGTGCTCTTCACCGTCGTCTACACCGCCATCGTCACCTTCGTGATCCTCAAGGTGATCGATGTGGTGATGGGGCTGCGGGTCACCGAAGAAGAAGAAACCATCGGCCTGGATCTCAGCCTGCACAACGAGCGCGGCTACAACCTGTAAGCACACGGAGTGCGCCCGGAGCCAACCCGGGCGCCTTAACCGAACAGCGCTGCGAGGCGCTCGGCAAAAGGTGATAAAAAAATGGATAGCACAGCTTTGATACCCGTCCAGTACGGACTCGATACCTTCTACTTCCTCATCTGCGGTGCGCTGGTGATGTGGATGGCGGCCGGTTTCTCCATGCTCGAAGCCGGTCTGGTTCGGGCGAAGAACACCGCCGAGATCCTGACTAAAAATATCGTGCTCTACGCCGTGGCGTCGATCATGTACCTGCTGATCGGTTACTACATCATGTACTCCAGTCCGGACGGGGGCATCCTGCCGAGCCTGGGCTTTCTGATCGGTGACGAGAACGCGGTGGACGTGGTCGCCGCAGGTGGTGAAGACGCACCGTACTACTCGACCCGTGCCGACTTCTTCTTCCAAGTGGTATTCGCCGCCACCTGCATGTCGGTGGTCTCCGGCGCGGTGGCCGAGCGGATGAAGCTATGGGCGTTCATCGCCTTCGCGGTGGTAATGACGGGTGTGATCTACCCAGTGCAGGGTTTTTGGAAATGGGGTGGCGGCTTCCTCGATGCTGCCGGTTTCCTGGACTTCGCTGGCTCTGGTCTGGTGCACATGGCTGGTGCTTCGGCGGCCCTGGCAGGCGTCCTGCTGCTGGGCCCGCGTAAGGGCAAGTACGGTCCGAACGGTCAGATCAATGCGATCCCTGGCGCCAACCTGCCGCTGGCGACTTTGGGTGCGTTCATCCTGTGGATGGGCTGGTTCGGCTTCAACGGCGGTTCGCAGCTGAAGATGAGCACTATCGAAGACGCCAACGCCGTCGCTCAGGTGTTCACCAATACCAATATGGCGGCCGCCGGTGGCCTGGTCGCGGCATTGGTTACCGCCCGTCTGCTGTTCGGCAAGTCCGACCTGACCATGGTCCTCAACGGTGCGCTGGCCGGTCTGGTTGCCATTACCGCTGAACCCTTAACCCCGAGCGCGCTGCAGTCCGTATTGATCGGCGGTGTGGGCGGCGTACTGGTCGTTTTCAGCATCCTCGGCCTGGACAAACTCAAGCTTGATGATCCGGTCGGCGCCATTTCGGTGCATGGCGTTGTGGGTATGTGGGGCCTGCTGGCGGTGCCGCTGACCAATGCGGACGCGACATTCGGCGCGCAATTGCTAGGCCTGGTATCGATCTTTGCCTGGGTGTTCATTGCCAGCCTGATCGTGTGGGGCATCCTCAAAGCGGTCATGGGACTGCGTGTGAGCGAAGAGGAAGAATACGAGGGCGTCGACGTCGTCGAGTGCGGCCTCGAGGCCTATCCCGAGTTCACCAACAAGCGTTGATTTCTCCGCTGTCGACAAGGGCGCCTCAGGGCGCCCTTTGTTTTTTCTGGCGCCGCGCTAGAATGCGCGCGTTCAGGAGCCGAAGGGGTCTTTTAGAATGTGGCGACAGACACTCATCACGCTGCGCCCGAGGCCGCGAGGCTTCCATCTGATAACCGACGAGCTGCTTGCACAACTGCCGGAACTGCAACAATGCGAGATCGGTCTGTTACACCTGTGGCTGCGTCATACCTCGGCTTCATTAACGGTCAACGAGAATGCCGACGGCGCAGTCCGGCGCGATTTCGAACGGTTTTTCAACCGTCTGGTACCGCAGGGCCAAGCTGGATACGAACACGATTACGAAGGACCGGACGATCTACCGGCGCATTTCAAGGCTAGCCTGCTGGGTTGCCAGGTAAGTTTGCCCGTCAGCGAGGGGCGGCTGGCATTGGGGACCTGGCAGGGTATCTACCTGGGTGAGCACCGGGATCAAGGTGGCGCCAGGCAGGTTCTGGCCACGTTGCACGGGATGGCAAGTTGAATTTTTTTGGCGATGGCGAACAAAGCACATCGCTGGGCTATAACTTCCGCTTTGGCAAGGTACGAGGTTGAACATGAGCGACGAAGAATTAGAACAAGACGATCTGGACACGAACGACGAGGACGAAGGCGAGGAGCTGCCTGCTGCCGATGACGGCGAAGCAGATAACAGCGCCGACGACGAAAGCACCGACAGCGACCGGGCAGCGCCGACCAGTAAAAAGAAGGCCAAGGCGGTTGTGGTAGAAGAGCTGCCGAGCCTGGAAGCCAAGCAGAAGGAACGTGACGAGTTGGCTCGAGCAATGGAAGAGTTTCTGGCACGCGGGGGACGCGTACAGGAAGTCGAACCCAACGTGGTCGCAGATCCGCCCAAGAAGCCCGACAGCAAATACGGCAGTCGTCCTATCTAGGTTCTGAGGGGCGGGATCGGACGAAGCGTCACGCCGGTAAACGTGTGATCGCAACAGAGCCCAACACGGTCGTGTTGGGCTTTGTCGTATCTGCGCGGTTGTTATTCGGTTACCGCCACCGTGCGAGCAGTCTCGGGAGCTCTGCCAGGCTGCGAACTTCGGCGTCAGGCTGGCCTTCATGCTGCCACGCTTTGCCGCCCGGATTGAACCAGATGGCACGGACACCGGCGCGCTGCGCCCCGCCGACGTCATCGTCGGGGTGATCGCCGATATGGACGGCGTGTTCGGCAGCTACGCCCGCTCGCCCGAGCGCTTCCTGAAACGGCCGTGGGTCCGGCTTGCCGATCCCCAGGTCTTCTGCACACAAGGTGAACTGGAAATAGTCGGCCAACCCCAGGCGTCGGACGTCCGCGTTGCCGTTGGTCAGCACGCCGAGCATGTAGTGATTGGCCAGATGCTCCAGCGTGGGGTGAACGTCAGGAAACAGGTCGATGGCGTGCCGCGCTTCGAGGAAAACCTCGAATGCTCGACTGGCAAGATCTCGGGCCTCGCCCTCCGGGTAGCCGGCGTCATGCAAGGCGTGAAAAAGGATGCGTCGACGCAGCTCGCTAATGCGGTGTTTCAGGCCGGGTTCGGATTCAACCAACATGTGGCGGATTGCAGCGAGCGACTCCACCGGAAACCCGCCCAGTCGAGGCGCATGCTGCCCGAGCCAGTCGCGCAGGCTGTTTTCTGCACTGTGAATGACTGGGCCGACATCCCACAGCGTGTCGTCGAGGTCGAAGGTGATCAGGCGAATGCTCATTGGTCGCTGCCTTGCTTGCGTTTGGCGCGTGGGTGCGCCTGGTCATAGACCTTGGCCAGGTGCTGGAAATCCAGGTGGGTGTAGATCTGGGTGGTACCGATGTCGGCATGGCCGAGCAGCTCCTGCACCGAGCGCAGATCCTGGGAGGACTCCAGCATGTGACTGGCAAAGCTGTGCCTGAGCATGTGCGGGTGCAAGTGCTGACCCAGTTCACGCACGCCTGCCTGGCGCACCCGTAGCTGCACCGCTCGCGGACCCAGCCGGCGACCCTGCTGGCTGACGAACACGGCGCCATCCGGCGGATTGCTCAGCGCGCGCACTGGCAGCCACGCTTCGAGGGCTTCGCGCGCTTTGCGGCCTACGGGCAGCACCCGTGCCTTGTTGCCCTTGCCTTGGACCTGAACCAGTCCCGCGGGCAGGTCCAGCTGGTCGAGGTTCAGCCCGACCAGCTCGGCCAGGCGCAACCCTGATGAATAGAACAGCTCCAGCATCGCCTGATCACGATGACCGATGAAATCGTCTTCAACGCCGCCATCGAGTAGCTGCATGGCTCGGTCGGTATCTAGCAAGCGCGGCAGGCGCCGCTCGCCCTTGGGTGCGGAAATGCCGGCAGCCGGATCATGGGCGCAGCGGCCCTCCTGGTTGAGATACCGATACAGCCCGCGTAGCGACGACAACAGCCGAGCGAGGCTGCGTCCGGACTGGCCGTGGCGATGCTGCTCGGCAATAAGCTGACGCACGTGCGGGCTTTTGAGTTGCCCCCATTCAGGCAGCCGCTGCTTTTCGCAGAAGGAGAGCACTTTGACCAGGTCGCGACGATAGCCGTCGAGGGTATGCGGCGACACCTGTCGCTCGGTGCGCAGGTGTTCGAAGTAGGCGTCTAGGTCGGTTTGCATGAGCGGCTTCCTGGGAGTGCCGGCTCGCCTAAGGCTGGGCCTGGCACTCAGGTTTTGGCCCGTAGCGGGTGGTCTGTGTTCTCAACGCACCGAGCGCAGCGGCGTGGAATAGGAGGGCAGTACGCGTGTCAGCACTTCGGCGATGTAACCGAGGAACAGGGTGCCCAGTGAACTCTTATAGTGCTGCGGGTCCACGCTCCCAATCGCCAGGATGCCCTGCTGCTGGTTCAGGGCGACCACCGCAGCCGAGCCGATGCTGCGACTTTCTTCTTCTCCAAAGAGAAAGGCGAGTTCATGCGGACGAAGCACACCACAGACTGTCTTGCCGCTGCCAAGCAATCCACTGATGGCTTGCTGGGCTTCGGCGCTGGTAACGCTGCGGCCGACTGGCAGCGGCGTTTCACTGAACAGGATCAGGCTCACAAAGGGCACCTGGAACTCGTGCCGCAGGCTTTCATCCACCGCGCCGATGACTTCTTCCAGGCTGTTGGCATCCAGCAGATCGAGCACCAGCCGACGCGTTTTGTCGAACAGCCGATCGTTGTCACGGGCCACGTCCATCAGATGCGACAAGCGATGGCGCATTTCGATGTTGCGCTCGCGCAGCAGCTTAACTTGCCGCTCGACCAGCGACACCGCGCCGCCAGGTAGGTGAGGGATGCGCAGTTCGGGAATTAACTCGTCGTGATCGACAAAGAATTCCGGATGGGCTCGCAGATAGGCCGCGACGGCTTCTGCGTCGGGCAGCTGTGGCTTGTCCTGGTTTTGCTCGGTCATAGGCGAACCTGTCCTTCGAATACGCGAACAGCGGGGCCGGTCATCATAACGGGGTGTCCAGCGCCTGCCCATTCAACGGACAGACGGCCACCGGGTAGATCGAGCTGCACCGGAGAATCCATCCAGCCTTGTTGGATGGCAGCGACTGCCGCGGCGCAGGCGCCGGTCCCGCAGGCCTGGGTTTCGCCTGCGCCACGCTCCCAAACACGCAGCTTGGCGTGCTGACGATCGACCACCTGAATGAAACCGGCATTGACCCGCTGAGGAAAGCGCGAATGGTGCTCGATCTTCGGCCCGAGCTGGTGCACCGGAGCGTTATCGACATCCTCCACGCGCAGCACTGCATGGGGGTTGCCCATGGATACGGCCGCGATGTCCAGCTGCTGATCATCGACCTGAAGCGGATAACTCAAGGCTTGTTGGTCGGCCTGGAAGGGGATCTCAGTCGGGATCAGGCGAGGCGGGCCCATGTCGACGCTGATCTGCCCGTCGGGCCGCACGATCAGCTCGATAATGCCGCCCTTGGTCTCGACGCGGATTTGCCTTTTCATGGTCAGGCGCTTGTCCAGCACGAAGCGGGCAAAGCAGCGAGCGCCGTTACCGCATTGCTCCACTTCCGATCCGTCGGAGTTGAAGATGCGATAGCGGAAGTCCACATCGGGGTTGTGCGGCGGCTCGACCAGCAGCAGCTGATCGAAGCCCACGCCGGTATGCCGGTCGCCCCATTGCTTGGCGTGCTTGGGTTGGATGTGCGCGTGCTGGCTGATCAGGTCGATGACCATGAAATCATTGCCCAGGCCGTGCATCTTGGTAAAACGCAAAAGCATCGTCGTGGCCTCAGGCAGGCAGCAGGCTTTCGCCGGCATAAAGCTCCTGCACGCTTTCGCGGCGGCGCACTTCGTAGGCTTCGTCGCCGTCAACCAGCACCTCGGCTGCGCGGCCGCGGGTGTTGTAGTTCGAGCTCATGACGAAGCCATAGGCACCGGCCGAACGGACCGCCAACAGGTCTCCTTCAGCCAGCACCAGCGGGCGCTCCTTGGCGAGAAAGTCTCCGGTTTCGCAGATCGGGCCGACGATGTCGTAGTGACGCGCCTCGCCCTCGCGCGGCTGCACCGGTACGACATCCATCCAGGCTTGGTACAACGCCGGGCGGATCAGGTCGTTCATCGCCGCATCGACGATGGCGAAATCTTTGTGCTCGGTGTGCTTGAGGTATTCAACACGGGTCAGCAGCAGACCGGCGTTGGCGACGATCGAGCGGCCGGGTTCGAACACCAGCGCCAAGTCGCGTCCGTCGATGCGCTTGCGCACGGCCTGGATGTAGTCGCCGGCCAGCGGGGGCTGCTCCTCGCGATAGCGAACACCCAGCCCGCCGCCCAGATCCAGATGGCGAATACGGATGCCACGCACGGCGAGGCGGTCGATCAAGGCGAGCAAACGGTCGAGTGCATCAAGGAATGGCGGCAGCGTGGTGAGCTGCGAGCCGATGTGGCAATCGACGCCAACAACCTCCAGATTGCTCAGCTCGTGAGCTCGGGCATAGACCTCCTCGGCGTTGGCAATGGCGATGCCGAACTTGTTTTCCTTGAGGCCCGTTGAGATGTACGGGTGGGTCCCAGCATCGACGTCCGGATTGACCCGTAGCGAGACCGGTGCCACTGCGCCCAGCTCGGCGGCAACCTGCTGCAGGCGCTCAAGCTCGTCGGTGGACTCGACGTTGAAGCAGTGCACACCGACTTCCAGCGCGCGGCGCATGTCGTCGCGGGTCTTGCCTACGCCCGAGAACACGATGCGGTCAGGCTGACCACCGGCCGCCAGTACGCGCTCCAGTTCGCCACGCGAAACGATGTCGAAGCCGGCACCCAGGCGGGCCAGTACGTTGAGCACGCCAAGGTTGGAGTTTGCTTTGACCGCAAAACAGACCAGATGCGGCATGCCTTGCAACGCGTCGGCGTAGGCGCGGTACTGCGCCTCGATGTGAGCCCGAGAATAGACGTAGGTGGGGGTGCCGAAGCGTTGCGCGAGAGCGGGCAACGCCACGCCCTCCGCGAAGAGCTGACCGTCGCGGTACGAGAAGGCCTCCATGAATGCCTCCTTACAGTTCGAATCGGTCTTTGGAACGTTCTTTGGCAGTTGCCTCGTCGTCCGGAAGGTAGAGCGGGCCTTTCTGGCCGCAGCCGGTAAGCGCGGAAGCGAGAACCGCCAGTGCGATGAGTGGAAGCAGCAGACGCTTCATTGGGGTGCAATCCTAGAAAAATCGATGGGCCGGAGTATACCCAGCACCCGTCGGATTGCCTATGTGGCCGCGCTCGCCGGTCCCACCTTGGATCTCTTGCCCGGACAGCCGCTCGCTAGACGCGGCGGTGGCCTGCTAAGCTCGCCAGCATCGTCGGCGGCCCCGTTGCCGCCATGCAACCCGTACCGAGGAAATCGATTCATGAGCCTGAGCGAAGCCCGCTTTCACGATCTTGTTGACGCTGCGCAGGAGGAAATCGAGGACGTGTTCGATCACAGCGGAATGGACGTCGACCTGGAGAATTCCGGTGGCGTGCTGACCGTGCGTTTCGAGAACGGCACCCAGTTGATTTTCAGCCGTCAGCCCCCGCTGCGCCAGTTGTGGGTGGCGGCGCGTTCCGGTGGTTTTCATTTCGACTATGACGAGTCGACCTCGCTGTGGATCTGCGACGCCAACGATGAACGTCTCGGTGAGCTTTTGTCCCGGGTTACTCAGGAGCAGGGCGGCGAGGCGCTGGAATTCGAAGACCTGTAAGGGTGGCGGGCGGCAGGCCCAAGCCATGATTCCGGCACCCTTGCTTATTTAATGAGCTGTGATAGGGTCGGTTGCAGGTTAAATAACCCCGCCTTCGGGCGGGGTTTTGTTTTTTTGTCTGTTTAATTTTCTAGGAGCTTACCCGCACCCATGACCAGCGCACCGCCCATCATCATCACTCAACCCGATCTCCAGCGGCTCGAGCGTTTGCTCGACGGCCTGGCTGACTACGGTCCGGCCGCCGAGGCACTCGAGGAAGAGTTGTCCCGCGCCCAGGTGGTCGAGCGCAGCGAGCTGCCCGCTGGCGTGGTGTCTATGAATTCCCGCGTCCATTGTCGCGAGGAGGGTGTCGGCAAGGACTACCATCTGACATTGGTGTTTCCTCAGGATGCCGGCAAGGAAGGTACTGTCTCGGTCCTGGCACCGGTAGGCACAGCGCTGTTAGGCATGACGGTGGGGCAGCACATCGATTGGCCGACGCCCAGCGGCAAGGTACTCAAGCTGACCCTGCTGGCTGTCGAATATCAGCCGGAAGCGGCGGGCGACGTCACTCTCTGAGGGCGTCGTGACCACGTCCGCTCTCGCTCCGGGACGGATCAGAGCGACTTCAGCGCCTGGTTGAGCGCTGCCTCCAGGTGCGCTTTGTAGCGCAGGTGCTGAACAGTTTGGGCGCGGCCAGTGCCGTGCAGGCCGGACATGTCGAGGTCGGTTATATAGCAGGGGTAGCGCTCGGCGCCGCGTCGCTGCGCAAGAATGAAATGCGCGACTGCGGCGAACAGCTCGGCGCCATATTCCAGGCTCGAAAACTCCTGATGATTGCAGTACAGGGTCACCCGTGAGCGGCCTCGTTCGCTGTGTTCGACGATTGCCTGCACGTCATAGTAAGGATCGCCGACGTTTTCCCGTGGCGGCGGTATCCGCTCGATGTTCACTGTCTCGCCCGCTGCCGGTGTCATGAGCCGGTAGAACAGGATATCCATCGCTGCCAGCCGGCTCTCTTCGAATGGAAGCTGGGTGTTGCGCCGGTAACTCACCGACTGCAAAAACCGCAGCAAGGGTGTCAGCAGACTCTGCTCGTCTCGATAGGGCTGTTGCTGGCGCCAGAGCGCGTTGAATTCATCCAGAACGGTGACTTCCGCCAGGCTTCCCTGAGCGCGATAGAAAACTTGCAGGCAGTGTGCCCTGGCTTGTCCAAGAATCAACGGCAGGTCGGTCCCTTCGAGCGCGTGTCGCTCCACGCGGATGGGTCGCACGGTGTGATGAGCCTCGCCGAGATGTTCCAGCAGTGCGGGCATGTCGCTCAATGTGGTGTGCCGGACATTTCCGCTCACCAGATCCAGCAGGTGGTAGTGCTGGCGGACCTGCAACAGGTAACGGCTCTCACCCGGCTCGTCGAGCAACGTTTGGGCGTCGGTAAAAACGGTGTTGATACGTCGCGCGAGTGCCATGCCGGCATTTCGGCTGAAGCAGCGTATTCGCAGATCGGGCCGCTCGCCACGAATCGGCAGCTCTTGAAGGAAATCACGCAGGCAGTCCGGCAACGGGGATGTGCCTTCATAGCGCGTCGCGATCAGTTCGCTCCAGCTGTTCAGTGTCAGTTGGTCGACGCTCAGCACCAGATTGTCTCGGGTAACGGCATGCCGCAGCGATTCGGTTAGCTCGTCGAACGATAGGGGTTGTTGTGGGTTCAGCGGGTCAAGACCGACGTTGATCAGCAGCAGGACCTTGACGGGGCTCGCCGCGACCAACAGCGCTTCGTCAGCCAGAGCCTGAGGCGGCATTGGGAATGCTTGGCGGATATCGGTCAACAGCGCGAACAGCTCGGCTTCCGTCAGGCCGCTGTCGCCGGGGTGCAGCGCGACATGCGTTGCCGTATCGATAATGCCGTTGCGATGGCACCAAGCTAAAAGTGGAACCAGCTCGCGGGAGCGTTTGAGCGGCGAAAAATTGCTGAGCTGTTGGGCATTCAGGTTGCCTTCGTAAAGCGCCCAGTAGACGTCGTCCGCGGCGTCGTAGCCCTGCATGAGGGTCAGGCTGTGCTCTGCCAGGTCGGGCGCGATGCCCAGGTTGATGGCTTCAACCTTGCCCGCCTTGCGTTCGATCGCGGCATGCAGACGCCTGCCAAGTACACCGAAATCCCGTCCGTTGATGCTGCTGATGATCTGCAGGCGCCGCGCAAATTCACTGAGGAATCGGTAGCCGTAGGTCAGTTCGTTGACCAGTGCTCGGCGTTCCTCGACGACCCGCCGCACCTTCCACTGGCTACGTGCGTCGAGTTGGGCAAACTGTCGATCATCCCATTTCCATTCCGCCACCAGGCGCTCAAGCAACCGCCTTTTCCAGCTTTTGTTTCGGCCGTTGAAGGGCTGGCTGAGCGGCTTATTGACCTTCAGGTATAGACAGCGGCGCAGCAGTGCGAGGCGTTCCTGATCGCCGCGGCTGTCGAGGTAGTGCTCGATTCTGCGGTAGGCGACGATGTAAGGATCGAGCTCGTCCAGATCGAGTCGATTGGCATACACAGCCTGCTTGAAGTCGAGGCTGAGGCAGCGCACCTGAGGATGCTCGCCGGCGTAGACCTCGATCAGCAGCAGCTTGAACAGCGACTTGTAGGGCGACTCAATGGCCTTGTACAGCTGCCACAAGCCGGCACCGAGGTATTCGCCGGGCGGGATGCTGGCGAGACTGCCCAGATCCAGCACCTCGTCGCTGCGCACGAAGCGTTTGTCCAGCAGGGTGCGCACGTAGTCGTGGTAGCGGTGCTCTTCGTAATCAGGTACCAGCCACCAGAGCGGGGTGCGTCCGCCCAACCAGATCGCGGTGCGGTAAAACTCATCAAGCAGCAGATAGTGTTGAGTGGTCCCGCAGTCATCGGAGGTCAGCTTGGCTTCGCGGGCGCCCTGAGTGAAGCGGACCGGATCGACCAGGAAAAAATGCGCCTCGCTGCCTTGAGTTGCGGCCCATCCCTGTAGCAGCTCACATTTGCGTTGCAGTTCGCTGAGTTGCTGCGCAGACAGATCCGGATCATGGCAAACCCAGACATCCAGGTCGCTTTGGTCGTCCTGCGCAACGGTGCCAAGACTGCCCATGAGAAACAGGCCGAGAATCGGCTGCGGCGGCTTACCGCGCAGTGGCTTGTAGGTGAACGAGCGGCTCAGGCGCTGAGCTTCAGCCAATGTTTCGGCGTCCGGCTCGAACCCTGCCAGTCCGGCTGGTGTAGTGCTGGAAACGTAACCCGGCAGAATTGGATGGTTTACGTGGAAAAGCAGCGGCAACAGTGTGAGCACCGCCTGTTGGCGGGACGACATGACGAGCCGGGTGCGTTCCAGGCGTGCGGCATTCAATGAAAGAAAGCGAGCACGAAGCGCAGCGAGCACCTTGCGATCGATTCCCTCTTCAAGGATTGGGCGGATTTCCTGGTGGCGCGTCATGTGGCGATTGGTTCAGGCAAACGATGTTGTCCGACATGTTGATCGAGGCGAAGGGCGAAAACTAGCACGGGTCAGTGAAAGCCGCAGCTGCAAGAAACGGGTGATAGCCGAGCGCCTGTGCGGTGGTCAAACCGGTAAATGGCGTGCTCGGCTAGGCTTTGGTCGCCTCAAGCTTAAGCCGGAACGGGCTCAGTGAGAATTGTTAGCAGCACTTGGGCATGCTCAGCGGCATCGCGTCCGAGGCTCGTCAGGTAGCCGCCGTCGGGTAGGGTTGTCAGACCTTTGCTATGCAGGCGCTGGGCGGCAGCGATCGCCGCGTCGCCGGCGTCGTGGTGGACTTTCAGGCCTTCGAGTGAGTTGTCGAGGTTGAACAGGCGAAGAATTTCCAGCTCGGCTACCACTTCTGGGGTGTAGGACATGTCTGCTCCTCGGATGATGGGCGTTGGCCCTGTTTGCGGAAGTGTAGATGCTACGTGCGCGCGTGCCGCCGTCTAAGACTATTCGGCTAGGTCGGGTAGGTTGCGCAGCTGCGTTTCGTACCCTTCGATGTCGAACGGGCGGTCTTGCTCGAGCATCTGCCGGATCTCCCTGGCGAGCACGAGCGCCATCAGCTTGAGGATCTCGTCGCGCTCGTAGCCGACCAGTGTCAGTTTGTTCAGCGTAGCCTGGGCAGCGGCGGGTTCCCCGGCTTCAAGCTGGTTTTCGATTGCCTGGATCAGTGTTTCCTCGGCAAAGGTTTCATCATCATCGGACGTGGCATCGTTCATGTCGCAACTCTCGTCAGGGAAGTTCTCGATAGCGTGTTGAGGTGACTACCGGCAAGCTGGCATCAGGCGGAAAAGGCCGGCTGAACGCTTCGCTTGGGTCGGTTTCTACTCTTACTATGACTTATCGAGAACACGACTACAGCAATGATCATCTTTCACTGTCTTGAAAACGGCGCGCTGGTGCGGCGCGTTGCCGAAAATCTGCAGACGCTTCCTGACAATATGCTGTGGGCCGATCTGCTGTCGCCTGATTCGCAGGAAGAGCGTTTTATCGAATCGTCGTTGGGGCTGGACATTCCGACCCGCGAAGAACTCGCCGAAATTGAAGACTCGTCGCGCTTCTACGATGAGGATGGCGCCATCTTCATGACCACAACGGTGGTGATGGGGATCGCCGATCGGCGGCCGGAAAATGCCCAAGTCACCTTTGTCCTGACCAAGCGTTGCCTGGTGACCGTTCGCTATACCGAGCTCAGTGCGTTCCGGCAGTTCGAGACGAAGAGTTCTCGGCAGCCGTCGACCTATTCCTCCAGTCATCAGATCTTTCTCGCCTTGGCGGACGCTGTGGTTGATCGCATTGCCGACGTGCTGGAAAGCGTTCAGGTCCAGCTTCAGACCTTGTCGAGGTGCATCTTCGACGTGCGAAAGGAGCAGCGCACGGACCTGCAGCAGATCATCCAGCAGCTTGGGCAGCACCGTTCGCTCCTGTCGCAGCTGGGCGAAAGCTTGTTCAGCTCAACCCGTCTGTTGGCGTTTTATCGCCTGCATGCTAACGAGCCCAGGCAGGGTGCCGCCAAGGGCCTGCTGAAGGCGCTGGAGCGTGACGTGCGTTCGCTTGGGGAGCATCAGGCGCGGCTGTTGGGCGATATCGCTTTTCTGCTCGACGCCACGCTGGGCCTGATCAATATCGAACAGAACGCCATCATCAAGGTGTTTTCCATTGCGGCGGTACTGTTCCTGCCGCCAACGCTGGTGGGCACGGTATATGGCATGAACTTCGAGAGCATGCCCGAGCTCAGTTGGTCGTTTGGCTATCCGATGGCCCTTGGGATGATGGTGATTTCAGCCATCATCCCCTACGCCTGGTTCAAGTTCCGTGACTGGCTTTGATCAGCCGAAGAAATACAGAACGATGCAGAACGCGCCCAGTAGCGCCCATACGGCGCCAAAAATGATGGGCGTGCGCAGCGAGAACAGCAGTGTACGTTTGTAGCGCTTCCCGCCCGGCGGGCTATTGCCTTCACCGAACAGAGCGGAATCGTGGTTGGGCAGCAGGCCGACATTGCCTTCGGTCTGCAGCAGCTCGGCCTGCTTGCGATGCCAGCGCTCGATCACGTCGAAGCTCGCGCGAATGCCAGGTATCGCATGCAGCGAAGTGAGCAGCCCAAGCAGCGCCAGGATGCTCGGCACCACCAGACGGAACAGGCTTCCCCAGTCGGGATTAGTGTTGGCCATGGACGAGGCGAAGGCGATCATCAGAAACGACTGCGAAGACAGGTAGCCGCTGGTGCGGCTGGCCAGCAGCGTCGACTCGAAGTGGATTTCCGAGCGATAGAAGTTCAGGCGCTCCTTAGGTGAGTCGAATACTTCGGCACCTTGGGTGTCCTGATTGAGCAGCAACGTTTTGAGGTCGGGCATAAGGGGGAGCAATCTCGGGCGTCAAGGCGTTTGGCGCCATCCGACAGGTTGAGTTCCCGCTCGTGTCAATCTCAGGCCTGCTCCGCCAACGCCTGTAGCGCTTCACCGGTCAGGCGATAGCTGGTCCATTCATCCTGGGGGCGTGCACCCAGTGATTCGTAAAACTGGATGGCCGGTTCGTTCCAGTCCAACACCGACCACTCGAAGCGCCCGCAACCACGCGACACTGCCAAGCGCGCCAGATATTGGAGCAACGCCTTGCCTGCACCGGTACCCCGGGCCTCGGGTGTGACGTAAAGATCTTCGAGATAAAGGCCATTGCGGCCAAGCCATGTCGAGTAGTTGAAGAAATACACCGCATAGCCGATCGGCTGGCCGTCGCGCTCGCAGATCAGCGCACTGGCGCTGGCATCTTCGGCGAACAGGCTGGACTCGATGCCCGCGACATCGGTTTTCACTTCATGCTCGGCGCGCTCATAGATTGCCAACTCGGTGATAAAGCGCAGGATCAGCGCGGCATCATCGCGGCTGGCGGGGCGAATGTTCAACGACATGAAAACTCTCCGGTCTGACAGGCACGAGCCGCCTCGCGCCTGCCCAGGTGACTTGGCTCAGCGAGTGACCAGCAATTCACGGCCGCGCTGAACGGCTGCGCGAACCTGCCTGGGTGCCGTACCGCCGATGTGATCGCGGGCATTCACCGACCCTTCCAGGGTCAGCACGGCGAAGACGTCCTCACCGATCTGGTCGCTGAATTGGCGCAGCTCGGCGAGGCTCATTTCAGCCAGGTCCTTGCCGCCCTCTAGTCCGTACTTCACCGCATGGCCAACGATCTCGTGACAATCACGGAAGGGCAGGCCCTTGCGCACCAAGTAGTCGGCCAGATCGGTTGCTGTGGAAAAACCACGCAGCGCGGCTTCACGCATGATTTCGCGCTTGGGTTTGATCGCCGGGACCATATCGGCAAAGGCGCGCAGCGAGTCGCGCAGGGTGTCGGCAGCGTCGAACAGCGGCTCCTTGTCTTCCTGATTGTCCTTGTTGTACGCGAGTGGCTGGCCTTTCATCAGCACCAGCAGGCCAGCGAGCGCGCCGAACACACGTCCGGTCTTGCCGCGTACCAGTTCTGGTACGTCCGGGTTCTTCTTCTGCGGCATGATCGAGCTGCCGGTGCAGAAGCGGTCGGGCAGGTCGATGAACTGAAACTGCGCGCTGGTCCAGAGCACCAGCTCTTCGGAGAAGCGCGACAGGTGCATCATCGCCACTGAGGCGGCGGCGCAAAATTCAATGGCGAAGTCGCGATCCGAGACGCCGTCCAACGAGTTACCGGAGATGGCCTCGAAACCCAGCAGTTCGCAGGTGATCTCGCGCTGAATGGGATAAGTCGTGCCGGCCAGCGCGGCCGAGCCCAGCGGCATGCGATTGGTGCGCTTGCGGCAGTCGACCAGGCGCTCATAGTCGCGCGACAGCATCTCGAACCAGGCCAACAGGTGATGGCCGAAGGTCACCGGCTGGGCTGTCTGCAGGTGCGTGAAGCCGGGCATGATGGTGTCCGCTTCGGCTTCGGCCAGGCCCAGTAGGCCCTCTTGCAGTCGTGTGATTTCGCCGAGGATCAGGTCGATTTCATCGCGCAGCCACAGGCGGATGTCGGTGGCGACCTGGTCGTTGCGCGAGCGGCCGGTGTGCAGCTTCTTGCCCGTGACGCCGATGCGGTCGGTCAGGCGTGCTTCGATGTTCATGTGCACGTCTTCGAGATCGACGCGCCAGTCAAACGTGCCGGCTTCGATTTCGTTCTGGATTTCTTTCAGATTGGCGATGATCTGGTCGCGTTCGGCATCGGTCAGCACGCCGGCCTTGGCCAGCATCGTCGCATGGGCGATCGATCCCATGATGTCGTGGCGGTAGAGGCGCTTGTCGAACTCGACGGAGGCGGTGAATCGGGCGACGAAGGCGTCGACGGGCTCGCTGAATCGGCCGCCCCAGGACTGGTTGGTCTTGTCGGTGCTCATGAATGCGCTCGCTGAATCGGATGGGCAAATTGGAGGGCCCGAATAATAACAGGGTTACGCGCGGCTTCCGTGCTGGCGCTCCGCAGCGAGCGGCTTTATCAGGCCTTGAACTGGCCGAGACTGGCTTCGAGCCTCTGCGCAAGCACGCCCAGTTCCTTACCACTGGCCGCGGTTGCAGTCACCGCGTCGGCGGATCGTTCGGCTTCGGTCAAGATGACTTCGACCCGCTCGCGCACGGCCGTTGCGGTGCTGGCTTGGTGTTCTGCGCCTTTGGTTGCCTCCCTTACGACCTGGTGCACTTGCTCGACGGCAGTCTGCAAGGCGCGCTGTAGCTCGCGGCTGCTCCCCAGGGAAGCCGCGCCGCTTTCGGCCTGCTTGCCCGCCGTGTTGATCGCCAAGACGGCGTCACGTGCACCCCGTTGTAGGCTTTCGATATGCGCCTGGATATCGCCCGTGGACTGCTGAGTCTTGCTGGCGAGCGCTCGCACTTCATCGGCCACCACCGCGAATCCACGACCACTCTCGCCGGCGCGAGCGGCTTCGATGGCAGCGTTCAGCGCAAGCAGATTCGTTTGCTCGGCGATGCCCTTAATCACGGTCAGTACCACCTCGATCTGTTCGCTCTGCTTGGCCAGTTTTTCGATCACCGAGGCGCTTGTCTGTACGCCACTGCCAAGCGCTTCGATCGTACGGCCCACCTGCTCGGAAATCGCCTCGTTATCTACCGCGGCCTTGCGAATCGAGGCAACCTGATCAAGTGCAGTCTGCATGGCGCGGCTTTCATTCTGTGCGTGCTGGGTCATGTCGGCCAACGCCTGCAGGCTTCGGGCGACCTCGTCACGTTGGCGCTCGGCAGCGGCTGCAGCGGAGCGGCTCCGGTTGCCCAGTGTGTCGATTTCCGCCCCGGTCTGTACGGCGATAGCGCGTGCTTCCTGGACGATCGGCTGGAGCTTGGCCAGGAACAGATTGACCGCGTCAGCCATCTCGCCCACCTCGTCTGCGCTGTGAATCTTCACGCGCTGGGTGAGATCGCCGTGGCCGGCCGAAAGGTCGCGCAGCGCGGTGCTGAGCAGGCCCAGCCGGCGCAGTACCTGGCGTCCGAGCACCAGCGTGACGGCGAGCAGGAGCAGTGTTCCGATGACAGCAAGGCCAACGCTGATTTTCCAAAGCAGCGCCGACGCGGAGCGCTCCACTGCCTTCTGGCTATTGGACTCGATGCTTTGTGCCACCTCCGTCGCCGCGGCCAGGCCAGACGCCATGATTTTTGCGCTGTCGCTGGCGGTGGTTGCGAGACCGGCTTCCACCAGCTTCGCTCCGCTGGCGACCAGTGTCTGGAAACGGCTGTCGAACGCCGCCAGTTCCGTGCTCACCGCTGAGGTGGAGAAGCCGAGGATCACCTGGCCGATGTCCGCCCCCTTGGGGTTGATCGATGTCTTGGCGAGATAGAGCGTTGGGTCGCTCTCGGCCGCGGACAGTACCTTGTCGAACGCGGTGCGTCCGGTGCCCTTGTCCAGCAGTGCTTTGACTCGGGGATCCTGGCGGTTCAAGTGGCGGGTGAGTTGGTTGCCATTGGCATCGAAATAAACGACGAAGACGACCGCCGGGTTGCGGTGAGCCATTCTGACGAACTCGGTCAGCGCCGGTACGTCGTTGTCCCAGATCGCAGCTGGCGCGACGCCAGCGAGCAGCGTGGCGAGGTCGTCGCCGGACTGCTTGAGGTGACGCTCAAGCACGTCTTTCAGCTGATTCTGCTCTTCGGTCAATCGCTGTGTCAGTCCCTGGGACAGATCGCTGGTCATGCGTTCGGCCAGGTTGGTAAGCCCGCCCCTGACTTCGGCATCTGCCGAGCGCAGCGCTTGCAGCAGGCGCGCCGAATCTTCGCCCAGGCTTTGCTCGATGTCTTGTTCGAGCCCGTCGATGGTGCCCCGGGTCAATGCGAGAGCAACCAGTACTTGCACCAGAACGGCGCCGCACAGCGTCAGGAATACCGGGCGTAGCAAGGGGCTACGCAGAGAGGAAAACAGCAGCACGGTTCAAACTCCTGGGGCAGCGGTAACAATTGGCGGGTCGATAATGGGATGCAAGCATTGCGCCATCATGCGCAAAACGAATCGCTCGTAGAACACCTTGTATCGGCCGATACAGCCGCATTCATGACTGCCGAAGCGTGGAACTGGCGACCGTTCGTCATCATTGCAACGTTCCGAGTCGATAGACTCGGCTCCCACTTCGCAACGGCAGTGGCCGCCTTGCCGGGCTCGCCTTGCTTTGCGCTCCTGCGGCGCGGAAACTCAATTCATGCGAACAAATAAACTCGATCGAACGCGGCCGGCGGCCCCTGTCGATGACTTCTTCGTGCCTGAACTCTGCCAGCCCGACGCGTTGCTCGGCCTGGTGCTGCTCGCCGAGTTGCTGGTGCTCGTGCTGGTGCTCGCCGAGCCGATGCAACCAGGGTTCAACTGGATGCGCCTGGCGCTGGCGTCGTTGTTCGTGCAGTGGGTGATGTTGCTGTCGGCCGGTTTGACTTGTCAGCTGCGACCGCTGCTGGCGCGATTGCCGGCTTGGCTGGCAGGGCTTGCTTGCTGTGCGATGGTGGTCGGGCTGACGCTGGCGTGCACGGCGGTTGCCGATATCTATCAGCTTGGCGGTCCGCTGACGCGCGTCGGCGAGGTGAATCTGTATCTGCGCCATGCATTGATCAGCCTGATCATGTCCGGCCTGCTGCTGCGCTATTTCTATCTGCAGAGCCAATGGCGGCGGCAGGAGCAGGCCGAGCTTCGCGCTCGCATCGAGTCATTGCAGGCGCGCATCCGACCGCATTTTCTGTTCAACAGCCTGAACAGCATCGCGAGCCTGGTGGTCACCGATCCAGCTAAGGCCGAGCAAGCGGTGCTCGACCTGTCCGATCTGTTCCGTGCCAGCCTGGCGCGCCCCGGCACCCTGGTGCCTTGGCGCGAAGAGCTGGAGTTGTCACGCCGATACCTTTCAATCGAGCAGTACCGGCTCGGCGAACGGCTGAAAGTTGAATGGCAGGTCGATACCGTACCGGATGATTTGCCGATTCCCCAGCTGACCCTGCAGCCGCTTCTGGAAAACGCGCTTATCCACGGAATCCAGCCAAGAATCGAGGGCGGGGTGGTCAGCGTGGCGGCGTACTATGCTGACGGCGTGTTCCATTTGCAGGTTAGTAACCCCTTTGATGAGACGGCTCCAAAGCTGCCATCTAGAGGGACTCAGCAAGCGCTGCTCAATATAGACGCACGACTAACGGCACTTTTCGGTCCCGCGGCGAGTCTCAGCGTGGAGCGGCGTAATGCCCGTTACTACACCTGTCTACGCTATCCGTGTGCGACACAAAAGCAGGAAGCCAGAACTGTATGAATGTGCTGATTGTCGATGACGAACCTCTAGCCCGCGAGCGCCTCAGCCGACTGGTAGGTGACCTTGACGGCTATCGTGTCCTGGAACCTTCCGCCTCCAATGGCGAAGAGGCGCTGTCCCTGATCGAGGAACTGCGTCCCGATGTTGTGTTGCTGGATATCCGTATGCCGGGGCTTGATGGCCTCCAGGTTGCAGCCAAGCTGTGCGAGCGCGACGCTCCCCCTGCGGTGATCTTCTGCACCGCCCACGACGAGTTTGCGCTGGACGCCTTCCAGGTGAGCGCGGTCGGTTACCTGGTCAAGCCGGTACGGCCGGAACACCTCGCCGAAGCATTGAAGAAAGCCGAGCGGCCCAATCGTGTGCAACTCGCGGCGCTGACGCGTCCTGCGGCGGTGAGCGGCACCGGCCCGCGCAGCCATATCAGCGCACGGACCCGCAAGGGCATTGAACTGATCCCATTGCCTCAGGTGATCTATTTCATCGCTGACCACAAATACGTCACCCTGCGCCATGAGGGCGGCGAGGTTCTGCTAGATGAGCCGTTGAAGGCGCTCGAAGATGAGTTCGGCGAGCGTTTCGTCCGCATTCACCGCAATGCGCTGGTCTATCGCGACCGTATCGAGCGATTGCAGCGCACCCCCCTTGGACATTTCCAGCTGTTTCTCAAGGGGCTTGAGGGCGAGCCGCTTACCGTAAGCCGCCGCCATGTCGCCGGTGTGCGCAAGTTGATGCAAAACCTCTGATTCGGGCCTGGCGCTAAGGACAGGCGCCCCGTTCCAGTTCAACCGTCCCCCGGACGGCTTTCCTTGATCCCCGCCAACCCGATCGCTGTTCCTGGCCTGTTATCATCGCCGGCAGTTCATCTGTCTGGAATTGTTCATGTCCCGCGAAATTCGCATCGCCACCCGCAAGAGTGCCCTGGCCCTGTGGCAGGCCGAATACGTCAAGGCGCGCCTGGAAGCCGCTCATCCGCATGTGACGGTGAGCCTGGTGCCGATGGTCAGTCGGGGCGACAAGCTGCTCGATGCACCGCTGGCAAAGATCGGCGGCAAGGGTCTTTTCGTCAAAGAGCTGGAAACAGCCCTGATGGAGAACGAAGCGGACATTGCCGTGCACTCCATGAAGGACGTGCCCATGGAATTCCCCGAGGGGCTCGGTCTGTATTGCATCTGTGAACGGGAAGACCCGCGCGACGCGTTCGTCTCCATTCACTATGAGAATTTTGATGCGCTGCCTGCCGGCGCGATCGTAGGCACCTCCAGTCTCCGGCGCCAGGCGCAGCTGCTGGCGCGTCGCCCCGATCTGAAGATCCAGTTCCTGCGCGGTAACGTGAACACTCGCCTGGCCAAGCTCGATGCAGGCGAGTACGACGCAATCATCCTGGCGGCGGCCGGCCTGATCCGCCTGGGTTTTGGCGACCGCATCCGCACCAGCATCAGTGTCGAGGACAGCCTGCCTGCCGGCGGGCAGGGCGCCGTCGGGATCGAGTGCCGGACCGGCGATACCGAGCTGCATCAGCTGCTTCAATGCATGAACGATCCCCATACCGCCATCCGCGTGAGCGCCGAGCGGGCCCTGAACCGCCACCTCAATGGAGGCTGTCAGGTGCCGATCGCCTGTTATGCCGTACTCGAAGGCGATCAGCTGTGGTTGCGTGGGCTCGTCGGCCAGCCCGATGGTGCCTTGCTCCTACGCGCTGAAGGCCGTGCGCCCAATGCCGAAGCCGAAGCGCTCGGTGTGCGCATCGCAGAAGAATTATTGCAGCAAGGCGCTGGCAAGATCCTTCAGGATATTTATGGTGAGGCCGGCAAGGCGTGAACGGCTGGCGTCTCTTGCTGACGCGGCCCGCAGAAGAATGCGCCGCCCTGGCGGACATCTTGGCGGGTCAGGGCATCCACAGTGCCAGCCTGCCCCTGCTCGCTATCGAGGCACTCGACGAAACGCCCGAACAGCGCGAGGTCATGCTGGAGCTGGATCGTTATGCTGCCGTGGTGGTAGTGAGCAAACCGGCGGCCCGGTTGGGCCTGGAGCGGCTCGGTCGTTATTGGAAAGTTCCCCCAGTTGGGCCAGTTTGGTTCAGCGTGGGCGCAGCGACTGGCGCCATTCTTGAAGAATACGGCCTGGATGTGTCCTGGCCCGCCAGTGGCGACGATAGCGAAGCGCTGCTGGCGCTGCCGCGACTGGCCGAGGCGCTAGACGTGGCAGCTCCGAAAGCGCTCATCCTGCGCGGGGAGGGGGGGCGTGAACATCTCGCCGATACGCTTCGCGGCCGTGGCGTTCAGGTCGACAGCCTCGAGCTGTACCGGAGATATCTGCCTGAGTACCCGTGCGACAGGTTGATCGAACTGGTTCGTTCGGAACGGCTGAATGCCATGGTGGTCAGCAGTGGGCAGGGTTTGCAGTCGTTACGCGAGTTGGCAGGATTCGATTGGTCAACTCTGCGTGAACTACCCTTGTTCGTACCCAGCCCTCGTGTGGCCGAGATGGCCGAGGCGTTGGGCGCCAAAAGAATCGTGGACTGCCGTGGTGCTGGAACCGCGGCTTTGCTGGCGGCGCTACGGGACAATCCCGGGCCCGCTTCCTGATGCAAAGGATGGAAACGTGAGCGAAGTAGACTCCGACAAGGCACCTCAGCAACCGAAGGGCAACGACTCTGTCGCCGCTCAAAATCCTGTTAAGAAAGAGCCGCAGAAGGATTCGAAAGAGGCGCCCAAGGCGCCACCACCGAAAACACCGGCCGGTTCTACAGCCGATGCGCGTGGCGGCGGCAAAGGATTGGCCGGTCTGGCCCTGCTGGTCGGCTTGGCGGGTCTGGCAGCAGGGGGCTACAGCGTCTGGCAGACTCAGCAGCTGGCCGATCAGGAGCAGCAACAGCAACAATCGGCACAGGCTACGAGCGAACAAACCCGCCAGTTGGGTGAGCGCAGCGAGCAACTGGCCAGCCGCCTCGGCAAGCTCGAGCAACTGCCATCGGCCGACCAGCTTGAGGATCGACGCCGTTTGCTGACAGAGCTGCAAAGCGATCAGCAGCGCCTGGCGGGGCGTGTCGAGCAGGTTCTTGGAGCCAGTCGTGAGCAGTGGCGACTCGCCGAAGCCGAGCATCTGTTGCGCATGGCGATGTTGCGCCTGTCGGCCATGCAAGACGTGAACAGCGCCGAATCGCTGCTCGCCGAGGCGGATCTGATTTTGCGTAAACAGGATGATCCGGGGGCGTACGCCGCGCGACAGCAATTGCTCGAAGGGCTTGAAGCGTTGCGCAGTCTGCCGGAGCTGGACCGGACCGGGTTGTTTCTCCAGCTTGGTGCGTTGCGCGGTCAGGCCAATCAGCTCAATGGCCTGGCTCCTGAATTCGAGGAGGGTCAAGGCGCCACAGGTGGCCAGGCTGATAGCGGCTGGCAGCGGTGGCTAAATGAGCTGACACGTTATGTCCGTATCGATTTCGACGCTGGTAATAGCGTCAAGCCGCTGCTTGCCGGTCAGAGTCTGGCGCAGGTGCGGTTGGCGTTGTCGCTGGCCATCGAGCAGGCGCAGTGGGCCGTGCTCAATGGCAACGAAAAGGTCTACCAGCAATCGTTGGACCAGGCGGGGCAATTGATCAAGGATCACTTCAGCGAGGAAAACGGTCAGAGCCGAGGGCTGCGCGACCGTATCGAAGAACTGAAAAAACGCCAAGTGTCGGTCAGCCTGCCGGACCTCTCACCGGCGCTCCGCGCATTGCAGACCTATGTGCAGAAACGTGAATCGTCCGAAAGCGCTGGGTCGCCTGCTGACAGCGGCCCAGCACAGCCCACGGACAAGACGACCCCGGAATCTGACCAGCCGACAGCCGATGAGCCAGCGTCCGATGAGCCGTCAGCGGAAGAGGGGCAGCGCGCATGAAGCGATTCGCCTTTGTCCTGATCCTGCTTATCGCGATTGTCGGGTTCCTCGGCTGGGCCATTGCGCAGGACCCGGGCTATGTCCTGATCAGCTATGACCGCTTCCGCTACGAGTCGAGCTTCTGGATCTTTCTTGGTCTGATCGCGTGCCTCTGGTTGTTGGCAATGGTGGTGCACTGGGTGCTCGGCTTGTTGCACACGTCCGGCGCACTGGTCAATCCGTGGTCGCGTCGTCACCGTGAGCGTCGTGTCAGCAAGGCATCACGCAGCGGTTTACGCGAGTTGGCCGAAGGACAATGGACTCAAGCCTTGGGTCATTTGCGCTCCGCTGCCGAGCACGACCACCAGCCATTGGTGCATTACCTTGGCGCCGCACGTGCCGCCAATGAACTGGGCGAGCACGAGCAAAGCGACGAGCTGCTCCGCAAGGCAAGGGAGCGCGAGCCCGAGTCAGGCCTTGCGGTTGGCCTGACCCAGGCTCAGCTGCAAATTGCGAGGGGCCAATATGGCGAGGCGCGGGAAACACTCAACGCGCTGCACAGCGACCATCCCCGTCATCCCTACGTGTTGACCTTGTTGCAGCAGCTGTACGTTCAGCTGGAAGACTGGTCGGCTTTGTGCAGGTTGCTACCCGAGCTGCGCAAGCACCGCGTGTTGCCACCGGCTCGCCTGAGTGAGCTTGAATTGCTGGCCTGGACAGCGGCGATTGAGCAAAGCGGTCAAGCCCCGACAGCCAGCAATGAGGACGCGTTGCAGACCCTCAATCAGAAGTGGCAAACCGTACCGTCGGGGTTGCGCAGTGAGTCGCTGCTGGTGCGAGCCTACGCTGACGGCCTGTCCCGCTTGGGAGCGGATGCTAAAGCCGAAGAGGTGCTCTACGCAGCGCTCAAACGACAGTACGATGATCGCCTGGTTGAGCGGTACGGCCGCGTCCGCGGTCAGGACCCTGCACGTCAGCTGGCGAATGCTGAAGGCTGGCTCAAGACTAATCCGGAGAATGCCGAGCTGCTGCTTGCGCTTGGCCGGCTGAGCATGCGCAACGCGCTTTGGGGCAAGGCACGCGACTATCTCGAGGCCAGCCTGCGCTTCGAACACCGTCCGGAAACCTGCGCCGAGCTGGCCCGATTGCTGGCCCAGCTAGGAGACAACGAGCGCAGCAACCGGCTGTTCCAAGAAGGGTTGGGGCTCCTTGATCAATCCAGCGCCAACCGGATACAAACCACCAGCAGCAGTTAGCGGTTGGCAGTCGGCGCGGCGCCCGGGTAGTGACGCCCGTCCCGCGCCGCTGCGGCGATTTGCGTATGGCTTGCAGCTCGCCGCCTGCCGCACTACCGTAGCGAACTTTTCCTGTCTGCGGAGTTGCCATGAACCTGGCCAGCCCACGTTCGCTGTTTCTTCTGGCCTTCATCGGCTGCGCGTTGATGATGGTCGCTGCCCTGTATCTCGAGCACGTCGTCGGGCTGGTTCCCTGCCCGCTGTGCATCGTTCAGCGTATCTGCGTCATCGGCTTCGGCCTGGTCTGTCTGGTCGCTGCGCTGCATGGCCCACGCAAGATCGGTCGCCGTGTTTATTCGGTCATGGCACTGCTGTTCGCCGTTGCTGGTGGGGGCACGGCGATACGCCAGATATGGCTGCAGAACATGCCTGCCGACCAGCTGCCGAGCTGCCTGCCCAGTCTCGAATACATGATGGATGCGTTGCCGTTCCAGGAAATTGCCCGTTTGGTGCTTCACGGTACCGCCGAGTGCGCCGAAGTTACCTGGACACTGCTCGGAATGAGTATTCCGGAGTGGACGTTGCTCGCATTCATTGCAATGGCCCTGTTCTGTTTCTGGCAGTTGCTGCGCCGCGACTAGGCTTTTTGTCGAGGCGGGGCGAATGATCGCCCCGCCTGATGGTCAATGAGCAGGGCGAAGCGGTCACGCTAGTGATGCCAGTTGAATTTCATCCTTGCTGCTTGATGCTTCGTTCCGCGCAGCTTAGTCTGCCCTGGCGGCGTCGGTTTTCTGCCAATTTCGCTGTCACTCACCCAAGGCCGATATCCCAAGACAAAAAACCGTCTCGGAAGGCGCAACAGGCATCATCGATTAGGGAAAGTGAGGTCATCATGCTCGAGAGCTGTCGGAACGCCCAGGAACGCTGGGGAGGTGTGCACCTGCTGATCGACCGCTGGCTGCAGGAACGCCACGCATTGATCAACGCATTCGAAGGGCTGCATGGGGGTGCCGAAGCGGCTACTCGCCCGGCCTTGCAAAAATTCTGCGAAATCTTGCTCGACTATGTGTCGGCTGGTCATTTCGAGATCTACGAGCAATTGCTCAACGAAGCAGAAGCCTTTGGTGACAAGCGGGGGCTGGATCTGGCACGTCAGATTTATCCTCGTATCGAGGCGATTACCCAGGTTGCGGTTGCTTTCAATGACCGGTGCGACAACGGCGACTGTCTCGAAAGCCCTGGTCTTCCAGAAGAGCTGAAGCGTCTGGGCCAGTTGCTGCACGAGCGCTTCGAGCTTGAAGACTGCCTGATCGAAGTGCTGCATACCGCGCATAAAGAGCCTGCTGCTACCGCCTGACCGATGCCGGTCAGCTGCGCGCGAAGGATCGCTTGTAGCACGCTTCGCTGATCGGTTGGCGGATCGCTGCGGCCCGTCTAGTATGGCTGCACCAATCCCGCCAGGAGGCGCTTTCATGCCAGCAAAGAAAAACGCGGTCACTACCCCGCTGCACTTGCTTCAGCAGCTATCAAAAAGTCTGGTCGTGCATCTGGAAAAAGCCTGCACTGATGCACAGAAGGAAGCAGAGATCCTCTTGGCCAAGCTTGAAAAGCAGCGTGGCAAGACGCAGGAAAAACTGATCAAAGCGCGCGCCAAGCTCGACGAGGCCGGCAATGCTGGCAAGTCGAAGGCCCAAAGCAAGGCTCGCTCCAAGCTAGCCGAACTGGATGACATGCTTGCCTTGCTACAGTCACGGCAGAACGAGACCTTGAGTTACCTGGCTGACCTCAAGCGCGACGCCGAGCAGAGCTTGAACTTGGCGCAAGGTGTCGCTCAGGTTGAAAAGGCTGCGGCGCAAGCACTGGCATCGCGCAGCAAGGCCACGCCGTCACGTTCGGCTTCAGCGCAACGCAAGGCTGCGCCTGCGTCAACCAAGTCAGCTCCTGCCAAGCAATCTTCCAGCAGCTCGACCCCGGCGGCGAGCAAGCCAGCCACAGCCCGCGCCCGAACAGCAGCCTCAAAAGTTGCGGATAGCAAGTCCGCCACGGCTAATGCGCCCAGCGGCTTGGGCGCAGCCGACAGTGGCGCTCCGAAACGTCCCGCTCGGCCTGCCACTAGCCGCGCGAAGCCAAAACCCGCTTCCACCAAGTCATCCAGCGCTGCCAAGCCCGCTGCAACGCGCAAGCCTGCTGCCACACGCAAGCCCGCAGCAACCAAGGCCGGCAGTGCGGATCAGTCCGCTCCGCCGGCATCCAGCTGAGAAGCTGCACGGCGCAGCACGGTCAGCAATGCATCGGGGTCGCCGTTGATCCCCGTGCATAGCTGGTTCAGCCAGTTGTTAGATCCGTCCTCCCGCAACCAATGCTGCGTTGCCTGCTGAAGGCGCTCGAACTGAGTTCGTTCGGCGTCTAGCTCCAGCGTTTTGACTCGCTGGCGCAAGCTGGCGAGCTCGGTGTCGATGGCTGCCTGCTCACGCCACGCCTGACGCAGATTTCGCAGGGGCAATACCACTGCGCTCTGCCAGTCCTTGCTGAGCTGTTTCAGTTCTTCCAATCGCTGCGCGTTTTGTTGGATGCCCCGAATTTCCAACCAGACGCAGGCGAGCAGCAAGCAGACGTCCATCCCTAGCGCTTGCAACTCAAGACACGCCTTTTCCACGCCGGGCTCTGCGTAACAGGCGAGGGCAAAATTCCAGAGTTCGTCGTTGTTCATCTGTAATTGGTTTTTTTCATGAGCAGCCGGATGGATTTCCGGGCGACCTGATAAACTCCGCCGCCATTATGATCCGACTTCAGAACCTGACTCTACAGCGCGGCCCGCAGCGTTTGCTGGAAGGCGCCGAGCTGACCCTTCATCCTGGCCATAAGGTCGGGCTGGTTGGCGCCAATGGCGCCGGTAAGTCCAGCCTGTTCGCCTTGCTGCGCGGCGAATTCACCCCCGACGAGGGCGACTGCCAGCTGCCGCCCGACTGGCGCATTGCACACATGCGCCAGGAGGTCGATACGCTCGATCGGTTGGCGGTCGATTACGTGCTGGACGGCGATACCGAGTTGCGCCGCATTCAGGGTGCGCTGATCGAAGCTGAAGCAGCCTCTGACGGTGGGGCACTGGCTCGCTTGCATACTGAGCTCGATAACGCCGACGGCTATACCGCTGACGCACGGGCACGCAAGTTGTTGGCCGGCCTGGGTTTTGCCAATGAGCAAATGGATCTGCCGGTAAGCAGCTTCTCAGGAGGTTGGCGGATGCGTCTGAATCTGGCGCAGGCGCTGATGTGTCCGTCTGATCTGTTGCTGCTCGACGAGCCCACCAACCACCTCGATCTGGATGCCATTCTCTGGCTGGAAGCCTGGCTTAAGAGCTATCCGGGCACACTGATGCTGATTTCCCATGATCGCGATTTCCTCGACGAGGTGGTCGGTCATGTGGTGCACGTCGAGCAGCGCAAGCTGACGCTCTATCGCGGGGGCTACTCGGCCTTTGAGCGGGCCCGGGCCGAGCGCCTGGCGCAGCAGCAGCAGGCGTTCGAAAAGCAACAGGCACAGCGCGAGCACATGGAGGACTTTATTCGGCGCTTCAAGGCCAAGGCGAGCAAAGCGCGACAGGCGCAGAGCCGGATCAAGGCCCTGGAAAAGCTTGAGGAGTTGGCCCCGGCGCATATCGATTCGCCGTTCGACTTCGTTTTTCGCGAGGCGGATAAGGTCTCCAGCCCGCTGCTGGATCTGGAGCAGGGGAGTCTTGGCTACGGCGACAAGGTGGTGCTAGAGAAGGTCAAGCTGCAGTTGGTCCCGGGAGCCCGCATCGGTTTGCTTGGCCCCAACGGAGCGGGGAAATCCACGCTGATCAAGACGCTGGCCAACGAGCTGCAGCCCTTGGGTGGACGCCTGCAGCGCGGCGAGAACCTTGTCATCGGCTATTTCGCCCAGCATCAGCTAGACGCTCTGGACGCCAAGGCCAGCCCGCTGTTGCATCTGCAGCGTATCGCCCCTGGCGAACGGGAGCAGGTACTGCGTGATTTTCTCGGTGGTTTCGATTTCCGCGGCAATCGCTGCGATGAGCCGGTCCTTAATTTCTCCGGCGGTGAAAAGGCCAGGCTCGCGCTAGCGCTGATCGCCTGGGGCAAACCCAATCTGTTGCTGCTCGACGAACCGACCAACCACCTCGATCTCGAGATGCGGCTGGCGTTGACGCTGGCCTTGCAGGACTTCGAGGGGGCCGTGCTCGTCGTGTCCCACGACCGGCACTTGCTGAAAAGCACGACCGATGAATTCCTGCTGGTTGCAGAAGGCCGGGTCGTGGAGTTCGAAGGTGACCTTGAGGACTACGCTCGCTGGCTGGTCGACTACCGTTCCCGCCAGCAGCCGCTGAGCCCAGTGGAGCCCGCGGGCGAAAAGACTGATAAGCGCGCCGCCCGCCAGGCTGCGGCTACCCTGCGTCAGCAATTGGCTCCGTTGAAACGGCAAGCCGAAAAGCTCGAAAAGTCTTTGGCTGATATTCACGAAAAGCTCGCGCCGCTGGAGGCGCTTCTCGCTGATTCGGATGTATACGAGTCGGCCCGCAAGGATGAGCTGCGCGAGCTGCTGGCCAAGCAGGCTGAACTGAAGGTGCGCGAAGGCGAACTGGAAGAGGCTTGGCTGGGGGCGCTCGAAGCGCTCGAAGTTCTACAAAGCCAACTTGAGGCGAGCCTGTGAGCGAGCGGTGGTTGATTTTTTCGCAAAGATGGAGCGATCAGTTACTGCTCGGATTGCAGATACTGTTGATTCTGTTGGTCGCCTATATTCTTCAGCGGCTCGTCGTACGTGGGCTTTCACGGCTCGGCAGTCGCTATCCGCTTCCGCCTGAACTGCTTTTGCCGCTGCGTGGCGGGATTCGCTGGTTCATTATTGGCGGTGCGCTGATCATGGTGCTGGAGCGCGTCGGAGTTTCGGCCACCGTCATTTGGACCGCCTTCTCGGGGTTCGTGGCAGTCGCAGCCGTGGCCTTCTTTGCGATCTGGAGCGTGCTCTCCAACCTGCTCTGCGCTGTGCTCATCATGACCGTTGGCCCGTTTCGGTTGGGCGACATGGTGGAACTGGTGGAGAGTTTCGACAAGCCCATCGTCAAGGGCCGAGTCATCGACATAAACCTGCTCTACACCACGCTGGAAGAGTCAGCCGATAGCGGAACCGGTGCGATCGTTCAGGTTCCTAACAGTCTGTTCTTCCAGAAGGTGTTGCGCCGCTGGCGTGGCACCGAGATCCAGTCCCCTCATCACAACGCACACGAGTAGCATGCATGGAATGGCTTAGCAGCCCCGAAATATGGGTCGCCTTTTTGACCCTGACTGCCCTGGAAATCGTCCTGGGTATCGACAACATTATCTTTATTTCCATCCTCGTCGGACGCTTGCCAAAGGAGCAGCAACCCAAGGCGCGTTTCTTCGGCCTGGCCTTGGCAATGGGCACGCGGATTCTCTTGTTGCTATCGATCGCCTGGGTCATGCGCCTGACCAATGACTTGTTCACCGTATTCGAGCACGGTGTGTCCGGGCGTGACCTGATCCTGTTTTTCGGCGGCCTGTTCCTGCTGTTCAAGAGCACCATGGAAATCTGGCATAGCGTTGAAGGCGAAGAAGAATCGGAAGGCACCACCGGAGGTGCGGTCAAAGCAGGCTTCGTTGGCATCATCCTGCAGATCGCAGTGATCGATATCGTCTTCTCGCTGGACTCGGTGATCACCGCAGTGGGCCTGGTAGACAACGTGCAGGTGATGGTTGCCGCAATCGTGATTGCCGTCGGGGTAATGATGCTCGCCGCTGGCACCATCAGCGACTTCATCGAGAAGCATCCGACGCTGAAGATCCTCGCGCTGTCGTTCCTGATCGTAGTCGGCACCCTGCTGGTGGCCGAAGCCTTCGGCGCGCATGTGCCCAAGGGCTACGTGTACTTCGCCATGGCGTTCTCGCTAGGGGTCGAGGCGATCAACATTCGTATGCGCAAAGCGATGAATCGCAAGCTGAAGGCGCCGGTCAAGCTCGGCAAAGACATACCGGACTAAGGGCTGTGCTGAAAGCTGCGCCTGCCAGGCGCAGCTTCTGGAGGGATCAATCATGACGCTCGAAACCTGGCTTGCCTTTCTTGTTGCCTGTTGGGTCATCAGCTTGTCGCCGGGGGCGGGGGCGATCGCCTCGATGTCCTGCGGATTGCAGTACGGCTTCTGGCGCGGTTATTGGAACGCGATCGGTTTGCAGATTGCGCTGGCGATGCAGATAGCCGTAGTGGCCGCCGGTGTCGGGGCGGTGCTGGCGACCTCGTCGCTCGCCTTCAGCCTGATCAAATGGTTCGGGGTCGCCTATCTATTGTGGCTGGCGCTTAAGCAGTGGCAGGCGGTGCCATCAATGCTTGACGACAGCGCTGCACCGCGACCGATCGGGCGCCCGTTAGCCTTGGTGTTCCGCGGTTTTCTGGTCAATGCCAGCAATCCTAAAGCCATCGTGTTCATTCTCGCTGTGCTGCCGCAGTTTCTCGATCCACAGCGTGATCTGGTACTGCAGTACCTGCATATGGGGGCCACGATGGTGGTGGTCGACCTGATCGTCATGGCGGGCTATACCGGATTGGCGTCCCGGGTTTTGCGCTTGTTGCGCACGCCGCGTCAGCAGCGCCTAGTCAACCGTAGTTTCGCCGCTATGTTCGCCGGTGCTGCCGCTTTGCTGGCTACGGTGCGGCGGGCTGTTGCATGACGGGGGCTGCACCGCTTCGGGTATGGGTTGACGCGGATGCCTGTCCCAAGGCTGCCAAAGAACAGCTGATCAAGTTCGCCCTCAAGCGCAAGTTCGAGGTGCTGCTGGTGGCGGGGCAGAGTCAGATCAAACCGGCCTTCGCCTGTGTTCGTCTGATCGTCGTGCCGAGCGGCCCGGACGCGGCAGATGACTATCTGGTCGAGCATGCGCAGCCTGGCGAACTGGTGATTTGCAGCGATGTGCCGCTGGCTGATCGACTGGTGAAAAAAGGCGTGGCGGCTCTCGATCCGCGCGGTCGTGAATTCGACGAGCGCAACATGGGCGATCGTCTGGCGGTGCGCAACCTGTTCACCGACCTGCGTGAGCAGGGCCAGGTGGGCGGGGGGCAGGGGGCTTACGGCGACCGTGATCGGCAAGCGTTTGCCAACGCGCTGGACCGTCTGCTGACTCAGCTGGCTCGAGCCGGCGTCCGCTAAGCAAACACGGCTGGCGCGGGGCTGTTCCGTTTAAGGTCGGGCTTCCGGGTCAGCCGCAAAGATAGGTGCCGGTCCCTACTGCGATCAACACCCCTTCTTCGTTGTGCAGTTCGGAGCGAACCACCGCTACCTTGTTGCCGGAGCGCAATAAGGTAGCGCCGGCACTGAAGCGTTTGCCGCGTCCTGGGCGCAGGTAGTCGATGCGCAGGTCGATGGTGCCGAGGCGCGAGAGGCGCAGGGCGCGCTCTTCGGTGGTCAGGTGCTGATGTTTCTCGAAGGCTCCGATCATTGCCATGGCGCCGCCGACGACGTCGAGAAGCGACGCGATCACGCCGCCATGCAAAATGCCGTGAAAGAAATTACCGACCAGCTCTTGTTTCATTGGCAGGTGCATCACCACGCGCTGGCGGGACACCTCATCCAGTTCGATACCCAGGTATTCATTGAACGGAATGCGCTCGAACAGCTGGCGCACCGCGTGCTGTTGTTCTTCGATGGTATCGATTGGGTGGTTCATGCGTGCGGCTCTCCGGCAGATCGAGCTAAGCTGCCGGAGGGAGGGGGGATTGACCAGTGGCGCGGCGGGAGCGCCGGTAAGATTGGCGGTATCGCCACGCCGATGCCTCAGCTCTCACGCCTCGGCTCGAAAGCTGGGGCAAGACCAGCCGAGGCGCTATTTGCCGGTCAGCGCCAGCACCCTATCGACCAGCTTGTAGATGCCCGTAGCCGCGTCGCTGATGGATTGCGCCAACATATAGGCAGGGGTGGTCAACAGGTTGTGCCGCGAATCCTCGATGATCTCAGTGACTTCGCACGGTTGGTGTTCGACGCCCATCTCCCGTGCCGCCGCTGCAGCCGGATCGTCGTCATTGCCCAGGGTGCAGACCACGCCGCGGCCAAAGATCTGTGCCGCCATGGTAGGCGCGATACACATCATGCCGACCGGCTTGCCGGCCGCGGCAAAGGCTTGGGCCAGCGCCAACACATCGGGAAGCACTTTGCAGCCGGCGCCCTGGGTGGCGAAGTCAGACAAGTTTTTCGCTGCGCCAAAGCCGCCTGGCACGATCAGCGCGTCGAACTCCTCGGCATTGGCTTCGCGAAGATCCTTGATCTCTCCCCGTGCCAAGCGCGCGGACTCGACCAGCACGTTGCGTTTTTCCGGCATCTCTTCACCGGTTAGGTGATTGATTACGTGCATCTGCTCGATGTTCGGCGCAAAGCACTGGACCTTGGCGCCACGCTGATCCAGGCGCAACAGCGTGATCACGCTCTCGTAGATTTCCGAGCCGTCGTATACGCCACAGCCGGAAAGAATCACGGCGACTTTTCTGTTCATTGAGATACTCCTGGTCAGTTCAGCAGCCTGGCAACTGCGCCAGGCAACAGCCTTCGATGCTAGCCCTTGGTGGGGTTCAAGGTAAGTCCATCGCGATAAAGGTTGGATGCCTTATCGCGTCGGGTGTTCAACTGTGGGCGCGTCTAGCCTAGGCACTTCAGCTCGGCGATAGACTGCTCAAAGCACTGGCAGTGCCCGCGCTTGGTGGCGACAATGAGGGCAATCTCCGGCCGGCGCGGATTGCTTGTCATCAAGCTGTCACGATGTCGGCTTATAAACGTCATATTCGCCCGTTCTGCGGGCCAGGAGTTCGTTGTGAGTTTCGTTCCTGCCAATCGCTTGTTCCCCGCTACACGGTTGCGCCGCAATCGTCGTGATGATTTTTCCCGCCGACTGGTACGCGAGCATCGACTGAGCGTGGATGACCTGATCCTGCCCGTGTTTGTTCTCGATGGCGAAAATCGCCGCGAGCAGGTGCCGTCGATGCCCGGCGTGGAGCGTCTTTCCATCGATTTGTTGTTGGAAGAAGCCGCGGAACTGGTCGCGCTGGGCATCCCTGCGTTAGCGTTGTTTCCGGTCACCCCGCTGGAGAAGAAATCCCTCGATGCGGCGGAAGCTTGGAATCCTGAGGGCATCGCCCAGCGCGCCACCCGGGCCCTGCGCGAGCGCTTCCCGGAGCTCGGCATCATCACTGACGTTGCGCTGGACCCCTTCACCACTCATGGCCAGGACGGGATTCTTGACGAGCATGGCTATGTGCAGAACGATGTCACGGTCGACGCGCTGGTCCGTCAGGCCCTGTCCCACGCTGAGGCGGGCGCGCAGGTGGTTGCGCCATCGGACATGATGGATGGGCGCATCCAGGCGATACGCGAGGCGCTGGAGGTGGCTGAACATCATAATGTGCGGATCATGGCTTATTCGGCCAAGTACGCCAGTGCCTACTACGGGCCGTTCCGCGATGCGGTAGGTTCGGCGGCGAATCTGGGTAAGGGCAGCAAGAACACTTATCAGATGGACCCGGCCAATGGTGACGAGGCTTTGCACGAAGTCGGTGCCGACCTTTCAGAGGGTGCCGACATGGTCATGGTCAAACCGGGCATGCCCTATCTGGATATTCTCTGGCGGGTTAAAGATGCCTTTCGAGTGCCGACCTTCGTCTACCAGGTCAGCGGCGAGTATGCGATGCACATGGCAGCGATTCAGAACGGCTGGCTGAGCGATGCCGTGATTCTCGAATCGCTGACCGCCTTCAAGCGCGCAGGTGCCGATGGCATCCTCACCTATTTCGCCAAGCAGGCGGCACAACAATTAAAACAGGGGCAATGAGCCCTCCCGAGGCAGATCGATGACTAATCAGGGACTCAGCGAAAGCGAATTGCAGGCTGCAGCCATTGAAGTGCATCCCCTAGAGGAAATGGCCCCGCCAGCGCCTGAGGTGGAGAAGACAGAGGAAGCGCCAGCGCCACCGGCCCCCCCGCCGAATCTGGACGACAACAGCCTCTACATCCACCGCGAGCTGTCACAGCTGCAATTCAACATTCGCGTGTTGGAACAGGCGCTGGACGAGTCCTATCCGCTACTGGAACGGCTCAAATTCCTGCTGATCTTTTCCAGCAACCTCGATGAGTTTTTCGAGATTCGTGTTGCGGGGCTGAAGAAGCAAGTCACGTTCGCGCGTGAGCAGGCAGGTGCAGACGGTCTGCAGCCGCACCAGGCGCTGGCGCGTATTTCCGAACTGGTCCACGAGCAGGTCAGCCGACAGTATTCGATCCTCAACGAGATCGTGCTGCCGGAACTGGCCAAGCATCAGGTGCGTTTCATTCGTCGGCGCAACTGGACAACCAAGATCAAGGCCTGGGTGCGCCGTTACTTTCGTGACGAGATCGCACCGATCATCACGCCAATCGGCTTGGACCCAACCCATCCGTTTCCATTGCTGGTTAACAAGAGCCTGAACTTCATTGTCGAGCTTGAAGGTATCGATGCCTTCGGTCGCGACTCCGGGCTGGCGATCATTCCGGCGCCGCGGTTGTTGCCCCGGGTTATTCGGGTGCCGGAGGAGGTGGGCGGGCCTGGCGCGAACCACGTGTTCCTCTCCTCGATGATTCATGCGCACGCTGATGATCTGTTCCACGGCATGAAGGTCAAGGGCTGCTACCAGTTTCGCCTGACACGTAACGCCGACCTCTCGGTCGACACCGAAGACGTCGAGGATCTGGCCCGGGCGCTGCGTGGCGAGTTGATTTCACGGCGCTACGGCGACGCAGTGCGGCTGGAGGTGGTGGATACCTGTCCGAAGCATCTCGCTGATTTCCTCCTCAAGCAGTTCAACTTGAGCGAAAGCGAGCTGTATCGGGTCAACGGACCGGTCAACCTGACCCGGCTGTTCAGTATCACCGGTCTGGATAGTCATCCCGAACTGCAATACACCCCCTTCACGCCAGCAATCCCGAAGTTGCTTCAGAACAGCGAGAACATTTTCAGCGTGGTCGGCAAGCAGGACATTCTGCTGCTGCATCCCTACGAATCCTTCACTCCCGTCGTTGACCTCCTGCGCGAGGCGGCGAAGGATCCCTGCGTTTTGGCCGTCAAGCAGACGCTTTATCGCTCTGGTGCCAATTCGGAGATCGTCGACGCGCTGGTTGAAGCCGCGCGTAACGGCAAGGAGGTCACTGCCGTCATCGAACTGCGTGCGCGCTTCGATGAGGAGTCCAACCTGCAATTGGCCAGTCGGTTGCAGCAGGCCGGGGCCGTGGTGATCTACGGTGTGGTGGGCTACAAGACCCACGCCAAGATGATGTTGATCCTGCGCCGGGAGAATGGCGAGTTGCGGCGTTACGCCCATCTCGGTACGGGCAACTACCACGCCGGCAACGCGCGGCTGTACACCGATTACAGCCTGCTGACCTCGGACGAAGCGCTCTGCGAAGACGTGTCGAAGCTGTTCAGTCAGTTGATCGGCATGGGCAAGACCATGCGTATGAAAAAGTTGCTGCACGCGCCCTTCACGCTGAAGAAGGCGTTGCTCGACATGATCATGCAGGAGACGCAACACGCCAGCGAAGGCAAGCCGGCGCATATCATTCTCAAGGTCAATTCGCTGACCGACGCGAAAATGATCCGGGCGTTGTACAAGGCCAGCCAGACCGGGGTGCGCATCGATCTCATCGTTCGCGGTATGTGCTGCCTGCGCCCTGGCATTCTCGGGGTCTCGCACAATATCCATGTGCGCTCGATCATTGGTCGCTTCCTAGAGCACAGCCGAGTGTTCTATTTCCTCAACGGCGGTGACGAGAAGCTCTACCTGTCCAGTGCCGACTGGATGGAGCGCAACCTGGATCGGCGGGTCGAGACCTGCTTCCCGGTCGAGGGCAAGAAGCTGGTGACACGGGTGAAGAAGGAGCTGGAGGGCTTCCTGACCGACAACACCCAGAGCTGGGTGCTGCAGTCTGATGGCAGTTATCTGCGTAACAGCCCAAGCGGCAATCAGAATCCACGCAACGTGCAGAACACGTTGCTGGAGCGTCTGGGAAGCCCGACTGCGCGATAGACACCGGGGGTAATTGGGGTGGCAGCGGTTCGTCGACCGCTGCCAAAATCAGCGCACGCTGAGGGTGAAGTCGATCCGCTTGAGCCAATCCGCCTCCAGGGCAAAATCGGCTTGTGTCAGCGGGTTTTGAGCCAGCCAGTCTTCAGGAAAAGCCACGTCCAGACTGTTATCGCCGGCCTTGAGCTGAAACGCTGGCGCTTGCTGTGGGCCACGGATGTGGTGGAAAAGAATCGCGAAGCGCAGCAATACGCAGAGTCTGGTCAGCTTCACGCCGTACTCGCTCACTTCCTCGAATTTCTGCTTGGGTATATTGCGGCGGTGGCCGCGAACCAGCAGCGCCAGCATCTGTTGATCCTGACGGGAGAAACCGGGGAGGTCGGAGTGCTCGATCAAGTAGGCGCCGTGCTTATGGTAGTGGTAGTGCGCGATGTCCAGTCCGACCTCATGTATCCGCGCCGCCCAGCTGAGCAGTTCTCGCAGCCATTCTTCATCTAGTGCCCAATCCGAAGCGACCTGATCGAAGGCTTCCAGCGCCTTGCTTTCGACCCGAGCGGCCTGGTCAGTGTCGACGTGGTAGCGCTCCATCAAAAAGCTCAGTGTGCGATCACGGATGTCTTCCTGGTGGTGTCGACCAATTAGATCGTAGAGCACGCCTTCGCGCAGTGCGCCTTCGGAGTGCGCCATGCTGGTCAGCTCCAGGGCGTCGAAGATCGCTTCGATAATGGCCAAGCCCGCAGGGAAGATGCTCTTGCGGTCCGGCTTGATACCGTCCATGTCGAGCTTTTCAACATCGCCCAGCTTGAACAGTTTGCGCTTGAGCCAGCCGAGGCCATCGGCCGTAACTTCGCCGTTGCTAAGCCCGGCGCTCTTGATCGCGAGACCGACGGCGCGAATGGTGCCGGACGCACCCACCGCATCCTGCCAGCCGAGCCGGTGCAGGCCGTGCTCGACGCTCATCAGCTCCAGCCTCGCGGCGGTATAGGCCTGCGCGTAGCGGGCCGGCGTAATCTTGCCGTCCTGAAAAAACCGCTGAGTAAAGCTCACACAACCCATTTGCAAGCTTTCACGTAATAGCGAATCGAAACCTTCCCCGATGATGAATTCGGTGCTGCCACCGCCAATGTCGACGACCAGGCGCTTGCCACTAGACGCGGGAAAGGTATGCGATACGCCAAGGTAGATGAGTCGCGCTTCCTCTCGGCCGGAAATCACCTCGACCTGATGCTGGATGATCGTCTCAGCTTGGCGAATGAACTGGGCGCGGTTGCGCGCCTCTCGCAGGGCATTGGTGCCGACCACGCGCACCGCGCCCTGGGGGAGATGATTGACCAGCTGAGCGAAGCGGCGAAGGCAGTCCAGGCCGCGCTGCATTGCAGCTTCGTCGAGCTGTCTGTTCTCATCAATGCCGGCGGCCAGCTGGACCTTTTCGCCGAGCCGCTCGAGGATGCGCATCTCGCCGTTGCTGGTGCGGGCCAGCACCATGTGGAAGCTGTTCGAGCCGAGATCAAGGGCGGCGATCATCGGAAAGGGTTCGGCGGCTGTTGGGCGCATGGGGCAGTCTCTGTGCAAAACTCCGACATCCTGACATGATCGCCCTCATCCGCCAACGCGCAGCGCTGCGTCATAGCGCTCCGTGATCGATCCATTGCGCCTTCCATGGTCTATTGCCCAAGCGACAGGCTGCGACTTTCGATCCGCACCAAGCCGGGCTATGATGGCGTCACTTCTGATTTTGACCCTGGAGAAACTCCATGAGCGAATACATCAACAATGTCAGCGACAGCAGCTTCGAGCAGGACGTGCTCCAGGCCGATGGTCCTGTTCTGGTCGATTACTGGGCCGAGTGGTGTGGCCCGTGCAAGATGATTGCTCCAGTGCTCGATGAGATCGCCAAGGAATACGAAGGCAAGCTCAAAGTCTGCAAACTGAACATCGACGAGAATCAGGAAACCCCGCCGAAGTACGGCGTACGTGGCATTCCGACGCTGATGCTGTTCAAGAACGGTAATGTCGAGGCCACCAAGGTGGGCGCTCTGTCGAAGTCTCAGCTGGCAGCGTTCCTCGATAGCAATATCTGATTCACGGTTGCTGCTTTCGAAAGCCCCCGCAAATGCGGGGGTTTTTTATAGCTGCAGGGTGGACGCTTCGCCTGCACGGTGCTAAATTCGGCCCTGCGACGCTTCTCCGTCGCCCTCTGCATGCCGTCGCCGACGCACTTCAGCCTCATAAAGCACAACGAACCTGTTCGTCTCCTGCTGCGCGGCTTCTCAAGCTAATCGCTTTCTTCATCCCTTCTGACTCTTTCTATGAATCTGACCGAACTTAAGCAAAAGCCCATCACCGAACTGCTGGAAATGGCCGAACAGATGGGCATCGACAACATGGCCCGTTCGCGCAAGCAGGACGTGATTTTCTCTCTGCTGAAAAAGCACGCGAAAAGCGGTGAGGAAATCTCCGGTGATGGCGTGCTGGAGATTCTGCAAGACGGCTTCGGCTTCTTGCGCTCCGCGGATTCGTCCTATCTCGCCGGCCCGGATGATATCTATGTCTCGCCGAGCCAGATCCGCCGCTTCAATTTGCGCACCGGCGACACCATCGTCGGCAAGATTCGCCCGCCTAAAGAAGGCGAGCGTTATTTCGCGCTGCTCAAGGTTGATACGATCAACTTCGATCGCCCGGAAAACGCGAAGAACAAAATTCTGTTCGAGAACCTGACTCCGCTGTTCGCCAACAAGCGACTCACGATGGAGGCCGGTAACGGCTCGACGGAAGATCTCACCGGCCGGGTGATCGACCTTTGCGCCCCGATCGGCAAAGGTCAGCGCGGTCTGATTGTCGCACCGCCGAAAGCGGGCAAGACGATCATGCTGCAGAACATTGCGAGCAACATCACCCGTAACAACCCCGAATGCCACCTGATCGTTCTGCTGATCGATGAGCGCCCGGAAGAAGTGACCGAAATGCAGCGCACCGTGCGCGGTGAGGTTGTCGCGTCGACCTTCGACGAGCCGCCAACCCGTCACGTGCAGGTTGCCGAGATGGTGATCGAGAAGGCCAAGCGCCTGGTCGAGCACAAGAAGGACGTGGTCATCCTGCTGGATTCGATTACCCGTCTCGCCCGCGCCTACAACACCGTAATCCCGAGCTCCGGCAAGGTGCTGACTGGTGGTGTTGACGCCCACGCCCTGGAAAAGCCCAAGCGTTTCTTCGGCGCCGCGCGGAACATCGAGGAAGGCGGTTCGCTGACTATTATCGCCACTGCGCTGGTGGAAACCGGCTCCAAGATGGATGAAGTGATCTACGAGGAGTTCAAGGGCACTGGTAACCTCGAGTTGCAGCTTGATCGCCGTATCGCCGAGAAGCGGGTATTCCCCGCGATCAACATCAACCGTTCGGGTACTCGTCGCGAAGAATTGCTGACCAGCGAGGAAGAGCTGCAGCGCATCTGGATTCTGCGCAAGCTGCTGCATCCGATGGACGAAAGCGCTGCGATCGAGTTTCTACTCGACAAGCTGAAGGACACCAAGACCAACGAAGAATTCTTCATGTCAATGAAGCGCAAATAAGTCTGGTCGTTGCTGCCGAGGCCGGGGAAACCCGGCCTTTGTCTGTCTGCAGGTTTTGTATCGACCTGCACCAAGGCTACACTTTCCGCCCGGACACCCGCCGGCCCCTGCGAGGCTCAAGCAATGCAGTATCGCGATCTGCGCGACTTTATCCGAGGCCTGGAACAGCGCGGTGAACTCAAGCGCGTTTCAGCCGCCGTTTCTCCCGTTCTGGAAATGACCGAGATATGCGATCGAACCCTGCGCAAGCAGGGGCCGGCGCTGCTCTTCGAGAACCCGACCGGCTTCGATATGCCGGTTCTCGGAAATCTCTTCGGCACACCCAAGCGCGTTGCTCTGGGTATGGGGGCGGAGGAAGTGTCCGAGCTACGCGAGATCGGCAAGCTCTTGGCCTTTCTCAAGGAGCCGGAGCCGCCAAAAGGGCTAAAGGATGCCTGGAGCAAGCTACCGATCTACAAGAAGGTCATCAGCATGGCGCCCAAGGTGCTCAAGGATGCGCCCTGTCAGGAGCTGGTCGTCGAAGGTGAGGATGTTGATCTGTCTCTGCTGCCGGTTCAGACCTGCTGGCCAGGCGATGCTGGGCCACTGATCACCTGGGGGCTGACAATCACCAAGGGCCCTAACAAGGAGCGGCAGAACCTCGGTATCTATCGCCAGCAGGTGATTGGTCGCAACAAGGTGATCATGCGCTGGCTCAGCCATCGAGGCGGTGCGCTGGACTTTCGTGAGTGGTGCGAGAAGTATCCTGACCGACCTTACCCAGTGGCGGTGGCGCTCGGCGCCGATCCGGCCACGATTCTCGGCGCTGTTACTCCGGTTCCGGATTCGCTCTCCGAATATGCCTTTGCTGGCTTGTTACGCGGCAGCCGTACCGAGCTGGTCAAATGCCGGGGTAGCGATCTGCAGGTGCCGGCCGGTGCCGAAATTGTTCTGGAAGGTTACATTCAGCCTGGCGAGATGGCCGATGAAGGGCCGTACGGTGATCACACCGGCTACTACAACGAGGTCGATCGCTTCCCGGTGTTCACCGTGGAGCGCATCACCCGACGTCGCGACGCTATCTATCACAGCACCTACACAGGTCGGCCGCCAGATGAGCCGGCGATACTTGGTGTCGCGCTCAACGAGGTTTTTGTACCGATCCTGCAGAAGCAGTTTCCCGAGATCACTGATTTCTATCTGCCGCCGGAAGGCTGTTCCTATCGCATGGCGGTGGTAACCATGAAAAAACAATACCCCGGCCACGCCAAGCGCGTGATGCTGGGCGTATGGAGCTTTCTACGGCAGTTCATGTACACAAAGTTCGTCATCGTTACCGACGATGACATCAACGCACGGGATTGGAATGACGTTATCTGGGCCATCACCACGCGCATGGATCCCAAGCGCGATACGGTGCTGATCGAGAACACACCAATCGACTATCTCGACTTTGCCTCTCCGGTGTCCGGTCTCGGCAGCAAGATGGGCCTCGATGCCACTCATAAGTGGCCCGGCGAGACTACTCGTGAATGGGGGCGCGCCATCGTGCAGGATGAGGCGGTGAAGCGTAGGGTCGACGAACTCTGGGCCGAGCTTGGCATCGACTGATGACAGCCGCGCATTTACTCAGGTTTTGAATTGATGAAAGTAACCCTGCAACCCTCCGGAGCAGTGCTCGACGTCGAACGTGGTGAGTTGATTCTCGACGCCGCGCGGCGGTTGGGCTACGACTGTCCGCAAGCATGCCGCAACGGTAATTGCCTGATATGCGCTGCACTGCTGGTTGACGGCCGGGTGCGTCAGCGTGGCGAAAGCCATGATCATGGCGAAGTTTTCGCCTGCCTGGCTGAGCCAGAGGAAGATTGCGTTCTGCTGTGGGATGGTGTGCTTGCGCCGGGGGAGCTACCGGTGCGTACGCTGAGTTGCCAGCTCGTCAGCTGTGAAGAGGTGGGGGGCGACGTGTTTCGCCTGTTACTCCGTGCGCCGGCCGGTAAACTGCCACGCTACCATGCTGGGCAGTATTTGCTGCTCGAGCGGGAGGATGGCGAATACAGCGCCTTTTCGCTAGCGTCCGCGCCAGGGCGCGGACGTGAGCTGGAGCTCCACGTGCTAGCGCGTGAATCGTCAGCGATCGACCTGCTGCAGCAAATCAGGCGCACCGGGACGGCTCGCGTGCAGATGCCGTTCGGCGATACCCACCTCGCCGAGCTGCCAGAGGGGCCATTGGTGCTGATTGCTGCAGGCACCGGGATGGCGCAGATGCACAGTCTGATCGAGCATTGCCGAGCCGAGGGCTTCGCCCATCCGGTGCATCTGTACTGGGGGGTGCGTCGCCCGGAAGACTTCTATCAGTTGACGCATTGGCAGGAGTGGCAACAGCTGCCCAATCTCCGTCTGCATCAGATTGTCAGTGATGTATGTGAGTGGGCGGGGCGGCGCGGCATGTTGCATCAAGCAGTCTGCGAGGACTTCACCGATCTCCAGCCAGTTCACGTCTACGCCAGCGGCTCTCCCGCCATGGTCTACGGCACGTTGGATGCGTTGGTGGAGGCGGGAATGGATGCAAAACAGATGCGTGCAGACGTATTCGCCTATGCGCCTCGGGATCGTAAGAGCTGAGCGCCGGGCGGGCGCTGCCCGTCGACAGAGAAGCAGCGCCGGCTACAGCGCTGCTCCCGTGCTTGAACTAAAGCCTCGGCTCAGCGCGCCTGGCGCTGTTGAAGCAGCAGGTTCTTGTAACCGCTTGCTGATAGCGCCTTCTGGGCCTGATCGAGTCTTGCTCGGTCGGCAAATGGCCCGACCAGCACCCGATACCAGTCCTCGTCACGCACGGTCACGCTTTCAACCCGTACATCCTGGCCGAGCAGAATGATCTGCGCCCTAACCTTTTCCGCTTCGGGCTTCTTGCGGAACGAGCCGGCCTGCAAGAAAAACTGAGTCACCGGTGCCTTGGCCACTGTAGGCGGAGGCGGTGGTACCTGGCCATTCAGAGCGGCTTCGGCGCGCGCCGCGTCGATCTTTGCAGCCTCTTCCGGTGTGGCCGGCTTGGGCGGCTCGGGCTTTGGCGCCTCTGGCGGCAAGATCACTTCCGACTCAGGCAGCAGCGTATAGAAGTCGTACTTCGGTTTGGCTGGCTGGCCCGTGGCGGGAGGCGAACGCTTCGGCTGCTCCTTGGATTTCGCTGTGTCCTTGGTGCGCTGGATCTCATCGCCGCCAGGTTCGAGGTTCATCAGGAACACAATGAAGCCGCCAATGACCAGTCCACACACGAGCCAGATCCAGCCGGGTACCGGCTTCTTGGCGGGTGCCTGGTAGCGGCTCGCGCCACGTTTCGGGGCGGGTTTTTTCCTGGCTGCCACTTACATCCGCTCCAGCGTTTCCAGGCCAAGCAGGGCAAGGCCCTGTTTCAGCGTTTTGCCGGTCAGGGCGGCGAGGCGCAGGCGACTCTGTTTAACCGTCTCGCTCTCAGCGGTGAGTATCGGGCAGTGTTCGTAGAAGCTGGAGAACAGCCCTGCCAGATCGTATAGATAGCTGCACAGCAGATGGGGAACACCTTTCTCACCCACACCGTTGAGCACCTCGGCGAACTGAGCCAGCTTCGCGCCTAGTGCTTGCTCTTGTTCGGCTTCCAGGTTGATCTCGCCGCCGAGTCCATCCATGCCGGTACCCAGCTTGCGAAACACGCTGGCCACCCGGGTGTAGGCGTAAAGCAGGTAGGGGGCGGTGTTGCCTTCGAAGCTGAGCATCTGCTCGAAGTTGAAGCTGTAATCGCTGGTGCGGTGCTTGGACAGGTCTGCATATTTCACTGCGCCGATGCCCACAGCGCGGGCGATTTGCCGCAGCTCCCCTTCGTCAAGATCCGGGTTTTTGCCTTTAACCAGGCTGTAGGCGCGCTGCTCGGCTTCATCGAGCAGGTCAACCAGCTTCACCGTGCCGCCATCCCGGGTCTTGAAGGGGCGCCCATCGGCACCGTTCATGGTGCCGAAACCCATGTGCTCGAGCTGCATGTCGCTGCGGACGAAGCCGGCGCGTCGAGCAACCTCGAAGGTCATCTGGAAATGCAGTGCTTGGCGCTGATCGACAAAATACAGCGCGCGATCAGCCTTTAGCTGCTGACTGCGGTAGCGCATGGAGGCCAGGTCAGTGGTGGCGTAGAGGTAGCCGCCACCGGCTTTCTGCACAATCACCGGGAGCGGGTTGCCTTCGGCGTTCTTGAATTCATCGAGAAAGACGCATTGGGCTCCGTTGCTCTCAGTCAGCAGCCCTTTGACCTTGAGCGATGCGACTATGTCGGCGAGTTCGGCGTTGTAGGCGCTTTCGCCTTTTACATCGTCCGGGGTGAGCATGACATTGAGGCGGTCGTAGACTTCTTGCGCATGGCTGAGTGAGAGTTCGTTAAATTGCTTCCACAGCCGCAGGCATTCGGCATCGCCTGCTTGCAGCTCCACGACTAGCTTGCGCGCGCGTTCGGCAAACTCGGTCGATTCGTCGAACCGTTGCTTCGCTGCGCGGTAGAAGCCTTCCAGGTCCGCCAGCTCCGGTGAGTCGAACCCTTTCGGTTGTTCCTTCACGTAAGCCAGCAGCATGCCGAACTGGGTGCCCCAATCGCCCACGTGGTTCTGCCGGATAACCTCGTCTCCGAGGAATTCGAGCACGCGCGCCACGGCGTCGCCGATGATGGTCGAGCGCAGGTGGCCGACGTGCATTTCCTTCGCCAGGTTCGGTGAGGAGAGGTCGACCACAACGCGTTGCTTGGAGCCCGTTTTGCTGACGCTGAGATGAGGGTCGGCGAGGGCGGCTTCTAACCGCTGCGCCAACGCAGCGCTGTTCTGGAAGAAATTGAGAAAGCCCGGGCCGGCGATCTCAACCTTGCTGACGCTGGGGTCTGCTGGCAATGCTTCGATGAGCTTTTGCGCCAGATCGCGCGGCTTCATCCCGGCTGGCTTTGCCAGCATCATCGCGACGTTGCTGGCAAAGTCGCCGTGGGTCTTGTCGCGGGTGTTCTCCACCTGGATAGTCGGGTTCGACCCCTCCGGCAGCACGCCTTCAGCGGTGAGACGGGCCAGGGCTTGCTGGATCAGATGGCGAATGCTGTCTTTCATGATGTGCTCGGTCGGCCGAAGGCTTTGGTCGAAAACTGGGCATTATCGGTGCCCCGAGGCCGAACCTTCAAGGCTTAAGGCGCTTAGTTGCGCTGGAGTCTGTGCGACAGGCCAACATCAGAACAGGTCGATCGGGTCAACATCCAACGACCAGCGGACGGTGCGGCTACCCGGCAATGCCTCTACCTGCGGCATCCAGGCGCTCATAAGGTTATGCAGTGGTGCGCGGGCGTTAGCTTGTAGCAGCAGCTGCGCACGAAAACGTCCGGCACGTCGCTCCATCGGAGCGGGCACCGGCCCCAGCAGCTCGACACCCGTGAGGCCGAGTTGCGCTATCAGCTGTTCGGCCTGAATACAGGCTTGATCGAGGAAGTCTTCTGCCTGGCCGGGCTTCACCGCCTCGGCCCGCAACAGCGCAAGATGGCTGAAAGGAGGCAAGCCAGCCGCGCGACGCTCGCTCAGTGCCTGTTCAGCGAAGGCGAAGTAGCCCTGCTCGGTCAGCTGAACCAGCAGCGGGTGGTCAGCCAGGTGGGTCTGGATGATCACTTTGCCGGGCTCCTCGGCCCGCCCAGCGCGGCCGGCTACCTGCACGATCAGCTGAGCCATCCGTTCGCTGGCGCGGAAATCGGCCGAAAACAAACCACCGTCCGCATCAAGAATGGCGACCAAGGTCACGCGCGGGAAGTGGTGGCCCTTCGCGAGCATCTGAGTGCCCACCAGCACGCATGGCTCGCCACGGTTGATGGTGGCCAGCAGCTGCTCCATCGAGCCTTTGCGCGAGGTACTGTCACGATCGATGCGCAGCACTGGGTAGTCAGGAAAGAGCGTTGCGAGTCGCTCCTCCGCTCGCTCGGTGCCCGCGCCTACGGGCCTCAGGTCGAGCTTGTTGCAGTCTGGACAGTTATGCGGCGGGCGTTCGGCATGGCCGCAGTGGTGGCAGCGCAGCTCGTTGTGACGCTGATGCAGCGTCATTCTGGCGTCACAGCGAGGGCACTGGCCGATCCATCCGCAATCGTGGCACAGCAGCGAGGGGGCGAAGCCGCGCCGGTTGAGGAACACCAGCACCTGCTGTCCGGCGGCAAGTGTCTGCGCCATGGCCTGCTGCAACGGACCGGAGATGCCGGAATCGAGCGGGCGGCTCTTTATGTCCAGGCGCAGGAAACGTGGCGCTTGTGCCCCTCCGGCACGCTCGGTCAGCTTCAATAGTCCGTAGCGCCCGCTGTGCGCGTTGTGCAGGCTTTCCAGCGACGGCGTCGCCGACCCCAGCAAAATCGGGACGTTCTCTTGGCGCGCTCTGACCACGGCGAGGTCGCGTGCATGATAGCGCAGGCCTTCCTGCTGTTTATAAGAGGCATCATGCTCTTCATCGAGAATGATCAACCCCGGGTTTTTCATCGGGGTGAACAATGCTGAGCGGGTACCGATGATGATGTCGGCCTCGCCGTCCCGCGCCGCAAGCCAGGCATCTAGACGTTCGCGGTCGTTGACATTGGAGTGGAGCAGGGCGATGCGGGCATTGAAGCGTTTTTCGAAGCGCGCCAGGGTCTGTGGCCCGAGGTTGATCTCGGGAATCAACACCAGAGCCTGCTTGCCAGCCTCCAACACCTGATGGATCAGCTGCAGGTAGACCTCGGTCTTGCCGCTCCCGGTGACGCCGGCAAGCAGGTATGCCTGAAAACCATCCAGGCCTGAGCGAATGGCTTCGAAGGCGGCGCGTTGCTGCTGGTTCAGCGGTAATTCCGCCTGCAGCAGCCAGCTGCCCTGGTGCCGCGGAGTCTGGTGGCAGCGCCGGGTCTCGACGCGCAGCAGACCTTTCTGCAACAGCAAATCGAGGCTGTCTTTGCTCAGCTGCAGCTGCGAAAGCAGGGCATGCGCCACGCCGTGAGGATGCTGAGCAATGGTCTTCAGTGCTTCGCGTTGGCGTGGCGCCCGGCTCAGTCTCGGATCTTCGGGCCGCGCGCCGTTGACTACATGCCAGAAGCGCTCCTGTCTCGCCTCGGCGGGTTCGCCCTGGCGCAGCAGGACTGGCAGCGCCCAGCTGAGCGTGTCGCCGAGGCTGTGCTGGTAATACTGGGCAGTCCACAGGCATAGCTTGAACAGCGGCGACGGTAGGGGAGGTCGCGCATCGAGCAACTCCAGAGCCGGTTTGAGCTTCGCGTCGGGGACTTCGCTGTGACTGCCGACCTCTACCAGTATCCCGATGATTTCGCGTCGGCCAAACGGCACGCGCAGGCGCATACCCGGCTGCAGCCCGGCGTTTGAGGCCCCAGCAGGTGGGAGGTAATCGAAGAGCCTGCGCAATGGCGAGGGCAGCGCGAGGCGGAGTATGGATCGGGGCACGCGAAAGTCCTTGGCGGCGAGTGCCGATCTTAAACGATCCGGCGGGGTAGCAGGCTGGCCTGTAGTCCCGGGCTGTGGGGCGAGGCGGGTGTGTGTCCGATCAGCAGCCCTTGCATCGCCTACTTGCTCTGTTATTATTCGCGCCCTTCCGTGCGGTACTCGACATAGGGTCGGGTGGCGGCACAAGTCCTAGAGGATTTTTCCATGAAAGCCGATATCCATCCTAATTACGTAGAAATCGACGCCACTTGCAGCTGCGGCAACGTCATCAAGACTCGCTCTACGCTGGCCAAGAACCTGAGCATTGACGTTTGCTCTGAGTGCCATCCGTTCTACACCGGCAAGCAGAAAGTGCTGGATACCGGCGGCCGTATCGACCGCTTCAAGCAGCGCTTTGGTGTGTTTGGCGCCAAGTAACAAGCTGTCGTTGCTACGGGAGTCCGATGAGATTCTCCGAGCATCTGAAAGAGGCGTCCCTGGTGGGCGCCTTTTTCGTTTCTATCTTCTTCAGCTTGCAAGCTGCGGCGCTTTGCCCGGCCAGCGAGCCGCTCTCGCGTGTGAAGGTCGCGACAGTTATTGATGGCGATACGCTGCGGCTGGTCGATGGTCGCAGTGTGCGACTCATTGGGTTGAATGCCACCGAAATGGGCCGTAAAGGGCGCAGTGCCGAGCCGTTTGCAGTGGCTGCACGAAATCGGCTGCAATCGTTGGTGAGCACCAATGATGGTTATGTCGGTATAAGGATTGGTCGGCAATCCAGGGATCACTACGGGCGTGTTCTTGCTCACGCCTTCGACAAACATGGCGAAAATCTGGAAGCGCAAATGCTTGCCGAAGGATTGGGCTTCTTTGTCGCCATCGCGCCGAACGTATCGTTGGCCGAATGCCAGCGAGCGGCGGAGCTGCAGGCGCGTTCTGCTGGCAAAGGGGTTTGGCGGCAACCTCCTGTGATCGCGGCGGACAGCGTGCGTGGCGGTGGGTTTGCGATTGTCAGGGCCCGCGTCGAGCGCATGGAGACCAACCGGGGAGGTGTCTGGTTGGAACTGGGTGGTTCGCTTGTGGTGCAGATCCCTCCTCAGGTCGTTGCCGCTTTCCATGATGCGCTGAAGGGTTTGTCTGGCAAGGATGTCGAGGTCAGGGGCTGGGTCATCGATCGAAAGAGTCGTGGTGATCGGTCGCGGCGGGCGCGTTGGTTGTTGAAGCTAAGCCACCCGTCGATGCTCATGCCTTTGTCCTGAAGCCGTCGCCAAAAGTCGTACGGCCAGCCCTTGACAGTCAGGTTTTCCGTTCCCTTGTGACGGCGCTCGGTCTTGGCGTATCCTCGACCACCTGTCTGTCCCAGTAAAATAAGCGGAATTGCCCCATGACTGACCTGAAAACTGCCGCTCTCGACTACCATTCCCAGCCCCGTCCGGGAAAGTTGAGCGTCGAGCTGACCAAGCCCACGTCCACCGCTCGCGATCTTTCGCTGGCCTACAGTCCTGGTGTGGCGGAGCCGGTCCGGGAGATCGCCCGAGATCCTGAGTTGGCTTATCGATACACCGGCAAAGGCAATCTGGTTGCGGTGATTTCCGATGGCACCGCAATTCTCGGTCTTGGCAACCTTGGGCCACTGGCATCCAAGCCGGTTATGGAAGGCAAGGGTGTACTGTTCAAGCGATTCGCTGGGGTCGATGTGTTTGATATCGAAGTCGATGCGGAGAGTCCGCAGGCCTTCATCGATACCGTCAAGCGTATCTCCATCACCTTTGGTGGGATCAATCTGGAAGACATCAAGGCGCCTGAGTGCTTCGAGATCGAACGGACCTTGATCGAACAATGCGACATTCCCGTATTTCATGACGATCAGCACGGCACGGCTATCGTCACTGCAGCGGGCATGCTCAATGCACTGGAAATTGCCGGTAAGTCTTTGGAACAGGCAAAAATCGTCTGCCTTGGCGCCGGCGCCGCTGCAACCTCCTGCATGAAGTTGCTGGTTAGCATGGGCGCGAAAATCGAGAACATCTTCATGATCGATCGCAAGGGTGTTATCCATGCGGGTCGTGACGATCTAAACCAGTACAAAGCAGTGTTTGCACATGAGACCGACAAGCGCACCCTGGATGACGCGCTAGACGGTGCCGACGTCTTCGTGGGCCTGTCGGGCGCCAACCTGCTGAGTGCTGAAGGTCTTAAGCGTATGGCGGCCAATCCGGTGGTATTTGCCTGCTCCAACCCGGACCCTGAGATCAGTCCGGAGCTGGCGCACGCGACGCGCTCCGACGTAATCATGGCAACCGGTCGTTCGGATTATCCGAATCAGGTCAACAACGTGCTGGGCTTCCCGTTCATTTTCCGCGGTGCGCTGGACGTCCGGGCCAAGCGCATCAACGAGGAAATGAAGATAGCAGCCGCGCTGGCGCTGCGTGACCTTGCCAAGCTGCCGGTGCCGGCCGAGGTGGCGGCCGCTTATGGCGTTGACAGTCTGGAGTTCGGTCGGGAGTACATCATCCCGAAGCCTATGGATCGGCGCCTGATCACACTGGTTTCCGATGCGGTCGCCAAGGCTGCCATTGAAAGTGGCGTGGCGACTCTGCCCTACCCCTCGAACTACCCGCTTAAGTCTGTCGACGACGTCTTCGGTGGTTGAATGGTGGTCTATGGCTCCGCTTTGACGGGGCTGTAGTTAGAAAAAAACCGGCCAAGGCCGGTTTTTTTATCATCGAAATCCCGCAGAACACTTAGCTGAGCTCGGCTACGCTCTCACGTAGTACTCGGCTTTTAGAAAAGATCCATAGGTGCCGTGTCGCTGGCCGGTAGCGGACTGCCAGGGATGGTTGCGCCTGGCATCAGCTCATCGTTCATGCCGGGCGGTGAATCTTCGTTTCGGAATATTTCGAAATAGGCATCTGGTGTCCCTGGTGCCGCTGCGCGGCCACTGTCAGGGTCGATGCGCAGGGTCAGGATGCCTTCAGGCTCAGCAGGAGCATGTTCAGGTTTGCCCTCCAGCACAGCGCTCATGTATTTCATCCATATGGGAAGGGCCACCGTGCCGCCGTACTCACGGCGACCTAAGCTCTGAGGCTGATCGAACCCGGTCCAGACGGTGGTGACGATGTCGGCGTTATAGCCCGAGAACCAGCTGTCTTTTGATTCGTTCGTGGTCCCGGTCTTTCCCGCGATATCGCCACGGCCCATCGCCAAGGCTTTTCTCCCCGTGCCTCGTTTAATGACGTCTTGCAGCATGCTGGTCATGATGTAAGCGGTCCGATCATCAATGATCTGTTCGGCGTACCTGGGGGGCTGGGGGGCCAGCTCTGAGCGGTCGTCGGCAATGAACGAGTCGTTCTGTGCGTAGGCAATGGCTGTCGCCTCGGGCGCGGCTCCAGAGGTTGGATCAGCAGTGTTTCGTTCTGGCACGCGCACAGGATCTGCGCTGAATATCACCTTCCCGTCTCTATCCTCTATCCGCTCTATCAAATAGGGCTCTATCTTGTAGCCGCCATTGGCAAATGCTGTCCAGCCGGTAGCGATTTCCATTGGTGTCAAGGTTGCTGTGCCAAGCGCAAGCGACAAGTTCGCTGGCAGGTCTTCGGGCTTGAATCCAAAACGTGTGATGTAGTCGATGGTTTGCGGGATGCCGAGCGTTTGCAGCAGGCGAATCGACACTAGGTTGCGTGATTTGTACAGTGCCTCTCGCAAGCGAATCGGGCCGAGGAAGGTGTTGTTGTCGTTCTTGGGTCGCCAAACGCGGTCTAAGCCTTCTTCGACGAACACGATGGGGGCATCGTTAACAAGCGTGGCAGGGGTGAACCCTGCATCCAGGGCGGCGCTATAAACGAAGGGTTTGAAGCTCGAGCCGGGCTGGCGCTTGGCCTGAATGGCGCGGTTGTAATTGCTTTGCCCAAAGGAAAACCCTCCGGTCAGTGCTTCAATGGATCCATCAAGCGGATCGAGAGATACCAGTGCGCCCTGCGCCTGGGGTATCTGGCTGAACAGCGCTTCGCCTTCGACAATGCGGATCCGAATGACATCTCCCGGTTTAACCACGTCGGACGGTGCCTTCGGTTGCGGCCCCAGGCTGTTGGTATTAATGAATGGGCGGGCCCACTTCATACTTTCCCAGGCGATGCTGTGTTCGCTGCCGTCTCGAAGTAGCGCCTGAACGGACTCTTTTGAGGTGCTACTGACGACAGCCGGTTGAATCCCGGACTGGCTGCGATAGTCACCGAGCTGCCTCAGCCAGTCTGCTTCATCCGTGCCGGCCAGGTGAGCTTCCGGGCCACGATAGCCGTGGCGCTGGTCGTATTCGATCAGTCCCTGGGTAAGGGCTTGGTTGGCAGCGATCTGACGTTCGCTGCTGACGGTGGTATGGACGCGGAATCCGTCTGTGTATGCGGCGCTGCCGAAGCGGCCGACCATTTCGGCGCGTGCCATTTCGGCAATGTAAGGTGCGTCAAGTTCGGGCGAGGAGCCGTGATAGGACGCATCGACGAGTTCCGCCAATGCTTGGTGATAGCGGGTCTCGTCTATTTTCCCGAGGCGATACATTCGGCCGAGAATCCAGTCTCGTCGCTCCTTGGCTCGTTCCCTATTCGCGAGCGGATTGAAGGCTGAAGGTGCCTTGGGCAGGCCGGCTATCATCGCCATCTGCGCCAAGCTCAGCTCGCTGATTGATTTGCCGTAGTACACCTGCGCTGCAGCTTCTATTCCGTAGGCGCGGTTTCCTAGGTAGATCTTGTTAACGTACAGCTCAAGGATCTCATCCTTACTCAGTTCTCGTTCAATCTGAAGAGCGAGGAGGATTTCATTGATCTTGCGCGAAAAGCTGCGCTCGCTGGTCAGGAAGTAATTCTTCGCCACCTGCATGGTGATGGTGCTGCCGCCGGTCTGAATATGGCCGGTTTTCAATAATTGCGTGGCAGCGCGCATCAGGCTGGAAACATCAACGCCATAATGATTCGCGAAGTTATCGTCTTCTGCCGACAGCAAAGCGGCGATGAAATCCTTGGGTATTTCATCGAAGCTGATAGGGGAGCGACGCATTTCGCCATATTCGGCGATCAGCTTGTCATCGTGGCTGTAGACACGCAGCGGAATCTGGAGCTGTATGCTGCGTAGCGAGTCGACAGATGGCAGGTTGGGGCTGAGATAGAGAAACGCGCCACTGAGACTGAGCAAAAGTCCGCAGAAAACAGCCAAGCACGACCATAGGAAAAACTTCAGAAAACGCATCGGGTTTCGTTGAATCCAGGATGGGGAATGAGGTGTATGCCGCAGACGGTGCTGAAAGGAAAAACCGTTCACATTATAAGCGGTTTTTCTGTAGGGGAGCCATTTGCGCTTCTGTCAAGGCTGTTATCTAATGCTGACATACATAATTAATCCGTAAGTAGCGGATAGAGATAGGAAATCAGCCGTGCTAGGGCTATTCACTAAGAAAGCGAACACGCTGCTTGGGATCGACATCAGTTCGACGTCCGTCAAGCTACTGGAATTAAGCCGCTCAGGTTCCCGGTATCGGGTTGAGTCCTATGCGGTTGAGCCACTCCCGCCAAATGCTGTGGTTGAAAAAAACATCGCTGAGCTGGAGGGCGTGGGGCAGGCGCTTTCCCGACTGTTAGGCAAGGCAAAAACTGGAGTCAAGTCGGCTGCTGTGGCGGTATCTGGTTCGGCGGTCATCACTAAAAGCATCGAGATGGAAGCCGGGCTCAGCGACGAAGAGCTGGAAAACCAGTTGAAGATCGAAGCTGACCAGTACATCCCCTATCCTCTCGAAGAGGTTGCCATCGACTTCGAGGTGCAGGGGCCTGCCCCTCGTTCGCCTGGTCGGGTTGAAGTGTTACTGGCAGCGTGTCGCAAGGAAAACGTGGAAATACGTGAAGCGGCGCTCGCCTTGGCGGGGCTGACTGCAAAGGTCGTTGATGTCGAAGCCTATGCGTTGGAGCGCTCCTATGGCTTGCTGGCGCCCCAGTTGGGTGCTGGACATGACGAGCTGACCGTCGCGCTCGTCGACATCGGTGCGACCATGACCACGCTCAGCGTATTGCACAACGGCCGTACTATTTATACGCGAGAACAACTGTTCGGTGGTCGTCAGCTCACCGAGGAAATACAACGGCGTTATGGGTTGTCAATGGAAGAGGCGGGCCTGGCCAAGAAACAGGGAGGCCTCCCAGACGACTTCGACAGCGAAGTGTTGCAGCCGTTCAAGGAAGCGGTCGTTCAACAGGTTTCGCGCTCTCTGCAGTTCTTCTTCGCTGCCGGGCAGTTCCACGATGTGGATTACATTCTTCTGGCAGGCGGTACGGCATCGATCCCAGGGTTGGATCGGCTGATTCAGCAGAAAATCGGAACCCAGACTTTAGTCGCCAACCCGTTCGCCGATATGGCATTGAGCAGCAAGGTCAACGCTGGCGCTCTCGCCAGTGATGCCCCGTCCCTGATGATCGCTTGTGGGTTGGCCTTGAGGAGTTTCGACTGATGGCCCGGATTAACCTTTTACCTTGGCGCGAGCAGCTACGCGAAGAGCGTAAACAGCGTTTCCTGGTGTCGCTGGCCGGGGTGGCCGTTGTGGCAGTGGGTTTATTGTTTCTTGCAGACCAGTACTTCACTCATGCCATCGAGCAACAGAACGCGCGTAACGATTTCGTTCGCAAGGAAATTGCCGTTCTGGATACCCGAATCGCAGAAATCAAGGAATTGAGAGAGCGTCGGCAACAACTGCTCGAGCGGATGAAAATTATCCAGGATCTGCAGGGGAATCGTCCAATCATCGGCCGTGTATTCGACCAACTGGTTCGCACGCTTCCCGATGGCGTTTACTTCACCGGGTTGAAGATGACCGGGAAAAACATCGCCATCGTCGGCGCTGCTGAGTCAAACAACCGAGTCTCTAACCTGATGCGTAATTTGGATGGCTCTGATTGGCTGGATGCGCCGAACCTGAACGAAGTGAAGGCCGTCACCGCAGGGGCGATCGACCAGGAGAACGTGTTCCAGTTAACGGTACAACAGACACAACCGGCTGCTGCTGTCGAAGGAGAGAAACCATGAGTCTGGCTAGCTCGATGGAGAGTCTCCGTAGCGTCGATCTGTCTGATCTGGACATGAACAACCTGGGGTCCTGGCCCGCAGCGGTAAAGGTCATCGCTGCGATATTGCTGATGGCCCTGATTCTCGGCGGTGGTTACTACTTCTATCTCAGTGATCTGCAGGCCAGCCTCGACCAGCAAGTGGCAGAGGAAGATAGGCTCAAGCAACAGTTCTCCACGAAAGCATTTCAGGCGGCGAACCTGGAGGCGTACAAGGCGCAGATGCTTGAGATGGAAGCGTCTTTTGGTGCTCTGCTGCGCCAGTTGCCGAGTGATACCGAGGTGCCGGGTTTGCTTGAGGATATCACCCGTACCGGCCTGGGCAGCGGGCTCGAATTCGAAGAAATCAAGCTGCAGCCAGAAGTGACACAGCAGTTCTATATCGAGTTGCCGATACAGATCAAAGTCGTTGGCGCTTATCACGACCTCGCCACTTTCGTGAGCGGCGTATCGAGCTTGCCACGCATCGTTACCCTGCATGATTTCGAGATTAAGCCGAACAGTAAGGATTCGTCTTCCAAGCTGCACATGAGCATCCTGGCAAAGACCTATCGCTATAACGATAAGGGGCTGCAGAAATGAAAGGAGCCCGACTTGTGGCGATAGGCCTGGGCATGGTGGTGCTGGCTGGGTGCGGTGTCAGCGGAGATTTCGACGATCTGCGCAGTTACATGGATGAAGTGCGTGCCAAGCCGAAAGGTTCGATCGAGCCCCTTCCGGCGTTTCTTCCGTACGAGGCGTTTACCTACAGCGCGGCCTCGTTGCGCCATCCCTTCCAGCCGCCTATGAAGATTGATCTGACTCAGCGGCAGAAAGGGACAAAGGATATAAAGCCCGATGAAAGCCGCATCAAGCAGTTTCTTGAGGAATTCAACATTGAAAACTTCGTCATGGTTGGCACGCTGGCCAATGGCGCAGGTAACTACGCCTTGATCAAAGGTGGTGACGGGGTTCACCGAGTCAAGGTCGGTGACTATCTGGGGCGCAACCATGGCCGTATCGTTGAGATCAGCGAAGCCGAGGTGGGTGTGCTTGAAATCGTTCCGGACGGAGAGGGTGGGTGGCTTGAGCGCCCGCGTAGCCTGACCTTGAAAGAGCGCTCTTGAGTCATGGCAAAAATGGAAAACCTATACCGGTCTGCACAACGGAAGCCTTTTATGAATAGCACTCTCACTCGTCTCGGTTTGTCGTTGCTGGCAGCGTTCATTTCGCCTGCATTGCTGGCAGCAAATTTGAATTCACTTGATGTCGCATCGTTGCCCGGCGACCGCGTTGAGCTGAAGCTGGCTTTCGACGAACCGGTTCCCACCCCTCGTGGCTATACGCTCGACCAGCCAGCCCGCATCGCTCTTGATCTGCCAGGCGTATCCAGCAAGCTGGGGTCGAAAAATCATGAGCTGGGTGTCGGTAATGCGCGAAGCGTGACCGTGGTGGAGGCGCAGGGCCGTACCCGGCTCATCGTGAATCTCACTTCTCTGGTTCCGTACTCGACCCGTGTTGACGGCAACAACCTGTTCGTCGTGCTTGGCGAATCCGCTAGTGCCCCAGCTGCTGCTTCAGCTGCTCCTACGGTATCGACGACGTCGGCCGCGCAGAGCACTCCCCTGGCTGTTGGAAAATCCATCAGCAATATCGATTTTCGCCGTGGGGATGATGGGGCCGGCAATGTAGTCATTACCTTGTCTGACCCTTCGATCAGCCCAAGTATTGAAGAGCAAGGCGGTAAAATTCGAGTTTCCTTCGCCAAGACGCAATTGCCGGAATCGCTGCGTGTTCGGCTGGACGTCCAAGACTTTGCTACGCCAGTTAAATTTGTCGATTCAAGCAGCAAGGCAGATGGCGCCAGTATTGCTATCGAGCCCAGCGGTCGATACGACTACCTGGCGTACCAGACTGACGACAAGCTGACCATTAGCGTCAAGCCGCTCAGTGAAGCAGATGCCGAGCAGCGCAAGGCCGAACATTTCACCTATTCCGGTGAGAAGTTGTCACTGAATTTCCAGGACATTGACGTTCGCTCTGTTCTGCAGCTAATTGCCGATTTTACTGATCTGAATCTGGTGGCTAGCGATACCGTACAGGGCAATATCACTCTACGTTTGCAGAACGTACCCTGGGATCAGGCACTGGACTTGGTGCTGAAAACCAAAGGCCTCGACAAACGCCAGGTGGGGAATGTTCTGCTGGTGGCGCCGGCAGACGAGATCGCCGCGCGGGAGCGTCAAGAGTTGGAGGCGCAGCGCCAGATCGCCGAGCTCGCACCGCTGCGTCGCGAGGTTGTACAGGTGAACTACGCCAAGGCTTCAGACATCGCGCGCTTATTCCAGTCGGTCACCGACAAAGGTGGCGACAGCGAGGATCGTGGTTCGATTGCTGTTGACGACCGCACCAACAACATCATCGCTTACCAGACCCAGGAGCGTCTTGACGAACTGCGCCGTATCGTGGCTCAGCTCGACATTCCAGTGCGCCAAGTGATGATCGAGGCCCGGATCGTCGAAGCTAATGTCGATTATGACAAGAGCCTCGGTGTTCGTTGGGGTGGAAATCTTTGGGCCGGCGACAAGTGGAACGCTTGGGGCAAAGGCGGCAATCTGGGCGTAGAGGATGGGGACGAGGGGCAGGTTGGTCGTTTCCCTGGCATACGTGAAACGCCGCTCAACTTGCCTTTCGTTGATATGGGGGCAATTGGCGCTACTTCTGGCATTGGTTTGGGTTTTGTCACGAACAACGCCATCCTCGACCTCCAGCTCTCGGCTATGGAAAAAACGGGCAATGGTGAGGTGGTTTCCCAGCCGAAAGTCGTTACCGCTGATAAGGAAACTGCCAAAATTCTTAAAGGTTCTGAAGTTCCTTATCAGGAAGCAAGCTCCAGCGGCGCCACCAGCACCTCTTTCAAGGAGGCAGCGCTATCCTTGGAGGTCACGCCGCAGATTACCCCTGACAACCGCATCATCATGGAGGTCAAGGTCACCAAGGACGAGCCGGACTTCTCTCAAGCCGCTAGCACTGGCGGTATCCCGTCGATTCGTAAGAATGAGGTCAATGCCAAGGTGTTGGTGACCGATGGGGAGACGATCGTCATTGGCGGCGTGTTCTCCAATACTCAGAGCAAGTCGGTCGATAAGGTTCCGTTTCTAGGTGATTTGCCCTTCGTGGGTCGTGTATTTCGGCGTGACCTCGTACAGGACAGAAAGTCCGAGCTACTGGTATTCATTACTCCGCGGATCATGAATAATCAGGCAATTCAAGCCAGTCGTTAAAATACTTGATGCCGAATATCATTCTCGTGGGTCCGATGGGGGCTGGAAAAAGCACCATCGGACGCCTGCTTGCAAAGGAGCTTCGTCTCCCCTTCCGGGACTCCGACAAGGAGATCGAGCAGCGCACCGGTGCCAGCATTCCGCTGATATTCGATGTTGAAGGCGAGCAGGGTTTTCGGGAGCGGGAGCACGTCGCCATTCAGGAGCTATGCCAAATGCACGGCGTCGTGCTGGCAACGGGTGGCGGTGCGGTGCTTAGAAAGGACAATCGCGAGGTGTTGCGCACAGGGGGGCGCGTTATCTACCTGTGCACTTCGGTCGATCAGCAGCTTGACCGTACCTCTCGGGATCGCAATCGACCGTTGCTGCGAGCTTCGAACCCCCGCGAGGTGCTGACCGGTCTGATGGCTGTTCGGGACCCGTTGTATCGCGAAATTGCCGACATTATCATTCAGACGGACGAGCGCCCACCGCGCCTGGTGGTGCAGGAGATTCTCAGTCAGCTCCAGTCTCCTGGGGCTCGTGAAAGCTTGGGCCGATCTGCGCTATCCTAGTCCCCTTTAATCATGGGGGCCCCATGCATACTCTACAGGTCGATCTCGGCGAGCGAAGCTACCCGATCATGATTGGTGCGCAGCTCATCGATCAGGGTGAGCTGTTGGCCCGCCATATCCGTGGCAAGCAGGTTGCAATCGTTACTAATGACACCGTTGCGCCGCTCTATCTTGAGCGCCTTTCGCGCAGCCTTGGCGAATTCAAGCTGATCCCGATCGTGCTCCCCGATGGAGAGGCGCAAAAGAACTGGCAGACCCTGCAGTTGATCTTTGATGCGTTGCTCTCGGCTAGGCATGATCGCAACACCACGATCGTCGCGCTGGGTGGTGGCGTGATCGGCGATATGGCCGGTTTCGCAGCTGCCAGCTACCAGCGAGGCGTCGACTTCATTCAGGTTCCGACAACTCTGCTATCTCAAGTCGATTCCTCGGTGGGCGGTAAGACGGGTATCAATCATCCGCTCGGCAAGAACATGATCGGTGCGTTCTACCAACCGCAGGCAGTGCTGATCGACACTTCCACTCTGGCAACTCTGCCGTCGCGCGAGTTGTCCGCCGGCCTCGCCGAGGTCATCAAATACGGGTTGATCTGTGACGAGCCGTTCCTCGGCTGGCTTGAGGAGAACATCGACAGGCTTCGAGCGTTGGATCAAGTGGCGCTTACCGAAGCGATAAAGCGTTCCTGTGAGGCTAAGGCCAAGGTGGTTGGAGCGGACGAGCGAGAGTCAGGCATTCGCGCCACGCTCAATCTTGGGCATACGTTCGGCCATGCCATCGAGACCCATCAGGGCTATGGAGTATGGCTGCACGGCGAGGCGGTCTCGGCGGGCACGGTCATGGCCCTCGAGATGTCGAGCCGGCTGGGGTGGATTAGTGCCGATGAGCGAGATCGCGCAGTGCGCTTGCTGTCGCGTGCCGGTTTGCCAGTTGTGCCTCCAGTCGACATGAGTGCTGAGGATTTCCTAAAGCACATGGCAGTCGACAAGAAAGTGCTGAACGGCCAGTTGCGATTGGTGCTGCTCAAGCGCCTGGGCGAAGCCGTGGTAACCGGTGACTTCCCTCGTGAAGTGCTAGAGGCCACATTGAACGTCAACTACGACGCGCTTACGCAATAGTCAGAACCTAAGAGATTTCCATGTCCAGTTTGTCTGCTGACGATTCGTATCTGAATCATTATGGGTTCAGTCATGATCCCTTTGCTGCACGCGTACCCGGCTTCAAGTTCTTCCCAGCTCAGCGCAAGCCAGTGCTTGGGCAGTTGCATCACCTTGCTCGCTACAGCCAGTTGCTACTGGTAGTGACGGGGCCCGAGGGTAGCGGCAAAACACTGGTGCGTCAGGCCCTTGTGGCCAGCAGTAACAAGCAGGCGGTTCAGAGCGTGGTCATCTCGCCCCAGGAAACGCTCGATTCGAACATTCTTTTGCAGCAGATCGCTCAAGCGCTTGGCAGTCAGCGCGCCGACTTCGACTCGATTATGGCGCAGATTATTCAATTGGCGTTGACCGGTCAGGAAGTGTATCTGCTGGTCGACGATGCCGAACGGCTTACGGGGGCGGCCGTCGAAACCTTGCTGCGACTCGCTCAGGGTAGCCCTGAAGGGCGGCCGCACGTCTTTCTCTTCGGTGAGCATGCTCTGGTGGCGCGTCTGGAGGCGTTGGTAGAAGGTGAGGAGCGCTTCCATGTGATTGCGCTTCAACCGTACGAGCAAGATGAAACTCGCGAGTATCTCGCGCTGCGCCTCGAAGGGGCTGGATCTGGGCTGGATTGTTTCACTGAAGAGCAGGTCGAGCGAATTCATGTCGATTCCGGCGGATGGCCGGGTGCCATAAACCAGACCGCTAGAGAGGAGCTTCTCGAGGCAATGCAGCAGTCGAAAGGGCGTCGGAAGTCAGCCGGATGGAGCTTGCCGTTACCCATGAAACACGTGCTCGCTCTGGTCGTCGTCGTTTTCATCGTCTTGATCACCTTGCTGATGATGCGAGACTCGGATAACTCGTCAGCGACGGCTGTCACCACCGCATTGCCGCTGGGGACGGCCCCGGTAACCGAGGCGCTTGACGAGGAGGCCGATACGGCGTCGGAGATCGTCCCGGTGCCGCCTGCTCAACCGGTTATTCGAGAGCCACTTGCTGCTGCTGGTAGTGCCGAGGCGGATGATTCATCGACACCGGCTGTCGAGGAGCCGGTGCCTGTTGAGGAACTGGCTGGCGACAGTGCCCAGGCGCCTGCAGAAATCGCCGTCCCGGTGGCGGTGGAGCCTCCGGCCGCTCAGCCCAATCGCGTAGCCGAGGTGCCGCGGGAGCCTGCGCGTCAAGTTGTCGCGGATACGCCTGCTTCCCCTGCGAACTGGTACGCCAACCAGTCCAAAACTAACTACCTGGTTCAGGTGCTGGGTACGCGGACCCAAGCGAACGCTGAGGCATTGGTCAAACGGCAAGGTGACGGTTTCCGATATTTCGTCAAGCAGCATGAGGGTAAGCCTCTATATGTTGTGACCTACGGCAGTTTCCCAAGTCGTAATGCTGCATTGGAGGCCATCAAGAAATTGCCGCCCTCGCTGCAGGCTGGTAAGCCTTGGGTGCGGAGTTTCACGAGCGTCCAGCAGGAAATCTCGCCGACTCGCCAGTGATTGCCCCAAAATAGTGCGCAATGCCCTATTTTGGGGCTTGCAAAAATAAAATTGTGTCGCTCTACCGGGCTTTGTAAACTGCTCCCCCTTTTGCCCACGTGTATGACGGGGCGATTCTGTGCGCCGTCAATAAGGGGTTGATTTACAACGCATTTAGCTGGTGGAGTGCCTATGAGAGCAGGTCTGTTTCGTCCTGAAGAGTTCAAGGATAACTGCGGCTTCGGTCTGATCGCCCACATGCAAGGCGAGGCAAGCCATCACCTGCTTCAGACCGCAATTCAATCACTCACCTGCATGACTCACCGGGGCGGCATCAACGCTGACGGTAAGACCGGCGATGGTTGCGGCCTGCTGATGCAGAAGCCTGACGCGTTTCTTCGCGCCATGGCCAAGCAGCATTTCGATGCCGATCTGCCGGCGCTTTACGCCGTCGGGATGATCTTCCTCAGCCAGGACGCGGCCAAGGCGGAAACGGCCCGGACCAGCCTCAACGAGCAGATTGCTGCCCAGGGTCTGACCCTGGTTGGCTGGCGTGAGGTTCCAGTCGATACCACCGTTCTGGGCCGTCTCGCCTTGGAGCGCCTGCCGCGCATCGAACAGGTATTCGTCTCGGCGGAAGGCCTGTCCGAACGTGATTTCGGCATCAAGCTGTTCTTCGCTCGCCGCCGTGCCGAAGTCGCCCTCGCAGGTGACAAGGAATTCTACGTCTGCAGCCTCTCCGACAAAGACATCATCTACAAAGGTTTGATGATGCCGGCGGACCTGGCGCAGTTCTATCCCGATCTCGGCGATGAGCGTCTGGCCACGGCCATCTGCGTGTTCCATCAGCGCTTCTCCACTAATACGATGCCGCAATGGCCGTTGGCTCAACCGTTCCGTTTCCTCGCTCATAACGGCGAGATCAACACCATCACCGGCAATCGCAACTGGGCGCAGGCGCGCCGACTGAAGTTCGCCAATGAGCTGCTTCCGGACCTGGAAGCCCTCGATCCGCTGGTCAACCGTACGGGCTCAGACTCCTCAAGCATGGACAACATGCTGGAGCTGTTGGTCACCGGCGGTATGGATTTGTTCCGTGGCCTGCGCATGATCATTCCTCCGGCCTGGCAGAACGTCGAGACCATGGATCCCGATCTGCGCGCCTTCTATGAATTCAACTCCATGCACATGGAACCTTGGGACGGTCCTGCGGGCGTAGTGCTGACCGATGGACGCCATGCGATCTGCCTGCTCGACCGCAATGGTCTGCGCCCTGCGCGCTGGGTTACGACGACGAACGGCTACATCACTTTGGCTTCGGAAGTGGGTGTCTGGGATTACAAGCCGGAAGACGTGATCGCCAAGGGCCGTGTCGGGCCGGGGCAGATCCTGGCGGTGGATACCGAAACCGGACAGGTATTGCATACCGATGACATCGATAACCGTCTGAAGTCTCAGCATCCGTACAAGACCTGGTTACGCCAGAACGCGTTGCGTATCCAGTCGACCCTGGACGATAACGACCATGGCTCGGCGTTTTACGATGCCGACCAGCTTAAGCAATACATGAAGATGTTCCAGGTCACCTTCGAAGAGCGTGACCAGGTTCTGCGGCCTCTTGCGGAGCAGGGTCAGGAAGCCGTCGGCTCCATGGGCGACGACACCCCGATGGCTGTGCTGTCGCGCCGAGTTCGCTCACCGTTCGACTACTTCCGTCAGCAATTTGCGCAGGTCACCAACCCGCCGATTGACCCGCTGCGCGAGTCGATCGTGATGTCACTGGAAACCTGCCTGGGCGCAGAGCGTAACGTCTTCGAAGAAACCGCCGATCACGCCAATCGCGCGATCCTGACCACGCCAGTGATCTCTCCAGCGAAATGGCGGACGATCATGGAGCTCGACCGTCCAGGTTTCGAGCGCCATCTGATCGACCTCAACTACGACGAATCCCTCGGCCTTGAAGCTGCGGTGCGCAATATCGCTGACCAAGCTGAAGAGGCTGTGCGCAGCGGCAAGGTCATGCTGATCCTCAGCGACCGCAATATCCAGCCGGGCAAGCTGCCGGTGCATGCATCGCTGGCCGTAGGTGCGGTACACCACCGCCTGATCGAAACAGGCCTGCGCTGTGACTGCAACATTCTGGTAGAAACCGCCACTGCACGCGATCCGCATCACTTCGCCGTTCTGATCGGTTTCGGTGCGACCGCCGTTTACCCGTTCCTTGCGTTCGAAGTGCTTGGCGACCTGATCCGCACTGGCGAAGTGCTTGGCGACCTCTACGAGGTGTTCAAGCACTACCGCAAGGGGATCTCCAAGGGCCTGCTGAAAATCATCTCGAAGATGGGCATCTCGACCATCACCTCGTACCGTGGCGCCCAGCTGTTCGAAGCCGTGGGTCTGGCTGACGAGATTGTCGATGTCAGTTTCCGTGGAGTCGCCAGCCGTATCAAGGGTGCGCGCTTCGTCGATCTGGAAGCTGAACAGAAAGCATTGGCGACCGAGGCTTGGAGTGCACGCAAGCCGATCCAGCAAGGCGGCTTGCTGAAGTTCGTCTACGGTGGTGAATACCACGCCTACAACCCCGACGTCGTAGCGGCGTTGCAGATCGCCGTGCAGGAAGGCGACTACAGCCGCTTCAAGGAATACACCGCACTGGTCGATCAGCGTCCGGCCGCGATGTTGCGTGACCTGCTTAAGCTCAAAGTATCGGAACAGCCGCTTGCGCTTGAAGAAGTCGAGCCGCTGGAACAGATCCTCAAGCGCTTCGACTCCGCCGGCATTTCGCTCGGCGCGCTGTCCCCGGAAGCGCACGAGGCGATTGCCGCGGCGATGAATCGCATTGGTGCACGCTCAAACTCCGGTGAGGGCGGTGAAGATCCTGCGCGTTATCGCACTGAACGCAGCTCGAAGATCAAGCAGGTGGCCACTGGCCGCTTCGGTGTCACGCCTGAATACCTGGTCAACGCCGAAGTACTGCAGATCAAAGTTGCGCAGGGTGCCAAGCCCGGCGAAGGTGGCCAGCTGCCGGGTGGCAAGGTCAACGGCCTGATCGCCAAGCTGCGTTACGCGGTGCCGGGCGTCACGCTGATTTCGCCACCGCCGCACCACGACATCTATTCGATCGAGGATCTGGCCCAGCTGATCTTCGATCTCAAGCAGGTCAATCCCAAGGCGCTGGTTTCGGTCAAGCTGGTGGCAGAGCCCGGGGTCGGCACCATTGCCGCTGGCGTTGCCAAGGCCTACGCCGACCTGATCACCATCTCCGGCTACGATGGCGGCACAGGCGCCTCGCCGTTGACCTCCATTCGTTATGCCGGCTCACCCTGGGAACTCGGTCTGGCCGAAACGCACCAGACCCTGCGGGGCAACGACCTGCGGGGCAAGGTTCGCGTACAGACCGACGGCGGGTTGAAGACCGGTCTGGACGTGGTCAAAGCCGCTATTCTCGGCGCCGAGAGCTTCGGTTTCGGCACCGCCCCGATGATTGCGCTGGGTTGCAAGTACCTGCGTATTTGCCATCTGAACAACTGCGCCACCGGTATCGCCACGCAGAACGATCAGCTACGCAAGGACCATTTCATCGGCACGGTCGACATGGTGGTCAACTTCTTCACCTTCGTGGCTGAAGAAACCCGCGAGTGGCTGGCGCGGCTTGGTGTGCGCACCCTGCAGGAGCTGATCGGGCGTACCGATCTGCTCGAGCTGCTGCCAGGTGAAACCGCCAAGCAGAACCATCTGGATCTGTCGCCGTTGCTCGGCAGCGATCACATTCCGGCCGACAAACCGCAGTTCTGTCAGGTGGAGAAGAATCCACCGTTCGATCAGGGGTTGCTGGCTGAGGAAATGGTCAAGCTCGCTCGTGCTGCCATTGACGCCAAGAGCGGCGGTGAGTTCGAACTGGACATCTGCAACTGCGATCGCTCCATCGGTGCCCGGGTCTCCGGCGAGATCGCCCAAGTGCATGGCAACCAGGGCATGAAGGACGCGCCGATCACCTTCCGCTTCAAGGGCACCGCCGGTCAGAGCTTCGGCGTCTGGAATGCGGGCGGCTTGCATCTGTATCTAGAAGGGGATGCCAACGATTACGTCGGTAAAGGCATGACCGGTGGCAAACTGGTGGTTACCCAGCCCAAGAGCAGCGTTTTCGAATCGCAGTATTCGGCCATCGTTGGCAATACCTGTCTGTATGGCGCCACGGGCGGCAAGTTGTTCGCTGCGGGTACCGCGGGTGAGCGTTTTGCCGTGCGTAACTCTGGCGCCCATGCGGTCGTGGAAGGCACCGGCGACCATTGCTGTGAGTACATGACCGGCGGTTTTGTCTGTGTCCTCGGCAAGACCGGTTATAACTTCGGTTCCGGTATGACCGGCGGTTTCGCCTATGTTCTGGATATGGACAACAGCTTCGTCGACCGGGTGAACAACGAACTGGTCAACCTGCAGCGGATCACGGGTGAGGCCATGGAAGCCCACCGTAGCCATCTACAGGAAGTGCTGCGCGAATATGTCGCCGAAACTGGCAGCGCATGGGGCGCGAAACTCCTAGAAAACCTCGACGACTATCTGCGTCGTTTCTGGCTGGTGAAGCCAAAGGCGGCCAACCTGGCGTCACTGCTGTCGAGCACTCGGGCCAACCCCCAATAAGAAGCAGGTTCAAGCGGCAAGCCTCGGCAAGATGCCCGAGGCTTGCCCCGCTCCGTGATTGTCACGCAGTCTGCAGCCTTGGGCTTGCGGCTGCCGCTAAGAGGTTTTGAAATGACTGAACGTCTGAATAACGACTTCCAGTTCATCGAAGTCGGGCGCAAGGATCCGAAGAAAAAGCTGCTGCGACAGCGCAAGAAAGAGTTCGTCGAGATCTATGAACCCTTCAAGCCGCAGCAGGCCTGCGAGCAGGCCCACCGTTGCCTGGGTTGCGGCAACCCTTACTGCGAGTGGAAGTGCCCGGTTCACAACTACATTCCCAACTGGCTGAAGCTTGTTTCGGAAGGCAACATCCTCGCCGCGGCCGAACTGGCGCACCAGACCAATACCCTGCCGGAAGTCTGCGGGCGCGTCTGCCCGCAGGATCGCCTGTGCGAGGGTGCCTGCACGCTGAATGACGGTTTCGGCGCGGTTACCATTGGTTCCGTGGAAAAGTACATCGCCGATACCGCCTTCGCCATGGGCTGGCGTCCAGACATGTCCAAGGTCAAGCCGACCGGCAAGAAAGTCGCCATCATCGGCGCTGGACCGGCCGGTCTGGGCTGTGCTGACGTACTGGTGCGCAGCGGCGTGGCCCCGGTGGTGTTCGACAAGAATCCGGAAATCGGCGGATTGCTGACCTTTGGTATTCCAGAGTTCAAGCTGGAGAAGACGGTCCTCAGCCGTCGCCGTGAAATCTTTACCGGGATGGGGATCGAGTTCCGCCTGAACACCGAAGTTGGCAAGGACGTGACCATCGACCAGTTGCTCGCCGACTACGACGCCGTATTCATGGGCATGGGCACCTACACCTACATGAAGGGAGGCTTCCCCGGTGAAGACCTTCCTGGCGTCCACGATGCGCTGGACTTCCTGATCGCGAACGTCAACCGCAACCTCGGGTTCGAGAAGTCGCCGGAAGACTTCGTCGACATGAAAGGCAAGAGAGTCGTGGTTCTGGGCGGTGGCGACACGGCCATGGACTGCAACCGCACCTCCATTCGCCAGGGCGCCAAGAGCGTGACCTGCGCCTATCGACGCGATGCAGCGAACATGCCGGGCTCGCGCAAGGAAGTGAAAAACGCCAAGGAAGAGGGCGTGAAATTCCTCTTCAACCGACAGCCCATCGCCATTGTCGGCGAAGGCAAAGTCGAAGGCGTCAAGGTAGTGGAAACCCGTCTCGGCGCGCCGGACGCGCGCGGTCGTCGCAGCCCTGAGCCGATTCCCGGCTCCGAAGAAGTGCTGCCGGCCGATGCGGTGGTGATTGCGTTTGGCTTCCGTCCGAGCCCGGCCGACTGGTTCGAAGGGCAGGCCATCCAGACCGACAACCAGGGTCGCGTCGTAGCACCAGAGATGGGGCAGTTCAAACACCAGACCAGCAATCCAAAAATCTTTGCAGGTGGCGATATGGTGCGCGGCTCCGATCTGGTAGTGACGGCGATCTTCGAAGGGCGTCAGGCTGCCGAAGGCATCCTCGACTATCTCGAAGTTTGATTTGGAAGGTGGGTCATGCTTCTCTGACCCGCCGAACGGGCGCGCCGCTACGCCGGAACAGCCTGACCAGAATCAAGCCCATAGATAAAAGGCACGGCGCTCGCCGTGCCTTTTGTTTTCCGCTTTGCGACAATGCCGCCACTTTTCAGCTGGAACCCAGACATGACTGCCTTGAAGAACGACCGCTTTCTCCGCGCACTGCTCAAGCAACCTGTCGACGTCACCCCGGTGTGGATGATGCGTCAGGCCGGACGCTACTTGCCGGAGTACCGGGCCAGCCGCAGCAAGGCGGGCGACTTCATGAGCCTGTGCATGAATCCCGAACTGGCCTGTGAAGTCACCCTTCAGCCGCTTGAGCGCTACCCGCTGGATGCGGCGATCCTGTTCTCCGACATCCTCACCGTGCCGGACGCGATGGGTCTTGGGCTGTATTTCGAGACAGGCGAAGGGCCACGGTTCAAGAAGGTCGTCAGCAACATGGCCGACATCGAGGCGCTGCCCATTCCGGATCCTGAAAAAGACCTGGGTTACGTGATGGACGCGGTCCGCACCATTCGCCGCGAGCTTAACGGCCGCGTACCGCTGATCGGCTTTTCCGGAAGCCCTTGGACTTTGGCAACCTATATGGTCGAGGGCGGTTCGTCGAAGGACTTCCGCAAGTCCAAAGCCATGCTCTACGAAAATCCCCAAGCGATGCATGCGCTACTGGATAAGCTCGCGCAGTCGGTGACCAGCTACCTCAACGGGCAGATCCTCGCCGGAGCCCAGGCAGTGCAGATTTTCGATTCGTGGGGCGGCAGCCTGTCAGCTGCGGCATACCAGGAGTTCTCCCTGGCCTATATGCAGAAGATCGTCGATGGGCTGATCCGTGAACAGGATGGTCGCCGTGTGCCGGTGATTCTGTTCACCAAAGGCGGTGGGTTGTGGCTGGAAACCATGGCAGATACCGGAGCTGAAGCGCTGGGCCTCGACTGGACCTGCGATATCGGCAATGCGCGGGCGCGAGTGGGCGACAAGGTCGCGCTACAGGGCAATATGGATCCCAGCGTGCTGTTCGCCAAGCCGGATGCCATTCGTGCCGAGGTCGGGCGCATCCTGGCCAGCTTCGGTCATGGCAACGGGCATGTATTCAACCTGGGTCACGGCATTACCCCCGAAGTCGATCCGGCTCACGCCGGCGCCTTCATCGAGTCGGTTCACGAGCTCTCGGCGCAATACCACCGCTGATTCGTTGCCGAAAAAAGAGCCGCTTAAAGCGGCTCTTTTTTGTTCAGGCTTTCGCTCAGGGCTGTTGATAGTGGCCTGGCGTAGTGCCTGGTTCATGTTCGTGAACAAGTTTGGTTACGCGGATATCGGTAATACCGATGACTTCGGCCTGTTCAAGTATCTTGCCCTCGTCAGCTCCTGCCTCCGGCATCACCAGGCTGTTTTCGGCGTCACCGTTGTGAAGCTCGATGAGATGCCGAGCGGCACTGGCCTGCGACATGCGTTCTTCTTCCGAGTCAATGACGTGGTTACGCGGATCGTTCTGGAAGAGGTAGTTGATTTCGAACTTGTGCGTTGACTTGCCAAACATGGGCAGCTCCTTGAAGTGGAAGGTTCTGCTTCTGTTGACTCGCCGGTCCAGTTATTCGTTCGGCAAGGAAGACAACTGGATCGTTGTCTCGCGCGCCGGGTGCAGCGCTCGGTTTCGCTCTATGGCCCCGAGCGCTGCGGGCTTTACTTGACCTTCGCCAGGTTGCCCTTGATCGCAACCCCGGCCATGATCGCGCCGGCATGGCACTCGTACTTCTGACTGTCTTTGTATTCGACGTGCTTGTAATTGCTGGCGATGTCCACCACGGCATTGGCGCCAGCCGCCTTGGCGGCCTGCTGCATACCGATCAGCGCCGATTGCATTGCCCAGCTGCAGGCACCCTCGTCAGTCTTGTTGAACGCGTTGGTTTTCTTGCTGGTAGTAACGTCCCGGCGGATGACCTGGGCGCCCTTGGGTGTCTTGCCAGCCAGGTAGAACTTCACGCTGCCGTCGAGTTTGCCTGAGGCCGTTGCCTCGGCCACGACCTGATCGAATGGCAGGTAGTGAGTGGTGTCGCGGGCCTGGCTGATTCCGGGTAATGCGCAGAGCACCAGTGCTGCGCCGATCCATGTGTTCTTGTTCATTGCTTTTCCTTGCGGTGTTTTGGTTGAAAGGGTCAAGCCCAGCGGCGGAAGATCAACGAAGTGTTGATGCCGCCAAAGGCGAAATTGTTGTTCATTACGTATTCGTGCTGCATCGCACGTGGTGCGTCGATGAGGTAGTCCAGCTCGCCACAGCGCGGATCGATGCTGCCCAGATTTAGCGTGTGAATATAACGGTCGCTGTTCATCATCTCGATGCTGAACCACGATTCCAGAGCGCCGCAGGCGCCTAGCGTGTGGCCGAGGAAGCTCTTCTGCGAGCTGATCGGCATGCCACTGCCGAATAGCGATTGGGTGGCCAGGGTTTCGGCGATATCGCCCTGCTCGGTGGCGGTGCCATGACCGTTCACGTAGCCAATGGCGCCGGGTTGCAGGCCGGCGTCTTCCAGCGCCAGCTCCATGGCGCGACGCATGGTCAGTTGTTCGGGCTTTGTCGCGTGCTGGCCGTCGGCATTGCTGCCAAAGCCGATCAGTTCGGCGTGGATCGTGGCGCCACGGGCGAGGGCATGCTCGAGCTCCTCCAGCACCAGTATGCCCGCACCTTCGCCGATCACCAGGCCATCGCGGCCGGCGTCGTAGGGACGCGGAGACGTATGCGGCGCGTCGTTCTTCAGGCTGGTGGCATACAGCGCATCAAACACCATGGCTTCGGTGGCGCAGAGTTCCTCGGCGCCACCGGCAAGCATCATGGGCAGACGCCCAAACTTTATCGCCTCGTAGGCGTAGCCGATTCCCTGGCTGCCGCTGGTGCAGGCGCTCGACGTAGGAATCACTCGGCCAGTCAGGCCGAAGAAAATGCTGATGTTGGCCGCCGTGGTGTGCGGCATCATGCGGATGTAGGAGTTGGCGTTCAGCCCGTCGGCCACCGAGTTGAGCAGCATATTGCCGAAGGCCTTGATTTCCTCGGTACTGCCGGTGGATGAGCCACAGGCGACGCCCATCCGGCCGTCGCGGATCGACGGGTCATTGAGCAGGCCGGCATGGGTGAGCGCCTGTTCAGCGGCCTTCACCGACAGCCGCGAGACCCGGCCCATGCTGCGCAGTTGTTTGCGCGTCCAGTGCCTGGGGACGGCAAAGTCGTCAACCGGTCCCGCCAGCCGGGTGTTGAGCTCAGTGAACCGGTCCCACTCGTGCATGTAGCGAATGCCGCTGCGGTTGCTGCTGAAGTGGGCTTCGATACTGGCCCAGTCGCTGCCCAGTGAGGTGATGCCGGCCATGCCGGTGACAACGACGCGTTTCATCAGCACAACCCGCCGTTGACCGCGAGAACCTGACGGGTGATGTAGCTGGCCTCTTCCGACATCAGAAAGTTGACCGCGCCGGCGACTTCTTCAGGCGTGCCCATGCGCTGTGCTGGAATCATCTTGAGCATCTCCTCGATGGGCAGGTTGTCGTCGAGCATGTCGGTATCGATCAGCCCGGGCGCGACGCAGTTGACGGTGATGCGTCGTTTACCGAGTTCCACAGCCAGAGCCTTCGCCGCGCCGATCACGCCAGCCTTTGACGCGCTGTAGTTGACCTGGCCGCGGTTGCCGATCAGCCCCGACACCGAGGTAATGCAGACGATTCGTCCAGGCTGGCGGCGACGTATCATCGGCATGGTCAGTGGCTGCAGGACATTGTAGAAACCGTCCAGGTTGGTGCGCATGACCAGATCCCAGTCGTCCTCGGTCAGGGCGGGAAAGGCGCCGTCGCGGGTCAGCCCGGCGTTGCACACCACGCCGTAGTAGGCGCCATGGGTTTCGACATCGGCTTCCAGGTGTTCACGACATTGTGCGCGATCTGCCACGTCAAACTGCAGGATCCGCGCCGCGCGGCCCATCTCCTGAATCTGCGTCTGGACGGTTTCCACCTCGTCCCGCCGCGCGCGGCAATGCAGGACGATGTCGTGACCACTTTGTGCCAGGCGCAACGCAATGGCGCGGCCGATGCCGCGACTGGAACCGGTGACGAGGATGCTGTTACTCATGGGGAAGGCTCTTGCAGATAGCTCGCCACTTCGGGCGGGCGGTACACGTTGAGGCGCGCCTCGGCATGGATGCCGGGCCCGTCGAGATGGCATTCGAACACGCCCATGCCGTTGTCATCCTGCAGTGAACGCAGCGCATGGATGCGTAACCGGCTACCGGCTGGGAAGTGCTCTACATTGCATTGGAAGCGGCGGGTGCCCAGTAAAAAGCCCAGTTCCACTGGTTGTCCGGCCTGGCGCGCCTGGCAGCCAGCAAAGGCAGCGACCGTCTGCGCCATGATCTCGATGCCGACCCAGGCCGGCAGGCTACCGTCGGGCGAATTGAGCAGACCGCCAGGCTTCACCTGCAATTGCGCGGTAATGCTATCCGCATCGAATGATTCGACGGCGCCGAGCAGGATCATATCTCCCGCATGAGGCAGTAGTTCGGCTACTGGCCAATCAATCATGGCGCATCTCCCAGGATCAGGCTGATGTTATTGCCACCAAAAGCAAAGGAGTTGCTCATCGTTCGCCGCTGCCCGGCCGCTGTCGCTTGGGTGCCGGGTGCAACCAGATTCAACCATGGCAGGTCGGCGTCTTGCTCGCCGTCCCAGCGATGCGGCGGCAGCTGCTGTGCAGGGTTATGGTCGGACAGGTTCAGCCAACAGAACGCCGCTTCCAGCGCTCCGGCAGCACCCAGGGTATGGCCGGTGAGCGGCTTGGTGGATGAGCAGGGCACGCCGGCCGGAAAAACCGTAGCCACAGCCAGGCTTTCCATTGCATCGTTGTGTCGCGTAGCGGTGCCGTGCAGGTTCAGGTAGCTGATCTGCTCGGCTAGAACTGCGGCGCTGCGCAATGCTTTGCCCATCGACTCTATCGCGCCTAGCCCCTGCGGGTCGGGGGCCGAGATGTGATGCGCATCGGAACTGGCGCCGCCGCCTAGCAGGGCAATCGGAGCGCGTTCACGAGTCATGAGGAACACAGCCGCCGCTTCGCCAATATTGATGCCGTCTCGGTTGACCGAAAACGGATTGCAGACATGGGCGCTGGTCGCCTCCAGCGAGCTGAAACCACGAAGGGTCAGGTCACACAGCGAATCCACCCCGCCACAGATCACTGCATCGCAGACGCCCGCATCCAGCAGTCGTTTGGCACTGAGCAGTGCGCGTGCACTCGATGTACACGCCGTGGATATCGCGTAGCTCGGGCCGCTGAGCTGCAGTCGCTCACTGATGAAGCTGGCCGGTGCACAAAGCTCTTGATGGGTGTAGTGATAGCTGGATGGCAATTGGCCGTCACGTACCAGACGGGCTATTCCCTGGGTCGCCTCCTGAATACCGGAGGTGCTCGTCCCCATGACCACGCCGACCCGGCTTGGGCCGAAGCGGGAAATTGCTTCATGCACTTCGTGTTCGATTTCGTCCAGGGCAGCCAACAGCAGCTGGTTGTTGCGGGTGGCGTGCTGCAGCGGCGCATCGGCAAGCGAGGGTAGCTCGACAGTGACTGCGCCGACCGGCAGGCGGCGCCCGGCAATCATCTGGAGATGCGTCTGCATACCTGAGCTGTCGCCTGCCAGCAGGCGGCGTGCGACTTCAGCCTTGCCGCGCCCCAGGGCGCAAATCAGCCCGAGTGCATTGAGGTAGGCAGTCATTGTTGGCGGGCTCCGGCTGGCGCGATAGGCGCGACACGATAGGTCAGCGTCGGTTCGACGTCGAGTTCGAAGCCGCCATTTTTCTCATAGCGAACGTGCCAGGCCGAGGTATCGTCTGCCAGCGACCGGCCGTTTTGGTGAAGTGCCCAAGGCTTACCAGCATAGAGCTCGTCCAGCTGCTCTGCGGGGCTGAGTGCGAATAGCAAGGCGGCAAACAGCGCGCGCGCTTCGGCATTCGGAGGCAGCAGCCCATCGGCTTGCCAGCGTCCATCAAGGAGTAGCTGGCGCGCCAGCGGTACGCCCAGTGGGTTGAACAGCGACCAACGCAATGCAGCCCCTTCTTGCTGAATCACCAATAGCCAATCGCCGGTTTCGCCCTGCTCGTGACGCTGGATATGCAACTGCATCGGCAGCGACAGCCGTGGCGCCTGGCTCGGCAAGGGCTGTTGCTGCGCGCAGGCGCCGAGCAACAGCAGCAGCGGTAGCCAGATCAGACGTGACAGCTTGTGTTTCATCGAAATCATGCAGGCGCCGGAGTGGCGCAGAGCTCGGCCAGTACGCGCAAGCGGCGTCTGGGCTCCGCGACGTAGGGGTTGCTGTTGTCCCAGGCGTAACCGGCGAGGATCGAGCAGATCATGCGGCGAATCTCCGGCTGGGCGCGTTCGTAGTAGATCACGTCCTGAAAGCTACCGTCGTACCAGCCCTCGACATAGGCGCGGAAGGTATCCACGCCCCGCTTCAGAGGGGTCGAGAATTCGCCTTCCCAGTCCACGGCCTCGCCGTTCAGCTGCCGGTGCAGTACCGCAGCCGCCATGCTTGCCGAGCGCATCGCAATGGTGACCCCGGACGAAAACACTGGGTCGAGAAACTCGGCCGCATTGCCCAGAAGCGCAAAGCCGGGGCCGTGCAGCGCTTTGACGTTCGCCGAGTATCCGTTGATCAGGCGTGCCGGCGTGTCCCATTCAGCGTGCTTGAGGATGCGCTGCAGGTTGGGGGCCTCCAAGACGAACGCCTTGAGACAGGCGTCCAGATCCAGCGGGCGTCCTGCGTAACGTTCCGCGCTGGCGACGACGCCCAGAGAGCAGCGACCATCGCTGAAGGGGATGGTCCAGAACCATACATCGCGCCATTCAGGGTGGGTGGTGATGAGGATTTTGTTACGGTCGAAATGTGGATCGTCAATGTTGTCCCTGATGTGAGTGAACACCGCACGGCGCAGCGGAAAGCTCGACGGCGCTTCCAGATCAAGCAAGCGCGGCAGCACCCGGCCGTAGCCGCTGGCGTCGAGGACAAAGTCGGCGTGCAGCGCATATTCGCTACCGTCGAGGCGGCGGACCTGCAAATACGGGTGCGGGCCGTCGAAATCCGCGGCGGTAATTTCCTCTTCGTAACGAATCTCTACGCCTTGCAGAGCGGCCTGATCGGCCAACAGCTGGTCGAAATCCGCGCGCTGCACCTGATAGGTGCTGCCGTGGCCTTCGGTGAATTTGTCGCGGAAATCGAACTCGGTGTAGCGGTCACCGCAACCGAACGCTGCGCCATGTTTGATCTGAAAACCTGCGGCCTGTACCGCTTCAAGCATCCCGGCTTCCTCGATGAAATCCAGGCAATGCGAGAGCAGGCTTTCTCCGATCGAAAAGCGTGGAAACCGCTGTCGTTCGATGATCAGCACGTCATGCCCCTGACGCTTGAGCAGGGCAGCGGCGATGGCCCCAGAAGGCCCCGCGCCAATAACGACGACGCTACGTTTTTCTGAATGCGAGGAAGCCTTCATGTATTCGACTCGACAAGGGTGGCGGATGCCGGTTGTTGCCGGCGGGTAGGATAAGACAGGTCGTTATTCGGGCGATTGCCTTGGTCTGATCGCGTTGGAAACTCAGCCAAGGTCCGTCGAGGCCATAACCAGGCGTCACGCTGGGCGGTCAAGATGCTGGCTCTTCGGTGGTTTTCGCCGCCCAAGGCGCGAGCAGGAACGCAAATACCAGACCGATGCCCACCGCCAGGCCAAAGTTGCTCACAGCCGGTGTGCTCGACAAGGCCAGGAGGCCGAACGATAGCCAGGTCGTGACGGCCGCGAGTAGCGTGCCGACCAGGCTCACCGCAGCGCCACCGATCCGCTCACGCATGAGAATCGCGTAGTCCACCCCGATTGCCGTGACCAATAACAGGCCGAACAGGCCAAACAGGGTCAATGGCTGGCCCAGCCAGCCGAGGCAGGCAAGGCTGCCAAGCGCTGCAAGTAGCGGAACAGCCAGGCAGCGCAGGGCGCCGCTCCAGCCGAACGGCAGGCACAGCAGAGCCAGGATAACGACAGCGGCAAACATCTTGAGCAGCGCCGCCTGGCGCTGGGTCTCGGCAAATAAGCGATTCAGCTCTGCGGGCCGGTCGATGAGGCTGACCCCGTCAATACCATCTGCCATGCCGTGCAGCGTCGAACTGTCGCGCAGGCCTTGCAGGCTGATCAGGCCAGCAACCGTGCCGTCGCTCCGCGTGCCCAGCCAAAGCGGGCGCCACGGTTCGGCAATCGGTCCTGCCAACACCTGATCCAGGCCTGTCACTGGTTTCGCCTGCAGGGCGGCAAGTTCCTTTTCGAGCGCCCCAGCAGTCATGCCAAGCGCCAGCAGTGGCTGGCTGTATTCCAGCAGGCGCGGCAGGGCGAGATGCAGGCTTTCCTGGGCGACGGTCGTGGCCGCCAACTGGCTCAGGGCTAAATAACCGCGCAGCTTCTGCTCCGCCACCAGCTCGTCAAGGCGGGTGCCGAGCGCTTCCTGGCGCTCCAGCAACTCGTCAGGCGTCTGCGCGCGAACCAGGAAATACTGGCTGGTCGGCTCGAAGCCAGTGATCTGGCCGATGCGCTCGGCTTGTTGTTGCAGCGCCGGCGCGCGGCTGACCCATTGGCGCAGGTCATCCTTGAACGACACCTGGCTGATGCCGGCCAGGCAGAACACCACGAAGCCGGTCAGCAGCCAGCTCGACGGTAGCCGACAGAGCAGCCGTTGACGCAGGGCCAAGGCGCGTTCAGCCCAGCTCAGCGGGGCCGCCCACGGCTGCAGTGGCACGTTCACCAACGAGGGGAGCAGGCAGGTCGCGCAGGCGAAGGCGCCCAGCAGCCCGGCGGCAGAAAAAACGGCGACCTGGCTCAGCGCTGGAAACGGGGTAAACGCCATGGCTAGATAGCCGATGACATTGGTCGCCAGCGCCAGGGCCAGGCCTGGCAGCGTCAAGCGCAGGGCCCGAAATGCCTGCCAGGGCTGCAACGTCCAGCTTTTGGACAAGTAATGCAGCGGGAAATCGATGCTGACACCGACCAAGCTTGCGCCTAGCACGAGGGTCAGCACATGGATCTGACCGAACAGTGCAACGCAGGCCGCGGCGCCGCTGAGCGCCCCGACCAGCACAGGTAACGCGACCAGCAGGACGCGCGATGTACGAAACAGCAGATGGAGCAAAGCGAGCGTGGCGACGAGCGAGACGCTGCCAATAAGGCTCGCTTCCTCACGCGCCTGGCGCTGCCCGTACGCCGCATGTAGCACGCCGCCAGCCGCGAGCAGTTCGCCCTGCTGGGACTCGACCCGGTGGCGAGCGGCATGGACCTGATCGTCGATCAGGAGTGGCAGCTTGTCATCAAAGGCGTCGCCGTGGATTTGCGCATGGATCACGGCCCAACGCTGGCCGTCATGTTCGGCCAGCAATGCGCCATCGAGGCGCGGATGGATATTGCCCGGATGCGGGAGCCGACGCTGCGCCAGGTCGGCCAGGCCGAACCAGTCTTCTTCGACCGGCACGAGGCTGGTGCTTTCGAACGGGCTGAACAGGCGCTGCAGGCGTTGTTGAATGAAGTCTTCGGGTGAGGCGATCAGGGCTTCGCGGCTGGCCCGGTCGAGCAATACCAGTCGTTGATCCAGCAACTGCTGGCGCATCGCTGGCAAATCGGCCTGCACAGAGCGACGAATCTGTGCGAACAGGCCGCTGGCCTTGAGGTTGCCAGCGACCTCCTGGGCCAGCGCGACGGCCGTGTCTTCGTCTTCATGCTGAACCAGCAGCATCAGGTCGCGATTGAGCGGGGCCTGCACGCGCTGCTCGGCGAGTTGCTCCAGTTCCCCTGGCGCGCCGCTGGGCAGCAGCTGTAGCAAATTGGCGCTGATCGGCGGGCCATTGCGCCATTGCCATGCGGTCAACGCGACCAGTCCGAGCAGCGCCAAAAAGAATAGCGAGGAGAGCCAGGCCGGCAGCCTGAGCGCGTGATCAGTCGGCGAGGTCATGGTGTTCGCTGGGGCTCAACTGATCGTCGATCTGAATGTCAGTCAGCATTAGCAGAGTGCTGTCGCCCTGGGCTTCGACCAGCTCGATACGCTCGGCGGTGGCACCCCCCTGAATCAGAATGGTGGAGAAAATCTGTGCAAGCAGTCGAGAGCGCGGCGTCAGGGTCAGCGCCCAGGCCTGCGCAGTTCCCGTCAGTTGCAGTTCAAAATCGCGCTGCAGGGCCTCGGTATCACCCTGCAGTACGGCTAGAAAAAGTTCGTTCTGTCGCGCCGCGGGCCCTTGCTGACTGGTCTGCTTCCAGCCGTTTGGCGTGCGTCGGGCAATGCCGGCGGCGCTGATGCGGTAATCCTGTTGCACCGGATCTTGCAGGAACCACAGTAGTCCCCTGTCGCGCGCCAGGACGAAGGTGCCCACGCTGACCAGCGGTTGGGGCAGTGCGCGCAGGTATTTCTCCTGGGTGAAGGTGCCACGAACAACCGTGGGTTCGTGCAACTGCAGGCTGAGTTGGACCAGATCGAAGGCGTTGGCGCGGGTGGTCTGCGCCAACAGCAGGCTCAGTGCGACCAGCAAGGCCCAGCAAGGGCTGTTGAATAAACGCTTCACAGCAGCGCGCGCTCCACGGCTTCGACCAGCACCTTCGGCGAAGCCAGCAGCATTTCGCGGCTGGCGATCTCCACGGCAACTTGAACGGTGCTGCCGCGCGTCATGCGCTCACCGGTCTCGGCGTCGCTGATCAGATAGTTGATCTTCAGGCGGTTCTCCCACTCGACCAGATCAGCGCGAACAACGATGCGCTGATTGAAACGGGCGCCGCGCATGTAGCGCAGCTGTACGTCGATGATCGGCCAGGCGTAGCCGGCTTCTCTCATCTGCACATAGTTGTGGCCAATGCGGTCGAGCAGGGCGCAGCGCGCCATCTCGAAATACTTGACGTAATGGCCGTGCCAGACGATGTCCATGGAGTCGACGTCGAAGAAGGGCACCAGCACTTCGACCTCTGCCTGCAGTACGCCGCTCTTACGCATACAGCCCCCAGTGCTGCGCACGAATCCGCTCGAGGCAAAGGCGCAGTTCGCGTTCCAGCGCACGGTCTTCGATCAGCGGTGGGAAGTCTTCGCCAAGCGCCTCGTGCATCCACGACAGTGGTGCCGGTAGCGGCCGAGCGCCCTGCTGACGTTGACGCAGCCAGACGCCCTGGTTCGCGGCGATCAGCGTGGCGGCGGCGACCTGCTCGGTCAGCTCCAGGCTGCGCAATGCGTCGCGCGCGGCAATGGTGCCCATGCTCACTTTGTCCTGGTTGTGACACTCGGTCGAACGCGAAAAAACGCTGGCCGGCATGCTGTTCTTCAGGGCTTCCGCGGTCCAGGCGCTGGCGCCGATCTGCACGGCTTTGAAGCCATGGTTGATCATCGCTGTGGCTTCGGGGGCGCCGGACAGGTTGCTCGGCAAGCCGTGGTTGTAACGAGTATCGACCAGCAACGCGAGCTGCCGGTCGAGCAGGTCCGCGACGTTGGCGACGAGATTCTTCAAGCTGTCCATGGCGAAGGCGATATGTCCGCCATAGAAATGCCCACCATGCAGCACCCGCTCGTTTTCCGCGTCGATGATCGGGTTGTCGTTGGCGCTGTTCAGTTCGGTTTCGATGAACTGGCGCAGCAGGCCCAGGCTGTCGGCGAGCACACCGAGCACGTGCGGGGCGCAGCGTAGCGAGTAACGGTCCTGCAGGCGATGCAGCGGCGCAGCCGGCGCCTCGATGGCCAAGTCCTGACGAATCCAGGCGGCCACCTGCATTTGCCCAGGGTGCGGCTTGGCAGCGAACAGGCGCTCGTCGAAATGTTCCGGATTGCCTTCCAGTGCGACGACGTTGAGCGCGGTTATCCGGGTCGCCAGTTTCAGCAGGTAATCGGCGCGGGCATAGGCCAGGCAGGCCAGGCCGGTCATCACTGCGGTGCCGTTCATCAGCGCCAGGGCCTCCTTGGGACGGAGAGTCAGCGGCGTCCAGCCCAGCTGGCGGTGTACCTCGGCGGCGCTGCGGCGTTCGCCCCGATACATCACCTCTCGCTCGCCAGCCAGGGTCGCCGCGACATAGGACAGCGGTGTGAGGTCACCGCTGGCGCCGACCGAGCCTTCTTCGGGGACCAATGGCAGCACGTCATGCTCAAGGAACGCCTGCATGCGCTCGAGCAACTCGATGCGTACCCCAGACATGCCGTGCGTCAGCGAACGCAGGCGGGCGGCCAGGACCGCGCGCGTGGCTTCCGCGTCGAGCAGCTTGCCCAGGCCGCAGCCGTGAAAGGTGAACAGATGCTGCGGCAGGGCCTCGACCTGGTGCAGCGGTACCGCCACCACACAGGAATCGCCATAGCCGGTGGTCACGCCGTAGATCACACCTTCGCGGTCGAGCAGGGTGTCGAGAAACTGTGCACCGCGGGCGATCCGTTCGCGGAACGCCGCGTCGGACTGCAGCCGGGCGGGCGCACGGCCCTGGGCCACGGCCAGCAGGTCCTCGATGCGCAGGTGGTTTTCGCCAAAGATCACGGGCTCAGCGTTGTTCATGGGTGTCCCAGAAAGGGTAGAAGTTGAACCATTGCAAGGGTGCCTCCAGGCAGCGTGCCGCCAGTCGATCCGCGTAGCGCTGCACCCAGCGCTGCACGACGGCATCGCGTTCGCCTCGGCGCCATTCGATGCAGTCGGCGAAGGGCTCCAGATGGACATGAAATTGCTCGCCCTGTTTCAGGCAGAACAACAGATTTGCCGGACACTGCAGCAACCCGGCCAGCAGCCAAGGACCCTGTGGAAACGCGGCCGGCTGGCCAAGAAAGCTGGCCGTCGCAATGCGCGCGCCCTGCAGCGGCACCCGATCACCGGCAATGGCTAGCCATTCCCCTTGGTCAAGCCGGTGGGACAATTCCATCATGATCGCCGGGTCGAGCTCGCTGACCTGGATCAGCCGCAGGTTGTTCGCGCCGGATTCGCCCAGCAGCCGGTTGAACTGCTCGGCATGGCGGGTATGCACCAGGACATTCATCTTCACCATGCGACCCATTTCCGCCAGGGCGCGGCAGATTTCCAGGTTGCCAAGGTGCGATCCGACCAGCAGTTGGCCACGCGGCGCCTCGATGCAAGCGTGCAGGTCGCCGCTGTCGTGCAGCACCAGTCGATCCAGTGACAGACGGCCTCCCCAGACATCGAGCTTGTCCAGCAAGGCGTCGGCGAAAGCCATGAACTGGCGGTAGACCGAGCGCCAACTGGGCGCCAGGTCGAGGCGACCGCTGTAGGCCGCGAGGTTCTGCTGATACTGCCTGGCGCTCTGCCGTGCGCTGCGGTTGAACAGATAGAAATACAGCACGATCAAGTACAGCAGCGGTGCCATGGCGCGCCGTCCAAGCAGGCGTACGGCCCAAGCCGTTAGCTTCATCAAAGCAAAGCTGCCCCGCTCGCGGTGCGCGGCCCAGTGCGAGCTTTCGGCAGTCTTATCGCTCATCGGCACAACCGCCGCCAGAGCAGCCCGGGAGCGCGCACCAGCATGCCGCCGAACAGCCGTGCGTGCATCGACGAGATCAGCAGGTTGTCGCGCCACAGACGGAAGTGCGAAACCCCATCGGCCGGGTAGTGCACCCGCGTCGGCAGCCAGACCATCGGCTGCTGTCGCCAGTGCAGGCGAACCAGGATTTCGGTGTCGAAGTCCATGCGCTGACCCAACGTCATCGCGTCGAGCAGGGCCAGGGTGGGGGGCAGCGGATAGACGCGAAAGCCGCACATGGAGTCGCGGATCGACAAGGACAGGGTGTTGATCCAGACCCAGACATGGGTCAGGTAACGGCCATAAAGACGCCCCTTCGGCACGCTCGAGTCGTACTGGGGATAACCGCAGATCAGTGCATCCGGCGCCTGGCTGGCACGGTCGAGAAACAGCGCCACGCAGCCCAGGTCATGCTGGCCGTCGGCATCCACCTGCAGTGCATGGCTGAATCCCAGGCGCGACGCCTCGCGCAGGCCGGATGCGACCGCTGCGCCTTTGCCCTGATTGCGGCTGTGGCGGAGCAGGTGCACTGAGGGATGTTCTGCCAACTGATCGATAACCGCCGCTGCTGCCGGGCTGGAGCCATCATCAACGAGCACGCACTGCAAGTCTTCGGCGAGCAACGCGCGAACGACGCCGGGCAGGCTGGCCTCGTGGTTGTACACCGGCACCACCGCACAGGGCTTGAACCAGTCTTCGTCAATCGCTAGCGACAACTGTTGAGGGCTGTCTGTAACGGGCACGGTCGCCATCGCAGGCTCAAGCGGGGTAAGCATGGTCACAGCGGATCTCCCAGCAGAATGCGGCCGGACGAGCAGGGTGCGTCGCCGTTGCGGTATGCGAAGTGCAGCTTGCTGCGCTCGCGGTCGAAGCGCAGCGTCAGACTCAACTGGTCACCCGGACGGGCGAGCTGTTGGAACTTGAGCACTTCCATGCCTTGAAAGCTCGGTGGCAGGTCGGCGATCAGCTCGCGGGCGAGGGCGATGGCCCAGTCGATCTGCACCACGCCGGGCAGAACCGGGGTCTGCGGGAAATGCCCGGTGAAGTGCGCGAGGTCCAGCGGGACGGCCAACTGCAGCTGCCACTGGTCTTCTGCTTGGGAAGCGCTGAGTCGCTCCGGCTGCAGCGGGCGCGGCGCCTGCAACAGCGCGTCGAGTTGTGCCTGCGCGAGCTTGCCCTGGCTGTTGCAGGGCAGCTGGGCGACCAGCCTCCAGCGGCGCGGTAAGGCAAGCGCTTCGCAGTGGTTTGCCAAGTGCTTACGCAACGTCTCGGTCAATGCGCGTCGACCCCCGTTGCGCAGCGCATGCAGGCCGGCTTCGCTCAGTGCGACCAGCGCCGCGAGGTAGGCGCGATTGTCATTGATCACCCCCAGCCGCGCGTCACTGACGAAAGGGTGAGCGGCCAACGCTGTTTCGAGCATCGGCAGAGCAATGCGCTTCTCTTCCAGCTTGACGATACGATCCAGTCGGCCGAGCAGCTCGAAGCGTCCATCTGCTTCGATGCGCGCCGCATCGGCGGTTTGTTCGACGTGGCCTGGAGGTAGGCAAGGCGAGGCGGTGCGCAGCGCTCCATGATCGTCCTGGCTCAACTGCACCCCGGCGAACGGCTGCCACAGGGCGCCGCCTTGGCGCCAGGCGATGCCACCGGTCTCGGAGCTGCCGTAGATCTCGGTCGGTAGCTGACCCAGTCGCTGCTGCAGTCGCTGCCCTGCCTCGACATCCAGGGCTCCTCCCGAGGAAAAGACCCGGCGCACGCTGCGCAAAGCAGGCCAGTCGAGGTTGTCCCCCATCCGCTTGAGCAGCGCCGGGCTGGCCACCCAGCAGAAGCGCGGATGCTGACGGCTGGCCAGCTGCAGGTCTTCGGAAAAGGGTTGCGCGCGGCGCAGAAAGGGACGGCCGGCGCACAACGGCCAGAGCAAGCGGAACAGCAGTCCATAGATGTGCTGCGCGGCGACGCTGGCAATCACGCAGGCGTCGCCGAGGTCGGCGCCCCAGCAGGCTTCGAGAGTTTTAACTTCGTTCGCCAGCTGGCGCAGGCGTTTGTCGATCAGTTTCGGCTCGCCACTGGAGCCGGAGGTGCAGAGCAGCAGTCGGCACTGGTCCAGATCAAGCTTCGCCCCTTCGAGCGGCTCGGCGAACAGCTCCGAGAGATGAGCATCGCCGTCCTGATCGGTCAGCCAGAGATCGGCCTGGTGGGCCAGTCGCGCTCGGCTGGCGGGCTGCAGGTCGGCTGGTAGCAATACTGTTACGCCGGCTCGCCAGGCGCCGAGCAGGGCAATCGCCAGCTCGCCGGCGTCCTCCAGATGCACTGCGAGCCTGGCAACGCCGCGGTTACGCAGCCCAGCAGCCACACGCAGCGCTCGTTGGCGCAGCTCGGCATGCTCCAGCACGGGATCGAGCGTGACCGGCCGCGACGTGGGCGTCTGGTCGAGCAGATGTTCGAGGGGAATCCAGTTCATGTAACGTTCCTGACGCGCTGGCGTATCAACCACTCACCAGCAAACAACAGTCCCATCAGCAGATAGGCGATAAAGCCGGTATAAAGCGTCCACCAGCTCAGCGGCGCCCAGAGCGCGAGTGCGCTGGCGATACCGGCGTTGACGATGAAATAGCCCACCCAGACCCAGGTCACCTGCCGCGTATAGCGCACCGCCGCGGGTGGGAGCTCGGGTTCGCTTAGCCGCGCGAGGCGTTCGATGATCGGCATGCCGGAGTAGAGGCTGCCGGCAAACAGGCCAAGCAGCGCCAGGCTGATCAGTACGGGATACCAGCGTAACAACGCCGGCTCGTCAGCCAGCCCCAGCAACAGGCAGAACAGCAGCGCGGTCGCTGCCACCGTATTGCTCAGCGGTGTCTGCTTGCCACTGCATAGGCGAGCCAGCCAGAGCGCGCCGAGCAGCAGCGCAAAGAGCCGAGGAGACAGCTGCTCCAGGCCCAGATACACAACGAACGGGTAGGCGAGGCCGACCAGCAACAGGCCGAGGCCTGTTAGCCGACTGGCGTTCGCAGTGCCTGTTCGAGCGGGTGTCTGCATCGTGCCGTCCGTTTGCGCATGGGAGCTTGATCCGGGGAGCTCTGGGCTCACCGGACAATGCTTGGTTGGTTGATCGGGTGGGTCAGGCCGGTTGCGGGTTCACCAGCCGATACACCGCCTCGACGACATCGCCCACGGTTCGTACCGACTTGAATTCCTCTGCAGCAATCTTCTTGCCTGTCTGGCGCTTGATGTGATCGATCAGGTCGACGGCGTCGATGCTATCAATTTCAAGATCCTGGTATAGGTTGGCTTCCAGGCTGATTCGCTCGGGTTCGAGTTCAAACAGCTCGACCAGCGCATCGCGTAGGGTCTGGAAGATTTCGTTGCGGCTTTCCATTTCAAGCCTCCTCGGTGACGGCGAGGTTGGCGCTGACGTAGGCGGTCAGGCTATCGACACTGGCGAAATGCTTGCGGGTGTCCTTCGCATCGGCGTCGATCTTGATGCCGAAGCGCTTCTGGATCGCCAGACCCAGCTCCAGCGCATCGACCGAATCCAGCCCGAGCCCTTCGCCAAACAGCGGCTGGTCAGCCGCGATGTCGTCCGGGCCGAGGTCTTCCAGACCCAGGGCGTCGATGATCAGTTGCTTGATTTCAAGCTGCAGTTGGCTCATCGAGTGCGAGCTCCTTTATGAAGTGTCGATGCAGATGATCGTTGAGTTGCCGAGAGGCAATGGGTGCTGCGCCACGCGAAGCGAACATCTGCGGGTCGATATCCTCACCGACGCGCAGATGAACATGAAAACGTCTTGCCGGAATCCGATACCAGGGCTCGGCTTTGGTCAGGGTGGTGGGCGTTACGGTGATCACGACCGGTGTGACCAGCCGTGCGCCACGAAGCGCGATAGCCGCCGCGCCCCGATGAAACTGCGGCGCCTGGCCCGGCGTGGTGCGCGTGCCTTCGGGAAAGATGATCAGCGTCTGGCCTTGCCTCAGCGCATCGGCTGCGTCGTCGAGCATCTCCGCGCTGCCGTTGTTGCTGATGTACTGAGCCGCACGTATCGGCCCGCGAGTGAAGGGGTTGTCCCACAGACTCTGCTTGACCACACAGTTGGCGTCACGGATCAGTGCGATCAGCACCACCACGTCGATCAGCGAAGGATGGTTGGCGATCACCAGCTGCCCAGGTCGGCCGAGCCGTTCGGCACCCTCGACTTCATAGGTCAGTACGCCGCTGCGGTACATGAACTGGACGAACAGCCAGAACAGCCGGCTCACGGTCTGCCGCGCCCGACTGCGGCGTTCGATCGTGTCGTCTCGCAGCAGACCCAGCACAGGGAAAACGATCATTCGCAGGCAGAGCCCGCCGAGACCGAACAGGGCAAACGACAGCCCGGTCGCGACCAGGCGCCACAGCCAAGGCGCGCTGTATCGGCGGTTCAACAGGTTTGCTGCCAGTTCCATTGGCGGCTCTCCCAGGTGTTTTGAAAGGTTGGTTGGTCCTTGAGCAGTGCGTGGACCAGTTTGATCGCATGCGGGTGCGATGCCTGCCTAGCGGCTGGCTCGGCTGTTTCGAGGCTCAATTGCCAGGTCTTACCCGGCTTCAGCAACAGCGCCACGGCATAAGGAAAGCTGACGTCGTTGATCCAGGGCGCATAGACCGCAGGGGGCTGATCTTCCGCGACCACCACCAGGACTTCGGGAGCGCCTTCGCCGAGCAACAAGGCTGCTTCGAGTACGGCATGCTCCAATCCGTCACCTTCAGCTGCGAGCGCCGTCATCTCGCTGGTGTCCTGCTGCTGGATAGACCAGAGACCGATTATCGCGTTGTGCACCGACAGGCTGAACTGGGTAGGGGAAGGTGGCTCGTCGCTCGCCAGGTCATTGAGGATGGCGAAAGTGCGCGTGGTCTCGCCGTGACGGGAGGCATAGACCAGCGGCATTGGCGCCCGGTTGGCCGCCAGCGGAGTGGCCACGGCGAACACCATGCGCGCCAGGCGACTCAGGCGGCGGCGCTGCATGGCCGGCAGGAAGCTGACGTCCGGTTGTGCGTCACTGCTTTCGAGCTCGCACGGATCCCCGGCCCAATTGGCCCAGTCATCAGTGCTCGCCAGGCCTGGAGCCCAAGCCTGCCATTGATCGATTTCGAATTGAATCACGCTGAACTCACCGGCTCATCCTCGAGCCTTTGTTATTGGCGTGTCGACGTCCTTGTACAGCGACTATCGGTAAATGTCTGCCGTGAAAACGGCGGCATTATCCAATCGCGGTCGAGCCTAGGCAAACGTTGCGTGAAATATCCGGATAAAAGGCAGGCCTAATGCACGGAACTGCGGGGACAGTCGGTGGTCTTTTCTAGGTTTGCCAAAAAGCCCGATCGCCAAGGCTGCGCGTGCCGTGACGATGCCGGCGTCGAGCCGCTTGGCTACCAGACCTTCTTCCGCCTCCTCAGAAGCCGAGCAGACTACTGCGTGGCGCCTGTCATACCCCGTGCTGTTGGAGCCAGGCCAGTAGCTGCGGCAATGGCATCGCACCGCTCTGGCGCGCCACTTCCTTGCCTTGCTTGAAGAGGATCAAACTGGGAATCGAACGAATGCCGAGCTGGCTAGACAGTTGCGGACTGGCCTCGCTGTCCAGTTTGGCCAATCGGCAACGGCCCTGCAGCTGGGCGGCCGCCTGGGCGAAGGTTGGGGCGAAACTGCGGCACGGGCCGCACCAGCTGGCCCAGACATCCACCAGCAGCGGCAAATCACCCTTTATCTGGTTGGCGAACTGATTCTGCTGCAGCTCGAACGGCGTGTTCGGCAAGGCTTCTTCCTTGCAACGTCCACAGCGCGGCGCGTCGTGCAGCCGGTCGGCGGGGATGCGGTTGAGGCTGGCGCAATGTGCGCAGGGGATGATCAGCGAGTCGGTCATGGCGAGGCTCCACAGCGGTCTGTCGCAGTAATGTGGAGCCTCGCTGGCCGATATCAAGCGTCGCGGGCAAAGCGGTCTTGCGAAATCAGCCTTTGGCCGCGTCCAGGGCCTGGGTCAGGTCGGCCAGAATGTCATCGATGTGCTCGATGCCAATCGACAGCCGGATCAGATCCTGGGAAACGCCTGCCCTGGCCAGTTCTTCGGCGTTCAGCTGGCGATGCGTGGTGCTGGCGGGATGACAGGCCAGCGACTTGGCGTCGCCGATGTTGACCAGCCGCACGATCAGATTGAGCGCATCGATGAAGCGCGCGCCGGCCTCTATGCCCCCTTCGATGCCGAAGCAGAGGATCGACGCCGGCGTGCCGCTCATATAACGGCGCGCCAATTCATGCTCCGGATGATCGGCCAGGCCGGCATATTTCACCCACGCCACCTGCGGGTGTGCCTGCAGGTATTCGGCAACCTTCAAGGCGTTCTCGCAATGCCGCTCCATGCGCAGCGCCAGCGTTTCGAGCCCCTGCAGGATCAGGAACGAATTGAACGGCGAAATCGCCGCGCCCATGTTGCGCAGCGGCACCACGCGGCAGCGGCCGATGAAAGCGGCGGGGCCGAACGCCTCGGTGTAGGTGACGCCGTGATAGGACACGTCAGGCGTGTTGAGCAGCGCGAAGCGCTCCTTATGCTGTGCCCAGGGAAACTTCCCTGAGTCGACGACGATGCCGCCAATGCTGGTGCCATGGCCGCCCATGTACTTGGTCAGCGAATGCACGACGATATCCGCGCCATGCTCAAAGGGGCGGCACAGCATCGGTGTAGCGACGGTGTTATCGACGATCAACGGTACGCCGTGGCGGTGTGCGGCGTCTGCCAGCGCGGCGAGGTCAATGACATTGCCGGCTGGGTTGCCGATCGATTCGCAGAACACCGCCTTGGTGCGCTCGTCGATCAGCGACTCCAGCGCAGCGATATCGTCGTGGGCAGCGAAGCGCACCTCGATTCCCTGGCGCGGCAGGGTATGGGCAAACAGATTGAAGGTGCCGCCATAGAGTTTAGCGACCGAAACGATATTGTCGCCAACTTCGGCAATGGTCTGAATGGCATAGGTGATCGCCGCCATTCCCGAGGCCACAGCCAATGCCGCCACACCGCCTTCCAGTGCCGCGACGCGCTGTTCGAGCACGTCGGTGGTGGGATTCATGATGCGTGTATAGATGTTGCCCGGCACCTTCAGGTCGAACAGGTCCGCGCCGTGCTGGGTATCGTCAAACGCGTAGGAGGTGGTCTGGTAAATCGGTACAGCCACTGCGCGGGTGGTTGGGTCTGGGCTGTAGCCGGCATGGACGGCGAGGGTTTCCAGCTTCATGACGCGCTCCTTGTTCTTGTTCATCGGGGCAAAGGCCCGAGAGCATGAAACTGAACGCCGATGCGGTCAATGATCCAGGGCAAGCACCGTTATCAAAGCGGTGTGAGCGGCCAGAACAACGGGATGACCAGCGTTGCGACGACCCACAGCAACAGATTCAGCGGGATTCCCACCTTGAGGAAATCAGCGAAGCGATAGCCACCGGCGTTATAGACAAATGTGTTGGTCTGGTAACCGATCGGCGTGGCGAAGCTAGCGCTGGCAGCGAACATCACCGCGACGACAAACGCACGCGGATCGATACCGAGCTGCTGGGCGAGGCCGATGGCGATTGGTGTGACCAGCACGGCGACGGCATTGTTAGAGAGGATCTCAGTAAGCACTGAGGTGAACAGATAGATGAACCCGAGCATGAATAGCGGGCCGGCCCAAGGCGTCAGGTCGACCACGCTGGAAACAATCAGCCCGACCAGCCCTACCTTGTTCATCGCTACGCTGATGGCGAGCATGCCGAAGATCAGGCTGAGGATCTTCCAATCGACCGCCTTGTAGGCGTCCTCCACGTCCAGGCAGCGGGTCGCCAGAACCGCCGCGGCACCGATGATCGCCAGGCCTTCGATCGGCATCACACCGAACGCTGCCAGCAGCATCACCATCAGCGTCGTGCCAATGGCGATGGGCGCCTTGTCTCGTCGAAAAGCGCGCTCCTGTACGGCGTTGAGACTGATCAGCTCGCCGTTGTCGGCGAAACGCTTGATCTGCGCCGGTGTGCCCTCGACCAGCATCACATCGCCGAACTGCAGTTGGAAATCGTCGAGGTTGCCCTGGATGTTTTCGTCCTGCCGGTGCACGGCCAGCACATTGATCCCGTAGCGGGCGCTGAGGTCGAGGTCGCGCATCGGTCGGTGGCTGTAACGCGAGTTGCGCCCGACAATGGCTTCAGCGAGCACTTCATCCTCGCTGCTGAGGGTCTCGAAGGCATCGCTGCGGTTGAAGCTCAGATGACCGCTGCCGCGTAGCTCAACTACATCCTTGACCTGGCCGTGGATGACCAACACATCGCCGGCCAGCAAGCTGAAATCCTGTTCCGGTCGGCTGTGCAAATGAACCCCGCGGTTCACCTGCAGCACCTGCAGTCCGCTGCCACCGTTGAGGTTGGCCTCGGCAATGCTCTTGCCGACCACGGGCGAGCCTTGAGGAACCCGCAATTCGCTCATGAAGGTGCGATCGAGCCTAGGCCCGAGAAGCTTGGAGAGAGTGTCGCGCTCCGGCAGCAGCCGCTTGCCGATGGTCAGCATATACAGCATGCCGGCCGCGGCGAGCACCAGCGCAGCGCCGGTGATTTCGAACATGCCGAATGGCGCGAGGCCCGCCTTGCGCGCCACACCGTCGACCAGGATGTTAGTCGAGGTGCCGATCATCGTCAGCGTGCCGCCAAGGATGGTGGCGTAGGACAGCGGAATCAACAGCTTAGAAGGTGTGGTGCCGGCCCGCGTAGCCAGCGAAATCGCCACCGGTGTCAGAATCGCTACCACGGGCGTGTTGTTGAGAAAGGCCGAAATGACCAGCGCAGTAATCGTCAGCCCGCCGAGCACGCGGGTCGGGCTGGTGCCGACCAGTCCACCCAGCCAGTTACCCAACGCATCGATGCAGCCGGTGCGCTCCAGTGCGGCGGATATCACGAACATGCAGGCAATGGTGACGGGTGCAGAGTTGGACAATACTCCGAGCACTTCCGATGGGGTCAGCAACTGGCTGGCGATCAACACTGCCACCGCAATCGCCACGACGATGTCCGGACTCCAGGTCTCCCGCACGAAAGACACCAGCACCCAGACCAGCAAGGCGCAGACGAAAAGCAGCGGCATCGAATCGGAGGGCATGAGCGTCCTTAACGTGGCGTAACGACCGACCGCAGACAACGGCCCCGCGCGCACGATAGGGTCGAGCACTTAGAGAGTCTAGGAACGTTTATTCCGGTTTATATGCGTTTTGGGTATTAGCACGATTAATAGAGCTCAGGTCGCGTGGCGCGAGGCGTTGCAACAAGAAAGGTCGGAGGCAAACGAAAAAGCCGCGCAATGCGCGGCTTTAAAGGTGGTGGGCCCACACGGACTCGAACCGTGGACCAAAGGATTATGAGTCCTCTGCTCTAACCAACTGAGCTATAGGCCCTCAGAGGCCGGCGGATTATACCGGTGGTGTTGCGCGTGCGCCAAGGGAAGCGAACGTACGTGGTTTTTTTTCGGGCTGAAAGCAAAACCCCCGGCGCGGGCCGGGGGTTCTGTTTTACTCGTCGAGGAAGGAGCGCAGGTGCTCGCTTCTCGTCGGGTGGCGCAGCTTGCGCAGCGCCTTGGCTTCTATCTGACGAATCCGCTCGCGGGTGACATCGAACTGTTTGCCGACTTCCTCTAGGGTGTGGTCGGTATTCATGTCGATGCCGAAACGCATGCGCAGTACTTTGGCTTCCCGTGCGGTGAGGCCGGAGAGGACTTCGCGAGTGGCTTCCTTGAGGCTCTCCACCGTCGCCACGTCGATTGGCGATTGCATGGAGGAGTCTTCAATGAAGTCGCCCAGGTGCGAATCTTCGTCATCACCGATCGGGGTTTCCATGGAGATCGGCTCTTTGGCGATCTTCAGTACCTTGCGGATCTTGTCCTCGGGCATTTCCATGCGCTCGCCAAGCTCTTCAGGCGTGGGTTCGCGGCCCATTTCCTGCAGCATCTGACGAGAGATGCGGTTGAGCTTGTTGATCGTCTCGATCATGTGGACCGGGATACGGATGGTCCGCGCCTGGTCGGCAATGGAGCGAGTGATCGCCTGGCGTATCCACCAGGTAGCGTAGGTCGAGAACTTGTAGCCGCGACGGTATTCGAACTTGTCCACCGCTTTCATCAGACCGATGTTGCCTTCCTGAATCAGGTCGAGGAATTGCAAGCCGCGGTTGGTGTACTTTTTGGCGATGGAGATAACCAGACGCAGGTTGGCCTCGACCATCTCCTTCTTGGCCCGGCGAGCCTTGGCTTCACCGATCGACATGCGACGGTTGATGTCCTTGATGTCAGCGATAGCCAATATGCATTCTTCTTCCAGCGCGAGCAGCTTCTGCTGGCAGCGTTGGATGTCTTCCTTGCGTGCGGCGATGGCTTCGGCGTATTTGCTTTTGCCATTGGCCAGCTTTTCTGCCCAATCAAGGTCTGTTTCGTTGTTAGGAAACTGACGCAGGAAATCGGCGCGGGGCATACGTGCGTCTCGCACGCAGATTTGCATTATGGCGCGTTCTTGGGCACGGACCTGGCTCAAAGCATCACGTACGCGATCGACCAGCGCATCGTACTGCTTAGGGATGAGCTTGATCGGCATGAACAGCGTGGCGAGTTCCTGCAGGGCATCGGTCGCCTGCTGGCTACCGCGGCCATGCTTCTTCAAGGCCTTCTTGGCGACGTCCAATTGCTCGGCGACGGCGCCGAAGCGAACGCGAGCAACTTCCGGATCCGGACCGCCATCGCCTTCTTCTTCATCGCTGTCGGAATCGTCCTCTTCCTCGTCGTCCTTGTCGTCACCGGCCGGCTTTGCTGCTGCCTGCGGTGCGACGGGCTCGACTTCTGCCTGAGGGCCGGCCGCGCCGTCATCGTCAGGGTCGATATAGCCGCTGAGAATGTCGGAGAGACGCCCACCCTCGGTGGTGACGCGATCATAATCGGCGAGGATGCTGTCGACGGTACCCGGGAAATGGGCAATGGCACTCATCACCTCGCGAATGCCTTCCTCTATGCGTTTAGCGATTTCAATCTCGCCTTCGCGGGTCAGCAGTTCGACAGTACCCATTTCACGCATGTACATGCGCACGGGATCGGTGGTGCGGCCAATGTCGGTTTCGACAGCGGCAAGTGCCGCCGCGGCCTCTTCGGCTGCGGCTTCATCGGTATCGGCTTCGGCCAGCAACAGGGCATCAGCATCCGGGGCAACCTCGAATACATTGATACCCATGTCGTTGATCATGCGAATGATGTCTTCCACCTGTTCCGGATCGGAAATATCCTCCGGTAGGTGGTCATTGACCTCGGCGTAAGTCAGGTAACCCTGCTCACGGCCACGCTGGATCAATTCTTTGAGACGGGACTGCTGTTGCGCTTTTCCGGACATATAACCCTATCCACTGACGGTTCTGGCGGGCTGAAAACAAGCTGAGCATTATAGCCGAGCAAGGACCTCACGCGCCAGTTGAGGTCGATATAGCGGGTGTTGAGTTGCGATTTAGCAGGCTGCGCAGCTGCTCTTTCTCCTCTGCGCTGAGTTCACCCTGGCGAGCTTTGCGCAGCAGCGTTTCAAGGCTGCGGTCGCGTTGTCTGGCAGCAAGGCTTGTTATGGTGTCGAAAAACTGTTGTTCAAGGTTATCGGCCGAGATTAGCCATTCTTTCTCGGCAAGTGCGCGCAAAAGGCGCCCTTGGTCGGTTCCATGCCAGCGTGCAATCAATTGCAGGCTGCGCAGTTTGGGGTTCTTTTGCAGCGTTCCCAGCAGGGCGACAAGCAGTTGTGCGTAAGTGTCGTCTTCCGCCGCGAAGTGGCTGGCATCTTCGACCTTCTGCGCAAGCTCAGGATGGTGTAGGAGCGTACGAAGTGTGGTCAGGGCCGGTGGTTCTACTGTGGCGGGCGTTCTCGGTGCGCGTGGTTTTTTAAAGTCTGGACGCTGGCCGGGCTTTTTCCAGTCTTTTTTCCACTCTTTCTTGCCGCCGGTCTTCGGCTGGGTGGTGGCCGGCGGTGCGTAGTAGTCGCCTTCGTCGTGCGCCGCGGTGTCGTAATACACGCTGTCGTCATATTCCAGCGCGGGGTTCGGCGATGCTGAACTCATCTGCTGAAGCGCTTCGCTGTGCAGGCCGGTGATTTCCCCGAGGCGCTGTCGCATCAGTGCGCGCAGGTTGTTGCCGGGGATTTTTTCGATGAGCGGTGCTGCAAGAGTCGCCAGGTGGGCCTTGCCTTCCAGTGAGCGTGGGTCTGCTTCTTCACTAAGCTGCTGGAAGAAGTAATCGGCCAACGGTTGCGCCTGTTGCTGGATTCGGGCTCTGAAGGCATCGGTACCTTCGCTGCGTACCAAACTGTCCGGGTCTTCGCCTTCCGGCAGGAACAGAAAACGTGCGCGGCGGCCATCCTGCAGGTTTGGCAGCGCCGACTCCAGAGCGCGCCAGGCAGCCTTGCGACCGGCTGCGTCACCATCGAAACAGAACAGCACGCTGGGCACGATGCGGAACAGGCGCTTGAGGTGTTCGTCACTGGTCGCGGTGCCCAGTGTCGCGACGGCATTCCGTAGCCCTTGCTGTGCGAGTGCAATGACGTCCATGTAGCCTTCAACGACCATGATTTCATCCAGGTCGCGGTTGGCCTTGCGTGCCTCGTAGAGCCCGTAAAGTTCCTGGCCTTTATGAAAGACAGGTGTTTCCGGCGAATTCAAATATTTTGGCTTGTCATCGCCCAGCACGCGTCCACCGAAAGCAATGACGCGCCCTCGGCTGTCGCGAATCGGAAACATCACCCGGTCGCGGAAACGGTCGTAGCTCCGGCCGGTTTCAGCGTTTTCGATTAACAGTCCGGCGTCGATCATGGCCTTCTGCTGAAGGGCATCGCCACCCAGGTGCTTCATCAGGTTGTCCCAGCCGGGCGGGGCAAAGCCGAGGCCGAAATCCCTAGCGATGACACCTGACAAGCCTCGCCCTTTCAGGTACTCCACCGCGGCCTTGCGCGCCGGGTGACCCTTGAGGGACTGTCGATAGTAATCGGCGGCGGATTCGAGCAAGGGGTAGAGCGGCGAGTCCACGGGCTGACGTGGTTTGCGCCCCGGTCCGCTTTCTTCGCGCGGCACTTCCATGCCGGCGCGCTTGGCTAGCTCCTCGACTGCCTGGGGAAATTCCAAGCTGTCGTGATCCATGATGAAGCCGAGCGCGTTGCCGCCAGCGCCGCAACCAAAGCAATAGTAGAACTGCTTATCCGGGCTGACGCTGAATGAGGGGGTCTTTTCCTTGTGAAACGGGCAGCAGGCGGTGTAGTTCTTGCCCGCTTTTTTCAGTTGGATGCGCGAACTTACCACCTCGACGATGTCGGAGCGGTTGAGTAGGTCATCAATGAATGATTGCGGGATCAAGCCGGCCATAGGGGTATGAGAATACGCTCGCAGTGTTCAGGCCGGAATGAAAAAAACTCCGGCCTTTCGCCGGCTGGCGAAGCGGAGTCTCCTTCAAATGCAAAGCCCGGCATTGGCCGGGCTTGATGCAGCGTCAGCAGTACTGGATCAGTACAGGCGAACGCTACGGCGCTGTTCGCGCTGCACTTTCTTAGCGTGACGCTTGACTGCGGCAGCAGCTTTACGCTTGCGCTCAGCAGTAGGCTTCTCGTAGAACTCACGGCTGCGGACTTCGGCCAGAACACCGGCCTTTTCGCAAGAACGCTTGAAGCGACGCAGAGCTACGTCGAATGGTTCGTTCTCTTTAACTTTAACGTTGGGCATCCAGGACGTACCTTCACTTGTTTACCGGTTACAACGCGCTTCGGCAAATATCGCGAGCACGCTGGTTTTAAGGGTTGCGGATGTTAACGCCTTGCCGCGTGGAATGCAAAGCCCCTTATCGAAAAGCGCTGGTCGGTCGCTGGCACCGGCGATTAATATGCGCGGCTTCATTCGCTTCTTAGGAAAGGTCGTGCCCATGCTGGTTCTGGGGCTGGAAACTTCATGTGACGAGACCGGTGTCGCACTGTATGACAGCGAACACGGCCTGTTGGCCGACGCGCTGTTCAGTCAGATCGATCTGCACCGCGTCTATGGAGGCGTGGTGCCAGAGTTGGCGTCGCGTGATCATGTCAAGCGGATGCTGCCGCTGATTCGTCAGGTGCTCGAAGAGGCCGGCCGCGAATCCAGCCAGATCGACGCGGTGGCGTATACGGCCGGCCCCGGCCTGGTGGGCGCGCTACTGGTTGGCGCTTCTTGCGCACAGGCGATGGCGCTTGCCTGGGGTGTGCCGGCAATCGGCGTGCACCATATGGAAGGACATCTGCTGGCGCCGATGCTTGAAGAGCAACCGCCGGCGTTTCCCTTCGTCGCGTTGCTGGTTTCCGGTGGGCATACCCAATTGGTTCGAGTAGATGGCATTGGACGCTATGAACTGCTGGGCGAGTCGGTGGACGACGCCGCTGGCGAGGCGTTCGACAAGACGGCCAAACTGATGGGGCTGCGCTATCCGGGCGGTCCGGAAATCGCAGCGCTTGCCGAGCGCGGCACGCCGGGTCGGTTCACTTTTCCCCGACCAATGACAGATCGGCCCGGGCTGGATTTCAGTTTCAGCGGCCTCAAGACATCCACCCTGACGACTTGGCAGCAACGTCAGAGCACCGGCGACGACGGTGAGCAGACCCGCTGTGATATCGCGCTGGCTTTTCAGCAAGCCGTTGTCGATACGCTGACCATCAAATGTCGACGTGCTCTGCTGCAGACGGGGTTGAATAGTCTGGTCATCGCCGGTGGTGTGAGCGCCAATACGGCATTGCGCCAGAGCCTGGAGACGATGCTCGCCGAGCTGAAGGGGCGGGTGTTCTATGCCCGTCCGCGTTTCTGTACCGACAATGGGGCGATGATTGCCTACGCCGGCTGCCAGCGTTTGCTGGCGGGTCAGCAGGATGGTCCCGAGATATCGGTACAGGCGCGCTGGCCAATGGAAACGCTTCCGGCAATTTGACGCCGGTTAGCTTAAAAATGTCGCTCTCTGCCTTTAGACAGGTCGCGCAGGTTGTTACGGTGACGCCAGGCGATGAGCGCGGCCAACAATGCCATAGGCCAGAGCGCCGTAGGTTGCATCCAGGCAAGAAGGGGCAGGCAGAGCGGTAGTGCGACCAGTGCGGCCAGTGAACTGGTGCGTGACAACGTGAAAACAGCCAGCCAGATGAGCAGCGCCAGCAATGCCGTTGCGGGATGCAGGCCAAGCAAGACGCCAGCGGCGGTGGCCACGCCTTTGCCCCCACGAAAGCGGAAGTACAGCGGATATGAGTGGCCCAATACTGCGGCAAGGCCGATCCAGGCTTGTTGCTCGATCGTCAGGCCCAGTGCGGCGGCAAGCAGCACCGGCAGTAGGCCTTTGAGCAAATCACCGAACAGGGTGCTGATGGCCAGGCCTCTGCCGGCCAGTCGCAGCATATTGGTGGCGCCGGGATTGCCGGAACCGCCGGCGCGTGGATCGGGTGCGCCGGTCAGGCGACTGAGTAGAATGGCGAATGAAAGCGAGCCGGTCAGATAGGCGAGCAGTGCTAATTGCCAGAACATGGCATTCATCCGGGGCAAGGAGCTCCTGAGTCTAACGGCCTGTCATGAAGTTGTCGTGCCGAGGGAGAACGTTGCGTGGATACAGTTTTCATCGAAGGGCTGGAAGTGGATACGCTGATCGGCGCCTATGAGTGGGAGCGCGGCATTCGACAATGCTTGCGGCTGGATCTGACCCTCGGCTGGGACATCCGTCCCGCCGCCCAGAACGACGAACTGGATAAAGCGTTGGACTACGCCGAAGTGACTGCCTCCATTGATCGTTTCGCTCAAACGTCACGCTTCGAGCTGGTAGAAACCTTTGCCGAACGCCTGGCTGCTTCCCTGATGAGTGAGTTCGGCATTCCATGGTTGCGGCTACGGGTGACCAAACCGGGCGTCAACCCGCGCGCAAAAGCGTTGGGTGTGGAGATCGAACGCGGATGCCTCTGACTCGCGTACTGCTGGGGCTCGGCAGCAATAACCGCCGTGAGCGGAATCTGGCTGCCGGTCTCGATGCGCTGGAAAAGCTGCTCGGAGACATGCGCTGTTCACCCGTTTTTGAAAGCCTTGCGGTGGGCTACAAGGGTGACCATTTCTACAACCTCGTGGTGTCCGGTAGCACCGAGTTGCCGTTGATGGAGCTGGACCGACGGCTCAAGTTCATCGAAGCGGATAACGGACGCTACGCGCCGGATCGCAAAGGTCTACCGCTGGATATCGATGTGCTGATGTATGGCGATCTGCAGGGCAATTTTCATGGATTGCAACTGCCGCGGCCGGAGACGCTGAAAAACGCTTTCGTGCTCTGGCCACTGGCATTGCTTTCGCCGGAGGTGATGCATCCCGAAGCCGGGCGGTGCTTCGCTGAATTGTGGCGGGAATCGGTCATCGAGCAGCAGCTGTGGCCGGTGCGTTTTCAGTGGAAAGGCGAGGAGTTGACGCCAGCGTCGTTGTTGTCCGCCGCGGACCCGCGCTGACGTCGCCTTGCGAGGAGCGCGGGTTCCTCGCGTCGCAACACGACAAGCGCTGATCAGTTGGCGTTGCCTTGATGGAGGCGTTGATATTGGTGGACAGCCTCCAGCCGTTCGCGTTTGAGTGCCTCTCCTAGTTCTGCGCCCTTGTGACCCTGTTCAATGAGTGGCTTCACCTGTACCGCGCAGGCATGCTCGGCGGCTCCGCGCAGGTATTCGGCCTGCGGATAGGCGTGCCCCTCGTGACCGCTCTGCGCGTCCATAGCGCAGCAGGCGACGAACTGCTCGAAGCGTTCCGGGCGGCGGTAAATGTCGAAATGCTGCAGCAACTCGAACAACGTCTGCGCCGGCAGTGACATGGCCTGATGGCCGAGCGAGTAGAATTCGCCGACCAGTCTGGCCAACTCCTGGCAGTCCCGCGGCACTTTGTAACGCGTGCTGACGATGTCAATTGGCGATGTTTTGGCTGTTTCCGAACTCGGCGCATCGAGGTCAGCTGTCTGTCCCAGCGGCATCAGTAGACAGGCCCAACGCACTGTTAGGGGCTGAGCATGAGCGGCGCATCTGTGTAGCACCTCGAGTGTGTGTTTGCCGGCCTGGGTACCATCCTCGAGCGGTAACGTCTCGTCGAATAGCCGGTCGATTTCCGGAAACAGCTCCTTCAAGGCGCCGCAGTCGCGTAAGACTTGTATGAAGACGTCAGGGCGAGGCTCCATCAGCGCGCGGGCGATTTCCTTCCAGCTGCGTTCCGGTGTCAGGGCCAGTAGCTCACCCGATTCCGCGAGCTGGCGCATCAGTACCTGGGTTTCAGGCGCCACGCCAAAGCCGAGCTCGGCATAACGCGCGGCAAAGCGCGCCACGCGCAACACCCTTAAAGGATCTTCGGCGAAGGCGGGGGATACGTGCCTGAGCTGGCGAGCGGCGAGGTCGGCCTGGCCGCCGTAGGGATCGATCAGCTGGCCCTGCTCATCCTCGGCCATGGCGTTGATGGTCAGATCGCGGCGGATCAGGTCTTCTTCGAGAGTCACTTCGGGGCTGGCATAGAAGGTGAACCCGCCGTAACCGCGACCGCTTTTGCGCTCGGTGCGGGCCAGTGCGTATTCCTCGCCAGTGACCGGATGGAGGAACACAGGGAAATCTGCGCCCACCGGGCGAAAACCTTTGGCCTGCATCTCTTCGGCACTGGAGCCGACGACCACCCAGTCCACCTCGGTCACAGGGCGCCCCAGCAACCGGTCACGTACCGCTCCGCCGACTTTATAGATTCGCATGCAGTCCTCCATTGCGGCGGAGGATAAACGAATGCCCCGAAGCAGCAAGCTGCGACTGCTCTCGGGGATCCGCTCTGAAGTGGCGTGTAATCGTCAGATGGGTGGCAGCGCCAGATTCATACCGGGGTATTTGGCCTCAACGTCAGTGTCGACTCTCGGCGGCATGTGGTGCGTGGCGATCAGCTTGTCATCCTGCATCGATTGCAGGTGCACATCGAACCCCCAGAGCCGATGCAGGTGTTTGAGGACCTCGTCGGTGGAGCCGCCCAAGGGTTTGCGGTCGTGCTGCTGGTGGCGCAGGGTCAGCGAGCGATCACCGCGGCGATCGACGCTCCAGACCTGCACGTTGGGTTCGCGATTGCCGAGGTTGTATTGGGCTGCAAGCAGTTCGCGGATGGCGTGATAGCCATTTTCATCATGGATGGCGGGGACCAGCAGTTCATCCTTGCGATCGTCGTCGAGGATGCTGAACAGTTTGAGGTCGCGGATAACCTTGGGTGAAAGGAATTGCAGGATGAAGCTCTCATCCTTGAAGTTGTTCATTGCGAACTTGACCGTGGTGAGCCAGTCGCTGCCGGCGATATCCGGGAACCAGTGTTTGTCTTCCTCGGTGGGGTGCTCGCAAATCCGGCGAATGTCCTGGTACATCGCAAAGCCCAGTGTGTAGGGGTTGATGCCGCTGTAGTAAGGGCTGTCGAAGCCGGGCTGATAGATCACGCTGGTGTGGGACTGAAGAAACTCGATCATGAAGCCATCGGTCACCAGTCCTTCGTCGTACAGGTCGTTGATCAGCGTGTAGTGCCAGAAGGTTGCCCAGCCTTCGTTCATCACCTGCGTCTGGCGCTGCGGGTAGAAGTACTGCGCAATCTTGCGCACGATCCTCACCACTTCGCGCTGCCAGGGCTCCAGCAGCGGCGCGTGCTTCTCGACGAAGTAGAGGATGTTTTCCTGTGGCTCGGCCGGGAAACGAAGGTTCTGCTGGCGCTCGTCCCCTTTATCGCCAAGCTTGGGAATGGTTCTCCAGAGATCATTGATCTGTTTCTGTAGGTGCTCTTCTCGATCCTTCTGCCGCCGCCGCTCTTCCTCGGCTGAAATCGGGTAGGGACGCTTGTAGCGGTCGACGCCGTAGTTCATCAGGGCGTGGCAGGAATCGAGCAGGTCCTCCACCGCGTCGATGCCGTGGCGCTCCTCGCACTGCATGATGTATTGCTTGGCAAATACCAGGTAATCGATGATCGAGCTGGCGTCGGTCCAGGTGCGGAACAGGTAGTTGCCTTTGAAAAAGCTGTTGTGGCCGTAACTGGCGTGGGCGATCACCAGCGCCTGCATGGTGATGGTGTTCTCTTCCATGAGGTAGGCGATGCAAGGATCGGAATTGATCACGATCTCGTACGCCAGGCCCATCTGCCCACGGGTATAGGATTTTTCTGTGCTTAGGAAATGCTTACCGTAAGACCAGTGGTGGTAGCCCAGCGGCATGCCTACGGAGGCATACGCATCCATCATCTGCTCGGCAGTGATTACCTCGATCTGGTTGGGGTAGGTATCCAGCGCATAGCGCTCGGCGATGCGGCCGATCTCACGGTCGTAGGTACGGATTAGATCGAAGGTCCATTCCGAGCCGGTGGAAATGGGCTGTCGTTTCATGCTGCTTACCTCAGCTAGCCATGCGCCGCTGGAATAGCTCGCGGAACACCGGATAAATGTCCCCCGCTGTCACCAGCTGCTGCTGGGCGAACGAGTCGCCGAAGGCCTCGGCCACTTGGTTGTATTCGTACCACAGAGCCTGATGTTCGCGAGGGGTGATTTCGACGTAGGAGAAGTACTGGACGAACGGCATGATCTGGTTGATCAGAATGTCCCGGCATACCGGCGAGTCGTCGTTCCAGTTATCACCGTCGGAAGCTTGCGCGGCATAGATGTTCCACTCGTTGGCCGGATACCGTTCGGCCATGATCTCCTGCATCATTTTCAGCGCACTGGAGACGATGGTGCCGCCGGTTTCGCGGGAGTAGAAGAACTCCTCCTCGTCGACTTCCTTAGCGCTGGTGTGATGGCGGATGAACACCACCTCGATCTTGTCGTAGTTCCGCTTGAGGAACAGGTACAGCAGGATGAAGAAGCGCTTGGCGATGTCCTTGGTGGCCTGGGTCATCGACCCGGACACGTCCATCAGGCAAAACATCACCGCTTTCGAGCTTGGGTTGGGATGCTTGACCAGCAGGTTGTACTTGAGGTCGAAAGTGTCCAGAAAAGGCACGCGATGAATGCGCGCGCTGAGTCGTTCGATCTCCTCTTCAGCCGCCTGGATGTCAGTGAAATTGGCGGGTTCTTCCAGCTTGAGACGCGCCAGTTCGGCCTTGACCTCGCGCAGCTTGGCGCGGCTGCTACCCGACAGGGCAATGCGTCGCGCATGGGCCGAGCGCAACGTGCGAACGATATTGATCCGAGACGGATTGCCCTCGTTGCTGATCCCGGCGCGGACGGTCTTGAAGGTATCGGTGCCGGTCAGATGGCGTTTGACCAGGTTGGGCAGTTCCAGATCCTCGAACATGAAGTCGAGGAATTCTTCCTGGGTAATCTGGAACACGAAGTCGTCCATGCCTTCGCCGCTGTTGCTCGCCTGGCCAGCCCCTTGGCCACCACCACCGCCTTGTGGGCGAGGGATGCGCTCACCGGCAATGAACTCCTTGTTTCCGGGATGAACGATGGTTTGCCGACCGCCGCGACCGTGGTGAAGGATCGGCTCATCGGTATCTCGGCCGGGAATACTGATCTGTTCGCCGTGTTCCATGTCGGTAATGGAGCGGCGTCCAACGGCCTCCTCCACGGCTTTTTTGATGTGTCCTCGGTATCGCTGCAAGAAGCGCTGGCGATTGACCGTGCTCTTGTTTTTGCCGTTCAGACGGCGGTCGATCACGTAACTCATACGAGCCCTCCGGGCTGAGCTGGAAGTCGCGAGCCGCGAGCCGGAAGCGTGCTGCTTTGGCTTCCAGCTCCGGCTCCAAACCCCCAGCTGCTCTTACTGCGATTTACGTACGCGCAGATACCATTCCGAGAGCAGGCGAACCTGCTTCTCGGTGTAGCCGCGCTCGACCATGCGCACGACGAAGTCGTTGTGCTTTTTCTGATCTTCCTTGCTGGCCTTGGCGTTGAAGCTGATGACCGGCAGCAGATCCTCAGTGTTGGAGAACATTTTCTTCTCGATCACCACGCGCAGCTTCTCGTAGCTGAGCCAGGACGGATTCTTGCCGTTGTTGTTGGCGCGGGCACGCAACACGAAGTTGACGATCTCGTTACGGAAGTCCTTCGGATTGCTGATACCGGCTGGCTTCTCGATCTTTTCCAGCTCTTCGTTGAGCGCCATACGGTTGAGTATCTCGCCGGTTTCCGGGTCCCGGTATTCCTGATCTTGAATCCAGAAATCCGCATAGAGCACGTAACGGTCAAAGATGTTCTGGCCGTACTCGCTGTAGGACTCGAGGTAAGCGGTCTGGATTTCCTTGCCGATGAAGTCGACGTAGCGCGGCGCCAGGTACTCCTTGATAAAGCGCAGATACCGCTCGCGCACCTCGGCTGGGAATTGCTCCTGCTCGATCTGCTGCTCCAGCACGTAAAGGAGATGCACCGGGTTCGCGGCGATTTCATGGGGATCGAAGTTGAACACCTTGGACAGGATCTTGAAGGCGAAGCGGGTGGAAAGCCCATTCATGCCCTCGTCGACCCCGGCCGTATCGCGATATTCCTGCATCGACTTGGCCTTGGGGTCAGTGTCCTTGAGGTTCTCGCCGTCGTAGACCCGCATCTTGGAGTAGATGTTGGAGTTTTCCGGCTCCTTCAGGCGGCTCAGCACTGAGAACTGTGCCAGCATCTTCAGCGTATCGGGCGCGCAGTGGGCTTTCGACAGCGAGCTGTTGAACAGCAGCTTGTCGTAGATCTTGATCTCGTCGCTCACCCGCAGGCAGTACGGCACCTTGACGATGTAGATTCGGTCGATGAAGGCTTCGTTGTTCTTATTGTTGCGGAAGGTATGCCATTCCGACTCGTTCGAGTGGGCCAGCAGTATGCCGTTGTAGGGAATCGCACCGAGCCCTTCGGTGCTGTTGTAGTTGCCTTCCTGGGTGGCGGTCAGCAGCGGATGCAGCACCTTAATCGGTGCCTTGAACATTTCGACGAACTCCATCATGCCCTGGTTGGCGCGGCACAGCGCGCCTGAGTAGCTGTAGGCGTCGGCGTCGTTCTGTGGAAATTCCTCGAGCTTGCGGATATCGACCTTGCCCACCAGCGCCGAGATGTCCTGGTTGTTCTCATCGCCCGGCTCGGTCTTGGCCACTGCGATCTGATTGAGGATCGAGGGATAGAGCTTGACCACGCGGAACTGGCTGATGTCGCCGCCGAACTCCTGCAGTCGCTTGGTGGCCCAGGGGGACATGATCGAGCTGAGGTAGCGACGGGGAATGCCGTAATCCTCTTCGAGGATCTGTGCATCTTCAGCCGGGTTGAACAACCCCAGGGGCGATTCGAACACTGGCGAGCCCTTGATTGCATAAAAGGGTACTCGCTCCATCAGTTGCTTGAGCTTCTCGGCGAGCGATGACTTACCGCCGCCCACCGGGCCGAGTAGATAGAGGATCTGCTTCTTCTCCTCCAGGCCCTGCGCGGCGTGGCGGAAATAGGAAACGATCTGGTCGATGCAATCTTCCATTCCGTGGAAGTCTTCAAAGGCGGGATACCGGCGGATGACTTTGTTGGAGAAAATCCGAGAAAGTCGCGAGTCGGCAGAAGTGTCGATCAGTTCGGGCTCGCCAATCGCCATCAACAGGCGTTCGGCTGCTGTTGCGTAGGTTCCCCGGTCTTCCTTGCACAGGTCGAGGTATTCCTGAAGCGAATACTCTTCCTGACGGGTTGCTTCGAATCGTTGCTGGAAATGGCTGAAAATGCTCATTGACTTCACCTCGGACGATGCTCGGAGCCGGTGTTGTCATCATGCATTCAGGTACGGCCGCCTTACCGGCCTGTGGAGTTCCCCCGAACACCTGATGGTCGAAACTGAGGCCCGGTAGCCGCTGCACGGCTTCCACCTGTTTGGATGGCCTGCACTGAAGGATAGTTCGGATTCGGCAAGTTCAAGGGAGGAGAGGTGTTTTTGCCGCTGCGTTTCGTCGGAAGGGAGGCTCAAGGCCGCATTATCTGCGGCCTAGGCGGGCGTGATTTTTTTAGGCGGGATCGCCTTGTTCAGTCTCTTGCGGAAACGCTTGTCGCCAAAGCTCAAATCCGCCGTCTAGGCTGTAGACGTCTGAAAAACCCTGGCCTACCAGATAGGCGGCTGCGCTCTGGCTGGAGTTGCCGTGGTAGCAGACGACTATCAGCGGTTGGTCGAGATCAGCGGTAGCGATGAAGTCTGGCAAGGATTGGTTGTCCAGATGTGTCGAGCCGGTAACGTGACCATTGGCGAAGCTGTTCGGGTCGCGGATGTCGACGATCACGCCGCCTTCACTGCGCAGCGACTGCGCCTGCTCGGGTGAAATACGTTTGAACTCGGTCATGGCTTGGCCTCACAGTCGCAGCTGTACAGTTCGTTGCTGTCCACATCCATCAGTGTCATGGAGTTGCCCCATACGCAGCCGGTGTCCAGCGCGTAGACGTTCGGCTCGTCGCAATTGCCTTCCAGCGCGGCCCAGTGGCCGAAAATGATCTTTTCGCCGCGGGTTTTCCGAGTGGGGTGGCTGAACCAGGGCGCGAATCCGGCGGGTGCTGAGTCGAGGCCTTCTTTGGCTTCGAGATCGAGGGTGCCGTCAGCTTTGCAGAAGCGCATCCGGGTGAAATAGTTGGTGATCAGACGCAACCTAGGGATGCCGTGCAGCTCCTTGCTCCACTTGGCCGGCTGGTTACCGTACATGCCGTCGAGGAAGGGTTGCAGCATGGCGTCATCGCGAAGCGCCTGTTCGACCTCGGCCGCACGGCGCAGGGATTTGCTTAGTGTCCATTGCGGTGGGATGCCGGCATGAACCATGGTGACCTGGCGTTCGGCATCGTGGTGGACCAGTTTCTGCTGACGCAGCCAGAAGATCAGGTCGGCTCGGTCGGGCGCATCGAGGATCGGCTGGAGCGTGTCGGACTTCTTCAGCCGCTCGACCTTGTGCGTGACGGCCAGCAGATGCAAGTCATGATTACCCAGAACGGTGACACCCGAACTGCCCAGGTCTCGCGCGAAGCGCAATGCTTCCAGCGATTGTGGGCCGCGGTTGACCAAGTCGCCAGCCAGCCACAGGCAGTCGCGTGATGGGCTGAAGTCAACTTGTTTGAGAAGACAGAGCAAGGGTTCGAGGCAACCTTGCAGGTCGCCGACAGCATAGGTAGTCAATGCAGGGCTCCCGGTACCGCCAGCCGAAACGGCGCTATCGTGGCATCGAAGCGGTGCCCGTCCTCGGCAAGCATTTGATAACTGCCCTGCATCGTGCCGACGCGTGAGGCCATCAGCGTGGCGCTGGTGTAGACATGGCGATGGCCGGGCGCTAGTACCGGCTGCTCACCCACCACGCCTTCGCCGCGCACTTCCTGCACCTGACCGTCCCCATCAGTGATGATCCAGTGGCGTGACAGCAACTGCGCTGTGAGCTCGCCCTTGTTTTCGATGGTTACGGTGTAGGCAAAGGCAAAACGGTTTTGGTCTGGCTGTGACTGGTCTGCGAGGTAAGCCGGGCGGACATTGACGTCGATCCGGTAGCGGAGGTCTTCAGGCATGGTGTGCTCCTTCGCGTAGGTCGCTTTCAGCCGCGGGCAAATAATTGATCCGATAGTCTTACGAACGCGGCGAGGTCCAGCTGTTCCGGACGCAGGCTACCATCGACGTCGGCGGCGGCAATGGCGTCCGCGTCCAGCAACCCTTTGAGCGTGTTGCGCAAGGTCTTGCGACGCTGGTTGAAGGCCTGGCGAACCACGGTCTCCAGCTGCCGGTGATCCCGCGCAGGATGCGGCAACACCTCGTGCGGGACCAGACGCACGATGGCTGAATCGACTTTTGGCGCCGGATTGAAAGCACCAGGACCCACGTTAAACAGATGTTCGACGCGGCAGTGGTACTGCACCATGATTGACAGCCGCCCCCAGTCGCCACCACCTGGCTCTGCGGCAAGGCGCTCGACCACTTCCTTCTGCAGCATGAAATGCATATCGCGGATCAGGCTGGCGTGATCGAGCAGGTGAAAGATCAGCGGCGTGGAGATGTTGTACGGCAGGTTGCCAACGATGCGCAGGCTGTTTGGCTCCGAGCTTAACTGGGCGAAGTCGAATTTCAGCGCATCGCCCTGGTTCAGGGCGAAGTTCTCGCGGTCGGCAAATTTCTGTTGCAGGATCGGAATCAGGTCCAGGTCCAGTTCGACCACGTCGAGGTGCGCGCCGCTGTCTAGCAGGCCTTCGGTCAGGGCGCCCTGGCCCGGCCCGATCTCGACGATCCGCTCGCCCGGCTTGGCATGGATGGCACGCAGGATGCGATGGATCACGCCCGCATCGTGAAGGAAATTCTGGCCGAAACGCTTGCGCGCGCGGTGTTGGTAGTTCTCGGACATATACAGCAGTCTCAGGAGCAGCTGAAGCGTGAAGCCTGCAGCTGGGAGCGAAAAGGCCCGCAGTTTAGCAGCTGCGGTAGCTGAGGCGAGTGCCCCCGCCGCGGGCCATTGCGGTTCGGAGGCACGCTGGAAAGTCCGGAAGCGGTTGTTTGCCGACTCGAGACCGCTGTTCGGCCCCTGCTCGGCAGGCTGCGGCCGCCACGCCGATGTGTTTCAGGTGTATGCCTTACGCCCGAACAGGGCTTGTGCTGCGTGCTGCTTTTAGCTGCCGCTCATCTCATACGCCGTTTCCAGCGCGACTTGCAGGCTGCCGGTGTCGATTCGGCCAGTGCCTGCAAGGTCCAGGGCGGTGCCGTGATCGACCGAGGTGCGTACGATCGGCAGCCCCAGCGTGACGTTGACGGCTGCGCCAAAGCCCTTGTACTTGAGCACCGGCAGCCCCTGATCGTGGTACATCGCCAGCACCGCGTCGCAGTGTTCGAGGTGTTTAGGCGTGAACACTGTATCAGCCGGTAGTGGGCCGATCAGGTCGAGCCCGTCGCGTCGCAGGATTTCCAACGTTGGCTCGATGACCTCGATTTCCTCGCGGCCCAAATGTCCGCCCTCGCCAGCATGTGGGTTGAGCCCGCAGACCAGAATCCGGGGATGGGCAATGCCGAATTTTGTCACCAGGTCGTTGTGCAATATGCGCGTCACACGCTGCAGCCGCTTGGCAGTGATGGCTGCCGGCACCTCCTTGAGCGGCAGATGGGTGGTGACCAGTGCAACCCGTAACCCACGCGTGGCCAGCATCATGACGACCTGCTCTGTGCCGGTCAGCTCCGCGAGAAATTCGGTGTGTCCTGAAAACGAGATGCCTGCCTCGTTGATGACGCCCTTGTGCACCGGCGCAGTGATCATGCCGGCAAAGCTGCCATCAAGGCATCCGTTACCGGCGCGTGTCAGCGTCGCTAGCACATAGTCTGCGTTCGCCGGGTTGAGCTGGCCGCTTATGACCGGCGCAGCGAGCGGCGTGTCCCAGACATACAGGCTGTTGGCGGGTGCCGGCTGGTTCGGCCAGCTGCCCGGGGCGGCGTCGATCACCGTGATGTCCAGTCCAAGCTCGGCTGCTCGGGTGCGTAGCAGCTCGGAACTGGCGATGGCGACCAAGGCGTGAGGGTGGCTATCGCGTGCGAGAAGCAAGCAGAGGTCCGGACCAATACCGGCGGGCTCGCCGGACGTCAGGGCGAAACGTTTGGTGGTCATCTCTAGGCCTTTGAGCTGATGAAGTGAAGCGGGCCGGCCGATTGGCCGGCCCGCTGAGGCGTCGCTTATGGGCAACTCAACGCGAAATCAGAGCTTGATCTCGACGTAGGCTTCGTCGCGAATCTGGCGTAGCCAGTTTTGCAGCTCTTCTTCGTACTTACGGTTGCGCAGCAAAGACAGGGCCTGCTGCTCGCGGAACTCTTCGCTGGCATCGGTGGCGCGGCGTCCGAGCACTTCCAAGATGTGCCAGCCATACGGCGTCTTGAAGGCTTCGGACAGCTGTCCACTGGCCGTGTTGGCCATGACTTCACGGAACTCCGGAACCAGCGAGCTTGGGTCGATCCAGTTGAGGTCACCGCCGTTCAGCGCCGAGCCTGGGTCTTCGGAGAAGTTCTTCGCCAGATCGGCAAAGCTCTCGCCGGCCTGGATGCGGTCACGCAGTCGCTGGATCAGACGTCGACTTTCTTCTTCGCTGCGGATTTGACTCGGCTTGATCAGAATGTGGCGAACATGGACCTCGTCGCGTACCTGAGTATCACCGCCCCGCTTGTCGAGCACTTTTAGCAGGATGAAGCCCGGCGGGGTACGCACCGGCCGGGTGACGTCGCCGACCGACATGCTGCTGACTTCGGTATCGAATGGCGGTGGCAGCTGAGCGGCCTTGCGCCAGCCCATGTCGCCGCCTTCCAGTGCGTTTTCACTGGCCGAACGCGAGACAGCCAGTTTGGCGAAGTCGGCGCCTTGCTGAAGTTGCTGATAGGTATCCATCGCGGTTTTTTCAGCCGCCTGGATCGTCGCCGAATCAGCGGACTCCGGCACAGGGATCAGGATATTGGCCAGTCGGTATTCTTCTGATAGCTGCAATTTGCCGAGATCGGAAGCCAGGAAGTTTTCCACCTCTTGATTCGATACCTGAACTCGCTCGGCGATTCTGCGCTGGCGCACCCGGCTGATAACCATTTCGCGGCGAATCTGCTCACGAGCGGTGTCGAGACTCAGGCCGTCACGCTCAAGGGCCGCGCGGAACTGGTCCAGGGTCATGTTGTTGCGCTGGGCGATGGTGCTCATCGCCTGGTTCAGCTCTTCATCGGAAATACGGATGCCCGAACGTTCACCGATCTGCAGCTGCAGATTTTCGGTGATCAGCCGTTCCAGCACCTGTTGCTGCATAACGTCTGCGGGCGGCATTTCCGCGCCGCGTTTCTCGATGGTCTGCTGTACTTCGCGGGTCCGTTGGTCCAGCTGGCTTTGCATGATCACGTCGTTGTCCACGATCGCGACGATACGGTCGAGCTGTCGAACCTCGGCCGACGCGGACAGGATAGCAGTCGCGCTGCCCAGCAATAGGGCGCCCGCCAGCAGGGGGCGCAAATAATCAGAAAGCTTGATCTTCACGTTCACGGTAACCTTGTATGCCTTCGTCGAGGAATGTCTCGGTCGAGCTGCCGAACACGCCGCCGAGTCCCTTGAGGACGATTTGCAGGAAGATGCCGTTGTCCGGCTCATCGTTCTGCGATGGGTTGAGACTGGTTTCGTCGTAATCGATCCAGTAGCGGTTGATCAGGCGCAGTTTCCAGCAGCAATTGTCGTATTCGAAGCCACCGAAGGCCTCCAGTGTCCGGTTGCGGCTGTAGTCGTGCTGCCAGCGTGCGATCACGCTCCACTGCGGCAGGATCGGCCAAATAGTGGAGATATCGTGCTGGTTGATCTTGTAATAATCCTCGATGTACTCAGGCGTGCCTGGTACGCCGTAGTCGCCACCATAGGCCCACTCGCCGGTGGCTTGGTCGAATCGCACCGTGTCGTTCCGATAGCGGTAGCCGAAGTTGACGATTTTTCGCGGATTGTTAGCCGGCTGGTAGTGGAACATGGCGCTGCCTGATTGGGTGCGGCCTTCGTCCGGATCCCAGTTAAACGTCGAGGTGAAGTGCCAATCGCGGTTGTAGCGATAGAGATACTCAAGGGCATATGGCGATACGTCCGATGTCGAGCCTGGACGATCCTCAAGATTCGGCAGCTGCACTTCGCGGTCGCGGAAGTAGATGATCTGGCCAACGCTCAAGCGCTGACGCTCCAGCCCGTTCGGCTCGATCCAGCGATTGGTCACGCCTAGCGAGAGCTGGTTGGCATCGCCTATACGGTCCCTGCCGGAGAAGCGGTTTTCACGCCACAGCGAAGAGTAGCTGAAGGTGTTTTCACCGGTATCGAACACAGGAATGTCATCCTGGTCTTCTTCCGGTACGTACAGGTAGAACATCCGCGGTTCGAGGGTCTGACGGTAGTTCTTGCCGAACCACTGAGTGTCGCGGTCGAAGTACAGTCCGCTATCGACGCTGAAGATCGGTACGCTGCGATCAGGCGAGTCGTTGAAGTCGCTCACCTGGCGACGGCCTGTATTATCCAGCGTCAGGTCGTACTTGGTGTACGCGTATTTCAGCGATGGCCGGACGAAGCCCCAGCTCCAATCGAGCGGCAGACTAACGCCGGGCTCAAGGTGCAGACGCTCGCCTTCCGCTCGAGTCAGACCGCTAAGACGGGCGTCGTACCACAGCTGCTCCGGCGTGCCGGTGTTGCCATATTGGTCGGTGAAGTAACCATTGCGCAGGCTGCGCTGGAAGCTGACGAACTCGGTGTCGTAAGCGAACCGCAACCCACCTGGCTGGAACGGCAATGCGCCGTTCAACGTCAGCTGCGGCAGGCGCTCGTAGGGTGTGATGTCGGCAATGGTTGCTCGCTCGTAAGCGTGCACGTTCAGTTGAGCCGTGTAGGACGGCGCGCGGTAAGTCAGGCTGCCGCGCTGGTCTAGGTGATCCGGCTGATCGATGCCCAGCTGGGTGTCAAAATCCTGGAAGTAGTAGGGATCGCTGATGTCGGTGTAATCGACTTCCGCCAGCCAGCGCGTGTCCAGGCCGGTACGGTGTTGCCAGCTGTACATCCAGCGCTGATCCTCGTACTCAGACTGCAGCTTGCGCTCGTCGTTGCTGTCATCCAGGTAGGCGGCGCCAAACTGGCCTTCGCTGCGACGGGTCAGGTAACGGAACTCACCTTCCATTAGCAGGCCGCGATCGGTCATGTAATTCGGGTAAAGCGTGGCGTCGAAATTCGGCGCCAGGTTGAAATAGTACGGTGTGATCAGCGACAAACCCGTATCGCTGGAGGAGCTGATGCTCGGCGCCAGGAAGCCGGACTGACGGCGGTCATCAATCGGGAAATAGATGTAAGGCGTATAGAACACCGGAACACCCTTGACCCGCAGCGTGACGTTGGTTGCCGAGCCGAAGCCGGTGGCCGGGTTGAGGGTGACGTTGTTGCCTTGCAGATACCAGTCGTTATCGCCGGGTTCGCAGCGGGTATAGGTCCCGTCCTTGAGGCGGATGATCGCGTCCTCGGTACGCTTGGCATACAGTGCACTGCCGCGGACCTTGCCTTCGTGAACCACGTATTCGGCGTTTTCGACCTGCGCTTCACCTGTGTCGAGGAACAGTTCAGCGCGGTCACCGACCATCAGTGCGCCGCCGTCACGCAGACGGACATTGCCTTTCAGCTCGCCGCGGTTCTCCAGCTGGTACAGGCTCGCCTCGTCGGCTTCGGCCTGGATGCTGCCCTGGCGAAGTACCACGTCGCCGGCCAGCGTGGCGATTTCCTGCTGCTGCTCGTAACGGGTTGCTTTGGCCGATACGTAGGTCGGTGCCTCGCTCATCGGCGTGTCGTCGAACTGACCGGGGCGGTTTGGTTCAACATAGGTACCGGCACAGTAAGGACCTGTCTCGGCCAGCTGTGCATTGGTCAGCTGATCGCGCGGCACCCAGTCCAGATGGCTGTAATCGGCGCTGCGCGAGGCCAGTGCCCGGCCCTTGCTTTCGGTGACCAGTTTGGTGGTGGCCGCCTGGCGCTCGGCCTTGCTGGCGCTGGGCTTAGCGCTAGTGGTCTCGCCAGTAGACGTGCCACGATGAGTCGGACGCGGTGGCAGGGCCGGGCTGGCGGCATCCGCTGCGCAATTCCAACCCCCGTCGGCGCCTGGTTGGCAGGCGAACTGTTCGGCTGCGATGACCATGGGCGCCGTTACAGGTTGCAGTGCGAGCAAGCCGCCAGTTACCAATAGAGGGAATTTTTTACGAAAAGCGGGATATTTGACTGCCATCTTGTTTTTTGGTCCGTGCTTGCGGCGAGCCATCGGCCGGGCTGGGCCGCACGCCTCTCGATGGGCTGAAAAAGATGCTGGATAATAAAGCATGACCCGCTTATCGGCTAGCGCCGTGGAGAGCCCCTGATATGCCGCAACCTGATCAACGTCTGCTGGACCTCAACGCCTGGCTGGAGCCCCATCTAAACGCGCTTTTTGCTCGTCGCGGCTGGGGCGAAGTGCCCGAGGTGTCGCTGGTTGCTGCCAGTAGTGATGCCAGCTTTCGTCGTTACTTTCGATGGGAGGCAGGGCAGCACAGCTTTATCCTGATGGACGCGCCACCGCCCCAGGAGGACTGCCAGCCGTTCGTTAACATAGCGGCAATACTGGCCGAGGCTGGCGTGCATGTGCCCGAAATCCTCGCGGCCGACCTCGAGCGGGGCTTCTTGCTGCTCAGCGATCTGGGTCGGCAGACCTACCTGGACGTGATCGACGGCGATAATGCTGACGCACTCTTCGCTGACGCCATTTCGGCGCTGCTGACGTTCCAGGCCAATGCCAACCAAGCAGCACTGCCTTCCTATGACGAAGCCCTGCTGCGCCGCGAGCTGCAGCTATTCCCTGAGTGGTATGTGCAACGGCATCTGGGCCACAGCTTCACTGCGGATGAGCAACAGCTGTGGGACCAAACCTGCCGTGTGCTGATCGACTCGGCGCTGGCTCAGCCAACAGTGCTGGTGCATCGCGACTATATGCCACGCAATCTGATGCTCAGCGAGCCGAACCCCGGTGTACTGGATTTTCAGGACGCTGTGAATGGCCCGGTCACCTACGACATAACCTCGCTGTTCAAGGATGCCTTTCTCAGTTGGCCGGAAGAGCGGGTGCTTGGCTGGCTGCAGGGTTACTGGGATTCCGCGCGCGCGCGCGGGATACCGGTGCAGGAGAGCTTCGCCGAGTTTCATCGCGCCAGCGATCTGATGGGCCTGCAGCGCCACCTCAAGGTCATCGGTATCTTTGCGCGAATCTGTCACCGTGACGGCAAACCACGCTACCTGAGCGACGTGCCGCGCTTTTTCGCTTATCTCGACACCGTGCTGAAGCGCCGTCCTGAACTGGCCGATCTCAAGCGGCTCCTGCAAGGGTTGCCGCAGGCGCCCGTCGCATCATGAAGGCGATGATCTTGGCGGCGGGAAAGGGCGAGCGCCTCCGGCCCCTGACCTTGCACACACCCAAACCGCTGGTCCGCGCGCGAGGCGTGCCGCTGATCGAGTACCACATCCGGGCGCTGGCCGAGGCCGGTATCGATGAGCTGGTGATCAATCATGCCTGGCTGGGTGAACAGATCGAGGCGTACCTCGGTGACGGTCGGCGTTTGGGCGTTCGCATTCAGTACTCAGCCGAGGGCGAGCCACTGGAGACCGGCGGGGGGATTCATCGTGCTTTACCGCTGCTGGGGGCGGAGCCTTTTATCGTGGTCAATGGCGATATCTGGACCGACTATGACTTTGGTGCGCTGAAGCGGCCACTCAAAGGCTTGGCGCATTTGGTGCTGGTGGACAATCCAGCGCATAACCTCAAAGGTGATTTCAGCTTGATCGACGGCTGCATTGGCGACGGGGACACTGCGACGCTGACCTACAGCGGCATCGCCGTACTCAGCCCGCAATTGTTTTCTGGGTGCAGTGCCGGTGCGTTCAAACTTGCGCCACTGCTGCGCCAGGCGATGGCTGTTGGCAAGCTGAGCGGTGAGCATTATCGCGGACGCTGGATTGACGTTGGGACGCATGAGCGTCTGGCTGAAGTCGAGCGCACGCTTGAGGCACAGCGCTGAATGTTCTGGCCAATCACGTTTCTAGGCGCACTTGCAGGGTGGCTGCTGGCGAGCATTCCGGGCGCCCTGTTGGGTGCACTGATCGGGCAGGTGCTGGATCGTCGCTTCGGGCTCGACTCCTGGGCGAGTGTTCGCCAACTGCTATCAAGGGTCAAACCGCTGATTCAGGGCAACGACTTGCTGTTTTTCCTGCTCGGACGCTTGGCGAAAAGCAGCGGGCGTATCAGCGAGGCACACATCCAGGCCGCCCGCAGTGAGATGCGCCGGCTCCAATTGACCGCGCCTCAACAACGCATGGCGATCGATGCCTTTTACCGTGGCAAATCCAGTGGGGACGGACTACGCGAGCCCTTGCAAAGATTAAGGGGGCGGCAGGATGAAGCGAAGGCGCTCCTGCAAGCCTGCTGGCGCATGGCCAGGGCACAGGGGCAGATCAATGCGCGTGAGCATGAGTTGATCATGCTCTGGGGCAAGTGGATGGGCTGGGATTCGGTGGCCGTGGCGGCGCTGGACCAGCAAGGGGGGCGCCGCCAGGGCGCGCCGAGCAACCCCGGTGGGGCCTACGAGCAGGCATTGCGGTTGCTGGGAGTCCGTGCCGACAGCGAGCCGCAGGCCATCAAAAGGGCCTATCGGCGCCTGCTCAGCAAGCACCACCCGGACAAGCAGGCCGGTGCCGGCGCAACCGCCATCGAGGTGCGCGAGGCAACCGAGCGGACCCGCGAACTGCACCATGCCTACGGCCTGATTCGCGAGCGGCGAGGCTTTCGTTAGTGCGAGCCGGTCAGCGCTTATATTTCTCGCTTGAGCCAGCCGCGGACTCGTCGAACGAGCGCTTCCTGATCGGAGGGGCGATCGCCGGTCTGTTGGGGTAATCCGACTTGGCGATAGGCCGGGTGCTGGATTCGGCGGCTGGCGTTCAGTCGCTCGCGAGCTGTCCGTTGCTCACTCCCTGAGTCCTTGTAATAGAAGTCCCCGGTGGCCAGTTTGAGGGTCGGCACCAGCTGCGCAAGCGGCTCGTCTTGTCCTTCCGGTTGGCGCGGCTGGATCACCAGCAGATGCCTGACATCCGCCGGCGCCCGTTGCTGAAGATAGCGGGCCGCCCAATAGCCGCCTGTACCCTGGCCAAGCAGCACAATCGCTGCGGGTTGTTTGCTGCGGGCGAAGGTCAGGGCCGCCTCGATGCGTGCAGTGATCTGCTCGGCCTGCTCAGGCTTGGGCGCGGCCGTTTCGGCCGGGGCTTGCGCGTCGCCGTCGTCGGCTGCCGGTTCGTCTGGCACTGCTGCGGCTTCTTCAGGCAAATATCCGGCTTCGCTTGGCGGCGGCTCTTCGGTGGGCTGTTCAGGTTCGGGTTCGTCGGTCGGTTGCTCGGGCGTTTGCTCAGTGGCTGGCGGTAACAGCAAGCCCGGCGAGTCCGGAAGGCTCAGGCTCAGGGTGTGCCAACCGTGGTCCGGCAGGCCACGACGCAGCGGGCCAATGCCGCGCGGCCAGTTGGTGCTTTCGCCCTCGCCAGGCAACAGGACGATGACACCCTTGGGTTCAGCCACATTGGCGGGGCGCCAGAGCGCAACGAAGTCGTCCTTGTCCGCGTTCAGGCTGATTAACTCGCTGGGCGGCAGCTGGCGCAACAGGTCAGTGGCCATGGTCGCACTGCGAGAGGGTAGCGGCGGGCGATCAACAGCCACCGGAGCCGGAGTGGCTTCCGGTTCGGCTGGCTCCTCAACAGCGTTGACCAAAGGACTGGTGACGATGGCGAACAAGGCGACCGCCAAACCAGTTGAAACGCGAGCTCGAACCATGGGCTTTCCTGATAGACGCCGGCCTAGCGCTGCCGTGGTGCTGGCGCAGGCGGTGCAGATGCACTACAAAAGCGTTTTCGGCACGAATGCCGATCTCGTGAGGCTTATGGTGTCATTTCTGCTGCGTTGTTGCTGCCTGTTGCTTGCGCTGAACGCGATGACCGTACAGGCCTCGAGCGTGCCGCTGAGCGATGCGCAACAGGAGTGGCTGGCGGCACACCCGCAGTGGCGTGTGGGTGTCGTGATGGCGCCGCCTTACGCCGAGTATGACCAACGCCAGCGTCGCCTGTCCGGCTTCCATGTGCAGTTCATTGAGCGGCTGGCCGCCAGCCTCGGCGTCACCCTGCAATGGCATCGATTCGTCGACGAGGCAGCATTGAATGATGCCATGCGCGCCAGCGAGATCGACCTCGCGCCAGGGCTGCGACAGACTCGGGAAGGGCTGCGTATCTGGCGCTATAGCGATCCGTTTCTGAGAGTGCCAAGGCTGATTATCGGCGACGTAAACGGCCCCCGTGCGATCGATCTAGAGCGTCTGGACAGCAATGATGTGATCGCCCTGGAAGGGCCCGGCGCGGTGGCCGAATACATGCGCAGCAACTACCCGAGCCAGCCCGTGCTGGAAGTCGGTAGCCAGTTCGAGGCTATGCGTCAGTTGCTCGAGGCACGCGTGCGCTTCGCAGTGGTGGATGAGCCGCTCTACGGCCGACTCTCGCAGCGGGCCGAATACGCATCGCTGGATGTCGTAGGCGATCTGGGCAATCCATTGTTGCTGCGCATCGGTTCTCGGCGCGACAGCCCGGTGATGAGCGCGGTCATCGATCAGGCGTTGCGCAACTTTCCTGCCGGTGAGTTCAGTCAGTTGCAGGAGCACTGGCTGAAATCGCGCAGCATCGACCAATCGCGCCGCATCAGTTACTGGCGCAGTCTCAGCCTACTGTTGACGTTGCTGCTGGTGGCTACCGTGACCATGCTGGTCTGGCAGCGCCGCCAGCAGGGGCTTCTGGAGAGCCGGCTGAAATCGGCGCGGCGAGACATCGAGGCGCGCGCCGCGGCCGAAGAGGCGCAGCGGTTGACTCAGTTCTGCCTCGATCACAGTACGGTCGGCATTCTCTGGTTGAACTGGGACAGCCATGTTCGATATGCCAACCAGGCTGCCGTCGAACTGCTCGGGTATGCCTCGGACAGTCTTCTCGACCAGCCCTTGCAAGCGTTGGAGCCGGGAATGAGCATGGACGACTGGCTGCAGCTCTGGCGTGACGCCCGCAGTGGTGTGGAGGACCATCGGGTTCACGAATGTGAATGGCAACGTGCTTACGGCAGCCGGTTCCCCGCCGCAGTCACCCTGAGTTTCCTGCGATTCGGCAGTAAGGAATACTTGGTCGTGTTCCTCGCTGACATTACCGAGCGCCGCCGCGCCAGTGCCGCGCTGCAGGAAAGCGAGGTGCGCCTTAAGGCCATGGCCGGCAACGTCCCTGGACTGGTGTTCCGCCTCGAGCGGCAGGACGCCGGTGCGCCGGTCAGCATCGCCTACATCAGCGAGGCCAGCGAGCGCCTGGTTGGCTACTCGGCTGAGCTGTTGCTGCAGCCCGGACGCGGTATCCGCAGCCTGGTCCACCCCGATGACGAGCCGGGTTACTGGAGCAGCCAGCAGCAAGCCCTGGACAGCATGAGCGACTGGTACTGGCAGGGGCGGATTCTGACTCGTTCCGGCGAGATTCGCTGGGCCGATATCCGTGCGTCGGTACGGGGCCAGCTGGAGGGACGGCAGGTCTGGGACGGCATCGTCTGGGATATCACTGACAACAAGCGGATTGAGCTGGAGCTGGACGCCTCGCGTGCGCAGTTGCGCAAGCTGGCGGCGCACGTCGAGACCGTGCGCGAGGAGGAAAAAGCCCACATAGCCCGCGAGGTCCATGACGAGCTGGGGCAGATGCTGACGGTACTGAAGTTGGAAATCTCCATGTGCGAGATCAGCTTCGCCGAGCTCGATCCCGGCCTGGCGGCCCGTTTGCAGGGCATGAAGCGGTTGATTGCGCAGCTGTTCCAGCAGGTGCGCGACGTGGCGACCGCCCTGCGCCCGCCGATTCTGGACGCCGGCATCGCATCGGCCATCGACTGGCAGGCTCGGCGCTTCGAGGAGCGCACTGGCATCGCCTGCCTGGTGGAAGTGCCGGAATGCCCGCCGCAACTCGGTAATGCCAAGGCCATTGGCCTGTTTCGCATCCTTCAGGAAGCCCTGACCAATGTCATGCGTCACGCCAATGCACAAACCGTGAGCCTCACCCTGCAGCAGCAAGGGGATATGCTGTGCTTGAGCATCAGCGATGACGGCGAGGGTTTCGTGGTTCAGCAGAGCCGCCAGGGACCCTCATTCGGCCTGGTTGGTATGCACGAGCGAGCGCAGATGCTCGGCGGCACGTTGCTGCTGGAAAGCCAGCCGGGCGAGGGGACCTCGATTCACGTCTCGGTGCCCCTGGATGTCCCAACCGCGCCTGCGGTTCTGATCAGTACATTGGAGAGCTAGCGCCATGATTAGGGTAATCGTCGCCGAGGATCACACCATCGTTCGCGAGGGCATCAAGCAGCTGATCGGACTGGCCAAGGACATGCAGGTGATCGGTGAGGCGGGTAACGGTCAGCAGCTGCTCGACCAGTTGCGGCTGACGCCTTGCGATGTGGTGCTGCTGGACATCTCCATGCCGGGCATCAATGGCCTGGAAGCCATTCCACGGATCCGTGCATTGAGCCAGCCACCGGCGATCCTGGTGCTGTCGATGCATGACGAGGCACAGATGGCGGCGCGTGCGCTGAAAATCGGCGCTGCCGGTTATGCAACCAAGGACAGCGACCCGGCGCTGTTGCTGACCGCGGTGCGCAAGGTCGCCGCCGGCGGCCGTTATATCGATCCGGAGCTGGCGGATCGAATGGTCTTCGAAGTCGGGCTCACTGATTCCCGGCCGCCCCATGCGCTGCTGTCCGAGCGTGAGTACTCGGTTTTCGAGCGCCTGGTACATGGCGACTCGGTCAACGACATCGCCGCCAAGCTGGCGCTCAGCAGCAAGACCATCAGCACGCACAAGGCGCGCCTGATGCAGAAGCTGGTCGCGCACTCAGTGGCCGATCTGGTCCGCTATGCCATGGAGCACAAGCTGGTCTGAGCTCGCTCCACCGCCGCCGTGCACGCCTAAACCCTGCGGCCTTCGTCCTCTTGGTCAGGCCGCTGGGGCAACAGCTGTTGTAGGGCAATCCCTACATCAGTCTCTCCGTTTGACTGAGTTCAATCACTCCGCTGCGCCGATGTTCGCGGGCTGCGCGGACTCCTAACCTGTGGTCACGGAACAACGGAACACAGGTGCGGCATGCTCGATTCCCAAGCGAACGATGTACTGGTCAGCTTTCGTGGCATCCAGAAGAGTTACGACGGCGAAGCGCTGATCGTCAAAGACCTCAACCTGGACATCCGCAAGGGTGAATTCCTCACGCTGCTGGGCCCGTCCGGCTCCGGCAAGACCACCAGCCTGATGATGCTGGCCGGCTTCGAGACGCCGACTGCAGGTGAAATCCTGCTCGGCGGCCGTTCGATTAACAAGCTGCCGCCGCACAAGCGCGACATGGGCATGGTGTTCCAGAACTATGCGCTGTTTCCGCACATGACGGTTTCCGAGAACCTGGCGTTCCCGCTAAGCGTGCGGGGCATGGCCAAGCTCGATGTCAAGGAACGAGTCAAACGCGCGCTGTCGATGGTGCGGCTCGAAGGTTTCCGCAATCGCTACCCGGCGCAGCTGTCCGGTGGTCAACAGCAGCGCGTGGCCCTGGCCCGAGCCCTGGTGTTCGAACCGCAGCTGGTGTTGATGGATGAACCCCTGGGGGCGCTGGATAAGCAGTTGCGCGAGCAGATGCAGATGGAGATCAAGCACCTGCATCAAAGCCTTGGGGTCACTGTGGTCTACGTCACCCACGATCAGGGCGAGGCGCTGACCATGTCAGATCGGGTCGCGGTATTCCATCAGGGCGAAATACAGCAGATCGATGAGCCGCGGGCGCTCTACGAGCGGCCTGCAAACACCTTCGTCGCCAACTTTCTCGGCGAGAACAACCGGCTGCCGGCACGGCTGGTCAGTCGCAATGGCGACAACTGCACCGTTGAGTTGGGGCGCGGCGAACGGGTCGAGGCCCTTGCGGTGAAGGTCGGTGCGCCGGGTACGCCGGTCAATCTGTCGATTCGCCCGGAACGGGTCCGCCTCAACGGCGCCAGCGCCAATTGCCCGAATCGCTTCACCGGGCGGGTGGCCGAATTCGTCTATCTGGGCGATCACATCCGCATCCGCCTCGAGGTCTGTGGCATCAGCGATTTCTTCGTCAAGCAACCAATCGCCGAGTTCGATCCCGCCCTGGCGGTTGGTGATGTCGTGCCGATCGGCTGGCAAGTGGAACACGTCCGTGCGCTGGATCCGCTGCAAGCGGCATAAGCAGGGGCGAGCAAGCAAGAAAGCTGTCTTCAACCGCATCATGGAGCGAATAACAATGCTGAACTCTCTGAAACTGACCGTCCTTAGCATCGGACTGGTATGCGCTGCCCAGGCCTCGGCGGAAAACCTCACGGCCGTCACCTTCGGCGGGGCCAACAAGCAGGCCCAGATTAAAGCCTTCAACGAGCCGTTCGAGGCCAAGACCGGCCACAAGATCATCGCCGGCGAGTACAACGGCGAGATGGCCAAGGTGAAGGCCATGGTCGATACCAACAGCGTGTCCTGGCACCTCGTGGAAGTCGAATCACCGGAGCTGTCGCGCGGCTGCGACGAAGGGCTGTTCGAGGAAATTGATCCGTCGGTGGCGGGTAATCCGGATGACTTCATCGAGGGTGCCATACAGCCTTGCGGTGTCGGCTTCTTCGTCTGGTCCACGGTGTTGGCCTACAACGCCGACAAGCTTGCCAGCGCGCCGACCGGCTGGGCGGATTTTTGGGATACCGAGAAATTTCCCGGCAAGCGCGGCCTGCGCAAGGGGGCCAAGTACACCCTCGAATTCGCCTTGATGGCTGATGGGGTTGCGCCGAAAGACGTGTACACAGTCCTGGCGACCAAAGAAGGCCAGGACCGGGCCTTCAAGAAGCTCGACCAGATCAAACCCAGCATTCAATGGTGGGAAGCCGGCGCTCAGCCACCGCAGTTTCTGGCCTCCGGTGACGTGGTCATGAGCAGCGCCTACAACGGTCGCATCGCCGCGGTGCAGGACGAGAGCAATCTGCAAGTGGTTTGGGACGGTGGCATCTATGACTTCGATTCCTGGGCGATGCCCAAAGGTGCGAAGGATCAGAAGGCGGCGCTCGAATTCGTCAGCTTTACCTTGCAACCGCAGCAGCAGAAAGCCTTCTCAGAAAACATCGCTTACGGGCCGGCGAACAAGAAAGCGGTCGAACTGCTCGATCCCAAGCTGCTGAAGAACATGCCCACGACACCCGAGAACATCGCCAACCAAGTGGCTATGAACGTCACCTTCTGGGCCGACTATGGCGAGCAACTGGAACAGCGCTTCAACGCCTGGGCTGCGCGCTAAGCAAGCCTGGCACCCCCTCGCATGGCCGGCCCTGAGGCGGGCCATGCGCCGCCGGAAACTGAAACTTTGCGGAGTTCGCCATGGCGACTGCCATCTCCTTGCCTGTTCCCGATATCGCCGAGCCCAACCTGAAGCGTCGGCTGGCGCGTGCCGAGCGCATGAACCGGTTGAAATCCAAGGCGCTGATTCTGCCGTTGCTGGTGTTCTTGCTGTTGACCTTCGTGCTGCCAATCGCCTCGTTGCTATGGCGCAGCGTCGACAACCCGGAGGTGGTGGGAAGTCTGCCGCGCACGGTCGAGGCGATAGCGGCCTGGGATGGCCGCGGTCTACCGGAGGAATCGGTGTACCGGGCCCTCAGCGAAGACCTGCTCGAGGCGAGGCAGAATCAGTCGCTGGGCGATCTGTCCAAACGCTTGAACATGGAGCAGGCCGGTTTCCGCAGCCTGATGACCAAGACGGCCCGCGCGCTCCCATTCAAGGAATTGCCAACGTCCTATAAGGAAGCGCTCGAGACTTTCGATGAGCGCTGGGGCGACCCTGCCTATTGGCAGGTCATCCGTCGTAACGACAGTGCGCTCACACCCTACTATCTGCTGGCTGCCCTCGATCACCGCATCGACGACATGGGCGAGCTGGCACCGGTCTCGCCTGATCAGGCGGTGTACCTGGATATCTTCGCCCGCACGTTCTGGATGGGCCTGGTGATCACGGCGATCTGCCTGGTGCTTGCCTATCCGCTCGCGTATCTGCTGGCCAATCTACCAGCGCGCAAGAGCAACCTGCTGATGATCATGGTGCTGCTGCCGTTCTGGACCTCGATCCTGGTGCGCGTCGCCGCCTGGATCGTGCTGCTGCAATCGAGCGGCCTGATCAACGGTGCGTTGTTGAAGATGGGCCTGATCGACGAGCCGCTGCAATTGGTATTCAACCGCGCCGGCGTATACATCGCCATGGTCCATATCCTGCTGCCATTCATGATCCTGCCGATCTACAGCGTGATGAAGAACATCTCGCCAAGTTACATGCGTGCGGCGATCTCGCTGGGCTGTCATCCCTTCGCCAGCTTCTGGCGGGTGTATTTCCCGCAGACGCTGGCTGGTGTGGCTGCTGGGTGTCTGCTGGTGTTCATCATTTCCATCGGTTACTACATCACGCCGGCGCTGCTCGGCAGCCCCAACGACCAGATGGTCAGCTACTTCGTCGCCTTCTACACCAACACCACCATCAACTGGGGCATGGCGACGGCGCTGGGCGGCCTGCTCTTGCTGGCGACCATGTTGTTGTACGTCGTCTACAGCTGGCTGGTCGGCGCCAGCCGGCTGAGGCTGGGTTGAGCATGACGGCGCATACCCAGCAATCACGGCAAACCATTCGTTCATTTGGGCAGGAGACCGTTCCATGCTGAGCCCCTACATGTCGCCCATCGAGCGGGTCTGGTTTTACACGCTGCGCATCCTCTGTGCGCTGGTGCTGCTGTTTCTGATCGTGCCGGTGCTGGTCATCGTGCCGCTGTCCTTCAACTCAGGCTCGTTTCTGGTCTATCCACTGCAGGGATTCTCCATGCGCTGGTACGAGGCCTTGTTCAGCTCGGCGGACTGGATGCGTTCGCTGAAGAACTCGATGCTCATTGCGCCGGCCGCCACGGCGCTCGCGATGGTTTTCGGCACATTGGCGGCGATCGGCCTGACCCGCGGCGAATTCCGCGGCAAGGCCCTGGTGATGACCTTGCTGATATCGCCGATGGTGGTGCCGGTTGTGATCGTCGGTGTGGCCAGCTACCTGTTCTTCGCCCCGCTGGGCATGGGCAACAGCTACTTGTCGCTGATTCTGGTGCATGCAGTGCTGGGCGTGCCGTTCGTGATCATCACGGTGTCGGCCACGCTGCAGGGCTTCAACCACAACCTGGTGCGCGCCGCAGCCAGCCTGGGCGCCTCGCCACTAACCGCCTTCTTTCGCGTAACGCTGCCGCTGATCGCGCCGGGAGTGATCAGTGGTGCGCTGTTCGCCTTCGCCACTTCCTTCGACGAAGTGGTGGTGACCTTATTCCTTGCTGGCCCCGAACAGATCACCTTGCCGAGGCAGATGTTCAGCGGCATTCGTGAAAACCTCAGCCCGACCATCGCCGCCGCGGCCACCTTGCTGATTGGCTTCTCTATCGCGCTGCTGCTGACCCTGGAGTGGCTGCGCGGCCGCTCCGAGAAGATGCGTACCCAACAACCCGCCTGATCCGGACGCTTCCATGACCCTGCAACTCGATCACCCCGGCCTGCTTCGCCAGCAGGCCTACCTAGACGGCGTCTGGTGCGATGCCGACGAGGGCGGCCGGACCGCTATCTTCAACCCGGCCACCGGCGAACTCATCGGCGAGGTGCCCAACATGGGGCGCGCCGAAACCCGTCGCGCCATCGAGGCTGCACAGGCGGCACAACCGGCCTGGCGGGCGCTGACCGCCAAGGAGCGCGCCGCGCGTCTGCGTCGTTGGTACGGGCTGATGCTGGAAAACCAGGAAGACCTGGCGCGCATCATGACGGCCGAACAAGGCAAACCGCTGGCCGAGGCCCGTGGGGAAGTGGCCTACGCCGCATCCTTTCTCGAATGGTTCGCCGAGGAGGGCAAGCGCCTGTACGGCGATGTGATCCCGGCGCACGCCAGCGACAAGCGCATTCTGGTGCAGAAGGAGCCGGTGGGCGTGACTGCCGCCATTACGCCTTGGAATTTCCCCAGCGCCATGATCACCCGCAAGGTCGGCCCGGCGCTCGCCGCCGGCTGCGCCATGGTGCTCAAGCCGGCGCCGCAGACGCCGTTCTCGGCGCTGGCGCTGGCCGTGCTTGCCGAACGCGCGGGTATCCCGGCTGGATTGTTCAGCGTGGTGACTGCCGATGCCGGCATGTCTCGCGAAGTGGGGGCCGAGCTCTGCGAAAGCCCTATCGTGCGCAAGCTGTCGTTCACCGGCTCGACAGCAGTTGGCATCAGGCTGATGCAGCAATGCGCGCCGACGCTGAAGAAGCTCTCGTTGGAACTGGGTGGTAACGCACCCTTTATCGTCTTCGATGACGCCGATCTGGATGTGGCGGTCGAGGGCGCGATGATCTCCAAGTATCGCAACGCCGGGCAGACGTGCGTCTGCGCCAATCGCATCTACGTGCAGGACGGTGTCTACGACGCCTTCGCTGACAAGCTTGCTGCCGCAGTGGCGCGGCTTAAGGTTGGCAACGGTGCAGAGGAGGGTGTCACCACCGGCCCGCTGATCGATGCCGCCGCAGTGGCCAAGGTCCAGCGCCATTTGCAGGATGCGCTGGACAAAGGCGCCACACTGCTGGCCGGCGGCAAGCCGCACGCACTGGGTGGCACCTTCTTCGAACCGACCCTGCTGGGCGACGTCACCGCCGAGATGGCCGTGGCGCGCGAGGAGACCTTCGGCCCGCTGGCGCCACTGTTCCGCTTCAGCGACGAGGCAGATGTGATCCACCAGGCCAACGACACCGAGTTCGGCCTCGCTGCCTACTTTTATGCACGCGACCTGGGACGGGTGTTTCGTGTCGCCGAAGCGCTGGAGTACGGCATGGTCGGTATCAACACCGGGGTAATCTCCACCGAGGTGGCCCCGTTCGGCGGCATGAAGGCCTCCGGGCTCGGGCGCGAGGGCTCGCGCTACGGTCTGGACGAGTACGTGGAGATCAAATATCTGTGTCTGGGCGGCCTTTGAGCCGGCCAGCAATTGCGTCGTGCAAAATATTGCACATGCTATTACTGTTATCCGAACGCCCGGATGGCCCGGCAGTCGATCATCGTATGCTGCCGGACCCGCTTCCAGGTGTTCATTCCGACCCGAGCCGACGATGAGCGGCTACTGAGGAGCTTATGAGCAAGACCAACGAATCCCTAATGAAACGCCGTGTCGCCGCCGTTCCCCGTGGGGTCGGCCAGATCCATCCGATCTTTGCCGATCACGCGAAGAACAGCAGCGTGGTCGACGTCGAAGGTCGCGAGTTCATTGATTTCGCCGGCGGCATTGCTGTGCTGAATACTGGCCACCTGCACCCGAAAATCATCAAAGCGGTGGAAGCGCAGCTGCACAAGCTGACCCACACCTGCTTTCAGGTGCTGGCTTACGAGCCCTACGTCGAACTGTGCGAGAAGATCAACGCGCGGGTGCCAGGCGATTTCGCCAAGAAGACGTTGCTGGTCACTACCGGCTCCGAGGCGGTGGAAAACGCCGTGAAGATCGCCCGCGCTGCCACCGGTCGCGCCGGGGTGATCGCGTTCACTGGCGCTTATCACGGTCGCACCATGATGACCCTGGGGCTGACCGGCAAGGTCGCGCCGTACTCCGCTGGAATGGGCCTGATGCCGGGCGGCATCTTCCGAGCGCAGTATCCCTGCGCTATCCATGGCGTCAGCGTTGATGAGTCGATCGCCAGTATCGAACGCATCTTCAAGAACGACGCCGAGCCGCGCGATATCGCCGCGATCATCATTGAACCGGTGCAGGGCGAGGGCGGCTTCAACGTCGCACCCAAAGAGTTCATGGTCCGCCTGCGCGCGCTATGCGACGAGCACGGCATCCTGCTGATCGCCGATGAAGTGCAGACCGGCGCCGGACGAACCGGGACGTTCTTCGCCATGGAGCAGATGGGTGTGGTCGCTGATCTGACCACCTTCGCCAAATCGGTCGGCGGCGGCTTTCCGATTGCCGGCGTCTGCGGCAAGGCTGAGATCATGGACGCCATCGCGCCTGGCGGGCTGGGCGGCACTTACGCCGGCAACCCGTTGTCCTGCGCGGCAGCGCTGGCTGTCATGGAAATCTTCGAGGAAGAGAAGCTGCTCGACCGCTGCAAGGTAGTGGCAGAAAAACTCACCACCGGGCTCAAGGCGATCCAGGCGCGGCACAAGGAAATCGGTGAGGTTCGTGGGCTCGGCGCGATGATCGCCATCGAGCTGTTCGAGGACGGCGACCATGCGCGTCCGGCCGCGGCGCTGACTTCGCAGATTGTCGCCAAGGCACGGGACAAGGGCCTGATCCTGCTGTCCTGCGGCACCTACTACAACGTGCTACGTGTGCTTGTGCCGCTGACTGCAGAGGACGAGCTGCTCGAACGTGGCCTGGCGATCATCGCCGAGTGCTTCGACGAGCTGACCTGATCCACCCGAGGCGCGTCGGCATCCGCAACGGACGTCAGGCGCGCCGCGACCCCGACCCTCGGTTACAATGCGCGGTATTCCGCCGTGCTACCCGAGGTCGTCATGCAGCCGTTCGCCATCGCTCCCTCCATTCTTTCCGCCAACTTCGCCCGTCTGGGTGAAGAAGTGGACAACGTCCTCGCCGCCGGCGCCGACATCGTCCATTTCGATGTGATGGACAACCACTACGTGCCCAACCTCACCATCGGCCCGATGGTTTGCTCGGCACTGCGCAAGCACGGCGTCACCGCGCCTATTGACGTGCATTTGATGGTCCGTCCGGTGGACCGCATGATCGGCGACTTCCTCGAAGCTGGTGCCAGCTACATCACCTTTCATCCGGAAGCTTCGGATCACATCGATCGATCGCTGCAGCTGATAAAGGATGGCGGTGCCAAGGCCGGACTGGTGTTCAATCCGGCCACCCCGCTGGATGTGCTCAAGTACGTGATGGACAAGGTCGATATGGTCCTGTTGATGAGCGTCAACCCCGGCTTTGGCGGCCAGAAGTTCATCCCCAACACCCTGGACAAGCTGCGCGAGGCGCGCGCGTTGATCGATGCCAGCGGGCGTGAAATTCGCCTGGAGATCGACGGCGGGGTGAACCCCAAGAACATCCGTGAGATCGCTGCAGCCGGGGCCGATACCTTCGTCGCTGGCTCGGCCATTTTCAACCAGCCAGACTACAAGGCCGTGATCGACCAGATGCGCGCCGAACTGTCGCTGGCCCGCTCATGACTCGCCTGGAGCAGCTCTTCGATGGCAAGTTGCCGCGGCTGGTGATGTTCGACCTGGACGGCACCCTGATGGATTCGGTTCCGGACCTGGCCGCTGCGGTGGACAAGATGCTGATGCTGCTGGGCCGTGAACCTGCCGGCATGGCGCGCGTACGCGACTGGGTCGGCAACGGTTCGAAGGTACTGGTACGTCGGGCTCTGGCCGGTAAGTTGCAGCATGACGGCGTTGCCGATGAATTAGCCGACGAGGCGCTGGCGCTGTTCATGCAGGCTTATTCCGGCGGCCACGAACTGACCACGGTGTACCCCGGCGTTCGGGAATGCCTGGACTGGCTGCGTGAGCGTGACGTGAAACTCTCGATCATCACCAACAAACCGGCGCAGTTCATCGAGCCGCTGCTGGAGGAGAAGGGGCTCGCGGGTTACTTCCAGTGGCTGGTCGGGGGCGATACCTTGCCGCAGCAGAAGCCCGATCCGGCGGCGCTGTTGTGGGTTATGAGCCAGGCAGGCGTCGCGCCCGATGCGTCGCTGTTCGTTGGCGACTCACGCAACGATGTGCGCGCGGCGAAAGCGGCGGCCGTTCCCTGTGTCGCGCTGACTTATGGCTACAACCACGGCGAACCCATCGCCAACGAGGCGCCGACACTGGTGCTCGATGACCTGCGCGAGCTGGTTGCTTCGGTTTCGGGGCTGAGCTAGTGTGGCCTCTGTTCCGCACATCCCGCAGACGAGATCAGATCGTGGTGGTCACCCGCAAACAATGGATGAATGTCATCAAGGCCCTGGCCCGTTGGCGCTGGCGCGCCTGACATTTCCTGCCGGCGTCGCCCGGTACGTTTGCACAACTCGACCTTATGTAGTTCCCCTCCGACCACGAGGCTGACATGACCCGCGAAGAATTCCTGCGTTTGGCCGCCGAAGGCCACAACCGCATCCCTCTGTCGTTCGAAACCCTTGCTGACTTCGACACGCCGCTGACGCTCTATCTCAAGCTGGCCGACGCGCCTAACTCCTACCTGCTCGAGTCCGTACAGGGCGGCGAGAAGTGGGGGCGCTATTCGATTATCGGCCTGCCGTGCCGCACCGTACTCAGGGTGCATGATCACAACGTTAGCGTGACCACCGATGGCATCGAGACCGAACAGTCCGAAGTCGAGGATCCGTTGGCCTTCGTCGAAGCCTTTCAGCAGCGCTATCGTGTGGCGCCGGTCGAAGGCTTGCCGCGTTTCAATGGCGGGCTGGTCGGATACTTCGGTTACGACAGCGTGCGCTATGTCGAACGCAAGCTGGCGACCTGTCCCAATCCCGATCCGTTGGGCACGCCGGATATTCTGTTGATGGTCTCTGACGCCGTGGTGGTGTTCGACAACCTTGCCGGCAAACTGCACTGCATCGTGCTGGTCGATCCGGCGCAGCCAGACGCCTACGAGGCGGGGCAGGCGCAACTTCAGGCGCTGCGCGAAAAACTGCGCCAGTCGATCACGCCGCGCCTGGGCCTGGACTTCGAGAATGGCGGCGGCACCGAGCCGACCTTCCGCTCCAGCTTCAGCCGCGAGGACTACGAGCAGGCGGTTAACCGCATCAAGGACTACATCCTCGCCGGCGACTGCATGCAGGTGGTGATCTCCCAGCGCATGTCGATTCCCTTCAAGGCCGCGCCGATCGATCTGTACCGCGCGCTGCGCTGCTTCAACCCGACGCCTTATATGTACTTCTTCAATTTCGGCGATTTCCACGTGGTGGGCTCGTCGCCGGAAGTGCTGGTGCGGGTGGAGGAAGGACTGGTGACGGTCCGACCTATCGCTGGCACCCGCCCGCGCGGCGTCAACGAGGAAGCTGATCTGGCTCTGGAGCAGGATCTGCTCAGCGACGCCAAGGAACTGGCCGAACACTTGATGCTGATCGACCTGGGCCGCAACGACGTCGGCCGCGTGGCCGAGAATGGTTCGGTGCGGCTTACCGAAAAGATGGTCATCGAGCGCTACTCCAACGTGATGCATATTGTCTCCAACGTCACCGGCCAGCTCAAGGCGCCACTGACGGCCATGGATGCGCTGCGCGCGATCCTGCCGGCCGGCACCCTGTCTGGTGCTCCGAAGGTCCGCGCCATGGAGATCATTGACGAACTCGAACCGGTAAAACGCGGCGTGTATGGCGGTGCAGTCGGCTATCTGGCCTGGAACGGCAACATGGATACCGCTATTGCTATCCGTACCGCAGTGATCAAGGACGGCGAACTGCACGTGCAGGCCGGTGCCGGCATCGTCGCCGACTCGCAACCGGCGCTGGAATGGGAAGAAACACTGAACAAACGCCGCGCGATGTTCCGCGCGGTGGCCTTGGCGGAGCACGGGAGCGACTGACTTCGGCGCGGCTCAGGGGTTCATTCGGCGACTGCGACTAAAGTCCTTATTAGTTATATGGTAATGGCTATTGGCTAGCCATATAGTCGTGGAAGCCGAGCAGGATCGCTCGGCGATCCAACTCCAGCCAATTCGAGCCAGCCATGTCGCAACTGCCGAGTCCCCGCTCATCCTCCGTTCGTCAGTCCTGGCCGTTGGCGTCATCGCTGGTGATTGCCCTCGCTGCGCTGCTGATGTTGGTCTGGCTGTTATCGAGTCTGGCGGATCTCAACGGCAGCCCGGTGTGGTTTCCGTTACCGCTGCACATCGCTGTCGAAACCTTCTCGATCGTTGTTGCCGCGTTGGTGTTCGCGGTGGCCTGGCACAGCCAGCAGCCAGTGCATCGATCGAATCCGCTGCTCGCCTGTGCGTTTCTGGCCATCGCGCTGTTGGATCTGGCGCATATGCTGTCCTACCGGGGTATGCCCGTTTGGGTGACACCCGCTTCGGCGGAAAAGGCGATCGCCTTCTGGCTGGTTTCCCGCGTCTTGCTCGCCTTCACCCTGCTCGCCGTGGCGTGCCGCCTGTGCCATCGAAGCATTCCACTGCCGCGGCACCTGCTGTTGGCATCGTCGCTGGGCCTGGTCGCCCTGGTTGTTTATCTGCAGCTGTTTCAGCCGCAGCTGTGGCCGCGAACCTTTGTCGAAGGGGAGGGGCTGACCCGCTTCAAGGTCCAGATGGAATGGTTGATCATCAGCCTCTTCGCGCTGGCGGCATGGGTGTTCTGGCGGGCTCGCGAGGTTGAAGACGGTGGCTATTTTGATGGAATGCTGGCCGCGACACTGGTCTCGATACTCGCCGAACTGTGCTTTACCGCCTACTCCAGCGTAAACAGCTTCTACAGCTTGCTCGGGCATCTGTACAAGATCGTCTCCTACGGCTTCATCTATCAGGTGGTGTTCGTTTCGAGTGTGCGGGCGCCGTATGAGCGGTTGGCGATCGAAATGAGCGAGCGGATCGCTGCGCAACAGCGCATTGACTATATGGCCCACTTCGACAGCCTGACGGGGTTGCCCAACTTGTCCCAGCTGGAGGACCGGACCCGTCAGGCGATGGCCAGCGCCCTGAAACTCAAGGGAGCAGTTGCGGTGCTGTATGTCGATCTTGATCATTTCAAGATGGTCAATGACTCGTTCGGGCGCAGCTTCGGTGACCAGCTGCTATGCACAACCGCAGTAAGGCTGCAGCAGGCATTGCCAGACAGCGCCATGCTCGCACGTGCCAGCGGCGACGAGTTCGTCGTGTTATTGGCGGACCTGAAGAATGCCGAGGGTGCGTCGACTGTGATCCAGCTTGTCCTCGACGAATTGGCCGAACCCTTCATGGTTGAGCGTCAGCAGATCGTGGTGTCGATTTCCATTGGCGTCGCGGTCGGCCCGAACGATGGCATGGACTTTTCCTGCCTCCTGCGCAACGCAGAAATGGCTATGTACAAAGCCAAGGAAGCTGGGCGTCGGACCTGGTGCTACTACAACGCTGCCCTGGATACTGAGATGCGTGGGCGGCTGTACCTGATCAACGGCCTGCGGCTTGCTATCGAGCGAGAGGAGTTTTTTCTGGAGTACCAGCTGCAGCTGGACCTCGCCAGTGGCAGGGTAGTGGGCGCTGAAGCCTTGTTGCGCTGGCAGCATCCGCAGTGGGGGTTGGTCGCCCCCGGGCAGTTCATTCCTGCAGCGGAACAGAGTGGTCTGATCGTCGATATCGGCGAGTGGATCATTCTTGAGGCGTGCCGACAGGCAGCACGGTGGCAGGCTGAAAAGCTGGACATCCCGCGTGTCGCTGTGAACGTCGCGGCGATACAACTGCACCAGGGCTCGCTGGAACAGACTGTAGCCGCTGCCTTGGCGCAGACCGGTCTGCCGGCTTCGGCGCTGGAGCTTGAGCTGACCGAGTCCAGCCTCGTCGACAACACTGAGCAGGTGATGATTGCGCTGGCAGGTCTGAAGGCTCTGGGAGTTACGCTGTCTATCGATGATTTCGGCACCGGGTATTCATGTCTGGCGTATCTTCGGCGGTTGTCGGTGGACACCTTGAAGATTGATCGCTCCTTTGTCAGCGATCTACCCAACGAAGACGGCCATGCCATCGTCGCCGCTATCATCCACATGGCCGGGTCGCTCGGGCTGAACACGCTGGCAGAGGGGGTCGAGGACGAGGCCACTGCTGCGGAGCTGCTTCGACTTGGCTGCCGGCAAGCGCAGGGTTTTTTTTACGCTCGGCCGGTTCCGGCATCCGCACTACCCGCCGCTATCGCTTCGCTGCCGGTATAGGGCGCCCGGCTTGGCTGTAGCGGGCAAGCGATGCTCTGGTATAGTCCGGTTGAAATCGTGGCCTGGCATGGGCTACTTTGCGCTGTCAGCTCTGCGAGACCTTTTCCGTGAAATTCAGCAGCACCCTCCTGATGCGTCTGTTCAAGGCCCATGCCCGCTGGCGTTGGCGCGCCTGATCCTCGTTGCTGGCCCCGTGCCGGAATACCCCGTTCACACCTGTATTGCCGATCGTTCTGCCGAGTCGCTATCGCGCCGGTTCGGACCGTCATGGCAGGTGGTGGATCAGCCTCAAGCCCTAGGGTGACGCAAATGCTGCTAATGCTGGATAACCGGCATTAACTTCCGCCGATGTCCGTTGCTGTCCGGTTTTTCTGCTGAGTAGCCCGGATTTGCTAGCCTTAACAGCCGTCAGCGTCCGCCGTCCTCCGGCGACATCCTTGAAAAAAGCGGGTATCGTTGCGGGTATCAAATCGACTGATACCCGCATACCCGCACCATGCCCCTCACCGACGTAAAGATCAGGCAGGCCAAGCCAGGTGCTGCTGCGCTCAAGCTCACCGATGGTGGTGGGCTCTATCTCGAGGTTCGCCCGAACGGCTCGAAGCTGTGGCGGTACCGCTATCGCATTGCCGGAAAGGAAAACGTATTCGCGCTGGGTGCATACCCGCAGGTCACATTGGCAGATGCCAGGGCGGAGCGGGACGTGGCGCGTGAGCACGTCAAGGCTGGGCGCCACCCTTCGCATGTGCGCCAGACGGAGAAGGCGCAGCAGCTGGCCGAGAACCGCAACACCTTCAAGGTGGTAGCCGAAGAGTGGATCGATGAACGACTGGCGGCTCGTACCGAGGCCTATCGGCGCCAAGTGCGGCGGGTATTTGAAGCTGACGTCTACCCACGCATCGGGCGCTTGCCGATGCGTGAGGTCACTGCGGCGCATGTGCTGGATATCCTGACCAGGATGAGCAAGCGGGGTGCTAGCTCGTATGCCTTGCTCGTGCGGCAGTGGATATCCGCCGTGTTCCGATTCGGCGTTGCCACGCTGCGGGCAGATGCCGACCCGGCCGCGGCATTAAAGGGCGCGATTCAACGGAAGCCGATCAATCACTCCAAGCCGATGGCCGAAGCCGATCTCGCTAAGTTTTATCGCGCACTGGCCGACTATAAAGGGCATCGAGTCACAGTGATTGCGCTTTACCTGCTACCGATGCTGTTTACCCGCACGGTGGAGCTGCGATGCGCTAGGTGGTCAGAGTTCGATCTGGACGGTGCGGTCTGGGAGATTCCTGCTGAGCGGATGAAGATGCGCCGCAAGCACCTGGTGCCGTTGCCTCGCCAGGCGGTGGACCTACTGCGGGAGTTGCGGCGGATTACGGCAGGCGAGTTGTTGTTTCCTGGTCTGCGTCATCCAGACAAGCCGATCAGTCCGACCACCCTGAACCGGGCGCTGGAGTACCTCGGCATGGATGGCTGGCATTGCCATGACTTCCGCGCTACGGCTTCAACCCATCTCTATGAGTCGGGGCGGTGGCGCAGTGAGGTGGTTGAGTTGCAGTTGGCCCATGCAGAGAAAAGCAGCACAAGGGCTGCTTACAATCATGCTCAGTATCTATCTGAGCGCAAAGAGATGATGCAGTGGTGGGCCAATTGGATAACAGCAGCAGCAGGCGATGTATAATCGGGATTTCATATTTTAAGCGCTAGCTCTGCGAACAAACACGGAGCCCCAGCTGATGGAGCGTAGTAATGCGGGGCATAAGCTTGGATCGCTCGATAAGCCTCCCATGGGGCCTAGGAGCAGAGGATGCCGACGAACTTTTCAAGGTTTGTCACCAAATGCGCATCGCTGAAGAATCGATTGTGCTAGATGCTAGCAGGCTTCACTTCATCGATCCGTTAGGCATGGCTACGTTGCGTGCTTTGCTAGAAGAGCAGGCGGCAACTAAAGACATCGAGATTCAGTTTCTTTCCACTGACCTTACCGGCTATCTAGCTCGTATGGATTTCTTCAAGGATCTGGAGATCGGCGGCGTAGATCTCAGTCGAATCGGGAATAGGCAAGATCGTAGCGGTTCATTGGTCGAAATCACCAAAGTAACTAGCTTGATGGAGGCTGAAACAACAGCATCGCGGTTGGCCGAGGCGCTGACGGGAAGCCTCACCAAGTCAGATCGCAATGCGCCTGTAGATGAGGCCACAGGCCGAAACGAGTTCGATGCGTACCGCAGGCCGATAGAGTATTCGCTTAAAGAGTTACTGCAGAACTCACTGACACATGCGCGTCGTGAGGGCAGGGGAGAAGCTTCGGTCTGGGTCACGTGCCAGTACTATCCACGCAAAGAGCTAGTGCGGATGGCGATCGTTGACAATGGCTGCGGTTTTTTAGCCACACTGCGTGCGCATCCTGAAGTGGTCGAGAAAACACATCAGGGGGCTATAGAAGCGGCGCTGCGCCCTCGGGTGAGCTGTAATCGGGGACCTATGGCGCAGTTTGGTGGAACCGAGAACCAAGGGGTGGGTCTGACTACTACTGCAAGGATTGCAGAGGTAGCCGGTGGCAGCATCTTGGTCGCGAGTGGTGATGCCATGCACCACACCGGTACTAAGCAAAGTCGGGTCATGGAAAACATAGGCTGGGAAGGCGTGTCGATCAGCTTCCTATGCAAGCGGTCCCAGCTGCCGAGTGTCTCGATTGGTGAATTGCTTCCTGCAGATCCTGCGATTTCTGCGGAACAAGATCTCGGAATTTTTCAGTTTCGTTAGCAAGTGCTATAGATAATAGAAGCTGCAGAATGTACATTCATAACCGTTAGAACGTTAACCGCAGCGAGCATTTTCGAGTTTTCTGCGGTCAATGTTTACAGGGATCGGTAGGAGAAACCACATGCAAGCCCAGGTATGCCTGAAGCAAGATGACTCGGTGAGAACCTACGGAATCAGAGCAACAGCGGTGCCCTACCGCGATCAGATCGAGCAGCTTCTGCCGAGCGTTGAAAGTGTTGTGATCGACTTCGGCAACCGCGACGCTACGCAGTCGTTCGTTGATGAGCTGATCGGAGCTTTGGTTCTTCGACATGGCGGCCAAGTTATGTCAAAGCTCATCTTTGAAAAGTGTAATGACGAGGTGAAGGCAATCATCCGTTTCGTTGTGCTGGACCGTATTCAGCAGCTCTCCACGCGCGTGGCCGCTTAGACCGCTAGAGCAGCTTGTTCAGCAAGCGTTTCCCTCCATCAGTCATCAGGTCGCCTTTTCTTGGCGGCCTTTTGCTTTTCGTGCCTTTTTATCTGCTTGAGCCACCATTGTCTTGGCTTCTGGCGAAAACCGATGTGGCTCATCGAGAGGGCCGACGATGGATCGTTATAGGGTGTTCAGCAACGCGGACAAGGATGGCCAGCGTCGGTGGTACCACGCGTGCGTGCAGCGCAAGATTCCATACATTCAGGTTCTGAATCGGTCCAAGCTCGCCAAGGTTGAGTGGGATTACATTACCCTGCCTAGTGACCTAGACAACGCGGTCTTCGATCGAGAGGACGAGATATCGTCTGCTTTACAGGATATCTATAAATCCGCAGCGGGCCCTAAGCGCTCGTATTACGGCAGCGCTGTCGTAGGGTATATGGACAATATGGCCATCGAGAGCGCCGAGCCTGCCGCAGCTAAGATAGCGGGGCTCTTCGAGCGAATACTGAGCCAGCCTAAGTGATACTAGGCCGCCTTTCTGGCGGCCTTTTGCATTTCTACCCATCCCTGAATCTCCGACTGCGACCAGCGCGAATATCGGCCTAGCTTGATCGGTGCTGGGAATGCCTCGGCGGCAATCATTTCGTAGATCGCGGACTTACCCAGCCCCACCTGGCGGCACACCTCTGGCAGCTTGATCAGGATGTCGATTGCTGGCTGGTTCATCGCCGTGCTCTCCGCTTACTGCTGCCGCCCCGGGAGGTGGCTCGCCAGCTGACGAAGCTGGCGATGTTGCCAGCCTCGTCTCCGATCGCGCCGATGGTGTGGTCCATGATTGCGCGCATTTCTTCGAACGTGGCGCGCTGTATGGTTTTGGTGCTCTCGACCAGGGTGCGGCCGTCCGGTGTTTTCACCAGGTACTCAACAGCCCAGCGCATTGGCTTCCGCGGCGGGGTGCCGCTGACTTTGGCCTGCTCGTTGGGCATTTCGGTGGTGTAGAAGATGGTGCAGCTCATGCCGCGCCTTCCTGCTGCTCTGTATCGAGCAGCTGGATAGGGATCTCAATCGCCTGGCCGTGCAAGTGCGTGACCATGGCGCGCAGACCGGCAGTAACCATGCGGTCTGCAGTGTGGCCGGTACGGATACCGGCTTGCAGGCAGCTCGCTCCGTTGTAGTGGAAGTGCAGCTCAAGGCGAGCTTGTTGGCCGTACCGACAGAAAAGTGCCCAGGCTTCGCCCGGATCACGGTCCGGGCGAAAAGGGCGCAATCCGTGCGTCTCTATAACGAATAGCCGAGGACCGCTGCCGTATTCGCTGGGCAGAATCTCCATTGGACGCTGCATCGCATGGCCGACAGCATAGGCCAGCGCGATGCCGGTCAGCTGCGAGGTGCTGATAGGTTTGCTGGTCATGCTGCATCTTCCCCGAGCTGCTGCGCGCTGAGGTTGGCGCGGACGAGAGCGGCGGCGATTGACTCTAGTTCCGGGACGCAATCCAGCGTGGCGGTGTCCTCCTGATCGCCGCACGACCGGCATACAAAAAAACCGCCTTTCAATTCCGCAACCACGCGATTCAATCTTATAGCCAATTCACTCTGCGCCGGCTGCGGGGCATGCACCGTTGCGCTCGGATGCCTGTCGTCGCGGCTGTTCCCCGCGATACGGGCGAACAGATGGGCGTTCCAGCTTTGCGATATCTGCTTAAAGGTTTTCAAAGCAGCGGGCCGGGAGCCTGCCCCTGCAAACATCAGAGGCTGACGATCCGCATCATCGAAAACGATCATGTGCGGGCACTCTTCTGGAATCGCTAGAGATGCCTGCGGAGTGTTCTGCGCGATGGGTGAGGCGCAGCGTTTCACTGCTGCTGCGTACACTTCCTTGATCGTGTCCCAAGGCACAGTGACGTGCTCCGTGTAGGTCACTTCGCCGCCGCACACTTCGCATTCTTCGTCGGGCTCGTCGTCGTAGTAACAACCAGAACACGTAGTTTCGTGGCCAATCCTGAACTCGCCGGTCAGGGCTGCCTTTGCGCCGTTCTCGGCCGATAGCGCGCAAGGCATCACGACGTAGCCTGCCGGCACCGGCTCCACCTGCGGCTGTGCCAGCAGCGTTGCCAAGTAGTCAGCATGCGGGGATGGATGTGGATGCGCGCCATAGCGCAGCACGTTGATGACGCGCTCGACTTCATGTTGCGGGATGCTGATCTGTTTGCTCATGACCGTCCCCCTCACATGCACTGCGGCGCAGCTGCGCCGGCGTGTGCTTCGTCGATCCGTTCCCAGGTGCCCAGTGCGTGGCGGTGGGTGGTTTGCATCAGTTCGAGCAGCTTGGCGTGGAAGTGCATGCTGGCTTGCTCGCTGGTCCAGCGGGGCAGCGTGGCCGGTAGCGGAGTGACGCCGGCAAGGCAGGGCCAGGTTTCACCGTGTTCGGGCATGAGGTCGCGGCGCTCGGTGGCGAGGGCGATCATGTCCGCTTCGTGGATGCTGGTCGGTAGCTTCGGGTCGAGATTGAAGCGGTCGCAGATGGCGAGCCAGATGCCATGCTCGATCTCGCTGTAGTCGGGTAGCAGTGCTTTGAGCGGACGAACCAGATCGCCGACATAGGCTTCGGTGGCATCGTGCACCAGAGCAGTCAGTTGCAGGCCGGGCGGGACGATGCTGGCGACTAGCAGGCTGTGCTGCGCTACCGAGTAATGATGGCGGGTGTGACCACCAAAGCGGCAGACGTGCGCCAAGGCATGGGCGATGTCGATGGTGGTGATCAGCTCCGCACGCGGTGCGAGCAGGTCGAAGCGCTGGCCGGTGTAGGTGAGGATCCAGCTCATATTGCCTGCTCCTGTGCTCCGGCTGCCTCGATGGTCGGCCGTACCCAAACGCAGACCGGGCCATCTTCCGTGTCGTGTATTGAGAAGATGAACCAGTCTTCGCCGTCCGGTTTGCTTGGTTCCCACTTGGAGCAGTCCGGCTCGCCGCTGTCAAAGTAAGCGTCGACAAGCTCTTGAGGGGCGTCGCCCTCGAAGTCCACGACAGCCAACTCCAGGCCTTGATCGATAAACCATGCCTTAGGAATAGTCTCGTCATCAGTCGCCGGCCACGCGGCATGCGTCCAGTGGCCGTGTTGGTCACGCTCGACGTTCACTGCTTGGATTGGCGTTCTGTTGGCTACTGTGCGGGCCGCATGCAGTTCTAGCGCGGCGATCAGTTGCCGGGCCTCGTGGCGGGCGTCGTTCAAGGCGTGGTGTTTTGTGCCTTCGAACGGGATTGCCTTTTTCGCTTGTGGGTACAGGGCTAGCAGGGTGCGCAGGTCCCGGTCGTTCCAGAACTTCCACGGCATGGCGAACCCGGAGCGCTGATAGGCACTGCCGAGGATGACGTTGTCGAAGCTGCTGCCGTTGCCCCACACCAGCGGCTGATCTTCGGCGATACCGCCGCGGTGCATGAACTCGCTGAGCTTGCCGAGGGCAGTGGTGATGTGGATTGCGGGGAGCTCGCCACTGACTTCCTGACGGGCCTCTTGGGGTTGTGCCAGCCACCATTGCAGGGTCGGTGTGTCGATTTCGCCGCCCATGGCGAGGGAGGATTCAAGGTCAACGCGCTCATAGAACTCGTCAACAATCTCGCCCTGTTGCACGCGGACGCAGCCGATCGCGGCGATTGCCGCGTTGGGGGCGGTGCTCATGGTTTCAAGATCGAGCACGAAGTGGATGGCGTTGATCATGCCACGCGCTCCTGTGTCAGGGCTGGCTGGGCGTTCCAGTAGCGTTCGAACAGGCCGTTTGCGACGGTGGCGAGGTTGCGACAGCTGGTGGCCTGGTCGTGGGCGTTGAGGTTGGCGAAGGTCTGTGCGGCGAGGCTGAGCTTGGCGGCGATGGCGGTCAGGTGCGCGGCGTCGTCTTCGGTGAGTGCGACGGCTGAGTAGGTGCGCACAGCGGCCAGGGCGTTGGCGGTCTGTTCGCGCAGGCGGACCAGCTCATCAATGCGCTGGTCCGATTCCTCGGTCATGGCTTCGATGGCCTGGGCGGCGTTTAGGCGGCTGAGGGTGTGTTCGTGTTTGACGCGTTCGAGCTGGTGGCGCCAGGCGTCGTACTGTTCGCCATGATTGGCGTGGATGCGCGCTATGTCGTTGCGTCGGCGGCGCAGCCCTTCGAGGTAGCCAATGCCGAACACGATGGCCATGCCGGCGAAGCCGCCGATGAACGCCAGAATTTGGTAGGTGGTGAATGACATGCTGTGTCTCCCCTGATGCCCGCCGCTGGGCCGTGGTAAGGGGCTGCGGCGGGCAGGTGCTGGTGGTGGTGGTTACTTGCCGAGGGCGAAGGTGCCGATGGTGAGCGGTACGAAGCCGCCCACCTGCTGCTCGAGCACGGCCTTGAACTCGCGGGCGAACTCTTCGCGCTGGGCCTCTTCCCCGACCCATCGCAGTTTCAGCAGCGGCTCGTCGCGCCCGGTGATCACCGACAGGCGCAGAGTGATCTTGGCGGGCTGCAGGCCTTCGAATGGCACGGTGGTGAAGATGAAGGCTGAGGGCAGAGTGTCCTGGCTCTTGGCTTCGATCTCATCCATGGCCGAACGGCTGCTGGAGAAGTCGCCCACGTTGCTGTCGCGCTGGCTGGTGGCCTTGATGACCATGCGCCGTACGGCGTTGATGGCCTGCAGCATCGGCAGATCGGTTTCGCCGGCCTTGGCTTCTAGGTTGGGCAGCCAGTCTTCCAGCCATTCGGCCAGGGCTTGCTGGCTGAGCGTCGAGCCTCGAATTGCCAACAGTGCCGAGTACGCGGCGGTGGGCTTGAGCGTCAGCATGGCGGTGTCGTCGCCATGGCCGGCGGCGCCGGGTGCGCCCAGGTTGAAGATGATGGTGGCGCGCATGGCGTCCTGATCGATGAAACCGCACGGGTCTACTGGCGCCGCGTCATCGGTTTCGTGCGCCTTGACGTACTTGGCGAAGTCCTCAATCGAATGAGTAACCATGGCACCACGGAAGCGGTCGCGCAGCGGCTGGAATACTTCCATCGTGTGGAGACGAATGTTTTCGGGCAGTACGGCAACGGTGGTGCCGCCTTCAACGGTGATGGGCTTGGCAGCGGCGATGACGGCCTGGGATTCGATGTGCTGAATGGCTTCTTTGCTCAATGGCATGGTGTTGCTTCCTTGTTGGTAAGTGGGTTTTGCTGCTGCAGTCAGACTTCGCGCGCTTTAACCGGCGCGTCCTCGGGCTTGAACATCTGCGGTGTGGGGTCGTTCTGGAACAGCGTGAGGCCGCTCTCAGTCACGTACATGGGCGTGTCGAGGCTGGTGTCTTCACGCTTTTTGCCGCGCTTGGTCGGCTGCACGAAGTCGAGCGTGTGGCTGACGGCCACCTGGTGGCTCTGGCCGATCTGCTTGAGCTTGAACTTGAGCGTGACTTCGCCCGGCTTGCCGTGGTCGACGACGCCAGCGGCTACATCGGACAGGGCACGACCTACCTGACTGGCGAATACGCCGGCGTTGAGTGAGCCGAGAAAGTCATTTACGTCTGTGGGTTTCATGCTGTGTCTCCCTTTGCTGCGTTATGCCGCTTGGTGGGCGGCGGTTGGTTGTTGCTGGTTGTTCGGGTCGAGCGAGTCCAGCCATGCGGCTAGGTCGCGGAGGTAAACGACGCGAAGTGCCTTCTGGGTTACATCTGTGCGCGTGTAGCGCAGCCGGACGCGGCCCTGGTGAATGAGGTCGATCAGGTTCTTCTCGCTGCTGATATGGGGCAGGTATTCGGCGCGAACCTCGTCGAGCGGCAGGCAAGGCCTGTCGTAGCGCCGCAGCAATTGCTCAAAGGTGCTGGTGGCTTTAATCACGCTACTGCCTCCCCGCGCCCCGCCGGGAGGCGCATGCGGACCAGCATGGCGAGCCCGTCGATGGTCTTGCCGGCGGCGGTGACGATCAGCACGCCGGCCGCATCGGTAACGACGGCGCCATAGGGCCGCACGGCGTCTGTGGTGGGCGTGACGTACAGCGTTTGGCCGGGAGCCAGCTCTGCCGCGACCACGCGATACACCTCAGCCAGCTCAAGCGCTGCAGGGTCGATAGCCTGCAGGCGCTCAACTGCCTCTCTGGCTGCGCCCAGCATGGCGTCAGCGCTGACGACGTCCGGGTGGTAGTGAACGATCGGGACCAGCTTGAGCGCGCCGATGGCATCAGTAATGGGGTTAGAGTTCATGCGACGGCTCCCTTCTGAGTCACGGTTTTATCGAGCTGCTTGGCGAGCCAGGCGATGCCGGCTTCGGTGCTCATCACCACCGGATAGTGGCTGTAAGCACCGATGCTGTTGTTCCAACGAGAGCGGGTGTCCACGAACAGGTAGCCCTTGTCGCGATGCGCACAGGCCAGTTCACCGTTCTGCTGGAGAATGCCCAGCTCACGTAGGCGGCGGCGGAGGATGCGCGGGCCAATGCCGAGCACGGCGGCGGTAGCGTCGAGGTTCCTGTTCATGGCGGTGGTCTCAGGCTGCAGCCGCGTCGTGCTGAGCAATCCAGCGCAGTCGCTCGGCTTCGCTCTTCAGCATTTCAAGGCAGGTGTCATAGGCGCCGCATTGCTCGGGGCCGGCGATGATCAGCATGCAGGCGCCGAAGGGGTGCGGTTCGTGCACAACGATCTCGCCCAGCGCCTCGCGTGCATCTGTTGGTAGCTCAGGCTTGTTCGGGTATGTCTCGTTGTGGCGATTGACGTACCAGATGGCCTTCTCGATGTTCTCCACTGGGTTGCCTTTGGCATCGCGGCGGAACAGGTACTTGAAGGCATTCCCCAGGCAGAACGGCAGATACTCGGCAACCTCGATGCACTCCACGCCGCTCGGGTGGCCGGTGTAGTGCGGTGGGTGGTTGACCATGTCGGCGGTGGGGCTGGGCTCTTCGTCCAGCTTGTTGCGCTGGAGGTCGTTCCAGGCATTGCGCGCGGCTTCCGCCGTATCGGCACCTTCCAGCGACTGGCAGGCGCTGTACCGGCACTTCACGCCGTGCAGGAACGCATCGCCGGAACGCAAGGCATAGTCGTAGCCTATGGCCTCGCCTTCGCATCGGCAGCAGGGCAGCAACACGGCAGAGCGCTGCGGTGCTACCTCGGCTGTATCCAGCGTGCCGTTGGCGATCGCCTCGACCCAGTCAGCCAGGTGCTGCGCGTTGGCGCTATCGCCGCGCTGCAGCGTCATGCTGTGGCGCTGGTTGGCCAGGTAGACCACTGCTTCGAGCGGCCCGCCGACCAAGGTGCCCAGCGGCTCGATGGTGATCTCCGGGCGCAGCTCGCGCGCGGGCTGGATGAGCAGCAGGATTTCGGTGCCGCCCATGCTGGCGATCAACCGAAGGGCGGCAGTGCTGCCGGCTGTTAGGGAATAGGCGCTCATGCTGTCACCTGGGGCTTAGCTGGTGGGCAGTACGGGAGCAATTGCTCGGCTAGCGCTTCGAGTTCGGAACAGACGGCGCGTACCTGCTCGTTATTGAGCGCATAGGTGTGCGCGTGTCCGTCGAAGTAGATGGTTTGCTTGAAAAACCAGCTGGCGATGCGCTGTTCACGCGTCATTTCGGCGTACTGCTCGTGTGGCATCGCCTCGCGGATGCGCACGTCAATCTGTGCGTTACTGCCGTCGATATCGCAGTGGGCGATGTACCGCCCGCCTGCGGTGATGCGCAGTGTCGTTGTGACGATCTGAAGGATGAAGATTTCGATGCGCAGATTCATGCTGCATCACCTCCGAACGGACCGAAGTCTTCAAAGGCGGGCAGGGTGGGTTGCTGCTTAAGTTGCGGGCGGCCGCCTGTGAGCACAATCAGCTGGCCGGTGGCGCGCTGGATGCTGGCGACGGTGTTGGGGTTGGTTGCCGCTGCCGGGTGTAGGTATACCGGGCAGCGGGTGGCGCTGTGCTGTGTCTGCATGACCGTAACCTTGGTAAGTGGGTACGGTGTGAAATATGTACTAGTGGTTCACTTCAGTCAAGTACCTAAGGTTCATAAATTAGTACGCCTGGTTCAATATTGATCCGCTTATCAGTGTTCCATGGCGCGCCAACGGACATGTACAGTCCCGTCGGGGCGGCGGGTCATGGCGACGCCGTCCGTTTGCTGGATTTCGTCCAGCAGGCGCTCCCAGTCCTCGGCTCGGTCGTCTGGATGACGCGCTAGGTTCGCCTGGCGTTCGACTTGGGCGCGGGGTGTGGTGATGAGGTGGTTGATGCGGCGTACCAGGCGGCCATAGCTGGATGCCTGGCGCTGGTGGGTGACGCTTTGGGCCTGAGTCCGATTCATGGCTTTCTCCTTACTGCTGGATATCCGTACAGTAATGAGGGCGATCGGAAAGTTCAACGAAACGGCGCCTGGTGCGATTTGGTGTGTAAGGTTTTGGGGTAGGTGGCCAGGACGGCCGGGAGGGGGATGCAGAAAGCCCCGCCGAAGCGGGGCTTTTATTCAGCCTGTGTCCTTATCGATGCTCCAAGCGCCGCGATCCACGCAGTGGTCCATCAGCCATCCAAGCCCGGTGCGCGTCCTGCGCCATTGCGGGCAAACTATGATGTAAGCCGGATGGGCTGGATACGGCTTAAACCCGCCACCGCTTGTAGGTGAATGCTTACAGCCGAAACAGTTGCTTGCTAGGCGAGCGGCCTGAATCAGGCGGCTACGGCTTCAGTCCAGGAATTATCATGCCTCTCGAACACGGCATGCCGACCTACGGTAGGTGCCGACTCAAAAGTCATAGGACCAAATTTGATATGGATGAACGCCGAGTAGAATGCCCGCATAGCCACATCAGCGGGCCCTGGAACTTCGGCGTCGCCTTTCTTTTCCCAATTTGCGACCGTTTGCACGTCGACCCTGAGAACGCCTGCCAGCTCTTCCTGCACCAGATCCTGCTCCTTACGCAGAAAGCGGAACTGGTTGCCGGACATCGGAGTGTTCTGGCGCACGATGTCAGCGGCAATTGCTCGATGTAGCCCATCCAGATCCTCAAACGAAACACCCTGACCGTAAGGGGTTTCTTCGATCGTATAGCCATTCTTCAGAAAGATGCCGGGTAGGCCGGCGCCTTTGTATTCGTACATATCTAGATATCCCAAACCGTAATAGCGAAGAGCTTGCCGGGCTCAGGGTCGGGCTCTATTGCCGCAACGATGCAAACGACATCTCGCGGCGGAGCCTCGCTCATCAAAAACTTGTAGGTCTTCCGCCCCGCGTCATAGTCAGGGCCGCTAGTAATCCGACCACGCTGAAGGCACCGAAGAGCCTCCCCTGTCGTGACGCCTCGCTCTGCGAGCCTTTCAAGGCAGTGGCCAGTGAAGATAACGCGAGCGGAGGTCTGAGCAAGAACGTGAACGAGGTCTTCAACCTGATCTCTAGTCCACAACGGCTGCTTTGCTTTCATGCTTACCTATAATTTTTATAGGCGATCCAATCATGATCGGTGCGCCTCATTATCGTCAATATATGCTTAATTAAATTCGCTAGCCGGTCGCAAACACTCAGGCCTCTTCCAGCTCGCTCCGCAGGATCTGAAGGTCAAGTGGTGCTTCGATGGCTATCTGAGCGCGCCCGCCCTCGATGCCTTTGATGGTCAGCGTGATGCCGTCCAGCAGCAGCTGGGCGAAGAGGTCGTCGGGGTCGGTGCCGGGCTGGACGCGCAGCGTAACTTGTTCGCCTTCCCGGCGGGTGAGTACCAGATAGCCCATGGTTTCGCTTCCTTGCGTTGTGTTGCGTTAGATCCTGACCTTGCTCGGCGGCACGATGGCGCCGACAAAGTGGATGTGTTCGATGTCGTCAAAGGCGATGGTGCGCATGTCGTAGATGGGGTTGACTGACAGCACGCCGACCTCGACATCGTTGGCGTAACCGAGCAGCTTGAGCATGCTCTCACCGTCGCGCAGCCTGATCATGACGTACTCGCCTGGCACCAGTCGCCCGTTTGGTTCACAGACTGCAATCCAGCCGCTGCGAATTGCAGGGGCCATTGAATCCCCTTTTAAACGCAGCGCGTAGGCGCCTGGGTCACGCGAGGGGATATCCACGACGCCTTCGCCTTCGTCCAGGGCATGCCAGTAGCCTTCGGCGCCCATCTGGGCGGTGCCGACAATCTTTACTGCGCGATAGGGGCTGGTTATGTCTGGGCCCGGCTCGACATTCGTTATGTTCTGGCCGGCCTCGGAAAGCATCACGCCTTCATCGAACTGAAGCCACTCGCGGCGCACGCCGAGTTCCGTCGCGATCGCGAGCATTTTGCTTGGACCCGGAATCGCCTCGGCATTGAGCCATTTACTGGCCGCTTTCGGTGTAACGCCTGCCACTTTTGCCAGGCGCGCACCTGCTCCCCAGGCGTCTATGCCTTTGACGGCAAGCGCTGCTTTGAGGCGTTTCGAAAAGGCCTGTCGGAAATCGTCATGTTGAACCATAGGTTCAATTTCGCACGCCCTTGCATGTACTTTCAGTTCCGTCATAATATGTACTTCAGGTTCACAGTTTGCCGAGGAGGCTCGTAATGAGCACGATTAAAGAGGCAGTCCGATCAGTTGGCGGCGCCAAAGCAGCAGCGAAGGCCTGCGGCGTGAGCGTTCGGGCCGTCTACAAGTGGATCGCCGCTGATGCGTTGCCTCGTACCGAGTACACCGGGGAAACGAGCTATGTGAGTCAGCTAGCGCTCGCTGCTGCAGAACAGGGCAGCCCATTCGACATCAATCGCTTAAAAGCTACCGCCGCGCCGCGCAAAGCTGGTGAGGCTGCTGAAGCCGTTGTCGTGAATCAGCCTGAAAGGCGTGCTAGCGAGCGTCGCTCGGGCGAGCGCCGCTCTGCAGAGCGTCGAGAAGCCGAACGTCGAACCTAACCAATTACACCCGTCGCACACTTACCACCGCGCAGAGCGGGGCGGCGGTTGCCGGTACCGGGAGGCTTACCACCAGACCGGTGCCGGCAGGGCCAGAAAGGCCAGAGACACAACCTGACGCCACGGCGGCAGGTGCAATAGAGGTCGAGAACTGGGGACCCACTTACCAAGCGAAGAACCCCAGCCTCGACGGTCCGGTAATCGGTTACCAGCCGACTACCTCAACAGTCAGCCCGCTGAGACACAGCAATGCATAAGCGGGCGACGACTGCTGTAGCCATAGAGTAGGCAAATGCCCGACGAATGGCTACAGCGTTACCGGGGCTTTAAAACCATGAGTCGGAAAGACCTTTTGCCGGCCGCCGGGCCGGTGTTGAACACGCGCCAGGCGCTGTACCGCGCCACCCGCGATGCGGTAGGCGGCCAGAACTGCATTGCACTGACGATCGGGATTGACCCGGACGAGCTGAGCAAGCGCCTGAACCCCACGAACCACCGCCCCATTCACCCTGAGCTGATCGAAGAGATTGTGGCTGCGACGCGTGACCCGCGCCTGCTGGCGGCGTTGGTGCGCCCGGCTGGTGCGGTGGTGTTCGTGCCCAGGCCGGTGGAAGCAACACGCTCCGCGCTTAAGGCCCTGGGCGAGCTGCTGAAAGCCGAAGGTGAGTTTGTTGGCAGCCTGCACGCGGGCGCGGCGGACAACGTATGGGAGCACCACGAGGTGGAAACCCTGCGTTACCACGCGAACAAGATGATCGGCGAGATCCTCGGCATCGTGGCCGGTGCGGAGCAGGCAATGGAGCAAGCGTTGGAGGAGGTGGCTCATGGATGAACACATCATCGAGCTGGCCGAACGGGCCATGGCCGAGCAGTTGCAGCGCAGCATCGATAACCGCGTGCAGTACCAGGGCGTGAGCCTGACCGAGTGCGAGGAGTGCGGTGACGACATTCCCAAGGCGCGGCAGGACGCGGTGAAGGGGTGCCGGTTGTGCTTCGACTGCCAGCAGGCTGCTGATCAGCGTGGCAAGGGGGTGCGTCGTGGTTAATGCGCACCCCTCTGCTGTTCTAGCCCGCAATCCTCAGGGCCATCAGCTTGCTGAGGCGCGACAGGTAAGCCTGCATGCTCTCGGCATTATCAGTGGGCACGCAGCCGTCGTTGTACAGATGGATGCGCTCCATATTTTCGCGGCCACGAGCGTCCAGCTCGGCGGCGAGCTTTTGCGTGATGCCTTGCAGCTTCACGCTGACCGGGTGCTCTTCGTAGTTCACCCATTCGCCTGTCATGAACCCTATTGGTTTGTAGTTGCGGTTAAGCATCACGTAGCTGCCGTCTTCCTGGCGGTCGAGGCAATAGGGGAAGTGGGTGTGGCGCAGTTCGTCCTTCAACATGCTTTTTACTCCAGTGAGGTTCCTTATGAACAAGCCGATCATCATCGTTGCGCCGCAGGGTGCGGGCAAGACCAGGCACGCACACGCTTTGGCGGAGGCGTTCGGGTGCTTGCGGGTTGTGGAAGAGTTCAATGGACAGGTGCCGCTACGACCGGGCGATCTGGCGCTAACGAATTGCGAGGTGGTTGCCGCGACTACCAAAGGCGCGACGATCATGACACTGGACGCAGCGCTGGCCAGAGTGCAATCGGTGGCGTAGAGGCTGCCTTCCCTAGCGCTTTGACGGGAGGGAAGACCAATGGCTGAGCAAGTCCCTCTCACCCTGTCCGATCTGGCCGAGCTGCTGACCTTTATTCACGCCGATGACCGCGACACCTGGTTGGCGGTGGCGATGGGTGTGAAGGCGGAGTTCGGTGAAGCCGGGTTCGACAGCTGGAATGCGTGGAGCCAAACCGGAGACGGTTACAACTCGGCGGATGCGAAGAGCGTGTGGAAGTCGTGCCGCAAGCGTGGCACCGGCATGGGCACGGTCATCAAGCTGGCGAAGGACAATGGTTGGTCGCCGCGCCGTGAACCGATCACTGCAGAAGAGAAGCGCAGGCTGAGTGCCGAGGCTGAACAACGCCGCGCGGTGCGGCAGGCTGAGATTGAGGCCGATGAGGCGCGGCTAGGCGTAATGCGCGAGGCGGTTGCCCAGGCCTGCGAACAGATTTGGACGAAGCACTGCAAGCCCGACGGCACGAGCCCCTACCTTGAGCGCAAGCAGGTAGGGGCTTTTGGTGTGGGCTTCTTTCATTACACGGTGGTGCTCGCCATCGATGACGCTCGCCAGCGGTGTGACGTGTGGGTGGGCAGTGAGACGCGGACCTTCTTCGACAATCTGCCGAAGCCGAGGCCGGATTCGATCAGCTTCATGATGTTCAAGGCCGGCACCCTTGCAGTGCCGTTGCGCGATGCGGCGGGCAAGTTGTGGAGCCTGCAGGCAATCAACGAGCAGGGCACGAAGCTGTTCCCGAAGTACGGGCGCAAGGGTGGTTGCTTCCATGTGCTGGGCGAGTTGGCCGGTGCTGAGTTCGTGGCTGAGGCCGAAGGCTATGCGACGGCGGCCAGCGTGCACATGGCGCTGGACTGGCCGGTAGCGATGGCGGTCGACTCGGGCAACCTCGTTGCGGTGGCGCGTGCGCTGCGGGCGGCCTGCCCGGACGCGAAGCTGGTGGTCTTTGGCGACGATGACCCAGCGGTGAAGAACAATCCGGGCCGGATGAAGGCGGAGGCCGCTGCCGCTGAGGTGGGTGGTTTTGCGTTGTTCCCGGTGATGCCAGGGGAGGCTGCCTGATGGATTGGAATGATCTGCATGTGAGCTGGGGGCTTGAGGCGGTACAGCAGCAGCTGTCGGCTGCGCTGGCTGCTGGTGAGCCTTCCCCGACCCCATCCGAGGCCGAAGCCGCGGCGCCGGGCGGCTCCTCCGACAACGGGGGGCAGGGGGCGGGGCTGACCAGTGAACAGCTGTTGCGGCGCTTTGCTCTGGTGGAAGGCACCACGCAGGTGTGGGACCAGGACAAGAAGACCGCGATGAAGAAGACGGCCTTCGAGGCGCTGGTGAGCAAGCCGCTGGCGAAGGCCTGGCTAGATGACACTGCGAAGAAGCTGATAGGCGCCGATGCGGTGCGGGAGATAGAGCAGGCGCGGCGGATGGCGGGCAAGAAGGCCGGCGCGTTGGGTATGCCGCCGACTGAACGCTATGTGTATATCGACGGCACCAAGGATGTGTGGGACCGCGAGAAGAAGCGGCGCATTCCGGAAGGTGCGGTGAAGATGGCGCTGGGCGATGCCTATGCGTTGTGGCTGAACTCAGCCGAGCGGCGGACGGTGGATGTGGACCACATCGTGTTCGACCCGGCGATGCGGTTGGACCCTGCGGTGTACATCAATACGTTCGAGGGTTTGCCGCTGGAGCCGGTACGGGACGATGAGGCGTGCGCGAACCTGCGTTGGTTGATCTCATTCCTGTGCAACCACGATGAAGAGGCCTTTGACTGGCTGAAGAAGTGGCTGGCGTACCCGCTGCAGCACCCGGGCGCGAAGATGGATACGGCAGTGCTGGCCCATTCGATCACCGAGGGCTCCGGCAAGTCGTTGCTGTTTGCTGATGCGTTCGGGCAGCTGTTCGGGCCGTATGCGGCGACGGTAGGGCAGACGCAGTTGGAGTCGTCCTTTAACGCATGGCAGAGCCGCAAGCTGTGGGCGGTGTTCGAGGAGGTCGTGAGCCGCGACCAGCGATACAACCAGGTGGGCAAGATCAAGCATCTGATCACCGGCAAGACGGTGCGGATGGAATCGAAGTTCATCAACGGCTGGGAAGAAGCCAACCACATGAACGCGGTGTTCCTCTCGAACGAGATCCTGCCGTGGCCGATCAGTGACAGCGACCGCCGCATGCTGGTGGTGTGGCCGCAGGAGACGTTGCCGCCGGCTCGGCAGAAGGCAATCGGTGCGGAGTTGAAAGGCAACGGGGTGGCGGCACTGTATGGCTGGCTGCTGTCGTTGGACCTGGGCGAGTTCGACCAGCGCACGCGGCCACCGCACACGGATGCGCGGCAGCGCCTGGTGGCGTTGAGCCGGGCAGGGTGGCAGACCTTCCTTTATCAATGGCAAACCGGTGAGCTCGGGTTGGACCTGTGGGGCGCGTGCCTGTCGACGGACCTGTATGCGTTGTTCCTCGAGTGGTGCCAGCGCAACAAGGAACACGCGATGAGCCAGACGAAGTTCAGCCTGTTCATCAGTGCTGAGGTGGAGAAGACGCGGTCGATCCCCTGGACGAATGGCAGCAATCGAAGCTTTGGGGCGTTCTTCTTCCCCAGCGATCCGGACTCTTCCCTGCCCCCATCTCTGACCGCAGCTGCGCTTGGCCAGCACGTGGCGGAGTGGCGCGGGAAGGCACGCAAGGCGGGCTGGGACGTGGACGGGTGGGACCACCTGAAGGCGGCTGCAGCATGAGTACGCTCAAAAGTGTGTTGGGTTGTGTTGGGTTGTGTCGGGTTGGTTTTGCGAACCCAACACAGGCGCAGGCCTCGAACGGCGCGGCTTGGCGGGTGCTGTGTGGGGTGTGTTGGGTTTGGCATCGCGCGCGCGCATGCGTTGCCGTTTCGCTTGTTCCTTCTGACGATGAAGGAAAAATTCTCTATGCGAGGACTGAAAAACCCAACAAACCCAACACACTCAACACAGATGCTTTGAAAGCCTTGATCTGTATGGGTTTTAGCTGTGTTGGGTTTGTGTTGGGTTGGGGTTTTTGTGTTGGGTTGGGTGCGGCGGGGGAGAAGAGCCATGATTGAGGCAGTCGAGGCGTTGATGGTGCATTGGGCCGAGCGGTGCCGTGGTGGGCTTGGCGGGCCGGGCGCGGGAAGTTCGTCGCCGCTGGCGGTGGCGATGCAGTACGGGATGATCCCTACTGGCAGCCGTGCCACGATGGGCTTGGCTGGAGCTGAGGATCGGGCAGCCGAGGAAGTTGATGCGGCGATCGGCAGCATCAAGCAGCTGGGCCTGGCGCAGGACCGTAAGCTGGCGAAGGCGTGGCGGTTGGCGGGCAACACCAGCCGTCCGCCGTTCTGCCTGGAGACGCAGTTGGTGAAGCTGGCGATGGTGCGCTATCTGCCGGACCCGATCCCGACCGTGGCACAGCAGATGCGGCGCGTGCGGATCGGCTCTGAGCGTACCTATCACGAGCGAGTGCAGAAGCTGCACGAGCTGGTTAGGGCTGAGCTGGAGCGCCGTGCACGGATGCAGCGGGTGCATGGCGGGCGTTACGTCGCGTAAATGGCGGTCTGGGATTCCGGCCGGATTCCGCACAGATTCCGTTCTGATTCGGCCCTGATTCGGCTGTGGCTTTAACTCACTGTTTACGCCTCCGCAGTTGGGGGGTACAAAGCGCATAACAGGTCAGAGCAGCGCCAAGGCGATGACCGAAACGAGCCTTACTTGCTGTGTCAGGCACAGACCGGAACCCCCGCCGGTCACCCCTCAAAGCCCCGCCATCGTGCGGGGCTTTGTCTTTTCTGGCTGATGGTGTCGCCGTCGCCTTTGCCCGTCGCCATGCGGGCTTTTTTATTCGTGCCGAGGAGGCCGTGCATGTCGACAGAACAGCAGGTTCAACAGTCGCTGAGCGATCTTCCGTTGTGGCTGCTGCTGTTGATCGGCCTGGCTGGGTTGGTCGGCGAGATGCGCCAGGCTGACAAGGCAGGCCTCGTGGCTGGTGAGCTGGTCAAGCGTGTAATGGTGAGGTTCGGTTCGTCCGCGCTGTTCGGCATGGCCACGCTGATGTTCGTCTACTGGCTGAAGCAGGACTACATGCTGGCCGGTGCGCTGGGTATTGGCGTAGGCCTGGTCGGTGCTGACATGGCCGGCGCGTTGTATAGCCGCTATCTCGCCAAGCGGGTTGGGCTGGGTGAGGTGCCGCCGGTCCAGCCGCAGTGAGCAACCATGCCCCTCGGCCATGCTGCCATGCTGGCTGTGGTCGGTTGGTGGCGAATGGAAGCTACTGCCCAACGCATCAGCAGCTCGCAGACGACAGGCGCGAGGCGCAGCTCAAGTCAGCCAACAAGCGATACAACCGGACGCGCTCCGAGTCGGACAAGTTCTACAGCACGTCGGCGTGGCGGCGCTTCCGCTCGCACTACCTGATCATGAATCCGCTGTGCGTTGACTGTGAGGCAGACGGCATCGTCGAGCCGGCTGTGGTGGTCGACCACATCAAGCCGTTCAAGGACTTCCCTGATCTGGCCCTGGACGAGGCAAACATGCGCGGATTGTGCCGATTGCACGACAACCGTCGCCGCCATGACCGTCGCGGCAGGGGTGGGGCGGGGTGAAAGTCTAGGAAATTCGGGCTCCGAACGACGGGGGGAGCCATGTTTCGCGTGCGTGCGAATTTGAATTAGGGGGGGGGTCAAAACGGCCTCCCTAGTATAGGTGACCCCATGGAGATGACATACCCGAAGGTGTTGCCGGGCGGTCTGTCCTCGGCGGATCCGGAGACCGGCGCGACCATTGCTGCCGAGGCGCCCGAGCCGCCGGTCAAGCTCAACGCGAAAGAGAAGAAGCTCTGGCTGCACGTGACGGCAGCGCTCGAGCAGTACGGTCTGGTGCACCGCACCGACGGCATGATGCTGACGATCATCTGCAAGACCTTCTGCGATTGGGCAGCTCAAGAGGAGTTCCTCCAGAAGCTCGCCCGCGACAACGGCAGCTACTACGTCAAGACACCCAACGGCTACGAGCAGCCCCACCAGGCCTACTACGTTGCCCGCGACAAGAAGCGCGAGCTGCTCAAGTGGTTGCCCGAAGCGGCGTTGACCATCCCCAGCTTTCACAAACTCAAGGCCGAACAGATCACGCCGCAGGGCGACCTCTTCGACGACCCGGTGGAGCAGTTCCGCCAGCGCAAGGCGAAGATCGGTCTGCGCGCAATTCCAGGCGGTAAACCCAATGGTGGTGAAGACTGAGCGCACCTTCGACTGGGACCTCTATGGCCGTCGCGTCATGGCGGGCGAGATTCCCGTCTGCAAGTGGACGCGCCTCGCTGTCGAGCGCCACTACCGCGACCTGAAAGATGGCCACAAGCGCGGCCTCTGGTTCAGCGAGGAGCACGCCCAGCACGCGCTGGAGTTCTTCCTGTACCTGCGCCACTCAAAAGGCGAGTGGGCCGGCCAGCAGTTCGTGCCCTCGTTATGGCAGCAGTTCTGGGTGGCCCTGGCATTCGGCTGGATGCGCGAAGACGGCACCCGTCGATTCAGGCGGGTATGGGAGGAAGTGCCGCGTAAGAACGGCAAGTCCACCAAGCTCTCCGGGATCGGCCTGTACCTGTTCTTTGCCGATGGCGAGGGCGGTGCGGAGGTCTACACCGCTGCAACCAAGCTCGACCAGGCGAAGATCACTCACGACGAAGCCGTGCGCATGGTGGGCAGCAGCCCAGGCCTGCGTCGCCGCATCAGCGAGCGCCGCGGCGAACTGTTCATCCGTGGCAAAGCCGACACCTTCCGGCCGCTGGGTCGCGACAGCAAATCACTCGATGGCCTCAACCCGCACGGCGCGATCCTTGACGAGGTTCATGCCCACCCGGACTCGGGCATCCTCGACGTGCTGCGCTCCGGTACCGGCGCGCGGCGCCAGTGGCTCATCTGGATGATCACCACCGCAGGCATCAACCTGCGCGGCCCTGGTTTCGACCAGCACGGCTACGCGGAGAAGGTGCTCGAAGGCGTGTTCAACGATGATGAGTTTCTCGCCATCATCTACACCGTCGACGATCCGGAGAAGTGGCGCGAGCCTATCGAGTGGCGCAAAGCCAACCCCAACATGGACGTATCCGTCTATGAGGACGGCCTGCGCAAGGCCTGCGAGAGCGCCGTGCGGCTGCCTTCCGAACAGCCGGAGTTCAAGACCAAGCGGTTGAACATCTGGCTATCCGGCGGCGCGAAGTGGATCCCGCTGGCCGACTGGCGGCGCTGCGAGGATAAAACGCTGCGCCTCGAAGACTTCCGTGGCAAGCGCTGCTGGATCGGCCTCGATCTGGCCGAGCGGCGCGACATCGCGGCGATCTGCCTGGTGTTCCGTGAGAACGGCAAGTACTACGTGTTCTGGCGTTTCTACCAGAACGAGTACCAGGCCCAGCTGCCGGAAAACAAGCACTACCTGAAGTGGGAAGCGAGCGGTCACCTGCATATCACGCCGGGCAACGCGACGGACTTCGACGTAATCGGTGATCACCTCGCTGGCCAGCGCGACAGCCGCGATATTGATCGTGTCATCGCGCCGGGCTTCCTGCAGCAGTTCGCGGTTGAGGAGGTCGACTACGACCCCAAATTCGCCCCGTACTTCGTCAAGAAGCTGATGGAGAAGGGCGTGCCGGCCGTAGAGATCGGCCAGAACCCCAGTACCTTCACCGCCCCGATCATCGAGGTGGAGAATCTCGTGCTCACCGGTGACCTGGTGCATGAAGAGAACCCGGTGATGGACTGGATGATCTCCAACGCCAAGAAGCTCACCTCCAAGTTCAACGGCCTGAGCCAGATCGGCAAGGACCGCGAAAGCGAAAAGATCGATGGCGTGCTGGCTCTGCTGATGGCAGTGGCCCGGGCAACTGCTGCCGAGTTTGAAGAACAGCCCGCCGACCCGGGCATCATCCTGCTGTAGGAGCGCCCCAGTGTTTGGACGAAAGAATCGCGAATTGCAGGCGACTCTTGCCGCCCAGGCTGAGCGCATGGCGGCGCTGGAGGATCAGCTAGCCAACGTGGCCAACAGCGACCGTGCGCCCGTATCAACCGGTGACCGGGAGTCGATACTGGAGCTGTTCAACGTCGCCTCGAGCTACGCCGGGCCTGTCGTGAATGCGCAAACCGCCATGCGCAGCTCTGCCGTCTATGCCTGCGTCTCGATCATCGCCGGTGCGATCGCCTCGCTGCCGTTACCGGTGTATCAGCGTACCGACGATGGCCGCGAGCGTGCCGATCACCCGTTCTGGTGGATGCTCAACGAGCAGGCCGGGCCGTGTTTCACCGCGTACAGCTTCTGGGAATACATGATCAGCGCCAAGCTGCTGCGCGGCGACGCTCATGCCTACATCGTGCGCAACGGTGCAGGCGTACCGCAAGAGCTGCTGCCATTGCCGCGGCACTGCGTTATTGCTGAGAAGCGCAACGGGCGGCTGGTCTACTTAGTTGACCTTGACGGCGAATACCTCGGCCTCGATCAGGACGACGTGTTGCACTTCCCAAGCCTCGGATTCGACGGGGTCAAAAGCCCCTCGGTGATCAGCCTCGCCGCCAAGCAGAGCGTCGGCGTGTCGTTGGCCGCCGAGGAGTATGCCGGTCGCTTCTTCAGCAACGGCGCCCGGCCTGATTTCGCACTGAGTCATCCTGGCACGCCCACCAAGGCGCAGGTCGATCTGATCCGTGAGATGTGGGCAGAGCGTCACCAGGGCCCGGCGAACAACCATCTGCCTGCCGTGCTGGTCGGCGGGATGGAGGTGAAAGAACTCACCATGTCCGCCGAGGACTCGCAGCTGCTGGAAACGCGCAAATGGCAGGTCGTGGACATCGCCCGCGCGTTTGGCGTCCCGCCTCACATGATCGGCGAAACGGAGAAGAGCAGCAGCTGGGGCAGCGGCATCGAGCAGATGTCCATCGGCTTCGTCCGCTGGACGCTAAACCGGCACCTCAAGCCTGTTGAGCAGGAACTCAACCGCAAGCTATGGCCCAGCAGCCCTCGCTACTTTGTCGAGTTCAACCGTGAAGGCCTGATGGCCGGGGACAGCAAGGCCGAGGCGGAATACTTCACCAAGGCGCTCGGCGGGCCTGGTGCCCAAGGCTACATGACCGTCAACGAAGTGCGCCGCATCAAGAACCTGCCGCCGGTCGAGGGCGGCGACACCCTCTACCGACCGGAGAATCCCAATGCCACGCAACAAATTGCTGAGCCTGATTCAGGACAACCTGAAGGCGACGAAGCACTTCGAGATTAAGAACGCCGATAGCGACAACCCCGAGATCTTCCTCTACGACGCCATCGGCGACTGGTACGGCATCGGCGCCGAGACCGTCGCCAAGGCGTTGCGCGATCTCGCCGGCAAAGACGTCGCGCTGCGTATCAACAGCCCTGGCGGTGACGTGTTCGAAGGCCGCGCGATGGCAACGGCCATCGCCCAGCACAAGGGCAAGGTGACCGCCTACATCGACGGGCTGGCGGCCAGCGCAGCCACCTATGTCGCGCTAGCCGCTGACGAGGTGGTCATGGCGCAGGGCAGTTTCTTCATGATTCACAACGCCTGGACGCTGGCCATGGGCAACGCCGACGAACTGGACGAAACCTCCGCGCTGCTGCGCAAGGTCGACGCCAGCATCGTTGACGACTACCGCCGCAAGACGGGCGCCGACGACGCCCAGCTGCGGGACTGGATGAAGGCCGAAACCTGGTTCACCGCCGACGAAGCCAAGCAGCACGGTTTCGTTGATCGGCTCGCTGATTCGCCTGCCAAGGCCAGTAGTCAGTGGAATCTTGCCGCTTACAACAATGCCCCGGCGGCGCTGCTCAACCAGCAGTCTGCCCCACAGTACAACCGAGCCCTTGCCGAGCGCCGTCTCGGCCTGCTCGAGCGAACCGCCGCGTAGCGGGCTCCCGCGCGCAGCAACCAGAACCGCCTTCCGGCGGTTTTTTCATGTCTGAAATGAGGAAACACCAATGCCCAGCATTCAAGCCAAGCGGGAGCAACGCAGCGCCCTGGCCAGCGAAACGCGTGCCCTGATGGACGCCAACCCCGGCGACAAGTGGGGTGACGAGCAGCAGCAGAAGTATGACGGCCTGGTCGCCCAGATCGAGCGCATCGACGGCGAGATCAACCGTGAGCAGAAGGTGCTCGATATCGAGGCCGCGCAAAAGCACAAGGTTCGTGACCGTGCCAGCCGCGACAACATCAGCGATGACGAGGCCGAACATCGCCTCAACGGTGACAAACAGGTGTTCCGGGCCTGGCTCGCCGGTGGCGTAGAAAACTTGACCCCGGAACAGCGGGAGGTGGTTGCCCAGCGCCGTGAAGCACTGCGCAATACCATGTCCACTAGCGTTGGTACTGAGGGTGGCTACCTAGTTGAGAAAGAGTTCAGCGCCGCTCTGCTTGAATCGCTTAAGGATTACGGTGGCATGCGCAGCGTGGCGCAGGTTATCCGCACCGAAACCGGCGCGGCGATGGACTTCCCCACCACCGATGCCACCTCGGAAGAGGGCGAGATCGTTGGCGAGAACGCACCGACAACCAACGAAGACGCCAGCTTCGGCACCATGGCGCACGTGGTCTACAAGTTCAGCTCCAAGGACATCGCCGTTCCCTTCGAGCTGCTGCAAGACAGCGCCATCGACATCGAGGCACACCTGCGCGATCGCTTGAACGAGCGTCTTGGCCGCATCACCAATCGCCTGTTCACCACCGGTACTGGTGCCAACCAACCGCACGGCGCAGTGACCGGCTCGGCAGCTGGCAAGATCGGTGCAACCGGCCAGACCAGCATCATCACCTGGGAAGATCTGATTGACCTGGTGCACAGCGTTGATCCGGCGTACCGCCGTTCGGCCAGCTGCTCGCTGATGTTCCATGACAACACCCTGCGTGAACTGAAGAAGCTGAAGGACAACGATGGCCGTCCGCTGTGGCTGCCCGGCATCGATGTGGCCGAGCCGGCGACCATCGCTGGCCAGCGCTACACCATCAACCAGGACATGCCAGTGATGGCGGCGGGTGCCAAATCCGTCTTGTTCGGTGACTTCAACCGCTACCTGATCCGCGACGTCATGCAGGTGGCGCTGTTCCGCATGACCGACTCGGCCTACACCAAGAAGGGCCAGGTCGGCTTCCTGGCGTTCATGCGCAGCGGAGGTCGCCTGATGGACGTTGGTGGCGCTCTCAAGCACTACCAGAACGCGGCGTCCTGACGCTGAGGCGGGCCGGCCACGCCGGCTCGTCGTTTCCCAACTCTTCGTAGAGTGATTGCCATGTCTGGAAAGAAAGTGACAACCCCGGCAGAAGCCAGCGGCGAGAACCAGCCGCAATTGATTCAGGGGGCGACCGCTCAGACCGCTCCTGAACCGAGCGAGGCTTCTGTTGCCGTGCCGCAGTCGCAGCCGGAGCTAGAGCCAGAGCCAGAGCCAGAGCCAGAGCCAGAGCCGGAGTTCGTTGAGGTATTGGCCCTGCGTGACGAGCCCGCCTTTTCCCTCAAGTGTGGGCAGGTGCTTCTGCTTGATGCTGCTACCGCGCGTCAGCTGAAGAAGGCGGGTGGCGTAGATGACACGCCCGCAGCGGTCAGCGCGGCCAAGGCCGCCCAGCCACAAGCCGATGCAGATGATGTGATCGAGGACTGACATGCGCCTGACCCGAACCCTGCCGCCTGCCGTCGAGCCCATATCGCTGGCCGAGGCCAAGTACCAATGCAAGATCCGCCACACCCAGGCGGACGATGCGCTGGCCACGGCTATCCGCGCTGCGCGGGAGCTGGCCGAAGAGCGTACAGGACGGGCGCTTGTCACGCAGGGCTGGTCCCAGCTGGAGCGGTGTGCGCCGGCAGAGGTGCGGCTAGGGGTCTGGCCAGTGCAGGCGGTCACCCGCGTGGCGGTTGACGGTGTCGAGCTGGCCGCCTCCGGGTACGTCGTATACCTCGGTGACGATCCTTGCATTAGCCCTGTTGGCGAAAGCTGGGCAGGAAAGCAGGTAGTCGTTGAGTTCACCGCAGGCTATGGCGATGCGGGCAGCGATGTTCCGGCTGCGATCAAGCGGTGGGCTTTGCATCAGGTAGCCAATGCCATGGAGCACAGCGGCTCGGTGGTGGTTGGCACCATCGCGTCCGAGTTGAAATTCGTTGAGCACCTGCTCGATCCGTACACCATCCCGAGGTAGCCATGCGCGCCGGACGTCTTAACACACCGACCGACATCCTCTACCTCGGCCCGGATCTACACGTTTACACCCTCGACTGGGTGTGGACCAACATCACCGCCAAGGATGCCACCGATGCGCCCATGGCCACCGGCTTGCGCAGCCCGGCCAAGGTCGAAGTGCGCGCTTGGTGGGATGCGCGCTTGCTGCAGGGCCGCTACCTGCGCGCCGAAGGGCGGTTGTTGTATCTCGACGGCGTTCGGGATGTCACCGGCCAGCGTGCTGAGCTGGTGATGACCGCTACGGAGCTGGTCGGCGAGCAGGGCGAGTTCCGCCCGCTCGATGGCGTGCCGTTAGCGTGCCGCGTGCACCTGACGTTCGATGCGCCCTATCGCGACGACATGGGGCAAACCACCGAGTACCGAACCCGCGCCGAGGTGGCGCTGGTCGAGGTCGGCCGGGCGCAGCCTGACGACCAGCTGCTAGTCGGTGGTCAGATTTATAACGTCATCGCCTACGCCGATGAATCGGACGACGGCATCGTGAGGGGCTTATGGCTGGATCCGGTGGGCTGAGAATCGGTATACGGCCCGAGGGCTTCGAAGCGGCCCGACGACAACTTGCCAGCCAGGGCCGCAAGGTCGACCCAGTGTTGCGCGGCGCGCTGGATACCACGGCCACCGATACCCGCAAACAGCGCTACACGCCCCAGATAGCACCAATGTTCAAGAGCCGCAGCTGGGTCAACAAGCGGATCATCATCAAGCGCGTTAACGCGCGGAAGGGGCGCTTCGATGCGCGTTTAATTCCCAGCTCTGCCGGCGTGTACGTCACCGAGTATCGGCGCTGGGGTTACCAGGCCATCACCGCCACGCGAGCGCGCATCCTGGTGGGCAGCTTCAAGGGCCACAAGGTGGCTGCGGGCTTCGTCAACCCGGCCAGCTTCGGGCGGCAACCTTGGGCCACCCGCTCCAGCGTGACCCGCAATGTGCAAAAGCGCGGCGGGCAGTTCAGCTACAAGTACGGCTCTGGTGCGCTTACTCCGGCCCTTGGCCCCTCGGTCGCCTGGTTCTTCAAGCGCCTCACCAGCGTCACCACTGTTCGCTGGGTCAACCGGCGGCTCGAACAGGAATTCCAGCGCCGCATGCGCCGCGAGCTGCTCAAGCCTGCCCTTTAACTGGAGTCACCCATGCCTGTACCCAAGGCCACCCAGGTCGGCATCGACCTGCGCGCCCGGCTGGACCAGATCCGCCAGGCCAACGGCTACTTCACCGAACTCAAGCGCGTCTACGGCCCGACCGAAAAGCCCCGCGACAAGGTGCCGATGCCCTACGCCCTGGTGCGACCGGGTACGGATGTACGCACCGGTACCGCGGGCTGGCAGGCCACCCGCGTGCGCCAGTTCGAGATTGAGGTGGTGTTCCCAAAAAGTGCCGATGAGGCTGCGCTGGATGCCGTGCACGTCGACGTGCTGCGTGCCCTTGGCTTCGGTCAGGACCAGCCCGAGCGCAAGTTTCCCGGCCTGCTAGACGAGGAGGACGAAGCGATTCCGCAGTACGCCAGCGAAGGCGAAACCACCCACAGCATCACCATCACCATCGGCGTGCTGTACGTCGAGAGCTACAACTGACGGCCGCAGGCCAGGAGCCCCCCCATGAGTCTGATGAACTACACCCAACTGTTCCGCGGTCCCACCTTCGTCGCGGCCTACCCGGGCTGGAACTTCGAAGAGATCTTCAAGTTGCAGAACATGACCGCCGAGCCGACCACCAACGAAATTACCGTACAGGACCCGACCCGTATCGGCCTGCCGGAACTGGACAGCGTCAACAGTACCAGCGCCATCACCTTCACTGGCGAGGCGGTTGCCTTCAGCCCTCGCGCCGCTGCCATCGCCATGTACGGTTCGGTGACCCAAGTGCCCAGCGGCACCGTCGCGGATGAAGCGCATGAGGCCTACATCGACCGCACGATCATGCTCAAGCACCTTCCGCTCGAGGTGACCGCCGTCAAGAGCGACGATGGGGTCACGACTTACGAGCGCAACAAGGACTATGCGGTCGGCCCCTTCGGCATCCGCATCCTGCCGGGCGGTCCGCTGGCGACGGCGATTGCCGCCACCACGCCGCCCGAGGGTGAGCAGCTCAAGCGCGTGCCGATCAAGGTCACCTATAACTACCCGACCGTGGACGTTATCAAGCCCTTCACCACCGGGCAGAAGTTCTACCGGGTGATGGTTGGCCAGATCAACGAGGGCGGTAATAACGAGATGCGTCGCATCCAGTGCTTCTACTGCAAGATCTCCCTGAGCGGCGGCATCCCGCTCAACCAGGGCACCGAGTTCGGCACCGTGCCGATTCAGATCAAGCTGCTGGCCGATCCGAACATCATGGATGCCGGTGAGGCTGCCATGTGGCAATGGGAAGTACAGAACGTCGAAGCGGCTTAATCCTTGTGATAGATTCCCTCCTATCCAAACGGGAGGGAACCCCATGCTTCGTTTCGGCTTTTTCCTGGCTGTGCTGCTGCTTTCATCGCAGGCTGGTGCTGCCACCATCTTCAAATGCGTAGACGAGGCCGGCAAGGTGACGTTTACCAAGAATGCCAATTGCCCTCGGAATAGCGGGCTTGACGACGTCATAAGCGCCCACAATGCCTCGCCAAGCGGTTCGAGCGCTCCGGTCCAGATGGCTACGCCTACAGCACAGCAGTACGCCCCGCGGCCATCGGCCGCAACCGATGGCGTAGTGGTTGTTGGAGGTAGTTCGAGGCAGCCAGAGTGCGATACCGGGCTGTCGGATCGAGACTTGCGAACTGCCAAGCTTCGCGGAGAGGTTGTTCCTGGAATGTCCCGCAAGGACGTCGAGAGCATCCACGGCAAGGCCAGCGACGATACCAATGTGCGCGGAGCCGGGGTAAACACCTACTTCAAAGACAAGTATGTGAGGGCGACCAGTGTCGCCTTTGATCGGCAGGGTTGTGTTAGGGGCGGCTATCAGTCCACGCATAACCCCTAACAAACCTCATTCGAACCAAGCCCGCCACGTGCGGGCTTTTTCATGCCCGAAGGAAACCCAATGTCCGACCTATCCATCCTGTTCCCCGAGCCGGTCACCGTCGAGGTGAATGGTCGCGCGGTAGCAATCCACCCGGTGAAGCTCCGCCACTTTGAGCGTTACGGCAAAGCGGCCGGCGCGCTGGTCGAGCTGTTCAGTTCCGCCAGTGTGCAGCAGATCAACCGCTACGCGGCGACGCACAGCCGGGAACTCCGCAAGATTTTGCTGGTGGCCACCAGCCTTAAACGTTGGCAGCTGTGGTTCCTGCCGGCGACGGTCTCCGTGCAGCTGCTGGTGCAGGTGGTGCGAGTCAATTCCGGTTTTTTCGGCGACGCCCTGCCGGAGATGGTCAGGGCGCTGAATGGAGTTCAGTCCTGCAACGACTGATCAGTGCGGGTCACGCTCTGGAAGCCGTGCAGGACTACAGTCTGCCCCAGATAGAAGCCTTCCTCGCGGCCATCGACAAAGAAGATCGCGCCGCCAACCGCATCGCCCTGACCATTGCCCGCGCTGCACGGGTGAAGCCAGCCCAGTACAAGCAGATCATGAGGGAGATTGGCTGATGGCCAAGGTCAAGACGCAGATCGTCATCGAGGGCAAAAACGACACCCGCAAGATGTTTCGTGAGCTGAACGACGACGTCGCGTCGATGAATCAGCAACTGAACACGGCGGGCAAGGCTTTGATTGGCGTGTTCTCGGTGAGTGCGATCACTGGTGCGATTCGTGGCATAGCGAATGCGACGGACAACTACAGCCTGATGAACGCCCGGCTGAAATTGGCCACAAGCTCGCAGCAAGAATTCAACACGGCGCAGACAGAGCTGCGTCGTATTGCAGTCGCTACCCAGTCACCCCTGGAAACCCTCGCTACGCTTTATCAGCGCGTGAGTCGCCCACTGAAGGAGGCAGGGCGCAGCCAGGCTGACATCTTGAAGGTCACCGAAGCGGTGGCCACCTCGTTCCGCGTCTCCGGTGCGAGTGCGCAGGAATCAGAGGCCGGGGTGTTGCAGTTCGCTCAGGCGCTCGGTGCCGGCGCGCTGCGGGGTGATGAGTTCAACAGCGTGGCCGAACAGGCGCCACGGTTAATGCAGGCGCTGGCCGACTCGCTTGGAGTCCCGACCACTGCGTTGAGGGCAATGGCCGAGCAGGGCTTGCTGACGGCCGACGTCGTCACAACTGCACTGGTTGAGCAGCTTGGCGTTCTGCGTGCCGAGGCTGAGTCGCTACCGGAAACGGTAGGCGGCGCCATGACCGAGACCAGCGACCGCTGGAACCAAGCAATCGGCCAGGCCAACACGCAGCCCCTCATCGAATCCATCAACCAACTGGGCGACACGCTGAGCGATCCGGTCGTCGTCGACAATCTGGTCCGGCTTGCGGGTGCGCTGGCGACCCTGGCGGGTACCGCAGTAGATGGCGCCTCTGAATTCGTCGACCTCGGTAAACGTATCGGTTTCGTAGCGGCAAGTGCTGCCGGCATGGTCACTGAGCTTGATCAGGTCGACCAGGAGATTGCTGATCTTGAGCGCAGCCTGAACGGCACCGGGCTGAACACTACACTGGGAGGCCTGTGGTTCACCGAGGACGAGCTCAAAGCGAAGCGCGAAGCGCTGGTTGCTTTCCGCGCGGCTATTGTCGAGCAACAGACCGGCATGAACGCCGAGCTGCAAGCTGCGTCTGATACGGCGGCGGCAGCTGCCGAGGCGGGGCGCGAGAAGGAAATAAAGGCGCGTAACAGCTATATCGCTGAGCTGAAAACCCAGCAGGATCGCATGGTAAAAGCTGCCGAGGATGCCGGCAAAAAGCTGGTCGCCGCTGAGAAAAAGGCAACGGCGGATCTCGAAAAGGTACGTGCCGATCGGCTGAAGATTGAGGAGCGTTACCAAGAAGCATTGGCTGGCATGAACGCCAGTGGCGACGCCTCCTATGGCGCCGCTCAGTCCCTCAAGGTCGGTGCCCGTCAGGCGCTGCAGGCCGGTGATATTCAGGGTGCGCAAGCTCAGGCCCAGGCCGCGCTGAAGATGCTGCAAGACCTGGCCGCAGCTGGCGAAAGCACCTATGGCTTTGCCGGGTTTATCGGTGAGCTGCGCGACATTGAGCTGGCGGCCAATGACCTTGAGCAGACCAACGCCGAGCAGAAAATCGAAGCCATCAAGGCCGAGATGATCAGCCTCAAGTCGCAAGCGGCAGCCCTGCAGGACATGCCGGTCAGTGTGAAAATGGACGATGCTGCCTTGGCTGGCGTCAAGGCTCAGCTCGATGCCCTGGCGGCAACGCCCATCATCGTTCAGGTCGGGGCGCAGTACGACTTCAGTCAACCCTACACCCTGCAGGATCCCGGCCCAACGCCACCCGGCTACGCCACCGGGGGCCTGTTGCAGGGTCCCGGTACCGGGACCAGTGACAGCATCCTGATGTACGGCTCCAACGGCGAGTTCATGATTCAGGCAGCCGCCGTCCGCAAGCTGGGTGTGCCGTTCCTGAACATGATCAACCAGGGCGTACTGCCGCCAAGCATCCCGCGCTTCGCTGAGGGTGGGTTGATCGGCCAAGTGGCCGAGATGCCCATCATGCAGTCCGGGCGGGACCTTGGCCGTGTCGAGCTGAACGCCGGCGGCGAGTCCTATTCGCTGCTGGCCGATCCGGATCAGTTTGACCGATTGCTCAAACGCACCGCCGCCAAGTTCGGGCGCACCCACCGCTAAAGGAACACGACATGACCTTGAATATCATGCTCGGCGGCGTGCCGATCGTGACGCACGCCGGTGCCCAGCAGCAAACCGAAGAGCCGCTCGGGGCCGGCTCCGTCGTGCTACGGCTAAGCGGAGGCGCTGGGGTCAAGCAGCAGCATTGGCAACGCATGAGCGGGACCATCACTGGGCAGGGTTTGATGCCTCCCGGGTTGGATGGGTTGGACTACAGCCAGCCGCTCGAGCTGCGGTCCACGCAGGTGAGCAGCATCGTCGGGGCGGGGCTTGAGTTTTCGCTTACCAGCGTGCCTCGTCCTGAGCTCGCACCCTGGGCGTTCGCGCTGGTGGATAACCAGTGGGGGCGAACGCCCTGTGCTTATGCAAATGGCGTGGTGACCGTCGAGGCAGTGCCGGGGGCCACGCTCTACCAGGCCTGCTGGCTACCGATTTATTCCGTATTCGCGACCCGGCCGCCCAAGACGCAGTCGACGGCGCACGGCTGGTCGATCAACTGGGAAGAAACCTAAATGCTGAATGCCTCGCCGCTCAACGCCTCGCCGCTGAATGGCGTTGCCTCCTCAGCTATTGAGCCGGTCTATGTCGTCACCGGTCAGTCGGACGTGTGGCGCCTGCTGGTTCGCGTGGCGGGCGTAGACGTATCGGCGCAGCTCACCAGCTCCGCAGACACTGACCGGGAGGAGGGCGCGGCCGGCGTTGGCGGGTTCGATTTGTTCATTGCAGATGGCCCGGTTGTGCCGACCGACTGGAAAGGTCGCCCGGTCACTATTGACTTCATCTGCACCACGAACGGCGCTACCACTCAGGAGCGGCGCTACACCGGCCAGATAGCGCAAGCCAACTGGAACCCGGTTTCGCGCGTGCTCTCGTGCGAGCTGAGCGATCAGATGCAGCAGCGGGTGGAGTCGCTGAGCATTGCCGGCGTCGATGCGCTGGTGGGCGGTGACTGGTCCGCTGACGTGTTCGAGGCGGTAGAGGGCCGCAGTCATTGGGATTACGCACTCGAGCGTTTGGCAACTCGCACGACCAGCCTTGATTGCTCGCCCGCTGGTGACTTGCGCGTGACCAGCTGGTACGCCACGGCGCCGCACTTCGTCTTCGGTCAAGGCACGACGCTGTACCAGTCCGTCGAGCTGCAGCAGGCCGATCTTGACCGCACCACGAACCGCGTCGAGATCGAATTCAGCTACCGCTACAACCGGCTGTGGCAGCGCAACAAAAATTACCAGTGGCAGTCGCCGGAGACGCAGGGCCTGACCGGGCTCAGCGGATTCTGTCAGTGGCGTACCAATAGCCACGAGCTGCCGACCAAGGACATGATCGAAGACGCAGCCGCGGGTAACAGCGAGACGCTGATCAGCCCGACTTACTACTCGCTGCCGCTGACCCTGCCCGACCCGTGCGGCGACGGTAACCCCTGGATCAACACCTTTGACGATCTGCTGCTCGGCGTCAGTTGGGTCGGTGCGCGGCGCTGGGTGCAGGTCGTGACCGAGACGTACAGTCTGACCCTGGCTACCACAGCGGGCGAGACTGAATCGTCGCGCATCGTCCAGCGCGCGGCCTATACGGTCGACGTTGAAGACGATCAGGCGGATGAATGGGTCGATGAGCCCATCCTCGGCGGTAGCAGCGGCAATACCGATCTAGCGGACGATGCCCGGCGCAATGCGGCGATGACCGTAGCGTTGCGCTCGGCACTGGCTGAGATCGTAGCGGCGCACCGTGAATCAACGCTGACCTTTCAGGTGCCAACCAGCTTGGCGCATGGAATTGATCTGATCCATACGATTGAGTTGAACGACCAGGGCGCACACGCCATCGGCAAGTGCCGCCGCATCGTAGACAACTTCGATCTGTCCAGCGGACAGGCCTTGACCACGTTGAGCATCGCCGTCATGCGCGGCGGTGGCGTCAGTGACCCGTTGACCTTGCCGCCACGCTTAGGCGGTGAGGTAGGCGGCGGTGGGTCGGGCGGTGAGGGGATTTCCAACATTCTGCCGACCCAGCTTGGCGGGCGCCTGGCCTCGCCGGCTTATGACGACACGATGGAAGGGTTCGCCGGCAACTACTCGTCAACAACTGAAGGCACGGAAATGTACCCGCGCCGGATGGATTCAATCGCACCGGAAATACCGGCTGAAGACCGTGACGAACGCGCACTGACCAGCGAGACGCTATACCGCGTCGGCATTCCGAACGACACACTGGAGTTGTAGCCATGCCCACAAACGAAGAGATGCGCCGCGCCTCCGGGCAGGCGATGGTCAACAACCGGCGCGCCATTGGTCAATCCATGGAGGACCAGCGCCGCGCAGGCGGTCAGGCCATGATTGCGCAGCGCACCGGGACAGCGGTCGCGGCGGACATAAACCGGCTAACCCAGCCGCAGCAGTCCCGCAAAACTCTGAAGCCCGTCCCGTCTGTCGGCGCGCTGCCAGCCTCGCAAGGGCGCGGGGTTTACAAGCCGCCTGCCGCAACGGGTACGGGCGGCATTGCGAGCCCGCTGGTGGAATTAACGACGGTCGGTAACGGTGTCACGGTTCCAGATCGTGATTATTGGCCGGGCGGGTTGCTCAGCAGTGATGGCCTGTTCGTGCTGCCCTCAATCAAAACCCTGAATCTGATCGACGCCAATAACGCCGAGGTCCAGATCCAGCTTGCCGCGCCGGCTGGATCATGACGGCGCCGGTGTGGGGCTGCCCCTGGCATGGGCGGGTTCAGGACGGCCAGATGCATCTGCCGAACGGCCAGACCCGACCATGGGCGCAGCCTTTTGACGTCATCGCTGCCCGTCGTGGGGATAGCCATCTGGTGCAGGCGCCTGGCGTCGTGCCGGTTGTTCGCAGTACAGAGGAGCAGGCAGTCGACGTGGCAAACGGCTGGCAGTGGAAAACGTCTGCCATCCTCGCCGGCTCGGAAAACCAACTGCACGGCACGCCGCTTAATGGCTGGATCTATTGCGCGCCGGACGGCTCTCGCTGGCGCATACCTGTAGAGGAGTTCGGTGCGCCGCTGTTGGGTGAAAGCTGGGCTGCGATAGTAAACGCCTCGCGCTTCGGCCTAGTGGGCGGTAGCCCTGATAATCGCCCGCTGACATTCGATATCGACCCACAGCAGCCAGCTCTGACGGATATTGATGATGTCTGGATCTGCCTGCATGCCGTCACACCGGATGGCTCCAAGGCGATCCTGATGGCCTACGTGCGGGAGGATATTTTTCGCGGCGACATGGGCATTACGGTCCCGAGCGGGCTGCAGCTGCTGCCGGTCGGGTTTTACCTCGTCTCGCTGACAGGCGGGGCGGCAGATCTGTCGATGGATTTCTCCGTGCTGTATAGCCAGTCGCAAACGCTCGGGACGGCCGGCTCAGTGTTCCCAGTTACTACGATCAGCGAGCAGTACAACACTGCGATTCAGGTCGGCCCTTGGCACGCCTACTACCGTGACCGAATCGTGGCCGCCTGGTTCGTAGACGGCGCGCCGGTCCCGGTTACATGGACGATGGAATGGGAAGGCGAGATCAATAGCCCGTCACCGACAGGGGCTGACCCAGCCACGCGCACATGCTCGGCATCGTCTGCGCTGACGTGGACGCTCAAGGTTGGCGCTACAACAGTCGACACCATCACCGCGAGCGCGTCCCAAGATACGTTCGAGCGAAAGAAAATAGGCGAGGTCGACCATTACGAATCGACCACCGTCTACACCGTCGAGGGGGAAACCAAGACCTACAGCTATGCTGGCGAAGACGCCAGCAGAGGCTGGAATTCGGTCGGCCCGATGCTGATCAACAGTTACGGCGGCGATACACCGCTGCGGACGCTGGAAAACGCCGGCTGGGGCATGATTGCAATGGACGATTTCGACCGTTTCTGGTGGTGCGACATTCAGCGCTACAGCAACAACCTGCTAGGCATTCGCGTGTACAGGCGGGACCGTCTAGCCAATACCGTGAGCTATGAGTACAGAGCTGCTGCTCACCCTGATGGCGTAGACGCCGGCACGCTCGTTTCTCCCAGCAGCCCCAGCTCACCGAGCACTGGCCATCTCCGCTACGGCAGCTACAACCCCGTCACGGGCGAAGTCGCCCGCAACCAATCAACGCCCGTCTGCTACGTCTGAGGACAACCCATGCAACGTTTTATAAATAACTGGCAGGCGCCCCTGCTAGCGCCTTTGGCTGCGGGCGATTTGACGGTATCCGTCGCGCCGATCTGGTCCGACAAGCTCGGAGCGCTGGGTTCGGGCGACTACTACCTAGTCACTGCCTATAAGGCGGGCGCGGTAGAAATCATGCGCGTGACCGCGCAAGCGGGCGGCGTATTGACCGTCGAGCGCGCACAAGAAGGCACCGACGCGCTCACGCTTGAGGCGGGCGACGAGATCAGCGCCAATGTGACGGCCTCCACACTGGAGTCGCTGCGTGACGTCGGCGGCGCTTCGAGTTGGGGCAGTATTACCGGTACGCTGGCGGATCAAGTGGATCTGCAGCAAGCGCTCGACGCGAAACCTGACGGCGCGGATCTGGCGGCAGTGGCCACTAGCGGCGCCTATGCGGATCTAGGCGGGAAACCGTTCATTCCGACCGATGCGGGCGACGTAGGCGCTGCTACGGCCGCACAAGGCGCCAAGGCCGACACCGCAGTACAACCGCAGGCGCTGACCGATGGTCTGGCTGCGAAAGTCGACGCGGTGCCGGGCAAGCAGCTGAGCGACGAGAACTACACCAGCGCGGAGAAGACGAAGCTCGCCGGGCTGGAGGCTGCACACTATCGCGGCACCTATGTGAACTTCACGGCACTGACCACGGCGCTGCCGACAGCAGTGGTGGGCGACTATGCCGACGTGGACGCAGGCGCCGACTCGCCGGTGCTGCGCTATATCTGGGACGCGAGCGACAACGAGTGGGTGGCGCAGGCCGGTAGTGCTGACCCGATCACCGCCGCTCAGGTCAAGACCCTGTACGAGTCCAACGCGGACACGAACGCGTTCACGGATACCGAGAAAACAAAGCTCGTAGGCGTGGCAGAGGGCGCGACAGCGAACACCAGTACCGACACCCTGGCCGAGGGCGCGACGAACTTGTACCACACCGCTGCGCGCGTACGCGGTGTAGTGCTGACCGGACTCAGCCTGGCAACCGGTACGGTGATAGCGGCGACGGATACCGTGCTGTCCGCGCTGGGAAAGCTCCAGGCGCAGATCACGGCGCTGACCACTACCGTCGGCAACAAGGTCGACAAGGTTGCAGGCAAGCAGCTCTCGACTGAGGACTACACGGCTGGCGAAAAGCAGCAGCTAGCGGATGCGGTCGCATCAATCGGCGATATCCAGTCAGCGCTAACGACGATAAATGGAGAATGAAATGACGATCGCTGACCAGCTAACACTATTGTCGAACACGAAGTCACAGATTTCAGCGGCGATCGAGGCGAAGGGCGTTTCGGTAGGTTCGATCCCCTTTTCACAGTACCCAAGCAAGATAGCCGCTATAACGGCTGGCGGTGGCGGCGAGCTGCAGCCGCTCCCACCGGCGCTTGGGTCCATCTTGCCGGTGAACGCACCCGTCATTTCCGGCAGCTCAGCGACGCTTGTCGATGAGGAGGGACACCTACTGTACCAAAGCATCGCCGTAGCGCCGGACAAGGTGCTAGGGGATTGGTACTCGACACGGAAATTGCTCTCGGCAATGGTCGTGTGGGACGAGAAACAAGCAGTATGGGAAAGTGAACTCGTGACAGTAACCTCGGCAGACACAGCTACCACGTCTGGCGAATGGGCTTCCGGCCTCCTAGATGGAGATCAGCTTACGTGGAAGGGCATTGTGGAGCTGATGCTGGTGCCGTCTAAGTCCGACGTAGCTGCGACGGTGACGCGCGTGCTTGGCGGGCATCTGATGCAGAAATACGGCACGGGAGCCGACACCAAACAGGCTATAGGTTATTGGATGGGGATGGCCGCAGCTAAAGCCGGAGCCCCTAACCTTATTGCGCTTACCAACGACGCGTCTGTTTCCGGCGAATACATCGCAACTCAACTGACAAGCTCTATTCGAAGCATGGCGCTCGTAATGCGCAGGTTTGTCGCCGAATATCCAGCTCTGGTTTCTATAGCCCAACAGCGCAGCGTATCGGTGCAAGTAGCAGGGGCTAACCCGAAGACGCTTACGTTTCAGGGTATGGATCGGCTGCAAAACGTACTGGACTCAGCTGGAGCCGCGACAGGCAGTCCGGTTCCAGGTTACATCGGTGGCAAGACTGGCGACCTTGGCGAAACGGGGCATCAGGTGTTCGGAGCTTATATGCCGTCCGGCGGAAAAGTATTCGGTGCTGTTCGCACGAGCACTACGCGGGAAAATCGCGCTCAGGATGTGCGGCGCATGCTAATGGCGGCGGAGAATGATTTCACGCATTTGCAGTCGTCGGAAACAGTGGCAGATCCCTACGCTGCGTCGGTAGGACTCAGAATAAAGGCAACACTACCAGCTACGGATAGCAGCCCAAACTCTCGCTCGATCACGAACGCGGGGGTGACGAGCGAAGAGTCGGCATACATGGGCGGCACGGCGCTGTTCTTTAGCAGCGGCTACCTCCAGGTCGACGGCGCAGCGCCGGTGCTGGGTGGGCTGGATTTCACCACTGAGGTATTTCTGCGCGGAGCGGGGCTCGCTCAACCCGTCACGACAGATCTGTTTGGGCAGTGGCGAACTGTAGCCGGAGGGCGAAACTGGGCTATACAACTCAGCGACACCGAGATCATTTTTTGGTACTCGATCACCGGGTCGGACTCGTACTCAGTGCGGTTCCCTATGAGCCGAACCTTTCTCCTTAACGGGGCGCCTACGCACATCGTCGTCATGCGCCAAGGCACGTCGCTAGTTATATTCGTGAATGGCCAGCCTTCGCCAGCAACAAACATAGGCACGACTACGTTCTATGGGGCCGCAACCAGCAGCCTGATGTTGGGCGCACGAGCAAGCTCAGGCGGAGCAGCCGAGAACTACTTTAATGGCCTGATAGACGAGGCTATTCTCACTGTCGGAGTTGCACGTTACCCGCTGACGGGCTTTAGATCTCGATACCGCCCCAGCCGCTGGGGTTAGCGGACGAGGCCGGCAGTACATGCCTAGCCTCACTCGCCTCACATAGAGCCCGCCCCGCGCGGGCTTTCTTTTGCCCGGAGCAACCATGCAGCCAGCAAAGCTAGACCTGCCCATTGTCCAGGGCGCGACCAACCGCAAGCCGCTGCTGCTGATGCAGCCGAAGTTCGCCTACAAGCCGATCAGCGCCATTCAGCAGGCCGCGCCGCTGCGCATCGCCGTATCCCGTCCTGGCCTGGCAAAGCGACAAGGGCCGACAGTACGGCCTAAACCACACCGCATAGAGCCCCGCCAGTCGGGGCTTTTTTCTGCCTCAAGGATTTCCCATGACCTTCTGAGATACGGGAGCGAGCCATAGCGCCCGCTCTCGCGATGCTGCCTGCGCGGACATAAAGGAATGATCATGCAAACATCACAGCGAGGCATTGATCTCATCAAGTCCTTCGAGGGGCTGAGCCTGACTGCCTATAAAGACGTGGTAGGCGTGGTCACCATCGGCTATGGCACAACGTCCGGCGTAAAGATGGGCGACAAGATAACGAAGGAGCGCGCCGAGGAACTTCTGCGCGACGACGTGAAGCGGTTCGAGGGCTACGTCGAGCAGCTGGTCAAGGTTCCGCTGATGCAAGGCCAGCACGACGCATTGGTTTCCTTCACGTACAACCTCGGGCCGGGGGCGCTGGAGAAGTCCACGCTGCTCGACCAGCTGAACCGGGGCGACTATCACAGCGCAGCGGAACAGTTCGGCAGATGGGTTAAGGCTGGAGGCAAGACGCTTGCCGGTCTGGTTCGCCGCCGCGCTGCTGAGCGTGCATTGTTCGAGGAGGCGTGATGCTGAATCTCATCCCGTCGCAATACAAGCTGATCGCCGCAGGAGCCGCTGTGCTCGCGCTGATGGCCCTTTCGGCTACCGGTGCGTGGCAGTGGCAGGCGAACAGCTATGAACGTCAGCTCAGTGAGCTGCGGGGCGAGTATGCCGAGGCCGCACGGCAGGCTGAAGCCCGCGCCAGATCCGAAGAACAACGCCGCCAAACCGCCATTGAGGGGATTCGCCGTGACGCACAAGACAAGATCGCTGCGGTTGCCGCTGATGCTGCTGCCGCTGATGACGCTGCTAGCCGGTTGCGCGCACGAGTCGCCCAGCTATCAAGCAGACCCGCCAGCTGTCCCGGTGCTGCCGGTGGAGGCGAGGCAACCGACGAAACCGGAATGGTGCTCACCGACGTGTTTGCAAGGCTTGACCAGCGAGCGGGTGAACTGGCTGAAGCTTATGACCGCGCCCGAATAGCGGGGCTGGCGTGTGAGACTGCTTATGACGCGCTGAAGGGAAATTGAGGGCGCTAAGGCTGCTTGCAGAACCACGACTGGCCATACGCAACGCCATCGACTATCTCGATTCCCGTGACTACAAAACCGTTCGGCGCCATTGAGTGAACGTCCGCATCGTAAAGCCTGGGTAGCGGCTCGTTGTCTGGCGAGCCGCTGGCGATGAACGCAACCCGTGAAGGCCGGCCAAGTTCTTTGGTTGGCTGATGCTCAATCCGGAGGTCGCCCGCCGTCGGCGTGTCACTCTGTAGCGCCTTTTTGTCACGAGACTTGCCGCGCTCGCGGAGCCGGATGATGTGGAAGTACATGGCTACAGCACCGGGTCGCTAATTCGCTCAATGAGATGGGCACCATCGTTTCGCACGTTGCCGACGGCGGATGGTACGGGATACCAATCGAACTCATCGACAGCTAGGCAGTGCTCCCGCGCGATCTCTTCAGCCTCGTCTGGCGATAGCTCTGGATCCAGCCAGTTCGCGGCGCACCCAGAGGACAGCACAAGCGGGCGGCGGTCGTGGATGTCTAGCAGTCCCGCGCCGCTGCCGGCCGTGATGATCACGAAGCCGTCACCGTCTCGCGACTCAGCCATTCCACCTCGCTGGAATTGTCCGATCGCCCCCAAGAAACACGGCTCGCCCGTCTTCAGCTTGATCAAGTAGGGTTGCTTGATCTTCGGGTTTGCCTCGTCCTTCTTCCATTCATACCAACCATCAGCCGGCACGATCGCGCGGCCGGTCTTCCAGACGTCTCGGAAGAACTTCGAGGTGGCTGCAGTCTCTACCCTGGCGTTGATTGCTGGCGGTCTTTTCCCCTGCGCCCAGAACGGGGCGTATCCCCACTTGACCGGCTCCATGCGTAGCCCGTCATCGTCCTGATGCAGCAGCTGCACCTTCGATTGCGGCGGCACGTTGTAGCGGCCGATTGGTTCCGGGTTGATTCCGCTCTGTAGCGTCAAGTCGACCTGCAGCGCATCGAGGTACTCGACTGCATGTCTGTACTGCGTAATTCGTCCGCACATGGTCGCCTCGCTCAAGTGGTCTGGTTATTGAGAAATTCAAAGCAGGCAGTCGTTCGACTCGGGTGAGGTTTTAGACAGCTCCGGTATAGTGATACTGTACCGTGGAGCCTGGGTATCCCCTGCGCAGGCCTGTTAATGAGATATCCAGTGAAGTTCAGCGATTCCCTCCTGATGCGAGTGATCAAAGGCCACGCCCGATGGCGATGGCGTGCGTGAATCACTGCTCCGAAGACTGCATTGCTTCGATGCTCAACCCAGCGGAAAAAATAGCGGGTATATGAGCGGGTATCAGAATCAAGATAGTGCAGGAAAGTCTTTGTATATCAATAGGTTGTTCTGATCATGTTGCTGATGCTGGATAACTACGATTCCTTTACTTACAACGTCGTGCAATACCTCGGCGAACTCGGTGCGGACGTCAAAGTGGTGCGCAACGATGAGTTGAGTGTCGCCGAAATCGAAGCACTGAACCCGGAGCGTATCGTCGTATCGCCTGGCCCCTGCACGCCGAACGAGGCGGGGGTTTCACTCGACCTGATCCGCCATTTCGCCGGCAAGCTGCCGATTCTAGGCGTTTGTCTTGGCCATCAGAGCATCGGGCAAGCGTTTGGTGGTGAGGTCGTGCGGGCGCGTCAGGTCATGCATGGCAAGACGAGTCCGGTCGCTCACCAGAACACCGGCGTGTTCGCCGGCCTGAACAATCCATTAACGGTGACGCGCTACCACTCGTTGGTGGTCAAGCGCGAAACGCTTCCCGACTGTCTGGAAATCACTGCCTGGACGCAACTGGAAGATGGCAGTGTCGACGAGATCATGGGCTTGCGGCATAAGACGCTGAACATTGAAGGCGTGCAGTTTCACCCTGAGTCAATCCTCACCGAGCAGGGGCACGAATTGTTCGCCAATTTTCTGAAACAGACCGGAGGCGTGCGCTGATGGATATCAAGGAAGCCCTCAACCGCATCGTCGGTCAGCTGGACTTGAGTACCGATGAGATGAAGGCGGTGATGCGCCAGATCATGACTGGTCAGTGCACCGATGCGCAGATTGGCGCGTTCCTCATGGGCATGCGCATGAAGAGCGAAACGATCGACGAGATCGTCGGCGCCGTACAGGTGATGCGTGAGCTGGCCGAACCGGTGCATTTCGATACCCATCGATTGGTGGACACCTGCGGTACCGGTGGCGATGGGATGAACATTTTCAATGTTTCAACTGCCGCAGCCTTCGTGGTCGCCGCCGCGGGAGGCAAGGTGGCCAAGCACGGTAACCGTGCGGTGTCGGGCAAGAGTGGCAGCGCCGACCTGCTCGAAGCGGCCGGTGTTTACCTGGATCTCACGCCCGAGCAGGTTGCGCGCAGCGTCGATGCAGTGGGTGTTGGCTTCATGTTCGCGCCTGCGCATCACGGCGCGATGAAATTTGCCGCAGGCCCACGTCGCGAGCTGGGCCTGCGCACGCTTTTCAACATCCTCGGCCCGATGTCCAACCCCGCAGGCGTCAAGCATCAGGTGCTTGGCGTGTTCAGCAAGGAACTCTGCCGGCCCATGGCCGAGGTGCTGTCGCGCCTGGGAAGCCAGCATGTGTTGGTGGTGCATGCGCAGGATGGGCTTGACGAGATCAGTCTGGCGGCCCCGACCTATGTCGCCGAACTGAACAAGGGCGAGATCACCGAATACCGTATCCAGCCTGAAGATTTCGGGATCAAGAGCCAGAGCCTGATAGGTCTCAATGTCGAGGATGCACAGGGTTCGCTGGCGCTGATTCGCGACGCACTGGGACGGCGCAAAACGGACAATGGGCAAAAGGCTGCCGACATGATCGTCCTCAATGCCGGTGCTGCGCTTTACGCGGCCGATATCGCCAGCAGCCTGAAGCAGGGCGTAGAGATCGCTCACGATGCGTTGCATACAGGTTTGGCGCGAGACAAGTTCGAGGAGCTGGTGTCCTTCACCGTGGTGTTCAAGCAGGAGAGTTCGCAATGACCAGTGTGCCGACGGTTCTGGAAAAGATCATCAGGCGCAAGCGCGAGGAAGTGACTGAGCGTCGCGGCCGGGTCGGCCTGGCTGAACTCGAAACAATGGCGGCGGCAGCCGACCCGGTCCGCGGTTTTGCCCGCCGGCTGCAGGAGCAGGCGCGTAACAAACAACCGGCTGTGATTGCAGAAATTAAGAAAGCCTCACCAAGCAAAGGGGTGCTGCGAGAGGATTTCGTGCCGGCGGACATCGCCAGAAGCTATGAGGCAGGTGGCGCCACCTGCCTCTCGGTATTGACCGACATCGACTTCTTTCAAGGGGCCGACGACTACCTGAAGCAAGCGCGCGCGGCATGCAAACTGCCTGTCATCCGTAAGGACTTCATGGTCGACCCCTACCAGATCATCGAAGCCAGAGCCTTGGGCGCGGACTGTATTCTGCTGATCGTCGCTGCGCTGGAGGACGGTCAGATGGCGGAGCTGGCCGATGTGGCGAAGGCTCAGAATCTGGACGTATTGGTAGAGGTCCATGATGGAGCAGAGCTGGAACGCGCGCTGCGCCTCGACACGCCTCTGGTCGGGATTAACAACCGTAACCTTCACACCTTTGAACTCAGTCTGGAAACGACTCTCGATCTGCTGCCGCGCATCCCTCGAGACCGTCTGGCGGTTACCGAAAGCGGCATTCTTCATCGTGCCGACGTTGAGTTGATGGAAATCAACCAGGTGTATGCGTTTTTGGTGGGAGAGGCTTTCATGCGAGCCGAGCAGCCTGGGGTTGAGCTGCAGCGTTTGTTCTTTCCCGGACGCGCGAGCCTACGGTCGTCGGTCGATCCCGAATAAGCAGCGTGAATAAAAAAGCCGGTTAATAGCCGGCTTTATTATTGGCGTGACGGTTGGCTCAGCGAGTGCCGAATACCACCATGGTCTTGCCTTTCACGTGTACCAACCCCTGGGATTCCAGGCTCTTCAGTACACGCCCGACCATTTCCCTCGAGCAACCAACGATGCGGCCGATCTCCTGGCGAGTGATCTTGATCTGCATGCCATCGGGGTGCGTCATCGCATCGGGCTGCTTGCACAGGTCGAGCAATGTGCGGGCTACGCGACCGGTTACGTCGAGGAACGCCAGATCACCCACCTTGCGCGTCGTATTGCGCAAGCGTTCAGCCATCTGGCTGCCGAGCGCATAAAGAATATCGGGGTCTTGCTGGGTCAGTTCACGGAACTTGGCATAGCTCAGTTCTGCTACTTCACATTCAGTCTTAGCGCGAACCCATGCGCTGCGTTCTTTTTCCGAACCCTCTTTCTCGAACAATCCCATCTCTCCGAAGAAGTCGCCGGAGTTGAGATAGGCAATGATCATTTCACGACCATCGTCGTCTTCGATCAGGATCGTGACCGAACCTTTAACGATGAAGAAAAGCGTTTCGCTACGGTCACCGGCATAGATGATAGTGCTCTTGGCGGTGTAGCGTCGGCGATGGCAATGTGCAAGTAGTTTGTCGATGTTCTTGATCTTGGGCGTGAGTGTAATAGCGACCATGCTGTAGTCCCGGAAGATATGTCCAATAGGAGGCAGTTCTTATTATGTATGACTGAGTTCTGTTATCAGGCTTAGCGAGCTTAACAGACCCGTTCGGGTCGACAATAAAACTGCGACACGAATATCAACTTTTGGGCATTCATTTCGTCGGTTTACCGCCTCCAGCGACCGCCTATGGACATGCTAAGCTTCGCTCCTTTTCAAGCGGGGTCTATCGATGAAAGCGCGCATTCAGTGGGCTGGCGAGGCAATGTTCCTTGGCGAGTCCGGCAGCGGCCATGTGGTGGTCATGGATGGTCCACCAGAAAATGGTGGACGCAATCTAGGTGTCCGTCCGATGGAAATGCTCTTGCTGGGCCTCGGCGGCTGCAGCAACTTTGATGTCGTGAGCATCCTGAAAAAGTCGCGCCAGGCTGTGGAAAGCTGTGAAGCCTTTCTTGAGGCGGAGCGCGCTGATGAGGATCCGAAGGTGTTCACAAAGATCCACCTGCGCTTCGTCGTTAAGGGACGTGGATTGAAGGACGCGCAAGTCAAGCGTGCCGTGGAACTGTCTGCCGAGAAGTACTGCTCCGCCTCGATCATGCTCGGCCGCGCGGGTGTGGAAATCAGCCATGACTATGAGATCGTCGAGCTTGGCTGACGTCAGTCCGGCGAACTTCGTCGACTCGACAATGCCGGGCGCTACCGAAGCTGGCATCTGATTAGGGCTACCGGAATTTGGCCGGGCGGCATCGGCCAGCATAATGCGCGCCCCGTTTTAGCGGGGCGTTTTGCTAGAGCAACTCAGCCACGATCCCAAATGCGAAGAGGTGTATGCAGTCCTACACAGATACAGGGGTATCTGACGGGCACGCTCGATCACGCGGTGCGCCGCATCGAAGAGAGTCTCCAATGGTTAAAAGCAAACTCAAGCTCCACGGGTTCAACAACCTGACCAAGTCCTTGAGCTTCAATATTTACGACATCTGCTATGCCGAAACACAGGAAGACCAGCAGGCATATGTGGAGTACATCGACGAACAGTATGACGCGCAGCGGCTAACGCAGATTCTGACTGATGTTGTAGAGATCGTTGGTGCAAATATCCTGAACATTGCGCGGCAGGATTACGAGCCGCAAGGCGCAAGCGTGACCATCCTTATCTCTGAACAACCGGTAACGCCCACCGACAGCCAGATCGAAGAGTCACCTGGTCCGTTGCCTGAGACCATTCTGGCGCATCTGGACAAGAGTCATATCACCGTTCACACGTATCCAGAGATCCATCCGGTCGAAGGTATTGCCACCTTTCGGGTGGATATCGACGTGTCGACTTGCGGCGTTATCTCACCGCTCAAAGCCCTCAACTATCTGATCCATCGGTTCGATTCGGATATTGTCACCGTTGATTATCGGGTTCGCGGCTTTACTCGTGACGTCGAAGGCAAGAAGCACTTCATCGACCACGAAATAAACTCAATTCAGAACTATCTATCCGAAGACACCCGATCGGCCTATCAGATGACCGATGTGAACGTGTATCAAGAGAACCTCTTCCACACCAAGATGCTGTTGAAAGACTTCGAGCTGGAGAGTTATCTATTCGGGGACGCCACTTGCAATCTTTCGCCAGAACAACGTGGAGAGGTGGAGGAACGTCTGCGCCATGAAATGCTGGAGATTTTCTATGCGCGCAATATGCCGAGCTAAGACAACGGTCTTCTGAAAGAAGAAGGGCGCCATGTAGGCGCCCTCTTCGTTAGGATCGGGTCAGATCCGGTAGGTGGTTTTAGTCATCACCTTAGCCATCAGGCTCATGCCGAACTTCACTGGCGCTGGGAAGCGCAAGCCCCCGGCATCCAGAGCGGCAGTCGAGTGCTGCGCTTCGTCCGTGCGCATCTGTTCGAGTATTGCCCGGGACTTCTCGTCGTCTTGTGGAATCTGCTCGAGATGCTCATCCAGATGTTTGCAGACTTGATCCTCGGTGGCGGCGACGAAGCCCAGGCTGATCCGGTCGCTGATCAGGCCAGCGGATGCACCGATGCCGAACGACAATCCGTAAAAAAGCGGATTCAGAACACTGGTGTGACTGCCCAGCTGGTGAATGCGCTGTTCACACCAGGCCAGGTGGTCGATTTCTTCAGCTGCAGCTCGCTCCATCGCCTCCCGTACTCTCGGCAACCGTGCCGTCAGTGCCTGCCCCTGATATAGGGCCTGCGCGCAGACCTCACCGGTGTGATTGATGCGCATCAGGCCGGCAACGTGACGCGCTTGGCTGTCGCTCAGCTCGGCCTCGTTCTTTAATACGGCGGGAGTCGGTCGCTGAGGTTGGCCGCTGAACGGCAGCAGCGTCCGTAACGCGGCATCGGCCTGCAGCAGCAGACGGTCGGCAGGTGAGTATTGGCGTTGGTTGGGCATGTCGCCTCCAGATGATTCGGAGCAGGCGTGGACAGTGGGTGGTGCGTTTGGATAGCGAGTGTTCAGCCGGGGGGCCAATGCATCTGACGCTGGCCGAGCACATGCATATGTATGTGATGGACCGTCTGACCGCCAAGGTCGTTGCAGTTCATGACAACCCGAAAGCCTTCCTGGCAGCCCTGCTCTTGAGCGAGACGCTGCGCGGTAAAAAGAATATGCCCAGCAAGGATCTTGTCGTCGTCTTCGCTTAGATCATGCAGGGTCGCGATATGTTTTTTCGGAATTACCAGGAAATGTACCGGCGCCTGGGGCGCGATGTCATTGAAGGCGATAACCTGTTCGTCTTCATAGATCTTCTGCGCAGGGATAGCCCCGGCCACGATCTTGCAAAATAGACAATCCACGGCGTTTCTCCAGAATTGATCAGAAAGCAGTGTAACAGGCGATTTTCGGACTGGTCAGCTGGCACGGAGCATAGCGAATGAAGAATGATATCCACGACTTGGCTCTGGTGCTCGAATCAAGGCTGCGATTGGTGCTGATCGAGTCCTGGGACGAGCGTCGGGTGCTCGAAACCCTGAGCGGATTGGCTGTGAACCGGGGTATGACGCTGCATGTTTGGTCCGTGACGGAAGGCTTGCGGCATCTCGCGTTCGGTGGCGAGGCGCTGGATGCCGGCGAAAGCTGTTCAGCTGAGGTTGCATTGAGACGGGTCAAGCACGATCCCCTTGGCAATCTGTATGTGTTCTGCGATCTACATCCGTTTCTCGATGAGCCACGTTCGGTGCGTTTGTTGAAGGAAATCGCGATGGCGCAAGGGCCTTCTGCGCCCACGCTTGTGCTGGTTTCCCATGCCCTCAAGTTACCTCCGGAGGTTCAGCGCTACGCGGCTCGATTCAGTCTCACCCTGCCGTCCGAGGAGGAGCTGCTGAGCATCGTTCGGGATGAAGCGACCGTCTGGAGCGAGCGTAATCGCGGCGCCCGCGTACGTACCGACAATCGCACTCTGCAGCAGGTCGTAAAGAATTTGCGTGGGCTCAGTCATGCCGAAGCTCGCAGCTTGGCGCACAGCCTGATCTGCGACGACGGGGCGATCACACAGGAAGATCTGCCGGAGCTCAATCGCAAGAAATTTGAGTTGTTGGACATGGAAGGCGTGCTCGGCTTCGAATACGAAACAGAGCGTTTTGCTGATGTTGGAGGACTGCAGAACCTTAAGCGATGGCTGGTGCAACGTCAGGCTGCCTTTGTGGCAGGCAGCGGATCGGATAGGCCGCGCGGGGTGATGCTTGTCGGCGTGCAGGGTGGTGGTAAGAGCATGGCAGCCAAGGCGGTCGCTGGGCTTTGGGGATTGCCACTGCTGCGCCTGGATTTTGCTTGCCTGTACAACAAGTTCTTCGGTGAAACCGAGCGCAATCTGCGTGAGGCGCTAAAACTGGCCGAACAGATGGCGCCTTGCGTGTTATGGATGGACGAGTTGGAGAAGGGGCTCGCGACGGGCGAGATGGATGGCGGCGTCAGTCAGCGAGTCCTAGGCACCCTGCTGACCTGGATGGCTGAGCGTGAAGCGCCGGTGTTTATGGTTGCGACTGCCAATGCGGTGGATCGGCTTCCGCCAGAACTGCTGCGCAAAGGCCGCTTTGACGAGCTGTTCTTCGTCGACCTGCCCGATGCATCAACGCGGGCTGAGATCTTTCAAATTCATCTGGCACGGCGTGAATTGAAAGCCGATCAGTTCAATCTGGAAGCACTTGCGGTGGCCTGTGATGGTTTCTCCGGTGCGGAGATCGAACAGGTGGTGGTATCGGCCGTCTATGCTGGTCAGGCCCAATCTCGCGAACCGGATCAGGACATGCTTCTGCACTGCGTCCGGGCGACCGCACCGCTTTCGGTGGTGATGGCCGAAAAGCTGGACGAGCTTCGTGGTTGGGCTTCGGGGCGAGCCGTGCTGGCCTGACTGGCGTGCTGCTCCCAATGAGCGCTACAGCTTACTGGTAGGTTGGCAAGACGATGGCGGCCAGGACGCCGATCACAGGCACAAGCAGCCAGAGCGCCGCGAGAATTTTTACCGCCCGGCTATTCGGTGGTTGTGGCGGGCCGAAGCGATTCACACCAGGGTTGCCGGGCATCAGCAATACCACCAGTGGCAAGACGGTGCCAATGATCGGCACCAGATAGAGCAACATAAGCCAGCCGGACCAACCCAGGTCATGCAAACGCTGCACGCCAATCTGAATACTTACGAGCAGGAAGCTGATGCCGAATACGCCGGTAAGAATCACACCGAGCACGACTGAGGCGGCGGACATCATGCCTGCTACTAACATTAGGCCCAGCGCCGCAGCCGTTAGCGCCATTGTCCAGGCCAGATAGCGCAACCGGCCAATTCTGCCTTGTGTTGTAAATACTTTTAGCTCGCCGTACTCCGCAGCCGGGGTGCCCACTTCAGCGCGGGGCGGAGCGTACGGATGCGCAGCGCTGTTACGTTGCGCTGGCGTTTCGCCCAGCTGTGCCTGGCGTGCCAGGTACTTCTGGATAACGATGCCGCAGCTGTGGCATTCGATAGCGGCTGGCTGAGTGTGGCCGCATTTGGGGCAGTCCATCTGCTCACTGGCGATAGGGACCTCGCTCGAAGATGCCGGCGCATAGTCAGCGATTGTGAGCGTCAGACCTTTTGCTGCTTCGGGTTCCTTGCGTGCCTGGATGCCGGCACGCTGCAGCGCTTGCACGTATCGGTCAGCTTCCGGAGCGCTCAGGTTACGCTTGATATGTACTGAGCCACGACCAAACAGGCGCTCGACTTTGTCGGCGTCGCTTTTAAAGAGTCGGGTCAGGTTGCTCTTGGCCGTATCGGGCGATACACCCGGTACAAGTTCACCGTCGAAAACGATTCGGAATTGATCAGTGCTCATCCAGCGTCCCTGTTGCCGGTTTTTCGCGCAAGCCTAAATGGCGGGTGAACGGCCAACAAGCGGCGCCAATCAGAGTTGCACGAGGCTTGTGGCAATTGAGAGATGCGTCACGGTTGGTGCAGCCAGCGATGCGACAGCTGCGCTGCGTGATCGTGGGCGGCACGGTATTCCCGATCCAGACGGGCAATCAGTTCTTCACTGGTCGGCAGGTCTCGTATTTCCCCCACGCCCTGGCCCGCCGACCACACGGTTTTCCATGCTTTGGCCTCATCGCTGACAGGCTTGAGCTTTTCTGCATAATTCATTTCGCCTTTGTTTTTCAGGCGCTCCTCGTCGTAGCCGGCTTGCTGCAGGCTTTGACGCAGGAAGCTTGCAGGTACGCCTGAAACCGCTGCGGTGTGAATGATGTCCGCAGCATGTGCCTGCAGAAGCATCTGCTTGTATTCATCCGAAGCCTGGCTTTCGCGGGTGGCAATGAAGCGCGTCCCCATATAGGCCAGGTCCGCGCCGAGGAGCTGCGCCGCGAGTATCTCGTGGCCATGGTTGAGGCAGCCGGAGAGCAGCAGTGTTTTGTCGAAGAACTGGCGAATTTCTGCCACCAAGGCAAAGGGGCTCCAAGTGCCGGCGTGCCCGCCTGCGCCTGCTGCCACCGCTATCAGACCATCAACCCCAGCATCAGCAGCTTTCTCAGCATGGCGCCGCGTGGTGACATCATGAAAAACCAGCCCGCCGTAGCTGTGAACGGCGTCCACCACTTCTTTCACGGCGCCGAGACTGGTAATGACAATCGGCACCCGCTGCTCCACGCATATTGAAAGATCAGCCTGGAGCCGAGGATTGCTGTGATGCACGATCAGATTGACCGCATACGGCGCAGGTTTATGGGCACCCGACAGGTGCTGGTCTATCTCCTGTAGCCAATCACGGAAACCGCTGCTTTCTCGCTGATTCAGTGCAGGAAAGCTGCCGACCACACCGCTGGAGCAACATGCTGCTACCAGTGCAGGGTTTGATACCAGGAACATGGGAGCGGCAACCAATGGCAGGCGAAGGCGCTCTTCGAGGAGTGCTGGCAATGACATGGCAGATTCCTTGGGTCGGTTTCAGAATGGTTTGATGACGACCAGAATGACGATAGCCAGTAGCAGCAATACCGGAAACTCATTGAACCAGCGGTAGAACACATGGCTGCGAGTGTTTTCGTCGCGTGCGAATCGTTTTAGCTGAGCGCCACACATATGGTGATAGCCGATCAGCAGGACAACCAGTGCGAGCTTGGCGTGTAGCCACCCTCCGCTGAATAGCGCAGGATTAAGCGCAATCATGCCTATGCCAAAAGCCAGCGTGGCGACCATCGAGGGAATCATAATGCCGCGATAGAGTTTGCGTTCCATGACCTGGAACCGCTCTCGACTGATCGCGTCCTCGCTCATGGCGTGATAAACGAACAATCTCGGCAGATAGAACAGCCCCGCGAACCAGCAGACGATTGCAACGATGTGCAGGGCTTTCAGCCAGAGATAGAGCATTCGGAAGTTCCTTCGGTTCAGAGTCAGCTCGATAGTAGTGGCTTGAGGGCCCGCGCGTCATCTCGGTGGTTGGCCCTGAGCGCAGGCGCCTTTATCATCAGCGTTCTTTATCGTTCCACTGCGAGAGGCAGCTCATGGTCAAGGTCGGAATCGTTGGCGGCACAGGCTACACCGGGGTCGAGTTGCTGCGTCTGCTAGCCCAGCACCCCCAGGCGGAAGTGGCTGTGATCACCTCCCGCTCCGAAAACGGGGTCAAGGTGACGGATATGTATCCGAATCTCCGAGGCCATTACGACGAGCTGGCCTTCAGTGTGCCCGACACCGCAACGCTAGGCGCCTGCGATGTGGTCTTCTTCGCCACTCCCCATGGCGTGGCCCATGCCCTAGCGGGGGAGCTATTGGATGCCGGTACTCGGGTTATCGACCTCTCCGCGGACTTCCGCCTGCAAGATGCGGATGAGTGGGCCAAGTGGTATGGCCAGCCACATGGGGCGCCTGCCCTGCTGCCCGAAGCGGTTTACGGGCTGCCGGAAGTGAACCGTGAACAGATCAAGGGGGCGCGCCTGATTGCTGTGCCCGGTTGCTATCCCACGGCAACCCAGCTCGGCTACCTGCCGTTGCTGGAGCGTGGCCTGGCCGATACGTCTCGGCTAATAGCCGACTGTAAGTCGGGCGTCAGCGGCGCCGGAAGAGCAGCGAAGATCGGCTCGTTGTTCACTGAGGCGGGCGAAAGCATGATGGCCTACGCCGTCAAAGGTCACCGTCATCTGCCAGAGATCACCCAAGGGCTGCGACGTGCCGCCGGGGGTAATGTGGGGTTGACCTTCGTTCCTCATTTGACGCCGATGATCCGCGGAATTCATGCCACTTTGTACGCGACGGTTGCCGACACCTCGGTGGATCTGCAAGCGCTTTACGAACAACGTTACGCTAGCGAGCCGTTTGTCGATGTGATGCCTGCAGGCAGTCATCCAGAGACGCGCAGTGTTCGCGGTGCCAATGTATGCCGTATCGCAATCCATCGCCCTCAAGATGGAGATCTGGTGGTCGTGCTGTCGGTCATCGATAACCTTGTTAAAGGCGCGTCCGGTCAGGCGCTGCAGAACATGAACATTATCTTCGGGCTGGATGAGCGGCTCGGCCTAGGTAATGCGGCTTTGCTGCCCTGAACTGGCTGTCAGTGAAATCGCTTGAGATCAGCATCGTATCGGTCCGTGATCGATGAATAGTTGACCAATTTTGTAGGACAAGCCGATAATGCGGCGTCAAGCAGTAACGTGCGTTCACGCGCTAGGAGAACCAAATGAGTGTCGAATCCTTCACGCCCACCGCGATCCAGTTCAGTCAGGGCGCCGCGAGCAAGGTGAAGAGTCTGGTCGATGAAGAGGGCAATTCGCGGCTGAAGCTGCGTGTCTTCGTCACCGGCGGCGGTTGCTCTGGTTTTCAGTATGGTTTTACGTTCGATGAGGAGCTCGCGGAAGACGACACCATCATTGAACGTGAGGGTGTGAGCTTGGTGGTGGATCCGATGAGCTACCAGTACTTGGCTGGTGCTGAAGTCGACTATCAGGAAGGCCTGGAGGGTTCACGCTTCATCATCAAAAACCCGAACGCTACGACAACCTGCGGTTGCGGCCAGTCATTCTCGATCTAAGTTCTCTTGCAGCAAAGAGACACCGTGCCTTGGCACGGTGTTTTTGTTTCTGAGCCAGGATGGTGGCGGACTGGTAAGACCGTGCGACGCGAACAGCTCATGCAGGGTAGATGGCGCCAAGGATTCGAAGCCCGCGAGCGCCTGTCACGCTTGGACGGTTGGCGGCGATACCCTCTATGCAGCAATGCGCTAACCAGGCGAATGCCATGGCTTCTAGCCAGTCAGGTTCTACCCCGTAGCTCGTGGTGCTCGCCAGCTCGCATGCTGGCAGCAATGCTCGCAGTCTTTGCATCAGAGCCGTGTTGTGTGCACCGCCGCCGCAGACCAGCACATCCTCTGCGTCAGGTTGGGCCACGATGAGCGATTCGCTGATGCTGCGGGCAGTCAGTTCGAGCAGCGTAGCCTGGACATCTTCAGGAGCGAGGTCGGGGAAAGATGCGAGGTGGGTGTCCAGCCATGGCAGGTTGAATAGTTCCCGCCCGGTGCTCTTTGGGCCATGAGTAGAGAAGAACCTGTCACTTAACAGTAGCGTCAGCAACTGGTGATTGACATGGCCGCTGGATGCCCAGTTTCCGTCGCGATCATAGGGTTGCCCCTGGTGGCGATGTATCCAAGCGTCGAGCAGCACGTTGCCTGGGCCGCAGTCGAAACCGCGTGTCGGCGTGCCAGACTGTAGCAAGCTGACGTTGCTGAACCCGCCAATATTGAGCACCGCTCTGATCCGTTTTGCGTCGCTGAACATGGTTTCGTGGAAGGCGGGTACCAACGGTGCGCCCTGGCCACCGGCTGCAATGTCACGCCGACGAAAATCAGTCACAACGCTGATGCCGGTTAGTTCTGCGAGTAGAGAAGGGTGTCCGATCTGGATAGAGAAGCCGCGTTGCGGCTCGTGCCGCACGGTCTGCCCATGGCTACCGATCGCACGGATGGCTGAGGGGGCGAACTGCGCTTTGTGTAGCAGTTGGTGTACCCCGGCACTTGCGAGTTCGGCCCAAGCCTGTTCAGCAATGGCTGCCCGAGCTAGCTCGTCAGAAGCGGACGTACACAGATCGAGCAGATCCTGTTTGAGCTGCCCAGGCATAGGCACGTAATGTGTCTCCAGCAGGGTCGTTCGCTGACCCTGCTCAATCAGAGCGAAGTCAAGGCCATCCAGACTGGTACCTGACATGACCCCGATGTAGAACGACATCTACTCGCTCTTCATTGCCAGCATGGTTGCGCGCTCGTCATCCATGCGCGCAATCAGAGGATCGCTGAGCTTCAGGAAGCGCTGTTTTTCGTTCTTCGCAATGGGGTCTGCCATTGGCAATTTTAGGCCCAGCGGATCGACATGCACGCCATCGACCTGGAATTCATAATGCAGGTGCGGGCCGGTCGACAGGCCGGTCGTACCGATATAGCCGATGATTTGGCCCTGTTTGACCGAGGAACCGTTGCGTACGCCTTTGGCAAATCCCTGCATGTGGGCATAAAGCGTGCGGTAACGATTACCGTGTTGAATGACCACGGTGTTGCCATACCCTCCTTTACGGCCCGCGAGAAGCACTTTGCCGTCTCCGGCACTCTTGATGGGCGTGCCGCGGGCTGCGGCGTAGTCCACACCTTTGTGCGCGCGGATCTTGTTCAGGATGGGGTGTTTGCGACCGTTGGAGAAGCGTGAGCTGATGCGCGCGAAGTCCACAGGCGTGCGAATGAAAGCCTTGCGCATGCTTTGGCCGTCAGCGGTGTAATAGCTGCTATTGCCCTGCTTGTTGGTGTAGCGGACAGCTGTATAGCTCTTGCCGCGATTGGTGAAGCGGGCCGCGAGAATGTTGCCTGTTCCTACCCGGTCGCCGGCAACAGTTTTTTGCTCGTATATCACCTCGAATGAATCGCCTTTACGTATGTCCATGGCGAAATCGATGTCGTATCCGAACACGTTGGCCAGATCCATCGTCAAGTTGTGACTGAGTCCTGCGCGCTTCGCAGCTAGGAACAAGCTGCTCTCTATGCGGCCATAGGCGTAAGCAGTACTCACGTCCGGCTTGAGCTGTTCCTTCTTGAATACGTAGCTGGTGCCAGATCGCTCCAGTTGCACGCTTTCCAGCTTGTTCAACTGGCTGCGTAGCTGGGCTAAGTTGCCTTGGTCATCCAGTTCAAACTCTAGGCGCTGGCCAACCTTCAGGCGAGCAAATTGCTTTGCCTCTTTGCTGCTGGCCAAGACGTCGTGAACTGTTGCTTGAGGAAGACCAACCTTTGCAAATACCGTCGACAGCGTATCCCCGTTCGCCACGACCACTTCTTTCGACAGAGGTGTAGCCGCTTCGGCGTCTTTCTGCTGCAACGACTGAAGGTCAGGTTCGCCAGGGGTTTCGGTCCGAGTGAAGGGGGACTCAACCGAAAGGCTAACAAGAGGTTCTTCGCTTGCGGTCTCAAGTTCCGCGGCGGTATCGAGACGCAGATCGAGAAAGGTTTTCTTGGCTTCAACTTCGCGGGATGGGAATACAAGAAGTGCCAGGCTCAGAAGCGCAGCTATACCGCTTGCAGCCAGGAGATGGCTCTTCGGGTAGAGGGGGGCTTTCGATTTTGAATAGGTCATTAGAAAGTCTGGAATGTCTGGCGATATTTTGTACAGAGAAAATATTTGCCTAAAATATAAGCAAAGTGCTGTCGAGGCAACCCTTGAATCTACCGGCCGCGGGCTGGTTCGCGTTCGACGACGTTGAATTTTCCGGGGGTTCTTGTAAGGTTTACCGCCTTATTTCCTGGCGTGGGGCCTCCAATGAAGTCGGTTCAAGAGCAGTTGTCGGTGATCAAGCGGGGCGCTGACGAAGTGCTCGTCGAGGCAGAACTGGTTAACAAGCTGGAGCGCGGCCTGCCGCTTCGAATCAAGGCCGGCTTCGATCCAACTGCGCCGGATCTGCATCTCGGCCATACCGTGCTTATAAATAAGCTGCGCCAGTTTCAGGATCTCGGGCACCAGGTGGTCTTCCTTATAGGGGATTTCACCGGGATGATCGGCGACCCAAGCGGCAAGAGCGCAACGCGGCCTCCTTTGACGCGGGATCAGGTGCTGGAGAATGCGGAAACCTATAAAAGTCAGGTGTTCAAAATTCTTGATCCTGCCAAGACCGAGGTGGCCTTCAATTCCTCTTGGATGGATGGTTTGACTCCGTCCGACTTTATTCGTTTGGCATCGCAGTACACCGTGGCTCGTATGTTGGAAAGAGACGATTTCAGTAAGCGCTACTCGACCAACCAGCCTATTGCTATCCACGAGTTCCTTTATCCATTGGTCCAGGGTTACGACTCCGTTGCGTTGCGGGCGGATGTAGAGCTGGGTGGGACGGATCAGAAGTTCAATCTGTTAATGGGGCGCGAGCTGCAGCGCTCTTATGGGCAGGAGTCTCAATGCATCGTCACCATGCCGCTTCTAGAGGGTCTGGATGGCGTGAAGAAAATGTCCAAATCGTTGGGTAACTATGTCGGGATCCAGGAAGCGCCGGGCGTCATGTATAGCAAGTTGGTGTCGATTCCGGATGCGCTCATGTGGCGGTATTTCGAGTTGTTGAGCTTCCGAGACCTGGCGGAAATCGACGAGTATCGGGTCGATGTTTCGCGCGGCGCGAATCCTCGCGACATCAAAATCAAGCTGGCGGAAGAGATTGTTGCTCGCTTTCATGGCGAGGAGGCCGCCGCGACAGCTCATCGCTCTGCTGGCAACAGAATGAAAGAGGGTGAATTACCGGAAGATATTCCTGAGATCGACCTGTGTTCTATAGAGGATATGCCAATCGCCTCGGTGTTGAACCGGGCAGGGCTAGTCAAGAATGCAGCCGTGGCTCGTGATCTGTTGGCTTCGGGTGGGGTGCGGGTTGATGGGCAGGTTGTCGATCGGGCGTTTCTCTTCCGCGTTGGTTCCGTTCACGTCTGCCAAGCAGGGAAAAAAGCTTTCGGTCGTGTTTCGCTTAAGTCGGAATAAAACAACGGTTGACGTGAGTTTCTGAGTGCCTATAATGCGCACCTTCTCCGGCGCAGGCCTTTAGCGAAACCTCTTGTAAATCAAGAAGTTAGCGAAAATAAAGGCTTGCGCGGATGGCGAATTCGAGTAGAATGCGCCGGGCTGGCAGGGTGGTAGTTTCGCGCTGTTGGTGGCTTCGATCAGGTTGATCGGAAGCGGTTGAAAGAGGTGGTTGACAGCGGGTTTAGACGCTGTATGATTCGCCTCCCGCTGACGAGAGACGCTAGGTTGATCGGAAGCGCAAGCGGTTGAGAAGAAAGAAAAACTTCTTCAAAAACAGCTTGACGAGACACAAGGCTGCTGTAGAATGCGCGGCCTCGGTTGAGACGAAAGACTTGATCGAAACGCTCTTTAACAACTGAATCAAGCAATTCGTGTGGGTGCTTGTGAGGTAAG